>JAESGW010000026.1_pt1 | contig 523966 bp, 483 predicted proteins | sample 9269791 | NCBI WGS metagenome assembly JAESGW01 (sample SAMN16773120, study PRJNA677053) | algae metagenome | isolation source: Aphanocapsa lilacina HA4352-LM1 and co-occurring heterotrophs from near cave... | place: USA: Maniniholo cave, near Haena, Kauai, HI | collected 2009-07-28
AGGCTCGCACTATCGACGCCATCCACGAACGCATTGCGGAGCTTGTCGCCGGCATCTCGCAAAACGAATGCAATGCCTACCTCAGAAACGCAGGCTACGCTTCCAGCTAAACCTGAAAGGCTCTAACACGGGATTTGCGACGCTAGCTAGGCCTTCACACAAGGTGTCGATGCGAGTGTATGCCCCCTTGTCGCTTTGTAAGCGATCGCTGAAATCAGCGTGGCGGGGCAAACAAGTGTCATCCGGTTCGCAACGCAAGCATACGGCCATCGGCGCGAGGGTCGCCTGCCCGACGTATAGAAATTCTCTTTGGGATCAGTGACGCACGGCAACCGATATCAGCATCGTTGGCTGTATAACGGTCGCTCAATTGAAGTTGAGCTTTAGTCCCGGCTCCGGCCACTGCATCACGCCCAACTGACCGCTGTCAGACAGCGTGATGTATGCTGTGCGCATATCTGCACCGCCGAAACAGATGTTGGTTGGATAGCAATCCGGCATCTTTACAGCGCGAACGGTCTGTCCAGTCGGAGAAAACTCGCTGATGTAGCCGGTGTTGAGGGTCGCGACTGCGATATTGCCGCTGGCCATGACCTTGAGGCTATCGAAACGCGCGTTGCCGCTGAGGCCGGCGATGCACTGCCCGCTATGCGGAGCAAACGCGGCTTTCGGCTTGAGCTTGCCAGGACCTTGGACTTCGAATGCCCAGAGACGCGCACCTTCGGTGTCGGCGACATAGAGTGTCCGGCCGTCGGGAGACAAGCCGCAGCCATTTGGGCTCAGTACTGGATAGGCCACTTCCACAATCTTCGTGCCGTCGGGCAGCGCGTAGTACACACCGCCATTGTCACGATGGCGGGGATAGCGCTTGCCAAGATCGGTGAAATAGAAGCCGCCTTCTTTGTCGAACACCAGATCGTTTGGCGCCGACAGCGCATGACCGTTGACGTCCTTGTAGAGCAGCGTCGTCGTCCCGGTCTTGGGGTCCATTCGCTCCACATAACCGAACTTGTACTCCGGGTGGGGGCCGAGGCCCATGGAGTGGCCGTCCTCGTAGCGGTTTCCCCCATTGTTGCAGAGATAGAAATAACCATCGGGGCCAATCGCCAGCCCATTAGGCCCACCACCGCAATTCGAAAACACGCTGACCGTCCCGTTCGCCGTCACGCGCGAGCAGCGCTGATTGCGAATTTCCGTCAGCACCACGGAGCCATCGGCGCATACGACGGGACCTTCGGGAAAGCCCAGTCCCGTTGCCAGGATCTTCACGTCTTCCATGGTGAACTTCCCCCCGCCAATATTGGCCTGGCTCCATTAGCATGATGCTTCACCGATCCGGGAATCCGGAACCGGCCGAGGCGAGCCGCGTTCAATCTTTGTGGATATAACCAAGTTTTAACCAGGCTTGCCGCATATTGGTGCAAACGCCCACTTGCACAACCTTAGGTAATGCCCGATTGAGGCCAAAGTGCCGTGCTGTGTGCTGGGGGGCCGATCATACGCACGGGAGACCGCTGACCGGGAGGGACGCGGCGAGAGAGACCGAAATGATCTGGATTGCTCTGTTGATCTCCGTGATGTTCTCCATGGGCTTCTTCTGCGGCGTCGTATGGGCGTCGCGTGATAGATCCGAGGAGCCGTGGCGCTCATCCAGCGGCGTAGCGCCGGCGACGGCTGGTTCGCCTTGGGCACATCAGGCTGCGCTGTCTTCAATCGAACCCGTGGCCGCCCGTTCGCTCGATGACACCGCTAGGTGGCGCGCGATGAGTGCGCGGGAATAGCTGGCGATCGCTTCGATCTTCTTGGTGTCGCGTGATTCGTCGGAGCCCGGCTGCACGGTCCGCCCATCTACGTACTGACCTCGCAACGCTTCGGCGTCCGCCTTGGTCACCAGCCACAGCAGGTCGCCGGCCGAGCGGTTAAGCGATCGCGCGCCAGGTAGTATCGGTGTCAGCGTCGGCAGCAGGTGCTTCCACAGCAGGATCTGGAGCATGTTCCGCTCGCGGGCGATGTCCGTACCGGGGACGACGCTCGGGTTGAAGGCGTACGTCGAGAAGCGCGGCTCGCTGGCGGAGAAATGGCGCGCCGACATGAGATTGAGCAACTTCGACGCGCTATAGCGCGCTTCGCCGCGCTCGACACCCTCGGCGAGATGCATCTGTGAGCGCGCGCCATCTGCCAGTGCGTCGGGCGACTGCCACTCGGCGCGTGCGATGCCCATCAGGCAGAAGGCTAGGGGATCGTGGACCTCACTTGCGGTGAACACTATCCGGCCGCTGGTCCTGATGTGAGGGGCTAGGCTCGCTGCGAGGAAGAAGTGCGCGAGGTGATTGACGGCAAAGGTCAGCTCGAAGCCGTCGGCAGAGATACGATCACCTTCGACGACCTGCACGCCGGCATTGAGCGCCATGGCGTCGATCGACCGGCCATCGAGAATGCGTGTGACCGCGCCGATGCCCGCTGTAACAGACTCCAGGCTCGCGAGATCAGCATCCACGATGCTGAGGCGATGGGGTGCTGCGATGGCGGCGGTCAGTTCGTTGACATGCGCGGAAGGGCGGGCCAGCAGGATGACCCGCCAGTCGGGCTGCTCTGCCAGGAGGCGTTCGACCATGCGCCGGCCAAAACCTCGCGTACCTCCCGTCATCACCAGGATACGGCTGCTCGGCATTGTTCATGTCTCTGAAGCTTGAGGGTTCTGAGCCCTTGGTGGATGGAAGAATAAGGCGGCTGCACAGCCGCGCTCACGTCATTTCAATCCAATTCTTGCGTGCAGAGCATCTGGTTATCTGCTGACCAGCCTGACAAGTTCGCTGGACGCAGGGAAGGCATGCGAAAGAGGGCCACTCTGCGGCTCAATTGCCGGCAAAGCTACTCCATTGCTAGGATCATGTTCCTGACAACGGGGTAGATCTCCTTTTCCCAGCGTTTGCCATTGAAGACGCCGTAGTGACCGACATTCGCCTGCAGATGATGGCGCTTCAGGTGCGGGCGCAGCGAATTGCAGAGATCATGCGCGGCGGCGGTCTGGCCGAGCGCACAGATGTCGTCGCGGCCACCTTCCACCGTGAGTAGCGCGGTTTTGCGGATGGTGCCAGGGTCGACCTTGTGGCCGCGATAGGTGAATTGGCCCTGCGCCAGCTCCGCCTTCTGGAAGACCCGGTCGATGGTCTCCATGTAGAATTCTTCCGTCAGATCGAGGACAGCGAAATATTCGTCATAGAAATCCTTGATCTTCGTCGCTTCCTTCTCCTCGCCGTTGGCGATGTGATTGTAGAGCTTGCGATGTGCAGCGGTGTGGCGCGCCGTGTTCATGGCCATGAAGGCGATGAGCTGAATGAAGCCGGGATAGACGCGCCGGCCGCCACCCTTGTAGCGAAGCGGCACGGTGTGGATCACCGAGTTCTCGAACCAGGCGAGTGACTTCGCGACGGCGAGTTCGTTGACCTCGGTCGGGCTTTCGCGCGGATCGATTGGCCCGGCCATGAGCGTCATGGAACTCGGCGTTGCCGGATGGTTCGTCTGCGACATGACGGCGACGGCGGCGAGTGTCTGCACGCAGGGCTGGCAGACGGCGAGGACATGCGCGCCGGGCCCAACCTTTTCTACGAATTTGATGAGGTAGTCGACGTAGTCATCGACGCCGAACGGGCCGGCTTCGGTCGGCACGTCGCGGGCATTGGCCCAGTCGGTGATGTAGACGTCATGGTCGGAGAGCATCGTCCGGACGGTGCCGGCGAGCAGCGTCGAGAAGTGTCCCGAGAGCGGCGCCACGATCATGATGCGCGGCTGCGGCGTATCGACGTCCTTGGCGAAGTGGAGGAGCTTGCCGAAGGGCAGATCGAGTGCGACCTCCTCCGTCACGGGGACATCGCGATTGCCGACGCGCACCGTATCGATACCGAAGGCCGGTCTCGTGTGGGTCAGCTCGAAGCGGGAGATCATGGCGAGCGCCGCCAGGAAGTGTCCGCCGAGCGGCGCTGGGATGCTCAGCCCACTGCCGAACGCCCCCATGGCCAGCCGTGCGCTCGAGCGAAACACCGACACCAGATCATCCTGAAGCTGGTAGGCCTGATAAAGCATAGGTGCCGGGCTCCTGACGCCTTGGGCTTGCGCGAGAGATTAAAACTATTGCAGTCTATTGTGCAGCGCGAGAACTAATTTTGTGCATCGCGGCGGCGCTCGCAGGACAGGTTTGCAAAGATGGCGCAGGGTCGACTGACGATATCCTCGAAGAACTACTCATCCTGGTCTCTGCGCGGCTGGTTGCTGTGCAAGATGGGTGGGCTGGATATCGTCGAGGAGCGGGTGGATATCGACGATCCGGACAATCGCCAGGAGCTGCTGCTGCTGTCCCCCTCGGTCCTGGTTCCGCGCCTGGTCCACGACGGCGTGACGGTCTGGGATACGCTGGCAATCGCCGGATATGTCAACGAAATCGCCCCCGGCGCGGGGCTTTACCCGGGTGACCGCGTGGCGCGCGCGCACTGCCGTGCCATTTCAGGCGAGATGCATTCGGGCTTCCACAACCTGCGCTCGGCGCTGCCGATGAATCTGAAGACGCGGCACAAGAAGTTCAAGATCTTCTCGGGCGCGCGGCCAGACGTGGAGCGCGTCAAGACGATCTGGACGGAGTGCCTGGAGAAGTATGGCGGGCCGTTCCTGTTCGGCAGCCGGCCGACGGTGGCGGATGCGATGTACGCGCCGGTTTGTACACGGTTCCGCACCTATGCCGTCGAACTCGATCCTTTGCTGACTTCCTATTGCGAGACGATCTTCGGCTGGCCGCTCATGCAGGAGTGGACCGAGGGGGCCCTCGCCGAGCCTGACGAGATCATCGAGCTCGAGGTGGAGTTTTAGGGCGGCCGGACCCGCCCGTTTTCGTTGATCAACAGGTTCCTGACGCCCCGATGGCAGGAGCCGGCCATTGTCTCGCCCGGCGCCCGAGGCCATATTCCGCGTGATGGCCAAGTCCCCTAAATCATCCTCGAAACCACCCAAGGACGCCGACACGACGCCACGTCCGCGCCCCTCACGTGGCCGCTCGGGTAAGCCTACTGGCCCGCCGGTCGAGACGGTCGCGGGCACGCCCGGCTTCGGCGAGGCCCCTCAGGCACCGTTCCTACCCCACACCGAGGTGGCAGGGCCCGCCGGAACCGGCGTGCTGCCCGCACTCCGCCAGGTAAAGCCGCGACCGGAGGACTTCTCGCCATCAGCAACGCTGAACGCAATACTCGCGCGCCCCGACGAGCGGTCCGATCGCGCCAAAGAGCTGATCGCCCGGCAGCCGATGATCGCCGCGCATCCGCTGGTCAATGGCAACCTGCCGATGTTCATGCCGCACCGTCCGGAGCGGCCGGAGAAGTCCGAGGGCGGCGTCGCGTTCGAGCTTGCATCGGAGTTCGAGCCAAAGGGTGACCAGCCGCAGGCGATCGCCGAGCTGGTGAAGGGTGTGAAGCAGCACGAGCGCAATCAGGTGCTGCTCGGCGTCACCGGCTCGGGCAAGACCTTCACCATGGCCCACGTGATCGCCGCGACGCAGCGCCCCGCGCTGATCCTCGCGCCGAACAAGACGCTCGCGGCGCAGCTCTACGGTGAGTTCAAGAGCTTCTTCCCCTCCAACGCCGTCGAGTATTTCGTTTCGTACTACGATTACTATCAGCCCGAGGCGTACGTGCCGCGCACCGACACGTACATCGAGAAGGAAGCTTCGGTGAACGAGCAGATCGACCGCATGCGGCACGCCGCGACGCGTTCTCTGCTCGAGCGCGACGACGTGATCATCGTGGCATCCGTCTCGTGCATCTACGGTATCGGTTCGGTCGAGACCTACACGGCGATGACGCTGCAGGTGCAGGTTGGCGATCGGCTCTCCCGCGATCAGCTTCTCGCGGACCTCGTGGCGCTGCACTACCGGCGCAACGACGCGTCGTTCCAGCGCGGCGCCTTCCGCGTGCGCGGCGATACCGTCGAAGTATTCCCGGCGCATTTGGAGGATCGTGCGTGGCGGATCTCGCTGTTCGGCGACGAGATCGAGACGATCACCGAGTTCGATCCGCTGACCGGCCAGAAGTCCGATGATCTCAAGCTCGTGAAGGTCTATGCGAACTCGCACTACGTTACGCCGAAGCCGACGCTGCAGCAGGCAGTCGGTGCCATCAAGATCGAGCTGAAGCAGCGCCTCGAAGAGCTGTACGCTGCGGGCAAGCTGCTCGAAGCGCAGCGGCTCGAGCAGCGCACGCTCTTCGACATCGAGATGATGGAGGCGACGGGCTCCTGCGCGGGCATCGAGAACTACTCGCGCTATCTCACCGGCCGCAATCCCGGCGAGCCGCCGCCGACGCTGTTCGAGTATCTGCCGGACAACGCGCTGGTGTTCGCCGACGAGAGCCACGTCACGGTGCCGCAGATCGGTGGCATGTTCCGTGGCGACTACCGGCGCAAGGCGACACTCGCGGAGTTCGGCTTCCGCCTGCCCTCGTGCATGGACAATCGCCCGCTCCGCTTCGAGGAGTGGGACGCCATGCGGCCGCAGACGACGTACGTCTCGGCGACGCCGGGCGGATGGGAGCTGCAGCAGACGGGCGGCACGTTCGTCGAGCAGGTGATCCGGCCGACCGGGCTCGTCGATCCGCCGGTCGAGGTGCGTCCGGCAAAGTCGCAGGTGGATGATCTGCTGGATGAAGTGCGTCAGGTCACGCGCGCCGGCTACCGCACGCTCGTGACGGTGCTGACGAAGCGCATGGCCGAGGATCTCACCGAGTACATGCACGAGAGCGGCATCCGCGTGCGCTACATGCATTCGGACATCGAGACGCTGGAGCGCATCGAGATCATCCGCGATCTGCGGCTCGGCGCGTACGACGTGCTGATCGGCATCAACCTGCTGCGCGAGGGCCTCGACATTCCCGAGTGCGGGCTGGTCGCGATCCTCGATGCCGATAAGGAAGGTTTCCTGCGCTCGGAGACGTCGCTGATCCAGACCATCGGCCGCGCGGCGCGCAACGTCGACGGCAAGGTGATCCTCTACGCAGACCAGATTACCGGCTCGATGGATCGCGCGATGGGCGAAACAGATCGCCGCCGCGAGAAGCAGATCGCGTGGAACACGGCGAACGGCATCACGCCGGAGAGCGTGCGCAAGTCGATCGGCGATGCCATGGCGTCGGTGTACGAGCAGGATCATGTGACCGTCGATCTCGGGCTCGCGGATCAACCGCTCGTCGGCCACAACCTCGCGAAGGTCATTGAGGACATGGAGCGGCGCATGCGCGATGCGGCGGCCGATCTCGAATTCGAGGAGGCCGCACGCCTGCGTGACGAGGTCAAGCGCCTGCGCGAGACCGAGCTCGCCATCGCCGACGATCCGCTCGCGCGGCAGTCCGATGTCGAGGATCGCGCCGGTTCATTCAAAGGCGCCCGCAAGTACGGTGCGGCGGCGAACGTCCTCACTTCCCCCTCTCCCCGTTCTTCACGGGGAGAGGGTCGGGGTGAGGGGCGGCCGCAAGCCGCAGCATCCGACGCTGCCACTCAATCGCGCATCGTCGATTCATATCAGCCCGTCCAGCCCACCTACGCGCAGTCGACGTCACGCATCCGCAAGCCGACGCTCGATGAGATGACGGTCGGACGGACAGAAGTGCCGATGGGTGGCACGCCGCCACAGAAGCCGACACGCACGGTCGATGTGCCGACAAAAGCCGAAAAGAAGGGCCGGCGTGGAAGGCCGCGGAAGACGGGGCGACCAGGGATGTGAGTTGCCTACGGCAGTGAGGGCCTGCGCGGCCCTCACACTCCCGCGGCAGGGGCTCGCCCCTGCACCCGCGTTTGATGGGAGCCACTAATATGTGGGTTCGAAGGGCGCAGCCCTTCGTGGGGAGTTCGAGGGGCAAAGCCCCTCGATCTAAGTCACATTCCTCCGCCCAAACGCCGCTTCCATCTCGCGGCGGACTTTGATGGCGTTGTCGTTGGCGTCGTAGATGACGTCGTTCCACTTCAGGCGCTCACCCGTCTTGATGTCGCGTTTGAGCGGCACTTTGTGCGCGAGGCCGAGCGGCAGGTAGTCTTCCTTCAGCGACATCTCTGCGGGGGTCTGCTTGCCCCACACGCAGAAGCCGCCTTCGCCGTCGAGCATCTCGCCTTTCTTGAGATCGCGCTTGGCCGTTGCTACGACATCCGAGTTGAAGCAGATCGGCGTACCCGTCGGCTCCTTGCGCAGCGCGGCGGAGGCAATCGATAGCCCAAGCTCCAGTCCGATCATGTGTGTCGGACGATAGAGCGACGCGTACTTGCCGCTGCTATCGGGGAGCATGTTGTACTCCTTGAAGCACTCGCGGCTGTACGCGCTGTCCGACGTGATCACGACGTACGTGCCCATGGCGAGATGATGCGGCACGTCCGCTTCCGTGCGCGTAACGGATGACACAACTTCAGTGACGCCCTTCTTCTCGAGCGTGCCGCCGTCGCTCTTCGGCTTGCATACCTCGGCCAGCTCGAAGCGCGAAGCCGGCGGGAACGCAAGCCCGTCCGTCTGCGGTACGAGGCCCGTGGCATTGCAGATCGCGGTCATCTCGATGCCGGACTTGGTACCATCGATGAACGAGTTGAACATCTTCGGATTGATGTGGCTGCGGTCCTCGATCTTGAGATACTTCGAGAGTATGTCCCACACCGTGTCGGGGTTCGATTGATGGTAGGTCGGGTGGTAGCGCGTGCCCTTGCCGGCCGCGACGACCTCGAAGCCGCACGTGCGCGCCCAGTCGACGTGCTCGCAGACAAGCGCAGGCTGGTCGCCCCAAGCGAGCGAATAGACGACGCCGGCAGCACGCGCCTTCTGTGCGAGCAGCGGTCCAGCGACGCTATCGGCCTCCACGTTGACCATCACGATGTGCTTGCCGTGCTCGATCGCCGCGAGGCAGAGCTTGATGCCTGTTGCCGGATCGCCTGTCGCCTCGACGATGACGTCGATATCGGGGCAGGTGAGGAGCGACATGGCATTGTCGGTGATGTGCGTTGCGCCAGACTTGAGCGCATCGCCGAGCGACTTGGCTTGCGTTTGCTCGGCCGGCCAGCCCACTTCGATCATGCGGCTGCGCGCGCGGTCGGGAAAAAGATCGGCGAGGCCGACAAGGTGCATACCCGTCGTCAGGCGCGCCTGCGCAAGGTGCATGGTGCCGAACTTGCCGGCGCCGATCTGGCCGATGCGCACGGGTTTTCCCTGCGCGGCGCGCTCCTTGAGCATGTACGAGAGATTCACGGGCCGTCCTCCGGGTGATGGTGTTGTTCTGCGAACAGCAGCACAGGGCGGACGCGCGGGCAAGATGTCACGAGCGAGGGCCTGCGCGGCCCCAGTGCGATCGGCAGAGGTGCGAAGCACCGATGCCGTGAATCGCACGTCCTCAAACATGCGCTCCCACGGCAGGGGCTCGCGCGCCGGCAGTCAAGCGCCCTTGGTGGAGGGCAAAGCCCCTAGATGTTGCGTTTCGTCCGCTACGACGAGCGCTTCCGCAGACGGCCGGCAGCCGCGCGAACCTCGTCGCGCAGACGCTGCCAGTGCACTTCCGCACTGGCATTGGCGCGGCTGACGTTGTCCGTCCCGAACAACCAGCGCCGGAAGCTGGCGAGGCTCGCCCAAATAGGCGTGCTCAACTTGGTAATCGCGGCCGGTCTCGGCGGCGGCGTGTAGGTCTCGCTGGCAGCTGAAGCGACGCGGACCGCTGCTGGTGGTGCGAGGTGGCGGCTCAGGCTATCGAGCCGATCCTCGACGGCCTTCAAGCGGTCGAGGCCGCCGGCAATGCGGCGCAGCTCCGTCGTACTGTCGTCGCGCCAATCGCCGATCGCCGAGGCGAGCGTGTGCTGGTTCTCGCTCAGGCGCACAAAGCCTTCGTGCAACTCATCGGCATTGCGGTCGTAAACACCGGCGGCGGCGCGGATGGCGGCATTGTTGGCCTGGACCACGTGCTCGAGCGCGGCGACGCGTCCGCCGATCTCCGCAATGGCACTCGCCTGCTTTTCATCGCGGGCCGCGAGATAGCCGACAACGGGCTTGGCGATGTCGTCGGCAGTTGCCGCGGGTGGTTGCGCGATGCCGCTGATGCGTCCTTCGATGACTTTGAGCCGGTCGACGAGTTCGGTCCAACGACCGCCTGTCTCTTGCGCGCGTCCTTCGAGAGAGCTTTCGAGCGCGCGCAGGCGCTCGTCGAGCAGCATGACCGGTTGGGTGTCGTTGCGCGTGCCGACGACGCGCTCGACAACGCCGACGCGGTCGGCGAGCAGCGCGTTCGAGCGCACGGTGTCGCCGAGACCGCTGCGGACGGTGCGCTCGATCAGCTCGAGGCGCTCGGTGAGCGCGCCGCCGTCGATCGCTCCGGCTGGATTCTGGCTGAGCGACTTCAGGATCTCGGCATTGCCCTGCGAGAGAGCGTTCCACTGGCGGACGGCCTCGGTCGAGCCGGCCTGATAGAGTTTTTCGAGCGACTGCACGCGATCGGCGAGCGCGACCCAGCTCCGCACGGAGTCGCTCGCGCGATCCTGGAAGGCCTGCTCGACAGCGGCGAGGCGCTTCGCGAGTGGCTCCACCGGATCAGCGGCGCGCACGGCCTGCTCGAGGCTCTCCAGACGCTGATGGATGGCGTTCCACGTGCGCGCGCCCTCGCCCATGCCGCCGCGCACCGCCTGCTCGATGGCGTTGAGCTTGTCGGTAACCTCGGGCGTCGCGCGCAGGTGGCGTTCGAGATCGGCGATACGATCACGAACCGCGGTCGAAAGGTTGGCGCTGTCGCCGCGCTGGCTCGCCACCTCGCGCTGAAGATCGCGCACGAGATCGGAAAGCAGCCGCCGGTCGCCGGCCAGCTCGGCATGTATGCCGCGCAGCGTGTCCTCGATGAGGTCCAGGCGCCCTGCTTGATCGACGGGGAGTGCGCTCTCAGTGGGAAGCTCGGGCGCGATACGACGGAGCAGGTCGACGGCCGGATTGGAGCGACTGCCCGTGAGAAGGGCGAAGAGGACCTCTTCGACACCCGCGGCCGCTCCCCGGCGGCGGGCGGCATCGACGGCGCGGCGCAGCGTATCCTCGAGCTCGATGGAGCGCCGTGGCGGATTGCGCTCGCCGGTGAGCGGCACGGGGCTCTCGTTCACGATGAGCGTCGCGCTCTCCTGACGCAGCCGCGCCGCGCTGATACCGCGTTGCTCGAGAATGCGCACGGCGGCATCGACGCGGGTGAGCGCGTGCAGGAGATGCGCGAGGCGGACTTCGCCGGCGCCGTAGGCGAGGGCGAGGTCGAAGGCATTGTTGCAGCAGGCGAGCACCGTCTCGTCGACCCAGAGGGTGGTGGCACTGGACGTACCCCCGAGTGCGACCTCGCCAGCACCCCCGAGAGCGCCGCGCAGGCGGCCGGGTGGCACCTTGAGATCGAGATCGTCGCCCCTGTAGGACATCCCTCAAAACTCCTGCTCGAAATTTGACCCCCTACCGTGGTCCAGTGTGTGCACGGACAGATCGGGGTCGTAAAGGTGGGTCGCCGCGGCGCTCGCGGTTGAGCCCTAGGGCCTGTGGCACAATAGCGCCATCTGCCAACGACTTCGAGGCGCAGCCGCAGACGCTGTGGGAAAACAGAGTTGCCGAACCGATGAACTATCTCGGCTGCTTTCCGCGCATGAGCAGGACGAGCGGAATGGTCAGCGCGCAGGCCGTGGTGAAGAGGCCGAACGCATTGAGGTAGGCGATCAGCGTGGCCTGGCGTGTCATTTCCTTGGAGAGCGAGGCGAGCCCCTTGAGGCTTTCGGTGTCCCATCGGCCGAGCACCGACGGCATTTCGAGCACCTTGTTGTAAGGCGTGAGTAGCTCGGTGAGGTGAGCGTAGTTCATGCCGGTTGAGCGGACGATCTCCGCAACGCAGACCGATATGAAGAACGACGAGCCGAGGTTGCGCAGCAGGTGGTAGACGGCGGTCGCCTCGCCCATGTGCTTGGTCGGCAGGGTGGCGAAAGTGGCCGTCGTAAGCGGCACCCAGATGAGGCCGATCGCGACCCCCTGCAGGCCCGCGTTCATCGCGAGGTTCATGTAGGTGACGTTGAGGTCGATGTGCATGAGCCAGAGGCCCGCGACGAGGAGCATTGCGAAACCAATCATCATGCTGATGCGCCCGTCGAGGCGCCCGGTAAAGCCAGCAATAAGGAAGCCGATGCAGCCGCCGACGCCACGCGCGCCAACGACATAGCCGACTAGGCTGTCGGTATAGCCTGCAGGTCCGGTGAGCAGCGGCGGCAACAGGACCATCGGCGTGAAGTTGAGCATCCCGTAGATGGTCACGAGGATGAGGCCGAGAGCGTAGTTGCGATCTAATAGCAGGCGCGGATCGAGAAAGGGACGCGGGCTCGTCAGGCAGTGGACGAAGAACACCCAGAAGCAAATGACCGCGACGATGGCCGCGATGATGATCTCGTAGGAGTCGAACCAGTCGAGACGTTGGCCGCGCGCGAGCACGAGCTGCGTTGCGCCGAGCGCGATCGAAAGCGCAACGAAGCCGATCCAGTCGAGCGGCCGGTCGGTCACGTTCTCATCGTCCGGCAATACGGCCTGTAGGCCTACCGTGGCGGCAATGCCGACGGGGACGAGTGCATAGAAAGCCCAACGCCAATTATAGCTCTCGGCCATGATGCCGCCGAGCGCAGGGCCGAAGATCGGGCCGAGGACGACGCCGAAGCCGAAGATGCCCATAACGCGCGTCTGCTGGCTGCGCGGAAAGACTGTCAGCAGGATCGACTGTGTTAGCGGCGTGGACGGCGCTCCGAACCCGCCTTGCAAAATGCGCCAGAAGACGAGGCTTTCGAGCGAGTCGGCAGCTCCGCACATGAAAGTCGCGACCGTGAAACCGGCGAGCGACCACACCATCACGGGCCGCGTGCCGAAACGTCCGGCGAGCCAGCCCGACATGGGCGTCACGATAGCGGTGGCTAGGATGTTGAATGTCATGGCCCAGGCGATCTCGTCGGCGGTAGCCGCGAACGAGCCCTGCATCTGCGGAAGGATGGTCGAGACGACGAGCAGCGTGGTGCCGTACAGCGTTGTCGCCAGCACGACCATTACGAGAATCAGATTGCGCCGTACTGGTGTCAGCTCGGGGTGCGCGGTTGCGACAGTGTCCATGGTGGCTTTGGGCACTCGGGGGGCACTCGGGCGCGCGCTGGTGCGATGATCGCGGGTTCAGTCGTGATGGCACACTACACTACGCCGGCGCGCCGTGTGTAGATCATGTAACGCCACGGCCATGCGCGGGTGGCGTGCGGGCCGCGATCAGCTGCCGCGCAGACGCGTCGCCATGACGGAGATGGTGCGCTGGTATACCTCGGCGCGGTTCCAGTCGCGGATCACAGCGTAGTTGGCCGAGCCGGGCTCCCAGGAGCTGCCGGCCCGCCAGCCATGGCCTTTGAGGAAGTTTGCCGTGGAAGCGAGGATATCGGGCACGGAGTTGACGAGGTCGCGGCGGCCATTGCCGTCGTAGTCGACGGCATACCTGATGAACGGGCTCGGCAGGAACTGCGTCTGGCCGATCTCGCCGGCCCAGCCGCCGCGCATCTGCTCGGGCGTCATGTCGCCGCGCTGGATTATGCGGATCGCATCGAGGAACTGCGGTGTGAAGAACGCCGAGCGACGGCAATCATAGGCGAGCGTCGCGAGCGAGCGCACAATAGAGAAGCGGCCCGAGGTGTCGGCGCCGAAGTTCGTCTCGAGGCCCCAGATCGAAACGATAATCTCGCGCGGCACGCCGAACTGCTTCTCGACGCGATCGAAGATGGCCTTGTGCTGGTTGAGACGCTGGCGTGCGCGGTTCATCAGCGAGCTGCCGACACGGCGCGCATAGAATTGCTCGAAGCTCAGCTTGAAGGAGCGCTGGTTGCGGTCGAGCCCGATGACGGTGCGGTCGTACGAGACGCCTGCGAGTGCGCGGTCGATCGCGCTTTGCGAGATGCCCTGCTTCGCCGCCTGCACTTTCATCGCGGCGAGCCAGCGATCGAAGCCCTCAGCGCCATTGCCGCAGGATTGCGCGTGCGCCACGCCCGGCATGGCGAGCAGGCTCGCGAGCAGGAAACAGGCCGCGGCCCTTCCTGCGATGGTGCTCAGAACCCTCATTCTGCCGTCGCTCCCTGAGTGTCTGCTGCGGAGAGTATCCGCTCATGGGGAGCCGTGCTTAGCACGGGATGGCAGCATGGCAAATTTTGTGTCGGAAGGGCCCCGATGCCGGACGGAGGATCAGGCAGCCCGCTGGCCCTGCACTGTCTCGGCGTTGTCGCCATTCCATGCGAGCGGCCAAGTCGCGACGTAGTCATTGCCGGATACCGAACCCGTCGCTGCGAACGTGCCGCTCTGGCGCAGCTCTATCCAGCGATCGTTGTTCATGATGCCGAAACCGACACCGCCGAATTCCGAGCCCTCGCTGTACAGCGTCAGCTGATAGGAGCGATAGCCCAGATCGGGCATTTCAGCGGCGCGCTGAACCTTGAGCGTGCCGTTCTCGCGGGCCTCGGCAAAGCCCGGCAGCTTGGAGGTGCCGCTGCGGTTCATACGCAGAAGCGCCTGCTGCTCGAAAGCTCCGTCATCGAGAACCGCGGGCTTGCGCATTGTCCAGGCATCGGCGCCGAGCGACTCGAGCCACGCAACCTTGTCGGCGGGAATGCCGTCGCGGGCATAGGCGTCGCTTGCCACGCCGACGGCTGCAGCGGGCGCGCTCGGGTTCAGCGACTTGACCGTGAGGACGGCATCGGCAGCGGCCGGCGAAAGCATCGTGCGCGACACGCCGGTCAGCACGTGAGCCGAAGTCGGCGGCAGCGAAGCCTGCTTGTTTGTGGGTGACGGGGGCGACAGCGCCTGGAGCGCAACGAGGCCGGCCGAGAGTGAAGGGGATATGACGGACATGACTACTCGGACCTCAGCGCAGACGCGTGACGAAACACTCGACACGTTGGCGACGGAGCGCCGTGCATGTCTGAGCAGCGGGGCCAGCCTCGAGGCCGGAGAAGCGGGCGCGATAGAGCGTGCGCGATCCTTGCGCGACCGGCTCGGTCGTGTCCGTCGCAGCGGCGAGGAGCCTGCCGGCTGACTGCCGCACCTCGCGCAGGCGGGCCTGAGCCTCCGCTGCGCTAGGGAAGGCGCCGACCTGGACGGCGAAGTCACCGCTGACGGCACCTGCATAGGATAGCGGCGTATAAGTCGGCGGTGCGGCCGCGAGCGTCGTACTGCCCGTAACGTTTTGCTGACCGGCGTAGACGGCGGGGTGGCCGACGTCGAGACGACGCGCTTGGGCATCGAGTGTAGATGGCCGGGCGCCGCGACCCTGATCGGGAACTACGAACTGGCGTGGCTCTTCGGCGGCGGGCTGGGCGATCGAAGCTGCTTGATACTGCGGTTTGCTCGGCACCGGTGGGGCTGTAGCAGCGGTCGATTGTCCGAGGGGTACGGTGCGCACACGCGCCATGCGAATGGGCGGCTCATAGCTCGCGGATGCAGGGGCTACCGCGGCACGGATCGGCTCGACGAGGCGCGGCGCGGGCTGGGTTGCAGGCTGAGGCGCGGCGGCGACCTGTCGAGGCATGGGACGCACGGCAGGCGTCGGCTTCGGTTCGGCACGTGCGATGAGTACAGGACGACGAGATTTGCTGGTGCTTGCGCGGGCGAGGCTCCGATTCAACAGCGTGCGCATCTCGGCATTGCGCGCGGCAGCCGTGCGTCCGCCCATGACGACTGCGACGACATGGCGGCCATCGCGGCGCACAGAGGACGAGAGATTGAAGCCTGAGGCGCGCGTGTAGCCGGTCTTGATGCCTTCCATGCCCTCGAAGGATCCGAGCATGGTGTTGTGATTGCGATAGGTCGAGCCTGCGTAGCTGAACTGGCGCGTGGCGAAGATGCGCGCATGGTGCGGGAAATGATCGTAGAGCGCCAGCGAGAGCGTGGCGATGTCGCGCGCCGTGGTGACCTGCTCGGGATCGGGGAGGCCGTGCGCATTGCGGAACACGGTCGCACGCATGCCGAGCTGGCGGGCCTTGGCTGTCATGACACGGGCAAAGGCAGCCTCGTTCCCCGAGATGTGTTCTGCAAGGGCCACCGCGACGTCATTCGCCGACTTGGTGACGAGCGCGCGAATGGCGGCGCCGAGCGGGATGGTATCGCCAGGATCGAGATCGAGCTTCGAGGGGGGCACTCCAGCTGCCTGGGCTGAGATGCGGATCGGGGTCGCGGCATCGAGACGGCCCGCCTCGATCTGCTCGAAGACCAGATAGAGCGTCATCATCTTGGTGAGGGAGGCCGGGAAGCGTTGAGCGTCGGCGTTGGCCGCGTGGAGGACCCGGCCAGAATTTGCATCGACAACAAACGCGGCGTGGCGGCTGTCGGCGCGCGCATCTGTCGCACCGATTGCCGCGAGGCAAAAGATCAAACCTGCTGCGCCGGCGAGTCCTCCTCGCCAGCCTGCTGCTGCGTACATAGCTGCAAACCCGTATACGCGCCTGACGGCGCGATTTGGCTTCCCCGGTCGCTGATCGCCGCCAGATGGCCAACCCTCCGAAGTTCTTATGAGAACACCGTTTTGGGGCACCAATTGGGCGTGGGATCTTGGACCGTTGGAGCCAACCTTAACGCAGCCGGCCTTGCTTCCCGTGAAGTAGACAATGAAAATTTGAATGGAATTTTATCGAATGCTGGCCGGCAGATGAGCGTTGATATATGGTGCGATGCAATATTCCAGTTGACATATTTGTGCAGCGCACCTAAATCTGGGCCTATCGCAAGAGACATCCCCCTGCCTCTGCGTCCTAGACCGCACCATTCACATGCCCTGCTGGGTTCGAAGGACCATCCCATGATTAAATCATTCGAAGATCTCCAGAAGCTCGGTCAATCCAACACCGATACGGCAATGCGCCTCGTCGGCGAGTGGAGCAAGGGTTGGCAGACCATTGCCACGGAGATGTCCGACTACTCGAAGCGCTCCTTCGAGGAAGGCACGGCAACGTTCGAGAAGATGCTGTCTGCGAAGAGCATCGAGCAGGCCGTCGAGATCCAGTCGAGCTACGCCAAGAAGGCGTATGAGGACTACGTGCAGCAGATGTCGAAGATCGGCGCTTTCTATTCGGATTTCGCGAAGGAAGCCTACAAGCCGGTGGAGAAGGCGTTCGCAGCACGCCGCTAATTCCGACTTTCGGCCCGTACGCACCACTCCTCCGAACTGAATGCCTATGACGATGCCTCATCGTCATGGGCTTTTTCATATTATAATTCAAAGTGCTCCCCACGGGCGGCCCGGCAGGGCGCAGCAAACGGCTTGCGACTCAGTGACTTGCGTCCTGCGGACGCGGCGGCTGCGGCTTGTTCGGCGCGCTCGGGTGGGGCATTCATGACGCCTGAAGACTAGGCAATTCTGCCTTTGCGATGCCTCAAGGGCGTCTCAAGCGGAGGGTCTAGTGCTTGTGACGGTGCGCCTCGAGCGCAGTCCAGTCACAGGCAAGACGGGAGGCAGCGTGGCGAGACGGAAGTCAGCAGGCGTGCACGAGTCAGAGTCGGCGCCACAGGAAGAAGGGCCGAACGGCCAAGGTGGGCGCCGGTCACTGCGGCCACTTCTCGCGCTTAAGCCTTACATTCTGCGCTACCCGGGGATGCTGGCGCTGGCCGGCTTGGCCATGCTGGTCTCGGCGCTCGTCATGCTGTCGGTTCCGCTCGCCGTGCGCCGCATGATCGACTTCGGCTTTTCGGGTGGCGATGGCGGGTTCATCGACCGCTATTTCGCTGTGCTGGTGCTCATCGGCGCCCTCCTCGCCATTGCCAGCGCCGCCCGCTTCTATTGTGTGAACTGGCTTGGCGAGCGCGTTGTCGCCGACGTGCGCGCGGACGTCTTCCGTCACCTGATGACGCTCGGCGCCGCCTTCCACGAGAAGGCGCACTCCGGCGAGCTCATGAGCCGCCTCACCGCCGATACAACGCAGATCAAGGCCGCCTCCGGCAGTGCGCTGTCGCAAGCGGCCCGCAACGCCATCATGCTCGTCGGAGCGCTCGGCATGATGCTCGTGACGAGCGCGCGTCTCTCGGCGCTCGTGCTCGTTGCAATTCCTCTGATCGTGCTGCCGCTCGTCGCTTACGGACGGATCGTGCGGCGTCGCTCGCGCACGGCGCAGGATGCACTCGCCGAGGCTTCCTCGCTCGCCGCCGAAACGCTGACCGGCATTCGCGCCGTGCAGGCTTTCGCCGCCGAGAAAGTTCTCGCCACGCGGTACGCCGGTGCTGTCGAGGGGGCCTTTGGCGCTGCAGATGCACGGCTCAAGGCACGCGCGGGCATGACGGCGGTGGTAATACTGCTGGTCGTCAGCAGCATCGTCGGCATCCTGTGGTACGGCGCGGAGCTGGTGATCGCGGGTGAGATGACCGGTGGCCGGCTCAGCCAGTTCATTCTCTATGCGCTCTTTGCGGCCGGCGCGCTGGCGGAGTTGTCGGAAGTCTGGGGCGAGGTTACGCAGGCTGCGGGCGCCGCGGAGCGGCTGACCGAGCTGCTTGCTACCGAGCCCGAGATCGTCTCGCCGCTGAAACCTCTGCCGCTGCCCGTGCCGGCCGAGGGCAGGATCGAGTTCCAGCGCGTGGGTTTCGTCTATCCGGGACGTGACGAGACACCGGCCCTCGTCGATATATCGCTCAGGATCGCTCCCGGCGAACGGATCGCGCTTGTCGGTCCGTCGGGATCAGGTAAGAGCACGCTGCTTGCACTCGTGCAGCGCCTGCGCGATCCGACGGCTGGGCGGGTGCTCATCGACGGCATTCCGGCGCGCGACGCCGATCTCGTCGCGCTGCGCCGTCGCATGGCGCTGGTGCCTCAGGAGATCACGCTGCTCGCGGGATCGGTCGCTGAGAACATCCGCTTCGGCGATGAGGCGGCCAGCATGGCCGATGTCGAGCGCGCGGCCGTTGCTGCGCAGGCCGATGCTTTCATCCGCGCGCTTCCCGAGGGTTACGCGACGCGCATCGGCGAGCGCGGCATCACCCTCTCCGGCGGCCAGCGCCAGCGCATTGCCATTGCGCGGGCCCTGCTGCGCTCCGCGCCTATTCTGCTGCTCGACGAGGCAACCAGCGCGCTCGATGCCGAGAGCGAGGTCGCCGTGCAGCGTGCGCTCGACGCGGCCATGCAGGGACGCACGACGCTGGTCGTCGCGCATCGGCTCGCGACCATCCAGAAGGCCGACCGCATTGTCGTGCTCGACGAGGGCCGCATTGTCGAGGAAGGCACACACCGCGAACTCATGACGCGCGGCGGGCTCTATGCGCGCCTCGCCAACCTGCAGTTCGTCGCGCCGCACGCGATCGAAGCGGCGAAATAAGAGCCTTTGCTTTCCCCTCTCCCCGCGCGCGGGGAGAGGGCCAGGGTGAGGGGCGACGGCATACTCAAACGTCGCACAAGTTCCCGCCCCTCATCCTAACCTTCTCCCCGTGACGGACGGGGAGAAGGGACAAGGGCTACTTCACCGGCACAACATCCGCGGTGAAGCTGTAGCCAATACCGCGCACGGTCTTGATGAGCAGCGGGTTGTCGGGATCGTGCTCGATCTTCTTGCGCAGGCGCGCGACGTGATTGTCGATCGTGCGATCGAGCGGGTTCCACTCATGGCCTTTGGTCAGGTCCATGATGCGGTCGCGTGAGAGCACGCGGTTGACGTTGCGCACGAAGGCTTCGAGCAGCGCGAACTCGGCGGTCGTGAGCGGAATATTCCCGCCGTCGGCGGTGTGAAGCTCGCGCTTCGAGAGATCGACAACGAAGCCACCGAAAGCGAAGGCTTCGCGCGCCGCCATGATGAGGCTTTGCGCCGTGGCGGCCTCCTCGCTGCGCCGCAGCACGGCGCGCACGCGCGCCAGCACCTCGCGGACGTGAAAAGGCTTGGTAATGTAGTCGTCGGCGCCGATCTCGAGCCCGACCACGCGGTCGATCGTATCGCCCTTGCCGGAGACCATGATGATGGGGAGATTGGATTCCTGGCGCAGCTCCCGCGCGATGGTCAAACCGTCCTCGCCCCCGAGCACGAGATCGAGCGTAACAAGGTCCACCTTGCCAGCGGCGAGCTGGCCGCGGACCTCATCCCGTGATGAGGCTTCCAGCACCTCCCAGCCCTCGCCCTCGAAGAGGCGGCGGAGAAGGGTGCGGATTTTGGCGTCGTCATCGACGACGAGAATGCGGGTCTTGCCGTTCCGTTGCATGTCGCGAGAGGTTGGTGCCCATGCGGCTCTGGCTCCAACGCAAGACCGGAACCAGATCTCCGTTGATCGCTGAAGGAGCGTAGGTACTACAACGCATTCAAAGGATAGCACGACAGCATTACAATTTGCGACATTTCGTGACGTACGGCCAGTACGGCCATGACGTGCGGGCCGTTTGATCCTCCTCAAAGGCGAAGCAGAGCTGGAGGTCAAAAGATGACGACGGTTACCGTAAACCGAGCGATTTCCGCCCGCTCCTCAGTCGCCGGGTTCGAGCCTGGCCTCCTTCGCGGAACGCCCGACCGCGACCGGACGCCGGGGGCCGGCGAGCAGGCCGGCCTCGTCCACCTCACAAACCGCGAGGATCTGTTCCTCGAAGGTGACGAGGCGAGCCACGTCTACGAGGTGACGGATGGAGTCGTCTGCCTCTACCGGATCATGCCGGACGGCAATCGCCACATCCTGACCTTCCGCTTTCCAGGGGACATCGTCGGGCTCTGCAGTCCTGCAACGTACGGTTACAATGCGCAAGCGGTGGGTGACGCCCGAGTCCGCCGGATCTCGCGCTCAGGTCTCGAGCGCATGATCGACGAGCGGGCCGACTTCGCGCGTAAGATGCTTCGCATGGCGGCAGCCGAGCTGAATGCCATGCGCGATCATCTGACTTGTCTCGCCTCGAAGTCGGCTGAGGCCAAGGTGGCGGATTTCCTGCTCATGCTGGCCGAGCGCAGCCGGACCCGGCCGCCCGGCGCGGTCGTGGTCAATCTGCCCATGACGCGGACCGATATCGGCGACTATCTGGGCCTCACGATCGAGACCGTGAGCCGGACGATTAGCAAAATGCGCCGTTCTGGGATCATCGACCTTCCGCGCACTACGCAGGTCGTGGTCCGCAGCAGGGACCGCCTCGCCGAAATGGCCGGCACCGCCTGAGCATTTGCGACAAAGCCACATAAGTGCAAAAAATCGTGCCGAATCGCGGCTCTGCGCGATTTGACGCTTGCGACCCGCACCTGTTCTGATAGCCGATTGTGACAACAGAGCTGCAGGATTCGGCAGCCAAAATCGGGATGACAGGGCAAGGACGCGATGCATAGCGGCAAAGTCTGCAGGATGGTGCGCATCGGCGCACTGGCAGTGGGTTTTGTACTCGGGCTCGAAGCTGCTGCGGCGCTGGCAGCCGCGCCGGTACGCGCCGAGGTTCAGATCCAGGTCTACGGCGGTGTAAACGCCGACTTCTCAAGCGACCTGCAGGTTCGGCGCCCGAGTCTGCCGTCGGTCAACGGCACCTATGACGTCGACTGGGACGGTAAGTCCTTTGAAATGCCGCCTTATTGGGGGGCGCGGGCGATCTACTGGCTCGAGAGCAGCCCCGCCTGGGGCGTCGCCGTCGAATTCACTCACTCCAAGGCGTACGCGAAGCTCAAGGGCGATGTTGGTGCGACGTTCGACAAGCTCGAGTTCACTGATGGCAACAATATCGTCACCCTGAACGCGCTCCGTCGCTTCGAACCCATGTCTTATCACGACATCCGGCCTTATGCCGGGTTCGGCATCGGCGTGGCCATTCCGCATGTCGAGGTTGAACTCGACGGCGATACCGGTCCGCGCACGTTCGAATACCAGCTCGCCGGCTTCGCGGCGCAGGCCCTCGTCGGTCTCGAAATGCCTTTCGGGCCGAATTGGTCGGGCTTCGTCGAGGCCAAGCTGAGCTATACGCACATCAATGCAGATCTCGACGGCGGCGGCTACGTGAAGACGGACATCTGGTCTCCGCACTTTGCCGCGGGTCTCTCCTACCGCTTCTGATCCGCGCTTGGCGGCCTGTGGTTTCCCGCTAGTGTCCCGATTCCGAAGTTCGCCCAAGCTCTCCGCTGGCTTTCCGAGCGAACTTCGGAAACAGGAGGGACACTAGAATCGTGGATCTGCTAGTGTGATTCAGATCGAGAAATTCGCTCGGCGCCCTGACGCGAGATCTGGCGAATTTCTCGATCATCACACTAGAATGATGCTTCGAAGGGCGCCGGGAAAGCCCGGCCGGCACGAGCGGCCTTGCGGGGAGTGGGTGAATGCAGCAACGCGTCGACGTCAAAATCGGCCATTCCGCGTGCCCGCACGACTGTCCATCCACCTGCGCCCTCGACGTCGAGCTGCTGGGCAACGGCCGCATCGGCCGCGTCCGGGGCACCAAGGAGAATGACTATACGGCCGGCGTGATCTGCGCGAAGGTCGCGCGCTACGCCGAGCGTATTCATCACGACGAGCGGCTGCTACATCCGCTGAAGCGGCTCGGGCCCAAAGGTTCCGGGCAGTACGCGCAGATCTCCTGGGACGAGGCGCTGGACATCACGGCTGAGGCGCTGCTCGACGCCGAGCGCCGATACGGCAGCGAGGCCGTGTGGCCCTACTTTTTCGCCGGCACCATGGGCCTCGTCATGCGCGACGGCATCGAGCGCCTGCGCCATGCCAAGCGCTATTCGCGCCAGTTCTCGACCATCTGCACGACCGCGGCCTGGACAGGTTTCGTTGCCGGCACGGGACGACTTGCGGGCCCTGACCCGCGCGAGATGGCGAAGTCCGATCTCGTGGTGATCTGGGGGACGAACCCCGTTCACACGCAGGTCAATGTGATGACCCATGCCGTGCGTGCACGACGCGAGCGCGGGGCGAAGATCGCCGTCATCGACATCTACCGCAACGCGACCATGCAGCAGGCCGACATCGGCATCTGCCTGAGGCCCGGCACCGACGGCGCGCTCGCCTGCGCGATCATGCACGTGCTCTTCCGCGATGGCCTCGCGAACCGGGAGTACATGGCAAAGTACGCGGACTGCCCCGAGGAGTTCGAGGCGCACCTTGCCGAAAAGACACCCGAGTGGGCGAGTGCGATCACGGGATTGAGCGTCGAGGAAATCGAGAGCTTCGCCCGCCTCATCGGTAAGACGCCACGGACGTATCTCCGTCTCGGCTACGGCTTCTCGCGATCGCGCAATGGCGCCGTGAACATGCACGCGGCGTCCTGCATTGCGACGGTCACCGGATCGTGGCTGCACGAGGGCGGCGGCGCCTTCCACAACAGCGGTGCCATCTTTAAATGGGACAAGTCGCTCATCGAAGGCTCGGATGTGATCGATCCTTCCATCCGCATGCTCGACATGAGCCGCATCGGTGCAATTCTAAACGGCGATCGCAGCGATCTCGGCGACGGGCCCGAGGTGCACGCGCTCGTCATCCAGAACCAGAATCCGGTACAGGTCGCGCCCGACCAGACGCAGGTCAAGAAAGGTTTTGCGCGCGATGATCTCTTCGTGTGCGTGCACGAGCAGTTCATGACGGCGACGGCGAAAGTGGCGGATATCGTGCTGCCGGCGACCATGTTCCTCGAGCACGACGACCTCTATCAGGCGGGCGGCCAGCAAAATATTCTCTTCGGGCCGAAACTCATCGAGCCGCCGGGCGAATGCCGCTCCAATCACGATGTCATCTGCGCGCTCGCGAAGCGCGTCGGCGCCGAGCACCGCGGTTTTGATATGACGGCGCGCGAGATCGTCGACTGGACGCTGCAGAACTCGGGCTGGGGCACACTCGAAAATCTCGAGGCAAAGCGCTGGATCGACGCGCAACCTGACTTCGAGACCTCGCACTACGTCGGTGGCTTCGCTTATCCCGACGGCAAGTTCAAATTCAAGCCGGACTGGCCCGAGGTACCGGCATCGCGAAAGTGGGACTGGGGTATCGGGCACCTTGTGCCGCGGCTTCCCGATCATTGGGACGTCATCGAGAAGGCCGATGCGGAGCATCCTTTCCGCCTCGCGACCAGCCCGGCACGCAACTACCTCAATTCCTCGTTCAACGAGATGGCGACGAGCCGCAAGCAGGAAGGTCTGCCGCGCGCCAAGATCCACCCCGAGGATCTCGCGGAACTGGGCATCGAGAACGGGGATCGCATTGCCATGGGCAACGAGCGCGGCGAGATACGGCTTGCGGCCGAGGCTTACGACGGCGTGCAACGCGGCGTGGTGATCGTGGAGTCGATCCCGCCGAACGATCAGTTCGAGGGCGAGGTGGGTCTCAATACGCTGACAGGTGCCGACCGCATCGCGCCATTCGGCGGCGCCGCCTTCCACGACAACCACGTGTGGATACGGCGTGCGCCTCGTGATTGAGCTTCAGAGCGGGGGCGCGCCCTGATGGAGCGCGCGGATGTCGTCATCATCGGCGGTGCAGCGGTCGGCAGTGCGACGGCGATGTTCCTGCGCCGCGAAGGCTTCAAGGGTCGCGTCGTCGTAGTCGAGAAGGATCCAAGCTATCAATGGTGCGCAACGGGGCGCTCGGTTGCGTCCATCCGCCGGCAGTTCTCGACGCGTGAGAACATCGAGCTCTCGACCTTCGGCTGGCAGTACTTCAGCAGGATCAACGAGGCGCACGGACCGGAGGCCGATATCAGCCTTGTCGAGCGCGGCTATGCGATCATGGCGAGTGCCGAAGGCGAGCGCGTGCTCGGGGCAAATATAGCGCTCCAGCAGAGTCTCGGCGCAGATGTCGAGATGCTGCGTCCAGATGCCCTCAGGGCGCGATTTCCCTGGCTTGCGGTGGATGATCTTTCCGGCGCGGGTTGGGGCCACTCGGGCGAGGGATGGGTCGATCCGCACGCGCACCTCGCGCTCATGCGCAAACGCGCTATTGCGGATGGCGTGACCTATGTCGCCGATGAAATCGTCAGCATCGATGTCGAGCGCGGCGCCGTCACCGGCGTGCGGCTTGCCTCGGGCGCGACAATAGCGACGCCGATGGTCGTGTGTGCCGCGGGTTGGCATTCGCGCAAGGTTGCGGCCATGGCGGGCATCGACCTGCCCGTGCGGCCGCGCAAACGCTACGTGTTCGTGATTGATTGTCCGACGCCGCTTCCAGGGGCGGGCCTGATGATCGATCCGAGTGGTGTCTATTTCCGGCCCGAAGGCCGCTATCACATCGCTGGCGTCGCGCCGCCGGAAGACGAGGATCCGGACGCCGAGGATTTCGATATCGAGGACGGCTTCTTCGAGCGCCTGGTCTGGCCGGCGCTCGCGCATCGCGTGCCTGCGTTCGAGACGTTGAAAGTCGTCAATGCATGGTGCTGCCACTATGATCTCAGCACGCTCGATCACAATGCCATTCTCGGAGCCCATCCGGATGTCGGGGGATTCCTCCTCGCGTGCGGCTTCTCAGGGCATGGTCTCCAGCACTCTCCCGGCATAGGCCGCGCCATGGCGGAGCTGATCACGCACGGCACTTACCGCACGATCGATCTCACACGCTTCGGCTGGGGACGCATCGCAGCCAATGCGCCGCTGGCGGAAGCCAACGTCTTCTGAGCGCGACGCCGCCAGCAACTGCAGTCGAGATCTCTCATGGGCACGATCCTCGCGATTTCATCTCAGGTGGCGCGCGGACACGTAGGACTCAGCGCTGTCGTGCCGGCGCTGCAGGCGCTCGGGCATGAGGTGATCGCGCTGCCGACGATCATCCTCTCGAACCATCCGGGCCATGGTGCAGTCGCAGGCCAGCGCATGGATCCGGATATGCTCGGACGGATGCTTGCGACGCTTGATGCCCACGGCTGGCTGGCTGGTGTCGATGCGGTGCTGAGCGGCTATCTGCCGACGTCGGAGCACGTTGCCGTCGTCGCCGATGCGGTTGCGCGCGTGAGGGTGCACCGTACCGCGGCGCCGTATTTCTGCGATCCTGTGATGGGTGACGACCCCAAGGGTCTGTACATCGCCGAGGATGCCGCGCGGGCCCTTGCAGCGACGCTCGTGCCGCTCGCCGACGTCACTTTTCCAAACCGTTTTGAACTCGAGTGGCTTTCGAGCCAACCGGTCACCGATATCGCGAGCGCGGAGAACGCAGCGCGTGCGCTCGGACCATCGGTGACCGTGGCGACATCCATACCCGCCGCTGATGACGGCCTCGCGACGATTGCCATCACTTCGACGGACGCATTGAGCAGCGTGACGCCGCGACTGGACAATGTTCCGAATGGGACCGGCGATCTTCTCGCGGGCTTGTACACGGGGCATAGAGTTAACGGCTGCACCGTCTCGGACGCCTTGAAGTTGTCAGTTAGCAGTGTTCAGAAGGCGATTTGTTTCAGTGCGACACGCGATGAGCTGAATTTGATTGCCATTCTCGCGGGATTCGGTAGCGGGGTGTCGCCTCCGACCCGGCCTTTGGAGTAACGATAGTCACGCGCAGACGGGAACCTACGAGCGACCCTATGCGTCCTGAAATTTGGCGTCCGGCATATACGCCGCATACGTCGTCACGAAGTTGATAGCCGCTACGGCGGAGAGAGAGAATTTCCAGGCATCGGGCTTGTCCGAGTTCCGGGGATTCGCTCCCTACCCGCTAGCTGAACAGGAAGCTACGTCCCGTTCAGTTCGTCGAAATAGAAACCTTGTCTTGCAGTGCGCTGACAATCCGTCAGAGGTCTCCATGGGCCGCCGTTCGATCCACACTCCCGAGCAACTGAGACAGCTTATTCTCGATGCCGCGGCGGCAATCATCGAGGCGCATGGCCTCGCCGGCCTTTCGGCGCGCGAGATCGCGCGCAGGATCGGCTATTCGCCCGGCACGATCTACAACATGTTCGAGAACCTCGACGACGTTGTGCTCAACGTGGAAGGGCGCGTGCTCGACTCGCTCGACGAGCGCCTGACGGCGGAGCTCGCAAAGGGTGGTGATCAGAAGACGAAAGTCCTTCAGCTCGCGCAGACATATTTGGCCTTCACGCACGAGCGGCCGAAGCTTTGGAACCTGCTGTTTGAGCACTACATGCCCGGCGGCGCGGACACGCCGCCTTGGTACCAGGAGAAGCTCGAGCGGTTGATGAGCCGTGTGGAGACGGCGGTCGCGCCGCTCTATCCGCCGGACGCGGTTCTGGAGCGTCAGCGGGCGGCGCGTGTGCTTTGGGCTGGAGTGCACGGCATCACATCGCTATCGACGGCCAACAAGCTCTCGAACGTGACGAGCGATGCGGCGGCACTGCTGGTTACGGATCTCGTGAGCAACTATCTCGCGGGTGTCGCCGCGAACGCAGGCACTACCCGAGCCGCTGCATCCTGACGAGCTAACTTCGCAAATTGATGACAGGTCGTGCGTGTCTCCACAGGAGCACGTTGGCTGCGGCCATCATCGCGCGCAGGGCGACGGCGCGAACGCCTCACTGCTTCGGCTTCGTAGCAGCAGCAGGAGCGTCATCGGGCTTTGGAATGGAACCGGTGGCAATAGGTGCGGCGCTTTCCGGTGCCGCCGCTGGCGTGCGGCGTTGGGCGTAGCCGATCACATCCCCCGATATGCCGAACCAATTGTGGTCGTGCGGCAGCATCCGCTGGCGCAGGCCGCTCCACATATTACGCGAGGTCATGCCGTCGACGAACGTCTTTGTCGGTGGCGTGAGCACGAGAACCGCTACGGTTGCCACTGCCATGGCAATTGAATGATCGATGCGCCGTCCGTCGTAGAATTTCACGGCAGTGCCGAACGAGCGCTTGATGCGCGTGCCGAGCACGTCGACGCTGTAGATCTCGTCGAGAACGAGATGGACCATGTAGCCGATGAACATGAAGCCGCCCGCCAGCCAGGAAACGCCTTCGTGCCGGCCGAGGACATAGTAGTAGACGATCGCTGTCAGGAAGGCGAAGAAGAGGCCGGCAAGCACAGAGTGATAGATGCCGCGGTGATAGGACATACGATGGAAGATCGCGTGCACGACGAAACGGAAGAAGAGGAACGTGCCGATCGAGAGCAGCCATAGCTCCGCGATCGAAAATTTCTCGGCGAACGTGAAGAGCACGGCGAAGGAGAAAAAGGCGGCGAGGCCGGCGAACATGGCGCGGCCAGCACGCGAGTCTTTGAGGTCGATGTCGGGAAGTACGCTGCCAAGAACGCCGGCGAGCGTTACCGCGACAAGATTCTCGGGCGCCACGACATCCGCGGCCAACGTGAGCGTCGCGAGCATGCCGCTGGCGACCGTGCCGACACCGATGTGCGTCGCGAAGTTGGCCATGGTCCGCCCCCGAGGTCCTAAGCATTGATTCCGCTGCGCGAGACCGCCAGATTCGTCAGGATGGGGAAACCCGAGCGGATGCAAAAAGCTGTGGGGAGCGCCGGCTTTGGCCTGCGCCGGAAAGCAGCGGCGGCCGGCCGCAAGATTGCCCAGATGCACTGCTGTATGCGCAAGCCCAAGCTTGGCCGACGCGGTGGCACGGCCTGTGCTCTGGAGGACTGGGTTCGACGCTGATGCGGCCTGATCCGGGTCAAATGTGCCGAAATGGCTCTGTGTGGCGTGAGGGAAGGCCATGGTGAAAAATTCAACGGCGGCTGCGGGTGAGCCGGTCGAGCTCCGGCCGCGGACTATGGCCGATGGGCGTCTCGACGTCGCGAGCCTTCGCCGCACGATCGAGCAAATGCACAGCGAACTCGAGGGAAACCAGGAGCTGGCCCGCGTGCGCAATGCGCTCGCCATCGCGCTGATGGAGCTCGAGCGGGCCGATCGGCAGCGCACGGCCATTATTACCGACGATCTCGGCCGGTCGCGCTATTTTCCCTGGACGATCAATCGCTCCTGAGCAGGGCGCCGGTAACGGCCTCCAGTCAGCCGTTCGCTAATGAGACGATGCGTGCCAGAACGGCACTCTCGGCGCGCGCCAGCTCGTCCAGAATGGTGAAGTGGTTGGCGTTGGGCACTACAACGCACTCCGCCTTGACACCGGCTGCACTCCAGGCCGCGGACAGAGCCAGGCTCTGGCGGATGAATTCCTGACTTTCATCACCGCCGACGGCTGCCACCATGGTTGCCGAGGGCCGTGGCTTGCGGCCGGTGATGGCGTTCGCGGCGCGCGCGCTCGCCACGTCGAGCCTGAGCGCGTCGTTGAGAGATGTCGCGATCAGCGGCTCGGGATCGAAAGCGCCACTGAGGGCATAGACGGCGCGGACGAGGTCCGCCGGAACATCGCCGACCATGGTCCAGTCAGTTGCCAGCATGCTCGCAGCGAGATGGCCGCCGGCCGAATGCCCGATGACGACGGGGCGCTTCTTCGTGCGCGCATAGAGTGTCTTCAGACACTGGCGCAGCTCGTCGATGATTGCAGCGACGCTGACGGCGGGTGCGAGCGAGTAGGAAGCGAGCGCGACGTCGATGCCGCGCGCATTGAGCGCCTTCGCGATGAAGCTCTGCGCCTTGCGATCCCCGCGCTGCCAGTAACCGCCGTGGATATAGACGACGAGCGGCGCATTCGCCGCACCCCGGGCGCGGAAGAGATCATAGCGCTGGCGCTCGCCCGGCCCATAGGGCTGATCGGCGAGGAGGTCGGCTTCACCGCGCCATGCAGCGGATGCTGCGGCCCAGCGGGCGGCGATGGCTTCGTGCTCGGGCACGCGACGGCGGTTGTTGTATTCGGCCTCGTAGTCGATCTTGGTCATGGGTAGTTCTTCCAGGAATGCGGGGCAGTAGTTGTCGTGCGCGACGACCATAGCGGAGGTTGTTGCATTGCGCGAATGGCTGGCCGAAGCTTGGTCCATGGACACATCATCGAGCCGGATCATCGATCTCTACGAGCGCCACGCTGCGGACTACGACGCCGATCGCGGGCGCGCGCTGTTCGAGCGCGGTTGGCTCTAGCGTTTTCGCGCGGCCATGGAGCCGCGGGCGACTGTTCTCGATCTCGGCTGCGGCATGGGGGAGCCGATTGCACGCTACTTCATCGAGAGCGGGCATCCCGTGACCGGCGTCGACAGCGCGCCCTCGCTGATCCGGCTTTGCGAAGCGCGCTTTCCGGATCAGAAATGGGTCGTCGCCGACATGCGCCGCCTCGATCTCGGCATCGAGTTCGGCGGCATCCTTGCCTGGGACAGCTTCTTTCACCTGACCGCCGAGGATCAGCGCGAAATGTTTCCGGCTTTCCGCAGGCACGCGGCGCCGGGTGCAGCACTCATGTTCACGAGCGGACCCGCACACGGAGAAGCGATCGGCTCCTATCATGGCGAGCCACTCTATCACGCAAGTCTCGATGCGGATGAATATGCAGCGCTTCTCAGTGCGCAAGGGTTCGAGATCCTCGCGCATGTCGCCGAGGATGCAACGTGCGGCGGGCACACCGTCTGGCTCGCGCGCCTCGCGGCAGGCGGCACATCGGCAACATGCAACGCGGACTGACCTCTCATCCACATTTGGTCGTGATCGTGCATAACCGTCAGAGATGTGCGGCGCGCGCGGAAGGATGTGGCTAAGAAGGGCTCATGGGAGCTGGCTGGCGCTGGTGTGGCGGGGGCCAATCCGACGGCATAAGTCTCGGGCCGCTGGCCAGCTCTCCAAATCCAATACGAGCCAATGATTGAAATGGCTTGCGGCCGTTCAACGGGCGCGGCACGATCCCAATGTGCCCAACCTCGTGCACAGCCGCATGAGGTCCGAGAAAATCCTCGAGGAACTGCTTGCCATGAAGCTGATGTCGTCGCCGCTTTCGCCCTATGGACGCAAGGTCAAGATCGCCGCGGGCATGAAAGGCCTGACGGACAAGATCGAGCTCCTGCCAACGGACACCAACAAGGGCGATGAGGCGCTCAACAAGCTCAACCCGCTCGGCAAGATCCCATGTCTCATCACGGATGACGGAGAGGCGGTCTTCGACAGCCACGTCATCTGCGAGTACTTCGACGTGGTTGGCAGTGGGCCGGAGCTGTTTCCCAAGAGCGGCGCGGAACGCTGGCGTACGCTGACGGCTGGCGCACTCGCGGACGGCATTCTCGATGCAGCGCTGTTGCTTGTCTATGAAGGTCGCTTCCGGCCCGAGAACATGAAGGTGCAGGCGTGGGTCGACCGCCAACAGGCGAAGATCGATCGCTCGCTCGCTCAGCTGGAGATCTCGCCGCCCGTCTGGAAAGGCAGTCCCGACTATGGTCATCTGACGCTCGCGTGCGCACTCGGCTATCTCGATTTCCGCCATGGCGGCAAGTGGCGCGCGGGACATCCGAAGCTCGTGAAGTGGCTCGACGAGTTCGCGGCGGTGGTGCCGGCCTTCGAGGCAACGCGGCCGTCGTGAGAGGACGCCGAATGAGCGTCCTTTGTTGCGTGCAGCGTGAGGAGGAACGCGATGATTACAGCGATCGTGCGCTTCAAGCTTCCACCTACCGTGAAGGCGGAAGACGCGGCGGAACTCTTCAAGGGTTCCGCACCCAAGTACCGCGGCCTTAGCGGTCTCGTGCGGAAATACTACCTCTACGATGAGAGCGGCATCGGCGGCGGCGTCTACCTCTGGGAGAGCCGTGAGGCGGCAGAGCGCGTCTACACCGCCGAATGGAAGAAGATGATCGCCGATCGTTATGGCGCCGAGCCGGACATCGCCTACTTCGAGACGCCCGTCGTCGTCGACAATGCGATCGACAAGATCCAGGTCGACGCGGCGGAATAGGCTGGGCGCGTATGCCGGTGGCCACGCCGGCTATCCGCCGAAACGCCGCTTAAACCTTTATTAAGTCCTTCGGTAATATTCTAGCATCCATGCCGGATCGCGTGTCCGTGCGCCGCCGCAGAGGGCCGGGCGCATAGCACCGCGGGCGCGGGAAGCACGTTGGGGATGTGCTTTCGTGTGCGCCGGCAATGAGATCGGTGGGTTGGCGCACCAAGCCTGATTGCCAGGGCGCTGGCCCGCCTGTGAGACGAGCAGAGGCCGCGGGGCCCGAGCTCAATGAGATGGCGCGCGAGCGGTGGGGGAGCCCTCGCGCGCCGGACAGTTCTCCGGGCGTCAGTTTGAAATTTCGATAGAGGCCGAAAGGCCCGGACGGGTGCGTGCACCTGTCCGTTGCGAGGCGGGCGCCCGGGCCCGCCTCGCTGCTTTTTTGCAGCCGCAGGCGGGCCCAACTAAGCCAAGCGCCCGCCTCGCTGCTTTTCAGGACGCCCGCAGCGGAGCGCCGACCTCCCGCAGCGCAGGCATGCACGCCAAAGCTGTCAACGATATTCATGCACGCACCATGGTAACGCCCCAATCCACGCACTATGTTTGTGTGCGGAGGTACGGTCATGCGCGGCGTTTTCATGGGGTGCGTTGTGGCGGCAACGGCCAGCATCTGGCCGCATGTCGTGAGTGCGGAGCCGTCGCGCGACGGCATCGCGAAAGTCATCAGGCAGCAGGGCGTCGATCTGCATCGCGTCCAGGGGACGCCCGGCCGCAATCAAACGCCGCCTCCCGCTGCGCAGCCCCCCGCTCAGTCATCTGATACAACCCAGACCGACGCTCAGGCGCGTGATCCGCGCGAGGGCGATCCACTCCACGAGCAGGCGCAGCGCCTCATGAAGGCGATAGACGCCATTCTCAACGACACGGCGCGTAGCCGCGGAGAGGCGCGCAAGCTCCCCTCCAGCAAGGACTTCATCGTACCGCCGATCTGGACCGAGACGCGCGAGGACCGCGAGCGCAAAGTCCGCGACCTCCTCGATGCCGCGCTCGGAATCGTGACCGACGTGCCTGTGGTCGAGAGCCAGAAGAAGATCGAGGGCCTGCGCAAAAATATCCACGAGATCGAAGAGCGGATCGTCAAGCTGCGCGAGAAGCAGCTCATTGCGCCGAAGAGTGCGTTCATTCCGGGCGTGACGGCCGATACCGTCGACAGCCTCGAGCGCGACATCGCCGACGCGCGCTCGCGCATCGATCTCAACCGCGACCAGATTGCCGCGACGAAGGAGGAGATCCGCGCGGCGCTGGCGAAGAGCGGCATTGAGCTCGGCAACGATCAGGTCGACCTGCTACTCGACGGCGTGCTCTCCGGCGACATCGTGCGGCTTGTTGCGGTGTTCAACTCGGCGAAGCTCATCGATGGCCAGCTCGGCAAGCTCATGGCAGCGTCGGGCGAGAACATCGGTGCGGCGAGGAAGTACTTCGCCATGCACGCGGCGCTGTTCGCGATCCTCGTGCACGCCCAGGATTCGATGATCGGCAAGATCGACAAGCAGTACCTGCCGAAGCTCGAAGCCATCGTGAAGGATGTCGAGCAGGCGCGCGCCAAGACCAACCAGCTTCTGCGCGCCGAGAACCGGCCCGATCAGCGCCGCGCGCTCGAAGCTAACCGCGAGAGCCAGCGCCTTGCCGAGGATGCGGCCAAGGGCTATCGGCGCTACCTGCTCCAACAGCGCGAGCAGATCGCACGCGCGCGGGCTCGTGCGGTACATGACCTCAAGATCGCCGACAATACCTACGAGACGGTCGAGGCGAGCTTCCAGTTGCGTGTCCTGATGCGCGAGAGCGCTACGACATTCGAGGCCATACAGAAGCTCGAAGCGCCAACTTTCGAGCAGATCTTCCGCAATGAGGAACTGCGGCGCGAGTTCGAGAGTCTTACCCGGAAGCTTGATCAACCAACGAGTTGAGTGGCTCCTTCGGCGTCGGGCACGTCGCTAACCGCGCCCGCCGCCCTTGCGATTGTCCCGCATTCGGCGTTATTGGGTTGATCTCAGCCGGATCAATAGCGCATGGTCGTTCGGCCCAGGCTCGACCAGACGCGGCTTATGCACAGGAGGCATCCATGGCGCAGAATCCCTTCGAGTTCCCCCAGCAGATGCGTGAACTCGCAGAGAGGAATGTCGAGCAGGCCCGGGCGACGTACGGCCAGTTCATGGATGCCATGGCGCAGGCGGTCGGCATGTGGACGAAAGGTCTGCCCGCCAACGAGTTGACGAGCGGCTTCCAGTCCGTTCAGGAGCGCGCCATCGGGTACGCCAAGGAGAACGCCGAAGCGAGCTTTGCGCTGGCGAGCGATCTCGCGTCGGCGAAGGATGTCCAGCAGGTGCTCTCGCTGCAGACGCAGTTCGCCCAGGCCCAGATGCAAGCGTACGCCAAGCAGGCGCAGGAGATCGGCATGTTGATGACCGAGGCCATGCAGGGTATGACCCCACGCCGCTAAGATTTATTTCCTAGGTATTTGACCTAGGTTGTTTGGCACTCCTCTTGCCAGTCCAATGAACCTTCTGCCGCCACGTCGCGACGAAAGGTTCGGGATTGGACGGAGGACACTTCATGAACCGGCTACCCGAGCCACCGCAGCATCGCTACGAAGCTTTGCTCGAGCACTATTTTCATCGCCTTCCAGAGGCTGCGCGCGGGGCGCGATGCGCCCGCGATTTTCATTGTCCCGAATTCGTCGCGGAGACGAACGAGATCGCGCCACTCTTCGCGCATGTGATGTCGCGTTCTGGGACAGATCTGGCAGCGTTCGGTGCGGATGAGGTCGGCATCGGCCTCTCGGCACTATTTTCCATGAAGTGCTCGAACTTCGGCTACCGGTTGTGGAATTCGCCCGCACATCGGCAGAATTGCGAGACTGTGTCCGTGGCGGACCAGTGCGCGGCCATTGCCTCCGTCAAGGTGCTCTACGAGGCCTGCCTGACGCCGCGCGCCGTCCCCGCGCCGGGTCTGCTGCATGAGGCGGCGGGGCCGCTCGGCTACTTCACGTACATGCTTTGGGATGCTTCGCCGCTCGGCTACTGGCGCGGTGCGGGACCGAAAGATCTGCGCGTCGCCACGCTGCTCGACGTGCTCGCCTCGGCACTGCGCTCGCCGAATACGGTCTGCATCAAGAGCGCGCTGCACGGCTTAGGTCATCTCGATGGCGCGGCATCGGATGCCCGCCAACGCATTGTCGAGGATTTCCTTGCCGAGCGGGGAGCAGACCTCGAGCCTTCTCTCGCGCTCTATGCGGCTGCTGCTGCTCGTGGCGCGATCTAGGAGGCGTGGCTTAAGCGGCCCACTCGCCCTTGCGGAAGACGGGCACACGGCGCCCGTCCGCGAGAATGCCGTCGATGTCGATCTTGTCGGAACCGATCATCCAGTCGATGTGGATGAAGCTCTTGTTGCCACCCTGTGCTGCGATCTGCTCGGGCGTGAGCTTGCCGCCATCGAGGAAGCACTTCGAGTAGCACTGGCCGAGCGCGATGTGGCAGGCGGCGTTCTCGTCGAAGAGCGTGTTGTAGAACAGGAGCCCGCTCTTCGAAATCGGCGATGAGTGCGGCACGAGCGCGACTTCGCCGAGACGGCGCGCGCCTTCATCGGTGTCGAGCACCTTGTTGAGCACCTCCTCGCCCTTCGAGGCCTTGGCCTCGACGATGCGTCCTTCCTCGAACCGCACGGCGATGTCGTCGATCAGCGTCCCCTGATAGGACAGTGGCTTCGTGCTCGAGACATGACCGCTGACGCGGCGTGCGTGCGGTGTCGTGAAGACCTCTTCGGTAGGGATATTCGGATTGCACGTGATGCCGTTCTTGGCCGTCGAGGAGCCACCTTGCCATTCGTGGCTGTCGGCGAGCCCGACGGTGAGATCCGTACCGGGGCCGGTGAAGTGGAGCGCCGAGAAGCGCTGGACATTGAGCCACGCCGTACGGCTTTGCAGCGCGGCATTGTGCCGGGCCCAGGCATCGACGGCATCCGTCCGGTCAACGCGCGAGGCCGCGAAGATCGCATCCGCCAGCTTGGTCACCGCGACGTCCTCCGCGTCATCGGGGAAGACGAGCTTGGCCCAGGACGGCCCCGGATAGGCGACGATGTTCCAGTTGATGTCGAACCCCGCGATCTTTTCGAGCGCAGGCTGGTAGGCCATCGAGTTCGCCTTGCTTGCGCGGGCGACCTTGGCGGGGTCCTCGCCCGCAAGCAGCATGGGATTGTCGCCGACAATGGCGAGCCGCGCGGTGTTGTTGTCGAAGGCCTTGCCAATGCCCTCGTAGAGCCAGCTTGCGGCGCGGTCGAAGCTCGCATCGGAGGCATTGCGGTAGCGCGCGAGCGTGATCTCTTCGTCGGAGAGCATGGGCGTGACGAGACCGGCGCCGGCCTTGTAGGCGTGCTCGGCAATGCGGCGCACGAGCGGCAGCGCGCTGACCGGGGCCGTGAGAAAAAGATCCTGGCCGGGCTGGAGTTGCAAGCCGACTTTGATCGCAACCTCGGCGAGGCGGTCGAGCTTGACGGGATCAATGGCGGTGTTGTCGTTTCTCGGGGGCGTGGGCATGAGCGGAGCCTGAAGCGCTGGGATGTGAATGCTGAGGCGACTATAGCCGCCAGGGAGGTCGATGGCGCCCCCGAACGGCTTCAAAAATCTCTGATCCGCAGCTTACACGCTGAGGATATGCCCGCCGCGCCGTGCGGCAATCCGCCCGTTGGGACCAGGCCCGCCACTAGTTGTCCTCGGGATCAGTAGGGTCGCAGAAGCCGACGCCGATGCTCTTCCCGCGGCGCCCTTCGATCTCGGCGGCGTAGCGCCGCTCCCTGATCACATCGAGCAGGGTAAAGGCCGGGGCAGGCTGGCGCTCGAGGCGACGCTCAGTCGGGCTCTCTCGTGCCCGATGCCTCGCGAACCATGAAACGATCGAGGCTGGATAATGGTTCCATGCGAAATGCGAGGTCTTCGGGACCATGAACCGGTGCCCCGGCGTGGGCACTTAGCCCTCAGCCTCTTCCACGGGCTGATCGCTGAATGCGACGCCCATGGTCTCGCCGCGGCGCCAGGCAACCTTTGCGATGTAGCTCCGGCCCGAATGCGAATCGATGAGTGTGAATTCCTGCGGAAGACCGACCGTCGTCGGGACTTCGAGGCGCGCGCCGGCGGCGGAGAGATTGCGGATGACGCAGTCCACGACGGAATTACCATCCGCAAAGATGATCTTTCCCCCCTTGAGGACTCGTTGGCGTCGAATGATGCGCTTTTCTTCTTCGTTCATGTGCGCATTACGAGTGGAACCGATCCAGGGTTCCCGCAACCCTCGAAGTCGAATTGCCGCAAGCTAGCTCGAGGTTTGACACTCGCGGGCCGGCTTACTAGCGTGCCCCGACGAGGCGATCAAGCGCCCCGGGAAAGGTCTCCTATGACCGATACGCAAGGCGCCGACGGCGGCAGTCGCGAGGGGCTGCATTTCATCTATTTCGCCGATCCCATGTGCTCGTGGTGCTATGGTTTTGCGCCTGTCATCCGCGCGCTCGCCGACCGCTTCGAGGGACGCTTGCCTCTGAGGATGGTCATGGGTGGGCTCCGGGCCGGAAACACCAAGGCGATGACCGAGAAGGATCGCGAGTACATCCGCGGAGCATGGACGCGCGTCGGCGAGGCCTCAGGCCAATCTTTCGATTTCTCGTTCTTCGATCGCGAGCATTTCATCTACGACACCGAGCCGGCCTGCCGTGCTGTCGTCACGATGCGCCGCCTGGCGCCGGAGAAGGCGCTCGCCTTCAAGGCTCGCGTCTCGCGTGCCTTCTATGGCGAGAACCAGGATACGACCGACGCGAAAGTGCTCGCGGCGCTTGCCCCGGAATTCGTTATCGATGCCGAGCGCTTCGAGCTCGAGATGCTTTCGGCCGATGCGCGCAACGAGACCTTCCGCGATTTCCTGACGAGCCAGCAGGCAGGCGTGCAGGGCTTTCCTCTGCTCGCCGCGGGGACCGAGGGTGGCGGCTATGCTCTCGTCACGAGCGGTTTTCGTCCGCTCGACGGGCTGCCCGAAGCCATCGAGGCATGGCTCGCGGCCGGCGCGCCCATTCAGCAGACCCAGCAGACGCAGTAGCTCCGAGAAAGACGGCCAAGCCACATGAACAAGCATACGCCCGCGGCCAAGACCCTGCCGATCAGCCGCTTCCCGGTTCCGGAGCTCAAGGATATGCCGCCGGACATCCGCGAGCGCATCGGGGCCGTGCAGGAGAAGGCGGGTTTCATCCCGAACGTCTTTCTCGTGCTGGCCCATCGGCCCGAGGAGTTCCGCGCGTTCATGGCCTATCACGACACGCTCATGGACAAGGCCGAAGGGCTCACTAAGGCCGAGCGCGAAATGATCGTTGTCGCGACAAGCGCGGCCAACCAGTGCCAGTACTGCGTGATCGCGCATGGCGCCATCTTGCGCATTCGTGCAAAGAGTCCGCTCGTCGCCGATCAGATCGCGATCAACTACCGCAAGGCCGACATCACGCCGCGCCAGCGCGCCATGCTGGATTTCGCGATGAAGGTGGCGCTCGAGGCGGAGACCGTCGGTGAGGAGGATTTCAAGGCGCTGAGGAAGCAGGACTTCGGCGACGAGGACATCTGGGATATCGGCGCCATCGCGGCCTTCTTCGCGCTCTCCAACCGCATGGCCAATCTCACCGCCATGCGCCCGAACGACGAATTCTACAAGATGGGGCGCTAAGTCGCCTCAGCTCACCAGCGGCCGAAGACATTCTCGAGCCAGTTGGCCCCGCCGCGCGGCTGAGCCTGAGCGGTTGGCGGTGCGGCCACGTGCTGCGGCTCCGGGCGTGCGGTCGGCGCCGAGCTGGGCCGCACGGCGGCCACCCGCGGCGCGCCGCGATCACGCTCGATGCGTTGATCATATGCCGCAATCGTCGACTGGCTCTGCTTGGGTCGGAGGTGTACGACGCGGAAGCCACGCGCCTTCAGCTCGGCGAGCATCTGGCGGATGCCGTGCGCCGTCGAGGGCTGGATGTCGTGGAAGAGGATGATGCCCTTGCGCTTCTCCTCCAGGCCGCGCAGCACATTGCTGATCATGCGCGACGGGCTCTTAGTGCGGAAGTCGTGCGAGTCGACATCGATCGAGATGTTCACGATATCGCGGCTCTTCAGGTAGGCCTGCGCACTTCCCGGGTCGCTCAGATACGGGAAACGAAAGAAGGGCGCCGTAGGGCCGCCGAGCGCGAGCTGAGCCGCGCTGACGCCAAGCTCGATCTGAGATTCAATCTGAGCGGCACTGTTGCGACCGAGATTGGCGTGCGACCAGGTGTGCGTACCGATCGTGTGTCCACGCCGCCCGACGTCGCGCAATTGCTGAGGGAAGCTCAAAGCCCGTTGTCCCAGAACGAAAAACGTCGCCTTCGTGCAGTGCTCGTCGAGCGCGTCGAGGATCATGGGCGTGAACGATGGATGAGGGCCGTCATCGAAGGTCAGTACGACCTCGCCGTCCTGGAGGAAGTCATGATCGCGATACTGCACGCGGCCGAAGCGCGGCCCACCCGTTGCGTCGATCTCGATAGTACGCGATACGCCGAGCGCGTTGGGACCCGGCTGACACTTTGATTGGGGACCTGCTCCCTGCTGAGCTGCAATCGGCGATGCCACGAGGATGCCGCCTGCGATGGCCCCGATCGCGATGACCGCGATGGCCCCCCGTGTGACCTGCCCCACCCTCATCATGCTGTCCTCCCGATGCCGCTCATCCGATCGGGCAGTCCCATGCATGATCCCTGCCTGCATGGTACGGACCGTTCCGGTGCGGTTTTGTCCCCCGGGGCCGACGGCAAAGAATCGAAGTGCGCCGGGCCTGTTCGGACTAAGACTATGATCACAAGCCACCTGAATATTCAATAACCGCGATGCCGCGCTGGCTGCTCGAGTGGGCACAAACGTGCCAGAAGGAAGCAGAATCCGGCAGGCGTTGCACCTAGGCCACGGTGGTGCCGGCCCGTCTCGTCGCGGGGGTGGGGAGCTTTGACCTGCGGCGTCGACGCGCGGCATATGTTGCAGAGCGAGGCGGCTGGTCACCTCTTGTCCACATTTTCAGGCCTACTATCCGCCCGTCTGAATAAACCGACCAGTCGCGAGGGCGAGGGATGCGCACGGGGTTCAATGGTACATGCCTGTCCGTGAAGGCATGGTTGAGTGCGGTGCTGGCCACTCTGGTGGCGGCATCGCTGGTAATGGCGCCGGCGGACGCCCAATCCTCCTCGACGAAGTCGGACGATCCGGCTGTCGTTTACATGCACCAGGTGGCACGTGACCTGCTCGCGGGCGCGCGGACGCAGTCTCCGATCCTGCTGTCCAATGCCGTCAAGCGGCATGGCGACGTCAATTACATCGGCCAATACTCGCTCGGTACCTATCGCGCGAAGCTCTCGCAGGCCGACCGTCCGATCTACCTGAACGGCATGGTCCGTTTCATCGGCCGCTACGCCGCAAGCCAGGTGCCTAAGTATCCGGTTGTGAAGTACGAGATCATGAGCCCGAGCATCCAGGGCGGCTCCGGCATCATGGTCGACAGCCGCATCACGCTCCGCGACGGCTCGCAATACGATGTGCGCTGGCTGCTCGTGAAGGTCGGCAACACCTATCGCGTGCGCGACGCCATGGTCTATGGCTTCTGGATCACGCCATTCCTGAAGCAGCTCTTCGAGACCTACATCGGCGAGCAGGGTGGTGACGTGAAGGCGCTCGTGGTCGTCCTGAACCGCTGAGGCAGCCGCACTGAGAGATGCATCGAAAGAGCGCCGTTCCCTCCTCGGGGTCGGCGTTTTTTTCTTATTCAGAGCCAGTCGGTTTCAGCGGCGGCCCGTTGCTCGTGGGCGGCAATGGCATCCGCGTAGGAGAGCGTCAGCGAGATATCGTCGGTGCCTTCGATCAGGCACTGCTTGCGGAAGCTGTCGATCTCGAAACTCTGCGTCCAGTTGTCGGGACCGGTGACGGTCTGCGCTTCGAGGTCGACGGTGATGCGGGCATCGGGGCGTCTCGCGAGATGATCGATCATCTCGCGAATACGCTCGGCCGGGAGACGGATCGGCAGCGCACCGTTCTGGAAGCTGTTGTTGTGGAAGATGTCGCCGAAACTGGGGGCGATGAATACGCGGAAACCGTTGTCGACCAGCACGGATACGGCGTGCTCGCGGCTCGAACCGCAGCCGAAGTTGCGCTCGGCTATGAGGATCTGGGCGCCGGCCGCGGTCGGCGCATTGAGCGGGAAGCCTTCGCGCGGGGTGCCATCCTCCCGGTAGCGGACATCATTGAAGAGGTGTGCCACCTGCTCGGCGCGCGGCAGCGCCAGAAAGCGGGCGGGGATGATCTGATCGGTATCGACGTTCGGCTGATCGATCGCAACGGCCGTTCCGGTCAGGCGCTCAAAAGGAGGGGGTTGCTCTTTGGACGATTTCGTCATGACAGCGTCTCTCAAGCGGGAAGCATACGGCGGACGTCAGTGAAATGTCCGGTTACGGCGGCGGCGGCGGCCATCGCGGGGCTCACGAGATGCGTGCGCACGCCCTTGCCCTGGCGGCCGACAAAATTGCGGTTCGAGGTGGAGGCAATCCGCTCGCCCGGCCGGCCGATCTCGCCGTTCATGCCGACGCACATGGAGCAGCCGGCTTCGCGCCACTCGAAGCCCGCTTCGGTGAAGATCTTGTCGAGGCCCTCTGCTTCGGCCTGCTCCTTGATGATGCCGGAGCCAGGGACGATCCAACTCGGGATCTGTGCCTTGCGGCCCTTGGCGACGGCGGCAGCCATGCGCAGGTCCTCGATACGGCTGTTCGTGCACGAGCCGATGAACACGCGATCGACCGGGATCTCGGCAATTGGCGTGCCGGGTTCGAGGCCCATGTAGGCAAGCGCGCGGGCCTGTCCATCGCGGCGCGCGGCATCCGGCGCTGAGGCGGGATCGGGCACCGCCTCGGTGACGGGCGCGGCATCCTCAGGGCTCGTGCCCCACGTGACCATCGGCGCGATCTCCGGCCCGGCGAGCGTGACCTCGCGGTCGAACGAGGCGCCGTCGTCCGACGGGAGCGAGCGCCAGAAGTTGAGGGCACGGTCCCAGGCCTCGCCCTTGGGCGCATAGGGCCGGCCGGCGATGAACTCGTAGGTCTTGTCGTCAGGCGCGATCATGCCGGCGCGGCCGCCACCCTCGATGGACATATTGCAGAGCGTAAGCCGCCCTTCGACCGAGAGCTGGCGGATGCCGCTACCGGCATACTCGAGTACATGGCCGGTGCCACCGGCGGCGCCGATGCGGGCGATGATCGCGAGGATCACGTCCTTGCCGGTTATGCCGAAGCCGAGCTGGCCCTCGATGTTCACGCGCATGGCCTTAGGCTTGCGCTGCCAGAGCGTCTGCGTAGCGAGCACATGCGTGACCTCGGACGAGCCGATGCCGAAGGCTAGGCAGCCGAGCGCACCGTGGGTCGACGTGTGGCTGTCGCCGCAGACGAGCGTGATGCCGGGGAGCGTGATGCCTTGCTCGGGCCCGACGACGTGGACGATGCCCTGGCGGCGGTCGCCGATGTCGAAGATGGTCACGCCGGTCGCTGCGGCGTGCTCGGTGAGCCCGACGACCATGCGCTTGTGGTTCGGGTCCGCGATCGTGGATTTGTCGCGGGTATTGGTCGGCATGTAGTGGTCGGGAGTCGCGTAGGCGCGATCCGGGCAGCGCAGCTTCATGCCGTTGGCGGCAAGTCGCTGGAAGGCATTGTACGAGCCGTCGTGAATGAGATGGCGGTCGATGTAGAGGAGCGTATAGCCGTCCGGCCGGTCGACGACGACGTGGCGCCGCCAGATCTTCTCGAACATGGTCGCCGGTTGTGCGGCCTTTGCCTCAGCCATGCAGCGCTCCTCCGTGCGGTCGCACATTCAGGCCGAGAGCGGCCGCGTGCGTAATTTAGTGTTGTTCTATTTGATGGCACGGTGAGGTGCGGGCGTCCAGCCGCGCCGAGCGCGGGAACGCTATGCGCTGAGGGCTCGCGCCGAGGGCAGGCCGTTCAATCGATTGCGAAAATCTTCAGGTCCGAGAAATGGAGCGCGGTTTCAGCGGCGGATACCAGCGTCACGAAGCGCGCCGGCGATGGCGGCACGTTGACCTCGCACTCCCGGGTTGCCCCGGACAGAAAGTTTGCGGGTGTGTGGAGATGGAATACGCTTTCGCGGTTCGGGGTGTCCCCCGTCGACAGGATGGCAAACAGGTTCTTCGCCCTGTCGAAGCACGCGTCGGCTCTGTTGGCGATGCGTATCCTGCTGATGTCGTGCACGCGGCCAAGGTCGATCTGGATGAATTGGTTCTGTCCAAAGCCCGTGTGGAAGAAGAACGTATCGGACGGCTGGACGTGGCCTGTCGTGCTCATCTCGCCATAGCTGCTGCTCAGAGCGTAGCGCCGCCCTGCCGCGACATCACGGATGCGAACCTCGCCTTCGGGCTGAGCGGCCAAGGCTGCCGTCTTCTCCGTCAGAGTCTGGAGGCTGCGAAGGATGAGATCACCCTGCTCGGCGGATAGGCTCGCAGGGTGTGAGGCCGCTACCTGCTCGAAGCCGTCCAGACGATCTTCCATCATCTTGAGCTTGGATTCGAGCGGCCTGCCGCCTTGGAGCCATTCCTCGCCGAGGAAGAGCGGCGGCTTGTTTGTGACGTTCTGGCTGACGTCCAGGGGGTGAGGGAGCAAGGGCGCGTACGTGGGCGCCGTCACGCGATCCTTCCGTATGTATGTCAGCTCGAGCACGTTCGGAATGCGGATGCTGGTACCGGGAATGGCGAAGTCGCCGCAACAGTTGTTCGGGTGCGCGTGGGCGACCGAGAAGAAGCTGGCTAATCTCTTGAAGGTCGGCGCGAGGACATTGCGCAGGACGAGCGCACTCTTGATGTATTCAAGGCCATGGACCTCCAGGATGATGATCCTGAAGCGCGAGAGCGCGGCCTCCGATACGGACAGCAGGTTTCTATATTCGGCGCCCTCGATATCCATCTGCAGGAGCAGGTCGCCGCTCGGCGCGTATTCGCTGATCCAGTCGTCGAAGCTTATGTTGTCGCCCTCCGTTTTGACGTCGAGCCACTTCTTCTGGAAGGTCTGACGGCCTTCCTTGAGGGGCGTTCGGAAGTTCGCGACGTCGCTGGAATAATCGCACATGTGGCAGTCGATGCCGTAGGTATCGACGAGCGTGTCCTCGAAATGCTTGAAGTTGTTCACGCCCGGCGAGAAGCAGGCTTTGATGCTGCTGAGGTCGTCCGGCACGAGGTAGGAGCCGTCGCAATTCTCTCCGATGCGCATCAGAGGATGCGACGACGGCTTCGGCTTAAGAAGCTCGAACACCCCCAGCATTTCCGCGAGCGAGGACGGCGCGGCGAGATCGCCATTGAGGCTTATGCCTAGGAAGTTTATCGCGCCGCTCATGCCGTGCCCCGCGTCTCATGTCTGGGCTCTTGGCCGCAGTGATTCGCCGCCGAGACTAGCCAGCCTCGCAGGTGCGAAGCCTGTGGCGTGACTTTAGCGGCGGAAGAGACGTCCGAACCGGCTTCTGGTGGGTTTGGGCTCGTCTGGCGTAGGGGGGCTCTCGGGTTTTTCCGGGTTCTCTCGCCGCTCCGGGCTTTCCTCGCGCGGGGCCGCAGGGGGCTCGGGAGCCGAGACATGGCCCATCAAGGCAGGAATGGAGTTGAACAGGCCGAGCACGGAGTCTCCCGCGCCCTCCGTCAAATGCTTGAGCGTTTTGTTGAAGGGAAACACGGCGAGATCGCCGTCGAGCACGACGGCCCAGCCGTGCTCGGTATCCTGCCAGGTGCCGCCGTACGCCTCGATGATGCAGGTGCCGAGATAAGAGCCGAGATTGTCGCAGAGCTCTTCCGTGGCTTCGACATCGCCCTTCTCGACGAGGCCCTGGATGTAGCCATCGAGCCAGCGCACGCCCGCGGCGTCGAAGCCGATGTGGGGATCGAACTCCTTGCGCGCCACCGCCAGGACCATCTCGGCATTGGCGCGGATCATCTCCTGTGGCGAGAGGTCCTCGTTCATGGCTTCCCGTGGGCGCTCCCCATTCGCCCGCCGGAGCCGGCGGTACGTACCGGGAGCACTATAGAGTGAGGCTTAGGCGATGGTACCCATTGGCCGGAGACGGGTTAACGAAGCGCCGTCCGATCGTGACGTCCGGATCGCAACGCGGGCCCGCGCGGGTGGACGGTGACATGTCCGGACGTTTGTTCTAGCTTCTCCGCCGTTTCAAGAATGTGACGTCAGGGAAAGGAAACGCGCCGTGCAACGATTGAAGGGAAAGATCGCCTGGGTCACGGGCGCGGGAACGGGCATCGGCGAGGCGGGCGCGGTCGGGCTCGCGAACGAGGGCGCGCACGTCATTCTGAGCGGGCGTCGCGCGGCGCCGCTCGAGACGGTCGCCAAAAGCATCAATGCGGCGGGAGGGTCGGCCGAATCCATCGCCGTCGATCTCACGAAAGCTTCTGTGGTCGAGAAGGTGGCCGCGGATATCAAGGCCCGGCATGGTCGTATCGACATCGTCGTCAACAATGCGGGCGTCAACATTCCCGACCGCACGTGGCAACGCCTCTCGTCCGATGGCATCGACACGCTCATCCAGGGCAATCTGTCGAGCGCGGCCTACGTCGCCCGCGCTGTGATCCCGACCATGCGCGAGCAGAAGGACGGCCTCATCATTCATACGTCCTCGATGGCCGGCCGCTTCGTCAGTCCGGTCGCGGGGCCGCTTTATACGGCGACGAAGCATGGCGTCGTAGCCATGAGCCATTCGATCAATCTCGAAGAGTGCCAGAACGGCATCCGCTCGACGGTTGTGTGCCCTGGTGAGGTCGCAACGCCGATCATGGAGCAGCGCGATCCGCCTGAACTGCCTGAAACGCTCGCGCGCATGCTGCAGCCCGCGGATCTCGGCAATCTCATCGTATATCTCGCGACGCAGCCGCCGCACGTTTGCATCAACGAGGTTCTGATCACGCCGACGCACAACCGCGGCTACATCGGCCAGATGCGCGCACGCCAGCAGCAGCAGGAAGCCGCGCGGAAGAAGTAGCGCAGAGCGGATTTAGAAGCCGAGGCTGCCGCCGGCTAGTGTCCCGATTCCGAAGTTCGCCCTACCTTGATGCGATCTCCCGAGCGAACTTCGGAATCAGAAGGGACACTAGAATCATCAATTTGCTAGTGTGATTCAGATCGAAAAATTCGCTCTGTACAGTACCGCGAGAGGTAGCGAATTTTTCGATCATCACGCTAGCCCGGCGGCGCCATTACGTAGGGCGCCCTGTGCGCGCCCGGAAGGAGCAGACCAGAATGTCGAACGATAAGCTCGATGCGGATGTGATTGTCGTCGGGGCCGGCAATGCCGCGGCATCGGCCGCGCTGGCGGCGCGTGACGCGGGGGCACGCGTGATCATGCTCGAAGCTGCGACCATCGAGGAGCGTGGTGGCAACTCGACGTACACCGCAGGCGCGACGCGGCTCGTCTACAACGGCGTCGAGGACGTGACCTCGCTCGTCGATCTCTCCGAGGCCGAGCTCGCGACCATGGACTTCGGCACGTACACCGAGGAGCAGTACTTCGACGACATGTACCGCATGACGCGGTACCGCACCGATCCGGAGCTCTGCGACATCCTCGTGCACAACAGCCTCCCCACCTGGCAGTGGCTCCGGAAGCAGGGCGTGAAGTTCCAGACCTCGCAGGGCCGTCAGGCGTTCAAGGTCGACGGCAAGTTCAAGTTCTGGGGCGGTCTGTGCGTCGAGATCTGGGGCGGCGGTCCCGGCCTCGTCGATATGGAGCACGACATCTGCCAGAAGAAGGGCATCGACATCCGCTACGAGACGGCGGGTGTGTCGCTGCTGACGGACGATGCAGGTCGCGTGACGGGCGTGAAGGTGCGCCACAAGGGCCGCACGACCGATCTACGCGCAGGCGCAGTGGTGCTTGCGTGCGGCGGCTTCGAGTCGAACGCCGAGATGCGCGCCCGTTACATGGGGCCGGGCTGGGAACTCGCGAAGGTCCGCGGTACCCGCTACAACACTGGCGGCGGCATCAAGATGGCGCTCGATATCGGCGCCATGCCCTGGGGACACTGGTCGAGCGGCCACGCCGTCGGCTGGGACTACAACGCGCCGCCCTTCGGCGATCTCTCTGTCGGCGACAATTTCCAGAAGCACAGCTATCCGCTTGGCATCATGGTCAATGCGCGCGGCGAGCGCTTCGTCGACGAGGGCTTCGACTTCCGCAATTACACGTACGCGCGCTACGGCCACGTGATCAAAGATCAGCCCGACATGATGGCGTGGCAGATCTTCGACAAGAAGGTGCTGAATCTCCTGCGCGATGAGTACCGCATCCGCCGCGTGACCAAGGTGTCTGCCGATACGCTGGAAGAGCTGGTGAAGAAGCTCGAGGGTGTCGATGCCGAGAAGTGCCTCGCGGAGCTGAAGGCGTACAACGCGGCTGTCATGACGGACGTGCCGTTCAATCCGGCGGTGAAGGACGGGCGCGGGACGCGCGGCCTGAAGGTCGCGAAGTCGAACTGGGCCAACGTGCTCGATACACCGCCCTACGAGGCCTATCAGGTGACCTGCGGGCTCACCTTCACGTTCGGCGGCCTGAAGATCTCGACGGGCTGCGAGGTCGAGGACACGGCAGGCCAGGCGATCCCCGGCCTCTATGCGGCGGGCGAACTGGTCGGCGGCCTCTTCTATCACAACTACCCGGGTGGCACTGGTCTCACGTCCGGCGCGGTCTTCGGCAAGATCGCGGGCGAAGGCGCAGCAGGATTTGCGCTCGGCGAAGGGCAGCGGGAGGGGTGAAGGACTCGGTTTTGATGATTACCTGAAAAGATAACGGCCCCGATCGTTTGGATCGGGGCCAAAACTCTTGGAAGTTCGTGCAGCTTACATCGAGCCGGGGAAGCTGCCGCCGTCGAGGAGCAGGTTCTGGCCGGTGATGTAGCCTGCGTGCTTCGAGCAGAGGAACGCGGCTGCCGCGCCGAACTCCTCCGTATTGCCGAAGCGGCCGGCAGGATTTGTGGTCTTGCGTTCCTCCAGCGCCTGCTCGACCGAGACGCCCTTCATCTCAGCGTACTTCTTTGTCGAGCCGCGCAGGCGATCCGTGTCGAAGGGACCGGGCAGGATATTGTTGATCGTCACGTTCTTGCGAACGGCCTTGCGTGCGATGACCGCGATGGCACCGGTAAGGCCCGTACGGGCGCCGTTGGAGAGCTCGAGCGAGGCGATCGGCGCCTTCACGGACTGCGAGGTAATGTTGACGATGCGGCCGAAGCCGCGATCCATCATGCCGTAGACGGTGGCTTTGATCAGCGCGATCGGAGTGATCATGTTCCACTCGACGGCCTTGCGCCAGTCATCGAGCGTGAAGTCCTTGAAATCGCCCGGCGGCGGGCCGCCCGCATTGTTGATCAGGATGTCGGGGTTCGGGCAGGCGGCAAGCACCGCCTTGCGGCCTTCCTCGGTGGTGATGTCGCCCGCGATCGCTGTGACCTTGACGCCCGTCGCCTTGCTGATCTCGTCGGCGGCGGCCTCGATATCGGCCTTGGTGCGAGCCGTGATGAAGAGGTTCACGCCCTCCTGCGCGAGTGCCAGCGCTGTGCCCTTTCCGAGGCCCTTCGAGGCCGCGCAGACAATGGCCGTCCTGCCCTTGATGCCGAGATCCATGGCGTCACTCCTCTGTGCTCTTGGTCGAGATCTGCAGTCCCGGCTGCGGTGATACCGCATGTCCGGGATGCCGCATAGCGCCGCCTCACACGGGCGTTTGGCCGGAAGTTTGACAAAAGCGAACGTGATACTAGGTTCAGTCTGTGATGATCCGTGTTTGGAGCAATTGGTTGAATGAACTCGCGTGATGTTGTTGCTGCGGCGCTGGAAGTATGGAGAGCCCAGGATGTGGAGTCCACGTTTGCGTACGTGGCCGAGGACGTTGTGTATGCGCTGCATTTCGATGAGGAGTTGGCCCCATTTGCGGGGGTTGCTCATGGGCGGGAGGCGATGAAGGCCGCCTTCTATGAACTCATCAAAGCGTTCGACTATTTGGAGTACGAGCCTGTCATCATGGATGTGCAGGGCGCGATTGTACGCGTCCAAACCCGCCACAGATATCTCCATCGTCGCACGGGGGAGGAGATCGCGGCACGTTTCGGACCATTTTCACGGTTCGGGATGGCCTGATCGTTCGCTGCGAGGAATACGTTGATCGCGGCAAGGTCGAGGCATTCATGCGGCTAACCCGGCAGCGTGAAGCCGAGAACGACATCGTGCTGCCGCCGGAAATCCCGAAACGTCTTGCGAAGACGGGTGCCGGACGGCCGCTCCAGGTGAGCTCCAAGATGCCCGACGAGGAGGATTGCGAGTAGTAGGCTATTGTATTGCGGAGATTTTGAATGAATGCGCGATCTGTTATTGAAGCGGTTATCAAGGCCTGGAGTGCCCAGGATGTGGAGACGACAATTTCGCATTGTAGTGACGATGTCGTCTATGCGCTGCACATCTCGGAGCAGGCAGTGCCCTTCGCTGGTGCCTCGGAGGGCAAGGATGCCGTCCGCGCCACGCTCCACATGATGCTGGAGATGTTCGACTATCTGAGGTTCGACCAGCGGATCGTCGGCTTCAGCGGTGAGGTCGTGCGCGTGCAGACGCAATTCAAGCTGCACCATCGGCGAACGGGCGAGAACCTCGAAGGTTCGATGCGAACCATCTTCACGGTGAAGGACGGCCTGATGACCCGATGCGACGAGTATCTCGACGAAGGGCTCGTCGAGACATTCATGCGGCTCGTGCGTCAGCGCGAGGCGGCGAACGATATCGTTGCGCCGCCACGTATCAGCGGGCGGCCCGCATCTTCGAAGGCGCCGGAATCGAGGCTCGAACCGAAGGTTTGTGACAAGGCATGTGACAAGCCTTAAGCGGAAAGGAGTTGTTTGCCGACACTGCGGCGGCAGGATGCCGACTTGACGGCCTGCTAGGGCACCCACGATATCGTCCGTGCGCCGGCCTGCTGCCGGTGACGATCCGCTGAGGGGCCGCTCATGTCATCACACGCCAGCGCGACACCGCCGCCGCTCCAGATGCTGCCGTCCGGCTGGGTAGCCGAGGTCGTGACGTATCTCGAGATGCACGCGCCGCCGCTGTTGCGTGCTGATACTGCCGCAGGGCTTTCGCTGAAGCGGATGCCAGCCGATGTCGCGGAGTTCCTCCGCCTCTTCCGCATGGTCGGCGAGCCGTGGCTTTGGGGCTCCCAGCTTCGCCGCAGTGCCGCGGATCTTGGCGCCATGCTCTCGTCGGAGGCCATGGAGACCTACACGCTCTGCGCCGGCACTGACGAGATTGGGCTACTGCAACTCGATTTCCGCGCCGAGGCCGCGTGCGAGCTCGCCTTTTTCGGGGTGGTGCCGGAGGCGATAGGGGTCGGCGCGGGCCGGTTCCTGATGAACAGAGCCATCGAGCGGGCGTGGGGCAGGACACCTCGAATTTCCCGCTTCTGGGTTCACACGTGCACCAATGATCACCCTGATGCGCTTGCGTTCTATATCCGCTCCGGCTTTGTTCCGTACGCGCGTGGGATCGAATGTTATCGCGATCCGCGTCTCGAGGGGCTGCTGCCAAAACAGGCAGCGCCACAGATCCCAATTATTTGATTTTGCATAACTATAGCTGCCATGGCATAGCGCCCGGCCGCCACGTCTGCGAGGCGCCCAATATCGTGCTTTCGGCGTCTTGCACCTTCACGACTGCGACGACGAAGCGGTTGATAATTGGGCGGAGTATTGTACGTTCAATTTTGGGGGGGAAGGCACGTGGGGACGAGATTATGAGCAGCCGTGAGGTTGTTGAGGCCTTCCTTGCATTCAGGGTAGCTCAGGACGTCGAGAGAGCGTGTGCGCTTCTGCACGATAGCATCGTCTATAAGATACACGCCGCGACAAGCAATCTCCCTTTCGGTGGAGAACGGCACGGCGTCGATGCCTGCAGGGACGTGCTGTTCTCCATACTCGAGGATTTTGACTATCTGGCCTACGAGCCCACTATTCTCAGCGCGCGCGGGCGCACGGTTAGAACACAGGTGCGCTTCAAGTACCGGCACAGGCTCACGGGCGGTGTCCTCGAAGGCACGCGTCGCCTCGTCTTCAAAGTGAAGGGTGGACGCATCGTCCGCATCGACGGCTACCACGATGCGAAACTTGTCGAGGCCTTCATGAAACTGACGAAGTACCGCCTCGCGAACAATATGCTTGCGGAGACGCCAGCGCTGCCGAAGCGCGTGACGCAAGGCTTGACCTAGAACTTGCCTAGATGATGAATGCTTACTCCTGCTGCAGGCGGCAGGGCGGCGGAAAGCCGGGGGGACGGGGAATGGACAGCAGGTCGGTTGTTGCCTCGTTTTTTGCCTGCTGGAGTGTGCAGGATCTCGAGATGGCAGTGGCACACGTCCATCCAGAGGTCACCTATACAATTCACAACGGGCGCGATGCCTCTCCCCTCGCCGGCGTCTACCGTGGCCCGGATGGGTGCCGCGACCTCGGGTATGCGATGCTCGCCGAGTTCGATTACCTCCACTACGAGCCTGCGATCGTTGGTGTCGAGGACGACATCGTTCGCGCGCAGGTGAATTTTCGCTATCGGCATCGCGAGACGGGCAACATCATCGAAGGCTCGCGGCGGCTCGTCTTCGAGATCAAGGACGACCTCATCTACCGGCTCGACAGCTACGAGGATACGCTCCGTCTCGAGGCTTTCATGCGCATGAGCCGCGAGGTGCCGCCGACCGGCAACCTTCTCGAGCAATTCGATCTCGAAATCGGCCGCCAGAAGTCCGGCGCGGGCGCTTGAAGCGCGCGCTCCTATCGACACCTCACTAATCTGTGTGAGCCGTAGCGATCGGCAAGCGTCAGGCTATTGCCCTCGACGGAAATGTTGAACGTGTGCGACTGGCGGTCGCCTTCGACGCTGCATCGCGCCCCGATCTGCCAAGATGAGGCGCCCGTCTTGCGCACGCTGCTGAACGTGCAGTGCGCCGCGTGCTGATCATACCGGCTGCGCCCGAGAACGAGCGGTGCGTTCTGCCGGCTCTGATCGACCCGGCATTGCGCTGCGTTCGTGCCCCACGTGCCGACATAGGCCTGAGCGGACACGGAGCCAGCGCCGAGAGCGAAGTAGATGGTGACAGCAGCGGCAATCGAAGCCCGTTGAATACGCATGGAAGTCCCTAGCTGGAGGCGATCTCGTCGTAGCCTCGTCCGAGGAATTGAATGAAGCAGAACCCGTGGCCGAACGGATCGGCGAGATGGGCAATCCGGCCCCAGTTATGCGACTCCGCCGGATCATCGATCGTCGCGCCCGCGGCGACAGCTCTCGCGACGGCCGCATCGACATCATCGACCACGAAATCGAGATGCACGGGCGTCCAGTGCCGCGTGTAGCGCCGCGCCTCGCCGGTCGTGGAGCTGGCGACCGTCCCCGCTTTCTTCACCAGCAGGTAGAACGGCGCCGCGCCGCCGATCAGCTCGACGCCGCCATCGCCGAATCGCCGCCCGACCTGCAGATCGAGCAGCGCCGTGTAGAACGCGGTCGCACGCGCGAGGTCATCGACGTCGATGTTGATGAGAATGCCTGGAGTGCTCATGGACGGCTGTGATTCCCGCTGAGGTCGGCCCGGTGGGACGGTAGCATAGTGTGCGAGTGGCGGAAGCGGTTCCGCGGTTGTGTGCTGGTCGCGTCTGCGACGCGAGTGGGCTACCGCCCACACCCGTTCGGGGAGACCCCGAACCCCCCTCCTTTTTAGACTTGGAGTTTGCGGAGCGCGTCAGCGGCCCTTCGCATAGCGCTTCATACGTTCGTCGAGCGTGCCCGTGTGTAGCTCGAACATGTGATTGTCGTCGTCGTAGAAGTAGATCGACTGTCCCTCGCCCGGCACGCGCGAGCGCCCTTCGCGGACTTCGAGTCCGAGCCGGCGAATGCGCTGCAGGTACGTCTCGTAGTCGGCGTCGGCGATCTTGAAGGCGACGTGGTTATACGTGCGCGTCGGCAGCGGCTCGCCTTCCATGGTCGCAATCCAGATCGGCTCGGCGCCATCGCCGACGAGGAAAAAGCGCTCCTTCGAGAGCGAGAACGTCTGCTCGCCGCTGTCGTAGACCTTCCGCGCATCGAGCACGGTTGTGAGGATCGCCTCCATGCGATCGAGATCGCGGACGATGAACGTCATGTGGCTGAGACCCTGAACCACGCGGCCCTCCGATGTGTTGATGAGACTCGGCGCAGTTTAGCGGCGGCTTGGGCGAAGTTGGGGCTTTGCCGTTCGCATCAACAGCCTCCAACGCATAAAGGCGGGATGGTCCGGAAGGGTGTCCCTTCCGGTGGAGCGCGAGGCTAGCCTCGCTCGCGCCGCAGGTGCGATCGGCGCTCTCCTCCGTGACATGGCCGAGCACACGACAACTCCCCCACGCCTCGTGCGGTCGGCGCGCAAGCGCGCGCCGCGCTTCAGCGCCAAGCCTCCGGCTTGGACCGCACGCGGCGTGGGGGATGGGTTAGGGGGCCGATTGAAATGCGCGACTATAGGTCGAGAATATTTTGGCGCAGGTGCATTCGCGATCCACATCGATCTTTACGTCTACGCCGGCGGCACGCGGATATACGAGTTTCCTCAATTCGATCTTAATGTCTTCGGTGTCGCTATGCGAAAATCCCGTGGCGCTGGCCAATATTCGCTCAGTTCTCCATGTCTTGCTAGATCGTAGAATTCGCATGTTCTGTGGGTGAAAGGCTGTGCCAAGAAAGACAAGCGTTTCCGCCGAGGTCATTGTCTGTTCTATTGAATTTGTGATCTCTTCGTCCTGTACCTGCTCGGAGTAAGTTTTGATGCCGCCGGAGTGTTTAAAGACCGTTTGAAGTGCGGACTGGAAGCCAAATGGAATGGCCTCGAGGTCACCTACAGTCCCGTAGGGACGCACGATGCTCAATGTCTTCACTAGCCTTCGAGCTCTGTCTTGCTGGATGTTGTAAACGCGTTCCAGCCACAGAGTTAGAAAGCGCTCGATGCAGCGATCGTAATTGAATGTCACGATTGCAACGTTGTTGAATACAGAATCAATGGCTTCAAGAGGCACGTTGTTTGTCAGAGCCCGACAGAAGTGTAGCAGCCATGTATCGTTGAGGACGCCCAGATCGAATTTGTAGTTTGAAGTCGCGGGATCGGGGCGCAAAATGCTTGAGGCTTCCGACTTTAAGATCGTGTAGGTGATCGCGGCTTTACCGACCGTTGCGATGCGTGGATCGTGTCGATGAATGTCAATATAGTTGTCAATTGAGTTCGTTAACCGGACGGATTCTGAAATCTGGCGTGCAGCGCCGAGATGATCGTTGAGCGAGTTATGGTCTTGGAATTGGTTTCGCATCGCGTAGAAAAAGATTCGGTCTCCTTTAGATGGCTCGTGAAAGTCAAACTCAAAGTGGAGAAGCGTAGAAAGGATATCGGCAAGTTCAGGGCCTGTTGGCAGTCGCATCTCCTTGCTTCCGCCAGCTCCTACAACAAAGACAGTCTTGCGATGAAACATTGCAGCCGCCCCCAATTGCCGTTGGTGCTGAACGCCAGGAAACACATCGTTAATGCATACGATGGAAGCGCGATCGGTTCAGCTCGCGAAGTCGGCGGGTTTCACTCCGCCGCCTGCCGCCTCGCCCCCGTCTTCCCCTTCGCGCGCCGGCTCAGAAGCTCCTTTAGGAACTGCCCCGTGTAGCTCTCCTTGACGCGTGCGACGTCCTCGGGCGTGCCCTCGGCAACGATCTCGCCGCCGCCGTCGCCGCCTTCAGGGCCGAGGTCGATCACCCAGTCGGCCGTCTTGATGACTTCTAGATTGTGCTCGATGACGGCGAGCGTATTGCCCGCGTCGGCCAGCTGGTGCAGCACCTCGAGCAGTTTCGCCACATCGTGGAAGTGCAGGCCGGTCGTCGGCTCGTCGAGAATGTAGAGCGTACGGCCGGTCGCGCGGCGCGACAATTCCTTCGCGAGCTTGATGCGCTGGGCTTCGCCACCCGAGAGCGTCGTCGCCTGCTGGCCGATCTTGATGTAGCCGAGGCCAACGCGGAAAAGCGTTTCGAGCTTGTCGCGGATGGCCGGCACGGCCTTGAAGAAGCCGACGCCTTCCTCGACGGTCATGTCGAGCACGTCCGCGATGGACTTCTCGCGGAAGTGAATCTCCAGAGTCTCGCGATTGTAGCGCTTGCCCTTGCACTGGTCGCACGTGACGTAGACGTCCGGCAGGAAGTGCATCTCGATCTTGATTACGCCGTCGCCCTGGCAGGCTTCGCAGCGCCCGCCCTTGACGTTGAACGAGAAGCGTCCGGGGCCGTAGCCGCGCGCCTTGGCCTCGGGCAGGTTCGCGAACCACTCGCGGATGGGAGTGAAGGCGCCCGTGTACGTCGCGGGATTCGAGCGCGGCGTGCGCCCGATCGGCGACTGGTCGATGTCGATGACTTTGTCGAGCAGTTCCAGGCCTTCGATGCGATCGTGCGCGCCCGGTGCCTCGCGCGCGCCATTGAGCTTGCGCGCCGCGGCCTTGTAGACCGTGTCGATGAGGAAGGTCGACTTGCCGCCGCCCGAGACGCCGGTAACGCACGTCAGCACGCCGAGCGGAATTTCGGCGGTGACGTCCTTCAGGTTGTTCGCGCGCGCCCGCACGACCTTGAGCTTGCGCTTGGGATCGATCTTGCGCCGCTGCGCCGGCATCGCGATCTCGCGGGCGCCCGTGAGGTATTCCGCCGTGAGGCTGCCCGGCGTCGCCATGACTTCGGCGGGCGTGCCGTGCGCGATGATCTGTCCGCCGTGCACGCCGGCGCCCGGGCCGATGTCGACGACATAGTCCGCGTGCAGGATGGCATCCTCGTCGTGCTCGACGACGAGCACGGTATTGCCGAGATCGCGCAGGCGCTTCAGCGTTTCGAGCAGACGCGCGTTGTCTCGCTGATGCAAGCCGATGGACGGCTCATCGAGCACGTAGAGCACGCCGGTCAAGCCCGAGCCGATCTGCGAAGCGAGACGAATGCGCTGGCTCTCGCCGCCCGAGAGCGAGCCCGAGCCGCGCGCGAGCGTGAGATAATCGAGCCCCACGTCATTCAGGAATTTCAGGCGGTCGCGGATTTCCTTGAGAATGCGCGTCGCGATTTCCGTCTGCTGCGGCGTGAACGTCTTCGGGACGTCGGCGAACCAGTCGTTCGCGGTGCGAATGGAGAGCTCGGTCACCTCGCCGATATGCTTGCCGCCGACCTTTACCGCGAGCGCCTGCGGCTTCAAGCGATAGCCGCCGCACGCTTGGCACGGGTGCGAACCCTGGTAGCGCGACAGCTCCTCGCGTACCCAGTCGCTGTCCGTCTCGCGCCAGCGCCGCTCGATATTCGGGATCACGCCTTCGAAGGCCTTCACGGTCTTGTACGTGCGTAGCCCATCCTCGTACGTGAAGGTGATCTCCTCGCCGTCCGAGCCGAACAGGATCGCGTCCTGGATCTTGCGCGGCAGTTTCTCCCACGGCGTCGCGAGGTCGAACTTGTAGTGCTTGGCGAGCGCGCGCTGCGTCTGCTCGTAGTAGGGCGACGTGCTGCCGCTGCGCGCCCACGGCCAGATGGCGCCATCGCCGACCGAGATGGAGCGATCCGGCACGACCAGATCGGGCTCAAACTTGAGTTCCGTGCCGAGGCCATCGCAGGTCGGGCAGGCGCCGGCCGGTGCGTTGAACGAGAAGAGCCGCGGCTCGATCTCCTCGATCGTGAAGCCGGATACGGGACACGCGAAGCGCTGCGAGAAGACCGTACGCTCGTGCGTATCGTTCTTGGACTTGTTGGCGCCCTCTGTTTCGGATTTCGGCAGCGGCTTGTCCGCGAACTCGATGAGCGCGATGCCGTCGGCGAGCGCGAGCGCCGTCTCGAAGCTATCCGCGAGGCGCGTCGCGATATCTCTGCGCACGACGAGCCGGTCGATCACGACGTCGATGTCGTGCTTGTATTTCTTGTCGAGCTTCGGCGCGTCCGCGATCTCGTAGAAAGTGCCGTTGATCTTCACGCGCTGGAATCCGCGCTTCTGCCACTCGGCCAGCTCCTTGCGGAACTCGCCCTTCCTTCCGCGCACGACCGGCGCCAGCAGATAGAGCCGAGTGCCCTCGGCGAGCGCCATCACGCGATCGACCATCTGCGTGATCGTCTGGCTCTCGATGGGCAGGCCCGTTGCCGGCGAGTACGGCACGCCGACGCGTGCGAACAGCAGGCGCAGGTAGTCGTAGATCTCCGTCACCGTGCCGACCGTCGAGCGCGGATTGCGCGAGGTCGTCTTCTGCTCGATGGATATGGCCGGCGAGAGCCCGTCGATGTGGTCCACATCCGGCTTCTGCATCATCTCGAGGAACTGGCGCGCGTAGGCCGAGAGGCTCTCGACATAGCGGCGCTGGCCCTCGGCATAGATCGTATCGAACGCCAGCGACGATTTTCCCGAACCCGACAGCCCCGTGAACACGACCAGCGCATCCCGGGGGATCTCGAGGTCGACGTTCTTCAGGTTGTGCTCGCGCGCGCCGCGAACGTGGATCGTCTTCATCAGACTTGCCGTTGTTGCGACAGGCTGCCCAGCCTTGGACCCAGGAGACTTGGGCTCAAACGGGGACTTGACCGCCGCGGGGGCGGATTTGCGTGGTGACTTGCTCATGATGGGCTCGGCCGGGCGGTTAGGGGCGCCACTTTCCAGCCCGACCTTACTACGGACGGGGCGTCGCGGAGAACCCGTTCAGTACGATATCCGGGGACGATGTATTATGTCGCGAGATGGTGGTGCGCCCCATCCACACGGCACTGGCATTAGATGTCCGGAAGTCCAGGATCGGGCTCTCGCGCCAACCTTTGGCGCCCGGCTCGCGTACCGCGATCCTGGCGACGTCGTTGTTGAACTCCGTTACGTACATGGAGCGCAGGCCGGCGAAGGGCCTTCCGGATATGGGTTTGTCCAGCGCGACTTCAAGCGTCTGCCGGTTCTGGTCAATATGCGCGAGGCGGAGCGTCGCCGACCCGCCGAGCGCGAATTGCAGCGTGAACGTGCGCGCCTTGGGATCGAAGGCGATCTCCTTGATCCGCACGATCGGGCGCCCGTCCACCTCGATCGGCCCGATCAGCATGGACGACCCGAATGCCGTCGGCGCCATGCCGGCCGGCGCCTTGGGCCGCATCCGCCAGTACCCGTCCTGCGGGTAGAAGACGAGCACCTCCTCGCCCCCCATGGGCCTGATCATCCATACCTGCACGAGATGCAGCCCGCTCTCCACGCGGTCGCCGATCCGCACGGTCGCCGTCGAGGGCCGCCAGAACGTCGGCATGGTCCAGCCGACGAGCCAGATGTCTGGCTCCTCGTAGATGGTCTTGCGTGTCGGCACCTTCACGCCGCTCGCGTGCACCGGATCGCCGCTCATGTCGCAGTCCGTCCAGTCCGCCTCGAAACTGTCGCGCTGGATGGACGTGATGTACGCCGGATGCGCCGCCTCGATGCGGAACCTGCGCACCGCGTCCGACGTGAAGTCGATCGAGATATTGTCCTTCTCCGCGCACAGCACCGGCTCCGAGCCGTTCGTCACCGCCACGGCGAGATCGTCGTGGCTGCCGGCGCGGGCGAGGGTCGCGGTCATCAGGAACACCGTCAGCAGGAGGGACAGACGATCGGCGCGGACAAGCAAAGCAGACATGGATCGCGCCGGTTGGAGGAGCGTGCAGCTGAGGCGGGTCGCGCCTGCGGCGCGAGCAGGGGCTAGCCCCTGCAACCCCGACCGGGGGACACCCCCGGACCCCCGTCTTTTATAGGGTTGGGCGAAGCCTATCAAATCGTGGATTGGAGTGGGGACTGCCGTGCGGTCCTGGCTTGCGGCGATAATGGGAGAAGCCGGAGGGCGAGGTGTAGAAGTGCCTGCGACTGTGGATTGCCATGAGAACGAAGTGCACTGAGGAGCCAGTCCGAGATAGATGACGCTAGTGGCACAAAGTTAAATTACGTTCGTAATGCAGCCAATGGATGTGATGCATGAGGATTAGAAAAATACAGTTTGACCGCCATCCAGTTTTTGGCGATCTGGAGATCGATTTCACAGATCAGGCAACTGGCGATCCAGCGGACTCGGTGGTGCTCGCTGGTGAGAACGGTTGTGGCAAGACAGTCGTGCTAAACGAAATTTATAGAATGATTGGCGAAGTGGATTTTCACGATCGAGAGGCGATCGCAATGGACGTCGAACTCGACGACACCAATTTGAACGATCTCAGGCAGAGTGGCGACCCTTTCATAGGCTCTATAGGTAGGGCGGTCAGGCTAGCCTATGCTCCCGATGCTAAAAGAAACAATTGGGCGGCCTACCGGCTGATGTTTGATGTTGCCGGAAAGCAGATTGTCGTAAATTCTGATCGCGTGTTTGCTAGGCAATCGGTCCCGCGTCCATTTCGAGCGTTCTATAGTGAGGCAGCTGTGGGATTTGCGCCACCCCCACTGAATTCCGTCACGGCGACGGATATTGATCAGCAGGTGTTCGCCAGGCGCAGCGGCGTCGATTTAGCGCAACAGATAGCTCAGCTACTGATAGATATTCGCGCGGCTGACAACGAAGACTTGAGTGTTTGGATTAGAAATAATGAGGGAAAGCTAGTTCCTCCGGAACTGCGCGATGTGCGGATGCGGCGCTTTACGGATGCCATTGAATTTTTAATGCCGCACAAAAGATTCGATACGATCGTGCGCATCAATAACGAGTATCGAATAAATTTCACTGAGTTCGGCAAGTCGACTACGTTGCAGCAGCTCAGTACGGGCGAAAAGCAAATTATCTTTCGTGGTGGCTTCATTCTTAGGGATCTGGCGTCAGTTTGGGGCGGCGTAGTGCTCGTGGACGAGCCAGAGTTAAGTCTGCATCCCGATTGGCAGAAACGTATTCTGGGATTTTACCAAAGATTGTTACCTCAAAGTCGCGATCGGACAACGCAACTGATAGTTGCTACGCACTCACCCTTTATAGTTCATGAGCAAGTCAGTGCGAAAGTAATTGTTTTGAGGAAAAGCGCCACTACGGGGCGGACGGAGATAGAAGCTGCCCCGATTTATCCGGGTGCTGCGCAGGCGATGGTAGTTCAGGCATTGAATGTCCAATCGCTTCTTCACAACATCGAACGCGACGTTGTCTTGCTTGTTGAAGGTCGAACAGACAGAAAAATTCTGGAAGAGGCGTGGGGGAAATTAAATCCAAGCAAGCCTATGCCGTTTGAGATTCGTGCCCTGTTAGGGGATCGGAATATTCAGCTTACTCTCAGCGATGATCAGGTGTTCAAGGCCAATCCAGGGATAAAGCTGATTGGGCTATTTGATTTTGATGCGGCATATAATCATTGGTTGGGGGTCTGGAAAGGCAACAGCGAGATATTAGAGTGCGACGTGAAGAGGGGTCTGCTAAAAAAGAAGACGAGCGAGGTCGGCTGGGCAATGCTGCTACCGGTTCCCTCATTCCGTGAGGAGCTAGCGAGTGAGCGGCTCGGCGGCGCCTCCGCATTATGTATAGAGCTGCTCTTTGAAGATAAATATCATTTGGTTGGTATGATTGAAGCCGAACCTTTACCTGCGGTTGGAGCTCATAAGCCTGTAGTGCGAAAGAACATGAAGGGTGCGTTTGCAGATCATGTTGCGACACTTCCAGCTGCAGCATTTGCGGCCTTTACGCCAATATTCGAGCACTTAGATACAATCGGCCGTGTCGCTAGGGCTGAGCCTTCGGCGAGTTTATAGTTGAGACTGGCGATCCTCGACATTCATTTACACCCTCTCCGCCTCAAACAGCCCCCGATATTGCGGCCAATACGCCCTCATCAGCAGCAGGCTGCAGACGACCATGACGGCCGCCATCGGCAGGCCCTGCGGGTTCAGGAACAGGTGGAAGCCGACGATCACCGTGATGACCGGCACGATCAGCGCAAAGCCGAATGCCGGCGCGCGGTTCGTCAGCAGGCAAAGCGCGCCGACCAGGTTGACCGTCTTCAGGAGCGGCCAGAAGAAGCCCGAGGCAATCAGCGCCCTTTCGAATTCTTCGCCGCGCGCTGACGTCGGCGGATGAATGATGCGGCCACCTGTGAAAATGAAATAGAAGCCATCGACAGCGCTCAGCAAGAATAGCGCGCCGAGGATCAGGCGCGGAAGCGTAATGCTCAAGTGCCGTGTCATGGCAGATCCGATCATTGGGGAAGACGGAGGGTGATGTGGCGAGGCCCGAGCCCCAACGACAGCGCTCGGCCGCGTCAGAAGCCAGAGAAAGTCCCGCGTCGACAATGATTCCCGATGTCGCAGGCCCCCACCAAGCAAATCCGCTACGGCACGTTGAGCTGCCACGACACGCCGAAGCGGTCATTGCACCAGGCAAAGCGGGTCGAGAAGCCGTAGTTATTCGGCGGCATGAGCACCATGCCCTCCTCCGAGAGCGCCGCGAACGCGCGCTCGAACTCGGCCGCGTCCGTGCACTGCACGAAGAACGACGTCGAGGGCGTGAAGCTGAAGGCGTGCTGGACCGGGCTGTCCGACGCCATGATGGGCACGCCATTCAGCGTGAAGATTGCGTGGATGACGCTCCCCTCCTTGCCCGGCCCCTCGGGGCCGTACGTGTTCATCTGCAGGATCTGGGAGTTCGGAAATAGCGACGTGTAGAAGCGCATGGCCTCCTCCGCCCGGCCGGAGAACATGAGGAAGGTCGTGATCGATTGCGGCACGGGGCGGGGTCCTTCTCGGCGGGCGTTGGCGCGCGTTCGCGCGCGGTCATCTACGCCCTAGCGGGAGAAGGTTGAAGGAATGTGGCCGTCGGATTTCGCTCCGATCATGGTCCATGGCCATCTGCCCCACTTACGCGTGGCAATCCACCCGCTCTTAGTCATTCCCCCCGATTGTCCTGGCAGAGAGGACCGCCCATCGTGCAGCCTCATGCTGCTGGAGGCCTCTGTCGGAGTTTCCCATGGCCAGTAACGATGAAGTCGGAAGGTTTGCTGATGCCAGCCGCCTCCGGGACGCTGGAATGTGCGTAGGGGGTGCTGCTCTTTGCCTGGTCGCGGCAGGCACGGCCCTCGCCCAGGACACGCCCATGTCCATCATTGCGGCCCAGGTCCGGATGCAGGGGCATACGTGCAATGAGCCGCGCCGGGCAGAGCGGGATATGCTGGCATCGCGGCCCAACGAAGCGGTCTGGACGCTGACCTGCGAGAACGCCACGTACCGCGTGACGCTGGTGCCGGATATGGCCGCGCGGATCGAGGTCAAGAAGTAGCCCGACGCAGCAACGGCCACCCCTCGCGCTTGCGCCCTTAACCATCCGCCAATCCGTCGCACGCATCTGCAACAAATGAGATTGCGGGTGCGCGAGCTACCGCTTAAGAGCCGCCGAGAGAGGTCCGTGTGCGTCGGAGAGCGTTCGCCTGGACTGACGACTCCCGTCGGGGAGGTCGCGGAGGGATACTTGGATAATCTGCCAGCGTTTCTGACCGGCGGCGGGTGGGCAGCGGCAGCAATCGCTGAATTCGACTGGGCCGGCTCGCACCTCGGCCCAATGGATCGATGGCCACAGTCGCTCAAGACAGCGCTGAGCATGATGCTCATCTCTCGTTTCCCCAAGGCGATCGTTTGGGGCCCGCAGTTCATTACCTTCCACAACGATGCCTTCAAACCCATTCTCGGCGAAAAGCCGCCAGCCATCGGCCGGTCCTTCTGCGACGTCTGGCAGGAGGCGTGGCCCGAGCTGAAGCCCATGGTCGACAAGGCCTACGCCGGCGAAGCGACCTTCATCGAGAATTTCCCTCTTGTGATTAATCGGCATGGATATCCGGAGCAGGCCTACTTCACGTTCTGCTACAGCCCCATTCGCGCCGAGGAGGGTGAAGTCTGCGGTATGATGGACACCGTCATCGAGACGACGGATACCGTCCTGGCGCAGGAGCGGCTCAGCGTCGTGAATGCTGAGTTGGCGCATCGGATGCGTAACCTGCTGACGATGGTTTCGGCCGTTGCCTCGATGTCGCTGCGTCACGCGAGAGATATTGAGGATGCACGTGCGAGCATTGCGCAGCGCTTGTCCGCGTTGAGCCGTAACCAATCGCTCCTCCTCGCAGACGGGGAAGGCGAAGCGAGCATTCAGGAGCTGCTGGACCAGGCCCTGGCCCCGCACCCTCAGCTTCACGACCGGATGAAGATCACAGGGCCGGATCTCCGCTTGAACTCGAAGCTGGCGATTGCCTTGGCACTGGCACTCAACGAGCTCATCACGAATGCTATCAAGTATGGCGCCCTGTCGCATACCGATGGGGCGATCACCGTGACCTGGGATCCCGCAGTCTTCAGCTTCAGGTGGCACGAGACAGGCATCTCGTACGCAGAGAAGCCGTCGCGCGAGGGATTTGGCACCAGGGTGTTGATGCGGTTCGTCGCAACATCATTCAGCGGCCAGGCGCGCATGCATTTCGGGAATGATGGGTTCATCTACGAGCTTACGGCGCCGCCGCAGGTCGTCGGTACCTCCGCATAGGCGCCACATCGCTGCGTCGCCTACGCGCGCCGAATTTCAGTGAGCCGGACGATAAATGCGCGCTACGCCTGGTATCTGCGCACCCGATGCGAGCCACTGATTGTAGGGCTGGAACTTCACCCCGAGCCTATCGTAGTCGACGCGCAAGATGCCATCTGGATCGCGCACGACCGCTTCAGGCGCAATGCGCTGCACTTCCTGCGCCATGACGCCGACGTATGTCCGTGTGCCGCCGACATAGGCAAAGCGATACCAGCCTATTCCGTTCTTTAGATGGCCGAGCAGTGCGATGTCGTGCTTGACCCGGATGTCGGAACGACGTCCTCCGCCGCCGCCACGGCCGCCACCGCGACCTCCTCCTCCGAAGCTACGGCCGCCACCGCCGCGAGGCGCAAAGCTCTGCTGACGGCTCACACGCGCAACGCTCCTCTGCCCGCCACCGCGCTGTGCTTGGGAAGCTCTCTGCTGCGGGCGCTGTGCAGAACGCTGCGGTGTTGAACGCCGAGCCTGCGCCTGCTTGCCTTGCGCTGGCCGCTTACCCTGAGCAGTCTTCTGTGCTGGTCGTTGCTTGGCACCAGCTTGCTTGCCGCCTCCCTTGGGGCCGCCGGCTTGCTTGCTGCCCGCTTTCGGACCTCCGGCCTGCTTTCCACCGCCCTTCGGCCCTCCAGCCTGCTTGCCACCAGCCTTTGGATTGACGACCTGCTTTCCATCGCGTCCGCGGCCATCGAGCCCCTTGCCTGCGGGGCGGGTGGCAGCGCCGGCGAACTGCTGTCTGACGTTCGGGTTGTTGTAGGCAACGCCTCGTCGATGAGCGGGATTATGCCGCCAATGCTCCACGCGGTTGCCCCGGTTGATATCGATGTTGTTCTTGTTCCAGTTGATGTTGCCCCACCAGTGACCGCCATTGGCCCACCGCCACAGCGCGTAGCCCGCGCCGAAGGCAAGGCCGGTCCCGATGATGGCGCCAGGCAGATACCAGTCGTCGGGGTAGTAGTACGGGGGGTAGTCCGGATAGGGCCATGTACCGAAGACGATATTGGGATCGTAGACGGGGACGAACACCGTGCCTGGATCCGTGGGCTCGATCGCCACGATCCTTCTGCCGCCGTCCTGCCTCACCGTTACGTTCTGCTCTTTGGTCGACTTCAACGTGTCCGACGCCTGTGCTTTCACGCGCAGACGCTGCACGGAGTCCATGACGTCAGGCTCCTGAGCCAGGACGGCGTCGCCGAGCTTCTGGGTCCAATCGAGCCTCTTGCTCATCATCGCGAGCACGGACGGCGTCGCGATCAGCGACTTCACGCTTTCGTCCCAGGGCATCTTGTCCACCGCGGCTTTCAGCGCATCTCCCGTCAGACCCTTATTCGCCGTCGCCCAGCGTTCCGCTTCGACCACTTCGAGCGGATAGCCCGCCGCCATCATCACCTGGGCGAGCAGCGGATCGGGATAAAGCGCAATCGGCGCCATGAGCGCATCGAGCTCGCCGGGCTTCAAAAGGTTCTGGCTTGAGCTGTCCGCAGCGGGTGGAGTTTGCTGTGCCTCCGCACTGAGCGGCATCAGCAGAAGAAGTAGCAATGCAAGGTAACGCATGACCCCGTCCCCATTCTCGAAGATAGGCGGCGCTGCTCTCGGCAGCGTGCGCAGGACATGACCGGTTAGTCGCGCGCACGGGGGCGGCGTTCAATCGGGGGAAACCCTTGGTCGGAGGCAGCGCACCCTCCGTGTTGATGCTGATGGCGATGGTTCGTCCGATGCTGCAGTGCGGTCGTCCGACGCGGACCGTCCCGGTGATGGCGTTCCTTGCGACTCAGTCCCTCGGTTCCATTGTTGAACTTGCCTCCGAGGCCGCATAGGGTCGCGACCGGAAACGCCTGAAGCATGCAACGATAAGCGGTCAACGCCTGCCAATGCCCTCCGACGAGCGGCGCATTTTTCCCCACCGCCGGGGCCTGATCATCGTCATGACGTTGGCGACGGCTTATGTCGCCAGCCACTTCTTCCGCGCGTCGAACGTCACCATCGGCCTCGATCTCATGCGTGACCTCGGCATCGGGCCGGAAGCGCTCGGCGGCCTCACAGGTGCGTTCTTCTTCGGCTTCGCGGCCATGCAGATCCCGTGCGGTTTCCTCTTCGACCGCTACGGACCGCGCCGCACGGTCACCGGGATGCTCATCCTCGCCACCATCGGCGGCATCGTCTTCACGCTGGCGCAGACGTGGCCGATCCTGCTCACCGGCCGCGTGCTCCTCGGCGCCGGCTTCGGCGTCATGCTCATCGGCAGCATGGTGGTGATCTCGCGCTGGTTTCCGCCGGATCGCTTTTCCACGATCACGGCACTGGTTCTCTCGATCGGGCTCGTTGGCAATCTCATCGCGACGACGCCGCTCGCCTGGGGTACGCAAGCCGTCGGATGGCGCACCGTCTTCGCTGTCGCCGTGGTCTTTTCCGCGCTGGCGACCATTGCCGTTTGGTTGATCGTGCGTGATGCCCCGCCAGGCCATCCCTTTCTGGATCGCACACCCGAGTCGCCGCGCCAGATGTTGCTGGGATTGGGCGAAGTCCTTGCCAATCCTCGCCTGCGGCCGATCCTGGCGCTCAACTTTTGCCACTATGCCTGCACCTTCACCGTGCAGGGCCTGTGGGGCGGGCCGTACCTGCGCGAGGTGCATGGCCTGAGCCCCATCCAGGCCGGCAATGTCCTGTTCGCGGCTGTGATCGCTTATCAAGCGGGCATGCTTTCTTTCGGCCCGATGGATCGTCTGCTGGACACGCGCAAATGGATTGCCGTCGGCGGCACGCTCACGATGATCGCGCTCCTCGCGGTATTGGCAGCCGCGAATCAGCCGCCGGTCTGGGTGGCGGTTTTCGTCATCATTGCCGTCGGCTACTTCAGTGCCTGCAGCACCATGGTCATGACGCATGGCCGCAGCATCATCCCGGATCGGCTGATCGGCCGCGGTATGGCGACCATCAACACGTCGGTGATGTTCGGCGTCGCCTGTATGCAAACCGTCTCGGGAATTGTCGTCGGTGCATTCGAGCCGCTTGCCAGTGGGGCGCGCTCGGAGATGGCTTATCGAGCGCTGTTCGGTGTGCTTGCCGCCATTCTGGCCCTCGCCCTTGCCATCTACAGCCGCGCGCAGGACGTCAAGCCGAGCGACCAGATGCGCGAGAGCGCTCTAAATCGTAGCTGAGGTCTGCGCGCTCACCTCAGGAATTCGGGCGAGATAAGGCTCGGCAGGAACAGCGACACCTTCGGCCAGATGATCACCAGCGCGAGCACCAGTAGCATCGGGATCAGCATCAAGACGGTGTCCCGGATCGCATCGCGAATGCGTATCCCAGCAATGGAGCAGGCGATCATCAGGCACAGCCCATACGGCGGTGTGACCAAGCCGAACGCCAACGACACTATGCCGACCATGGCGAAGTGCACCGGGTCCATCGCCACGGCCCGCGCCAGCGGCTCGAGGATCGGCGCGCAGATGATGATCGCTGGAATGGCGTCCAGGAAGCAGCCCACCACCAAGAACACAAAGGCGATGAAGAATCCCGTCGAGGCAAATCCCATGCCCCACGACTGCACACCCGTCAGGATCGCTTCTGGGATCTTATAGTACGCTAGTAGCCATCCGAACGTGCTGGCGGTGCCGACGCAGAACAGAGCGATGCCAGCGAGCTTGCCGGTGTCGAGCAGCGCCCCGTAAAGCCCCTTCATGTCCATCTCGCGGTAGACCAACAGCGACAGCACGCCGGCGTACAACACCGCGATGCACGCCGACTCCGTCGCCGTGAACCAGCCGAATATCTTGCCGCCGATGATGATGCCGGGCGTCATCAGCGCCGGGATCGCCACCCACGAGGCGCAGAACAACTCGCGCCAGGTCGAGCGCGGATAAGTGGGATAGCCGCGCGCCTTGGCGTAGGCGTGCACGGTCGCCATCTGCGCCAGGCCGATCAGCAGGCCCGGCACGATGCCGGCCAGGAATAGCGCCCCGATCGACACTGTGAGAATGCCGCCCCACACGATCATCAGAATTGACGGCGGAACGATCACCGCCAGCACCGCCGAAACGGCCGTGATGGCGACCGAGAACGAGAGGTCGTAGCCCTCCCTGGTCTGCGCCTCGATGAAGATCTTCGACTGGCTCGCCGCGTCCGCCGTCGACGAGCCGGATATGCCGGCAAAGAACATCGATAGCACCACGTTGATCTGCGCCAGGCTGCCGGGAAAGTGCCCGACCATGGTGCGCGACAGCTTCATGAGGCGGTCGGTGGTGCCGCCGACGTTCATCAGGTTGGCGGTCAGAAGGAAGAACGGCACCGCCAGCAGGATGAACGAGTTGTAGGCGTTGAAGGTCTCCTGCATCAGCGTCACCGTATCCAGACGCGGCTCGATGATCAGGATCGGCAGGCAGGCGAGGCCGAGTGCGAACGCCACGGGCACGCGCAGGAACATCAGCAGGAAGAACACGCCGAACAGAACTAGAGCCGCCTGGCCTGGCGAGAGTACAGCCCCGGTCATGCCGTTCTCCCGAGCACGATTCTCAGGTCATCCACGAGCTGCTCGCCGAGGAACACCAGCCACGTCAGGCCCGTAAGCGGCCACGCCACGTGGATCAGCCACAGCGGCAGCTCCGCCAGCTCCGAGATGCGGTGCCACGCGAACTTGGTGAACTCAATTCCCGCCCACACGAAAACCAGGGCTGCCACCAGCACGCCGAGCCGGCCCAGAAGGCGCGCCAATGCTTCGCCGCGCGGCGGCAGTGTCGGCCATACGTCCACCTCGAAATGCGTCGACTCACGTACCCCGATCATGGCGCCGATCATGATGGTCCAGATAAACAGGAAGCGCGCCATCTCCTCCGTCCAGATGTAGGAGGGGATCAGCGCCGTGTAGCGCGAGAAGATCTGCAGGCTCACCGGGATCACCAGGATGGCGATCGAGGAGGCGAGCAGCCACGACAGCAGCGTGGCGTAGGCCTGCGTGAAGCGGCGCCAGATGCTCAGCCGTGCGGAGGGAGGCACGTCACTCATGTCGTCTCGCAGGTGTTGTGATTTCTGAGGAGACAAGGTGGCGGCGCCGAAGCGACCGCCACCAATCGCGCGAGCTACTGCATCGCGACGATCTTCTGGAAGATGCCGTCGGCGCCGATCTCCTTGGCGTAGGCCGCCATCACCGGGTCCACCAGCTTCTTCATCTCGTCGCGCCCCTTGAACGGGATACGCTTCAGCTTGCCGGCCTTCTCGAGTGCCACCAGCTTCTGCTCGTCCTCGGAGGACTCGATCTGCCGGCCATGGGCGCCAGCTTCCTTTCCGGCCTTGATTACGGCCGCCTGCAGGTCCTTCGGTAGGGTCTCGAATATCTTGCCGGAGAAGCAGATCGGCCGGATCGTGATGGCGTGCTGCGTCATGGCGAGGTTCGGCGCGACCTCGTAGAATTTCATTGACTCCACGCCGGCCGCCTCGTTCTCGCCAGCCGAGATGACGTTGTTCTGGATCGCGTTGTAGACCTCGTTGTAGGCGATCACCGTCGGCGCCATGCCCGCCGCCTGGAACGTCCGCGACCAGATCGGAGCGCCTTGCACGCGTACCTTGAGGTTCTTGATTTCTTCGAGTGAGCCGACGGGCTTGTTGACGAAGATGTTTCGGGTCCCACCGCCGGCGTAGCCGATCAGCATGACGTTGGCCTTCTGGGCGATCTCGTCGGCGATCGGTTTCAGGAGGTCGGCATCGAGCACCTTGTTCCAGTGCGCGAGATCCCGGAACAGGAATGGCGCGTCGATGAACGGAGCCGCGCGCGAGAAGGTCGACATGTGGGCCGGCGAGACGATGCCGTAGTCCACCGCTTTGCCCTGCGCCATGTACTCGAAGTACTGCTTCTCGAGGCCAAGCGACGAATTCTTGTGCAGCACGAAATTGATGGGTTTTCCGTAATACTGCTTGACCAGCTCCTCGAACTTGACGAGCGCTTTGGTGAAGGCGTGATCGTCATTGAACTGGACGGCGCCGTTGAGTGTGAGCGGTGCCTGCGCGCGAACAATGGCCGGCATAGCGAGAGCGCCGGTCGCAGCAGCGCCGAGCCCCGCAAGAACAGTCCTGCGTGAATGCATTGCGTTTCCTCCATGCGCCGGCCTTGTTGAGCTCTGTTGGGTATTGGCTCTCTTCGGCAATAAGCCGGCGGCGCCTAACGATATATCAGCTCGCGAGGCGATGCCAGCGTCGAGGGTTGCAAGCAATGCGACTGGGGCGGACCTGCTGTAGACTAGATTTTTTAGTCTAGGTATTTCGCTGGGAGCGACCGCATGTGGACCCGTAACGCATTTACCGAGCGGCTGAACCTGAAGTGGCCGATCCTCCAAGCGCCAATGGGTTCGATGAGCACACCCGCACTTGCTGCTGCAGTCAGCAACGCCGGAGGTCTTGGCGGCCTTGGCATGTGGGGCTTCTCCGCAGCAGATGCAGAGCGGCGCATCGCCGGCTTCCGGCAGCAAAGCGGCGGCGGCCTGAACGTGAACTATCCGCTTTGGCCGATGTCCACGATCGAGCCGGAAATCAGCGAGCCCATGTGCCGGCATCTGCAAGCCCACTACGATGCCAAGGGATTCGGCGCCGTACCGACACCGCAGGCTTCAGCCAGCGAGGTCAGTCCCGAACATCTCTCCATGCTCATGCGAGCAAAACCCGAGTTGGTCAGCTTTCACTTCGGCCTGCCGTCTCCCGAGATCCTGCGCGCCATAAGAGACGCTGGAATTTTTGTGGTTTCCAGTGCCACAACGGTCGCGGAGGCACGGGCGCTCGAGGCCCGAGGTGTGGACGCGATCATCGCTCAAGGCGCAGAAGCGGGCGGACATCGCGGTACTTTCACCGGCGTCGACATGACAATGCAGCCGGGTCTGTTTGCACTCTTGCCCCAAGTCGTCGATGCCGTGCGCGTTCCGGTCATAGCTGCTGGTGGCGTCGCTGACGGGCGCACTGCGGCAGCGGCCTTTGTACTCGGAGCTAGTGCGGTTCAACTCGGAACAGCTTTCCTTCGCTGCGATGAGGCCAATGTGTCGGACGCTCACCGATCCGCGTTGGCCGAAGCCGATGACGCATCCACCCTTGTAACAGATGTGATTAGCGGCAGGCCTGCGCGCTTCATCAGGAACAAGCTGATCGATGGCCTGGCCGCATCTGCGCTCAAGCCATTGCCATTTCCTGCCCAATTGAGCGTGATTGCGCCCTTGGGAGCTTCTGGCGACAAAGAAGTTGCGGCACTATTTTCAGGTCAGTCGGCAGCGCTGGCAAAACAAACGACTGCAGCCAAATTGGTTGAGAGGCTGGTCGAAGACACATCCCGACGCCTTCGAATGTTCTCTTAGGCCATCATCGCATACACATCGCCCGAGTTGGCCTCGTGCGGGAGTGCCGCGATGTGGCGGCGCATGTCCTCGGCCGTGACCCAGCGGCCGAGCGCGAGCTGCGCGCTTTCGCCGAGCGCGAGGTCGAAGCCGTAGCTACCGAGCGCGGCAATGCGGTCGAGGCAGGCGTACGCGATATCGCGCTGAATTGTCGTGAATTCGAAGGAGAGTGCGGGCACGGCGTGGCTCAATCCGGCAAGGACGTCGGCCTCGAAACCCTCGACGTCGACTTTGATGAAGGCTGGGCGCCCATGCTCGGCAATTAAGGCGTCGAGCGTGGTAACCGGCACCTCGATTTCGCGATCCCAGACCTGTCCTTCCCAGCCGCCGGCGCCGTCTGCAGCCTTGACGAAATCGGGCGACGCGGTAGTGACGGTCGGATTCGCCGAGTTCACATGCAAGCTGATACGCCCCGGAGCCGGTCCGCACGCGCTCTCGAGCACAGTGACGCCAGCATCTCCCGCATAGATCGTACGCACCGCGTGCGCGCAGAGCGGCTGCGGCTCAAGGGCGACGACGCGCGCGCCACACCTGCGGAAGGCCCCTACGCGGTCGCCGACATGCGAGCCGATGTCGAAAGCAAGATCCCCGGCGCGCACGAAGCGGGCATAGAGCGCATCCATGGCGGCCTCGCGCGCGGCATCGCCGTAGTAAAGCGCGAGCGAGCGCGAAAGGCTCGCCAGCGCGGGATCGCGCTTCAGCGTATCGAGGCGTTCATTGAGGCTCATCAGCATTTCTGTTCCGGTTGTTCACTATCTCGATAGGCCCTGCGCGGGGCCCGACATTGCCTGTCATTGCGGCGGACGCTTGACGGAAAGCGCGGATCGAAGAAATCAAATGATCACTGTGGGCCGTCAGCTCCGAATGGTGCGGTGCAATGCGCGCACAACCAATGTAAGGCATTGCGCACTCGAATTCCTGTGCTAGCCTCGACGCATAAAAAAAGTGGCGTCAAGGGAGGCGCGATCTTGAGGCGTGGGTGGTTTGTCACGGCAGGGGCCTTCCTGGTCCTGTTTGCCGGCACGATCTATTTGTCATCCAAGCTACCGCTGTTGGATGCGCTAGGTCCTGGACCCGGCTTCTTTCCGCTGATCCTTGCTCTGCTCGGTGCGGTGCTTGCCGTGGCGATGATCGTGCAACTCGTTCGAGAGCCTCAGGCTCCGACCGGCGCGCCGGATCCCGCCGCCGAAGCGTTCATGCCGGATGGCGGCGCGATGTTTCGCATGATCGGCATCGTCGTGTTGCTTGCCGCTGCGTTCGCCATGCTCGATCCGCTCGGCTATCGGCTGACCGCTCTCTTCTTCATCACGCTCATGCTATTGGTGCTCGGCGTGCGCAACTACTTGGCGATTGGCCTAGTGGCACTCGCCCTCAGCTTCGGCGTGTTTCACAGCTTCTATTATTGGCTGAAGGTTCCGCTGCCCATCGGGGAGCTCGGGCTGTGATGCTGCATCTTTCAGCATCCGGGCGCGGGAGCTGCGCCGATGTTTGACACCCTGCAGTACCTCATGGCGGGGTTCGCGGCGGCGATGACGCCGACGAACCTGATGTTCGCATTCATCGGCTGCTTTCTCGGTACGCTCATCGGCGTGCTGCCGGGCATCGGCCCCGCGGCCGGCACCGCGATCCTCATCCCGCTCACTTTCCAGCTCGATGCCACCGGCGCCATCATCATGCTCTCGGCCATCTACTATGGCGCGATGTATGGCGGCACGATCACGTCGGTGCTCATCAATGTCCCCGGCGAAGCGGCGTCCGTCATAACTTGTCTCGACGGGCACGCCATGGCGAAGAAGGGCCGTGCCGGCGCCGCGCTCGGCATCGCCGCCATCGGGTCGTTCATCGGCGGCCTGGTCGCGACCGTACTTCTGGTGGTCGTCGCGACGCCGCTATCGCGACTGGCGCTGAGCTTCGGGCCGCCGGAGTTTTTCGCGCTCATGATCGTCGGACTTGTTCTCGTGACGAGCCTTGCCGGCAACTCGCTCATCGCCGGTGTGCTCATGACGGTCACCGGTCTGCTCATCTCGCTCATCGGCCTCGACCCGGTGCGTGGCGCCCCGCGCTTCACCTTCGGCATCCCGGAGCTCTTTGACGGCTTCGGCTTCATTCCGGTCGTCATGGGGTTGTTCGGTGTCGGCGAGATCCTTGCGACGGCGGAAAAGCCCTATCGGGAAGTCATCAAGACGAGCCTCAGCGGGCTCATTCCCTCGCGCGACGAGTGGCGGCGCTCCATGGGCGCTATCTGGCGCGGCACCGGGATCGGCTTCTTCCTCGGCCTCATACCTGGCGTCGGCGCAATCATTCCGACATTCATGTCGTACATTATCGAGAAGCGCCTCTCAAAGCATCCCGAGCAGTTTGGCACCGGCGTCATCGAAGGCGTGGCGGGGCCCGAGACCGCGAACAACAGCTATGCCAATGGCGCCATGGTGCCGCTGCTGACACTCGGCATTCCAAGCTCGCCGACGATCGCCGTTCTCATGGGGGCCTTCATCATCAACGGCCTGACGCCGGGGCCTCTCCTCTTCCAGGAACGGCCTGATCTGGTGTGGGCGGTGATCGCGAGCTTCTTCATCGGCAACGTGCTGCTGCTGATCCTCAATCTGCCGCTCGTCGGGCTCTGGGCAAAGATCCTCGAGATCCCCTACCAGTACATCTGCGCCGGCACACTGCTGTTCTGCATGATTGGCGCCTACAGCATCAATCAGAGCATTTTCGATCTCTGGGTGATGCTTGGTTGCGGTGTCATCGGCTATCTCCTGCGCAAACTCAACTTTCCGCTCGCGCCGCTCGTGCTCGGTCTCATTCTCGGGCCACAGATCGAGAAATCCATGCGCACTTCGCTCGAGATGTCTGCTGGCGACTTCTCGATTTTTATCACGCGGCCGCTCTCGGCCTGCCTGCTGGCTCTCTCTGTTGCGATCTTGGTCTTTGCGGCCATGCAGCTCGCGCCTAAGGAGATCAGGGACCCCAATGCCGATTAACCCAGCCAACTCTGTTGGCGTCTTAGCCCAGCCGACTCCGTTGGCATCCTAGCTCAGGCCAATTCAGTTGGCGTATTGAACCGGAGGACCACTCATGAGACTGCTTAGACTGGCAATGGCCGTGACGGCGGTGGCGCTCGTCTCGACGCTTGGTTCGGTGGGGGCCTCGGCCCAGCAATATCCAACGCGACCGATCAACTTGATCGTCGCATTCCCGGCCGGCGGTTCGACGGACATCGGCGCCCGCGTCGTCGCCGGCATTGCGGAAAAGATCATCGGCCAGCCGATCGTGGTCGTGAACCGCGGTGGTGCCGGTGGCCAGGTGGGCTGGACCGAACTCGCGCGCGCCAAGCCCGACGGCTACACCATCGGTTTCCTCAATCTGCCGGCGACCAACACGACGATCCTCGATCCCGACCGTCAGGCGATCTTCAACGAGGGAAGCTTCACGCCGATTGCGAACCAGGTGCTCGATCCGGGTGTCGTCTGGGTTGCGGCGAATAGCCCTTTCAAGACGTTCAAGGATGTGCTCGATGCGGCCAAGGCCAAGCCGGGTACGGTAAGGGCCGCAACCACCGGCATTCTCTCCGATGATCATCTCGCCATCCTCATGGTCGAGGAAGCCAATCCCGGCGTGAACTTCCGCCTCGTCCACCTTCTCGGCGGCGCGGCGCAGATGAAGGAGACACTGGGCGGCAATATCGACGTGTCGTTCGACAATGTCGGCTCGATCGTCCCTCAGGTGAAGAGCGGCCAGGTTCGCGCGCTCGCAGTCATGGACTCCGAGCGGTCTAAGTTCCTTCCGGACGTGCCGACGACCAAGGAGCTCGGAATGCCAAATGTGATATCGAGCTCGACGCGCGGTATCGGCGGTCCCAAGGGCATGGACCCGGCCATCGTCAAGAAGCTGCAGGATGTCCTCGCCCAGGCGATGAAGGATCCCGACCACGTCAAGCGGCTCGAGGATGCGGGCCTTGCGATCAAGGTGATGATCGGACCGGAATACGACAAGTACTACGCAGAGACGCATGAGAAGGCGAAGAAGTACACGGAATGGGCAAAGAACCGTCCGCAGAAGTGAACTTCTTGTCCCTGCCCTCGCAAGTAGGGAGAGCGGCGGCAAACGCCAATGTTAGTGCTTGTGGCCGCCCCTCATCCCGACCTTCTCCCCGTAAGCACGGGGAGAAGGAGAATGAAGCTCCGCATCAAACTTCCATTACATCGAGGACGCCGGGGACAGTCAGCAGCTCGCCTTGCTGACGTGGGCCGATGTCATAACGGCCGGGCAGCTTGAACTCGATCTCGCGCGGCGCGCCGCGTCGACCGGGAACGCCCTCGACTTCCATGGCGAGACGTATCTCGCCGCCCTTGCCATTGGTCGGCGGCGCCTTGGCGAGCAGCGCGCGGAGCTCAGCCATCGCGCTCCCCTCATTGGCCTGCACCGTGCGCCGGTCGAGCACGATCTTCAGCGACTGCTGGACATTGGCGGCAGCGGCCTCGAGCGGTTCGAGGTTCTGCACGCGCAGTTTGACTGTCTCGCCATCGCGCTCGGCTTCAACGGACATGAGGACGGCCGTTCCGGCGACAAGGATCTCGCGGCAGCGCGCTAGCGTGTCGGAAAAGATCACGGCTTCGAACTGGCCGCTCGCATCCGAGAACATGGCAAAGGCGAACTTGTTGCCCTTCGCCGAGCGACGCTCGCGTGCGGAAATGACGATGCCGGCGAGACGGCCCGCAGAGAGGCCGACGTTCTGCTCGAAATCCGTGAAGCGCTTCACGCCGAGCTTGCCGAGCACGCGCCCGTAGGCATCGAGCGGATGGCCCGAGAGATAGAAGCCGACGGCGCCGAATTCATGCTGGAGACGTTCGATGGGCGTCCATGATTTTGCTGATTTGAAGTTGAGAACGACGGGGGCCGCTCCGCCCTGCATGCCGCCCAGCAGACTGCCCTGCCCGAACTGCTCGTCGTCCGCTCTGCTTCCTGCTTCCCTCAGTATCTGCTCTACATTCGCGTGCACGAGCGCTCTGTTGCGCTCGAAGGCATCGAATGCGCCTCCAGCAGCGAGTGTCTCAAGCCCTCGCTTGTTGAGAGCCTTGGGGTTCAGGCGTGCTGCGAAGTCGGCAAGCGAGGTGTACGGCCCTCTTGTTCTTCTGCTTTCGACGATCGTTTCGACAGCGCCGCGGCCGATGTTCTTGAGACCAGCGAGCGCGTAACGGATCGCGCCGCGGGGGCCATCTGCATTAGATGGCAGTCTCCTCTCCCCGTCCGTTACGAGGCGAGGGTCAGGCAAGCGGGGAGAGGGAGAAGCGGGCGGCTTCCCGAACTCCACCGTGAATTCCACATCCGAAGCATTCACGCAGGGTGGGAGCACGCTGATACCAGCTTTCTTCGCCTCGCCGACGAACATGGCGAGCTTGTCCGTGTTGGCCATGTCGAGCGTCATGGACGCGGCGAGGAACTCTTCGCGGAAGTTCGCCTTGAGATAGGCCGTGTGGTAGCTGACGAGCGCGTAGGCGGCCGCATGGCTCTTGTTGAAGCCGTAGCCCGCGAACTTATCGACCAGCTCGAAGATGTACGCCGCATCCTTCTCCTTCACGCCCTTGGACTTCGCGCCCTCGACGAAGCGCGCCTGCTGACGGGCCATCTCGGCCTTGTCCTTCTTGCCCATGGCGCGCCGCAAGAGATCGGCCTGTCCGAGCGAGTAGCCGCCCATGACCTGCGCGATCTGGATGACCTGCTCCTGGTAGATGATGACGCCGTAGGTCTCCTTGAGGATGCCTTCGAGCATGGGGTGGAGATAGTCGAGCGGCTCGTCGCCGTGCTTGCGGTTGATGTAGGTCGGGATGTTGTCCATGGGGCCGGGGCGATAGAGCGCCACCATGGCGATGATGTCTTCGAGGCGGTCGGGCTTCAGGCGCTTCAAGCTCTCGCGCATGCCCGTACTTTCGAGCTGGAACACGCCGGCCGTATCGGCCCTCGCCAGCAGCTCGTAACTTTTCGCGTCGTCGACCGGGAGTGCGGCGAGGTCGATCTTGATGCCGTGACCGCGCTCGATGAGCTCCAGCGCCTTCTGCAGGACGGTGAGCGTCTTCAAACCAAGGAAGTCGAACTTCACGAGGCCGGCCGCCTCGACGAGCTTCCAGTTGAATTGCGTAACCGGCATGTTCGAGCGCGGATCGCGGTAGACAGGCACCAGCTCGTCGAGCGGGCGGTCGCCGATCACCATGCCGGCGGCGTGCGTCGACGCGTGGCGGTAGAGGCCTTCAAGCTTCTGCGCGATCTCAAGCAGGCGCGCGACGACGGGCTCGCTGTCGCGCTCCTCCTGCAGCTTGGGCTCGCCGGCAATGGCATCGGGAAGTGAGACCGGATTGGCTGGATTGTTGGGGACGAGCTTGCAGAGGCGATCGACCTGCCCGTACGGCATCTGCAGCACGCGGCCGACGTCGCGCAGCACGGCGCGGGCCTGCAGCTTTCCGTGTGTGATGATCTGCGCGACGCGATCGTGGCCGTACTTGTCCTGCACGTAGCGGATGACCTCGTCGCGCCGGTCCTGGCAGAAATCGACGTCGAAGTCCGGCATCGAGACGCGTTCGGGATTGAGAAAGCGCTCGAAGAGCAGGCCGAAGCGGAGCGGATCGAGATCGGTGATCGTGAGCGCCCAGGCGACGACCGAGCCGGCACCCGAGCCGCGGCCCGGACCGACGGGAATGCCGTTCGCCTTGGCCCACTTGATGAAGTCCGCGACGATGAGAAAGTAGCCCGGGAATTTCATCCCCTTGATGATACCGATCTCGTAGGCGAGGCGCTTCTCGTAGTCCTCCTTGCTGAAGCCGGGGGCGAGCGGCGTCACGGCAAGCCGCTTGGCAAGACCTTCTTCGGCTTGGCGCTCAAACTCCGCATCTTCGGCAGCGGCCCGCTCCTCAGGGCTCGCGTCGGCGCTCGTCTGCACGAAGTTCGGCAGGATGGGTTTGCGTCCGAGCGGACGATACGCGCAGCGCCGCGCGATCTCGACCGTGCTCACAAGCGCCTCGGGAAGATCGGCGAATACCTTCACCATCTCGTCAGTACTTTTGAAATAGTGCTCGGGCGTCAGGCGGCGGCGATCGTCCTCGTTGAGGTAACGGCCTTCGGCAATGCAGAGCAGCGCATCATGTGCCTCGAAGTCATCGCGCTCGGCGAAGTAGCATTCGTTGGTCGCGACGAGCGGCAGATCCTCGGCATAGGCGATGTCGATGAGCTGCGGCTCGACCGCCTTCTCCTGGGTCAAGCCGTGACGCTGCAGCTCGACGTACAGGCGGTCGCCGAAGATGTTCTTGAGCGTCTGCACGCGCAACGTCGCCACCGCTGCGTGATTGTCGGCGATCGCCTTGTCGATGGGGCCGTCAGGGCCGCCCGTGAGCGCGATCAGCCCCTCGGCGTGCGCTGCGATGTAGGCGATCTTGGCGTGCGGCGCTTCGCCATCGTTCGTGCCCATGTAGGCACGGCTCGCGATCTTCATGAGATTGCCATAGCCGGTCTCGCTCATCGCAAGGAGGGCGAGCAGTCCATCGCGATGAGGCGGCGGCAGCGCGGGCAGACCCGCGATGCCGGGGCCGGATCTGTTCGCCTCCTCGAAGTCGACTGCGAGGCTGATGCCGACGATCGGCTGGATGCCGGAACCCGCGAGCTTGTCGGAAAATTCCAGCGCCCCGAACAGATTGTTGGTGTCGGTGAGCGCGATGGCCGGAAAGCCGAGCTTGGCCGCGCGTTTTGCCAGCGCACTGATCGGCAGGGCTCCTTCGAGCAGCGAATAAGCCGAATGCACCTTGAGGTGCACGAAGGTCGGGGAGCCGGGCGCGGACGTAGAGGGAATCGCTTGTGTCATGGGCAAAGGCTACTCCAGGGCGTTCCAGCGACCAATGCGGCGCCATGAGCCTCCGGGCAGCAGTGGATGAGTGTTCAGGAGGTGTGCACAACACAAAGGGGCCGGCGGTTCCGGCCCCTCGATGACTGTGATTCGCCCTTGTCGGTCTTCAGGTGCGTGGGGCCGCAGCAACCTTCCCGTCGATGCCAGCCGCGCCCGGTACGTGCGAGCCGACGCCATCGACATCGGCGCCGATCTCATCCTGCCAGGGCGTGAGGCGCTCGAGCACGACGAGGAAGACTGCGAGCAGGGCTGCGAATGCGAGCGCTACAACCCAGAACGGCAAGCCGAGAAGCTGGTCGAAGGAGACCTTGTCGCCCTTCTCAGGCAGCAGGGCCGTGATGGGCTCGTGGAAGTAGCCGTAGGCCATGGCGCCGACGATGCCGCCCAGAATGACGAACCAAGCATCCTTGTAGCCGGCGCCGAGCTGCGCCATGGAGGTGCCCGGGCAGGCGCCCGCGAGCGCGATACCGACACCGAGGATGAGCCCGCCGACGATGTCCGCCCGCAGTAGCAGGGGCTTGAGCTGCAGCGGCACGCCGAACACGCCATTGAGCACCGCGAGCACCACGAGGCCGGTGATGACGGCGGCGAGGAAGACCTTGAGCATGATGAAATTGCGGAGCTGCATCTGCCCGACAATGATGCCTGGCTCGAAGACGCGGGACTTCTCGAGCGCGAAGCCGAAGACGATGCCGGTGGCGAGGCCGATCAGCACGGCGGTGAGAACAGACATGGGATGTCTCCTTCTATGCGATCAAACGCGCTTCATGAGCATGGCAGTCAGGATGCCGCCGGCGAACATGGCCGCGACCGCGAGCGTCGAGCCCACGGAGAGTTGCGCCATGCCCGAGATGCCGTGACCGCTTGTGCAGCCGCCGGCAATGCGAGCGCCGAACAGCATGATGAAGCCGGCGGCGAAGGCGATGGGCGCGCGTGCGCCGAGTGAGCGGATGCCCATGGCGCGCTCCCAGACCGGCGAGATGGTCTGGCGGCTCGCGCCTGAGAGGCGCATGGAGATGAAGGCACCAACGGCAATGCCGACGACGACGGCGACCTGCCACCAGTTCTTTGCGCCGTGCATGTGGCTCGCGAAGTACTTGATGCTTTCGGCGGCAGGATCGAAGAACGTCGCGATGTGTGCGGCGACGGTCACGAACGAGGACGAGGCGCCGAGCGCCGTATTCATGAGCAGGAAGGTCGGGATCTGCAGGAGCCCGATGATGAGGCCGGCCAGATAGGGCGGCAACGCTTTGCGATGCATGAGGCACATGCCGTGCTCTCCTTGTTCAAGGATGCGGATGCGCTCTTATATTCCGATATTCGAATATAGAAGTTTGATCTCGATCAATCGGCATGTGACAGGGACTAAAGAGCCGCGAAGGGCGGCTGCAGGTCGGGGAGTGCGGGCGATGGACGGCATCAAGGCACTGACATTCGATACCGGTGGCACCGTGCTCGACTGGCACGGCGGCCTCTCGCGGGCCATGGCCGAGGTTGCTGGGCGGCGCGGCCTAAAGGCCGATTGGGCTGCTGCAACTAACGAGTACCGGCGCCGCTCGCTCGGCACGATCGTCAATCAGCTCGGGCCGCGCTTCAATTTCGATGACGTGCATCGCGACCAGCTCGATCGCGTCCTCCAGGACTTCGGACTGGGCGCGTTGACGAAGGATGAGCGCGACGAGATCTGGCGTGCGTGGTTTTCGCTCGATGCCTGGCCGGATTTCGTCCCGGGTGTGGATCGCCTGCGCAAGAAATATCCGTGCGTGTCGTTCACGCTGCTGACGCCGCGCCTCGTGATCGACGTCTCGCGCCGCAATGGCATCACGTGGGATGCTATCATCAGTTGCGAGATGCTGGGCGTCTACAAGGTGCGGCCCGAGGCCTATCAGGCAACGGCGAAGCTCCTGCAATTGAAGCCCGCCGAGATCCTCATGGTTGCGTGCCACAACTTCGACTTGGATGCCGCGCGCAAGGAAGGCTTCAAGACCTGCTTCGTGAAGCGGCCGTTGGAATGGGGACCGGCTGGTCCGCCTGATCCGACACCAAACCCAGCGTGCGATCTCGTTGTGGATGGCTTCGAGGAGCTAGCGGCGCGGATGGGCTGCTGAGGCGAACGCGGCTTGACAAGAAAAAGCCCCGGCGTGGCAAGCCGGGGCTTTACAATCTCGCTGGCGCTCAGGGGGAGAGGGGGAATTGCCGAACGAGATATTCAGTAATCCCCTTGTAAATTTATCCACGAACTTCGTCCATTCACAGACTAAGGCGGAAATAGGTTATCCACAGATACGACGATTCGATCGTCCGCAGGAGGTTGCACCGACGGGGTGCTCCGTCTAACCCGCGCTTCCTTGCGATGGGCTCTGCTTTGCAGCTCACAAGGTTCCGAAACGCAGGGACTTTTTGCCGTGCGAAGGTGCAGGGGTCAGCGGGACTCGCTGATCCGCGCCGCGAGGCGGGTCCGAAGTCCAGCCGCATCGGTGGCGAAGTCGCCCGCGATCCACTCGGCCTCGATCTCGGCGAGGAGAGCCCCGATGCGCGGCCCCGGCGCGAGGCCGAGCGCCAGCGCATCCCGCCCGGCGAGCGGAAACTTCGGAACTGGCCACTGCTGGGGCAGTGCGGCCAACTCGTTCCATGTGGCCGGCGTCTCAGCGACAGCGGCACCTGCCATGGCCAAGCGCGGCCAGTCATGCGCACCTACGGAGTAGAGCGCACGACGGCGTCCGCGATCATCGAGTGACACGAGTGCCATAAGCCGCGGATCGATCACCACAAGGTTGCGTGCTTCCTCTCGCGAAAGGCGCAGGCGCTGGGTAAGGTGATCGCGGTCCTCCTCGACAGCGACAGCGAGCGCCGACAAACGTAGCAGCGGATCGGCGGGCCGATGGTGCTCGACGTCCTGCGCGACGAGGCGCTCGAGAACACCGATGCGCGGCGCGCGACCGAGGATTTCGACGATGAAGCCATGCGTGGCCATGACGGCGATGGCGCGCGCGGCACCGGGCGCTTCAAGCAGTTTCATGAGCTCCGCCCGCACGCGCTCGGCTGAGAGCTGTGCGAGCAGGTGACGCTCCTTGGTGCAGGCCGCAAGCCCTTCCGCGTCAATGGCATCGGGGCTGTAGCGCGCATGAAAGCGGAAGAAGCGCAGGATCCGCAGGGCATCCTCTCGAATGCGCGCCTGGGGATCGCCGATGAAGCGGACACGTCGCGCGGCGAGATCGGCAAGGCCGCCAATGGGGTCGCTGATCGTGCCAGTGGCGTCGCAGTAGAGGGCGTTGATGGTGAAGTCGCGTCGCTGGGCGTCGGCAGCCCAATCGGCCGTGAAGGCGACGCGCGCATGACGGCCGAACGTCTCGACATCCTCGCGCAGTGTCGTGACCTCGAAAGGCACGCGATTGGCGACGACCGTCACGGTGCCGTGGCTCACGCCTGTCGGAATTGCCTGGAGCCCAGCCGCGCTCATTGCAGCCATCACTTCATCGGGCGTTGCCGTCGTCGCGATATCGATGTCGGTGACGGGCTCGCCGAGAAGGGCATTGCGGACAGTGCCGCCGACAATGCGCGCCTCGTGTCCGGCGGCCGCGAGTGACGCAAGAACCGCTCGCGTCTCCGGCTGCTCGAGCCAGGGCGCGCCGGCGAGCGAAGTCGGGATCGTATGGGTCGCCTCAGAAGGCATGGCGCCTGACCAGGATTACTTCAGTCCACCGGGATCGATCTTGCCGTCCGAGCCAATGGAGGGTGGCGTGTAGCTCTGGCCGGGCTTCCCGCCCGATGTCGAGCCGAAGGCAACGAGCACGAGCAAAACAAGTCCGGTTCCGGCGAGCATAAGCCAGAAGAAAGGCGCGTCGTCGAATACGCCTGTGCCTTGCTCACCCTGCTTCCGCGTCAGCAGAATATAGATGGCGTAGACAGCCGTCGGCAGGAGAAACAGGACGATGTTCTCGATGATGACCCGTATCATCCCCCGTAGAGCCTCTCGTGGAGGTTCTTGAGCATGCCCGCCGTTGCGCCCCAGATGTAGTGATCGCCGAAGGGCATGGCGTAGTAGTGCCGCTCACGGCCGCGCCACGGGCGCGCGTGGTGCTTGTGATTGGCTGGATCCATGAGGAAGGCGAGCGGCACCTCGAAGGCGTTCGCAACCTCGCCCGGATCGAGGGCCAGAACGAAATCGGGCTTCACGAGCGCAACCACCGGCGTGACCAGAAAGCCGGTGCCGGTGCGGTATCCATCGAGGAAGCCGAGTGGCTCGACGAGCGTGCGCGAAAGGCCGATCTCCTCCTCGGCTTCGCGCAGTGCTGTCTGGACGGTATCGATATCCGAGGCCTCGACCTTACCGCCCGGGAAAGCGATCTGGCCGGCGTGCGTCGAGAGGTTGGCCGTGCGCTCGGTCAGCAGCACGGTGAGCTCGGATCGCGCGATGACCGGCACGAGCACGGCAGCCGGCCGCGGCGGCTCCATGACATCGAAATCCGCGAGCATCTCGGGATTGAGATCCCAGTCGCTGCGCGACCATGAGCGGCCCGTCCGCGGGTCGAATACCGCATCACTCGGGCTGCGATGCAGCGCAGCCCCGGCCCGCACACGGAAGTCGGGTTCGGTGTAGATGGTTGCGGGAACGGGGTGGACGATCGTCATGGCTGACGAGATATGACCCCACTCGCGCGCGTTGGCAATCGCGGCTTGGTGCGCTGCGGCGGGGGCGCCACAGGGCGTGTCTTGCAGGATCAACCTTACTTGACGGCGGAGGGCGGTACAGCCGGCGCGTCCTCGTTCGGAATCGGACGGAGAATGCGCACTTTTTTGACACGCCGCGTGTCGGCGTCGATGACCTCGAACTCGATGCCGCTCTCGTGGCGCACGATCTCTCCGCGCGCCGGCACGCGACCGACCAGCGTGAAAACGAGGCCGCCGAGCGTGTCGATGTCCTCCTCCTCCCCGTTCTTGAGCAGCTTCACGCCAAGATGCTCCTCGAGCTCCTCGATGGGCGTGCGTGCCTGCGCGATCAGGCCGAGCTTGCTGTCCTCGACGATGTTGGCGGCCTCGGCGACGTCGTGCTCGTCCTCGATCTCGCCGACGATCTGCTCGACGAGATCCTCGATTGTGACGACACCGTCGGTGCCGCCGTATTCGTCGACGACGAGCGCCATGTGCACATGCGTCGCCTGCATGCGTACGAGAAGGTTCACCGCCGGCATCGAGGGCGGGACATAAAGCGCGCGGCGGCGGAGCTGCGCGGACGCGATCGTCGCCGAGAGATCGACCTTGGCGAGATCAATCTTCAGCACCGGCGCACCAACGTTCGCGCTGCTGTCGGAGGCCGATGTGACGCCGGAACGCGCGGCCGGCACGCCGCCGCGCGTCAGGTACGCCATGAGATCCTTGATGTGGATGACGCCGCGCGGATCGTCGAGCGTTTCATGGAAGACGGGGATGCGTGAGACGCCGGACGTATCGAAGAGATGGAGCAGCTCGGCGAGTGTCGCGCCCTCATCGATGGCCGTGATATCGGCACGCGGCACCATCACGTCCTCGACCTTGAGCGTGCCGAATTCGAGCAAGCGCAGCAGCATTTCACGCTCGGCCGGCGAGAATCCCGTGCCGGTCTGGTCCTCGACGCGCAGCGTCTCCCCGAGCGTGTCGCGCAGCGTCGGCTGCGCGCCAAGGCCGAGGCGATTGCGCAAGGCGGTGAGCCAGCCATCACCGTTTCTCGGCGCATCACTGCCGTTGGTACTTTCGGGGCGGGGACTGGTGTCGTCTGAGAGTGCCATGGCCTGTTTGTCTAACTGATGAACACAATGTGCGAATGCGGGGCGCGTCAGGAGTGCGCGTCCGCGTATGGATCGGGAATGCCGAGGCGCGCGAGCAGCGCCGTCTCGAGGGCTTCCATGCGATCGGCCTCCCTGTCCGTCTCGTGGTCGTAGCCGATGAGATGCAGGAGGCCGTGGATCAGCAGATGCTGGAAGTGATCCGCTGGCGGTATACCGGTGGCCTTGGCCTCGTCGAGGAGCGTCTCGATTGCAAGCACGACGTCGCCGAGCTCGCGCGGCTCGTCGTCGGATATACCGGGCGGCGACTCGGGAGTGGGGAAGGAGAGGACGTTGGTCGGCTTGTCCTTGCCGCGATAGGCGGCATTCAATCGGCGTACGGCTGCATTGCTGCTGAGGGCGACGGCCGCAGTCGCGGGATAAGCGCCGGAAAGCTCCGCCGCATCGGCGAGCACGCGAGCGACGCCCGCAATCAGCTCATCGACCGGGCCGAAAGCCGTCCAGTCGCCGTCATCATCCACACGTTCGAGCGCAAGTCGCAATCGCGACGGAGGTTCTTCGTCGCAAGATTGCTCGTCGCCACTGGCGGCATCGCCGCCGGGAACTGCGGGTTGGTCCAGAACCGTATTCATTTTCCTATTCCGTGCGGCTCTGCCCCCGAGCGAGGGTCGAGGCCACACCTGCGTCCAGTCCTGACGAATCCGCCGCGCCGTCGTAGGCGGCGACGATCCGCGCGACGAGCTCGCTGCGCACGACGTCCGCACCGGTAAAGTGCGTCACGTCGATGCCGTCCACGCCCTCGAGGAGGCGCACCGCCTCGTCGAGACCCGACTTCTGCCCGGGCGGCAGGTCGATCTGCGTCGGATCGCCGGTAACAACCATGCGCGATCCTTCTCCGTGGCGGGTCAGGAACATTTTCATCTGCATGCTCGTGGTGTTCTGCGCTTCGTCGAGGATGACGAACGAATGCGCGAGGGTGCGGCCTCGCATGAAGGCAAGGGGCGCGATCTCGATGATCCCGGTTTCGAGATCCCGCTCGACCTTTTCGGGCGGCAGAACGTCATAGAGAGCATCATAGAGGGGGCGGAGGTAGGGGTCTACCTTCTCGCGCATGTCGCCGGGCAGGAAGCCGAGCCGTTCGCCCGCTTCGACCGCCGGGCGCGAAAGCACGATCCGCTCGACGAGACCGCGCTCGAGATAGGAGGCGGCCTGTGCAACCGCGAGGTAGGTCTTGCCCGTTCCGGCGGGACCGACACCGAATACGAGATCATGACGGTCGAGGGCGCGGATATAAGCGCTCTGCATCGGCGTGCGCGCTGTAACTATACGTCGGCGCGTGCGAATCTGCGCCGTGCCGTCATTGCGCGGAGCGCCCGAGCGGGCGTGGCGGATGAGGCCATCTATGTCGCCGGCGGTGACGCTCTCACCTTTGCGCACGCGATCATAAATGGCGTTCAGAACCTCGCGTCCGATTTCGCAGGCCGGCTGCGGACCTGTCAGCGTGACGACGTTGCCGTGGGCATGGGCTTCGATGCCGAGCCTGCTCTCGATCAAAGCGAGGTGGGAGTCGTACTCGCCCAGCAGGTGGGCGAGCAGCCGGTTGTCGTCAAAAGGTACGACGATGCGGTGCTTTGCCCGGATTCCCTCACGAGTAACCTCGGAGGACCTTTCGGGTTTGGACGACCGAGAGGCCGCCGACCCGCGCGCAGTTGTCAAATGTGGCTCTCCTGGCCCGTTGCACGGTAGACCCAGGGCCGATGCAACTCAACCCGGCACCCGAGTCTCTTGGCAGCATATCATGCTGCCCTGATGACACCAGAGAGACTATTGGGACCCGCGCCTGCGATTTCAACCGGAATGATGCGGCCCATGAGCCCCGGCGCGGCTTCGGCATGCACGGACTGGAGGTAGGGCGAGCGGCCGATGAGCTGGCCGTCGCGGCGTCCTTGGCGCTCAAACAGGACGGGCAGGACGCGGCCGACGCACTCGGCATTGAACGAGGACTGCTGGGCGTCGAGGAGGGCCTTCAGGCGGGCGAGGCGCTCGATCTTCACAGCATCGGGAAGTTGCCCGCCCATTGTGGCGGCTGGCGTGCCGGGGCGCGGGCTGTACTTGAAGGAATAGGCCTGGGCGAAACCCACCTTGCGCACGATGTCGAGCGTCGCCTCGAAATCCGCTTCGCTCTCACCGGGAAAGCCGACGATTATGTCCGTCGACAGCGCGATGTCGGGGCGTGCCGCGCGGATGCGGGCGACGAGATCGAGGTACTCGGCGCCTGTATGCTTGCGGTTCATGGCCGCGAGCACGTGATCGGAGCCCGCCTGGAAGGGGAGGTGCAGGTAGGGCATGAGCTTCGTGAGATCGCGATGCGCCGCGAGCAGATCCGCGCTCATGTCGCGGGGATGGCTCGTCGTGTATCGCAGGCGCTCGAGACCTTCGATGGCCGTCAGGCGGTGCAGCAGGTCAGCGAGCGAGGCTGTCCCGCCTTTCCCGTCCTCGCCGTGATAGGCATTGACGTTCTGGCCGAGCAGCGTGATCTCGCGTACGCCTATATCGACCAGGCGGCGCGCTTCCTCCTCGATCGCGGCGACGCTGCGGGAGTATTCCGCGCCGCGCGTATAGGGGACCACGCAGAAGGTGCAGAATTTGTCGCAGCCTTCCTGCACCGTGAGGAAAGCGCTCGCCGGGCGCATTTTTGTGGGCACCTGCGCGCGCTCGGGCAGATGGCGGAACTTGTCGTCCTCGGGAAACTCGGTCTCGATGACGGGGCGGGCGGTCGCGCGATTGCGGGCGATCAGCCTGTTGATCTGGTGGTAGCTCTGCGGGCCGACCACGAGATCGACGACGGGCGCGCGGCGGACGATCTCGTCGCCCTCGGCCTGGGCAACGCAGCCGGCGACGGCGATGACCGTCTCGCGGTCGGCTTCGGCCCGTTGGTCTTTGATGGCGCGCAGGCGGCCGAGCTCGGAATAAACCTTTTCGGCAGCTTTCTCACGAATGTGGCAGGTATTGAGGATGATGAGGTCGGCATCGTCGGGGGCGTCGGTCTCGGCATAGCCGCCGCCAGCGAGCGCTTCCATCATGCGCTCGCTGTCATAGACGTTCATCTGACAGCCGTAAGTCTTAATGAAAACTCTCTTGAGCAATGACATACGTGTCTCAACTCCGGACAGTCGGGACGGTTACGCGACGCGCGCTTATCCCGCGAGCAAGCTTCCTGCCAGGACGCCCCCACCCCTGTTGTCCAACTATGACAACATATCTCGCTTGCTGCAATGCACCATTGGGGTGAAAAGTTTCCAGGTGGCTAAGCAACTTGAAGGCGTATTTGCCTAGTAGGGGTCCGATTTCTGCCCGATTCGATCATGATACGCTCGATCCAAAGATCAGGAGGGGGGCTGGTGGCCGCAGTTCAGTTGATGGTGACGATCGAGACAGGAGCCGGCGCACTCGCCCGGCTCACGGCGGCGCTTGCGGCGGGGGCCGTGGCGTCGGTCGTCATCACCGTTCCCGAAGGCACGCCTGCGGCGGATGTGCAGGTCCTGATCGGCGCCGCTCAGGCGGCCGGCGCCGCAGCGCTCATTCGCGATGATGCCCGCCTTGCACGGACGCTCAAGGCGGACGGAGTGCATCTCTCGGCCGGCAACAGCAAGGCCTTCGGGGAGGCCCGCGAGATCGTCGGCAGCCGCGGCATCGTGGGCGTCGACGCCGGCCGCTCCCGTCATGAGGCTATGACGGCCGGCGAAGGGGGCGCGGAATACGTCGCCTTCGGCATTCCCGAACATGTGGACGATCGCGTGAAAGCGCACCGCCGCCGCTGCGAGCTCGTGGCGTGGTGGTCGGAGATCTTCGAGGTACCGGTTGTGGCCTTCGATGTCGCGACGGCCGAGGAGGCGGGCCAGCTTGCTGCGGCGGGTGCGGATTTCATCGGCCTGAGCCTTCCTGCGCGCGAACCGCCGGCCGCCTCCGGCGAGCTCGTACGCAATGCCCATGCCGCCATTACCGGCGAGGCCGTCGCATGAGCGTGCGGATTGCGCACATTGCGGCCGCGACGCTGTTCGTGGTCGCGCTTGCTCCCGTCGTCGCGCTTGCGCAGACGAGCAGCTGGAGCCAGACGATCACGCCCGAGCCTGTCCCCAACCGGCCGCCGAAGGGCAAGAGCGCGCAGCCGCCGCCATCGAAGGCTTCCCGCGGCGCGCCGCCCCAGGCAGCGACTCCGCCATCACCTGTTCCCGGGCAGATCACCCCTGGCAAGGGCGCCGCGCGGTCCGTGAAGACGTCGGCGACACCCAAGTCTTCGGCCAAGATGAAGCCGCTCGGCCAATCGACGGAGGCGCCGAGCAAACCCGACAGCGATCCCGCCTATACGGCCTTCGATCTCGGCAAATACCTCACGGCCCTCAAGCTCGCCGAAGAAGCCGCGGCCAAGGGCGAGCCTCAGGCCCACACGCTCATCGGGCGCATTCACGCCGAGGGTATCGGCGTGCCGCAGAATCCCGTGACGGCGGCGCAATGGTACGCCAAGGCGGCCGAGCTCGGCGATGCCGAGGGCGCGCTTGCCGTCGGCACCATGCTCGTACAGGGAAGCGGGGTCGCCAAAGACACAGGTCTCGGCGCCAAGTATCTCGAGATCGCCGGCCGCAAAGGCAATCCGCTCGCGACCTACAACCTCGCGCTGCTGTTCCTCGCCGGCGACGGCAAGCCCGAAAATCCGATCCGCGCCTTCCAGCTCATGGAGTATTCCGCCGAACAGGGCTTGCCTGCCGCTCAATACGATCTCGGGACGCTCTACGCGACGGGTACCGGGACGAGCGCAAACATCTTCGAGGCTGCGCGCTGGATCGGGCGCGCCGCGTCGGCCGGCCATACGGAAGCGGAAGTCGAGTACGGCATCCTGCTCTTCAAGGGCCACGGCCTTGCGCCTGACGAGGTGCGTGGCGCCTACTACTTCAAGATCGCCGCCGAGAAAGGTAATGCCATCGGGCAGAACCGTTATGCGCGCTGTCTCGCGCACGGTGCAGGCGTCGAGATGAATGTAGTCGAGGCCGTGAAGTGGCACCTCATTGCCAAGGCGGCCGGCGTCGAGGACGCAGCACTCGAAGAGATCGCCAAGAAGCTCTCGCGCGCCGATCGCCTCAAAGCCGAGCAGGCCGCCTTCGCCTGGCGCGAGCAGTCGCTGCTGAACTAAAAGCAAAGCCTGAAATACGAACGGCGGCCTCTCGGCCGCCGTGTCGAAGATCGGCTGGTGCCCGCCCCGATCAGGCCGCCGGCGCGGTTGCCTTCTCGATCTCGCGCTTCAGCTTGCGGCAGCGGTCTGAGAGCTCGTCCGCCTTGGCCTTGATGAGGAAGGCGTCGAGGCCGCCGCGGTGCTCGATCGTCTTCAGCGCGTGGGCGCTGACGCGAATGCGGACCTTGCGCTTCAGCGTCTCGCTCTGCAGCGTGACGTCGCAAAGGTTCGGCCGGAAGACGCGGCGCGTCTTGTTCTCGGCGTGGCTCCGGAGGTTCCCGGACATCGGCAGCTTGCCGGTCAGCTCACAGCGCCTCGTCATGACGTGCTCCTTGGCCTCACATGGGCCTCTGGGGACCCCGGCCGGGCGCCAGCTTGTGCCGGCAGCCTCAATCGGGCCTCTCGAATGAAAGAAGGCTCCGCGTGGGGGCGCCCGGGGGCGCGCTGGCGAAGCGTGTGGCGGCTTCTATAGTGTCGGGGTTGACATCTCGTCAAGCCGAAAGGCATAAGGCAGGCCATGCGCGCGGCCCTTCGGTAACCTTGGGCCGCCCGTTTTCCCGAGCCCGCCGCGTGCGGGCTGAATATTTGGCGGAGCGTAGCGCAGCCTGGTAGCGCACTTGCTTCGGGAGCAAGGGGTCGGGAGTTCGAATCTCCCCGCTCCGACCAATGTTTTCAATCAGTTAGTTCACCGACGATTGTGCTGCAACTTACTCGTTGACTAGACGCGTCATCTTGCGGCCGTGCAGCCAGATACAGTTGGTGATTGCGTCTTGCCTCTTCTGCGTGCGGGCTGCTGCAAGATGTGCGAATTTTCAGACCTGCCTTATGTGGAAGCGTGGGTTATGTTCGCGCGCAGCCATTTTAGCTGGGCATCGTGTTCGAGGGCTTTCCATGTTGAAGCACGCCATCAAGAGCGGCTTACGTCGAGCAGGATTTTCCCTTGAGCGTGCACGTCCGGCCACGCGGGCATTCATTCCATATATCGAGCGATACGAATTGAGTTATCGGGGTGGTACCGAGCCGGCCCGCTTCGACTTTTGGCTTGCGAACAGGTCAGCCGAGTTGTGGTACAAAGAGTGGTTCTATGCTGCCGAGCGTCCCACGTGGGAGCTGGATGAGTTTGGCTGGCTAGTTGAGCCAGGAGATCGCATTCTAGAAATCGGCTGTCATCATGGTTTTTTGACGATGATGCTCGCTCACCGGGTTGGGCCGGGGGGGTTCATCCTAGGTTTGGATGCGAATCCAGAGAATGCGCTAATTGCACAAGCGCAAACCGCGATGAATTCGTGCGCGGATCGCTGCCGAATACTGTTTGCCGCAGCGGCCAAGCAACCCGGACCTTTGGAGTTTTCGTGGCGCACCAACAGTCACGCCGTGGTTGGAGCGTCGACTGATGCAACATATCCTGTGATAGCCACGACCGGCGACGCACTCGACGTTGAGTTTGGGCCGTTCAACGTGTTGAAAGTGGACGTCGAGGGTTTTGAGGTATCCGTGCTGGAGGGTTGCCAACATCTCCTTGCGCGTCGACCAAAGCTTATTCTAGAGCTTCACCCTCACTTCATGCGCGACTACGGCTATGGAGATACCCTGGAGGATATTTTCAGGCAAATTGGTGTCGCTGAGTACGAAGGGACTTTGACCAGATTCAAAGAGTGGGGCAGGCCGCAAAAATTTAGCCCGGAGGCGGTCCCGAATGACACCGTCTCGTATCTTTGTCTGCAACCGAAGTTCGCCTAGGGCCTCATCATCCTTAAGTAGATTTCCCATGGCTCGCGAATGTTGAGCACGACGCTGGCACATTGGGAAAACGCAAGAAAACGGCCGCCTCTCAGCGACCGCCTCCTGCAAACGCAAACTGAAATGACTTGGTAGAAATCCCTACTTAGCCTTGAGCAGCGACTCGACCTCGAGCAGCACGAACTCGTTGTCGTCGGCGACGTTTGGCTCCCGGCTCGACGAGAACGGCAGGTTGTTGTCATTGCCGACGATGATGTGGCGCGCGTCGACGACGTCGACGTTCTCAATCGTGAAGAAAGGGAAGGTGAGCACGCCGCCGTTGAGGGCTTTGCGCGCCTTCTTGTCCGGGTCTTGGATCTTCATCAGGTCGATGTAGCCGATCTTGCGCACGGCGCCGCCGGCATTGGCATCGGACATCTCGATCTTCACGATCCGCTTGAATTTGGCGATGTCGTCGAAGCAGGTCGTATCCTTCTTGCCTTCAGGGCAAGCCTTGTCGGCCGTGCCTTCCTTGTCATCGCGCTCGATGACGAGGGCGGTCGTGGCGTCGATCATGTTGAAGTCGCCGATCGCGGATGCGCCGGGCTCGAGGAGGTACTTCCAGTGACGGCCCGTCCACTTCTGGTCGGCGACGGAGAACTCGAGAATGCGGAGGACGGTCTTGCCGTCGAGCTTCTCCCATTCCTTCTTCTCGGCATCCCACAGCGGACCCTCGAACAGCGGGTAGAGGAACCGACCGTCCTTCGACGAAGCAAAGCCCTCGAAGCCCTTCGAGCGCGCGAGGTTGACTTCAGGAGCAGCGACCCCGGGATTACCAGCGACGACCGAGTAGTGGTCGGGCGAGCGGACCGGCTTGCCGTCGGACATGGTCTCGAACAGAGCCTCGACCTTGCCGTTCATGTCGAGACGCAGCACGTAGGGGCCGAACTCCTCGCCGATCCAGATCTTATCACCAACGATCTGGAAGCCCTCGATGTCGAGGTCGGCGCCGGTCAGATAGCGCTTCTCGGTGCCTTCGTGCGTGATGCGGAACGGCACCTTCTTGTCGGCGTCATGCACGAAGATCGTCGTGACGCGCTCGACCGTGCCTTTGTCCCAATGCATGCGGTACTGGCTGAGGAACAGCGCTGAATCCGGCGAGGTGACCTTCGAGCCAAAGCCATTGTCGGTGATCACCCAATAGGTGCCGTCGGGCATGGTCTTGATGCCGGAGTGGCCCTGCAGCGGCTGGCCCTTGAACGGCACCCTGAGGCCGGTTGGGCGGCCGCGCGACTTGCCTTCCACCGAGCCCAGCACCTCGTTGCGGATGCGGCTCGTCGCAAACTTGCCGGACACTTTGAGGTCGGCCGGCGCATCGTCCGGAACATCGATGAACGTCGCTGCCGGTAGTACGACGTGGCCGACGAGCTTGGCCGCGTGCTCATCGGCCGCGGCGGGGGAGAGCGTGAGCAAGGAAACGGTGGAAGTGAGCAGAAGTCGACGCAGCATTTTGGTCTCCTATTGAGGACGGCTCCCAATAGGCCCGGCGGATGTCGTGGACGCTGCACTTCTGCGACGCCGGGATGACAGCGCGGCTTGTGCTCTCTTCAGACTATGGCCGCCGACTCGTGTCGGCCGTGACCAGCCTGCCGCGGGGTGCGCCCATTTGTGGCCACCATTAATCGTTCTGGCTGTTTGCTCTACCGATCAGGATGGTGATTTACTCTAATGGCGACAGTAGATTCTGCGTCCGCGGGGGGCGCTGAGCGCGTATCGAGGCGAAGCGCGATGGCTGAGGGAAGATCGCTCGGTTTTTTGAGCCGGGTCCGTGTGAGTGGATCCGCGCGGGATCACATCGAGGCGGCGGCTGTTGTCGGCGCTATCGTGTTGATAGCTGCGCTTCTCGGCGTCGCGCTCAGGTCCGCCAACCTGCTCGCGGCCATCTCGCCGGCTAACGCCATCCTGCTCGGCGTGATGGTGCGCTTCCCGCATCTGGCGACGCCCGCTGGCTGGGCTGCGGCCGTCGTTGCCTATTTGATCGCGGACCTGCTGACCGGAAACAGCCTCGTCAATACCCTGCTTCTCACCGCCGCAAGCATCTCCGGCGTGGTTGCCGGCTATTTGCTGCTCGTCAGGCTAAGCGAGGACGATCGGCGCCTCGTCGGTCCGATGGCTGTGCTGCGCCTCACGGTCATCCTTCTTGTGGCAGCGGCCGCAGCCGCGCTCGTTGGCACGCTCGGTAATCTGGCGGCGCTCGCCAGTGCGCCGTTCACGAGCTTTGCCTACTGGCTCGTCGGCGAACTGGTGAACTATCTCGCCATCCTACCGGTGATACTCACCATGCCGGACGGACTGATCCGGCGGTACGATCTCACCACCCGCCCGGACTTGCGGCAGATCGACTATCTCGCCCTGACACCTGGTATCGCGCTCGTCGTCGCGTGCATCGCGGCGCCGTTCGTCGGCGGGCCGGGAGCGCTCGCCCTGCCGCTCGTCGCCTTGGTCTGGTGCGGTCTCAGCTACGGTGTGTTCGCGACGGCCGTGCTGATTCTACTCGTCGGTATATGGACGCTCGGCGGCATCGCGCTCGGACTGATCACGGGCTGGCCGGAGCTAGATGACGGCCATGCGCTCATCTCCGCCCGTCTCGCGGTCACGCTCACGGGCCTCGCGCCACTGACCATCGCAAGCGCGATGGCGGCCCACAATGTGCTGCGTCAGCGCTACGACTCGCTCGCCTCCTATGACGTGCTGAGCGGCCTCCTTACGCGGCACGCATTCGCCGACGGCGCGCGGCACCTTCTTGCCGAGGCGGCGCGCGTGCAGGCGCCCGTCGCCGTGCTCATGCTCGACATCGATCACATCAAGAAGATCAACCACACGCACGGGCATTGGGCCGGCGATCGTGCGATACAGACCTTTGCCGCGGTCATCCGCAACACACTGGGTGACGGCGTGATGGTCGGCCGCCTAGGGGGCGAGGAATTCGCCGCGCTCCTCGCTGGCAGTACGCCTGCCGAGGCCTCAGGCGCAGCCGAGCGCGTGCGCCAGGCCTTTGCGGCGACGCCGATCGATCTCGGCGGCGGCCGGCATGTGGAGGCGACGCTCAGCATTGGGCTAGGGTGTGCAACCGTGGCGCCCGACTCGATCGAGCCGCTGCTGCAGGTCGCGGACGAAGCCCTGTCGCTGGCCAAGGGTGGTGGGCGGAATCGGATCGTCCGTCGCGATATCCTGGCGCCGCGCATGTCGCCAGCAATGCCGGGCGTGGCCGGAATGTCCGCGCCCAGCCGGTAGAGGCAGCAGATCTCCTGGACGTGTTCTGGTCGCGCGCGCCGCCTGAGCAACTACAAGAGCGCGCGGGCAGCCAGGTACAGTCCGAGCACGAGTAGTCCGGCGAAGAAGCAGCGCCGGAACGTGAGCGGTGACATGCGCAGACGCAGTACCTGCCCGAGCCACATGCCGAGCGCCGCCATGCCGAGCGCGCCGAGTGCAGGACCCGCAAGGCCGGAACTGAGTGCGTTGTCTGCCGCGAGATTGACGGTCAGTGCTACCGTCGAGACCGTGAAGGAGAGGCCGAGCGCCTGGATCAGCTCCTCCTTTTCGAGGCCGATGGCCTGGAGATAGGGCACGGCGGGAATGACGAACACGCCTGTTGCGGCGGTGATGAGGCCCGTCACGGCGCCGGCCAGCGGACCGGCCCAGACTTCGTGCTCGCGTGCGATCGACAAGCGCAAGGATGCGAGCCCGGTCACTGCATAGAGCGCGAGCGCAATGCCGAGCAGCGCCGTGCCATTGCGAACGCCCGCGCCCGTCATGAGGCCCATGCCGGCCCACGTCCCGAGGCACACGCCCGCCATCATCGGCCACAGGCGCCGGATTCCCGTCCAGAGCGACGGCCCCGCGGCCATCTGCCAGAAGTTCGTTACGAACGATGGCAGCGCGAGCAGGGCCGCTGCCTGCACCGGCGGCATAACGAGCGCCAGGAGTTCCATGGAGATCGTCGGCAGTCCGAGGCCGATGACGCCTTTGGTGAGCCCGGCGATCACAAAGACGGCGGCAATGAAGAGGGCGTTCGCGTCGATCATGCATCGCCTTCTGCCCCACTGGCATTAAGAGCGCAATCTGGAGAATATGGACTCTGCCTTCGTTGTATCCGAAGCCTCCGGAGAGCTGCCATGCGCTTCGATCTCGTCGACCTTCGCCTGTTCCTCCATATTGCCGATACGGCCAGCATCACGCATGGCGCGGAGCGCGCTCATCTGGCGCTCGCGTCGGCCAGTGCGCGCATCCGCGGCATGGAGGAGACGCTCGGCGTCGATCTTCTGAAGCGGGGCCGTCGCGGCGTGGCGCTCACGCCAGCCGGCCAGTGCCTGCTCGATCATGCCCGCATTGTCACCCAACAGGTCGAGTCCATGCGTGGCGATCTCGGCGCCTTCGCGCGTGGCCTCAGTGGCAGCGTGCACGTGCTGTCGAACACGGCCGCTTTCAGCGAGCATCTGCCGCGCGCGCTCGCGTCCTTCCTCAAAGCCAACCCCACCATCAGCGTCGATCTCGAGGAGCGCGAGAGCGCGAGCATTGCCGAGGCGATCGCTGCCGGCTCAGCTGACATCGGTATCGCGAACGATGCTGCGCTGCCCGATGGCGTGCGTGCGCATCCCTTCCGCGAAGACCGTCTCGTGCTGGTCATTCCGAAGGGCGATCCTCTCGCTGCCCGTCGCCGCGTGCGCCTCCACGACGTGATCGAGCAGCCGTTTGTCGGTCTGACGCGGGCTAGCGCTTTGCAGCGTCATCTGGCGGGCCATGCGGCGCGGCTCGGCAAATCCATGCGCCTCCGCGTGGGCGTCGGCGGCTTCGACGAGATCTGTCGCATGGTCGAGACGGGTGTCGGCATTGCCATCATTCCGGAGGCTGCCGCCAAACGCTGCCGCCGCAACATGTCTATTGCGCAGGTCGGCCTCGCTGAACCTTGGGCGCTGCGTCGCCTCGTCATCTGCACGCGCGCTGTCGAGCGCCTGCCCGCACCAGCCGCGCGGCTGCTGCAACATTTGCAGCAAGTCGGTGGTGGTTGATCTCAAGCGGGCTGCTTAACACCGGCGCGACATGCATTCAGCTCCTGCTCGAGGCGTTGCACGTCATCGAACAGGCGGCGGCTCACGAGCTGCAGAAGATAGAAGCCGAACTTCGGACTCTGGAAATAGAGCGATTTCGCCTGCTCGTAGGTGATCTCCAGCACCTCGCTGTCGGATGCGCATTCCACGGTTTGCGTGCGCGTCTGGCCGGGTGCGAGCAAGCCGAGCTCGCCGATGAACTGGCCCTTGCCGATCTCGATGCCGAGATCGCCGACGCGAAAGGCGCCCGACATGACGAACATCATGCGGTCCGCCGTGTCTCCTTTCCGGAAGAGCGTCTCGCCCGCTTTGATGAGCCGCGGCGCGCTCACGGACCTCAGCCAATCCATATTGATCTCGCCCTGGCTCGCATTCTCGACCTTGCGCACGAGCGCGAGGAGCTGGGTGAGCCGTAGAATGTTGAGAGGGAGCAGAATGAAGTGCAGCAGCATGATCGGGTAGGCGCTGCTCTGGTAGCCGTAGGCGATGAAGAAGACATTGCTCAGGATGCCCACGATGCGCAGGTGCACCATGGTTGTCATCGAGAATGTAAGGAGGACGAGGATCGCTGCGATATAGCCGAGGGCTTCGGTCGGAGACATGAACTGTCCTATTGCCACCATGCAAAAATCAATCGGCCGCCACCCTAATCCAAGCTGCACCTCCTGGGCGATGACTTTAGTGCAGCGCAAGCACCGGCTGCTGCGCCGCCGCTTGCCACCCTTCGCGGGCCCTGCTTTAAGCTCTGCTCGCTCAATTTCAGCCCTCAGTTACGGAGATGTGCTGTGTCCTCGATCCCAACGACAATGACCGGCATCGCCCTCAATGGCAAAGGTGGCCCCGAGGTTCTGCAGCCGACCTCCATGCCCGTGCCGCAGATCGGCCACGGCCAGATCCTCGTCAAGGTCGCCGCAGCCGGTGTCAATCGCCCTGACGTGCAGCAGCGCATGGGCGCCTACCCGCCCCCGCCCGGACATTCGCCGCTTCCCGGCCTCGAGATCGCCGGCGAGGTCGCGGCTGTCGGCCCCGGCGTCGCGCGCTGGAAGGTCGGCGACAAGGTCTGCGCGCTCGTCAATGGCGGCGGCTATGCCGAATACTGCGTCGCCGAGGACGTTCAGGCCCTGCCCATCCCGAAGGGCCTCACCATGGCTCAAGCCGGTGGCGTGCCAGAGACCTACTTCACGGTCTGGAACAACGTGTTTGAGCGCGGCCGCCTCGAAGCGGGTGACTGGTTCCTCGTGCACGGTGGCACGAGTGGCATTGGCACCACGGCCATACAACTCGCCAAGGCGTTCGGTGCCCGCGTTGTCGCGACGGCAGGAAGCGCCGACAAGTGCCAAGTCTGCCGTGATCTCGGCGCTGACGTCGCCGTGAACTACAAAACCGAGGACTTCGTCGCGGCAATCAAGGAGGCGACCGCCGGCCACGGCATCGACGTCACGCTCGATATGGTCGGCGGCGACTACACCGAGAAGAACATCGCCGCTGCCGCCGAGGATGGCCGCATCGTGCAGATCGCCACCCTCGCCGGGCCGATGACGACGTTCACGCTGCCGCGCCTCATGATGAAGCGTCTCACGCTCACCGGCTCCACGCTGCGTCCGCGCACGCGCGATGTGAAGGCGCGCTTCGCTCGTGCGCTCGAAAAGCAGGTCTGGCCGCTGCTCGATGCCGGCCGCATCAAGATCGTGATGGACTCGACCTTCCCACTCGCGCAGGCATCTGAAGCGCACAAGCGTATGGAGACGAGCCAGCACGTCGGCAAGATCGTGTTGACGGTCTAAGCAGCGTCCAAACATGGATAGGCTTGCGTCACCCTCCAACGCGGTCCCTCCCCCCCGCGCCGGAGGCGCGCCTTCCGGCGCGACGTGGGGGAGGTTAGGAGGGGGGGATTGCAGAACATCAGCGGTTGGGGTTCCCCCCACCCCTTGCCCCTCCCCACACGGCGGAGGGGGAAGAAGGCGCGTTCCTAATCGGATCGCCGGACCATGACCCTGGCGCGCTCGCTCGTCTATTTCGTTGTCTTCTACGTCGTCACGGCGCTGTTCGTGGTGCTCGGGAGCTGGTTGTTCGTCGCGCCGCGCTCGTGGGCCATGAAGGGCCTCGAAATCCATGGTCGCACGTGCACGTGGCTGCTGCGCCTCATCTGCGGCACCCGCATGGAAGTGCGCGGTCGCGAGAAGCTGCCGGACGGCGCCTGCCTCGTCGTGTCGAAGCATCAGTCGGCATGGGATACGTTCGCGCTTATCCCGCTCTTCCACGATCCCGCTATCGTGCTCAAGGAAGAGCTGAAGTACATTCCCTTCTACGGCTGGTTCTGCCTCAAGTTCGAGCACATTCTCCTGAGCCGCGACCGCGCAAGCGCTGCGCTCAAGAAGCTCGTCGCGGATGCGAAGGAGCGCGCCGCCGAGGGCCGCGAGGTCTTCATCTTTCCCGAGGGCACGCGCCGCCCTCCCGGTGCCGCCCCCGACTACAAGCCGGGCTATGTCGCCCTCTACGAGAGCCTGGGCCTGCCCTGTTATCCGCTGGCGCTCAACTCTGGTCTTTACTGGCCCCGTCGCCAGCTCATGCGCTATCCGGGCACGATCATCGTCGAGATCCTCGACCCCATCCCACCGGGTCTGTCGCGCAAGGAATTCCGTCAGGTTCTCGAAGCCCGCCTAGAAGCTGCCAGCGACCGCCTCCTGCAGGAAGCCGCCGCTGCACCGGACGCCCCGCCTCTGCCGCCGACGGCGGTGGCTCGCCTCGCCGAGCTTGCGGCGCGGGGTAGTGTTTCAAGCTGAGCGTTGGACGCTCGTGCCACGCGGGAGGGTGCTGAGAGATTTACGCCTCGCGCTCCCAGACGAGCCTCCGGAAATCAACTTTGCCAGGAAAGAGAATGCTGGGCGCTGGTGCCGACTCTATGAAGAGCTTATTGCTCTCGATCCTAAATCGGCGCCTCTGCTCGGAGCCGTTCCAAATTTCGTTCCATGAGATATCGACGGTGGTTATGAACTCATCACCTTCGAGACGGTATTTGCCCGTATAGGCCAGCATGGATTTGTGAAGTGCCGCGCGCTCTGCCTCGCTTTCCCCGGGCGTGCGATCCTGCGCAGTCGTAAGTGCCATCGCGCGTCCCTCGCGCGTCAGGAGCAAGTACCCTCTTGGTCTGGGCCCAAAGAGATCCTTTGCTTCGCCATCGCTGACGACCTGCCACGAGACAAGTTTCCAATTGCCAACGAGTTGTTCGGCACTCATGAGCTTGGCCTCCGCAGTTCGGATGCCTTCGTAATTGAGCTTCTCCGAAGTGCCCTCTCAACACAATCAGGCATGGATCTCCGGGCTGGCTCCCGGCCAGTTCCGGAACTTCAAACAGAGAGGCGACTTCTCTTCGCGATGGGGAACACAAGAAGAACATTCCTTGACCATTTGTTCCGGATGCCCTATATATATTTTCTGTCTGCGGATGGGAGCGCCCCGGCAGCATGGCGAGCGAACGTACAGAAATCCCGCCGATTTCCCGGTTCATCTGGGATGCGAAATATCGCCTGAAATCGGCTGACGGAACGGCGCTCGAGGCGAGCGTCGAGGAGACCTGGGCGCGGCTAGCAGCGGCGGGTGCCGGCGTCGAGAAGGTGCGCGTCCGTAAGCCGTGGCAGAAGCGCTTCCTCGATGCGCTCACGGATTTCCAGTTCCTTCCCGCTGGCCGGATAATCGCGGGTGCCGGCTCGAGCCGCGACGTCACGCTCTTCAACTGCTTTGTCATGGGACCGATCGCGGACGATCTCAGCTCGATCTTCGAGAACGTCAAGGAAGCCGCCCTCACCATGCAGAAGGGGGGCGGCATCGGTCATGACTTCTCGACGCTGAGGCCGTCGGGCGCGCTCGTGAAGAGCGTCGGCGCCGGCGCGTCGGGCCCGGTCAGCTTCATGGATGTGTGGGATTCCATGTGCAAGACCATCATGTCGGCCGGCCAGCGGCGCGGCGCCATGATGGCCACCATGCGCTGCGACCACCCCGACATCGAAGCCTTCATCGATGCGAAGTCCGATGCCGCGCGCTTGAGGAATTTCAATCTCTCGGTGCTGGTTAGCGATGCCTTCATGGCAGCCGTCGAGCGCGATGACACCTGGGCGCTGACCTTCGAGGGCACGGTCTATCGCACGGTTCGTGCGCGTGCGCTCTGGGAGCGCATCATGCGCGCGACGTACGATTATGCCGAGCCCGGCGTGATCTTCATCGATCGCGTCAATGCCATGAACAACCTCGCCTACTGCGAGGACATCCGCGCGACCAACCCGTGCGGCGAGCAGCCTCTGCCGCCGTACGGGGCATGCCTCCTCGGCTCGATCAATCTCGCCGCGCTCGTGCGCGATCCCTTTACGGCCATCGCGCACATTGACGAAACGCGTCTTGCCGAGCTGGTGCCGGTCGCCGTGCGCTTTCTCGATAACATGATCGACCTCTCGCATTATCCGCTGGAGGCGCAGCGCCGCGAGGCCAAGGCCAAACGGCGCGTCGGGCTCGGTATCACGGGCCTCGGTGATGCACTCGCCATGTGCGGCCTGCGCTATGACGCACCCGAGGCGCGCTCGCTCGCGGAGCGGGTCATGGGTGAGATCGCGGCACTTGCCTATGGCGCCAGTGCCGAGATCGCTGCGGAAAAGGGCGCTTTCCCACTCTATGACGCGGCCGCCTTCATCGCCGCGCCCAATGTTGCGCGATTGCCGGAGCACGTACGCCTGGCAATCGCGAAGCATGGCATGCGCAATGGCTGTCTCACGTCGATCGCGCCAACTGGCACGATCTCGCTGCTTGCCGGCAACGTATCGAGCGGCATCGAGCCGATCTTTGATCTCTCCTACAAGCGCCGTGTGCGCGGTGCTGGTGACAGTTTCAGCGAGGAGATGGTCGAGGACTATGCCTATCGTCGCTTCCGCCAGCACGCCGGTGTCGATGCGCCGTTGCCGGCCGCGTTCGTTACTGCGCACATGCTGGCGCCGGCTGCCCACCTCGCCATGCAGGGAGCGCTGCAGAAGCACGTCGACAGTGCGATCTCGAAAACGATCAACTGCCCAGTCGACATACCCTTCGAGGCCTTCGAGAGCATCTATACCGAGGCTTACGCACTCGGCCTCAAGGGCTGCACCACCTATCGGCCGAACGCGGTGACCGGTGCGGTGCTCGAGGCGGCGCCGTCGTCCGCACCTGTATCCGCGCCGGCGCCACTCGCAGCACCAACGCCGCGTACGGGCGATGTCGTCTACATGGCGCGGCCGCTCGAGCGCGATCCCGTCCTGCCGGGCTTCACCTACAAGCTGAAGTGGCAGGCGAGCGATCACGCGATCTATGTCACGATGAACGATATCGAGCGCGATGGCCGTCGGCGCCCCTTCGAGATCTTCATCAACACCAAAAACCTCGAGCACTACGCCTGGACCGTCGCGCTCACCCGTATGATCAGTGCCGTTTTCCGCCGCGGCGGCGACGTCACCTTCGTCGTCGAGGAGCTGAAAGCCGTGTTCGATCCGCAGGGTGGGCAGTGGATGGGCGGGCGGTACGTCCCGAGCCTGCTCGCCGCCATCGGCGAGGTCATCGAAGCCCATATGATCCGCATCGGCTTTCTCCTACCGGAGAGCCGGGGGAAGCAGGATGCGCCAGCGCCGCCAAAGGCCTTGGCTGTCGAGCCCGCTGCTGCCCCATCAGCCGCGGGTACGTCCTGGACGCCCATGGGGAATCCGCGGTCGATGCAGGCGCAGGGAGGCCGTCGCCTCTGCCCAAAATGCCAGGGAAATCAATTTCTTCCGCAGGAAGGCTGCAATGTCTGCCTCGACTGTGGCTACTCAACCTGCGGCTAGGGAGATAAGTTCATGTGGAGCGATCCCGGCAGATCACGAAGTGTGTCACTCCTGTCACACATATTGGGCGTATTAACAAAACGACGTGATAAGCAATTCTCGAACTTGAATAATGTGATTATAGAGCAGACTTCCAGGGAGCCGCTGAGCGGCCCTGTGTGTTCCGCGTTGGAAGTTATTGTTAGTGCGCACCGGCAGAGAGTGCTGGGTTGCGCTGTTGCGTGTTGAGAGTCGTCAGATGGCTGTGCGTCGGACAGAAGGCGTGAGTAAGCGTGCGAAGGAGCGGCGCGATGTCGCGTCCACGCGTCACGCGCCCGATGCAGCAAGCACGGCGCCTGTGCAGCAGGTCTGGCGCGGCGCTTCAGGTACCCTCTACACTCACGCCGTTACGAGCCTTCTCCTCTGTCCCGAGATGCCGGAGGCTACATTCCTGCTCATCCAGCGCGATGCTGCCGGCACTGCACGCGTATTGCGCGTCGGCACGCTCGACAGCAAGGCGCGCTCGCTCAATCTTGCGCGGCTCCGCCAAGTAGGCGCGACACTCGGCGCCAATGAGGTGCAGTTCCGCGTCGAACGGTCGTCTGCCGCCGAGCGCGCGCGCATCGCTTTCGATATCGAGAATGCGCTCGCGAGTGGCACGGCGCCGGTCGAGAGCGCCACATCAGGCGCACATCAGCCGGCCTGACGCTTCCTGCTCTTCCCCGAGAATGATGGCTGGGCATGATTGTGCGAGGCGCTCGCGGTCGATCGCGCCTCCAGCGCGAACAGGACCAGTCGCTGCACCCGATCGGGGGACACCCGAACCCCCGCCTTTTTATAAATTTGTGCTCGTGGGCCATTTGCTATCAGCGGCTACCCGCACCCGCTGTGCGCTTCACTTCCTGAGCGCGCGACCGCGCGTCGGCCGTCAGGCCGCTCTCGCAACAAAAAAAGGGCCGCCGAAGCGACCCTTTTTCTGTTTCAGGAAGCTGCCCTAAGCAGCGCGAGTGATTGGGACCGGCGGGTTCTTATCCTCCGCAAGGTCTGTTGCACCCTTGACCGCAATTCCGATGTAGCGGACGCGGCCGGCGATCTTCGCCTTCTTGATGCTCTTCAGTTCACCAAAGTCACGGCTGAAAGTCGGGAGCGCGAGCGGCTCCTTGTCCTGCTCCTCACACCATTGGCAGTAGCTGTCGTAGAGTTCAACGGCAGTGATGGTTGCACCTTCTTCAGCCTCGACTTTCTCCTTATGGAAGCGCTCGACATCGCTCTCGGGTGCGACCATCCGCTGGACGGGAAGAACCCGATCGGTGTTGTCGTTGGCTGTGATGGCCGGTGGCGTAATGACTGCGGGAGCCGGCGGCGAGGCCGCGATGGCCTGTACTGCCGGTGTGGCTGGAACAGCGGCGGGTGCCGCGGCGATGGCCGGAGTAGCGATGGCGTGAGCTGCGACCGGGGTCGCGAGCGGGGCCTGTACCTCGACATCGAGCGGCATGGCTGCCGCAGCACGACCGACCGCGGCGGCGGAAGCCACCTTGGGGTTGTGCAGGCCGTCGTGCAGTCGCCACTGGCTGAAGGCAATGTACATGCCGAAGCCAGAACCCACTTCGAGCAGCAGCGCGATGAAGATCGTGAGCGCCATCTGGACGTCGTCGACCTTCAGACCGGCAAACACAAGACCGCCGATCTTTGCAAGCATGGCTGCCTGCGGATCGGCTTCCGTGAGTGCGGTGTGATTGTCGCCGGCTTTGGCCAGTTGCGACTTCACTTCCATGATCTTGCGGCTGAGCTCGGCGGCCTGGACGGCGTTCGCGTGCTCTGCCGACAGCGTATGGTACTGCTGGCAGAAATCACGGTTGAACTTGCCGTTGACCACGGTGCAGCTCTGCGTGCGGCTCCAGTAGATCTGGTTTTTCAAACCATTCATCTCACTGGCCACGGTGGCGGCGGGGCGGTGCTTGGGAATCCAGCCCACCTGCTCCTCCATCCGTTTCACGTCGGCGCGCATGTCCTGATATACGGCCGTCTGCTGGGCGCGTTGCCCAGTCGTGTCGAGCCGGTTCAGGGCAGCGTGCCCGAGCGCCGAAGTCAGTGAGTAGGCGGTAACGACCACCCCCACCACTACCGCTGCGGCCGCTTGCGACCACATCCGGTTTCTTACGGCTGCAAATAGGAAAAATGGTACGAGCGCCTTCAGGCAGTCGGCAGCGGCGCTGGCCGCTCCGTAGATCAGCCCGTCGAATTCAGTCGTTCCTAGACTGTATCCGAAGCGCCAGTTCATGGCGGCGGAGACAGCAAGCAATACGCTTGCTGCTAGCACGCCTAGGATACCTAGAACGTGTCTCATCGGTTCAAATGCCCCCAAATGTTTGGGGCCAGCCTACGCGGGCACAGGGTGCCGGCCGAGCGGACGATTACACTGAGAGGCGCAAGCCGGACCGCTCATTGCCGCTGAGAGTGACAAGTCCCTCGACATGTCGCCCTCGTTTTGCTGCGGGATCGGTGAGCTCCATACCGATTGTCTCGGTTTGGCCGGGCGCGCAACGTTTCGGCATTCGATCTGAACGGGTACGGACCAGTTCGACTTATGCACACTCGCCATCGCCGCTAGACAGCAAGCTTTTGCACAGGTAGCCGACACCAGCCCACAGGCAACGCAACAACAACATGAAACCCCTCTCACCTATCAGCGGTAGGCGATTCGTAACCAATTGTTAATTGTTTCAGACCCCTTAGGGATTGATGAGAAAGCAGTGTGTGTTTGCAGTCACGGCGGCCGTCCCGAGGGCCACAGCAAGGTCAACGGTTTATCCCCACTATTGAATCCAAAGCTTTTCCACTTCGAGCCGGTGATATTCAAACCAAGTGCTACAGCAACTGTTAATCGCGATCGCAGCCTGCGGTTGCTCGCTTCGACGTATTCGCGTCTTTGGGCGCTGCCGGGTCAAGCGGTGGTTGACGGTTCCTTGCACGGTTCTTGCGAAGGCGGGGCAGGAGCGCTGGGTCGTGCTCATAAATGGAACAGATCTCGGGAATTGCCTGATGTTCGAACGCAGCAAGGTCGACAGCGCGGGGAGCGACACTTCCGGCGCCTCGGTCGCCCTCACATTGACTGACGGCGCGGAGTTGAAGGGCCGTCTGGCCATCCCCCAAGGGCGCTCGCTTGCGGACATGCTGAATGGAACGGCGCCCTTCGTCGAGTTCGAGGAATTCGACGGCCCCCGCCAGTATCTCGCCAAACATGTGATCAGCGCCGTGCGCTTCATCAGCCCGGCCCGCGGGCAGAGCCTAGCCCGCATGCGCGATGCGGACGGCTTCGATCCGCACGGCATCCTCGGCCTGCCGCTCGGTGCGCCTTATGAGGATGTGCGCGCGGCGTATCTGCGCAAGGCCAAGGTCTACCACCCCGACCGCTACGCCAATGCCGAGCTCCCCGATGAGGTTAGAGCCTATCTCGAGGGCATGGCGCGGCGCGTCAACGCGGCCTTCGCGGCGCTCGAGAGCCCGCACCAGGAGATCCGGCAGAAGCCCGTGCAGCGGATCACGCCCATCTATTCGACGCCCGCGCGCTAAACGCGCACGCCGAAGTCACGCACCTTACATAGCCTCACGCCTGAGCCGAGGCATCGGCCGGCGTACGGGGCTCGGCGGTGGCGTTGGAAGGCTTCTTCTCGACCTCCCGCCAGGGCTTGGCCGTCGTCTGCTCCTTGTCATAGAGGGCAGTCAGGAACGGCGTGATCCGCGCATCAGCCGGCACGGTGCGATCCTGGTAGCGGTGCTGGTTCGTCTGGCGCCGGCGTGCCCAGCCCGGCGCGCCCGGCTTCTTCATGCGACGGCCGTTGTGAATGAGCAGGGGGTTGTCAGGTGCTTCGAGATCCAGCTCTTCGAGGAACGTTTCGCGCAGTGCGTAGAACGCCTGCAGGATCGCGTCGCGTGCGAGCTTGCGGTCCTCGGCGGTGACTTGCCGGCCGGCCTCGGGCTCCAGCGCCTGCAGTGCGCGTCGCATGTCGTGGAGTGGCGCGTAGGGGTACAGGCCAATCTGGCCGCGTGTCTCGCCCACGTTCGCATAGACCGCGCGCATGTTGTCGAGCGACTCCGAGATCGCGCAGAACGCGGCGAAGTATTCTTCCTGGCTGGGCGCCTCGCGCTGCGTGAACGTGAACAGCGCCGACTTCGCCTTGACGATGTTCCGCCACTCTTCCTTGAGCGCAGTGAGGAAGATGGCGCGCCTCTGGAAGACATTGGCGAGATAGGCCGCGACGACCGTCACCAGCACAAGCGCCATGTCCTTGAGATAGTCGTAAATGCTCATGAGCACGCTCGCAGCCTGCGTGCCCGAAAGCCCGGGAATGTGATACGCGAGCTTGGCCACGAGTGAGATCGCCAGCACGAGGCCGAGAATCCAATAGGCGCGCCGCAGCGTGCGCCTGAGTGACGAGCGTGTCATGGTTTCCCCCGGGGCGAGCTTAGCGGTGGCGTGGCGCCAACCTCAATCGACGGCGTGCGCCGTCGGATGAAGTGAGGGGCAGAAACCGGCCGAAAGTACGGCGACAGTTGAAGGCGGAGTGAGCACTTCTATCGAGCCCGTGTCCGGCCGCTCGACGGGCGTGCCGTAGCCCGTGAAACTCCAAGGCAGGAGCCAGCTCGCGAGAACGAGATGCGGCACGTCCTGCCATAGAACGAACGTGCCGCCGGGCAGCGTCTCGACATTGGTGGCGTACGTGCGCTTGCTGCGCTCGGGTGTCAGGCGCTCGTTGTGCAGGACGGCATCCATGTCCTCGGCCATGGCCCTCGCACTGAGGCCCTTGGTCTCGGCCCACAACTTTGCGAACCAGAGAAAGTCCTGACGGCGGCATTCCCCGCAAGGACGGTGGCCGGCTGCGAGGGCGGTCGCCTCGTCGAGGAAGAAGAGCTCGGTATATTTTCCGGGCTGCATGAGCGCGCGATGGCGGCCATTGAACTCGAGCCGGCAGCAGATCCACTGCCGGCTGGCCCAGCGGCGAGAGCTGAGCGTGCGTTCCGGGCCGTGAATGGCGCCACCGCGATTGCCCATGACGGTGCCCCTCGCGCCAATCGCGACGATCGAGCCATCCGGGGCAACGCGGTTCTGGAGTGGCATTGCGGCTTCTGCCATATGTGCGGCTTCAGTCACGCAGGAAGCCCACAATGACCGAAGCCGCCGTACAAGTGAAGACCGAGGAACGTCGCAGCGGCCGTATCGCGACCGTGACGATCGACAATCAGCGGCGGCTCAACTGCCTCGCGAGCGCGACAATCATCGATCTGGCGCAGATGTTCAGGAAATTGTCCGAAGACGCGGCGCTGCGCGCCATCATCCTCACTGGCGCGGGCGACAAGGCTTTCATTGGCGGGGCCGATCTTAGGGAACTCGGGGCAGCCGATCCCGACAGTGTGCGCCTCTTCATCACCCGGCTGCACCAAGCCTGCCTTGCGATCCGCGAATGCCCCGTGCCGGTGATCGGCCGTGTCAACGGCTTCTGCCTCGGGGCCGGGCTCGAGGTCGCGGCGAGCTGCGACATGCGCGTGTCGTCCGACAACGCCATCTACGGTATGCCCGAGGTTCACATGGGGCTGCCTTCCGTGATCGAAGCGGCGCTGCTGCCGGGCCTCATCGGCTGGGGCAAGACGCGCGAAATCCTGATCACCGGCGAGACGTTCGGCGCGGAGGCGGCATTGGCCATGGGGTTCGTGCAGAAAGTCGTGCCGGCAGCCGGTCTCGATGCGGCGGTGGACCACTGGCTCGACCTCATCGGCCGTGCGACACCCAAGGCCATACGCAACCAGAAGGCGCTCATGAACCGCTGGGAGCGGGTCTCGGTCGAGGAAGGTGTCTACGCAGGTATCGACGCGATTTCAGAGGCCTATACCACGGGCGAGCCCCAGGCTGCGATCAAGGCCTTCTTCGAGGCGAAGAAACAGAAATCGGGCACTGACGTTCCCTGACGAACGGTGCCACTGTTCACCCACAGTGCGGCCGCTATATACAAGGGGTGATTAACCAAGCCGGTCGCGCGATGCAGCGTGCGCGGCGCGAGGCTGGCGGCGGAACGTGAGCGAGCGGCAAATTCGAGCAATCAGCAGAGGCAGCTCCGGGCCATTCGGCTGGGGTCGACATGCGACCGTCGCGACGCTGATCGCAGCGCTGCTCGCGCCCTCTCTCCCGTCCCCCTCGCTCCGTGCCCAGCCAGGCCAGAACGCCGCGCAGACGCCATCCGAACCCTCGGCTGCGCCCGCCGCCGCCTCTCAGTCCGTTCCGATGTCGCGCGCCGAGTACGAGCAGTGCCAGGCGGGTGACGAGGCGGCTTTTCGCGCGGCGGTTGCCCGAGTCACGCAAGCAGCGCTGACCAAGAGCCTCGCCGATCTCGACTACGCGCCGATCGTGCGCGAGGCGTGGCGGCGCGGCAATGTCGATGACGTGCTCTGGCGCCAGGTCGACGTGACCATAGGCGAGGTGCGCGAGGAATCGAGTTGGACCGAGCTCATCGGCTCCATCGCTTTCCAGGAAACGGCGCAGAAGCTCGCGACGACGACATCCGAGCGCGTGTTTCGCTCCGATGCCATGCAGAAGGCCGTGCTCGGTGTCGCGAGCAGCGTCGGTAATGAAGTCGGCCGGCGCATGGAGCAGGGGCTCGGCGCCGCCGCGGAGCCGGTCGCCCAATGCGTGCAGGCTTTCCTCGGCCCGCGCTACGGCGGCATGGTCGCACGCTCCGTGAGCCGGGATACGGGCCGCGAGTTTACAATCGATCCATCCAAGGCGAGCGCACAGGTTTCAGCGGGACAGGTGCTCGTCCAGGGCAGCGAGGGGCTCACGGGGACCGTGCTGCTCATCGTACGCCGCCAGCTCTCGCGCATGGCGATGAATGTCGGCCAGCGCGTTGTCGGCGCCATCCTGAGTCGCATTGTCGGCGTGGTTGCGGGCGGCATCGGCATTGCCCTCATCGCCAAGGATATCTGGGAATTCCGGCACGGCGTGCTGCCAATCATCGCCAACGAGATGAAGAGCGCCGACACACGCGACAAGGTGCAGAACGAGCTGGCCAAGGTCATCGGCGAGCAGATCAACGAGCACACGCGTGAGATCTCCGGCACGGCAGCCGATCGCGTCACCGAGATCTGGCGCGAGTTCCGCCGCGCCCACGCGAAAGTCCTGGAGCTTGCCGAGAAGGACGAACGTTTCCGACGGTTTCTCGACACGGTGGCGCCGGCCAAGCTGCCGCGCCTCGACGAGGTTGTGGCCCTCATCCTCGCCGGCGAGGGCGAGCCCGCGCTGACGCGACGCCTCAATGACGGCACGCTGCATCGCGCCATCGAGACCATGCCTACCGAGGCAATCACCATCGCGCGCGATACGAAATCGCTCGAAACGGGCTTCAAGTGGTGGGCCATTGCCGACGACAAGCTCCCCGAAGTCGTGTCCTACGACCTCCATCGCCTCGGTCCGCCCGATGAGATGAGCAAGTCGGCGCTTTCTCGCCTTCTGATGCTAGAGGACCGTATTGCGATCAATCGCCTTGCGAGCCTGACCCGGGCCGATCGCGATCCCCTGCTCGAGCTGCCACCGCGCGATCTCAATCGCCTCGCACGTGCACTCCCGGAAACCGATCTCAAGTCGCTCTCGCGCTACATGAACACGCTCGAGCCAGTGGCGGCGCAGCGCCTGCTCGCCGTAGTCGGTCACGCACCCGCTCGCATGGCCGCCTACACCGCGTCGGGTGTGCAGTCGGCAATTCTTGCGAGCCGCGATCAGGTCGAGGCCGTCGCGGTGATCGCGCGCTCCGATGCCATCTTCGACTTCTTCGTCTTTGCCGAGGACGTGCGCTCGGTGCGGGAGGGCAAGATCAGCCCGCTGCTGCTCTGGGCGCGCTACCCGATCGCACTCAGCCTGTTCGCCTTTACCGCATTCAACTTGCTGCTGATATTGTGGCGCCTCATCTTCGGGCGCCGCACGCGCATTGTGATCGCGCAGAACAGCAAGCACTGAACCGGAGATGCCATGCGCCTCGTGACCACGGACCGGATCGACGACGCGGAGATCATCACGGGTGATGTGGTGTTTGCGGTTGCGGTCAGCGGCGCCAACATCGTGCGCGACATGCGCGAGGCGATCGTCAACACCATCGGCGGCCACATGACGCGCTACGAGAACCTGCTCGACCAGACGATCGCGCGTGCTCTCGAAGCGCTGAAAGCGCGCGCTGCTGCCCACGGCTATGACGGTGTGCTCGGCGTCCGCCTCAGCCATCCCATGATCACGAATGGCGCCGTCGAGGTCGTTGCGACGGGCACGGGATTTCGTTACGCGGCAAAGGCGTAGGAGCTTCGTGCGCTCCCGCTCATAAGCCCATGGTGCGGCTAGAGGGATGCGGCGCCACAACATTCTGCAAAACGCCGCTGCAGGGGGTCACAAGCCCGGCCGAATCGTGTTGATGATGCAGCAATTGGCGCAGCCGTCGTGCGCGCTTGTCGGAATGGGGGACACCATCATGGTTCTGAAGGCACCGGGTATCATCACCTTCATTCTGTCGATCGTTCTGATGGTCTGCGTGCTCGTCGTGAAATTCTTTGGCGCTCAGATTCCCCTGATCCAGGGCAACGAGTTCTGGTTCCTGCTGCTTGCGCAGCTCATCCTGATGCTTGGCTGCATCATGCGCGGGCTCTGATGCGCAAACGGGCGCGACATCCGCCGCGCCCGCTCGAACTTTCGTCAGAACAGCAAAATCAGGGAAAGACCTGGACCCAGCCGGTGCCGGCGCGGTCGGACGTCGTGCCGAAGTGCTTGTCGTACTCGGCCTTCAGCTCACGCAGGTGACCCGAGGCCTGGAATTCCTTGAACGTTTGCTCGTTCTTGAATTCATACAGTGCCATGTAGTCGTACTTGTCCTCGCCCATGATGCGCTTGTAGCGCTTACCGCTGACGGCGCCGTTGTAGCGAAGCACCTGCGGCACGTGCTCCTCGTCGTACCACTTGTTGAAGGCCGCTTCCTGCTCCTTCGTGATCGTCGCGCGCACCATGAAAATCGTCACGGCCATGGGTGTGTTTCCTCCAGCGTTGTTTCTGATCAATACGTCAGCGCGGCCTTGATCGCGATGAGCTCCTGTCGTCCATCCGGATAGGCTTCGTAGGCCTTGCCGGCGCGGCGATACCAGTAGCGGCTGTTTCCCTCGTCGGGCTCCATCTTGTGCAGCACCGCATGAATCCAGCACGAGGTCGGATCGCTCTCGTCGCGCTGGACGATACTGTGCGCCGCCTCCCACTCGCCGGCGAGGGCGTGATCGAGGGCCTGCACGAGATCCGATCGCGAAACGCTCACGCAGCACCCCGCTTGATGTTTCGCCATGCGCCGTTTTGCGGCCGTGCGAGGCCCAGGTTCTCGCGCAGCGTCGCGCCGCGATAGTCCTTGTGATAGAGCCCGCGCCGTTGCAGCTCCGGTACGACGAACCGCACGAAGTCCTCGTAAGTCCCCGGCACGCACGTCGCGCCGACGACAAAGCCGTCGCACGCCGGTGCCGTGAAGTATTCCTCGAACATGTCGGCCACCTCCTTGGGGCCACCGACCCAAGGATTGTTGAGGCGCCCGCGGCCGCTGATGCGGATGAAATCGCGGATGGTCGGGTTCTTCGTGCCGGCGACCTTGAGCACGCGATCGCGGATCGTCTGAAGCCCCGACATGGAGGCAATGTCCTCGTCTGTCAGCGGCTCGTCGAGCGGCTTCGAGCCGAAGTCGAAGTTGAGGGCTTCCGAGAGCAGCATGAGGCTGTCCACCTCGAGCGGCAGCTTGTCGAGAGCCGCGCGCTTGTCCTCGGCTTCCATCTTCGTCTCGGCGACGACCGGATGCACCAGCGCACCGATTAGCATGCTGTTGGGATCGCGGCCCGTCGCGGCGCACTGCGCCTTGAGATCCGCGTACTCCTTGCGGCCGACATCGACACTCGGCGTGTAGGTGAAGATCATCTCGCCCCATTCGGCCGCGAAGCGCTTTCCGCGTCCGCTCTGCCCGGCCTGGATGAGCAGCGGATGGCCTTGGGCCGAGCGCGGCACGGTGAAAGGTCCACGCGATTTGAAATGCTCGCCCTTGTGATCGAGGCGGTGCACCTTCGACGCATCCGCGAAGCGCCCGCTCGCCTTGTCGACGATCAGCGCATCATCCCCCCACGTATCCCAATGCCCGAGCACGACCTCCATGAACTCGTCGGCCCGGTCGTAGCGCGCATCATGCTCGGCAACCTCGTCGCGGCCCATGTTGTGCGCTTCGATGTCATTGAGGGAGGTGACGATGTTCCACGCTGCTCGCCCGTTGCTCATGAGATCGAGCGTCGCGAACATGCGCGCGACGTGGAAGGGCTCGTAGTACGTCGTCGAGTAGGTCACGCCGAGGCCGAGGCGTTCGGTCGCCATGCCCATGGCCATCATGCACGCCACGGGATCCATCTTCACGCAGCGGATGCCATTCTCGACGGCTTCCGTATAGCGCCCGCCATGAAACTCCGGCATCCCGAGCCGGTCATCGAAGAAAGCGAGCTGGAATTTGCCGGCTTCGAGCACCTTGCCGATGTGGCGATAGAAATCCGGGGACATGAAATCTGTGCGCGAGTCCGGATGGCGCCAGGAGGCAGCGAAATTGGAGCAGTTCTGCGCCTGCAGGAATCCGATCAGCGCCATCTGTCGCATTGGGCATTTCCTTCGATCTCTTGTGTACGCGTGCAGAGTAAACACAGCGGCCACGGCGCACCATACTCATGTCCGGACATCAGGTTTGCTTTACCGATCTGTGACGTTGTCTGATTGTGCGGCGCAGCAATGGCATCGTTCGTGCTTCAATGTTGCAGACGGCTAGCGTATAGACGCCTCTTGCCGGCCGTTCCAAGGCCTGCACGCGCACGGACGTGGGGGCCGTGCGAGGGAGCCGATCGGAGGGCCGCAGATGGTGCAGGACAAGGTGAAGACGGCAGGGCTGGACCGCGTGCTGGTGGTCGAGGTCGCCCGCGTCACCGAGGCGGCGGCGATCGCATCGGCGCGGTTCCGCGGCATGGGCAACGCAAAGGGTGCCGACAAGGCCGCTGTCGATGCCATGCGCAAGGAACTCGGCAAGATTCACATCCGCGGCAAGGTCGTGATCGGCGAGGGCGAGATGGACGAGGCGCCGATGCTCTACATCGGCGAGGAGGTTGGCATCGGCGACGGACCCGAGGTCGACATCGCCGTCGATCCGCTCGAGGGCACGACCATCTGCGCCAAGGACATGCCAAACTCGCTCGCCGTGATCGCGATTTCCGAGCGCGGCGGCCTTCTGCATGCGCCCGACATGTACATGGACAAGATTGCAATCGGCCCCGGCTATCCCGAGGGCATCATCGATCTCGACACGCCGATCGGCGCGCAACTCGAGAAGCTCGCCAAGGCCAAGGGCGTCCCCGTCGACCAACTCACGGCCTGCGTTCTGGACCGCCCCCGACACGCCGAGATCATCGAAGCCGTGCGAAAGGTCGGCGCCGGCATCCGTCTTATTCCGGATGGCGACATCGCGGGCGTCATCTGGTGCACGGACCCGCAGCAGACGGGTATCGACGTCTATCTCGGCTCGGGTGGCGCCCCCGAGGGCGTGCTCGCAGCCGCGGCACTGCGCTGCATCGGCGGCCAGATGCAGGGACGCCTCAAGCCCTCGAACAACGAGGAAGTCGAGCGCGCGGCGAAGATGGGTATTCCGGACATCAACCGGAAGTTCTCCATGCAGGAGATGGCTTCGGGCGACGTGATCTTCTCCGCGACCGGCGTCACCAGCGGTTCGATCCTCGAAGGCGTGCACTTCCGTGGCGACTTCGCCGAGACCGATACCCTCGTCATGCGCTCGGCAACCGGAACCGTCCGCCGCATCAAGACCACCTTCCGCAATGTGAAGATGAAGATGGCGGGGGTTTGAGGCGGGTCACACCTGTGTTGCGAGCGAGGGCCATGCCTCTGGCATGCCTCCGGCATGACCCCTCGCGCTCCCACAGGGAGGGACACCCTCCCTGACCCTCCCGCCTTTATAACTTTCACTTCACCCCAAGCTACCAGTCTTAAGAGGACGGGGTTCGGGGGTGTCCCCCCGAGCGGGTAACAGGGCGGCAGCCCTGTTCGCGTCGAAGACGCGATCGACATTAACTCGCCGCAGTCCTCACTGTTGCCGCAGCCACGCCCGCGCCGATCAGCAGACTTCCACCGATCTTGTTGAAGAGGCTGATGGCGCTCGGGTTGCGCGTCATGGCGCCGGCCCTTGCGGCGAGCAGCCCGTAGCCGAGGGCATTGGCGAATGCGAGAACGAGAAACGTGGCCCCGAAGATCAGCATCTGGCGGAGCACGTCGCCCGACGGATCGAGAAACTGCGGGAGGAACGCGACGAAGAAAGTGATGCCCTTGGGATTGAGCGCCGTCACGAGCCACGCGTGCGCGATCATCGAGGCGGACGAGGCAGCGTCCGTTCGCGCCTCCGCCTGCAGGGCGCCGCCGGCACGCCACAGCTTGATGCCGAGCCACACGAGATAGGCCGCGCCGATCAGCTTCAGTGCCGTGAACAATGTGGCCGATGTCGCGAGCAGCGCGCCGACGCCGAGCATGGACAGCGACATCGCCGTGAAGTCGCCGAGCGCGACGCCAATGGACATCGGTAGTGCCGCACGCCATCCCTGGCCCAGTGCATAGGAGATGACGAGCAGGATCGTCGGGCCGGGAATGACCAGCAGGATCGTCGAGGCCGCGACGAATGCGAGCCAGGTTTCGATGCTCATGTAGGTGCCCTCAGTTTGGCGCGAGTTTCGCCGCACCAAGCTAACCGATGTCGTCAAGAGGGTCGCCTCGCGAGGGGCCTACTACTCACCCCCGACGAGGTTCTCGTCACGTACCGCGAAATCCTTTCGCGCGCGTGTCTCGCTTTGCGCATTGCGGCTACGCGTATAGAAATTCCCGAGCACGAGCACATCCATCTCGGTTCTGAGATAGCAGGACACGGCCTCACGCGCGGTCGCGACGATCGGCTCCTGGCGATTGAAACTCGTGTTGATAAGCATCGGCACGCCCGTTTGGCGCATGAAGGCTTCGATGACGGCATAGTAGCGGGGATTGGCGCTGCGCTCGACAGTCTGCAGGCGCGCGGTGCCATCGACGTGCACGACGGCGGGAATGACGTCCAGCTTCTCGGGTCTGACACGCGGCGCCATGGTCATGAAGGGATCGGCTTGGTCGATCTCGAAGTACTCGCGCGCGTGCTCCGCGAGCACGACCGGCGCGAATGGTCGGAAGCTCTCGCGATATTTGATGCGTGCGTTGATGCGATCCTTGGTTGTGAGGCGCCGCGGATCGGCGAGGATCGAGCGATTGCCGAGCGCTCGCGGCCCCATCTCGAAGCGTCCTTGGAACCAGCCGACGATATTGCCATCCGCCAGGTCGTGCGCGACACGCGCGAAGAGTGCCTGATCGTCCAGTCGTTCGGCGACGAGCCCGGCCTCGTCGAGTGCCGCGCGGATCACGTCCTCGCGCTCTTCGAGACCATAGAAAGCGTGCGTCAGCGCGAATGTGCGCGGCTGCTCACGCCGCTGGTGATAGTACCAGAGCGCAGCACCGAGTGGTCCACCCGTGTCGGAGGCGCAGGGCGGCACCCATACGTGCTCATAGTCGGTCCCTTCCAATACGCGCGCATTGGCGACGCAATTGAGCGCGACACCGCCCGAAATCACCAGATGACGCGAGCGATTGCGTGCATGGAGCCCGCGCGCCACATGCAATACCACTTCCTCGATGCGCACCTGGAGAGCACGTGCGAGCGCCTTGTGATGTTCGCCGATCGGCTCGTCGGGATGTCGCGCCGGTCCGAACGTCTCGAAGAATTTATGGCTGAACGGTTTCAGGAACGCGTAGCGGTCGAACATGAAGTAGCTCATGTCGACCTCGTAGCGCCCGTCCTCGGTGAGGTGGATCGTATCGCGGAAGCGGCTGACATAGCGGTCGTCGCCGTGTGCGGCGAGCGCCATGACCGTCCCTTCCTCGAAATCCCGGAAACCGAGATGACCGGTGACGAACGTGTAGATCATGCCGAGCGAGTTGAAGACCTCGCTTCGCCAGAGACGCTCGAGACGATTGCCCTTGCCGACGTACGTCGACGTCGCCGCGTCGTCGCCGTAACCGTCCATGATGAGGACATCCGCCTCCTCGAAGGGTGAGATGAAGAAGATCGCAGCGTGCGCATGATGATGATTGATGCCGTAGAGCGGCGGCAGCTTCTGCACGTCGAGAGCACGCGAGAGCTTGTACTTCAGCCATTGGTTCAGGGCGACGATGCTGAGCCTCTGTGCGGTGTTGGCGCCCGGGCGCAGGAGATTGAGGCTCGAAGGCATCTTGCTCAAGATTGCCTTGAGGAAGGTCTGGCGCAGCACCGCCGCATTCCACGGCGTCACGATGGCGTCGATCTCGTCCGGCTTGAGCCAGCCGCCGTCTATGGCCGCCGCAAGGGACGCCTGAGGAAATTTCTGCGTATGCTTGACGCGGCAGAGCCGCTCCTCCTCGATGACGAGGATAGGCTTCCCGTCCTCGACGAGCGCGATGCCGCTGTCGTGCGTCTCGCTGGCGATGCCTAGAATGCGCATGGGCGATGGTCGTCGACGTGTGCGTCGGCGGGATACCTCGCTGGCGCTCGATCGCTGGTCATGCGTAGTCCGTTGCCCCCTCCGGCCGCTGGCGTGGCCGGTTCCCTCGTATGCTCGCCGCTCATGCCCGGAATTCCAGGCATGTTGCTGAAATACCAGACACAGGCGCCAACTGGCCATAGTATTTGCGTCGGACGGCCCCGAGCAGGTGCCGGCAGCGAGGCAGGACGGATGGTGCCCGCACCAGGAGCGTGATGGCGCTTCGCCCTGCAGGCGGAACTAGGGAGCGCAACGGAAATGCGACTGGGTAGACTCACACTCGCCTTTGCGACGATGGCGGCGCTCGCCGCTCCCGCGTCGGCGCAGGCGCCGGTCAAGGTCGGTGAGATCAACAGTTACAAGGTGATACCGGCCTTTCTCGAGCCCTACCGCAAGGGGTGGGAGCTGGCTGTGGAGGAGATCAACAAGGGCGGCGGCATCAACGGCCGGCCGCTCGAGGTGATCTCGCGCGACGATAACGGCGCGCCGGGCGATGCCGTGCGCGCTGCCGAGGAGCTCGTGAGCCGCGAGGGCGTAGTGCTGCTGACGGGCGGCTTCCTCTCGCATGTCGGCCTTGCAATCGGCGACTTCGCCAAGCAGCGGAAAATGCCGTTCATTGCCTCCGAGCCGCTCACGGACAAGATCGTCTGGGAGAACGGCAACGCCTACACGTTCCGGCTGCGCGCCTCGACCTACATGCAGACTTCCATGCTGGTCGAGGAGGCCGTCAAGCTGAACAAGAAGCGCTGGGCGATCGTCTACCCGAATTACGAGTACGGGCAGTCCGCCATCGCCTCCTTCAAGAAGCTCATGACCGAGCGCCAGACGGGCGTCGAGTTCGTTGTCGAGCAGGCGCCGCCCCTCAACCGCATCGATGCCGGCAGCGTCGCGCAGGCCGTGGCCGATGCCAAGCCCGATGCGATTTTCAATGTGACGTTCGGCGCAGACCTGCAGAAGTTCGTTCGTGAGGGCACGACGCGCGGCATCTTCAAGGACGTGACGGTGCTCAGCGTGCTCGGCGGTGAGCCCGAGTACCTCGATCCGCTGCGCGACGAGGCGCCCGTCGGCTGGATTGTGACTGGCTATCCCTGGTACGCGATCGACACGCCCGAGCACAAAGCCTTCCTCGCGGCATATCAGGCGAAGTTCAACGACTATCCGCGCCTCGGCTCGGTTGTCGGCTATGCGGCCATGATCTCGGTCGGCGAGGCTCTGCGCAAGGCCAAGTCCACGGATCCCGAGGCGATCGTCGCGGCTATGAAGGGCCTTCAGCATTCCACACCCTTTGGTCCCATCACCTATCGGGCGCTCGACCACCAGTCGACCATGGGGGCCTATGTCGGCAAGATCGGGCTCAAGGACGGCAAGGGCGTCATGGTGGACTGGCGCTACGAGCCGGGCGAGCGTCATCTGCCTGCTGATGACGTCGTGAAAAAGCTGCGGCCGCAGTAGCCGTCTCGTGTAGGCTTGAGTTGAGCGACGTGCCGTGACCGCTCCCGGTCACGGCCGTTGCTGCACTCGTGTGATGACCGAGAAATCCGCACGTCCTGCGGCAAGGTTTTGAGCGAATTTCTCGATCTGAATCACACGAGCGACAATTTATTCTAGTGTCCCTTTTGATCCCGAAGTTCGCTCGGGACGCCGGCAGGGAGCTGTGGCGAACTTCGGAATCGGGACACCAGCCGGGCCGTCATGATCGCCTCGTTCCTCATCCAGACGCTGAACGGACTCGCGAGCGCCTCGCTGCTCTTTCTCGTTGCGCTCGGCCTCACGCTGATCTTCGGCGTCACGCGCGTCGTGAATTTCGCGCACGGCTCGTTCTTCATGCTCGGCGCCTACATGGCCGTGAGTTTTCACGAGCTGGTCGGCGGCGGCTTGCTCGGCTTCTGGGGCGGCGCCGTCATTGCCGCACTGGCCGTCGGCGTCGTCGGCGCGCTCATCGAGATCACCATCCTGCGCCGCATTTATCGTGCGCCCGAGCTTCTGCAACTCATCACGACATTCGGCGTCGTTCTCGTGCTCAAGGACGTGGTGCTCTACACGTGGGGACCAGAGGACATCCTCGGCCCGCGTGCTCCTGGCCTCGCAGGGGCAATGTGGATCTTCGGCAAGCCCATTCCGCAGTACGATCTGCTGCTGCTCGTGCTAGGCCCGCTGGTTGGCCTCGTCGTCTGGTTGCTGCTCACGCGCACGGACTGGGGCACGCGTGTGCGCGCCGCGACCGAGGACCGCGACATGGCGGCGGCCCTCGGTATCAATCAGGCGCTTATGTTCACGGGCGTCTTCGCACTCGGCGCGCTGCTCGCGGGGCTTGCGGGTGCGCTCGCCCTCCCGCGCGAGCCGGCCAATCACAACATGGACCTGACGATCATCGCTGACGTCTTCGTCGTGACCGTGGTCGGTGGGCTCGGCAGTCTGCCGGGGGCGTATGTCGCGGCGGTCATCATCAGCGTCGTGAAGGCGTGGTGCATCGGCATTGGCGATGTTCGCCTGTTTGGCACGGTGTTCTCCTTCTCCAAGCTGACACTGGTCGCCGAGTTCATCGTCATGGCGATCGTGCTCATCATCCGCCCGTGGGGACTTTTCGGCACACCGCAGGCCGCACAGCGCGTGGCTGCCGGCTCCATCGTCCCGATGCCCGTGCCGGACATGAAACGCTGGTGGCCGCTGGGCCTGCTCATGCTCGCGCTCGTCGCACTGCCGCTCATCGTCGACCGCTTTACGGTGGTCCTCATGACCGACATCATCATCTTCGCGCTGTTCGCGGCGAGCCTCGGCCTCATCATGGGCATCGGCGGTATGGCCTCGTTCGGTCATGCTGCGTATTTCGGAGCCGGTGCTTATGCTGCCGCTGTTGCGTTCAAAGCCGGCGCGTCGTTTGTCGTTGCGATTCCGGCAGGCGTCGCCTTTGCTGGAGCGCTCGCCGTCCTCTTCGGATGGTTCTGCGTGCGCCTCTCGGGTGTCTCGCTTGCCATGCTGACGCTCGCTTTTGCCCAGATTACCTGGGCCATTGCTTTCCAGTGGGACAGCGTCACCGGCGGTAGCAACGGTCTCGTTGGCATCTGGCCGCCTGAACTGCTCTCCTCCAAAAGCGCCTATTACTTCGCGACGCTTTTGCTTGCCGGCGCAGCAATTCTGCTCATATGGCGGTCTGTGCACGCGCCGCTCGGATTTCTGCTCCGCGCCGGACGTGACTCGCGCATTCGTGCCGAGGCCGTCGGCATTGACGTACGCATTGTCCAATGGCGCGCGATCATCCTTGCAGGCTCGGCCGCGGGGCTCGCCGGCGCACTCTACGTTTTCTCGAAAGGCTCGCTCTCGCCGGACTTGCTCTCGATTCCGCGCTCCGTCGATGCTCTCGCCATGGTGCTCATTGGCGGTGTGCAAACGCTTGTCGGACCTGTGGTCGGCGCGGTCGTCTTCATCACGCTCCAGGATTGGATCGTGCGCGCGACCCCCTACTGGCACGCCGTACTCGGCATTACGCTCATCCTCATCACCATCATTTTCCCGCAGGGCATTGTCGGCACGCTTAGGCAGTGGCGGCAGCGCCGGGAGAGTGCTCCATGACCGCGCCCGTGCTCGCCGTCGAAGAGATCGGTAAGTCCTTCAAGGGATTTCGTGCCGTCGAGCGTGCGAGCTTCACGGTGGATGCCGGCGAGCTCCTTGCCCTGATCGGCCCCAATGGCGCCGGCAAGACCACAACATTCAATATGATCAATGGTCAGCACCTGCCGGACCACGGTCGCGTGCGCCTCGGCAGCGAGGATGTGACCGGCTGGCCGCCGCGGGCGCTCTGGCGGGCGGGCGTCGCACGTACGTTCCAGATCACGCAGACATTTGCTTCCATGAGTGTCGCCGAGAACCTGCTTGTCGCGATCCTCTCGCGCCAGAAGTCGGCAGGCCTCCTTGCGGCGGCTGGCAATGTGCACACTGACGAGGTCCAGGCCCGTCTCGCCGAAGTCGGCATGGCGCACGCGGCGGACACACTCTGCTCGGTTCTCGCCTACGGCGATCTGAAGCGTGTCGAGCTCGCCATCGCGCTCGTAAATGATCCGCGCCTGTTGCTGATGGACGAGCCGACGGCCGGCATGGCGGCACGTGAGCGCGGCGCTCTCATGCGCCTTGTCGCCGAGCGCGCCCGCCAGCGCCGCACGGCCGTGCTCTTCACGGAGCACGACATGGATGTCGTGTTCGGCCATGCCGACCGCGTTGTCGTCATGAACCGCGGCCGGCTCATTGCCGAGGGCACGCCGGAAGAGGTTCGCGCGAGCCCGATCGTGCGCGAGATCTATCTTGGTGGCGAGGCCATCAGCGCGGTCGGAGGAGGCAGCATATGAGCCTCCTCGAAGTCCGTGATCTCGATGCCTGGTACGGCCGTGCGCAGATCCTCTTCGGCGTCTCGCTCTCGGTCGAGGCCGGAGAGGCCGCCGTTCTCATCGGCCGCAATGGCGCGGGCAAGTCCACGCTCATGAAGTGCATCATCGGTCTCGAAGCCGAGCGACGCGGCGTCATCCGCTTCGATGGCACGGATCTCATCGGCGCGCCGACGCACAATATCGCGCGTCGCGGCATTGGCTATGTGCCGGAGGACCGCCGCATCTTCATGGATCTTACGGTCGACGAAAATCTCAGGGTCGGGCGTTTGCCACTGCGCGAGGGCGAGAGCGTGTCTTGGACACCAGAGGCGGCGTTCGAGCTTTTTCCGCCACTCGCTGCCATGCGTGAGAGAAAAGGCGGCCAGATGTCCGGAGGCGAGCAGCAAATGCTGACCATCGCGCGTGCTCTCATGGGCAACCCGCGTTTCCTGCTGCTCGACGAACCGTCGGAAGGGCTCGCCCCGGTCATTGTCGAGGTGATCGCCGGCGCCATTGCCAAGCTCAAGGCACGCGGCGTCGGCCTGCTGCTCTCCGAGCAGAACCTGCACTTCGCGCGCGCGGTTGCCGATCGTGCCTTCGTGCTCGATCGAGGGCGCATCCGCTTTGCCGGCACACTCGCCGAGCTCGATGCGGATGCAGCCCTCAAGGAGCAGTATCTCTCGATTTGAACGACGCTGCGAAGCTCAGCTTTCGCCGCGGAGTGGGAAGCCCGGGCCCGATGAACCCCCGCTTTCCGGAATGTTCACGCCGGACAGCGGGTCTGCCACGCGGCGCGACTTGCCTTCGAAGTAAGCGCCCTGCTCGATGCCGAGCTGCTGGTGGTACACATCGCCCTCGACGCGGCTCGAGGACTGCAGCACAACGCGACGCCCGCGAATCGAGCCCGAGACACCACCGCGCACGATGACCTCGTCGGCCACGACGCCGCCGGTAACGCGCGCCGTCTCACCGATGATGACGTTGGCGGCGTGCAAATCCCCCTGGACCTGGCCGTCGATATGAACCTCGCCCTTCGAGACGAGATTGCCAATGACCGTGAGGTCCTCGCCGATGTGAGATGGACCCACTGGGCCGCTGCTGGGTCGAGGTGAGGGCGCCGCCTGCCGCGGATGCGCGTGCGGCTCGCCTTGGTGCGGCTGGTGAGATGGCGCTGCGTGAGGCACGCCACGCGGTACATCGAATGCAGTCGGTTCTGCCTTCTTCGTAAACATACTGACGCAACTCCCTCTCTGAAAGCGCACCCACGCCATTGCCGGCGGCCACTCGAGCGCATCGATCGGCTGTGCGCCCCCCGCACGGACTATAGGCTGCGTTTGTTCAGATAGCAAAGCCCCACACGCGCGTCAGCCCATTTGCTCCGAATGCGTACTGCCGTATTAGTCGCCTCGCTGCTGTCACAAACAGGCGACCTTGATGCCGGCGGCGGCTATCATGAATTGCGGGCGGCGGGGCAGCATGCAGACTTTCCGGCATATCACCATTCTGACCGGGGCCGGCATCTCGGCCGAGTCTGGCATCTCGACGTTTCGCGACAAGGACGGCATCTGGGCCAAGTACGATTACCGGGATGTGGCGACGCCGGAGGGCTTTGCCCGCAATCCGAAGCTCGTGCTCGATTTCTACAATATGCGCCGCCGCGTCAGCGCCACCGCCAAGCCGAACGCGGCGCACTTCGCCCTGGCGCGCCTCGAGCGCGAGCACGCAGGACGGGTGACGGTGGTCACACAGAACGTTGATGCCTTGCACGAGGCGGCCGGCACGCAGAACCTCATCCACATGCATGGCGAGCACCAGAAGGCCCTCTGTGCGAGTTGCGGCGAGCGCCGACCCTGGGGGCCTGAGTACCCCGATCTGACGATCGAGCTCGCCTGTCCCTCGTGCAATATTGCCGGCGGCCTGCGGCCGGACGTCGTCTGGTTCGGCGAGATGCCCTATCACATGGGACGCATTGCCGAAGAGCTCGCGCGAACCGATCTCTTCATCTCCATCGGCACGAGCGGAAATGTCTATCCGGCAGCCGGCTTCGTCGCCGAGGCCCGCGATCGCGGTGCGCATACGGTCGAACTCAATCTCGAGCCCTCGCAGGGTACGAGCCTCTTCGACGAGGCTATCCACGGGCCAGCCTCCGTAATCGTGCCCGCTTTCGTCGAGCGGCTTCTGGGCGATGCCACCTGAACCCGCGGGAACGCATTTTTTCCCTTTGTCTGGCGAGATCTCGTCAGCATTAGGTAGTGGTCAATACTGACTTGCGGCGTCTGGCCAATTCGCCGGATACCTGCGATAAGCCAGCCGACGGGGGCGGCGACGGATCGGCAGAATGAGTTTGGACGAGTACAAGCGTATGGCGGCGCGCGGCGCCATCGAGCAGGTCGCCTCGGGCATGCGTCTCGGGCTCGGCACGGGCTCCACGGCCGCGCACTTCGTCGATCTCCTGGGGGAGCGGGTCCGCAGCGGCCTCGACGTCATTTGCGTGCCGACATCCGAGGCGACACGCGTCCAGGCAGCGTCGCTCGGCATTCCGTTGACCACGCTCGACGAGATGCCGCTCCTCGACATGACGGTCGACGGTGCCGACGAGTTCGACAGCGCGCTCCGACTGATCAAAGGCGGCGGCGGCGCCCTACTGCGCGAGAAGATCGTCGCGGCGGCCTCCGAGCGTCTCATCGTCATCGCGGACCACACGAAGCGCGTCGAGCGACTCGGCGTCTTTCCGCTTCCTGTCGAGGTCGTGCGCTTCGGCTACACGGCGACGCAGAACATGATTGCGCTGCTCGCGGCCGACCTCGGCTGCCACGGCGAGATCCGCCTGCGCACGGGACGCGATCGCCAGCCGTTCGTGACCGATGGCGGCAACTACATCTTCGACTGCGCCTTCAAGCGCATCGATGAGCCCGAGCGGCTGGACGAAGCGCTGAAACACATTCCGGGCGTGGTGGAGAATGGTCTCTTCCTCGGTCTTGCCGACATGGCGTTCGTTGCCGGTCCTGAAGGGATTGTCGTCATCGAGACCGAGCCCGTCGAGGATGATGGGCGCTGAGCCACGTCGCTTCGAGCAGGCTTGAAGCCCCTTTGTCCTCATCAGGGAAGACGCAAATGAGCATGTTTCGCAGTGCGAGTTTTGCCCTAGCCCTCTTGGTGACGCTCACTGCGCCGGCACTGTCACAGCAGCGTGAGGCGGCTTCCGAAGAGGGCCGGGCGGCAGCGCGCGAGCTTATGGAAGCTTCGGGCGCGTCGGCGCAGTTCAATCAGGTCATCCCCGTCCTTACAGGTCAGTTGACCCAGGCCTTCGTTGGGCTTGCGCCAAATCGCGCAGGCGAAATTCGTGAGGTGATGGGCGAGCTGGTCAAGCGCTTCTCGGAACGCAAAGGTGAGCTGATCGAGCAGGTCGCCACGATCTACGCGCAGAGGCTCTCAGTTGAAGATATGCGCGACGTCACTAAATCCTATCAGTCCGGTGCCGGCCGCCGCATGGTGGAGGCACAACCCGATATCATTCGTCAATCCATGAGCGCAGGCCAGATGTGGGGCCAGCGCATTGGCGCCGAGCTCGACGCGGAGATGAGGCGCGAGCTCAAGAAGCGCGGCATCGACCTGTAAGAGGCAGCCATGGCGGCTTACGACTACGACCTCTTTGTGATCGGCGCCGGTTCGGGCGGCACGCGCGCGGCACGCATTGCGGCCGGCCACGGCGCCAAGGTAGCCATTGCGGAAGAGTACCGCTTCGGTGGCACGTGCGTTATTCGTGGCTGCGTGCCGAAAAAGTTGCTCGTGTACGCAAGCCGCTTTTCCGACGAGTTTGCGGACGCCGCGGGCTTCGGTTGGACCGTTGGCAAAACGACCTTCGACTGGGCGACGCTGATCGCCAACAAGGACAAGGAGATCGCCCGTCTCGAGGGCGCCTACCGCGGTGGGCTCGATCGAGCTGGCGTCTCCATTCACAAGACGCGCGCCGTCGTGACGGGGCCGCACGCCGTCCGTCTCGCTGACAGCGGCAAGGAGATCACGGCGAAGTATATCCTCGTCGCGACGGGCGGCCGCGCCAACCTCGATCCCAAGCTGCCCGGTATCGAGCACGCCATTACCTCAAACGAAGCGTTCGATCTCAAGACGTTGCCGAAGCGCATTGTCATCGCTGGCGGCGGTTATATCGCTGTCGAGTTCGCCGGCATCTTCGCCGGCCTGGGTGTCGAGACGACGCTCATTTATCGCGGTGAGAAGATCCTGCGTGGCTTCGACGAGGACCTGCGCGACGCACTCACCGAAGAGTACGCCAAGCGCGGCATTCGCATCATCACGGGTGAAGTCTTCTCGCGGCTCGAAAAGACCGCGGCCGGCATCACGGCTCACTGCAGCGGCGGTGGCAAGCTTGAAGTCGATCAGGTCATGTTCGCCATCGGCCGCAGTCCGAACACAGAGGCGCTCGGCCTCGAAAGCGCTGGCGTCGCACTCGGCAAGGACGGTGAAATCATTGTCGACAAGCATCAGCGCACGAACGTGTCGAGCATCTATGCGGTCGGCGATGTCTGCGACCGCGTGAATCTCACGCCCGTCGCGATCCGCGAGGGCCATGCGTTCGCCGACAGCCTTTTCGGCAAGAAGTCGCGCGTCGTCGACCACGACTGGATCCCGACGGCCGTCTTCTCGACGCCGGAGATCGGCACGGTGGGCCTTCCCGAGCACGAGGCGGCGAAGCGTCCCGGCGGCATTGACCTCTACAAGGCGCGCTTTCGCCCCATGAAGGTGACGCTCGCCGGCCGTGACGAGAAGATGCTGATGAAACTCATCGTCGAGCGGGAGACTGATCGCGTGCTCGGCTGTCACGTGCTCGGACCGGACGCCGCCGAGATCGTCCAGATGGCTGCGATCGCCATGCGCATGGGCGCGACCAAGGCGGACTTCGACGCCACCATGGCGCTCCATCCCAGTGCAGCGGAGGAGCTGGTAACCATGCGCGAGAAATGGACGCCGCCCAAGGCGGCCGCAGGCTAAAGCAACGGACTTGAAATTCACCTCAATTTGAGGGGCTGGGTGGGGAGTGAATTTCAAGTCCAAAGTTGCTTTAGAACACTATGCTCCTAAAGCGTCTTTGGACCTTAAATGCGACTTCGAGGTCAGGCCAGGCGTGGGTCGCATTTGAGGTCCGACGCTTTAGCGTGCGGGCCGGTTCGATCGAGGGCGGCACTATGAGGCTTCAGGGGCGCATCGCGCTCGTCACAGGCGCAGGCAATGGCATCGGGCGCGGGATCGCGCATGTTTTTGCGGCCGAAGGTGCGCACGTCTATGTGAGCGACGTCGATGGTGTTTCGGCTGAGAAGGTCGTCGGCGAGATCAGCACATCCGGCGGCAAAGCGATGGCACTGGTTTGCGATGTGTCGCGCGGTCAGGATGTCACGGCACTTTTCCGGGTGATTGAAAGTGCGCACGGCAAGCTCGATGTCATCATCAACAATGCCGGCCTTAACGTGCGCGAGGACTTTCGCCATCTCTCCGATGCCGACTGGGTGAAGATCCGTGAAGTGAACCTCGACGGCGTTGTGCGCATCGCTCGTGACGGCTTCGAGCTTTTGAAGGCCTCGGGACGTGGCTCGCTCGTCAATCTGGCCTCGATCATGGCACATCGCGGTCTGCGCCAGCTTGCGGCCTACTCGGCAACCAAAGGTGCGGTTTCCGCTCTCACGCGCGCGCTCGCCGTCGAGTATGCGCCCTTCAACATCCGCGTGAATGCGCTGGCGCCCGGCTTCGTCGAGACGAATCTCACGAACCGCGTTATCCGCAATCCCATGATTGCGAAGGCGCTGATCGACCAGACGCCGCTGAGGCGCTTCGGTTCGACGGAAGAGATCGCGCGCGCCGCGCTCTTCTTCGCGAGCGACGACAGCTCATTCGTCACCGGCGCCGAGCTCGCCGTCGACGGCGGCATGTCGGCCGGGCTCTAGGCCACCTTCCGCCGCACCATCATTTTCGCAAGGAATGCCGTCGATTGCTCGACGGCCTCAAGCCGTGCGTCGCGGAACACGCCGTCGAGATCGTCGATTGCGTAGTGGCGATAGTAGGGCTCGTGGAAACGCGCCGGGAAAGCTTCGAGCAGACCATCCCAGCCCGGCCGGTCGCCCATCTGCAGGCTATCGATGAACACGAGAAGTCCGCCGGGCTTGAGCACGCGCGCCATCTCCGCCGCCACGTGCCGGCGGACCTCGGGTGGTAACTCGTGGAACAGGAAGACGGTCGTGACAATGTCCTGGCTTGCATCGGGCAGCGGAATAGCTTCAGCGTTGGCGGCGATCCAGTCCACTGGCCGCAGGCCTTTGAGGTGTCGCTGTGCCTCGTCGAGATAGGGCCGCGAGAGATCGAGCCCCGACAGCTTCATCGCCGGATAGGCAAGCCGCACCGCGCGTAGGAACCGTCCCGTGCCACAGGCGACATCGAGCAGTCGCACCTGCCGCTGGTCGCGACCGTGCATGAACTTCGCGATCGGTCGCAGGGCCTGCCGGCGCATGGCGCCCGCGGCGCCGTAGAACAGCGTCTCGACCTGCAGGTCGTACAACTTGGCGGAGTCGTCGGTCAGATAACCGCCCGTTTGAAAGTGGAAGTCCTGCACGAAGTAGTCGGGAAGGTCGTCTCTCACTTCGGCCGTTGCCGTCGAGGCATCACGTGCATTGCGCCGCGCGAGTGCGGACGGGAGATCGGCGAGCATGTCGCGAATGCGCTTGAGCTGCACGTGCAGTGGCGGCTCGTCGCTCATGGGCGGATAGAGGCCATCGCGCACGGCCGCCGCATCCTGCATGAGCACGCTCATGAGATCGCGCAGCAATTCGGCCTGCGAGGGAATCGGTCCTCGCGGCTTCTCGGCAGGCGCGCGGCCAAGCGAGTTCGTGCGCCAGTCGACAATGCGGTTGAGGCCGAGATAGAGGCCGAAGCGCACGGCCTGTCCTGCTGCCTGTGCCGCCATGCCGATCGTGTCTGCCATGGGTTACTCCGTTCAGCGCTGCTCCCGCAGGAACGCCAGCAGATGCTGCGCGGTTTCCGCGGGGCGTTCCTGCTGCACCCAGTGACCGGCGCCCTCGATGAGATACACGGCCGACATCCGCGTGCACGCTTCCTTTTGCATACGCTCGATGGCGCCCGGCACCTGGTAGATGCCCCAATCGCTACGTCCCGCAATGAAGCACGAGGGTATGTCGATCGTGCGGCCGGACAGTAGCTCCAGTTCGGAAACGACGCGCCGATCGACGCGCGCGCGATACCAGTTGAGCCCGCCTTGGAAGGTGGTCCGCGCATATTCCTCGCCGAATACGCGCATCTCGGCTTCCGGCATCCACTGGTTGGCGGCAATCTCGGCCGCGCTCGGCGCCTCCTTGGCAACGGTCTCGGCCATGCCGTCGCCGAGATCCATGATGTAGTACGTCGGTATTTTCGCGAGCTCGGACGCAGTCCAACCCTCGAGGCGGAACGGCTTGTTCGCCTTCCAGTCGGCGCTTTTGTGATGAAAGTAGGCGCGCAGGAATGCCTGAACGCCTTGCTTGGCGCCGTGCATATTGGGGTTTGCCTCACGCGTCCAGTAGTACGCATGGTAGTGCTTGCGCGGCCGCTCCAGCGCCGCGAGCGCTTCGTGGATCGCCGACTCTCGCGTCGCCTTGGCATCCGGATTGTCGGCGCTGCCGATGGGAATGGTCGGCGGCCCCGAGAATGGGGCACTCATCAGGCTCACGCTACGAAACAGGTCCGGGCGCAGCAGCGCACCATAGGCGGCGACGGTCGCTCCGAAGTCGTGGCCTATGATCGCGGCGACCTCGCGGATGCCGAGCGCATACACCAGCCCGACGACATCCCGCACGAGGTTGAACGGGCCGTACTGGGTGAGATCGGTGTCGTAGCTGTCATCCGAGCCCGTCGTGCGGCCATAGCCACGTTGATCTGGCGCAATGACGTAGTAGCCCGCTGCGGCCAGCGTCGGCATGACCTTGCGCCAGCTATAGGCGAGTTCGGGAAAGCCGTGCAGCAGGAGCAGGCACGGCCGCCCACGTTCGCCGCATTCGAGCACATGCATCCTGAGCCCGTTCACGCCCTCGACGAAGCGCGCACGAATACCGGGCGGCAGCGTTGCAGTATCGAGAGGGGGGAGTGCTGTCATCGGGCGTTTCCTTACTTTTGTTTGGGGCGCTATAGAGCCTACACCAGAAAATCCGAGGAGACCTCCACATGAGCGACGCCCCAGTCCTTTGGAATCTCGATGCCCGTGGCGTCGCGACCGTCACCCTCAACCGGCCGCAGGTGAACAACGCCTACAACGGCGACATGATCCAGAGCCTGCACACCGCCATGGACACGCTCGGCGCCGAGAAGGGCCTGCGCGTCGTCGTGCTCAAGGGCAACGGCAAGCATTTCCAGGCTGGCGCCGACCTCTCCTGGATCAATGCAGCTCGCGCTGGCACCCCCGCGGACAATCTCGCCGTTTCGCGCGCGACCGCGTCTGCTGTGGACCGCCTGAACCGGCTGCCCGTGCCGGTCGTCGCGCTCGTGCATGGTGGCTGCTTCGGCGGCGGTACGGGTGTCATCTCGGCGTGCGATATCGTGATCGCGGCCGACAATGCGCTTTTCTCCATCACGGAAGTGCGCTGGGGCCTGCACGCGAGCATTATCTTTCCGCAGCTCAATGACGCGATCGGCGTGCGCCAGGTGCGACGCTACGCGCTGACCGGCGAGCGCTTCGGCGCCGAGGAAGCGCGTCGAATCGGTCTCGTACACGAGGTCGTGCCGCTCGCCGATCTCGCAGCACGCGGCGAGAAGATCGTTGCGACGTTGCTCGAGAATGCCCCGAGCGCCTTGGCGAAGACCAAGCAGCACATTCTCGAGCATGCCTGGGGCGGCTTCGACGCGCCGACACTCGACGGGCTCATTCAGAGCCATTCCGACCAGCGCCAGACCGCCGAGGCTGCTGAAGGACTCGCGTCCTTCGCCGAGAAGCGCAGCGCGCGCTGGGCGCCGAAGTAGGTCTCGCGCCCGCAGGTTGGGCTTGTCCGTACAAGCGTCATCGTTCATTGCGCATTCACGCCAAGATCAATAATCTCGGCGAATGAAGACTATCGGTTTGCAATCCACCACAGCGCTGGCGGCATTCGTCCTCGCTGCATTTCTGGCGTTGTCTCAGGCGCCTGCTGCCATCGGCCAGCAGTCCGTGCGGTGCTTTGAAGACTGGTCGGACGCGGCCCCCATCGTCCTCAAGGAGAATCTGCTGCCGGTCAGGGATATCCAGGCCTGGGCGCGCAAGCGCATGAAGGGCAATGTGATCCGCGTCACCCTCTGCCAGGAAGGCGAGCGCTACACTTACCGTGTTCTGATGCGCGAGCCCAAAGGGCGTATCCGCAACCGTATTGTCGAGGCGCGCGGCCCGCTCGATCAGTCCGACCCCCCGAAGGCCTCCAAACCGCCGAAAAAGCGGTAAAAATCTCCCGCGACGGAATTCATCTTGTCTGCGCGTTTCAGCGCACGACTGGAATGGCATTCACAGCTCCGGCCGGCTAAGATGCCGCCTGTCCGACGTTTTTGGCAAGGCGGATCAGTGGCCATGCGCGGGGCATCTCAGGCGAGGGGACGGGACGCCATGCGCGTGCTGGTGGTCGAGGATGATCCGGATCTCAATCGGCAACTTGCGTCCGCGCTGGTTGATGCGGGATACGCCGTCGACAGCGCTCATGACGGCGAGGAAGGCTACTTCCTCGGTGAGACCGAGCCTTACGACATCGTGATCCTCGACATCGGCCTGCCGAAGAAGGATGGCATCAGCGTCCTCGAGCAGTGGCGCCGCGCTGAGCGCAATATGCCGGTCATCCTGCTTACTGCGCGTGACCGCTGGAGTGACAAGGTCCAGGGCATGGATGCTGGCGCCGACGATTATCTCGCCAAGCCCTTCCACATGGAGGAGCTGCTCGCCCGCATCCGCGCGCAGGTGCGCCGCCTTTCGGGTCACGCGCGCAGCGAGATCGAGGTCGGCCCCCTGCGCCTCGACACCAAGACCGCGCGCGTTTCCATGGGCGGCCAGCCGGTGAAGCTCACCTCGCACGAGTACCGCCTGCTCGCCTACCTCATGCATCACAACGAGCGCGTCGTCTCGCGGACCGAGCTCGTCGAACATCTCTATGACCAGGACTTCGACCGCGACTCGAATACTATCGAGGTGTTCATCGGCCGGCTCAGGCGCAAGATTCCGTCGGAGATGATCAAGACCGTGCGCGGGCTCGGCTATCGCCTGACGCGTGAGGGCGATGAAAGTTAATTCCCTTGCGTTCCGCCTTCTGGCGACAGCGGCCGTGTGGACGCTGCTCGTACTACCCATTGCCGGCCTTGCCATCGACTACGTGCGCCAGCGCGAGCTGGCCTCCTCCCATGATGCGCGTCTCAGCCAGCTTCTGACGCTGGTCATTGCCTTCAGCACCGACGATGGCGGCTCCGAGCCGCGCTTTCCGCGCAACGTGGGCGAGCCGCTCTTCGAAGTAACGCACTCGGGCTGGTACTGGCAGATTACGCCGCTGGGCAACAGTCCGGGGCGACGCATGGTTTCGGCGTCGTTGGCGAGCGACATCATTGCGCTGCCATCGGCGGCCAACATCAGGCCGGACATCAACGGCATTCGCTGGATCGAGGTGACGGGACCGGCCGGCGAGCCGCTGCGTGTTGGCGAAACCGTCTTCAATCTCGGGGACGACGAGGCGCCGAGCAATTACTCCTATGTCGTTGCGGGCAACCAGGACTTCATCGAGGGACGGCTCGACGAGTTCCGCCTGCCATTGGTGATCGCTCTTGCGGTTGCCGGTCTGGGCCTTGTCGGTGCGACGGTCGTTCAGGTGCGATATGGCCTTAAGCCGCTGCGCGCCATCGAGCAGGGCCTCGCCGATATTCGATCGGGTCGTGCTCGGCGTCTCGAAGGTGATCTGCCGGCGGAGATCGAGCCGCTGCGCGCGGAGCTCAATGCGCTCATCCAGGCCAATCAGGACACCACCGAGCGCGCTCGAACGCAGGTCGGCAATCTCGCTCATGCTCTGAAGACGCCGCTCGCGGTCATGATCAACGAAGCGCGCGAGGAGCGCTCACCCTTCGGCGACAAGGTCGTCGAGCAGGGCGATATCATGCGCGACCAGATCAACCACTATCTTGACCGCGCGCGCGTCGCCGCCCAACTCGGCGTGATTGGGACCGTGACGGACGTCGAGGGCGTGCTGCGCGGGCTCGTGCGCGCGGTTGCGCGCATCTATCGCGATCGCCATATCGACATCGCGGTACACTGCCCCCCCGGTGCCCGCTTCCGAGGCGAGCGGCAGGATCTCGAGGAGGTGTTGGGCAATCTCCTCGACAATGCCTGCATGTGGGCCAGCAGCCAGGTAATGGTTAACGTCACGATGCGCGAGGCGGATGTCCAGCGGCCCCTTCGTACCGTCGAGATTACCGTCGCTGATGATGGTCCCGGCCTGAATGCAGAGCAGCGTGCGCAGGCCGTCAAGCGCGGGCGCCGTCTGGACGAGAGTCAGCCGGGCTCCGGTCTCGGTCTTTCGATCGTTGCCGACCTCGTACAGAGCTATGGAGGGACGTTCCATCTCGAGGCGGCGCCGGCGGGCGGGCTCAGCGCGCGGCTGGTGCTGCCGGCGGCGTGATGCCGCAGGCTGATGATCTGCGCAATTGACGGTCCCCAGGGACGGTCCGCGCTCCGTATGCGAACCGGTCGCCTTGCAAGGGCCATTTGGCCTCCTTATTGACGGGTTCTAAGTAGTGCAGTCCCAATCCCGGGCGCGCTCTAGAGGTCTGCGATGTTGTTGTGGTTTGGGCTGGCTGTGTTGACGGCGGTGGTGGTGGCGGTGCTGCTGCGGCCCCTGCTGGCCGACGGCGCGGCCGATAGCTCATCGGCCGAGGCGCGCGATCCGGCAGCGAGCACGGCCGTCTATCGCGACCAGCTCACCGAAATCGGGGCCGAGCGCGCGCGGGGACTGATTGGCGCGACCGAGGCCGAGGCGGCACGCGTCGAGATCGCGCGCCGGCTGCTTGCCGCTGCAGACACGCCAAAGGGCACCGCGCCGCCGTCGGCCTTGCGCGACGTGCGCGCGCTGGCCCTGGGGCTCGCGGCGTGCCTCCCCGTGCTGGCGATCGTCGTCTATCTCGCGCTCGGGGCGCCCGGCCAGCCGGGCCAGCCCTTTGCCGCGCGCGCGCCGGAGGGCACCGGCACGAGCGTCGAGCAGCTCGTCACCCGCGTCGAAGAACGCCTGCGCACGCATCCCGAGGACGGCCGCGGTTGGGATGTGATCGCGCCGGTCTACCTGCGCCTCGGACGATATCACGAGGCCGCGAATGCCTTCCAGCAGGCCCTGCGTCTCGTCGGCGAGAGTACGGACCGGCTCGCCGGCCTCGCCGAAGCGCACATGCTCGCCAATGACGGTATGGTCTCGGAAGCCGCGCGCAAGGCCTACGAGCGCCTGCGCGTTTTGGCGCCCGACCGCATGGAGCCGCGCTTCTGGCTCGCGGTCGCTGCAGAGCAGGACGGCCGCCTCGAGGAGGCCGCCAAGGTCTACGCGCAGCTCCTGACCGAAGGCAGCGCCAGCGCGCCGTGGCGGCCGACGGTCGGCGAGCGCTGGCGCGCCGTACGCCGCAAGCAGAACCTTCCGACTGAGCCGGTGCCCGATGGCGCCGCGGAATCAAAGCCGACGAGCATCGCGCCGGCGCTGAGCCGCGAGGACGTGCGCACCATCCAACAACTGCCCGAGGACGAGCGCCGCCGCATGATCGAGGGCATGGTGGCCGGTCTCGATCAGCGCCTGTCCGAGAACGGCCGCGATCTCGAGGGCTGGCAGCGCCTGATCCGCGCCTACACCGTGCTCGGCCGCCGCGAGGATGCACTCGCGGCGCTGGCGCGGGCGCGGGCTGCGCTTTCGGAGGAGACGCAGGCCCAGGATACACTGACGTCGCTCGCGCGCTCGCTAGGGCTCTCCTCATGACGCGCCGCCGCCGCCGAGGCATCATGATCGCGGGCGCTCTCGTCGTGCTCGCTGCTGCCGTCGGGCTCGTGCTCGTGGCGCTGCGCGAGTCCATCGTCTTCTTTCACACGCCGAGCGATCTCGCGGCCAAGGCAATTCCCGAGGGCCAGCGCATTCGCCTCGGTGGCCTCGTCGCCGTCGGCAGCGTAAAGCGCGGCGAAGGCGTCGACGTCCAGTTCGCGATCACCGACACGGCCGAGCAGGTGACCGTGCGCTATCGCGGCGTGCTCCCGGATCTCTTCCGCGAGGGCCAGGGCGTGGTGACCGAGGGTGCGCTCGAATCGGGTCGCGTGTTCCGCGCGGACACGGTGCTCGCCAAGCACGACGAGAATTACATGCCGCGCGAGGTTGCTGACGCGCTCAAGGAGAAGGGCCTCTGGCAGCACGGGGGCCCGCCGCCAGGAACAGGTACGCCGCAGCCCGCAGTCGAGAAGAAGTGAGGCGCAAAATGCAAGAGGTCAGTCGCCCATGATCGTCGAGCTTGGTCACTTCGCCCTCGTGCTCGCCTTCCTCGTCACGCTCGTGCAGATGATCCTGCCGATGTGGGGCGCGCGGATCGGCGATGTGCGCCTCATGGGAGTCGGCGCGCCGGCCGCGCTTGCGCAGTTCGGCCTGCTTATCATTGCCTTTTGCGCCCTCATGCACGCCTATGTCGTGAGCGACTTCTCGGTCGCCAACGTCTATGCGAACTCGCATTCGACGAAGCCGCTCATCTACCGCATCTCTGGCGTGTGGGGGAACCACGAAGGCTCCATGCTGCTCTGGGTGTTGATCCTGGCGCTGTTCGGTGCCGCGGTCGCTGCCTTCGGCACAAACCTCCCCGAGACCTTGCGTGCCAACGTGCTCGCCGTGCAGGCGTCGATCGCTCTCGCCTTCCTGCTTTTCATCCTGCTGACCTCGAACCCCTTCGAGCGTCTCGATCCCGTGCCCGCTGACGGCCGCGGCCTCAACCCGATCCTGCAGGACCCTGCCCTCGCCTTCCATCCACCCTTCCTCTATGCGGGCTATGTCGGCTTCTCCATGGCCTACTCGTTCGCCATTGCCGGCCTCATCGAGGGCCGGACGGACGCGGCCTGGGCGCGCTGGGTGCGGCCGTGGACGCTGGCTGCGTGGATGTTCCTGACGGTCGGCATCGCCATGGGCTCGTGGTGGGCGTACTACGAGCTCGGCTGGGGCGGCTGGTGGTTCTGGGACCCGGTCGAGAACGCCTCCTTCATGCCCTGGCTCGCAGGAACGGCGCTCCTGCACTCCGCCGTCGTTATGGAGAAGCGCGAAGCGCTGAAAGTGTGGACCATCCTTCTCGCGATTCTCACGTTCTCGCTCTCGCTGATGGGCGCCTTCCTCGTGCGCTCCGGCGTGCTCTCCTCGGTGCACGCCTTTGCGGTCGATCCCAAGCGCGGCGTGTTCATTCTCGCCATCATGCTGCTCTTTATCGGCGGCGGGCTCATGCTCTATGCGGCGCGCGCGCCAAGCCTCAGGCAGGGTGGCCTGTTCGCCCCGCTCAGCCGCGAGGGCGGCCTCGTCCTCAACAACGTGCTGCTGACGACCGCGACCGGCACGGTCCTGGTCGGCACGCTCTATCCGCTCGCGCTCGAATCGATCAACGGCGCCAAGATCTCGGTTGGCGCCCCGTACTTCAACGCGACCTTCGTGCCGCTCATGGTGCCGCTGCTGCTGGCACTGCCCTTCGGGCCGCTGCTCGGCTGGAAGCGCGGCGACGTCCACGCCGCCCTGCAGCGCCTGATGACTGCGGGCATCCTTGCTATCGTCGCCGCTGCCGTGGCGCTCGCGATCGTGCAGCGGGGCCCGTGGCTCGCGCCGTTCGCGATCGCGCTCGGCGTGTGGGTGGTCGCCGGCGCGCTCAGCGAGCTCGCCTTCCGCGTCAAGGCCGGCAATGCCGACCGCGCAGAGATCGTCCGCCGCTTGCGGCACTTGCCGCGCTCGGTTTATGGGACCGCGATCGCGCACGCCGGCGTCGGCGTCATGGTGATAGGCATTGCCGCAACGAGCGCCTGGCAGAGTGAGACGATCCTGACCTTGCGCCCCGGCCAGTCGGTGCAGATTGCGGGCTATGACGTCGCCTTCACGGGCGTAGCGCCGGCGGAAGGGCCCAACTACCGCGAGGTTATCGGCCTCATGCAGGTCTCGCGCGGGGGCAACCTCATTACCGAGCTGACGCCGTCGAAGCGCCAGTACAATGCGCCGCCGCAGGCGACGAGCGAAGCCGGCATCCTCAATGCGCTGGCGGGCGATCTCTATGTCGTGCTCGGTGACGAAGCCGGTGATGGCGCGTGGTCCGTGCGGCTGTACTTCAACCCGCTCGTGCGCTTGATCTGGATCGGCGCCGTCATCATGTTCATCGGCGGCGCCTGCTCGCTGAGCGATCGGCGGCTCCGCGTCGGCGCCCCGCGCCGCGCGCGTCGGCGTCTGCCGGCCGCCGCACCCGCGGAGTAGTCATCATGCACGCGCTCATACGGACTGTGCTGCTGCTCCTCGCGCTCGCGCTGCCGGGGGCTGCGTTTGCCGTGCAGCCCGACGAGGTGCTCAAGGATCCGGCGCTCGAGGCGCGCGCTCGTGCGCTCTCGGCGGACCTGCGCTGTCTCGTCTGCCAGAACCAGTCGATCGACGACTCCGACGCCCCACTCGCCAAGGACCTGCGGCTCCTCGTGCGCGAGCGCCTCGTCGCCGGTGACAGCGATGCCGAGGTGACGACGTTCCTCGTCGCGCGCTATGGCGAGTTTGTGCTGCTGCGCCCGCCCTTCGGGACCCACACGCTGCTGCTCTGGCTGACGCCGCTCTTGCTGCTCACGCTCGCCGCCGCCGGCATCGGCTGGCGCCTCCTCGCCGCCCGTCGCCGCGCCCCCACGTCCGCCCCCCTCAGCCCCGAGGAACAGCGCAGACTCGAGGGTCTGCTGAAGGCGACATCGCCCAAGGACTGAGCGCCGGACGGCAAGTGGCTGCTGGTAACGACATCTGCGCCATTCAATTGACAAACCGACAGCGCTTCGAAAGATATGGAGCGAGGCTGCATTAGGCCACTAATGCCGAGTGTATTCCGGCAGTATACCGGCGCCCACTTCGTTTCCGTCGTGGCATTGTGGAAGCGAGGAGAATGAAAAGCTGCTCCCTTTTAGCAGGCGTGTTTTTTGCCGGCTGGTGCGCCTTTGTCGACACCACCGACGTGCACGCACAGCAAGCTAGTGCCCGCAAGGCCTCGGATGGCCTGCCGCCTCGCCCGCCGATTGCTGGAAATTGGCGCCTGACGCTGGATGAGAATTTCGAGGGCGCGCTCAACCCTAGGATCTGGATGGATCGCGAGCTTTGGGACGATGCCTCGCTTGGGGTTTCGCTCTTTGAGTCGAGCAACATCGCGGTCCGCGATGGCAAGCTCATCATCACCACCATACGCAAACCCGGCAAGAACAAGCGCGGCGACGAGTTTGCGTTCAGCTCTGGGCTCATCCAGTCGTTTGGCAAGTTTGCTCAGGCTTACGGCTATTTCGAAGCCCGCATGGCCATGCCCGAGGCAAAGGGCTTATGGCCGGCCTTCTGGCTGATGCCGGATAGGGGTAAGGGCGACATCGCGCGTTGGTGGCTCAACGGACGACGATCGACGTACATTCAAACTGGAGTGAACAACGGCTTCACCGGGAAAGGTATGGAAATCGACATCATGGAGCACCTGACGATCTGGGGCCCCAACAGATTCCACGCCGCGATACATTGGGATGGCTACGGAAAAGACCACAAGAAAGTGGAGAAGACCTTTGAGGTCGCGCCCAGTCCGGATGGCTGGCGAATTTTCGGGCTCCATTGGCGACCAAACCTGCTCGTCTGGTTTGTCGACAACAAGGAGGTTTACCGAATTGAGAATGATCGTATTGCCGATGTCCCGATGTACATCTTGCTGAACACCTCCGTCGGGGGATGGAATGGCAATTACCCGGACCCGGATACGAAGCTGCCGGCTACGACCGCCGTCGATTGGGTCCGCGTGTGGGCGGAGGACTAGCCACCGCCTCTCTGAGCCTGCATTGCAAATATAGCGACCTGCGAATATTAGTCTTGCTGGCCAGCGGAAGCTGAGCGCTGCGAAAAGGCGATTGGGATCATGTCCATTGATGCGCTCGCCAAAGAGGCCGAGGACAGCGACGAGTTGCCGGCAGGCGAGGTTCTGAACTCCATGCGTTCGGCCGCCGAAGAGGCCGCCGGCGTGTTGCGTTCGATCGGCAGCCCCTATCGCCTGATGATCCTTTGTCTGCTGGTGGAGCGCGAGAAGACAGTGACCGAGATCTGCGACGCCATTGGTGCGCGCCAGAGCCTCACCTCGCAGCACCTGACGCGGTTGCGCCTCGACGGCCTCGTCAAGGCCGAGCGGCGCGGCCACTTTGCCTACTATTCGCTGACCGATACCGTGGCGAAGGAGATCGTCGCCACGCTTTATCGCCACTACTGTGCAAAGGGTATGCTGCTGGAGAAGGAATGAGGGGTAAGGAATTGTGGAAGCCCGGGGGCTTCAGTTTCGCGGCTGGGGCACTTGCACTCAAGCTCGTGGGGCCCGCAATCGCAAGCGACCCAAAGATCATTGCCTACGGCCGCCACCTCTCGGGTGAGTGCAGCGCCTGTCACCGCATCGACGGCGTTGACAATGGCATCCCCTCGATCACCGGCCGGGATACCGATGAGTTCACCCACACGCTGAATTTCTACCGCAACGGCGAACGCAACAATCCGGCCATGGTCTCGGTCGCACAGTCGCTGGATGACGACCAGATCAAGGCACTCGCCGCCTACTATGCCTCGCTTCCCAAAGGACCCGTGCGCAAGAAGTGAGTGGGATAGCCAAGTAATTCTCCCGCCCCCGGCCGATCTCAACCCTTCACGCCCGCATCAGCGAGCTTGCCGCCGGAGGCCGCGAGCTTCTCGATGAGCGGCGCGATCGCCCAGCGTTTGCCGTGGCGCGCCTCGTAGGCCTTGATTTTCTCGGCGACTTTCGCGAGGCCCATCTCCTCGATCTGCCACATAGGCCCGCCGCGCCAGCCGGGAAAACCATAGCCATTGAGGTAGATCGTATCGATGTCCGACGCCCGCATCGCGATGCCTTCCTCGAGGATCTTGGCGCCTTCGTTGGCGAGCCGCAGCAGGCAGCGCTCGACGATCTCCTCCGCGCCCGGCTTGCGATTGGACAGTCCTTGCGCAGCGGCCTCTTTCGCGAACATCTCCTCGATCTCGGGATCGCTCTCCCGATTGCGATCGCCGCCGTAGGTGTAATAGCCGGCCCCCGTCTTCTGACCATGCCGGCCCATTTCGACGACCGCATCCGTGACGCGATAGAGCTTCGCGCGCTCGGGCGTGAGCTTGTGCTCCTGGCGGATGCGGTAGCCGACATCGAGGCCCGCCATGTCCATCATCGCGAGCGGACCCATGGCGAGCCCCCAGGCTTCGAGCGCGCCGTCGATATCGGCAGGCGTCGCGCCTTCGAGCAGCATGGCCTGGGCTTCCTCGAGATAGGCCTCGATCATGCGATTGCCGATGAAGCCGAAGCACACGCCCGAGACGACACCGACCTTGCCGATGCGGCGCGCGACCGCCATCGCCGTTGCCAGCGTGTCCTTCGCCGTTGCCGTGCCGCGCACGACTTCGAGAAGACGCATGATGTTGGCGGGCGAGAAGAAGTGCATGCCGAGCACGTCCTCCGGACGTTTTGTCGCTGACGCGATCTCGTCCACGTCGAGCGTCGAGGTGTTGCTCGCGAGGACGGCACCGGGCTTCGCGACGGCGTCCAGCTTCGCGAAGATCTCCTTCTTCAGTGCCATGTTCTCGAATACGGCCTCGATGATGAGGTCGGCGTTGACGAGGGCCTTCAGATCGAGAGACGTCGTCAGATTTGCGATCCGCTTCTGGCCTTCATCCGCCGAGATGCGCCCGCGCTGCACATTGCTTTCGATGGTCTCGCGCACGCGCTTCGCACCTTGGTCGAGTGCGTTCTGGTTCGCCTCGACGATCGTCACTGGCAAGCCGGCATTGAGGAAGGCGAGACCAATACCTGTGCCCATGGTGCCGGCGCCGAGAATGCCGACCGTCTTGACCTCGCGCGTCGTCACATCCTTGCCGATGTCGGGAATGTTCGCCGCCTGGCGTTCGGCGAAGAAGGCATACTGCAGCGCACGTGCGTAAGGCTTGCCGGCAAGCTCCAGGAACAGCTCGCGCTCGCGCGCGACACCGTTCTTGTAGTCCGAGCCGACAGCGGCCTCGACGGCCGCAATGCAATTCTTCGCCGCCATGGGGCCAGATGGATGGCGCGCGATCGAGGCGCGTTTCTTCGCGAAGAGATCAGCGAGAACGCTCGCGGGATCGATGCGCGTCGCACTGCCGGGACGCGGGCCTTTGTCAGCCGCGATCAGCTCACGCGCGAAGACGATCGCGCCCTCGACGACATCGCCCTCAACGAGGCGATCGACGAGGCCGACCTTCGCCGCCTTCTCGGCGTTGATGGGATTGCCCGAGACGATCATGTCGAGCGCCGCCTCGACGCCGATGATGCGGGGAAGACGCTGCGTGCCGCCCGCGCCCGGCAGAATGCCGATCTTCACTTCTGGCAGACCGAGCTGGTTCGCCGCCTTGGTTGCAACGCGATAGTGACAGCCGAGCGCGACCTCGAGTCCGCCACCGAGCGCGAGGCCGTTGAGCGCTGCGACGACCGGCTTAGCTGAGGACTCCATGGTGTCGATGACCTCGCCGAGGCCCGGCGGCTTCGGTCCGGAGCGGAACTCGGTGATGTCGGCGCCGGCCGAGAAGGCGCGTCCCTCGCCCGTAACCACGATGGCCTTGATGGCCGGATCGGCGTTCGCTGCTGCAATGCCGTCCTGGATGCCCTGCCTCACGCCCTGGGCGAGAGCGTTCACCGGCGCATGTGCAAGGCGGATGACGGCGATATCGCCCGACTTGGTCAGGGTGGCGGTGGCCATTGGCTACTCTCCTGCAAAATGCCCGGTCTGGCCGGACTTAGTCTTTTGGTCTGGGCTCAGCCCGCTTGGATTTGCGCGCGCCCGCGTCTAACTTCGGCGCATAACAAATCCGGGAGGCGCGCGCTATGCTCAAGGGGCAGATGATGGACCAGCCGCTGCTGGTCTCGAGGCTGATCGACTTCGCCGCGGAGGTGCATGGGCCGGCGACGATCGTTACCTCGACCGTCGAGGGCGGCCTTCATCGCTACACGTTTGCGCAGGCCCGCCCGCGCATCGCCAAGCTCGCCAACGCGCTCCTCAAGCTCGGCGTCAAGCCCGGTGACCGGATCGCAACGCTCGCCTGGAACACGTACCGGCATTTCGAACTCTACTACGCGATTTCGGGCATCGGCGCGGTCTGCCATACGATCAATCCGCGTCTTTCGCCCGATCAGATGAGCTACATCGTCAATCACGCGCAGGACAAGCTCCTTTTCTTCGATCTGACCTTTGCGCCACTCATCGCCAAGCTGTCGCCGGCCTTCCGGCCCGTCGTCGCCTATTTCGCCATGACGGACCGTGAGCACATGCCCGCCGAGCTGCCGGTCGCGAACCTGCAGAGCTACGAGGAGCTGCTCGAGAGTGGCGAGCCGGACATCACGTGGCCGGAAATGGACGAGCACGCGGCCTGCGCCCTCTGCTACACCTCTGGCACAACGGGCGATCCGAAAGGTTCGCTCTATTCGAACCGCTCGACGGTCCTGCACACACTATTCACTCTCGCCAGCGTCAGCTCTCCCTTCGGCGTGCGCAAGCCCGTGCTGCCGGTCGTGCCGCTTTTTCACGCCAATGCCTGGGGCCTGCCCTATGCCGCAGCGATCTCGGGCACGCCCATCGTTTTTCCCGGTCCGAAACTCGATGGCGCCAGCCTCTTCGATCTCATGGAAGGCGAGGGCGTCTATTCCTCCTGGGGCGTGCCGACAGTTTGGCTCGGCCTTATCTCGGAGATGAAGGCCCGGGGCCGCAAGCCCCGGGGGCTGATAGAGGTAATCGTCGGCGGATCAGCGCCACCGCCGGCGATGATCGAAACCTTCGAGCGCGACTTCGACATCCGCGTCCTGCACGGCTGGGGTATGACGGAAATGAGCCCGATCGGCACGTTCACGCCACAACGCGCTAACGACCCGTCCCTCTCGATCGACGAGCGCGTGCGCGCGAAGTCCATCCAGGGCCAGCGCATGTTTGGCGTTGACCTCAAGATCGTCGACGAGGACGGCAATCGGCTGCCGCACGATGGCAAGGCGAGCGGCGAGCTGTTCGTGCGCGGCAATGCGATCGTCAACGGCTACTTCAACAACGAAGCCGCCACGGCCGCGGCGCTCGACAGCGAAGGCTGGTTCGGCACCGGCGACGTCGCGCGCATCAGCCCGAACGGCTTTCTGACGATCGTCGATCGCACGAAGGATATGGTGAAATCCGGCGGCGAGTGGATTAGCTCCATCGACGTCGAGAATACCGTCATGAGCTGCCCCGGCGTTGCCAACGCGGCAGTGATCGGCGTGCCGCATCCCAAGTGGACGGAGCGGCCGCTGTTGGTTGTCGTGAAGCAGCCGGGCGCGGACGTGAGCAAGGAGGCCATCCTTGCGCATGTGGCCAAGAAGCTCGCGACCTGGCAGGTGCCGGACGACGTGATATTCGCGGATGCTCTTCCCATGACCGCCACGGGCAAAGTCTCGAAGCGCGAGCTCCGCGCGACGTACGGCGCGCACGTGCTGCCGGGGTGAGGGGCGGCCGCTTGCGCCGACGTTTGTATTTGCCGCCGCCCCTCATCCTAACCTTCTCCCCGTATAGGACGGGGAGAAGGAACAGCGATGCGCTCGCGGCTCGCTCTCGTTCACAAAAAAAGAGGGTTCAGGGGTGTCCCCCGAGCGGGTTCCAGGGCGGCAGCCCTGTTCGCGCCAAGGGCGCGATGGATACCCACAACCTAGCGCGCGTATGCCCCCAGAAAAGCCATGTTGCTGCCGACATGCGCTCGCAGGCTGTGAGCGTGATTCGGCTCACGGAATGATGGCGGGCGCGGAATTGGCAAAGAGGGCACGGGTATGGCGCGGATGGTGGGTTGCGGCCTGCCTCGTTCTGCTTTCGCCGCCTGCCTCTGCCGACGCACCGAAGAACTCCCCGCCAACCGCGATCATGCAGCTCAGCATGGAGCCGGTACACGAGCGCGTCGTGGAGGCTGTGCGGCGTGCGAGTGCGCGGGTGGCCGAAGCCTATGAGCAATCGCCTGTCATGGTCATGGGGCTCGGACTTGCCGGCGCGTTGCCGTGGCTCGCGACTTTCATCGCGATAATGCGCGCATTGCGGCGTCGCGCAGAGCGTAGAGCGATCCGTGCCGCGCCGGTGATCGAGCCGGAGCGATTGGCCGACAAGGCATGGATAGATATCGGCGACGGCGCCGACCGCGTGCAGCTCGCCTTCAGGGGCGAGATCCTGCGCATCGGCCGCCACAGCGACAACGATATCGCGCTCGAGCACAACGCGGTCCATCGTCACCATGCACTCATCCAGCGCACACCCGACGACGAGTTCATGCTCATGGACCTCACGGCCGGGACCGGGAATGCGCCGTTGCTGAACGGCCGGCCTGTCGCACATGCGGCCCTGAGAGACGGGGATCGCATTGTACTCGGCGAAGCTATCCTGACTTTCCATCTCGGCGCCGAGGCGCCGGCCGCCAGTGTGCGGCCGGAGGCCCGCAGGCCGATCAGCCCGATTGTGAAGGAGTTGGCAGATGACGAACGAGACGCCGGTGACGAGCCCGCCGGACGGGCCGCCGACGGGATCGAAACGCGGCGTATCAGTCCATCCGACCGGGTCGCTGCGCGAAGCGCTCATCGCGGCCGGGCGTGACGACGCGCGCGTCACCAAGATCACGGAGCGAAGCGCGCCACCCGAGCCGCGCGCTGAGGAAACGACCATGCGTGTGCCGCCGCCGCTGCCAATAGCGCCCGCCGCTGCCGCCATCGAGCCGCCGCCTGCTATTGCCGCCAAGCTTGCGCCCCGTCCAGTAAGCAAGCACGTCGAGATCGAGCCTCCGGTCGTGCGCGACGATCCGATCTCCGCACCGCCGCGCACGCAGCTCCTGCGCGGGCGCACGGCCGTCAAGCGTGGCGAATTTCATCAGGATCCGGTGGTCGGATGGCTCGTCGTGGTCGGCGGTCCGGGCCTCGGCGCGTTTCGCCCGATCTATGAGGGCAACAACACGGTCGGGCGCGCAGCGACGCAGCGCATCCCGCTCAATTTCGGCGATGAAGCGATCTCCAGCGAGGAGCAGGCCTATCTGCGCTATGACTCCGTCGACCGCAAGTTTCTGCTCGTGCCCAATCTCGCGAAGACGAACATCGTCGCCGTGAACGAGAAGAAGCCGACGGGTGCCGTCGAGCTTTCAGCGATGGACCTCATCACCGTCGGGCGCACGCAGCTCGCTTTCGTGCCCTTCTGCGGCCTGGATTTCGACTGGTCGGAACTCAATGACCTGAAAGGTTGAACGGGAGTTTCCGCAGCGGCTTCATCGGCTTGAGTGAAGGCCTCTTGACGCTCCGAACCCGCGGACCCATGACTTTGGGGATCGCCGGGCGCCATGGCTCGGATCTGGGGCCAGGGAGTCGAGGCCGAATCGTGAAGTTTCAGGTCGCCATACGAGCCAGTCAGGGTGGCCGCAGCTACCAGGAGGATGCTGCATCCGTCTGGCAGCCGCCCAATGACGATGCCGGCGCTGTCGAGCCGACGCGTTTGCTTGCGATCCTAGCCGATGGCATGGGCGGCCACGCGGGCGGCGCCATCGCCAGCGATGCGGTGTGCACAAACTTCGAGGCCCAGTACATCGAGCAGCAGGGCAGTGCACGGCACCGTCTCAAGGCGGCGCTGAATGCCGCGAACGGCGCCGTCGGCGCGCTCGTCTCGCTGCAGCCGCAGCTTCGGGGCATGGGCTCGACGCTTCTCGGCGTCGCCTTCCACGACGATCATGCGAGCTGGGTCAGCGTCGGCGACAGCCCCCTCTATCTCTACCGGCGCGGTGAAATGGCGCGTCTCAACGAGGACCACTCCATGGCGCCCGTGCTCGAGAAGCTCGTGGCGTCGGGTCGGCTCACGCCCGAGGAAGCCGAGGACGATCCGCGCCGCCACATGCTGCGCTCGGCCGTTGTCGGCGAGGATCTGGACCTCGTGGATCTGTCGCAGGCCCCCTGGGCTCTTCAAGATGGGGACGTCGTCGTGCTCGCGAGCGATGGCATCCATTCGATCGCCGATGTCGAGATTGCCCGCGTCATCGCGGCCTTTCGCAAGGACGGTGCGGCTTCAACCGCGGACGCCCTGATTTCGGCCGTCCGGGAGGCCGATGTTCCCCACCAGGACAATACGACGGTGGTCGTGGTTACTCTCGGCGAATAGGGTCGCCTATTCTGCCGCAAATCCAAGTTTTTCCATTTTTTTCATTTGACCTCCCTGCGGGAAGCATCAGAGTCCTGAACAACTGCTGCTTTCCTCGGAAAGCCTTGAGGCACGTGCGCTTGCGCGGCGCCGGGGGTTGAACTAAGGAAGCGGTTCCTGTCGGCGAGAAGTCGCGTTAATGCGACCGGGCGATAGAAAGGGAGGAGACTGACGGTGAACGCAATTTCTGCGCCGGCCGACGCATTCGCGTCTGCGCTTGACACCGTTCCCAAGCTGCTCTTGCAGAACGCGCGGCAACACGGCTCGCGACCCGCTTTCCGGGAAAAAGCGTACGGCATCTGGCAGACGTGGACGTGGGCCCAAACGAAGGACGAGATCGAAGCCTTCGCGGTCGGTCTCAAGCTGCTCGGGGTCACGGCCGGCGAGACGATTGCCATCATCGGTGACAACCGACCGCATCTGTACTGGGCGTTCTGCGCAGCGCAGAGCCTCGGCGCAATCCCTGTGCCCGTCTATCAGGATTCCGTTGCCGAGGAGATGGCCTACGTCCTCACGCATGCCGAGGTCAAATACGCCGTCGTCGAAAATCAGGAGCAGGCCGACAAGGTGCTGTCCATCGCCGGCGACATCGGCACGATCCGCAAGATCATCTACAATGATCCGCGCGGCCTGCAGAAGTACGATCCCAGTGGCCTCGTTTCCATCGAGAGCGTGCAGGACGCGGGCCGCACGGCGCTCAAAGCCGATCCCGCCGTACGCAAAGCCTGGCTCGACGGCATTGCTGCGGGCAAGGGCAGCGACATCAGTGTCATGCTCTATACATCGGGCACAACCGGGCGCCCGAAGGGCGTGATGCTCACCCAGGAGAACGTTGTCGTCTCTGGGCGCAACGCCAATCTCTTCGATCATTTCACGCCCGACGACACCATGGTGGCGTACCTGCCCATGGCCTGGGTCGGCGATCATATTTTCTCCTATGGCCAGGCATTCGCGGGCGCGCTCTGCGTGTCGTGCCCGGAGAGCCCTGACACGATCATCGAGGATCGCCGCGAGATCGGCCCGACGTATTTTTTCGCTCCGCCTCGCGTGTTCGAGAACATGCTCACGCAGATCATGGTGCGCATGGAGGACGCGGGCTGGCTCAAGAAGAAGCTGTTCGACTACTTCCTCAAGGTCGCACGCCGCGTTGGTGAACCCATTCTGGACGGCCGCCCGGTCTCGTTCGGAGATCGCCTGCGCTATCGGATCGGCGACATCCTCGTCTATGGTCCGCTGCGCAACCGCATGGGCTTCTCGAACCTGCGCGTGGCCTACACGGCGGGCGAGGCTATCGGCCCCGAGCTCTTCAGCTTCTTCCGCTCGCTCGGCATGAACCTCAAGCAGCTCTACGGACAGACCGAGGCGAGCGTCTTCATCACGCTGCAGCCGAATGGCGAGGTCTATCCCGAGACCGTGGGCAAGCCGGGACCCGACATCCAGATCAAGATCGCGGAGAACGGCGAGGTGCTTTTCAAGAGCCCTGGCGTGTTCCTGCGCTACTACAAGAACGACGAGGCGACTGCGGAGACGAAGACGGCCGATGGCTGGGTGCACACGGGCGATGCCGGCTTCATCGACCAGCGCGGTCATCTGCGCATCATCGATCGCGCCAAGGATGTGGGGCGCTTGAATAACGGTACGCTGTTTGCGCCGAAGTACATCGAGAACCGGCTGAAGTTCTATCCGGAGATCAAGGAGGTAGTTGCGATCGGACACGGGCGCGATTTCGTGACCGTGATGATCAACATCGACCTGACGTCGGTTGGCAATTGGGCCGAGCGCAACAACGTCATCTATGCGAGCTACCAGGAGCTCGCAGCCCACCCCGACGTCTACGCGATGATCGAGCGGCGCATCGACGAGCTCAACAGGTCGCTCGCCACCGAGGAGATGGTCGCGGGGTCGCAGATCCGCCGCTTCCTGATCCTGCACAAGGAGCTCGATGCCGACGATGGCGAGCTCACGCGGACGCTGAAGGTGCGGCGCAGTTTCATTTCCGAGCGCTACGCGCCACTGCTCTCAGCCCTCTATGACGGCACCACGCGGTGCCAGATCAAGACCGAGGTCACCTTCGAGGATGGCCGCAAGGGTGTCATCGAGGGCGATGTGAAGATCGTGGACATGAAGACGTATCCGCCCGTCAAGGCGGCGGTCAGGGAGGCCGCAGAATGAAGGCGGACGTTCAGGAGCGGCCGGAGACAGCCAGCGCCGGACACGTGGTTGTCGACCGCGTGATCGGCGACGTAGTGCTGGCCGTGGACAACGTCTCGCTCGCCTTCGGTGGCGTCAAGGCGATCACCGACGTGAGCTTCGACATTCGCAAGGGCGAGATCCGCGCCATCATCGGTCCGAACGGCGCCGGCAAGACGTCCATGCTGAACGTGATCAACGGCTTCTACCATCCCAATCAGGGAACGATCACGTTCAAGGGGAAGAAGCGCAGCCAGATGCGCCCCTATATCGCCGCCTCGCAGGGCATTTCCCGTACGTTCCAGAACCTCGCGCTGTTCAAGGGCATGAGCACGCTCGACAACATCATGGCAGGTCGCGCGCTCAAGATGCGTCGGGGCCTTCTCTGGCAGGCGCTTCATTGGGGACCGGCGCTCGCCGAGGAGATCCGTCACCGCGAGGCCGTCGAGAAGATCATCGACTTCCTCGAGATCCAGCACATTCGCAAGGCGCCCGTCGGAAAGCTTCCCTATGGCCTGCAGAAGCGCGTCGAGCTGGGCCGTGCGCTCGCGATGGAGCCCGAGCTCCTGCTTCTCGACGAGCCCATGGCCGGCATGAACCTCGAAGAGAAGAAGGACATGTCGCGCTACATCCTCACGGTGAACGATCAGTTCGGCACCACTGTCGCGCTTATCGAGCACGACATGGGCGTCGTGATGGACATCTCCGATCGTGTCGTCGTTCTCGAGTATGGACGCAAGATCGCGGACGGTACGCCTGACGAAGTCCAGCGCGACCAGCGCGTCATCGATGCCTATCTCGGCATCAGCCATTAGGGAGCGGCGCGCGTGGTCGTTTTCGGTCAATTTCTGGAAGTCCTCATCGGCGGTCTCCTCGCGGGCGTCCTCTACTCGCTCGTCGCGCTCGGTTTCGTGTTGATCTTCAAGGCCTCCGGCGTCTTCAATTTCGCGCAGGGCGCGATGGTGCTGCTGGCCGGCCTCGCTCTCGTGCGCTCACTCGACTTCATGGTCGCGCGTGGCATTCCCACATGGGCGGCGATCGTGCTCGGGCTGCTCTTCGCCGCCGTCGTCATGGCGATCACGGCGGCGATCATCCAGCGCTTTGTGCTCGGGCCGCTCGTCAATCAGGACGGCCTCTCGCTCTTCATGGCGACGATCGGCATAACCTTCGTGATCGAAGGCGCGGGGCAGATGATCTTCGGCTCGGATGTGTATCCGTTGTCGCTCTTTCCGACGGACGCATGGTTCATCCTCGATGGGATCTTCGAGGGCGGTCTGCTGGTGAGCAAGATCGACGTCTGGGGCGGTGTCATTGCCGGTGCGCTCGTTGCCGTTCTCGCCATCTTCTTCCAGCGCACGAAGACGGGCCGCGCCCTCCGCGCGGTGGCTGACGATCATGCCGCCGCTGAATCCGTCGGCATACCCATTACCTGGATCTGGTTTGTGGTCTGGCTCGTCGCCGGTCTCGTCGCTCTCACCGCGGCGACTGTCTGGGGGACCAAGCTCGGCGTGCAGTTCTCGATCGTCTTCCTGGCACTGAAAGCCTTACCGGTCCTCATCATCGGCGGCTTCACGTCGGTGCCCGGCGCCATCGTCGGCGGCTTGATCGTCGGCGCGGGCGAGAAGATCGCCGAGGTCTATCTCGGCCAGCACATTGGCGGCGGCATCGAATACTGGTTCGCCTACGTGCTCGCCCTTGCCGTGCTGCTCGTGAGGCCCCAGGGCCTCTTCGGCGAGCGCATCATCGAACGTATCTGAGGAGGTGATGCGTGCTCTATCGTGAGGCTGGCCAGTTCAAGACCTCCTATGCTGCGGATATGGCGATCTTTCCGATCCGGCAGGATCGGATCGGCCTAATCGCGCTCCTGGTCTTTGCCTTCGTTGGCATACCGTTGCTTGCGCATTTCCAACTCTGGCCGCTTGGCAGCGACTACTTCCTGCGCGCCATTCTCATCCCGTTCCTGATTCTCTCGCTCGCAGCGATCGGCGTGAACATCCTCGTCGGTTACTGCGGCCAGATCTCGCTCGGCAGCGGCGCCTTCATGGCTATCGGTGCATACAGTGCCTACAAGTTCGGTACGGGCGTTCATATTCCGCTCGAGTTCCTCGGCACCGAGATCAGCATTGCGCCCCTGCCGATGATTGTCTCGATCCTGCTCGGCGGGCTCATGGCGGCGATCGTCGGCATCCTGTTCGGCATACCGAGCCTTCGGATCAAGGGCCTCTATCTCGCCGTCGCGACGCTCGCTGCTCAGTTCTTCTTCGACTGGGTGTTCCTGCGCGTGAAGTGGTTCACAAACTACGCGCCGTCCGGCTCTGTAGCTGCGCCGGATTTCTACTTCTTCGGCTATCTCGTCAATTCGCCGATCGAGCGTTATCTGCTGTGCCTCGTATTCGTGACGATCTTCGCCCTCATCGCGAAGAACCTCGTTCGGGGCAACATCGGTCGCCAGTGGATGGCGATCCGCGACATGGACATCGCCGCCGAGCTGATGGGTATCCGCCCGCTCTATGCGAAGCTCACCGCATTCGCCGTCTCCTCGTTCATCGTCGGTGTAGCCGGCGCGCTGTGGGCGTTCATTTACCTCGGCGCCTGGGAGCCTCTCGCGTTCTCGATCGATCGCTCGCTGCAGCTCCTGTTCATGGTCATCATCGGTGGCCTCGGCTCGATCCTCGGCTCGTTCCTTGGCGCAGCCTTCATCCTGATCCTGCCTATCTTTCTAGATCAGGTCCCGCACGCGCTTGGCGTGCCGGTGACCGTCGAGACCGTATCGCACCTCGTGTTCATCGTGACGGGTGCGCTCATCTGCTACCTGCTGATCGTCGAGCCGCACGGCTTTGCGCGGCTGTGGTCGATTGCGAAAGAGAAACTCAGGCTGTGGCCCTTCCCCTATTGAGGGCATATGTCGGAGTCAGTGCCTGGTCCGCGAAGTGGTGCGGCGAGCCGGGTGAACAAAAAGAAGCACCCGCGAAAACCCGGCATTCGCCGGCGTGTGGAGGAGGAAAGTATGTTGCGAAAGACTTTGGCGTTTGCCACTGCAGCCAGTGCCGCGCTCTCCGGGGCTGGCATCATGCTCTCGGCCGCGCCCGCCATGGCGCAGAACGAGCAGTTCATTCCGCGGCTTGTCTACCGGACGGGCGCCTACGCGCCGAACGGCATTCCGTTTGCGAATGGTGCGGCCGACTACATCACGATGCTCAATGAGCGGGACGGCGGCATCGGCGGCGTCAAGCTCGTCATGGAAGAGTGCGAGACGGGCTATGCGACGGACAAGGGCGTCGAGTGCTACGAGCGCCTGAAGGGCAAGGGACCGACGGGTGCTGCATACTTCTCGCCGCTTTCGACGGGCATCACGTTCGCGCTCACCGAGAAGGCGCCGGGCGACAAGATCCCGCTGCTCACCACGGGCTATGGCCGCTCGGAGAGCCGCAACGGCGCCGTCTTCGCCTGGAACTTCATCGCCGTCGGTAGCTACTGGACAGCAGCCGACATCGCGATCCAGCACATCGCGAAGGAAGTTGGCGGGATGGCCAACCTCAAGGGCAAGAAGATCAGTCTCGTCTATCACGACAGCCCCTATGGCAAGGAGCCGATCCCGGCGCTCGAGGCGCGCGCCAAGCTCAATGGCTTCACGTTCAAGGCGATCCCGGTCACGCATCCGGGCGTCGAGCAGAAGTCGCAGTGGCTCGGCATCCGCCAGGATCGCCCGGACTACGTACTGCTCTGGGGCTGGGGCGTGATGAACTCGACCTCGATAAAGGAGGCGGCCGCCGTCGCCTATCCGCGTGACAAGATCATCGGCGTGTGGTGGTCCGGCGCGGAGCCCGACGTGATCCCAGCAGGTGACCAGGCCACAGGCTACAAGGCGCTGCTGCTCCAGCATCCGGCGGGTAAGTTCGGCGTCCACGGCGACATCGAGAAGCACGTCTATGCAAAGGGCCAGGGCGTCGGCAAAGAACAATTTGGTCAGGTTCTGTACAACCGTGGCCTCATCGACTCCCTCATCGGCACCGAGGCCATCCGCACGGCGCAGTCCAAGTTCGGCAACAAGCCGCTGACCGGCGAGCAGGTTCGCTGGGGCTTCGAGAACCTGAACCTGACCGCCGCGCGCATCAAGGAGCTTGGCTTCGAGGGCATGCTCGCACCCATAAAATTCTCGTGCGAGGACCACCAGGGTGCCGATCAGGGCCGCGTCCACCAGTGGGATGGCAAGGAGTGGAAGATCATCTCCGACTTCTATACCGCGGATCGCAAGATCCTCGACCCGATGGTGGCGGAGCAGTCGGCGAAGTATGCGGCCGAAAAGAAAATCACGCCGCGCGATTGCGCGAAGGAAAGCTGATCCGACCGTGCGGGAAGCAAGGCCAATCGCTAGACGAACGAATGAGGCGGCTCGCCGCCTCATTCAGACCGCAAGCCAAATGAATTGGAGCCCGCCCGCGTGACCGCTCAAGCCGCCCCTGCCGCAGCGCCGGCGCCAGCCATCCTGAGCCTCAAGAATATCGAGGTCATCTACGACCACGTCATTCTCGTGCTCAAGGGCGTGTCGCTCGAAGTGCCGAAAGGCGGCATCGTCGCGCTGCTCGGTGCCAATGGCGCCGGCAAGTCGACGACACTCAAAGCCATCTCGAACCTTCTGGAGTCTGAGCGTGGGGAGGTCACCAAGGGCGCCATCGAGTTTCAGGGCGAGCGCGTTGACGGTCTGACGCCGAACGCCATGGTTCGGCGCGGGCTCGTCCACGTCATGGAAGGCCGCCACTGCTTCGGCCATCTGACTGTCGAGGACAACCTGATGACGGGCGCATACACGCGCCGCGATGGCGGCGCTGCCGTCCGCCAGGATCTCGAGATGATCTACAGCTACTTTCCGCGTCTCAAGGATCGCCGCCAGAGCCAGGCAGGCTATATCTCCGGCGGCGAGCAACAGATGACGGCCATTGGCCGCGCGCTCATGAGCCGGCCGCGCATGATGCTGCTCGATGAGCCTTCCATGGGTCTCGCGCCGCAGCTCGTCGAGCAGATCTTCGAGATCACCAAGCGCATCAATCAGGAGCAGGGCGTATCGGTACTGCTCGCCGAGCAGAACACCAACATGGCGCTCAAGTATGCGAACTACGGCTACATCCTGGAGACCGGTCGCGTCGTGCTCGATGGCGAGGCCAAGGCGCTGCGCGAGAATGCTGATGTCGCCGAGTTTTATCTCGGCGTTGCCGGTGGCGCGCGCTCATCGTTCCGCGATGTGAAGCACTACAAGCGGCGCAAACGCTGGCTCGCGTGATCTTGCTCTACCCCGGTTTTTTGAATCGCGCGCGCATGGTCTCGCAAGGATCGGGGCGCTCCGAGCGTGGCGTCAGCACGGTGAAATCGGCAGCGGGCTTGCCTTGTGGGTCACGCTCTACATAGGCAGTGGGATCGGCCCGGCCGTCGCTGACTTCCATCAGCATCACCGTCAACGCTTTCCGATCTGGCGCCATGCGCGCGAGGTCCCGTGGCACGCCGCGATCCGTCCGCACATGGCCATTACCTGCAAGCAGTATGGCTGAGCCGTGTGCACGCGCGGCGCTCGCCAGGGCCGCCGCCATGTGCGCATCGCGATAGCGTTGCGCAAGGGCCATGTTACCGAAGGCCGTGCGCGGCATGAGCCCGCAATGCGAAGCCTCGAGTTCGTCGAGCAGCGCACTTTCTAGGGCTTCCGGCAGCGGTGCATCGAGGCCGAGCCGTGGGGCCGTATCGCCGGGAAGCGCGTCGAGCCCTCGGCGCGCCACATCGCGGACCTCCGTGCGTGTTGGGTGACCCGATAGGATCGGCAGTGCGTGCACAACGGCAGCTTCGAAGATCGGGAGAAACAACTTCGACGACGGCCAGCCGCTCTTTTCCCAGTCGAGGCGTTGAAGCAGATCGCGCGCACCTTCGGGCGTCGGTGCGCGTGGCGCTTCGAGTGCTGCCGCCTGATCCGCACGGACATGCTCGAATACGAGTGCGGGCGGACGCTGCTTCTTTGATTCGGCGATATCGGCAGCGATCGCCGTTATCAGCGCGCCGCGAAGCGCGTGCTGTGCCCCATTGTCGTGGACCTCGCCGAGCAGAACGATCCCGCCGCCTTCCAAGTGAGTTTTGATCGCGCCTTGGAGCTGCTCGATCGGGGCGAGACCGCAGGCGCCGCCAACGGTGGACGAAAGCGGCTCCGTTCCCTTCAGCACCGTGCCGGCCAGCGGACGTCCGCCGGTCTTTTCCGGCCAAGCCTCACCGATCGTTTGCCAAATGGCGGCGCTCGGGCACGGGGTCTGCGCGCGTGGCTCAGCGGACGCCAAGGTGCCGAGGAGTACGCCCACCACGGCGATCAGTACCGTGGTGCGCATCATGCTTGCAGGATCAGCCAACCTTCGGAACGCCTTTGCCTTCGCCGATGTCCCAATACAATCCGGCCATGAGCTGAATAGCACTCCGAGAAAGTGGCATCAGAATGTGCTCGTCGGGCCAGTGCTGCGAGCACGAAGCATAGGAGTGCGGGATCCAGATCGTCGGCATCCCCAAATCGTCCGTGAAAATGTCATTGCAGATCGAGCCGCCCGTCGATGGGATGATCGCGGGCTTGACGTTGGTCGAGCGCTTTGCCGAACCCGTTACGAACTCGGCCCAGGGATGATCCGGCTCCGTGCGCGTCGCGGCGAAACCGCCATCGTTGGCGGCGGGCGGCGGGACGACCTTCACCAGCGTGTGGCCCTTGGCGCCGAGGTGCGACTGCACTGCGGGGATGATTTGATCGACGCTCGTGCCGGCGACGAAACGCAGCTGGCAGTTGGCGACTGCCTTGGGCGGAATTGCGTTGACCGGCCGATCTGGCGTGCCGGTCGTGAAGGCCAGGATGTTGAAGGTATTGGCGGCATAGACGCGCTCGGCGGGCCTGAGCTCGGGCTCGCCCCACCATTCGTCGACTTTCGGTCCCTTGTCGCCGCCGTCGATCTCGACATCGGCGAGCACGTCCTTGACGGCGCGGGACATCGGCGGCGCCTTGAGTGCCTCGACGAGCAGCTCGCCTTTCGGGCCGACGATCGAGGCGAGTGCATGGGCGAGGATGAAGCCGGGATTGGCAATGAGCCCGCCCCAGTTGCCCGAGTGATGCCCGCCTTCGCGCAGGTCGACGACGAGGTCGAAGTTCAGCGCGCCACGGCAGCCGAGCGAGATTGTCGGCCGATCCTGCTTCACGCGCGGTCCATCCGAAGCGATCAGCACGTCCGCGGCGAAATCGGCTTTGTTGACGCGCACGAGCTGCTTCAGCCCCTTGGAGCCTGCTTCCTCGCCCGTCTCGATCATGAACTTGGCATTGAAGCCGAGCTTGCCGCCGCGCTCGGCCATGACCGCCGATAGCGCCGCCATGTTCAGCGTGTGCTGGCCCTTGTTGTCGGCTGTACCGCGCCCGTAGAGGCGATCGCCGTCGCGCGCGGTGATCCACGGGCCTTTGCCCTTGGTCCAGCGCTCGTCCATACCGTGCACGACATCGCCATGACCATAGCCGAGCACGGTCGGGAGCGCTGGATCTTCGATGCGCGTCGCGAGTAGCACCGGCCCCTGCCCCGTGAAGGGATTTTCGTAGGTCTTTATCGAGAAGCCCATGGCCTCGAAGGCCGGCTTCATGTGCTCATTGAGATAGCGGTGGCATTCCGCGACGGCCTTCGGGTCGGGAAACCTCTGGCTCTCCGTCCGCACGGCAACGCGATCCGCGATCTCGCGCTCGAATGTGCCGCTGTCGACATACTTCTCAGCGCGGGCGATCGCGCCGGTGCGGCTTCCACTCATGCAGCAACTTCCTTCTTCACGGCATCATCATAGAGGTGGCACTCGACCATGCCTTCTGCGCTGGTCAATGGTCGAGGGACGATCGTGTCGCAGGGCCCGAAGCGGCGCGCGCAACGCGGATGGAAACGACAGCCTGAAGGCATGTTGAGCGGGTTCGGATAGGCCGCACCGAGCTGCGTGTCCGGCACGCCAAGACCAGGCTCGGGCGTCAGCACGGACTTCAGCAGCGCCTCCGTGTAGGGATGGCGCGGACTGCGGAAAAGCGTGTCGGTGTCCGTCTGCTCGACGATGCGCCCGAGGTACATGACGGCGACGCGATCCGCCATGTGCTCGACGACCGCGAGATTGTGGCTGATCAGCAGATAGGTAAGCCCGAGCTCGCGCCGCAGGTCCTGCAGCAGGTTCAGGATTTGCGACTGCACGGAAACATCGAGTGCCGAGGTCGGCTCGTCGCAGATGACCATGCGCGGACGATTGATGAGTGCGCGCGCGATGGCCACGCGCTGGCGCTGGCCGCCCGAAAGCTGGCTCGGGTAATTGTCGTAGAGGCGCCGCGCGAGACCGACGAGCTCCATCATCTCGAGGACGCGCTTCTTCTCCTCCTCGCTATTGACGCCGCCCTGTACGCGCAAGGGCAGCCCGATGATCGAGCCGACGGACTTCCGGGGGTTGAGCGATGAGTAAGGATCCTGGAAAACGGGCTGCACGAGGCGGGCAACGTCGCGACGCCTCATGCCGGTCAGCGGTTGGCCATCGATTTTCAGAGAGCCGGACGATGGCGGCATCAAGCCGAGCAGCATGCGCGCGAGCGTGGTCTTGCCGCAGCCGGATTCGCCGACGAGGCCGACGACCTCTCCCTGGCGAATGGAGAGATTGACGCCATTGACGGCGTGCAACGGCTTCTTGGCGCGCATGAACCCCTGCGAGACCATGAACATGCGCGCGACGTCGATGGCCTCGAGCATCGGCGGGGCACTAGACGCGGCACCGGTTTGTGGCACGCCAGCTGACCGTGCAGCGATGGTCGCGCTCATGCCACGTCCTCCCGCGCCGTTGCGCGTTCCCCTATCAACTCGTCGGCGCGGATGCAGCGCACTTGATGCGCGCCGCCCGGCGTCGCGGTAAGCGGTATGGGCGCTTCCCGGCACGCGTCGACGACATAATTGCAGCGCCCGGCGAAGTGGCAGCCCTGCATGTGACCGACGAGCGAGGGCACCATGCCGGGGATCGTGCCCAGGCGCTCGCCGCGCTTGGTCTTGCCCGGAATGGGAATGCAGTCGAGGAGACCCCGTGTGTAGGGATGGCGTGGCGCACCGAACACCTCGGCTGCCGTGCCCGTCTCGACGACCTGGCCCGCGTACATGACGACGACGCGCGTCGCGATGCGCGCGACGACGCCGAGATCGTGCGTGATAAGCACGAGGCCCATGTGGAATTCGCGCTGCAGCTCGGCGAGCAGATGGAGGATCTGTGCCTGGATGGTGACGTCGAGGGCCGTCGTCGGCTCGTCGGCGATGATGAGGTCCGGCCCGGTCATGAGCGCCATGGCGATCATGACGCGCTGACGCAGGCCACCCGAGAGCTGGTGCGGATATTGCCGCAGGCGCTGCCCCGCCGCCGTGATGCCGACGCGCTCCAAGAGATGCACGGCCCGTTCTCGAGCCTGGGCGCGCGACACCTTGCGATGGCGCAGCAGAGCTTCCTCGAGCTGGTTGCCGATCGTGTAGGCCGGATTGAGCGAGGTCATCGGCTCCTGGAAGATCATCGCCATGCGATTGCCGCGCAGATCCGACATGGCCGACTCGGAGACGCCGATAATGGGCTCGCCAAGGAGAGTGAGCTCGCGGGCCGTGCGTCGCGCGCGCTTTGGCAGCAGATCCATGATGGCAAGTGCGGTCAGCGATTTGCCGCAGCCGGACTCGCCGACAATGCAGACGGTCTCGCCGCGTTCGACGTGAAAGCTGACGCCCTGCACGGCATTCAGGGTTCCGGTCGGTACCGGAAGGGAGACTTCAAGTCCTTCGACGCTCAGAATGCGATCGCTCATCGGCCTGCTGGTTCTTCCGGGGCTAGCTACGGTTCTCTGGCGCCGTCACGTCGCGCAGGCCGTCACCCACGAGATTGATCGACAGCACGAGCATGAAGAGCGCGACGCCGGGAATCGCAATCAGCCAGGGATCGAAGTACATGAGGCCCTTGGCCTCGGCGATCATGAGCCCCCAGGACGGCGTCGGCGGCTGCACGCCGAGACCGAGGAACGACAGCGCGGCTTCGAGCAGGATGGCGTGCGCCATCTCCAGCGTCGCCACCACGATCAGGTGGTTCATGACATTGGGCGCGATCTCGGTCAGCAGAATGCGCAAGTGCGAGCAGCCGAGCGCTTCCGCGGCCGTCACGAACTCGAGCGAGCGCACTTGCTGCGTCGCTGATCGCATGACCACGGCAAAGCGGTCCCAGATCAGCAGGCCGAGCACCCAGATGACGACGTTCAGCGATGAGCCTATGATGCTGACGACCGCGAGCGCGACCAGGATCACAGGCATGGAGAGGCGCGTCGTAATGAGGAAGTTCACGGCCATGTCCACGCGGCCGCCGAAGTAGCCGGCCATCACGCCGAGGATCGTGCCGATGAGGCCTGAGATGATCATCGCGGAGAAGCCGATAAGCAGCGAAACCTGCGCGCCGTGATAGAGGCGCGAGAGGTAGTCGCGACCGAGGTGATCGGTGCCGAACGGATGGCTCCATGTGGCTTTTGGGCTGTCATGCCAGATGGGCGGAATAAGTTTGCGCCCGAGCTGCTGGTCGTAGGCATCGTGTGGCGAGATGACGTTCGCGAACAGCGCCATGAAGATGATGACCAGCAGCACGAAGCCGCCGAACATCAGGCCGAAGTGACCGAATACGCGCCGGCGCATCATCGCGCCCGGTGTGGGCGCCATGATCTCTTCGGCCGTCTGTACGCCGGCACGGGCGAGTGTGGAGCGGGAGATTGTTGTCTCGGCCATGTCAGGTCACCCTGATGCGCGGATCGAGGAAGGCATTGAGCATGTCAGCAAGGAACGTGATCACGACGTAGATGATCGAGAGGATCAGAACGATCGCCTGCATCATCGGGAGGTCCTTTCGCTGGATGGACTCCCAGGCGAGGTAGCCGAGGCCGTTGATCTGGAAGATCGTCTCGATCACGATCGAGCCGCCGAGCATGAATCCGAACTGAACGGCGGCGAGCGCTACGACCGGGATCACCGCATTGCGCAGCGCGTGCTTGAAGAGCACGGTCATCGGGCGCAGACCCTTAGCGCGCGCCGTGCGTATGTAGTCGGACGCCAGCACCTCGAGCATGCCGGCGCGCGTGAGGCGCATGACCGCCGGCGCGACATTGTAGCCGAGCGCCACGGCCGGCATGACGAAGTTCCACCAGCTGTCCTGTCCGGTGATCGGCAGCCAGCGCAGCATCACGCCGAACACGAGGATCAGCGTCAATCCGAACCAGAAGGTCGGCATGGCCTGACCGACCACGGCGAGCGTCAGCGCGGCGCGATCGAAGATGCTGTTCGGCTTCACGGCCGCGAGCACGCCGAGGGGAATTGCCAGCGTCAGGCCGAAGGTGATGGCGCAGGCGCCGAGCAGCATCGTCGTTGGCAGGCGCTCGAAGATCACGTCGGCGACCGGCACGCGCAGGCTGAAAGAACGGCCGAGATCACCGTGTATCGCGTTCCAGAGCCATTCGAGGTACTGAACGAAGATCGGGCGATCGAAGCCGTAGAAGCGGCGGATATTCTCGATGTCCTCGATGCGCGCGCCCTCGCCCGCGATCGTGATCGCGGGATCGCCGGAGATGTAGACCATCGAGAAGGTGATCAGCGAAACGGTCAGCGCGACGAGGATCGCCACTCCAAGTCGTTTCAGCGCAAAGATCGCCATGAGTGCGCTCGTTCCACAAGTGGGCCGAAAACCTGCCCGGCGCTGCCGACCGGAACCGAGGCGCCCGTTGGCTCACGCTGCGAGATAAGTTCGGCCGCGACCCGCGCAACAGAAGCGGGCCGTCAGCCGGAAGTAGGCCCTACTTCCACTTCGCCCTGAAGAACTGCGGGATCTCGTCGGACGTCGCCTTGAAGTCGAGGTTCTTCGAGTAGGCGTAGTACTTCGCGTAGGTGAACATGGGCACCCAGTAGGCCTCGTCGGCGATCCGTTTCAGCGCCTTTTCCCAGATGGCCGCGCGCTTCTCCGGATCGATCGTGCCGTTCGCCTCCTGGATCGTCGCGATCACCGTCTTGTCCTGGGCAAGGTCATCCGGCGAGCCCGTGAAGAAGTGGCCGGTGCTGGCGGAGACATCCGGGATCGAGCTCGAGCCCCATGTCAGGTTCGCTGCGGCGACCTGCCCTTTATGGATTGCTTGCACGAGCGGGCCGTACTGGAGGTAGACGAGGCGAGGCTTGAGGCCGACGCGCACGAGGTCGCCGATGACGGCTTCCGTGATGTGGCGCTCGCGATAGGCGTGCAGGTCGAACTCGAAGCCGTTCGGATGACCGGCCTCAGCCAGAAGCTTCTTTGCCTTGTCGGGATTGTAGTCGTATTTGGTCACGTTCTCCGAGCAGCCGAACTGGTCCGGATGGCAGGGCACATCGATCACCTGCGAGGGCGCGCCGACGAGATTGTCGACAAGCGACTTGCGATTGATGGCGTGATTGAAGGCCTGGCGCACGCGCTTATCCATGAAGCGCTTGTCCGGCGAGCGGCCAGCCGCATCGAACGTCAGATATGAGATGCGCAGCGTCTTGGCGTTCTCGATCGTGAGATTGGGCGCCCGCACGAGCCGGTCGGCTTCATCCTTGGGGACGTCCCAGACCCAGTCGATCGCGCCGGTCATCAGCTCGGCAAGGCGGGTGTTCGAGTCCTTGATCGTGCGGAAGAGGATTTTGCCGATCACCGGCTTGCCCTTGGGGCTGCCCTCCCAGTAGTTCGGATTCTTCTCCATCAGCACGGACTGGCCGGGCTTCATCTCGGCGATCTTGTAAGGTCCGGTGCCGATAGATGTGACAGCGCCGAAATCCTTCTTGCCGTCCGCCCGCGCCGGCGCGTTGTCGTAGTGGCCCTTCTGCAGGATGTTGCCGGCACCAGCGAGGAAGGTCAGCGCTGTCGGGAACGGCTTCTCCATCGTCAGGCGGACTTTGTTCTTGTCGAGCACTTCCGCCGCCTTGATCCAGCTCAGGTAGGAGCGATTGAACGAGCCGTTTTCCGGATTGATGATGAAGTTCAACGTGTAGGCGACGTCCTCCGCGTCGAGCTCTTTGCCCGAGTGGAACTTCACGCCCTTCCGGATGACGAAGTCGAGCGTCGTGTCGTTCTCCCACTTCCACGACTCGGCGAGTGCGGGGACGGGCTTGTAGTTGTCGTCGAGATGAACGAGACGGTCGAAAAGCAGCGATCCGATGATCACCAGCTCGCGGGTATTGAGGTAGCTCGAGTCCGTGATCGGGCTTTCACGGTCCGTGGCCCACACGAGCGTGTCGTTGGCCTTCCCGGCCTGCGCTGGCGGTCCCCAGAGTGCGGACACGGCAATGGCGGTGGCTGCAAGACCGAATACATAGCGCCGCATGGGGCTATCCCTCCTGACGGATCGAGTTATTGACGGAGGTCCCATTAGTCCGGACCTTAACCCGCAAGTTCCCATTAAAACAGGCTGCAATGCAAGGGCTTTGGGGCGCCGGCCGATGGCGAGGCGGCAGCCGTTTCATGGTACTGCAGCTCCCGGTGGGCACAGTGGGCTGCGTGCCGTCTTGCCTCGTTCGATCCCGGTGTGCACTGAGGAAAGGAAGGGCGCCGGTGATTCGTGAGGCATCGTGACGGCGGACGACCGGGGCCTGTCCTGGTATCACGGTCGAGAGGGAGCGGCGCTGGTCGGGTTCGAGCCGGCATCGTCGCAGAAAGAAGCGCGTGCCGGATCACCATAAGCCCACTGAAGGCGTCCCGTCGGCCAGCCAGCGCGACCCGCGTCCGCTCGTGCGTGATGATCCCATCCGCGCGGTCATCTGGATCACCCTCGCGATGGCGCTCTTCGCGGTGCTGGCTGCAAGCTCGCGCAAGGCGGCGCTCATGGGCATGCACCCGCTCCAGGTGGTATTCCTGCGCAATCTGTCGGCGACGCTCTTTCTCCTGCCCATGTTGATCGTGCGCGGCCGCTCGCTGCTGAGGTCGAACGCCCTTCATCTCTATGGCGTGCGCGTCGGCATCTCGATCTTCTCGATGACGGCGTGGTTCTACGCGTTGGCCCTCATGCCCGTCGCCGAAGTCACTGCGATCGGCTTTCTGGCGCCTCTGTTCGGAACGCTCGGCGCCATTGTCTTTCTCGGGGAGAAAGTGCGCGTTCGCCGGTGGAGCGCTCTCGTCATCGGCTTTCTCGGCGCCATGATCATCCTTCGGCCGGGCACGGACACGTTCGGCGTCGGCCAGGCCTGCGCGGTCTTCAATGCCATGAGCTCGGGTGTCGTAACGGTGCTGCTGAAGCAGCTTTCGAGCGAGGACGACTCCGGCAAGATCGTCTTCCTGACGACCGTCCTCATGACGCCGCCGACGCTGATCCCGGCGCTATTCGTTTGGCAGGCGCCGGGATGGGAGTACCTTCCTGTCATCCTGACGATCGGATTGACGGGCGTTCTCGGTCACTACTGCCTCATGCGCGGCTTTGCCTCGACCGAAGCCTCGCTCGTCATGACCTTCGATTTCTCGCGTCTACCCTTTGCAGTCCTCATCGGCTGGTGGATGTTCGGCGAGGTGACGGACATCTGGACCTGGGTAGGCGCGGCAATCATCTTCGCCTCGGCTATCTACATCACCCGCCGCGAAGCCAAGCTACGCAGTCAAGCACGGGCAGCGAAGCTCGGCATGAAGAACGATTGATCGAGAAGGCTCAGGTCCAGGCGAAGCGCGGTTGTGCGAGGTGGGCGACGCGGGTCGAGAGCCCGCGCAAGACGACCTCACGGAATTGGTACAGCATGGCCGCTGTCGGCGCGTGCAAGCTGTGGCCGAGCGTGGCGAGTGGTACGCCGAAGATCGGCTCCGAACCGTCGAAGGGCGGCTCGAAGTCCGGCACTTCCGGCGCGTCGAGCTCGCGCAGCGGCACGCGGAACACGCGGGCCACCTCGTTAGGATCGGGCGCGAGCGGATAGGCCGGCCCGCCCCAGATGACGACCGGCGTGATGCAGAAGCCCGAGCGCGTCGCATAGTCGTCGAGCAGGCCAACGACGGTGGAGGGCGCGAGGTGGAGGCCGAGTTCTTCAGCCGTCTCGCGCAGGGCTGCCGCTTCGGGCGTTTCGCCGGCATCCATGCGCCCACCAGGAAGTGCATATTGCCCGGCGTGCCGGTTCAGATGTTGTGGCCGGCGCGTGAGCAGGATGGACGCCTCCGCGGGATTCTCACCGGCGGCGACGATGATGGCGACTGCGGCGTGCCGGAGCGCGGGATCGCTGATCACGTGGCGCTCGAAGCCCGCAAGGCGCGCGCTCATACTCTCCCGCAGTGAAGGTGCGAATGCATACGGCACGGTGGCCGCTTTCTCCGACGACGTCACACCACACCTTTGTCCTTCAGGCGGCCGATATCACCGTCGCTCAGGCCGAGAACGCCCTTGTAGATCTCGTCGTTATGCTCGCCGAGCGTCGGCCCGAGCCATTCCACTTTGCCGGGCGTGTCAGAGAGGCGCGGCACCACGTTCGGCATGGCGATCTCGCCGACGCGCGGATCGGCCATGCGCAGGATGTTTCCGCGCGCCGCGTAGTGCGGGTCATTGAAGATGTCGGCGACGGAGTAGACGGGGCCGCACGGCACCTCGAACTTGTCGCACTCGGCAATGCAGTCCGCGAGCGTGAACTTCTGTGTCCAGTCGCCGACCCAGGCATCGATCTCTCTGCGCTCACGATCGCGGTCGATGATCTTGCCCCACTTGCCCTCGCCCGCCACCTCTGGTGCACCCATGGCCTCGGCGAGGCGCGTGAAGATCTTGTCGGACGTGCACGCGATCGCAACCCACTTGCCGTCCTTGGTCGGGTAATGGCTGTGCGGGCAAACATTGACGGTGCCCGGCCCCATGCGCTCGCGCACATAACCCTTGTAGTCGTAGGCCGCGACCAACTCGTCGAGAATGCGGAAGACGGATTCGTAGAGACCGATGTCGATGTACTGTCCGCGCCCGGTCATGTCGCGTGCTCGCAGTGCGTACATCACGCCGAGCGAGCCATAGAGGCCCGAGAGATAGTCGGGAATGGTCGCCGAGCCTGGAGTCGTCGGCGGGCGGTCGGGAAAGCCAGCAAGATAGGAAAGGCCGCCAAAGGCATTGCCGATGCGCCCGAAGCCGGGGCGCGGGCTGTAGGGCCCCGTCTGGCCGAAGCCCGAAATGCGCACCATGATGAGCTTGTGGTTCTCGACTTTCAGCGTCTCCCAGCCGAGACCCCACTTCTCGAGTGTGCCGGGCTGGAAATTCTCAACGAGCACGTCGGCTTGGCGCACGAGGCGCTTCAAGAGATCCGCACCCTCGGGCTTCCTGAGATCGAGCGTGATGCACTTCTTGTTGCGCGTCTCCTGCAGCCAGGGGAGTGAATCGCCTGATGGCGTCATCGTGCCGAATTTGCGGAGCGCGTCACCGACCTTCGGCAGCTCGATCTTGATGACCTCGGCGCCGAACTCGGCGAGCTGCGTCGTGCAGTAGGGTCCTGCGAGAAAGCTCGACACATCGAGCACGCGGACGCCCTGCAGTGCTTTCACGGTCGGATGCGGGGAAGGTGCGCTTTCGCTGGACATTGCTGCGTTTCCTTCTCGTGTTCGATTGCTTTTGTTCAGCGGCGACGAGCCGCGATGCGTTCGGCGAGCGCGACAATGCGCTGGGCGCGATAGACGATCGGATAGTCGAGGAACTTGCCGTCGAGTTGGATGGAAGCCGAGCCCGCTTTTTCAGCTTCCGCGAAAGCGGCGACGGCCTTGCGCGACCATTCGACCTCCGCAGCCGTCGGCGAAAACACCTCGTTCACGATGCCGACTTGATCGGGGTGGATGCACATCTTGCCCTGGAAGCCGACATTCTTCGCGTGTACGGCCGAGGCGCGAAAGCCTTCCATATCCTTGAGCTCGGTCCAGACCGTATCGAGTGGGGCTTCGAGGTTGGCCGCGCGTGAGGCGAGCACGCATTCGCTGCGATAGGGCAGTAGCTCAGCTTCGCTGCGCGTCCAGGCCATTGCGACGTCGAGCGTGAAATCGCCGGCACCGAAGGCAATGCGCTTGATGCGCGTGCCGGCGGTCGTGATCGCGCGCAGATTGGCGAGGCCCTTGGCCGTCTCGGTGATTGGGATGAGGTCGATCGAGCCCACCGGGAGGCCGCGCTCTTTCTCGATGTTGCCGATCACCCAATCGGCCGCGCGCAGCTCGTCGATCGTATCGACCTTTGGCAGGACGATGCCGTCGACCCCCTTCCGCACGACGGCGACGAGATCGCCGTAGCCCCATTCGGTCGTCGTCGCGTTGACGCGGATGTAGGCAAGGCCCGTGCGCAGCTGCTGGCAGGCAGCGACGACGACTTCGCGCGTCGCGACCTTCTCGGCGATCGGGCAGGCATCCTCCAGGTCGAGGATGACAGCATCGGCACCAAGGCTCAGGGCCTTCTCGACGCGGCGCGGATGATTGCCCGGCGCGAACAGAAACGAGCGGAACACGGACATGAGGCATTTCTCCCGGCGGCGTCGCCTTTGCTCTGGCTTTGAGAGCAGTCTTGCCCTTGCCGGGACGACCAAGTCAACGTCAGGGCGCTACGCGTTCTTTGCAAGGATCGCGACGAAGAAGCCGTCGGTGCCGTGCTGGGCGGGAGTCAGCAAGAGCGTGTCAGTGCTCTTGTCCGCCGAGGGGGGTGGCGTGCCGGGCAGGACATCACGCCAGACCTCGACATAAGGAATGAGCGAGAAATCGGGGTTCGCCGCCAGGAAAGCCGTGATCTGCTCGGTGTTTTCGGCCGGCAGCAGCGAGCATGTAATGTAGACGAGGCGTCCGCCGGGCTTAACCAAGGGTGCTGCCTGCGCGAGAACCTCGCGCTGCTCTTTCTGGCGCTGCTCGAGATTGCGCGGCTTCAGGCGCCACTTTGCATCGGGCCGTCGCCGCCATGTGCCGCTGCCCGTGCAGGGCGCATCGATGATCACGCGATCGAACCGCCCCGCCATCTCCGCGAGCGCATCAGCGTCGCTCGCTGCGACGACCTCGACGTTCTTCGCCCCCGAGCGCTGAAGGCGCTCGAAGATTGGTCGCAGACGCGTCTTGTCGCTGTCGTGCGCCATGATTCGGCCTTCGCCCTTCATGGCCGCGGCGAGCGCCAGCGTCTTCCCGCCGGCACCGGCACAGAGGTCCAGCACGTCCTGACCGGGGCGCGCATCGACGAGGAGGGCTGCAATCTGCGACCCCTGATCCTGGACCTCGAACCAGCCTTTGCCATGTGCCGGTTCGGCCTCCACATTGGGCGTGCGCCCCGCACCTTCCGGAGCATCAAAGCGAATGCCGATGGGTGAATAGCGGGTTTCGACTGGCCCGAGCTTTTCGAGATCGGCGAGCACCTGCTTGCGCCTGGCCTTGAGCGTATTCACTCGGATGTCTACGGGCGCGCGCTCAGACAGTGCCGCGACCTCTTCCGGCAGGCGATCGCCGAGCACGGGGCGCAGCAGCGGTACGATCCAATCCGGTACGTCGGCCAGCAGTACCTTTGCCGCCTGCGGCTCGGGGCTTGCGAGCGCAGCGCGCTCGGCTTCTGTCAGCGGTGTGAGTGCGTGCTTCGAGCCATCCGCCGCAGCGGCGATGGCATCCGCGTCGAGCCCGAGCGCGTGGCTGGCTGCGCCGAGCACCAGTGCGCGCGGCGTCGAGGCGCCCATGCGTGCCGCAATGGACCCGCGCCGTCTCAGAACGTCATAGACGAGATTGCCGACAGCAGCGCGATCGCCGGAACCCGCAAATCGGCTCGCCTTGCCCCAGTCGGCGAGCGCAAGCGCCGCCGGGCGGTGCCGCGCGCTTATCTCGGTCAGGACTGCGACGGCAGCGGCAAGCCGCGCACCAGCTTTCATTATTTAGCCATTTCCGCCGGAATAATTCGGCGCCTCGCGCGTCATGCCGACGCCGTGCGTGTGGCTCTCGCGCATGCCGGCCGGCGAAATGCGGATGAACTTCGCCTTTTCCCGCAGCTCGTTGAGATCCTTCGCACCGATGTAACCCATGCCGGCGCGCAGGCCACCGACGAGTTGATGCAGCACATGGCCGACGGGGCCCTTATACGGCACCTGCCCCTCGATGCCCTCGGGCACGAGCTTCAATTCGTCCTTCACTTCCTGCTGGAAGTAGCGATCAGCGCTGCCGCGCGCCATGGCGCCGACCGATCCCATGCCGCGGTAGGCCTTATATGTGCGTCCCTGGTATAGGAACGTTTCGCCCGGCGCCTCATCGGTGCCGGCGAGCAGCGAGCCGACCATGGCCACACTCGCACCGGCCGCGAGCGCCTTCACGAGATCGCCGGAGAAACGAATGCCGCCGTCGGCGACAATCGGGATGTCGTGCTTCATGGCGACGTCCACCGCATCCATGATCGCGGTGAGCTGTGGAACGCCGACGCCTGCGACGATGCGAGTCGTGCAGATCGAGCCTGGGCCGATGCCGACCTTGACCGCGTCCGCGCCCGCATCGATCAGTGCCCTCGCGCCGTCGCCGGTCGCGACATTGCCGGCAACGACCTGCGTGCTGTTTGACAGGCGCTTGATGCGCGACACAGCCGCGAGCACGCGCTCCGAATGGCCGTGCGCGGTATCGACCACTATGAGATCGCAGCCCGCCGCGATCAGGCGCTCGGTGCGCTCGTGGCCGTCCTCTCCGACCGTCGTTGCCGCGGCGGCGCGCAGGCGGCCCTGGGCGTCTTTGCAGGCATGCGGATGGCGTTGCGCCTTCTCGATATCCTTGACGGTGATGAGGCCAATGCACTGGTAGGCATCGTCGACTACGATAAGCTTCTCGATGCGATGCGAATGAAGAAGCCGCTTGGCCTCCTCGCGATCGACGTTCTCGCGCACCGTGATGAGCTTGTCCTTGGTCATGAGCTCGTGGACAGGCGCCTGGAGGTTGGTCGCAAAGCGCACGTCGCGGTGCGTGAGGATGCCGACGAGCTTGCCCTCGCGGCGGCCGTTGCGCGGCGCCTCGACCACGGGGATGCCCGAGATCTTGTGCTTGGCCATGAGTTCCAGCGCGCTCGCGAGCGTCGCCGTCGGTTCGATGGTGACGGGATTCACCACCATGCCCGACTCGAATTTCTTGACGGCGGCGACTTGGTCCGCCTGCTGGGCGGGAGTGAGATTGCGGTGAATGACGCCGATGCCGCCCGCCTGTGCGACCGCGATGGCGAGGCGGGACTCGGTAACGGTGTCCATTGCCGAGGAAAGGATCGGGATGCGGACCGAGATCTCCTTGGTCACTCGGGAGGCGACTTCGGTCTCGCCAGGAAGGACCTCGGAGCGCCCTGGCAAGAGGAGCACGTCGTCGAAGGTCAGTCCAACATTCGCGTCGATGATCGAGCTGCGTCCGGCCATGCTCATCTCCTGCGTCTGGTATGGGCTTTGCTACCGCGCCCCGCGGTTAGCGGGGTACGGAAAACCTCTCTACGCACTGGTTTGGCTTTGGACGGACAGCATGTAGCAGATGCGACAGTCCAGGGAAAGAGCCAGGAAAGTACTACCGAAAGCGCAGGCAGGAGGGCCGTTTCCGGCTGTGGGCTGAGCGTCGCGGAGGGGTGACTTGCACCATTGATGCCACTATTCCCACTTAGAGGGTCGAATCGCGGTGGGGAACTCGCAGAATCAGTACAGCGTCGGCGGCCTTACCTGCGGGCAGTGGAGGGTAGCAGATGTCCAATCCTGAGAAGCGTGACGAGCGGAGCATGAGCGATATCCTCGCTTCCATCCGCAAGATCATGGCTCAGGAGCCCGGCGGGGCCGCGCCGCTAGGCCCGATGCCATCGCTGAACGGTGTGTCTGGAGCCAAGTTCGATCTGTCGCGCGAGCCCGAGTTAAAGCTTCCGCCGGAAAGGAAGCCGTCCGAGGGTGTTACGCCGGCTGCAGAAGCCATCAGTCTGGACGAGCTGCTCGCTGAGACGCCGCGTGTGGCGCCGCCTGCGGCTCCGGCTCAAACTCTGGCACCCAAGCCCCCGGTCCAGGCAGGACCGGCACCAGCATTGGGACCGGCCGTGAAACCGGCCGATGCGCCGGAGTGGCTCTTCCCGAAGCCGCATACGTCAGAGGCTGCCGAGGAAAAGCCAGCAGCCCCCGTGCTGCCTCTACCGACGCAGGCGAAGGTGCTGGACGCCAGCTCGCCCGCCAGCCCGGCGGTCAAGATTGGTCCGCCCGAACAGCCAACGCCGCCCAAGGAGCCGGCCTCAGCAGCTCCGCCAATCGGTCCGCCGGCGCCTAAGCTCGGCGACCTCGGCAGTGTGGTGCCGAGCAAGCGCGACGATGGTGCCGCCACGCCCGTTATCGTGGCCGGCCCGCCACCGAGTGCGAACCCCGAACGGCCTGTCCTCGGTCCGCCGCTCGCCGGCCCCCTTCTCGGCGAGCCGACGCGTACGCCATCCCTAACAGAGCCGTTGCAGGAAGTGCCCGGCGCGGACGCCCTGCGGCGGTTGATTGCCGGCGTCATTCCGCCGAGCGCGCATCCGAGCGTCGCGCCGGCAGGCGCGCACCCAAGCAATGCACCGGCAGGTGCGCATCCAAGCATTCCACCGGCAGGTGCGCATTCAAGCATTCCACCGGCAGGTGCGCATCCAAGCATTCCGCCGGCAGGTGCGCATCCGAGCGTCGCGCCTGCCGCCAAGCCGGCGGAGCCGGCCACGGCGCGCGCCCAGGATACACCGAAGGCCGACGCAGTTGCGAAGCCGGTGCCTGAGATCAAGACCGAGACGAAGGCCACACCAGCCGCGCCGGCTCCCGCCGCGAAGAAGCCCGAACTGGCTGTGCCAACTCCGGCACCCACACCCGCTCCTACGCCCAAGCCGATCGCCGCCGCGGCGGCTCCGGTGTCGGCACCGGCATCGGCTCCCAAGCCCGCAACGCCCACACCCGCAGCAAAGGCCGAGCCTCAGGTCGGAATTCCAACACCCAAGCCCGTTGCCGCACCGGCTGTCGGATCACTGGCTGGAAAGACCATGGACGAGACCGTCGTCGAGCTGCTGCGCCCGCTCCTGCGCGAGTGGTTGAATACCAACATGCCGCGCCTCATCGAGCCCGCTCTCAAAGCTGAGCTCGAGGCGCTCCGCGATGCGGCGGCCAAGGAAAAGAAGGACTGATCGGGGCTACCAGCTCTCGATCCACGGTCTGACGTCGATCTCGAAGGACCACGCGTCGCGCGGCTGTGCGTGCAGCATCCAGTAGATGTCCGCGATGTGATCGGGATCGAGAATACCCTCGCGCTCCTTCAGCGCATAGCGCGCCGGAAAATTCTCGCGGATGAAGGCTGTGTCGATGGCGCCGTCGACGACCACGTGCCCGACGTGGATGCCCTTGGGACCAAGCTCGCGGGCCATGCTCTGCGCCACCATTCTGAGCCCGGCCTTGCCGGCCGAGAAACCGGCAAATCCGATGCCGCCGCGCAGCGAGGCCGTTGCTCCTGTGAAGAGGATGGTGCCACGGCCGCGCGGGACCATGCGCCGCGCCGCCTCGCGACCCGTGAGGAAGCCTGCCATGCAGGCCATTTCCCAGGTCTTGAAGAATTTCTGCGCGGTGGCATCGAGGATCGACTCGCGCACGTTGCCGCCGATGTTATGGGCGAGCACGTCGATCGGGCCGTGCTCCTTCTCGATCCGCTCGAATAGCGCCACGACTTGATCCTCCCGCCGCGCATCGCAGCCGTAAGCGGCCGCCGCGCCGCCCGTCTTTTCGATCGAGGCGACGAGATCGGCGAGCTTGTCGGCCGTGCGGCGTGCGACACAGGCGAGATAGCCTTCGCGGGCAAAGCGCCGTGCAATCGCACCGCCGAGCGCGTCACCTGCACCGACGACGAGGCATATAGGTCTCCTGGCGGGCTTGCTGACCATGGGCGAGGCTCCCTTAGGTTGCCGAATGCGCTAGCATAGGCTTGGCACCCAGCCATGGGGAATGCGCATGAACGTGAACGGCAAGCTCTATCGGACTATCTGGCTCGGCGATGACGGCTGGTCCGTGGAGATCATCGACCAGACGCGCCTCCCGCACGCGTTCGAGATCGTGCGTCTCACATCCCTCGACGGGGCTGCCTGCGCCATCCGCGACATGCAGGTGCGCGGCGCGCCGCTCATCGGCGTGACGGCGGCCTATGGTCTCGCTCTCGCCATGCGCGCGGATGCGTCGGATGCCAATCTGACTCGCGCCTGCAGCGCGCTCGCCGCGACACGACCGACAGCGGTGAATCTGCGCTGGGCGCTCGATCGCGTACGCAAGGTGCTCGCGGCCCGCTCGCAACCCGCACGCGCTGTCTCCGCGTACGCCGAAGCGGCGCGCATGGCCGACGAGGATGTCGAGACGAACAAATCAATCGGTAAGTTCGGCTTCGATCTCATCAGCCGGATCGCGCGGCTGAAAGCCGGTATGCCCGTGCACATTCTCACGCACTGCAATGCCGGCTGGCTCGCGACCGTCGACTGGGGTACGGCTACGGCCCCGATCTACACGGCGCACGAGGCCGGTATCCCGCTGCACGTGTGGGTCGACGAGACCCGCCCGCGCAATCAGGGCGCAGCTCTCACGGCCTGGGAGCTCGACGGTCACGGCGTGCCGCACACTGTCATCGTCGACAATGCCGGCGGTCATCTCATGCAGCATGATCAGGTGGACATGGTCATCGTGGGCAGTGACCGCACGACTGCGACGGGCGATGTCTGCAACAAGATCGGCACCTACCTGAAGGCGCTGGCAGCGCGCGACAACGGCGTGCCGTTCTACGTGGCGCTGCCTTCCTCGACCATCGACTTCACGATGTCGGACGGCATCAAGGAGATCCCGATCGAGGAGCGCGCCGCCGACGAGGTCGCGTGGATCAGCGGTGCGACGGAGCAGGGCGAAATCGCACGCGTCCGCCTCGTGCCGGAAGGGGCCGACGTTGCGAACTACGCGTTCGATGTCACACCGGCGCGCCTCGTGAATGGGCTCATCACCGAGCGCGGTGTGATCGCGGCAACGCGCAACGCCATTGCCAGCGCATTTCCCGAGCGTGTGATCTCAAAGTGAAAGACTACTCCGCGTAGCACTCAAACATGAGGCCGGTGAGATCGCGGCCCTGCTCGCTCGAGAGATGCAGGGCGAGGCTTGCCATGTCCGGCTCGCCCGTGATCACACCGTACGGTGCCATCGTGCTCATGGCCGCTGGGGCGACGGCGTTGATCTGAATGCCGTGTGGTGCCCACTCGCGGGCTTCGTTGCGCGTGAGATTGGCAAGTGCCGAGCGTGCGAGCGCGCCGACCACGCGATGCGCCGAAGTCGGCTTCTTCGGCAGCCGCACGATCGTGAGCACAAGGCCCTCGGTCATCGTGAGGCGCATCCGGTTCGTCGCGATCTTGGTGATGAGGCAGGCCGCGCTGAGCGTCTCGCTCACGGCTTCCTCGACGTCGCTCTCGCGCGCGGCAGCGCCGCCTTTCGGCGCCGGCACGGTCGCGAGGTTGATGACGATGTCGACGCCGCCGAAGGCCTGTACAGCCTGGCGCGCGAGCTTCACGGCTGCGTCCGTCGCGCCGATCGGCCCGTCGAATAGGCGTACGTCGAGCGCGCCTTGCGAAACTATCTCGCCGAGCACTTCCATCTCGGGGGTCATCTCATTCACATGCAGCACGAGGCGCGTGCGCTGCTCGGCGAATGCGCGGGCGATATCGATGCCCTGAGCATTATCGATGCCGGTGATCAGGACGCGCTTTCCGAGGAGATCGGGATAGGTGCTCGCGAACTCGATACCATCGAGCGTAGTCATCAACATCGGTCGTCTCCCCGTGAACTGGACGCCTTGCGGGCGTCGACGCAACTGAGCCGATTCGCTCCTAACGGTTTCCTAAAGGGACCTCGATTCGGGGTGGCCGCACGGCGCGATTGCGGCGATGTACAGGCTAAGGTGTGGCACCGTTGATACTCAAGGAATCTCTTTTGTCGGTAGCCTCGGCGTGCCTTCGGGAACGCCAAGCGCATTGGCGAGGCGGGTTTTGGCCGAGCCGGGACGAAGTGGCTTCGGCTGTGAGGGATCGGGCGCCCACCCCGTGAGCGTCACGATCTCGAAGGTTGCGGGGATGCGCCCGTCGGACGTGCCGTGGCGCTCGATATAAGCCTCGGCGGCGCGGGCGATGAGGCGGCGTATCATGGGGCGCCGAGAGCGCTCGGCGAGAGCATTGCTCGCCCCCATGGCCTTCAGCTCCTGCATGAGGGCCAGCGGGTGCGGATAGGTTACGCGCAGCGTATCCACGTCGGCGACCGGTAGCGCGAATCCTGCCCGCTGCAGAAGCGATCCGAGCGTGCGGACATCGGCGAAAGGCGCGACGCGTGGGGTCGCACCGCCATAAATCTCGGTCTCCGCAATAAGAAAAGCCTCGCGCAGCTCTCCGAGCGACCCCGCCCCAAGCAGGGCGGCAAGGAATAACCCGTCGCCCTTAAGGGCCTGGCGGGCCTGGAGCAGAGCGCCAGGGAGGTCGTTCACGAATTGCAGGGCGAGGGCGCTGACGACGATGTCGAGCGTGTCGGGAGCGAAGGGCAGAAACTCCTCATCCGCCCCGAGCCGGGGACCATCACACTGGGCCAGCATGGCGGCGCTTGGATCGGCATCGATCAACACCCCGACCTTGCCAAGCTGGCGGAGCTGCCGGCTGAGCGCTCCCGTATGGGCGCCGAGATTGAGGCCAACGGGAAAGGTCCGCGCAATGAGCGACAGGCGATCGGCGAGATCGTCGCTCACATGGCGCAGCAGAAAATCGTGGGCCGAGGCGCCCGGAGCTGCCCGCGCGCGGTGGCGCGCCAGCAGGGCCCGGTCGAAGATGTTCGGCTGCGAGGTCATGCCCAGTCGCGCTTCCAGTCGTGCTTCCGGCTCGATGTCCGCCGCAGTATAGCCACTCGGGCGGTTCAATGCGGGGACGTCACCCGATCAGCATGATTGATTTAACATCCGCCCTGAGACTCCGCCTCTAAGCCAATTGATTCGCCTCAGGCTTTCCTTCTCTCTGCAACTCGTCTCCGATAGCGCCGCTGGAGCCGCAAGGCCATGGACTTCGAAATCATCCTGATAGCTGCGCTGATCTGGATCTATGTGCAGTTCAGGAAGCGCTTCAAGGGCCTGGAGGAGCGGCTGGCGACGAGCGAGGCGCAGATTGCGGCGCTGAGATCCGGCCTGCCGCCGCAATCGAGCGAGGTCGCGGCGCCGGAGCTGCCGACACCCATTGTGCTGCCGTCGCCGGCCGAAACTTCGGTGCCGCCGACCGGCGAGGAGGCGCCCGCTGCGCCCGAAGCCCCCGAGGCAACCCCTGATTCTTCGTCGGCGGATGCTGCTCCCGTCACGCCGCCCCGTTCGCTCGAGGAACGCCTCGGCACGCGCTGGGCCGTGTGGGTCGGCGGATTGGCGCTCGCGCTCGGCGGCATCCTCATGGTGCGCTATTCCATCGAGCAGGGCATTTTCGGCCCCGGCGCGCGCGTGTTCCTCGGTGGCCTGTTGGCACTGGCGCTCGTTGGCGCCGGCGAGTGGCTGCGGCGCGGCTCGCGCGGGATCGTCGTTCCGGGTCTCGAAGCGGCGCACATCCCCAGCATCCTGACGGCGGCCGGCACCGTGACGGCCTTCGGGACCGTCTATGCCGCTCACGCACTCTATGGGTTCATTGGGCCGGCCCTCGCCTTTCTGCTGCTCGGCGCTATCGGCGTCGCGACCATGTTTGCGGCGGCTCTGCATGGCCCCATGCTGGCCGGTCTCGGACTTGCAGGCGCTTACGCGGGGCCGCTGCTCGTTGCTTCGGACAAGCCGAGCCCCTGGCCAGTCGTGCTTTATCTCGCCGTCGTTGCGGCCTCGGCGAATGGTCTCGCGCGGCTGAGGCGCTGGCTGTGGCTCGCGGCATTTGCCGTCGGCGGTGCGTTCCTGTGGGGCCTGCCGTACCTCGATCAGGCAGCCGCCGGCAGCTACGAGTGGGCGCGCGCCGGATTTGCGCACGTGCTACTGCAACTGGCATTGGCCGCCATCTTCATGGCACTGGAGCCGCATCTCGGTGTTAAGAATGAGGAGGCGCAGGTCGATCAGGTAGCGACGGGTGCACTGCTCGCCATGGCTGTGCTTGCCGCCGCCATGCTCGCCGACAGCCGCTTCGAGGCCGTCGGCTGGGTACCTTTCGCAGCTGCCGCCGCGGGTATTCTGGCGGCAACGGGCTGGCTGAGCCCGCCGGCCGCCGCCGGTGCCGCAGTTGCCGGATTGCCGGTTATTGCCGTCGCCGCCTTCTGGCCAGGTCTCAAAGAAGTGCCGGATGCCAGCCTGCTTGCGCCCTTCGCCGCACAGGTCTTGCGCCTGCCCGAGAACATCACGGCCTATCTCATGACGCTGGCCGTCCTCAGCGCGGGCACGGCGGCCGTCGCTGGCTATCGCGTGTGGCGCGGCCCGACACTGAGCGCGCCGGTTACAGGCCTATATCTTATCGGCGCCACCGTCCCGCTGCTGCTCGCGCTCGTCCTCGCCTATCTCCGCGTCACGCAATTCGATACATCCATTCCGTTCGCGCTCTTCGGCGTGATCCTGGCCAGTGGCTTCGTCTGGATTGCCGAGCGCTTCCTCGCGCGCGAGTTGATCGTACCCTTGCCCGGCATCCGCCTCGCGACCGGCGCGTTCGCGGCAGCTGCCATCGCTGCGCTGAGCTTTGCTCTGATCGCCTTCCTCTCGCGCGGCTACATGACCGTTGCCTTTGCCCTCATGGCGCTCGGTACCGCCTATGTCGCGACGCTGCGTGACATCCCGCTATTACGTCCGGCGGTGGCCGCCATAGGCCTCATCGTACTCGGGCGCATCGCATGGGATCCGGTGATCATGGGTGCTGACGTCGGGCGCGTTCCGATCTTCAACTGGCTGCTCATCGGCTATGGCGTGCCGGCGGTGGCTTTTGCGGTGGCCGGCCGCCTTCTCGAACTGCGTTCGACCGACCTTGCCCAGCGGCTCGCCGATGCGCTCGCGGTGGTCTTTACTGCGCTGCTGCTATTCTTCCAGATCCGCCACGCCCTCAACGGCGGCGATCCACTGGCCGCTACATCGGGCCACATCGAGCAGGGGCTGCATGTGCTGATGGCGATCCTCATGGCCTATGTGCTCATGCGGATGGATCTGGCGCGCGGCAATCTTGTCTTCCGCTGGGCCTCAATCGCCTTGGGTGTGATCGCGATACTGTTCGGCGCTTTTGGCCTCCTCCTTTTCGAGAACCCGCTCTTCGGTGGCAGTGGCGATGAGGTACGCGGGCCGATCATTTTCAGCTCGCTCCTGCTCGCCTACTTCGTGCCGGGGCTTGCCGCTGCATTCCTAGCCCGCACGTCCCGAGGTGTACGGCCGAACTGGTACGTGACCGCGCTCTTCGTGCTCGCCGGCATTCTGGTGTTCCTCTATGTGACGCTCGAGATCCGCCACGCTTTCCAGGGGCCGCGGATCGGCCTTTTCCGCTCAACCGGCGGCGCCGAGCACTGGGCCTACTCGGCAGGATGGCTACTGCTCGGAATTGTCTATCTCGCCTATGGCATCTGGCGTGGCGCTGGCGTTGCAAGATTCGCGTCGGCGCTGCTGGTGCTGCTCGCAGTGATCAAGGTCTTCCTGTTCGATCTCGCTGAGCTGACCGGGCTGTGGCGCGCGCTCTCGTTCATCACCCTCGGAGCCGTGCTCATCGGCATAGGGCTCGCCTACCAGAAGCTCGTCTTTGCCCGTCCTGCGGTCCCACCGGCCGATGGTGCCGCAGCGCCTGGGGAGTAACGCTCAGGTAAAAGGGCTGACACGCGAACGCCGAGGTCGGACAGCACGTCCGACCCGGCTTGTAGCAGCGTGATGGGCGCGGGGATCAGGTCTCAGGAAAGCCGTCGTTCACCGCGGTGAAGATTTCCTGGAGCCGGGTGCCGATCGTTGTGGCTGACGCGACGATCATGATGCTGATAAGGCCCGCGATCAGCGCGTACTCGATAGCCGTCGCGCCGGAGACATCGTCCTGAAACCGCTTCAAGAAACCTGACACGACCCCATCTCCATTTGCTCAAGCAGCTCTTGTCGGGGCCTGCCATGCCCCTCGCCGTTGGGGGGGACTGTAGCGGCAACAGTCTTAAGGAGCTGTTGGAGGAATTGCCGAGTGCCGCAATTCTGGGTGCTTGTTCGTTCGGGCGGTAAATAATCCATGTCGAAAATTGCGTGCATCTAATCTCGCCATACTGCCGTGCCCGAGTAGCGGGGGCGACAGCCGTGGGCTTAACCAAGCTTTCACCCCCTGTCGGTACTCTCGAATCCGCATCGTGCTGCCCCGGGCAGTGCGTGGACGTCTGCGAGTTGGAGTATGTGGCCGTGATCGAGTACGCCATCATCCTGGTTTTTCCGGCCGCCATGGCTTTTGCCGGTGCCATGGATCTCCTCACGATGACGATCCCGAACCGCATCTCGATCGTGCTGGTCGCCGCCTTCGCCGTGGCCGCAGCCGTGATGGGTATCGGCTGGTGGGCTCTCGCAAGCCATGTCGGCGCCGGGCTTTTGATGCTCGTCATCGGCATCGGCATGTTTGCGCTGGGGTGGCTCGGCGGCGGTGACGCAAAGCTCCTGGCCGCAGCCGCACTCTGGGTCGGTTTCGAACACCTGCTGCCCTATCTTCTTCTTGTGGCGGTCGCCGGCGGCGCGCTGTCGATCGCTATCCTGGCTTACCGTCGCGTGGCGCCGCCTCTCTGGCTCGCGCGGCAGGACTGGGCCATGAAGCTGCATGGCGCCAAGGCAGGCATTCCTTACGGCATTGCCATCGCAGCGGCCGGGCTTCATGTCTTCCCTTCGACGATCTGGTTCTTGTCGGCGGGAATCTGATAACCTTCTTGCGACGAAGAGCTGATTCGGGTGTCCCTGCATCGAGCGCCGGGCAGGATCGACCCAATCAATAAAGATGCTCTCGTCACTGAGGGATGGGCAAAGCGGGGCCCTCTCTTTATGCCAAGGCGCCAAAAAAAACTCAGCGGACACCTGTGTCTAGTTTGCCTCTGTTCGTCGCCATCGTGGCGGCGGCATTCGTCCGCGTGCCCGATCAAGCCCACCATTAACGCCCCATTGAGGATTGTCGGCGAGATTCACGATTGAGCAAAAGCGGGATTGCTGGGTTGAGAGGACCTGTGGCGCAATGAAGAAGGGACAGCTGATCGGGATCGCGATCGCAGGCGTCTGCGGTGTCGGTGCCTTCATCGGTATGCAGAAGCTGACGATGAAGCCGCAGGTGGTCCAGCGCGAGGTGCGCACCAACATTGCCGAGGTGCTCGTTGCCCGGAGCGACATGGGTCTCGGTGCGATTGCATCGGAGTCGAGTTTCCGCTGCCAGGGCTGGCCGCAGGAGGCGGTACCCCAGGGCGCATTGATCTGTCGCGGCGCGGCCACAATGAAGGAACTGGTCGGCTACATCGCGCGGGCACCAATCCTGGCCCACGAGCCGATCACGCGGTCGAAGCTTATCAAACCGGGTGAGGGTGGCGTGCTCGCCTCGATCCTGCCGGAGGGGCGGCGCGCGATCTCGACCAAGATCACCGAGGATACGGGCGTCGGCCGCCTGATCCTGCCGAACGATCATGTGGACGTGTATCTGATCCGCCGCATGCGGGGCAGCAGAAGCGGCGAGGAGCACACGAGCGAGCTCCTCTTCAGCAATGTTCGCGTGCTCGCGATCGGTCAGCGGTTGGAGACCAAGGAAGGCCAGAAGGGCGTCGAAGGGAATACCGCGACGCTCGAGCTCTCGCCGACGCAGTCGGAGAAGCTCGCGCTCGCCAAGTCCATGGGCGACATCACGCTGGCTCTACGCTCGATTGCCGACTTCAAGCGCGATGGTGACGGTGCCGAGGATGGCGTGCGCAGGCAAAGCGAGACGGTGCGCATTCTCCGGTACGGCCAGAAGTCGCGTGTGTCGGTCGGCATGCAGTGATTGGATTTTGGCTGAGGCGCCACTGGCGTCCCCAAACTGAATAATGCGTTCGAGTATTACAAGTGTGGTTCTGCGTGTGTGTCTCCGAAGTTGCGTCTGTGTGCACCCCTGGTTTTGGCAGGTCGCCAGAAGGCTTTGAACCCCATGCGGATGATGATGAAACTGGCCGTGTGCGCCCTGGCTCTGGTGTTGGGCGCGCTGTTGAGCGCGCCCGCTGACGCCCAGAAGTCCCAGCAGCAGGCGAGCGCCGGCCGCCTCTCCGTGCAGAACTCCGTACTGCGGATTCCCTCGGGCGGACCGTTCCCGGTTGTCGAGACTGTGCGGATCGGTGCCGGCAAGTCGCTCATGGTGCAGTTTCCCATGCGCCTCCGGGACGTGCTTGTCTCTGACCCCGAGCGTGTGGATGCCATCGTGCAGTCGGCAGATCGCGTCTTCCTGCTTGCCAAGCAAATGGGCAGCGTCAATGCCTTCTTCTTCAGCGAGCACGGTGACCAGGTCGCGACGCTCGAGATCACCATCGGCGTCGATCTGACCTCGCTCGAGGACATCCTGACCCGGATGCTGCCCGGGTCCAATATCCGCACCGACATCGCCGGCAACGCCGTCGTGCTCAAGGGCTCGGTCGTCAATCCCATTCAGTCGCAACGCGCCAAGCTCATCGCCGAGCAGTATGCAAAGGCGAACCTCAAGCAAATGCAGGCTGCAGGCTCAAGCTGGTCAAGCACCACGTCGACACCGCCGGGCGCGCCCCCAGGAATGACGCAGACGACGGGCCAGACGAGAGCTTCGGGGGACCCGAACGCAAAGGAAACGACAGGCGAGGCGCTCGTCATCAACCTCCTGACCATCGAGAGCGAGGAGCAGGTCATGCTCCAGGTCGTGGTTGCCGAAGTACAGCGCTCCATCATGAAGCAGTTTGGCATCAACCTTGGTGCGGTGATCAATTCCGGAAACTTCACTACGAGCCTGCTCACCGACAATGCGCTGCCATTGACTGCGGCCGCCGGCCTCGGACGCCTGCCTATCCCCGGCATTGGCACGGGCGGCTCGTCTGCTGCTGGTTGCGCGGTAGCGGGAAGCCTGTGTGTCCACAATCCCGGCCCCAACAACTCATTCGGAAACTCCGGTCTTGCGGGCGGCTACAGCAGTGGATCGAACGCAGTTGCCTACGCCGTGAGGATGCTTGAGCGCGATGGTCTCATTCGCACGCTCGCCGAGCCGAACCTGACAGCGGTATCGGGCGAGACAGCGAAATTCCTCGCCGGTGGTGAGTTCCCGATACCGAGCGTCGACTCGTCGGGGCAGATGTCGGTGACATTCAAGGAGTTCGGCATCGGCGTCGCCTTCACGCCGGTCGTGATGTCGGAGGGTCGTATCAGCCTCAAGATCGAGACTGAGGTCTCAGAGTTGACCGATGTCGGTGGCGTGGTCCTGAACTCGATCTCGATCCCGGCCCTCAAGAAGCGTCAGGCACGCTCGACCGTGGAACTCCCCTCGGGTGGCACGCTGGCGCTTGCGGGCCTCCTCTCGGACGACACGCGCAAGAACATCGACGGTTTCCCGGGTCTGAAGGACGTCCCGATGCTGGGCACGTTGTTCCGCTCGAACGATTTCATCAAGCGTGAGACCGAGCTTGTCGTGCTGGTCACGCCGTACATGGTGAAGCCGGCAGCCCGCCAGAAGTTCGCTCGCCCCGACGATGGCCTCGCCCCCGCGTCAGATCGCAAGTTCAACTTCTTTGGCCATCTCAACCGCATCTACGGCAAGGAGATCGCGCCGATCCACGCCGGACTCAAGGACGGCGCTGGCTTCATCGTTGACTGAGCCGAGCAGGATCGACGGAGACGTATTATGAAGGTCAATAAGTCCAATCGTTCTGGTCTGCTCACCCCTGCCGGCACAGTCGTTGCAGGCCTGATGATCGCGACGATTGCGGTCGGGCTCACCGGCTGCCGGCACGATGTGGAGGAGCCGGGTACGCACGTCGCAAGCTGGGCGATGATCGATGCGCGCCAGCGCCATCCGATCGTCGTGACGGACCAGCCAGCCAACCTCTCGCTCAGGGTTTCAGCCGGCTCCAGCGGTCTGACGCCTTCCCAGCGGGCACAAGCCATCCACTTCTTCCGCACCTATGGCACGGGCGGAGGCGCCACAAGGCTCGCCATCGCGGTGCCGAGCGGCAGCGCCAACGAGGTGTCATCGGTCCGCGCCCTCGCCGATCTCCGCTCGATCGTGCGCGAGGCCGGCATCGACGAGGCGAACGTCACCGTAGGGCCTTATCGCGCGGGACGCGACTCGAATGCGCCGATCAAGATCGCCTATGCCCGCTTCGTCGCAGAGGCACCGGAGTGCGGTCACTGGCCGGACAACCTCGCACACGACCGCAAGAACCTGCCCTACGCGAACTTCGGCTGCGCATCACAGCGCAATCTCGCGGTGCAGATTGCGAACCCTGCTGATCTGCTTGGGCCGAGGAGCATGACACCCGCACCGGCGGAGCGCCGCGACGTCGTCTACGACAAGTTCGTCAAGGGCCAGCCGACGCCTGCAACGAAGTCGGGCGACGAGCGCCTGCAGCAAATCGCGAAGTAATTCTCGGGACAAGCATCCTGGATCACCGACCACACGTCGAACGAACAAACGTAAGCGAGGACGAGACCCATGAGCCGCGAGCTTGCCAAACTGGAGGAAATCGAGGGAGCCGTCGACGAGCGGATCACGGACCGCGCGCGCCCGATCCCCCGCATCTCGATCCAGGCCTTCTGCGAGCGGGCTGAGACTGCAGACGCGATCCAGGTGGCCGCCGAGGATCGCCGGCTCATCAAGACGCACGTCAGCGTCCATATGGGCGGCGTGCAGGCTGCGGTCGCGCATTACTTGGAAAGCCCGACGCCGAACCTGATCATCATCGAGTCGACGCTCCCGCATCGCGAATTCGTCAGCGAGCTCGACCGTCTCGCCGAGTCGTGCGACGCCGGAACCAAGGTCATTGTGATCGGCCATACCAACGACGTCGCGCTCTATCGCGATGTCCTGCGTCGCGGCGTCAGCGAATATCTGATCGCCCCGATCGGCCCGCTCGAGCTCATGGAGAGCCTGTCGAACCTTTACAACGACCCGCAGTCCGATCCGGTCGGCAACGTCTATGCCTTCGTCGGCGCCAAGGGCGGCGTCGGTTCGAGCACGGTCTGCCACAACGTGGCGTGGACCATATCGGAGATGATGAAGCAGTCGGTCGTGATCGCCGATCTCGATCTGCCTTTTGGTACGGCCGGCCTGGACTTCAACCAGGATCCCGTGCAGGGAATCGCCGACGCGATCTCGACACCCGAACGCCTCGACGAGGTGCTCCTCGATCGCCTGCTGACGAAGTGCTCGGAGTACCTGAGCATTTTCGCGGCCCCGGGTGCGCTTGATCGGGAGTACGACCTCTCGGCCGACGCCTGCGACCTCGTTCTCGACGTGGTGCGCCAGAACGTGCCGTACGTCGCGCTCGATGTCCCGCACATGTGGACCGTGTGGACGAAGCGCCTGGTCCTCAACGCCGACAGCGTGATCATCACCGCGGCGCCGGACCTCGCCAACCTTCGCAATGCGAAGAACATGTTCGATCTAATCAAGCAGGCGCGTCACAACGACAAGCCGCCGTTGCTGGTTCTGAGCACCGTCGGTGTGCCGAAGCGTCCCGAAATCTCGATCAAGGACTTTGAGTCGGCCATGGGCACCAAGGCCGCGGCGATCATCGAGTTCGACTGCGAGACATTCGGCCAGGCGGCCAACAATGGCCAGATGATCGAGGAGATGGCGCCCAAGGCCAAGGCCGTGCCGGCGATCCACGAACTCGCGTCGGCGCTCACCGGGCGCCGCGAGCAGAAGGCGGCGAAGGCGGGTGCTCTGGATGGCATTCTCGGCAAGTTGAGACTGAAGCGCTAAGGAGTGGCAGGCATGTTCGGCAGGCGTCCCAACGAAACCTCTGCACCGCGTCGCCCGACCGCGTCGCCGTCGCCGGGCGCGCCGGCGCCTACTGGAGAACCCCAACGCGCGACCGTGCCCGCCGTGCCGGTGGCTCCGGCGCGCGTCGATCCGGTCGAGCAGGCGCGCCGGCACTCCGAGGAGTACTACGACGTCAAGACGTCGGTCTTCAACGCGCTGATCGACACGATTGATCTGACGCAGCTCGCGAAGCTGGAAGCCGCTGCGGCGCGCGAGGAGATCCGCGACATCGTCGGCGAGATCATCCAGCTCAAGAACGTCGTGATGTCCATTGCCGAGCAGGAGGAGCTGCTCGAGGACATCTGCAACGACGTGCTCGGCTATGGTCCGCTCGAGCCGCTGCTTGCGCGAGACGATATCGCCGACATCATGGTCAACGGCGCCGGCACGACCTTCATCGAGGTCAACGGCAAGGTGCAAAAGACGGGCGTGCGCTTTGCCGACAACGCGCAGCTCATGAACATCTGCCAGCGCATCGTCAGCCAGGTTGGCCGGCGCGTCGATGAAAGCTCGCCGATCTGCGACGCGCGCCTCCCCGACGGCAGCCGCGTCAACGTCATTGCGCCGCCGCTCTCGATCGACGGACCTGCGCTCACCATTCGTAAATTCAAGAAGGATCGCCTGAAGCTCGAGCAACTCGTCCAGTTCGGATCCATTACGCCCGACGCCAAGGCGATCCTCGAGGTTATCGGCCGCGTGCGCTGCAACATCCTCATCTCCGGCGGCACCGGCTCGGGCAAGACGACGCTGCTCAATTGCATGACCGGCTCGATCGACGCCGACGAGCGCATCATTACCTGCGAGGACTCGGCCGAGCTCCAGCTCCAGCAGCCCCACGTCGTGCGTCTCGAAACGCGCCCACCTAATCTCGAAGGCGAGGGCGAGATCACGATGCGTGACCTCGTCAAGAACTGCCTGCGTATGCGGCCTGAGCGTATCATCGTCGGCGAGGTTCGCGGACCTGAGGCGTTCGATCTGCTGCAGGCCATGAACACGGGCCACGACGGCTCGATGGGCACGCTCCACTCCAACAGCCCTCGTGAAGCCATCAGTCGTCTCGAATCGATGATCATGATGGGCGGCTATGCGCTCCCGACCAAGACCATCCGCGAGATGATCGTCGGCTCGATCGACATCATCATCCAGGCGTCGCGCCTGCGCGATGGCTCTCGCAAGATCACGCACATCACCGAAGTGGTGGGCATGGAAGGCGAGGTGGTCACGCTCCAGAATCTGATCGTCTACGAGATCACGGGCGAGGACGCCAACGGCAAGCTCATCGGCCGCCACCGCTCGACGGGCATCGCGCGGCCGCGCTTCTGGGAGCGTGCCGAGTACTACAACGAGACCGAGAAGCTGTCCCGGGCGTTGGTGAACTCGGAAGTTCGCGACGCCATGGGCCGGACGATGGGAGAGGCCGATGCTTGATGCCGAGGTGATGCAGCTCGGGCTGGTCGGGCTTGTTGCAATCTCTGCAGCGGCGATGATCTACTTCCTCGCTTACCCGCTGATTTCGGGTGACTCGCAGGCGGAAAAGCGCATCCAGGGCGTCACGGAGAATAAGACGAAGCGTGCCGTACGCACTGCTCAGGTCGAGCAGGTGAGCAACCGGCGCCGTCAGGTCGCGGATACACTCAAGGAGCTCGAGCAGAAGCAGAAGCAGCGCGAGAAGCTTACGATGCGCATGCGGCTCGAGCGCGCCGGCCTCGACGCAACGCCGCGCATGTTCTGGATGGTGAGCGCTGTGGCCGGTGTCGTTGCCGGTGCGATGACCTACGTATCGCTGCCGGGCATGAATCCTTTGATCGCACTTGCGGCGGCGTTCGTCGGTGGTCTGGGCCTGCCGCGCTGGATCGTCACCCGTATGATCAAGCGACGGCAGTCGAAGTTTCTCGACGAGTTTGCCAACTCCATCGACGTCATCGTTCGCGGCGTCAAGTCCGGCCTGCCCCTCAACGAATGCCTCAACATCATTGCCCGCGAAAGCCCGTCGCCGATCAAGGACGAGTTCAGGGAGGTGGTCGAGCAGCAACGCGTCGGTATCCCACTCGCCGAGTGCTTCGAGCGCATGATGGCCCGCATGCCGCTGCCGGAGGTCAACTTCTTTGCGATCGTCATCGCCATTCAGTCTCAGGCGGGCGGCAACCTCTCGGAGGCGCTCGGCAATCTCGCCGGTGTGCTGCGTGACAGAAAGCGGATGCAGGCCAAGGTCAAGGCGCTGTCGGCCGAGGCCAAGGCGTCAGCAGGCGTGCTCGCCTGCTTACCCTTCGCGGTCATGATTATGGTTTATCTTTCGACGCCCGGTTACATCAAAATACTTTTCACGGCAAAGATGGGGCAGTTCTTGCTGCTCTGCGCGGCGGTCTGGATGACGTGCGGCGTTCTCGTGATGAAGAAGATGATCAACTTCAAGTTCTGAGACGCGCGCTGGCCTCGGAGGCTGCTGCGAGGCGGAGAGAGACAAGGTGCCATGGTCGATTTCATCGAAGCTTTCGTGAACCCGCAAATGCTGGTGACGCTCCTTGCGGCAGCCGCAGCCTTCGCGACGGTGCTGACGATCTCCATGCCCCTTCTCTCGCGGGATCGAACGGCCTATCGCATGAAGACCATGGCGACCGAGCGCGACAAAATGCGGGCGGTACGCTTGGCGGAGTTCAACAGCAAGGAAGGGCAGGGTGGCCGCCTGCGTCAGACGCCGAAAGGCTTCATGCAGGAGATCGTGAACCGCCTCAATCTGCGGAAGGCGTTTGACACGGACGAGGTACGCGATCTGCTGAAGATGGCAGGCCTTCGCGGTCAGGCACCCCTCGTCACCTACATGTTCTTTCGCTTGGTAATGCCAATCATCGTCACGATCGTGGCGCTCATCTATCTTTTTGCTCTCGCCAATCTCCAGCATCCACCGATTGCGAAGTTCGGCATTGCCATTGCTGCAGGATACGGCGGCTTCTATCTGCCGAACGTGTTCCTGAAGAATCTGGTCCAGAAGCGGCAGGCTTCAATCACCCAGGCATTTCCCGATGCGCTCGACATGCTCCTGATCTGCGTGCAGGCCGGCATGTCGATCGAAGCGGCATTCGGCAAGATCTCGAAGGAGGTCGCCGGCCAATCGCTCGAGCTTGCGGAGGAGTTCAGCCTCACGACTGCCGAGCTCTCTTACCTCCAGGATCGCCGCATTGCTTTCGAGAACCTCGGCAAGCGGACGGGCATCGCCGGCATCAAGGCGGTGGCAACGGCGCTCATCCAGGCCGAGCGTTACGGTACGCCGGTTGGTCAGGCGCTTCGCGTGATGGCGAAGGAAAATCGCGAAATGCGCATGTCGGAGGCGGAGCGCAAGGCCGCCGCTCTACCGCCGAAGCTGACCGTGCCCATGATCGTTTTCTTCTTGCCGGTTCTCTTCATCGTCATTCTCGGGCCGGCGGTCATTCAGGTCATGAAGTGGAACTGATCCAACGCTGTTGCATTGCAGCCATCAAGTTTCCATCGGACGCGATGCCGGGCTAGCCCAAGTGGCCCCGGTTGGAGTACAGCCATTCATTGGAAGGCGTCGCCCAGTAAGCACGGCCTGGTCGGGTCGAGACGCGGGTTTGGGGACGGCCTGAGACCAAGCGACAGGCGGTCAACGCGTGCGACCACCGGATGCATACGACCTTGCGATCATCGGCGGCGGTGTGAACGGCTGCGGCATTGCCGCGGACGCTTCCGGACGCGGCCTGACCGTCCTCCTCGCGGAGAAGGGCGACCTTGGTGGCGCGACGAGCTCGGCGAGTTCAAAGCTCGTGCATGGCGGCCTGCGCTATCTGGAGCACTACGCCTTCCGCCTCGTCCGCGAAGCGCTCGGCGAGCGCGAGGTTCTGCTCGCGAAGGCCCCGCACATCATCTGGCCGCTGCGGTTCGTGCTCCCGCACGTGCCGGGCCAGCGCCCGCGCTGGATGCTGCGCGCGGGCCTCTTCCTCTATGATCACTTGCACCGACGTAAGGCCGTGCCGAGCTCGGCGGCGCTCGATCTCACGCGCGATCCCGGCGGCCGGCCGCTCAAGGCGCAGCTCACCCGCGGTTTTGCCTATTGGGACTGCTGGGTTGATGACGCGCGCCTCGTCATTCTCAATGCACAGGCAGCTGCAGAGCGTGGAGCGGAGATCCTGCCTCGCCATGAGGTCACAGCCGTGCGCGGCGAGGGGGCGCTGTGGCGCGTCATGATCCGCGGTGGCGGTCAGGAACGCGAAGTGCGCGCGCGTGCCCTCGTCAATGCCGCCGGGCCGTGGGTGAACAAAGTCGGCGGTGTTATCGCCGGCACTGAGGCCCCACGGCTGCGTCTGGTCAAGGGCAGCCACATCGTCGTGCCGCGCATTGCCGGCGCCGATGACGCCTACCTCATGCAGAACAGCGATGGCCGTGTCGTCTTCGCGCTTCCCTATGAGGAGCAATTCACGATCATCGGCACCACGGATGTCTCGTATGGCGGAGACCCCGCCGAGGTTGCGATCGACGAGAGCGAGATCGTCTACCTGCTTGATCTTGCAAGCCGCTTCTTTCGCACGCCGCTCCGTCGGTCGGATGTCGTGTGGACCTACTCCGGCGTCCGCCCACTCTACGATGACCAGTCGGCCAATCCTTCGGCCGTCACGCGGGACTATCATCTCGAGCTGGCAGCGTCCGCCGGTGCGCCACCGCTGTTGACAGTCATGGGCGGCAAGGTCACGACCTACCGGCGCCTCGCGGAGGAGGCGCTTGAGCGGCTCGAACCTTATCTCGCGGGCATGGGACCTGCGTGGACGGCCGGCGCGCCGCTCCCCGGCGGCGATCTCGAAGAGGCCGGTCATTTTGTTGCGGATCCCGTCGCAGCCTTCGCGCAGTTTGTGGCGCGCCTGGCACAAAAGCATCCCGGCTTCGACCGCACCTATCTGATGCGGCTCGCGCGCCGCCATGGATCGCACGTGCCGGCCGTGCTCGGCGATGCCCGCAGCCTCGCCGACATGGGGGCTTTACTCGGTCCGAGTCTCACCGAGCGCGAGGTCGTCTACCTCAAAGAGCGCGAGTGGGCCGCGAGCGCCGAGGACATTCTTTGGCGGCGAACCAAGGCCGGCCTGCATCTCGGCGCCGACGAGCGCGCCCGCGTCACGGACGCTATTGCGGCGCTGCTCTGAGCAGGCCAAGCTAAGTCACGAAAGAGATCATGAGAGAGTTCCGCGTATGACCGAGACTGCCCCGCCCCGCGTCGCCATCATCGGCGTCTGGCTCGAGAGTAACCGCCAGGCGCCCGTTGCCCACGAGCAGGATTTCAAGGACTTCTATCAGCTCGAGGGCGAGGCGATCCTCAAAGCGGCGCGCCATCCCAATCCCTCGATCATAGGCGAAGCCGCGGCATTCGTGAAAACCATGGATGCGACGGGGCCATGGGAACCCGTGCCGATCCTGCTTGCCGGCTGCCATCCGCACGGTCCCGTCGATGGCGCGCTCATGGACAAGTATCTCGCGATCTGCCGCAAGGGGCTTTCAGAGGCAGGCCATCTCGATGCCGTGTATGTCGCCAACCACGGAGCCATGATCGCGACCGATCGCGACGATCCCGACGGCGAGCTGATCGCGCTCGCACGTGAAGTGGCCGGCCCCACGGCGCGGGTCGTCGTGACGCTCGACCTGCACGGCAACATCTCCGAGCGCATGGTCGAGAAGTGCGATCTCATTGTCGGCTATCGCACGAACCCGCACGTCGACTACATCGAACGCGGCGAGGAGGCCGCGCTCGCACTCCGCCTCATGCTGGCAGGCCTCGCCGATCCCAAGTCGGCCTTCATCCGCTTGCCGCTGACGCCCGCTTCCGTGAACCTGCTCACGGCGAGCGGACCCTATGGCGAGATGATCGACTACGGCACGCGGCGACGCGCCGAGCTTGCGGGCGACATCCTTAATGTCTCGATCTTCGGCGGCTTCGTGTTCTCCGACAGCGAGAAGAATGGTGTCGGGATCATCGTCACGGCACGCCGCGACGTTGCCCGTGCGCGGATGCTCGCGAAAGAAATCGCCGAACTTGGCTGGGAAAACCGTGCGCGCTTCCGCAAGAAGCTGACGCCGCTCTCGGAAGGTGTGCAACTCGCGCTCAAGACGAACCGGCCGCCGGTCATCTATTCGGACTCGGGTGACAATCCGGGCGGCGGCGGTACCGGGCGGACGACCGAGCTGCTTTCGGCGCTGGTGTGGGCTGGCGCTCAGAACGTGCTCATCGGAAGCTTCTTCGATCCGCCGCTGGCGAAGGCGGCCCATGACGCAGGTGTCGGCGGCCGGATCCGCGCGCGTTTCAACAGCCACCCGGGCCTGCCCTGCGACGCACCCTTCGAGGCCGATGCGGAAGTGATCGGCCTTCACGATGGCACGATCGTCGGACGGCTCGGCTATGCCCAGGGGCGGACCATGCACCTCGGGCCGTCGGCGGCGCTCAAGATGGGCGGCGTAACGGCCATCGTCATCTCCGACCGGATGCAGACCGCCGACCCGATGTTTTTCGAGATGTTCGGCCTCGATATCGGTCAGGCCGCAACGGTGGCCGTCAAGTCGCGCGGGCACTTCCGCTCAGGTTTCATTCCCTGGTTTCCGCCCGAGAATGTCTACGAGATCGACACCGAGGGCCTCACGGCGCCGGTCCTTGAACGCCGGCAGTGGCAGCGCATTCCGCGCCCGTCCTATCCTCTCGACGAGGACGTAAACTGGTCGCCACCCGACTGGTGAGCCCAGCCGGTGAGAATGGCCGGCTCGGTCAACCCGCCATGCGCCGTGCGCGCATGAATATTTGCGTACCGCTCTTGCCAACACCGCCTTGAAAGTGCCAAACCGTAAGTCCGGACAAAGTCGTCGCGCGTAGGGACAGGTGCGCGACGAGCAAGCCAAGCTGTCTCTTGGGGAGCGCTAGGTGAGCGAGACGAGCGCCATCGTCGCGGAGACGGCCGCGCGCATTTTCGAGGATCTTGCCGATCCGCAGACCGTCAATCAAGCCAAGGATGAGGCGTGGCAGGCGCCGCTCTGGGCCTCGCTCGAGGAGAGCGGACTAACGCTCGCCTGGGTGCCCGACACGCTGGGCGGTGCCGGTGCCTCGTTGGCAGATGGCTTCGAGGTCGTGAAGGTAGCTGGACGATTTGCCGCCACCGTGCCGCTCGCAGAAACGCTGCTTGCGGGCTGGCTGCTCTCCGAAGCGGGCCTCTCCTCTCCCACCGGCACCATGACTGTGGCGCCGTCGCGCTGGGCGGACGAGCTCAAGATCGATGCTGGAGGCGTGATCACGGGCAAAGCACGCAATGTGCCCTTCGGCAGAAGCGCCGAGCATATTGCCGTGCTGGCAGATGGTCCCTCTGGCCCGGTCGTCGCGCTGGTAAAGCTCGCCGATGCGCGCGCGGGTGATGGGCGCAATCTTGCTGGTGACTCGAGTGCGGAACTCTCGTTCGACAAGGTGAAGGCTGTCGCACACGCGCCAGCGCCGGCCGGCCTCGACCGCAAGTGCCTCATGCTGCTCGGCGCGACGGTGCGCGCGAACCAGATGGCCGGTGCGCTGGAAACCGTTCTCGCGATCACCACACGCTATTCCGGCGAGCGCGTTGCCTTCGAGAAGCCCATCTCGAAATTTCAGGCAGTCCAACATAATCTCGCGCGCCTTGCCGGCGAGACGGCTGCGGCGGTGGCGGCTGCAGGCTCGGCTGCGGACACCTTCGCGAATGGCATCACCGACGATCGCCTCTTCCTCGAAGCGGCCGGCGCCAAGATCCGCGTCTCGGAAGCGGCGACCGAAGGCGCGTCGATCGGCCATCAGGTCCACGGCGCCATCGGCTTCACGAAAGAGCACATCCTGCACCGCTTCACGCTCCGGCTCTGGTCGTGGCGCGACGACTTCGGCAACGAGAGCGATTGGGCCGTGCGCCTCGGCCGCATGATCGCTGCGAAGGGTGCCGATGATCTCTGGCCGCTTGTCGCTTCCCGCTGAGTGGACATCATCTCTGTCTGACGGACTTCATTCATGACCGCCGCCATCCAGTTTGATCAGCTCCGTCTGCCTCCCGAGTGCGAGAAGCTGCGCGCCGAGGTTCGCGCGTTCATCGCCGAGGAGATCGAAGGCGGCTCCATCAAGCCCAGTGGCGCCACAGGTGGCGACAGCTTCAGCCGCGAGTTCAGCCGCAAAGTCGGCGCCAAGGGCTGGCTGGGGATGACCTGGCCGAAGAAGTACGGCGGCCATGAGCGCACATTCCTCGAGCGCTATGTCGTGACCGAGGAGCTGCGCGTTGCCAATGCGCCGACGCGGCTTCACTTCGTGGCGGATCGCCAGAGCGGGCCGATCTTGCTCAAATACGCGCCCGAGCACATCAAGATGAATGTGCTGCCCGCCATCTGCCGCGGCGAGTGCTGCTTCGCCATTGGCATGAGCGAGCCGAACTCGGGCTCGGACCTTTTTGCCGCCCGCACCAAAGCCACCAAGACGGACGGCGGCTGGCTCATCAACGGCACAAAAATCTGGACGTCGAATGCCCATCAGGCCGATTACATGATCGGCCTTTTCCGTACGTCTCAGCCGACCAAGGAGAACCGTCGCCACGGCCTCACGCAGTTCCTCGTCGACATGAAGACGAAGGGCATTACCTGCAATCCGGTCTACCAGATCACCGGCCATCACGACTTCAACGAGGTCGTGTTCGAGAATGCCTTCGTTCCCGAGGATCATGTGCTCGGCGAGATCGATGGCGCGTGGAAGCAGGCGACGAGCGAACTGGCGTACGAGCGCAGCGGGCCGGAGCGCTTCCTCGAGACCTACTATGTGCTCGAAGAGCTGGTGCGCGTGCTCGGTCCTGATCCGGACGTGCGGGGTGCGGAGGGCCTTGGCCGTCTCGTCGCGCAGCTTCACACGCTCCGTCGCATGTCGGTATCGGTCGCGGGAATGCTGCACGCGGGCAAGGAGCCCGTGCTCGAAGCGGCAATCGTGAAGGATGTCGGCACGATCTGGGAGCAGCGCCTCCCGCACAAGGCTCGCGAGCTGGCGGCTTTCAGCGAGCCCGAGGCGACGAACCAGATACCCTTCGAGAAGAAGCTCGCCTATGCGACGACCATCGCACCCAAGCTGACCATCCAGGGCGGCACCACCGAGGTTCTGCGCGGCATTATCGCGCGCGGATTGGGGCTGAGGTAGGCGGGCATGGCCGATATCGCAAAGCTACTGTCGCCGCGAAGTGTCGCCGTGATTGGTGCCGCGCCGAAGGGCCAGGGCTTGCGCGGCCGAATTCTCGAAATCCTCAACGCGCATTCCTATGCCGGGCGCGTCCATCCGGTGAGCCGCAGCCACAGCGAAGTCCAGGGTCTCAAGGCCTATCCGACGATCGGCGCCGTGCCGGAGCCGGTCGATCTCGCCGTGCTCATCATTCCTGCCGAGTATGTCGTCGACGAGCTGCGCCGCTGCGGCAAGGCCGGTGTCGGCGCCGCGATCGTGTTGAGTTCTGGCTTTGCCGAGGAGCCTGGCGAGGCCGGCGCGAAGATGCAGGCGGAGATCAAGGCCATCGGCGCCGAGTACGGCATGGCCGTCATGGGGCCGAACTCCGAAGGTTTCGCCAATCTGCCACTGGCGCTCTGCCCGACTTTCAGCCCGGCTGTGGCGCCCGGAAATCTGTCGCTGTTGCCGAAGAAGCCGCTTGGCGGCCGACGCGTTTCGGTCATCGCGCAGAGTGGCGGCATGGGTTTCGGCTTCTATGATCGTGGACGGCCGAAGGAGCTCGGCTACAACCTCATTGTGACGACGGGCAACGAGGCATCCCTCGAGGTCCTCGACTATGCCGATCATCTCATCGATGACGCCGGCACTGACGTCCTTCTCATGCTCGTCGAGGATATCAAGACGGGGGCGAAGTTCTCGGCCGTCGCCGAGAAGGCGCTGCGCGCTGGCAAACCCATCATCCTGAGCAAGATCGGCCAGTCCGATGCCGGAGCGCGGGCGGCGGCCTCACACACGGCGGCGCTCGCCGGCTCCTACGCGAGCTTTGGCGCTATGGCGCGCCACTATGGCATGGTCGAGGGACGCGATCTCGAGGAGATGGTCGATCTCGCGCAGGGGTTCCTCGCTTCAGGGCAAGATCTGCCGGCCGGACGCCGCGTCGGAATCTGTACGGCATCGGGTGGTGGCGGCGGATGGATGGCGGATGCATGTGCTGCTGCCGGTCTCGAAGTTCCCGAGCTCGATGCCGAGACGCGCCGGGAGATCGACAAGATCATCCCGAGCTACGGCACCTCGCAGAACCCCGTCGACGGCACCGCGCAAGCCATTCGTAGCGCCGGCTATGCGGGTCTTGCGGGGCGCGTTGCACCTTCGCCGATGGTGGATGGCATCATCGTCGTCATGAGCGGGCGCGCGGGCGAGCACGTTGCACACGAGCGCGAGGCCCTGATCAAGCTGCGGCGCGAGACGAAGAAGCCGATCTTCATGTGGAGCTATACGCTTCCCGTTTCGCTGACGTTGGAGACGCTAGCGGAAGCCGGCTATCCGCTCTTCACGAACATGCGGAATGCTGCCGGCACCATGGCGGCCATGGCCGACTACCGCGAGCGGCGCGAGCGCTTTCTCTCGGCGCCCGCTACCGTGCGCACGGCGGCGCCCGTGCACGAGCACGTCGACGAGATGCTGGCGAAGAGCCGGCGCGTTTTGACGGAGTTCGAAGCCCGCCGCGTGCTCGCAGCCTACGGTGTCGGTCAGACGACAGGCCAATACCTCGCCAAGACGGTGGAGCAGGCAGCAGAAGCCGTGGCTGCGATCGGCGCGCCAGTTGCCATGAAAGTCCAGTCGGCCGATATCCTGCACAAGACCGAGGCCGGTGGCGTGGCGCTCAAGGTTGGAGAGGCGCACGTCGGCGAGGCCTTCGCGACGATCATCGAACGCGCGCAGGACTATAATCCCGATGCGAAGATCGACGGCGTACTCGTCCAGCCCATGGCGGCCGCGGGGCGCGAGGTCATCCTCGGCATCAATAGCGATCCGCTCTTTGGCCCCATGCTCATGGTTGGCCTCGGCGGCATTCATGTCGAGGTGCTGAAGGACGTCGCGCTCGCGCCGGTTCCGCTGACGAAGCCGGCGGCTCTCGCGCTGATCGATCGCCTCAACGGCCGTGCGCTCCTCGATGCGCAGCGCGGCGCTCCCGCGGCAGATGTCGACGCGCTCGCCGAGCTGATGGTGCGCCTCTCACGTTTTGCGGCCGATCATGCCGGGACAATCGCCGAGATCGACCTCAATCCCGTGTTCGTGCATCCTGCCGGGCAGGGCGTTACGGTCGCGGACGCCCTCATCATCCAGCACGGGCACGGCTGAGCCATGTGCGCTACGATATCCTGCTGACGGAGAGCCTCATGACGGAATTCAAGGACATCACCATCGAGCGCAGCGGGAACATCGCGACCATCGTGATCCAGCGCCCGCCGCACAACTTCTTCGACATGCCTCTAATCCAGCAGATTGCCTCGGCACTCGAAGGCTTCGATAAAGAAATCGACGTGCGCGCGATCGTGCTGGCGAGCGAAGGCAAGTCCTTCTGCGCCGGCGCCAACTTTGGCGATGGCAGCAGCCTCGACAAACAAGGCAATCGGCCGAATGAGGGTAAAGAGAACAACTCCGGCCATATCTACCAGGAAGCCGTACGCATTTTTCGCGCAAAGAAGCCGATCATTGCGGCCGTGCAGGGCCCGGCGATCGGTGGCGGCCTCGGCCTCGCCGTCGCCTGTGATTTCCGCATTGCAGCGCCGGAAGCGCGCTTCTCCGCGAACTTCACACGTCTCGGTTTCCATCCGGGTTTTGGACTGACGTATACGCTGCCCCGTCTCATCGGTGTGCAGCAAGCCTCGAAGTTGTTCTATACGAGCCGTCGTCTGACGGGTGAGGAAGCGCTGGCGATCGGCCTTGCCGACGAGGTCGTGCCGCTCGCCGAGGTGCGCTCGCGTGCGCAGGCTTTTGCAGCCGAGATCGCCGAGAATGCGCCGCTCGCCGTGCAGGCCACGCGCGCGACGATCCGCGCCGGGCTCGCCGACAAGGTGCGTGAGCAGACCGATCACGAGCTGAGCCTGCAGAAGGATCTGCGCGCTGCCGAAGACTTCAAGGAGGGCGTGAAGGCCTATGCCGAGCGTCGCAAGCCGAACTTTACGGGGCGGTGAGCGCGCTGCAAACGTATGAATGACGGTAGCCGGCTCGCTCAATGAAGCCGGCGCCCCAAGAGAGGAGGAAGTCCATGCCTGCGGGCTACAACGACGATCCGGGTCTGTCCGGCAAGGTTGCCATCATTGCCGGCGGCGGCGCCGCTGGTGACGGCATTGGCAACGGTCGCGCGGCAGCGCTGTTGCTCGCCTCGTCCGGTACCAAGGTGCTCGTCGTCGATCGTGAACTGGCGCTGGCGCAGCGCACGGCCGACATGATCACGAAGGAGGGTGGCACCGCAGCTGCGCACGCGGCCGATCTTACCGACGAGAGGCAGTGCAAGACGACAGTTGAATCTGCCGTCGATCGCTTCGGTCGCCTCGACTTCCTCGACAACAACATCGGCATCTCGAGTCGCGGCACTGTCGTCGACGAGCCGCAGGCCACCTGGCAGCGCATGATGCAGGTCAATGTCGAGGTCATGTTCCTCACCTCGAAGTACGCCATCCCCGCCATGATCAAGACCGCGGGTCGTGGCGCCATCGTCAATGTCTCGTCGATCTCGGCGCTGCGTCCGCGCGGCCTGACCATCTACACGACGACCAAGGCGGCGGTGATCGGGCTGACGCGGGCCATGGCCGTCGACCACGGCAAGGACGGCATCCGCGTCAATTGCATTTGCCCCGGTCCCGTCTACACGCCCATGGTCTATGCACGCGGCATGAGCGATCAGGCGCGTGACAACCGCCGTCGTGCCTCCACGCTGGCGATAGAGGGCACCGGCTGGGATATCGGCAATGCGGTGCGCTTCCTGATGTCCGACCACGCCCGCTACATCACCGGCCACACGCTCGTCGTGGACGGCGGTACCACGCTCCAGGCGCCGGAGCGCGAAAGCGAGAGCGAATAAAGAGCCCACCGAGGAAAGCGCCTATGGCCCGCCTGCCCTATATCGAGAAAGCCGACCTGCCGCCCGAGCATCAGGATCTCATGAAGCGCGAGATCACGCTCTACAAGCAGCTCGTGAACAGCCCCAATGCGCTGCGTGCCTTCCAGGGCCTCGGCTATTTCATCCGCTACAAGAGCACGCTCGACGCACGCCTTCGGGAGCTGGCGATCCTCCAGGTCGGCTGGCTTGCGCGCTCTCCCTACGAGTGGTCGCACCACATCAAGATCGGCTACGACTTCGGCGTGAGCGACGCGGATATCAAGGCACTCATCGATGATACTGCCGGCAAAGCAACGTCGCTCGGAGCCATCGAGCGGCTGGTCCTGCTCGCCGCCCGAGAGTCGACGAACGACGGCGCGGTGAGCAAGGCAACCTTCGACGCGCTTCGGAAGCATCTTTCCAACGAGCACATGATCGATCTCGTCGTGACGATCGGCTTCTACAACGCCGTCGTGCGCACGCTGGCAAGCCTCGAGATCGATGTCGAGCCCGAGTACCAGAAGTATCTCGAGAAATATCCTTTCCCTGCCAAGCCCGTCTGAGGAGCACCTCCATGCGGATGAAAGATAAGGTCACGGTCATCATCGGTGCCGGCCAGAGCCCGGGCGAGGGCATTGGCAATGGCCGCGCGACGGCTATCGTGTTTGCGCGCGAAGGCGCGAAGGTTCTCTGCGTCGACAATCGCCTCGAGTCGGGCGAGGAGACGGCAGAGATCCTCAAGAAGGCCGGTGGCGTCGCGGCTGGCTTCAAGGCCGACGTGATGAAGGAGGCCGAGATGAAGGCGGCCGTCGACGAGGCCGTGAAGCGCTGGGGCCGCCTCGATACGCTCCACTACAACGTCGGCGTCTCGCTTGGCGGCGGCGACAAGCCGCCTCTCGAGATCACCGAGGAAGCCTTCGACAGGGTGAACGCGATCAACCTGCGCGGCTTCATCATGGCGTGCAAGCACGCGCTGCCGATCATGCGTGAGCAGCGCTCGGGCTCGATCCTGTCGATCTCGTCCGTCGCCGCCCTATCGTCGAGCTACGCAACGGTCGCCTACAAGACGACCAAGGCCGGGATGATCGCCTATACCGAGCAAATCGCGCGTCACAATGCCGAATACGGCGTGCGCGCCAACATCATCCTTCCGGGGCTCATGGATACGCCCATGGCCGTCGATACGCGCGCCCGCGTCTGGGGCCAGTCGCGCGCCGAGGTTGTGGCAACGCGCAATGCCCGTGTGCCCTTGCGAAAGACCATGGGTACGGGTTGGGACGTGGCTAATGCCGCGCTCTTCCTGGCGTCGGACGAGGCGAGCTTCATCACCGGGGTCGCTCTACCTGTGGATGGCGGCGCGCTGCTTCGTTCTGGCGATTGAGCCGTGGCGGCGTTCACTATGACATGAAGCATTGATCGTGGATCGGTGAGCGACTAGCCTGATCGTTCAACAGTCTGGCCTTTCGAGGCAAAGTGCTTCAACCGTTGAAACCGACGAAGGAGAAGAATCGCAGGCGTCCGGATTTATCGGGACTGGAATGGAAACCGAAGGATGCAATCGGGCCGAACTCGGCCACGAGCCCTAGGAACCAGACCTTCCGGCGCATGGTGGAATACGAAGGCGGTCGGCGCCCAACGTAGCGCCGATAGGGAAACACAAAGGAGGAAGCGTATGAAAGCGGTTTGGTACGCGACGGCGGCCCTGGGGCTTGCTGTCGGCATAGGCGACGTTGGTACGGCGTTCGCCCAGAAGCCCGGTGGCACGCTTCGCATCTATCATCGCGATACGCCGGCGAGCGCCTCGATTCACGAGGAGGCGACAGTCTCGACGAATCTGCCGTTCATGGCGGTGTACAACAACCTCGTCATCTATGATCAGCAGAAGAAGCAGAACAACATGGACACGATCGTCGCGGATCTCGCGACGAGCTGGTCATGGGACGACAGCAAGACGAAGCTGACGTTTAAGCTGCATGAAGGCGTGAAGTGGCACGACGGCAAGCCGTTCACTTCGGAAGACGTCAAGTGCACGTTCGAGATGCTGCAGGGTAAAGGCAAGCAGCGCCTGCGCAAGAACCCGCGCGCCATCTGGTTCCGCAATCTCAAGGAAGTCACAACCAACGGCCCGCTCGAGGCGACGTTTGTGCTCGAGAAGCCGCAGGCCGCGTTCCTGGCCTTGCTGGCGTCCGGCTATACGCCGATCTATTCGTGCCACGTCAATCCCGCCGATATGCGCACGAAGCCGGTTGGCACAGGCCCCTTCAAGTTCACCGAATTCAAGGGCAATGAGATCATTCGTCTGACCAAGAATCCGGATTACTTCAAAAAGGGCAAGCCCCTCGTCGACGCGATCGAGATGAGGATCATAACGAACCGTTCGACGCGTATCCTCGCGTTCCAGGCCGGCGAGTTCGACATGACCTTCTCGCAGGACATCACTATTCCGCTGTTAAAGGACATGGAGAAGCAGGCTCCGAAGGCGATCTGCGAGACCAAGCCGCAGTACGTGAGCCGAAATCTCATCGTTAATCGTGAGGCTGCGCCGTTCGACAACCCCCAAGTTCGCAAGGCCATGGCGCTGGCACTCGATCGAAAGGCCTTCATCGATATCTTGACGGAAGGCAAGGGTGATATCGGCGGTGCGATGCTTCCGCTGCCCGAAGGTGCCTGGGGTATGCCTCCGGAGGAACTGGCGAAGATGACCGGCTATACGGGCGATATCGCCAAGAATCGCGCCGAGGGCCGCAAGATCATGGAGGGGCTCGGCTACAGCGCCTCGAATCCGTTGAAGGTGAAGATCGCAACCCGAAACATCGCCATCTATCGCGATCCGGCGGTGATCCTGATCGATCAGCTCAAGCAGATCCACATGGATGGGGAGCTCGAGGTGGTCGATACGCCGCTCTGGCACGCGAAAGTCGCGCGTAAGGATTACCAAGTTGGCATGAACCTCACCGGCGTCGCGGTTGACGATCCGGATGCCAACCTAGTCGAGAACTACGCGTGCAAGTCCGAGCGCAACTACACGAACTACTGCAACCCCGAAGTCGAAAAGCTGATCGAGCAGCAGTCGATAATCACCGACGTTGCCGAGCGCAAGAAGGTCGTGTGGAAGATCGAGCAGATTCTGAATGACGATCTCGCACGCCCGATCATCTATCACGATCGTGCTGCGACCTGCTGGTGGCCACATGTGAAGGGTTTCGTCGGCCACGAGAACTCGATCTACAACAACTGGCGCCTCGAAGACGTCTGGCTCGAAAAGTAAGGCCAGATACTTGAGGACGGGTGCGGCAGGGAACTCAGCTCCCTGTCGCGCTGAAGCTTAGCCGGTTCTGTCGCGACGGAACCTCGAGCGGAAGCGGCGGCGATATCGCCGCATCCGACTAGCACTTCAAACGATGCTCCAGGCGACCTGAAGGAGGCTCCCGTGGGTGCCTATATGATCCGACGATTTCTGCTGATGATCCTGACTCTGTTCGGGATGTCGGTGCTGATCTTCGTCATGCTCCGTGTCGTTCCGGGGAACATCGTCGACATTCTCTTCGACTCGGCGGGGATGGTGAACCCCGAGGACAAGAAGCGGCTCGAAGCCGAGCTTGGCCTCGATAAGCCGATTGTCCAGCAGTACGTGTCGTGGATCACCAACATGATGAAGGGTGATCTCGGCTACTCCTACGTCTCGGAGAAGCCGGCGCTCGACGAGATCCTGCCGCGCATTCCTGTGACGGCCAAGCTTGCCGCGCTCGCTCTCTTCTTCTCCGTGCTCTTCGGCGTGCCGCTCGGCGTCATCAGTGCCGTCCGCCAAAATACGGGCCTCGACTACTTCCTGCGCGTGGTGAGCCTGTCGGGCCTGTCGCTGCCCTCGTTCTGGCTCGGACTGCTCATCCTTATGGCCTTCGTCCAGTACACCGGCTGGATCCCCATCTACTCTGATGCGCAACGCAACTTCTGGCAGGAGCTCTGGCTACTCAGTATTCCGGCGGCCGCGGTGGGTTTCCGCGCATCGGCCCTGATCATGCGCCTCACGCGGTCATCGATGCTCGAGGTGCTTCGCCAGGACTACATCCGCACGGCGCGCGCGAAGGGTGCGACGAGGCAGTCGGTCAACTACGACCACGCGCTGCGCAATGCGGTGCTGCCCGTCGTCACCATCATCGGTATAGAGGCGGCCTTCCTCATTGGCGGCCTGATCGTCACCGAGACGGTGTTCAACATTCCGGGCGTCGCCCGCTTCCTCGTGGAGGCGATCCGCTGGCGTGACTATCCGATCGTCCAAAACCTCGTGATGCTGATCGCCGTCGTCACAGTCGTCGTGAATTTCATCGTCGACATGGCGTACGTCGTTCTCGATCCGCGCATCAAGTACGAAGGCTGAGGCAAGCCATGGCAACCATAGACCACAAAGCGGAATTGGCCCGAGCGGGCGCCGGTGTTAGCGGGTTCTGGGGGACGAGCCTGCATCTTGCCCGTCGCTATCCGCTCGGCGCGGCAGGCGCGGTCATCGTTCTTCTGTTCGTGCTGACGGCCCTCTTCGCGGGCTATCTCACCGCCTACGATCCGACGACGACCAACTCGCGTGCCTCGCTCGCACGTCCGAGCCCCGATCACATTCTCGGCGCCGACTTCATGGGCCGCGACATGTGGAGCCGCATCGTTTATGGCGCCCGCATCTCGCTCGCTGTCGGCATCGGCTCGACGGTGGTCGGCTGCTTCTTCGGTGTCGCCATCGGGCTCATGTCCGGCTACTACGGTGGCTGGATCGACCTGCTTACGCAGCGCCTCATCGACATCATGCAGGCCCTGCCGCTGCTCGTCATGGCGCTGCTCATGGCTGCTTCGCTCGGGCCTTCGCTGACGAACACTATTGTCGCGATATCGATCCCGATCATTCCTCATGTAGCCCGCGTCATACGATCGAATACGCTTGCGCTGAGGGAGATGCCTTATGTCGAGGCGGCCCGCGCCGTCGGCATGAGCGAGTGGAAGATCGCCGTACGACACGTGCTGCCGAACACAATTGCGCCGCTCATCGTGCTGGGGACTGCACAGCTTGGAGCCGCCATTCTGACCGAGGCCTCGCTCTCCTTCCTCGGTCTTGGCATTCCGGAGCCGCACCCCTCCTGGGGACGGATGTTGTCGGAATCCGCGGCCGAATACGTGAGGACCGCGCCATGGCTCGTCATCTTTCCCGGCATCGCGATCTCGCTCGCGGTGTTCGGCACGAACCTGCTCGGCGATGCCGTGCGCGACATCCTCGATCCTCGCGAGCGGAGCTGATGCACAACCTGAGGCCACGGACCGTGACGTCATGAATGACTGGACGGGAGCGAGCCGGGGACGCGACGCGCGACGATGAAGACAGGGAGCCCAATGACGACCACAGCCTCGATATCTCAACCGGCGCCGGCCCGCGTGCCCGCATCCGAGAACCTCCTCGAGGTCACGGATCTGCGCACGTACTTCTTCACGCGCCACGGCGTGGTCAAGGCAGTGGATGGCGTCGACTTCGCGCTGAAGCCCAGGGAGACGCTGGCGATCGTCGGCGAGTCGGGCTGCGGGAAGTCGATCACCGCGCTGTCGCTGCTCCGCCTCATCCCGGTGCCACCGGGGCGTATTATCAGTGGTTCCATCAAGCTCGACGGCGTCGACTTGATCAAGCTCGACGAAGAGGCGATGCGCCGGATACGCGGCAACGACATCTCCATGATCTTCCAGGAGCCCATGACGTCGCTCAATCCCGTCATGACCATCGGGCGGCAAATCGCGGAAGTGCTGCTGCTCCACCAGGGCATGACGACCAGGCAGGCCTACGAGCGCGCCGTCGAGATGCTGCGGCTCGTGAAGATCCCGGAACCCGAGCAGCGCGTGAAGGAGTATCCTCATCAGCTCTCGGGCGGCATGCGCCAGCGCGCCATGATCGCGATCGCGCTTGCCTGCAATCCGAAAGTGCTGATCGCCGATGAGCCGACGACGGCGCTCGACGTGACCATCCAGGCGCAGATCCTTGACCTTATTCTCGAGCTGCAGAACCGCCTCGGCACGGCGGTCGTGCTCATCACGCACGATCTCGGCGTCGTCGCGGAGACGGCGCAGCGCGTCATTGTGATGTACGCCGGCCGCAAGGTCGAGGAAGCGGATGTCGGCGAGCTCTTCGCGCATCCGATGCATCCCTATACACGCGGCCTGATGGCCTCGATCCCGCGGCTCGACCTCATGCGCGGCGAGGAAAAGGATAGCACTGAACGGCTGCAGGAAATTCCGGGCATCGTGCCGGCCCTGAGTGCGCTGCCGCCGGGCTGCGCATTCGCGCCGCGCTGCCCCCATGCCGATGACCGCTGCCGTGCCGAGTATCCGCCCTATGAGCAGAAGAAAAGCGGACACTGGGCTGCCTGCTGGCGCGCGGACGAACTCTTTGGAGGCGCCAATGCATGACGGAGCGGAGAGCGGCGTGACGCCGGGCACGGCGAACGGCGCCAGCGATAGCGGGCCGCGCCCCAATCGGGCGCCCGCGCTCGAGGTGCGGGACCTGAAGAAGCACTTCCCCGTCAAGAAGGGGTTGCTGCAGACCACGGTCGGGCACGTCTATGCCGTCGATGGCGTGTCCTTCACGATCCGCGAAGGCGAGACATTAGGCCTCGTCGGCGAGTCCGGTTGCGGCAAGTCGACGGTCGGTCGCGCCATCCTAAGGCTCGTTGAGCCGACCTCCGGCAGCATCAAGATCGAAGGCGATGAGATCACCGGCCTCTCGAAGCAGGAGCTACGCCCGTACCGCCGCGAGATGCAGATCATCTTCCAGGACCCGTTCTCGTCGCTCGATCCGCGCATGAGCGCCGGCGACATCGTCGGCGAACCCCTGAAGGTGCATGGCATCGGCAACGCCGCGGAGCGACGCGAGCGCGTGGCGGAGCTGTTCGCACGCGTCGGCCTCCGCCAGGCGCAGATGGACGCCTTTCCGCATCAGTTCTCGGGCGGCCAGCGCCAGCGTATCGGCATTGCGCGCGCGCTCGCCCTCAACCCGAAGCTCATCATCGGCGATGAGCCCGTCTCGGCGCTCGACGTGTCCATCCAGGCGCAGGTCATCAATCTGCTCATGGACCTGCAGCAGGAGCGCGGGCTCGGCTATCTCTTCATTTCGCACAACCTCGCTGTCGTCGAGCACATCTCGCACCATATTGCGGTCATGTATCTCGGCCGCATCGTCGAGTATGCCGACAAGCGCACACTCTTCACGGCGCCGCGCCATCCCTATACCGAAGCGCTGCTCTCGGCCGTGCCGGTGCCGGATCCCTCGATCAAGCGCAAGAAGGTCGTGCTGGAAGGCGATGTGCCGAGCCCGATGAAGCCGCCTTCGGGCTGCCATTTCCATACGCGCTGCCCGATTGCGCAGGATCGCTGCAAGATCGAGAGCCCCGTTCTTCGCGATGTCGGCGGCGGACAGAAGGTTTCCTGCCACTTCAGGTAGCCTGCGGGGACATCACTCGGCCTGCTTCAAGCTTTCGAAGGCTGCGAGCGCGCGTGTCCGCGCCTCCTTGTGATCAACGATCGGATGCGGGTAGTTGCGCCCCAGCTCCACGCCCGCTTTGGCGAGAATTTCTCCTGGCACGTCCCAAGGCGCGTGAATCTGCGGCGCCGGCAGCTTCGCGAGCTCAGGGCACCACTTGCGCACATATGCGCCATCGGGATCGAAGGTCTCACCCTGCTTCTGCGGATTGAATATGCGGAAGTAGGGCGCTGCATCCACGCCCGAGCCCGTCACCCATTGCCAGCTCGATGCGTTGTTCGCGAGATCGGCATCGACGAGCGTGTCCCAGAACCAGGCTTCGCCTTTCTGCCAGGGCTGGAGGAGATGCTTCACGAGGAATGATCCCGCGATCATGCGCACGCGATTGTGCATCCATCCGGTGGCCCACAGCTCCCGCATCCCCGCATCGACGATCGGATAGCCCGTACGGCCACGCTGCCAGCTGCGAAGTGCCTTGGCATCGTTCTTCCAGGGAAAATCGGCGAAGGGCTCGCGCACGGGCGCGTCCGGCATCTTCGGATGCTGCACGAGCTGATGATACGAAAACTCGCGCCATAGCAGCTCTTTGAGGAAGACCTCGACGCCTTTTCCGCGCTCGGGATGAGCTTCGGCAATGGCACGCACACGCTGCCAACACTGCCGCGGGCTGATCTCCCCGTAATGAAGATGCGGCGAAAGCCGTGACGTGCCGGCGAGATCGGGGCGATTGCGCCGCTCGTGATATTCAGCGACGCCAGACCTCAGAAAATTATTGAGGCGGTTGCGCGCTGCATCCTCGCCCGGCGTCCAGACATCTCTGAAACCTGCCGCCCAATCGGGCTTCGTCGGAGTGAGTTCCCAATCTGCGAGCTTCTCAGAAGATGGCCAGCGCGAGGGAGCCTGCATGTTCCGCGGTGCCGGGAGCAGCTTTCCCGGATCCTCGGCGGCAAAGGCTGCACGCGAGAACGGCGTGTAAACCTGGAATGGCTTGCCCTGGCCCGTGCGCAGCGTCTCTGGCTCGAAAAGCAGCGCACCGCGGTGGCGCTTCAGTGCAATGCCGGATTGATCGAGATCGCCCTTTAGAACCGTCTCGAGCGCACTGGCCCATGGTTCATAGGCGCGCGAGCAGTAGATCGCCTCGGCGCCGACATCAGACGCAATGCGTGGCAGGATTTTCCGCGTCGAACCACGCGCGAGAATGAGGCGTGAGCCGACATCTGTAAGACTCTTGGTCAAGGCCGCGAGACTGCCGTGGAGCCACCAGCGGCTCGCACCACCCGCCCGCCAGCGGCCGGCCGCATCATCATCGAGAATGAAGAGCGGAATGACCGGCAGACCTGAAGCCGCTGCCGCATGAAGTGCCGGGTTGTCCGCAAGGCGCAGATCGTTGCGGAACCACATGATCACTGCAGCCGTCATCAGCTACGTTGCCTCTGTGAGTGGAGCGTCAGAGCCAAGATAACGCGCGTGACGTCACGTCAGTTCTTGAAGAGCAGGTCGAAGAGCGTCTTGGGCTTGCCGCCCTTGTAGCCCCCGCCTGGGCCGCTGCTGCGGCGACGATCGGCGTTGTACTCACCGAAGTTGCCTTGCGCCCAGGGCGCCCAACTCGGCGCACCGCCACCGCCGCTATAGCGTGGCCCCGAGTCGAGCCGGCGGGGTTGCTGGGCGACCTCGCGGTCGACGGGTGCTGCGAGCAGATATTCCTCGCTGCCGCCCTCGAGACCGGCGACCGTGAGCTTGGTCTCGGACCAGGTCCACTCCGCTGCGCGCGTGCCCTGACGCACCTGCTCGATGGTGATGACGCGCCGCGCGCGCGTATCGATGACGGCGGCGTGCTCGACCTCCTCGGGACCGCCTTTGCCGTCCACTGTGCCAGCCGTGAAGCGCAGAATGCCGATGTGCTGCGACGCCTCGGGGCGCATCGACCAGTCGGTCAGCCGCGGCAGACCATCGCCCATGAGCTCGAGTGGGACAGTGAGCCGCGGAAAGCGTGCGTTGGTCGCGAAATGCTGATTGCCGCGCACCTGCAGGCGCCACTCGCCGAGGCTCTGCTCTTCAAGCTCGTGACTTGCCGCGATCTGGGCTGCGCCATTACGTTCGAGGGCGGCAGCCGCCTCGCGCAGCATGGGCTTCAGCTCCAGCGCCCGGCGCAGCTCCACGATCGCCTCGTCGGTCCGCCCCGTAGCTTCGAGCAGCTCTCCGCGCGCCCAGATCACCTCGGGCCGTTCCGGCTCGAGGCCCATGGCGCGTTCAATGTCCGTCTGCCCAAGCTCCGGACGTCCCATAAGCCGGTAGACCCACGCCCGATAGGCATAGGCCTGAGCCGAGCGCGGATCGATCTCGATCGCGCGCGAGAGGTCGTTGAGGGCTTCTTCGTAGCGCGCGGCCTTGGCCTGCGCGAAACCCTGTGCCTCGATGGCGCCATTCGACTTCGGATCGATCGCGACGGCGTGCTGGAAGTCGCGGAGCGCCGCCGGAATGTCGCGCGCGGCAATGGCGGCATAGCCGCGCAGCAACATCACTTCGATGTTGTCGCGATCGATCTCCAGCACGCGCCCGAGATCGTCGGTCGCGTCCTTGTAGCGTTCGAGCGCGAGATAGGCTTCGGCGCGTGCGCGCAGTGCTGGCGCGAAGCGTGGTGCGACGGCAAGCGCGCGTCCGAGATCACGCAGCGCTGCGTGAGGGCGCCCCTGGGCGAGATGCACGCGGCCGCGGCCGGCAAAGGCCGCGCCATCGGTCTGCAGGAGGCCGATTGCGCGCGAGTAGTCGCCGAGCGCAGCCCGGTGATTGCCGAGGCGGACATGGGCCGCCGCCCGATTGGTCAGTGCAGCGGCATAGCTCGGCGCGAGCACGAGTGCGCGGTCGAAGTCGCGTATGGCTTCGGGCGTGGCGCCGATCTCCAAGAGGACGGTGCCGCGGTTGTTGTAAGCCGTGGCGCCCTCGGGCACGAGCTGGATGGCGCGATTGAAGTCCTCGAGTGCGGCACGAGGCTGGCCGAGCCGTGCTCGCGCGACGCCGCGGTCGATGTGCAGAAGCGCGCGCTGGTCGTTCGGGAGGCTCTCGATGGCGAGCGCGGCATTGTAGAGGCGGATCGCGTCCTCTGCGCGGTCCGAGCGCAATGCGGCCACGGCCTGACGCACACGCAGGGCGGCATCGGCGGGCGAGGCAGCAGCCGGCTGCGGTGTGGGCGTGCCGGTCTGAGCTTGGGCGGATCCAGGAATGATCACGAACGCGACAGCAGCAGCGCGCAGCCAGTGCGGCGCCATGCTCTGTCGGCCGTGTGTCTTTCCATCGAAGATCATAGGCTCTCTTTCAGCGACCGGCGCCGATCGCCTCCAGGAATCATGACTTTGTAGCACAAATCGGTCGGCGAACGGTTGAGCCTACGCGGGCAGCTCGTAGCCGATCGCAGCCTCGATCGCGATGGTCTTCTGCACGGCCGGGCGGTCATGCGCTGGTAGTGGGCGTCGAGGTTTGGAAAGGCACCGGGCGCCGGCCGGAGCGAGTTGAAGAAGCGCCAATACAGACGGAGGAGATGAATGTCGGCGATCGAGTAGGTGTCGACCGCCCAGGTCCGGGCACCGAGCCGCTGATCGACGAGCGCGTAGATGGCACGTGCGTGGTCGAGGCCGCGGCGACGGGCAGGATGGATGGTCGCGGCAATGAACGACATCCAGGAAATGACCTGCGCCTCTGCTTCAAGATCACCCTCCGGCAGCAGGCCCGCATCAGGAAAGCGCCGTGCGAGATGGAAGAGAATGCCCGCGGCCTCGCTCAGTGGCCGGCCATCGATCACAAGCGTCGGAACCTTGCCCTCGGGATTGAGGGCCAGATAGTCCGGCGTCCGGTTCTCTTTGCGCGCGAACGAAATGGGCCGCGCTTCGAACGGGACACCGATCTCATGGAGCGCGATGTGGGGTGCCATGGAGCTGGCGCCGGGTGCGAAGTAGAGGGTCAGCATTCGCACCCCCAAGCCACTCGATCGTCAGTCCTCGCCGGGTGGCGAGAATTCTGCTTCGCGCGTCCGACGCGCGATCTTGTCGAGGACGCCGTTGACCACGCGCGGCTCGTCCTCGCTGAAGAAGGCCTTGGCGACTTCCACGTATTCGCTGATGACGACGCGGGCCGGAACATCCGTGCGCTCGATCAGCTCGAAGACGCCGGCACGCAGAATCGCGCGCAAGGTGGAATCGACGCGCGTGAGCCGCCAGCCTTCGGCGAGCTGGGCATCCACGATCGGGTCGATCTCGCGCTGGCGGCGGACGACACCGCGCAGGATAGCCGCGAAGAAATCGCGGTCGGCGGCCGAGACGGACTTGTCTTCTGCCTTCTCACCGAAGTGATGCAGATTGAACTGGCCGATGACGTTGTTGAGGTCGGTCTCGGCGAGGTCCATCTGGTAGAGGGCCTGTACGGCACTGAGCCGCGCGGCACTGCGGGGCGCGAGCGGACGTGGTTCGTTGGCGGGCGCTCTCATTGTTGTCGCCCGGCGAAGTCGTGGCCGATCTCAAGGAGCTTGAGGCACGCGCGTGCAGCATCGGCGCCCTTGCCGGCGAGCCCGCCCTCGGCGCGCGCCATGGCCTGGGCATGCGTGTCGACGGTCAGAATGGCATTGCCGACCGGGAGCGCGAGGTCCATCGCGGTCCGCATCAGCCAGTGATTGGCGTTGTTGCACACGATGTCGTAGTGCGAGGTCTCGCCGCGGATGACACAGCCGAGCGCAATGGCGCCGTCGAAGGGCTTCGGATTGTCCTCGTCGAAGCGCCCCGAGGCGGCGCTGACGGCCAACACCTGTGGAATCTCCAGTGCGCCCGGCACGACAATGCGCTCGTACGTGCAGCCGTGGGCATCGAGTACGGCGAGCGCGCCCGCGATCAGTGCGGCGCTCACGTCCTCGTAGTAGGGCGCCTCGATAATGAGGATATGCGCGTCGATCTTGCCGGCGCGCGGGCCAATGGGTGTGCCTCTGCCGGCCATGCTCTTACCTAACCTCTCGCGTGCCGACGATCTTGAGCCCGTAGCCCTCGATACCGACGTAGCGCGAGCGCGGTACGTTGGTCAGCAGCTCCATTTCAGTAACGCCGAGATCGCGCAGGATCTGTGCACCGATGCCGATCTCCACGCGGCGGCGTTCGGCACGGGCTTGTGGCGCCTTCGACTGCTCGCGCTCGGAAAGCCAGCTGGAAAGTGAGCGCGGCCTCAGATCGCGGATGAGAACGATGGCGCCGCGGCCCTCGGCGGCGATCATCTGCATGCATTTCTGAAGGAAGGCCTCGGGGCGGTTCGGCGTGCCGATGCCGAGAAGATCGGCGGGCATGTTGACGGCGTGGACGCGCACGAGCACCGGCTCGGGCCCGCTCAGGTCGCCGCGCACGAGCACGAGATGCTCGACGGGATCGACGGTCGTCTCATAGACGTGCAGATCGAAGGTGCCGCCGAATGTGCTCTCGACTTTCCGCGAGGCCGTGCGGTTGACGATGCGGTCGTTCTGAAGGCGGTAGGCGATCAGGTCCTCGATGGTCCCGATCTTGAGGCCGTGACGCTGGGCGAAGGATACGAGATCCGGCATCCGCGCCATGGTGCCGTCGTCGTTCATGATCTCGCAGATGACGCCCGCCGGCAGCAGCCCGGCCATGCGCGCGAGATCGACGGACGCCTCGGTGTGGCCAGCGCGGACGAGCACGCCGCCGTCGCGCGCGACGAGCGGGAAAACATGGCCCGGCGAGACGATGTCGGCGTGCGTCTTGTTGGGGTCGATGGCCGTCGCGATGGTGAGCGCGCGATCGTGCGCGGAGATGCCTGTCGCAATGCCTTCCTTAGCCTCGATCGAGACTGTGAAGGCCGTGCGGTTGCGGGCGCCGTTGTTGCGCGTCATCAGCTCCAGACGGAGCTGCTCGGCGCGCTGCTCAGTCATGGAGAGGCAGATCAGTCCGCGCCCGTGCTTGGCCATGAAGTTGATCTTGTCAGGCGTCGCCATTTGCGCGGGAATGACGAGATCGCCCTCGTTTTCGCGGTCCTCGGCGTCGACGAGGATCACCATGCGGCCGTTGCGCAGATCATCAAGGATGTCGGCGATCGGCGAGATGAAGCCCTTGCCCTCGGAATATTCCACGCGCGCAAGGTCCGCGACGCTGCCCGGGCCAGTACTGTCGGTAGGGCCGTTCGTCACCGGCGCATCTCCAGAAGCCGCGCCACGTAGCGCGCGAGGGGGTCGATCTCGATGTTGACGCGATCGCCGGGCTTTTTGCCCCCCCACGTGGTTACCGTCAAGGTATGGGGAATGAGGTTCACGCCGAAGCGGGCGCCGTCCACCTCGTTGACCGTGAGCGAAGTGCCGTCCAGTGCCACAGATCCCTTGGGTGCGATGAATGGCGCGAGCGCGGCAGGTGCCTCGAAAGTCAGCCGGCGGCTCTCGCCATCGGCGCGGATATCGGCAATTTGCGCGACCCCGTCGACGTGGCCTGAGACAATGTGACCGCCGAGCTCGTCGCCGGCCTTGAGCGCACGCTCGAGATTGATGCTGCGGCCCGTCCGCCAATCGCCGAGCGTCGTCAGAGACAGCGTTTCGTTGGAGACGTCGAGCGTGTAGCGGCTGCCGGCGCCCTCGGCCTCGATGCCGGTGACCGTCAGGCACACGCCGTCATGGCAGATCGATGCGCCGAGTGCGATCGAGGCTGCCGGATAGTCCGAGCGGATCGTGAAGCGCCCGCCTTCGGCTGCGAGGACATTGCCGATCCCCGTAATGATCCCGGTAAACATGTGTGCTTTCCGCGCGGTGTGGCCTATTCCGGCCGCCGGAGGTGTCATGGGTCATGACCTAGGCCCAATCCGCACGCTCGGCAAGGCGGGGCGGCGAGGCGGGACCGCAATGCAGGGTCGCAAGCCCGTGCGCCGGCGGGTTATGATCTGCGGAAGCGGGGAGCGGGAATCGTGCTTTCGGTGCCGCAGCCAGTGGGGCCGCCATGCAACTCAGAAACGAGCAACTGATCGCGCAGCGAACGGCCGAGAGGGCGTTCGAGCCCAGCTACGACCTCGTACGACGGGCTATCGCCGTTCTGTCGGTCCCGAGCCATGGTCCGGGGGCTACGAATCTCGCGGCCCATTTGGGCGTCAGCCCGGCCCATTTGGAGCAGGCGCTGTTCGACTGGTGCGGCCTGTCGCCGATGGCCTTCGCGCAGGCGCTGACGGCGGATCACATCCGCGGCGTGCTGGCGAATGCCGCTGGGTCGCTCGACGGCAGCGCGCCGGGCATCGGTCCGATCCATGCCTTCGAGGTGCGGATCGCAGCGACCATCACGGATGAAGCGCGCCGCCGGGGCGCAGGCCTCGATATCGTCTACGGCTTTCACGCCAGCCCCTTCGGTGAGTCCCTGTTGACGATGACCGAGGATGGCATCTGCGGCATCGCTTTCGCCGAAAAGGATGAAGAGCAGGGCCGGCGTACAGCTCTCGACGATATGAAGGGACGCTGGCCGCAGGCGGGCTTCCGCGAGGCACCGGAGGTCACGGAGAAAGCAGCGGCGCGCATCTTCGCGATATCGGGGGCCGGCTCGCCCGTGCCGCTGGTCCTGATCGGCACGCCATTCGATCTGCAGGTGTGGCAGACGCTGCTGAAAATCCCGATGGGCCAGCTCGTCAGCTACACGCATATCGCGAACCATCTCGGGCGCCCCGCCGCGTCGCGCGCTGTCGGCACTGCTAACGGCCGCAATCCCATCTCGTTCGTCGTCCCCTGCCATCGTGCGCTCCGCGGCGACGGATCGCTCGGCGGCTACTACTGGGGGCTCCACCGCAAGCGCGCGCTGATCGCGTGGGAAACGGGGCAAGCCAGCATTCGTGGTCGCAGCACTTAGATGCGCAGGCTGTCGGCTAGCGCCCGCATGTAGCCCTCGGCGGCGACGATGTGCTCGATGCGGCGCGGCTCGATGCGGGCGAGAGCGTCCGCCAGGCCCTCGGCGTCGGATAGCGGCCGCAGGCGGCGCTCGACACCGGCCAGACGGCGCCCATCAAGGTGCCCTTTGAGCGTCGCGACGATCGTCTCGACGTACCCGGCGAGGCGACCGATCTCGCGCAGCGCACCGCGCCGGGCGCCGCGGTCAGCTGCCTCGTTCTCGAGCCGTTCGAGGGCCTCTGCCAGACGGGCGAGGGAATCGGCGACGGCCTCGGCGTATTCGGCAACTTTGACGCGCTTTACCTTGTCGAGCCGGGCGAGCTTCGCCTGCCAGGCGCAGATGACGTCGGCGAGGCCGAGCAGCTTCAAGGCAATATCGAGGGTGCGCATGGTGCCATCGTAGGCACCGGCGGACCTGCGGGGATTACTGCACTTTCGGGTCGGCGAAGCACCTGCGCATGGATTCGCAGCGGTGCGAGCCCGAGAAGTGCATGCTGGAGCCTTTGGACGGGCGAATGAAGGCGCAGATTTCCTCCAGGCCCTCCGGAGTCAGCCAGCCCTGCCGCCGCCCACGCTGCACGGCAAAACAGTCGGCCGTTTCCTCGTCCGGACCGCGAAACTGATGGCCGCACTCATGGGCGTAGATCCAGAGCTTGACCGAGGTCGGCACGCGCGCCATGAGCTTGGAATTGAGGATCAGAAAACCGGGGTAGGCGGCGCCGTAGTCGTCGAGCTGATCGTCGATCACCGTCGGGCGCTGCCCGCACGTCATGCGCCGGCCATCAAGGCGCAGGGATCCCGGCGGGATGATCCTGGAGCTCCCGACGTGTGCGGCGTAGCCTTCGGGCGTGGGGCCTGACTGCGCAGGCGCAGCCGAGACCGTTGCTGCCGAGACCACCAGCACAACACCCAGGAGCTTTGCCAGGCGGTGTCCCGCCAGACAAAGGAACGCGCGCATAGCCGCCACTTCAAAAGCCCTCTTCAGAACCCGCCGCATTCCCGCAAGCCCGCGCCATGATCATTGCCCGCACTGGCCATTACTTTCAATGCGGCATCCAAGTCTTGACCACGGACTTCAGCTGCCGCGGCGCTGGGGCCACACCTCGATCCATTGGAATCGCCAGCTAATTCGCTTTGGCCTCGATCGCCTCCATATCCGCATCCGACAAGCCGAAATGGTGGCCGATCTCATGAATAAGAACGTGTGTGACAAGCGTGCCGAGCGTCTCGTCGCCGTCGGCCCAGAAGTCGAGTATCGGGCGCCGGAACAGTACCACCGTGTCCGGCTCCTGGGCGATGTCCATCACGCTTTTCCGCTCGAGGCTGACCCCCTGGTACACGCCCATGAGGTCGAACTCGTTCTCGATGCCGAGGCTCTCGAGCACGTCGTCGCCGGCAAAATCCTCGACGCGAATCAGTACGTCCTTGGCCAGCGCACGGAACTCCTCCGGGATCTGTCGCCAAGCGTCAGCGGCTAGATCCTCGAATTCCTTCAGCGTCGGCGCCCGCACGTGCGCCCACTTCGGCTCATTGCTCACCAACCGATCTCCGCCCGCGAGCATATAGAATTGAGATGGCGGAAGGCTTGCGCGAAATCAAGTCATTCGGCGCGCCAGCTTTTCTGCGTCTTGAACACGATCTGGGCACCGAGGATGACGATCGCGAGGCGTGCGAGATGGTGGAGGGCCACATAGGCCACGTCGACGCCGAGGACGAAGGCGAGCAGGTTAAGCTCGGTCTGTCCGCCCGGTGCGAACGCCATGAGCACCGAGACCTGATCGAAGCCGGTCACGCGGGCGACTAGGATGACGACCACGGCTGTCACCGACAGCAGCACTAAGGCATTGAGGATGCCCCACCGCATGGTGTGGGTGAACTCCTTGAGCGTGAGCCCCCGGAATTGGCAGCCGAGCAGCACCCCGACGCCGATCTGAGCGATGACGAGAAGCTCCAGGGGTAGCCGCACTGTCGTGAGGCCGAGGGCGTGCGCGACACCGCTCATGACCATCGGCCCGACGATTGGTGCCCCGGCCAGACCGAGACGATGAGCAATGCCCCAGCCGGCGCCGGCCATGGCGACCAGCGTTGCGATGTCCGTGAAGCTCGACTGAAGAAGGCGCACCGGGCTTGCGAAGGGCGTCGGGGCTGCGAGGCCGTCGTGGAACTGCAGCCAGAGCGGCACGGCAAAGACAATGAGGACGATGCGCGTCGCCTGCACGAGAATGACCGTGCGCTGGTTGGCGCCTGACGCCTCTGCCATGGCCGTCATGTCGGCGAGGCCACCTGGCACGGCCGAGAAGAACGCCGTTGGGCGGTCGAAGCCGGCGAACCGCCGGTAGAATGTCATGCTCGTCGTTGTGATGAGGATCATGAACGGCACGAGGATCAGGAGGCTCACGGTCATTGCGCCGACCTGCCCCAAAATGGCGGGCGTGAAGGCCGAGCCGACGGCAACGCCGAGCGTCGCCCTGAGCGGTCCGGCGAGCGGGCGCGGACGCTCGATCGGGAGCTGCGCCACCGAGGCGATCAGACAGGCCGTGAGTGCGCCGAGATACCAAGGGAGCGGCAGGTGAAAGTAGACGAAAATGACGGCGCCTATGGTGCCGATGAGAAAGGCGAGCGCGAAGCGTGGCAGTCGTGCCCATAGCGAACGCTTGGCTGCTGCGTCCGGCGCGGGCTCTGCCCCCTGCTCGTGTTGCTGGCGGCCAGCGCCGTCGGCCATTCTGCTTTCCCCCGAACTCCCGCTTGGTGCGCGCTACCAGCTCAGCGCGCCGACGACGGCGGCCGAAAGCAGTGACGCCAATGCCCCGACCAGCAGGGAACGTCCGCCGAGCGCGACGATGTCGGCGCGTCGCTCCGGTGCCATGGCGACGAGACCGCCAATCATGATGCCGAGCGAGCCGAGATTGGCAAACCCGCAAAGTGCATAGGTGATGATCAGCCGCGAGCGGGGCGTGAGCGCGTTCGAGTCGAGCGCCGCGAGATCGAGGTAGGCGAGGAATTCGTTCAGGACGATCTTCTGGCCGATCAGCGCGCCGGCAGTGCCGGCTTCGCTCCAGGGAATGCCAAGCAGGAGCGCCAGCGGTGTGCATAGCCAGCCAAGAATCTGCTGGAGCGTGAGCCGTACGCCGGCGAGGCCCGAGAGGGTACCCAGAATTTCGTTGGCGAGTGCGACCAGTGCCACCATCACGACGAGCATGGCCGCGACCGCGGCGAGGAGCCGCACGCCGTCGGTCGTGCCCTGGACAATGGCATCCATAGCCGAGCGCGGACCGCCCTCGATCGCGAGATGCGCCGAGGCAGGGCCATCCTCGAAGCCGTCGGGGACCGCAAGCCGCGAGAGCAGGAGGGCGGCGGGCACATTCATGAGCGAGGCCGCGAGGAGGTGGCCCGCGGCACCCGGAACTTGCGGTGCAATCAGGCTCGCATAGACGACCATGACAGTGCCGGCGATCGTCGCCATGCCGACAGCCATGGTCGCGAAGAGGGCGCCGCGCCCCATGTCTTTCAGATAAGGGCGGATGAGCAGCGGCGCCTCGACCATGCCGAGAAGAACGTTCGCCGCTGCCGACATGCCGAGCGGACCGCCGATGCCGAACGTGCGTTGGAGGAGGTGCGCGAGTGCCGCCACGAGGCGCTGCAGAATGCCCCAGTAGTACAGGAGTCGCGACAGTGCACTCATGAGCAGGATGAGCGGCAGGGCCTGGAAGGCGAGAATGAAACCCTGCTGAGGGCGCGTGACGTCGAAGGGCGCCGGCGCACCCGCGAGATAGCCGAAGACGAGGCTGGTGCCGGCATTGCTCGCGCACTGGAGCGCATCGATCACGCCGGTCGCAGCGTCGAAGATCACGCTCGCCTGCGGGATCTTCAGGAAGATGATCGCAATGGCGGCCTGGAGCGCGAGACCTGCCGCGATGGTGGCAGCCACCTGGCGCGGCGCGAGCGTGCGGCCCTCGCCGGTCGCCCAGACGATCAGCGGTATCAGGATGATGCCCAGCAGGCTCTGCAGAACGAGCAGGAATGATTCGGCCATGAAGCCCCCCGCACGAAGTGTAGGGGTTCGTCATGTCTCGCGGAAGGGGCGGCCGAGGACAGGCCGAGGCAGCTCAGCTCGGCAGGTTCGGATAGCCACGCTCGTTCGTACAGGCCGACAGTGGGCTCTCCGGCGTGATCGTTCGCTCGTCGAGCTTCTTCGAGATTTTCGAGAAGCGGGTTCCTTGTGCGCGCTCGCGCGCGATCAAGTCCTCGCGGCCCATTCTGCGAAGCGTGACAAAAATCGCAGCATCGTGGTCGCGACGCCGGCCGTCGGAGGCAATGACGGCCAACTGTTCCGCGCGATCCGCAGCGGCGGATCCAACGCGACAGAGGCCATAGATCGCGCCGAGAGCCGGGCGCTTTGGCGTCGAGAAGATGAGCTTGTCGAGGACCGGAAGTGCCGGGCTTCCCAGCTCTCCGAGGCGCGTCGCAAGCGTGTCCGCTACCGTCCGGTCATTGATCACTTGCTCGGCATTGAGAACTTCGAGAAGTGCCGCACCGATGGCTACGAAGTCCGTCCCCGGCAGCTGAGCGAGCAACTGTTGGAGGACGCGCGCGGTTTCGTATGTGCGCGTGCCGTTGGCGAGCGCCCTGGAAATCGCCGTGATCATGGCCGGGATCCGATCGTGGAAGAGGGGGAGATCCTCTCTGAGATCGCTTACGTCATGATATGTGATCCTCTTCGTGGGATCGGCAATTACAGCATCCAGCGTAGCGAGCGCCTCGTCAGCGCTCCGGTTGACGACCGTCTCGGGGCTGACCTCAGGCGTGGCCAGGATCTCGGCCCGGCGTTCGATAGCGCTCGACGCCTCGAGGCCCAGGACACGGGGGAGCACTTCGATCGCCGCTTGGCCGTACTTCTTTTCTCCGCCAATTCCCACATTCCTGCGCCAGAACGTCGCCATACAGTCCCAGCTCGGGGCGCCCGAGTTGAGCGCGCATCCGATGACCGGCATGGGGAACTGGGACAAGGGGTTCGCGGATCCAGATACGGCTTGGCCCAGCACGTTGCCGCTCGCGTCGCTGATCGTCAGGCGCGTGAGTTCGTACGGTGTGAAGAAGTCGGCGTGCTTCTCCTGTTTTCCTTCGACGAGCACGGTCGGGAGCACCGGCTCCTCGGGCATGGTGACGATGCAGATGCCGCTTGCCCGTCGCGGATGACGTTCCGCATTGCCGTCATAAATGGGTTGAGCATGTACACCTGCGACCATGTAACGGCGGTCGGCTCGAATGGCATGACAATGGGGATCGACCATGAGGCGGCTTGCCCGATGGCGCCAACGGCCGCCGTCACGCTGGAGCGTGTGGGCGGCGGGAAGGCGATAGCTGCTAACGAGCGTACTCGCGGCGTTCGAAAGTACGTGGTCAGTCGGGCGGATCACGAGAGACTGCTGCGCTGCGTCGAAGGTGACGCGAACTACGCTATTGGCTGTTCGGACCTCAGCGTCGAGTGCTGCGACTCTGGCTTCGCTCAGGTAAACCGCGCCCGCATATCCTCCGAACCAGAGTGCCGGTAGAAGCAACCAGGCTGGCGAGATCCTCCGAAAAAGCACCTCGGGGATTAACGAGGCAAAGCCGAGATTGACGGTGATCACCGACCAGAACGGGGCGGCGACGATCATCAGGAATACGCCGGTTAGCGGAAAAAGCTGCAAAGCAAAAACGATGGCGGTCAATATGAACCACCACATGGACTTTGGCATGCTATGCAGTGCGCTACGCATGCTGGATTGACTACACGGTGCGGGTAAACTTTCCACGTGAGCCGAACGCTTGACGGCCCATTTCCCGTGCACGGTTAATCGTTCGTGAAGACATTCAAAGCCGTCGGCACCCAGGCCGGGGGGGACCTGGATGCCGACGACCCGCCTCGCTCCACCGGTGTCTAGCGGGCGAGAACTGCGATGTCGCGGATCGTACCCTTGGTGCCGGCGATCTGGCCGACCTGCGTCGCCTTGCCGGTTTCGAGCGCCACCGTGTAGAGCGTGTCGCCTGCAACGAGCCACGCAGTGTTCTTGCCGTCGGCCGTCGTGTGAATGTCGAAGGCGTAGGACTTGGCCTTGTCAATGCCGAGCTTGCCGATGGCCTTCAGCGCGCCGTCGTTCGGCTTGGTCTGTTGGATCAGCGCGCCGATCGTTGCGTCGATGTCGTACATCGCCGTCTTCTCGGGCTTCCCGAATGCGTTCGAATAGGCGGCTGCGACGACATTCGGCTTTTCGCCCTTGTGCATGTCGCCCTCTTCGAAGGCGAGCTTGCCGTCGGTGATCACCTTGCCGGTGTCGACGTCGGCGCGCAGGTTCGTGCCGTCCGTACCCATGAAGCGGAGACGGTCCGCGGCCGGGTTGAAGTCCACGATCGCGGCGACGCCGGAAGGCAACATGGTGTCGAGCTTCGAGACCTTGGTCGCCTTGCCCGAGCCGAGATCGATGGTCACGACCGTGCCGTCGTCGGCAACGCCGTAGAGCATCTTGTTGGCGGGGCGCACGTCGATGCCGTGCAGCTTGCTGACGCCGTCGACTTTCATCGTCTTGGTGATCGCGGGCTTGCTGCCGTCGATCATCACGAGCGTGTTATCGCCGACGAGGCCGATGGCCATCTCAGCCGCGGCAGCGGACGCGCTGGTCGCGAGGGCGAAGGCGCTGGCAAGGAGGATATGCTTAATCTTCATGATCTGATCTCCCGGATGACGGTTCTGAGAGGGCGCACCTCCCCCGTGCGGCGCAGCTCGCAGCGCCGCTGAAGAGGTTCGATGTCGCTCTCAGTCTGGGAACACGGGGGCTCGTGCGTTTGGATGCAGCACGCCAGATTATTTTTCTCGGCGAGCGCCGCATCCGCCTCCAAATGGCGCGCACGCGTGTTAGCGTATCATGGATACGAAACTTGGAATGGCATTCGGGGGAGCGCTACGCGTGCTGGACTACGCCGGACTTGTGCAGGCCTGTGCACGCGGTGACCGACAGGCGCTGCGCAGCCTCTATGACGAGGAGGCGGCACGGCTTGTCGCGGTGGCGCAACGCATCGTGCGCCGGCGCGAGCTTGCCGAGGAGGTCGTGCAGGACGCTTTTGTCCAAGTTTGGCAAAAGGCTGCGACGTTCGATGCGAGCGTGGGCTCGGCGCGCGCCTGGATCTACACGATCGTGCGACACCGGGCGCTCAATGTGATCCGAGATGGCGCGCGCGAGGATCTGCTGGAGGCCGAGGAGTTGGCTGCCGTTCAGGATCGCGCGAGCGTGGTCGAGGATGCCTTCAGCCAGCTCACGACAGAGAGCCGGCTCAGGGCCTGTCTCGAGGAGTTGGATCGCGAGAAGCGGGAAAGCCTGCTCCTCTCGTATGTGGCAGGCTATTCGCATGGCGAAATCGCGGGGCTCATGCGCGTGCCGATCGGCACGGCGAAGTCCTGGGTGAGGCGGGCGCTCATGGCGCTCAAGGATTGCATGGCATGACCAACGGCATCGAAGAGCCGCATGACATGAGTTTGGCAGCAGGCGAGTACGTGCTCGGCTTGATGGACGATGCTGCGCGCGCCGACTTCGAGGTGCGCCTCGCTACTGATCCCGAGCTGCGCCGCCTGGTCGCCTTCGAGCGCGAGCGCTTTCTGGAACTGGACCTCACGGCGAGCGGGCCTGCCCCGAGCGCGGATCTTTGGCAACGAATCGAGCAGGATGTGGCGCGTACGCCTGCGCCGTCGAATGTCGTGGATCTCGATGCGCGGCGTCGCCAGAGCGCAGCCACGAGTTCGCCGACAGGACCCTCGCGTCGCGGCTTCTGGCAAGGCTTTGCAGCCGCGAGCGTGCTCGGCCTGATAGCGTCGGGCGTCGCGTACATGCAGGCGACGCCACAGCCGCCGCGGCTCGTCGTCGTGCTGCTGAACGATCAGGCACAGCCTGTCTCACTTGTCGAGGCGCTCGACGATAAGCGCATTCGTGTCGTGCCACTCGCTGCTATCGACGTGCCGTCCAACCGCACACTGCAGGTGTGGACGCTGCCGGATCCCGCAACGGGGCCGGTTTCCATGGGCCTTCTCGAAACTGTGCGCGCGACGTTGCTTGAAGGACCAGTGCTGCCATCCCCGCGGCCCGATCAGCTCTACGAGATCACGCTCGAACCGGCCGGTGGCTCGCCCACGGGACGCCCGACGGGGCCGATCATCGGCAAGGGCTACGCGCGCACGCCGCGCATCTAGCTCTTAGGCCGCTTTCCGCCGGAAGAGCCACCTTGAGAGCCCGCTCTTCGGCCGGCGATCACGCAGAACGTCATCTCGCACGAGCCGGGCACCGTCGCGACGGCGGGCCAATGTCAGCTTGCGCGTGTGGAAGCTCTCGAGCTCGGGACGATGGCCGACACTGACGATGGTCGTATTCGGAGAGCGATCGACGAGGAGAGCCATCAGCTCGTCCTGGCTGTTTGGATCGAGGGCGGCTGTTGCTTCATCGAGCACGACGATATCGGGGTTGTACAGCAGGATGCGCGCGATCGCGAGGCGCTGCTTCTCGCCACCCGAGAGCGTCTGATCCCACGGCCCTTCCTCGGACAACTTGTCGACGAGATGTGGGAGGCCGACGGCTTCGAGAGCCTTGGCAACATCTTCGTCCGTCTTGCTTTCGGGTGCATCCGGATAAGTGGCGGCACGCTTGAGACTGCCGACAGGAACGTATGGACGCTGCGGTAACAGGAAAAGCGATGCGCCCTTTTTCACTTCGACCGAACCGCCACCCCATGGCCAGAGCCCGGCAAGCGCTCGCACGAGCGTGCTCTTGCCCGTGCCGGACTCGCCTGCAATGAGTACGCGCTCGCCCGGCATGATCTCGACCTCGGTTTCGTCGAGGATGGCGGTGCCGTCGTCGAGTGCCACGGAAAGATCTTTGAGCCTCAGAGCCGCGTCCTTGCCCTCGTTGCTGATCGAGATGCGCCCGACCTGATCGCCCTTCTCCGCGCGCTCGAGCGCATCGAGCGAGGCCATGAGCGAGCCGACGCGCACGGCAGAGGCCGTCCAGTCCGCGAGCCGCGGGTAGTTGTCGACGATCCAGTTGAAGGCGCCTTGAACGATCGTGAATGCGGAGGCTGCCTGCATGATCTGGCCAAGCGACATCGACCCGTCGAGGTACTTCGGCGCACACAGGATGATCGGCAGGACCGGCGCGATGAACGAGGAGGTCTGCGAGACGGCCGTGGTCTTCATGGTCTGGATGGCGACATTGCGCCAGGCAGCAAGCACTTGGGAAAGCGAACGCTGCAGCCCCGCGCGCTCCTCTTCCTCGCCGCGAATTAGCGCGATGCTTTCGCCGTTCTCGCGCACACGCGTGAGTACATAGCGGAACTCGGCCTCATTCTGGTTCTTCGATTCGGATGCCTTTACGAAGCGACTGCCGATCAGGATCATCGCACCACTGGCAATGGCAGCGTAGAGCACGGCTGCGACAACGAGAAATCCGGGCACGACGAGCGGTACGCCGATGACCGAGAGATCGAGCGAGCCACCGATCGTCCACAGCACGACGATGAATGTCACCGCCGACAGAAAGGCCTGCAACACGCCACTGACGAAATCGACTGGTGCTTCGGTCGCAATACGCATGTCGTCGGACATGCGCGCTTCCGGATTCTTGTGATCGCCGGTCACGAGATTGAGCTGATAGTAGCGGCCATTGTCCAGCCAGCGCGCGACGAGGCGTGACGTGAGCCACCGGCGCCATGCCCGCTGCAGCGCCGTGCGCAGATGAACCTGCGTTATACTGAAGGCGACGCTCACGGCGAGTATCGCGAGATAAACGAGTGCGAGTTGGCCGACGACGGGTGCATCACGCCGCTCAAGTGCGTCGAAGATCGCGCGGTTCCATACGTTCATGGCGTAGGCGGCGCCGACGATGGCCAGAATGATGACGAGGAGCCCGCCAGTCAGCAGCCAGGCACGTGCCGATCCGGGCTCAGACCAGAAGCGGCGTGCGGTGTGCAGAAAGCGCCAGAGCAAAAGGCGGCGGCGCTCGCTTTCGCTGAGTTCTTCGAGCTCCTCCGTTGTCTCGGGAATATTTGCGCCCTCGGGCAGGTCGTCGGACGGAGGCGCGGTGTCTTCGGGGAGTGCGGTATCGCCCTCTCGCGCGTCTTCCGACCGCACGTTCGATGTATTGCTCATGGCGCCCGCCCTGCTGAGAAAAGCTGGCGCAGACCGCGACGAGCGCGGACCGAGCCGGCCCAGGGAACGCGGATAATTAGAGAAAGGTTCCGCAGATCGGCGGGGGCGTGCCCTATTCGGCCGGTTTTGGTGCGGTCGCCTGCTCCCGGCGTCGACGCAGTGCGAGCCATATGGTGGCTGACACGACTGTCGCCATCAGCGGGATGGCGGCGAGATTGAGCACGGTCCAGCCGGCGCGCTGCTGGAGGAAACCGGCAAGAGCCGCCGCCGTTGCTGTCGTCGCATAAACCGTGAAGTCGTGGCTCGCCTGGACCTTCGCGCGCTCGGCTGGCTCATAGGTGCGCGTGAGCAGCGCCGAGCCGCCGACGAACGTGAAGTTCCAGCCGAGCCCGACGAAGAGGTTCGCAACGAGGAAGTTCCAGAAGTCGACGCCGGCCAGATTGACGAGCGCGCAGGCGAGCTGGATGAGGGCGCCTGTCGCGATGATGGGGAGCTCGCCGAAGCGTTGGATCAGCGAGCCCGTAAAGAACGACGGTAGGAACATCGCGATGATGTGAACCTGAATGACCGTCGCGCTGTCGGGGAACAAGTAGCCGCAGTCGAGCATGGCGAGTGGCGTGGCTGACATGACGAGCGTCATGACCCCATAGCCAAGCATCGAGGAGACGAGCGCGACGCGAAAGGTCGGCTGAGCCGCGATCACGCGCATGGGACGACCGCCTGAGGCGCGTTCGCTTGCACTGAGGTTCGGGATGCGAAGAAACTGCACGACCATCATGCTGACGAGGCTGACCAGCGAGATCGTGACGTAGACACCCTTGAAGGTGACGGGCGCGAACCAGTCCACCGACCATTTGGCGAGCTGCGGTCCGACAAAGCCGGCGATCACGCCGCCAAGCATCACATAGGAGATCGCGCGCGCCTTGAAGTCCTGTGGTGAGCTGTCTGCCGCCGCAAAGCGATAATACCAGGCGAACGACGCCGAGAGCCCCTGCAGGAGAGCCGCAACGCAAAGCCACTCGAAACTGCGGACGGTGATCGCATAGGCAGCGACCAGGCCGAATGCGAAGCCGATGGTGGTTCCGAGCGTGAAGCCGCCGCGTCTGCCGATGCGGTTCATGAGCAGCGACGCCGGAATTGTGCCGAGCATGATTCCGGCGTGCGTGATGAAGATCGGGAGTGTGGCGAGCGATTTGTCGGCGCCGAGCAGCGAATGGGCTGCGAGAGGTGTCGTCGCGATGCCCATGGCCTGTACGGACATGAACAAGCCTTGCGAAAGTGCAAGCAGACTTACATTGCGCCAAACCTGCAACATAGTACCTGGAATGCTCATCGGCGGCGTCAGCTCCGGCTTGGACGCGCTCATTTCCCTGCAAGCAGGGGGGCGCCACGCGCCACCGGGCGCGACCATCTGCGAATCGTCCGCGCGCGTCCAGTCCTGTGGCGGGTCAGCCCTGTCTGGCAGACGCGAGCAGCACGCATGGCTGGTTCAGGCAGGGGCTCGCGCCCCCTCTGTCGGAGCCGAATTTGGCTGGTGCCACTTGGGCTTGGAAACCAAGCTTGCAGTCCTTGGTGCAATGCGGTCTCACACGCAACTTTCCTTGTTGCGTCGCATTATGACGGGACCTAGTGTTGCGCCGCGCCAGCCGCCGGCCGCCGGACCTAAGGGGGCAGCGCGGGGAGCGCGTACTGGGGGAGCAGGATCATGACAATCATGACGCGGAAGTCCTACTACTTCGAGGACCTCGAACCTGGCATGGAAGCCAGTTTCGCCAAGACGGTCACCGAAGCCGACATCATCGGATTTGCCGAAGTCACGGGTGACAAGAACCCGGTCCATCTGGACGCGGAGTTCGCGGGCCGCACCATGTTCAAGGAGCGCATTGCGCACGGCATGCTGACGGCAAGCTACATCTCCGCTGTGTTCGGCATGGAGCTCCCCGGCCCCGGCGTCATCTACATTTCGCAGACTCTCAACTTCAAAGGCCCGGTCAAGATCGGCGACGAGGTCGTCGCCAAGGTCAAGGTCGCCGAGCTTTTTCCCGCCAAGCGCCGCGCGCGCTTCGACTGCGTGTGCATGGTCGGCGGCAAGACGGTTCTCGATGGCGAGGCCATTCTGATGGTGCCCGCCCGCCCGGCTTGATTTTCGCGAGCCCGGCTGCTGTTTTCATGGCCCTCTTCCGGTAATTCGGGAGAGGGCATGACTACGGTTGATGCCAAGGACAGTAGGCATTCATGGACGTCTTCCACGGCTATGATCATGTGCCGCCCGGCGCGCGCGGAGCCTCCCTGGCGATCGGCAATTTCGACGGCGTGCACAGGGGGCATCAGGCGCTGATCGCGCGCGCGCAGCAGGAAGCAAAGCGTCTCGCCGCGCGCATGGGGGCCGTCGTCTTCGAGCCGCATCCGCGCGAGTTTTTCCAGCCGGCGCGGCCGCTCTTCACGCTTACGCCGCTGCCGCAGAAGCTGCAGCTTCTCGAGAAGTATGGCGTCGATATCACGTTCGTGCTGCCGTTCGCGCACGAGCTTGCGCAGATGTCGGCGGAGGAATTCGTCGAGCGCGTGCTGGTCGCGGGGCTCGGCGTGGCACACGTGGTTATCGGATACGATTTCCTGTTCGGCCGGAGTCGCGCGGGCAACGCGCAACAGATGGCCGACCTCGGCAAGGTTTTCGGCTTTGGCGTGTCGGTCGTGCCGCCGATCGGCAGTGGCGGCGAGGTATTCTCGTCGAGTGCGGTACGCGCCGAGCTGGCGCAGGGTGATGTCGAGGGAGCTGCCCAGATGCTGGGTCACCGCTGGAAGGTCGAAGGCGTGGTGCAGGGCGGGGCACGGCGTGGGACGGGGCTCGGCTATCCGACTGCCAATATCGCGCTCGGAAAGGGTGCGGCACTCGCACACGGTATCTACGCTGTGCACGTAGGTTTCGGCGGCGAGCGCTACCAGGGAGCTGCCTACCTCGGTACGCGCCCGACGTTCGACGATGGCTCGCCGGTGCTCGAGGTCTTCCTGTTCGACTTCGACGGTGATCTCTACGGCCGTGTCATCGAGGTCGAATTCGTCGACTTCCTGCGCGGGGACCGCAAGTTCGATACCCTTGATGCGCTCAAGGCGCAGATGGATATCGACTGTGCGCGGGCCCGCGAGGTGCTCACTGCCGATATCGCACGACGAGGCTCGGCGCCTATAGATGGGCGCTGAGCCTTTTGATTAACAGTCAGCGAGGAGAACACGTCCGCCGATGCTGTGCCGGAATGCGACGTTTACCGTCCGCCATCGTAGACGCGGAACTGGCGGCGTCGGTTGCGTACGAGGCGGGAGCGGCTGAAATCGTACTTGAAGGGGCTCGGGGTCGAGGTCATGCGCTCGGCCACGGCATGAGGGCGGCCATCGGGCCAGATGATCTCGCGTGTCACGATGCGACCCGAGCGCACGGGCTCGATGCCGAGCCATGGTTCATGGGCGCGTGGCGAGATCGCACCGAGAAGTCGGGTGATGCACTCCTCTGTATGGATCAGCGGCAGCAGGATGAGCTCGAAGCGTGCCGTGCGGCCGCTCGCCGTCGCCATCTCGGTCGTGATGACGCCGACCGCGCCCTGTTCCGTTATGGAGTAGAGAAACGACTTGAGATCAGCGCACTCCGAAGCGTCGAAGAGATCGACGAAGGCGCGGCCGCGCAGCTCGATGCCGAGCTTCTCGGTGACCCTTGTGCCGGCCAGGCGGAAGCGATGTTCCTCGCCACGCTCGCATTCGACCACGAAGGTCTCCGCAAGAATGGCGGCGAAGCGTGCTGGTTCGATCTCGAAGCGGCGGGGTGCCATGCGGCTGCCACGAATTTCGTTCCAGTACTTGTAGAGAATCTGGCTTGTCGTATTCTGCATTCCTGGTCCTGTCCCGGCGGAGTCTCCCCCAACTAAAGCGTGTACAGGCGCCGGATGGGTCGCGCCGGCCCAAAGCAGAACGGGCGCGCCCTATGAGAGCTTGCACGACCATCGAACAGCAGCTTTCGTGCCAGTTAACGAACGTGCCGAAATGTGGCTGCCGCGTCGGTTGCCGACGAGCGTGCCGCGCATTAACTGCTGATAATCATTAACTGCTGAGCATCATCAGCGACTGTCATGAGCACTGGGGCCACCCTTGAGCCGAGAACCGATCTTCAATGTACCGGCTGCCGTCGTCGTCGTGCTGGCGCTCCTCGTTGTCGTTCACGTCGCGTTGGCCCAGGTCACGGACGTCGATGACGAGCATCTGATCTGGGTACTGGCCTTCGTCCCGGCGCGCTACGTCGGGTTCGCGGACCAGATCCCCGGCGGACCACTGGCCTCCTGGACATCATTCGTCACGCATCAGCTCGTGCACGGCGATATCACGCACCTCGCCATTAACTGCGCCTGGCTGCTCGTTTTCGGAAGTCCCGTGGCGCGGCGCATCGGAGGCGGGCGCTTTTTCATATTCGCACTTGTCTGCGGTATCGCAGGTGCGCTTTTCTTCATGCTGGTACGCTGGGGTGAGGCCGTGCCGATGGTCGGCGCCTCGGGCGCCATCTCGGGACTGATGGGCGCCGGCTTCCGCTTACTCCTGCCCGCGATCGACAATGGCGAGTTTCACGAGATGCGCGAGTCGCCGCGGAGCGTGCGCCTCGCGACGCTTGCCGAGTGCTTCCGCAGCCGGCGTCTGATGCTCGCCGTCGTCGCCTTCGTCATCGTGAACTTCCTCATCGCGTTTGCAGCACCCGTCGTAACCGATGCAGCGGGCATTGCCTGGGAGGCACATCTGGGCGGTTTTGCGGCGGGTCTGCTGCTGCTCGGTGCCTTCGACTTACCCCATCCGGTAGATGCGACATCTTAGCATCACCCCGACTGCTGGTTGCCCCGAAGCGTGCGCAAACTGCATAGCTCACGGCGAACATTAAATTTTGTCAGAGCGGTGGTCACAGCCTTGTGTGCGCCCGGGGGCGACCCGACATGTCGGGTCGTTATCGACGAAAGGGAGCAAAGAAATTCAGATGGCACTGACCCCCGAAGAGCGCAACGCAATCAATGACCTGTTCGCACGTGTGCAGGCCAATGGCCCGGCGGACAAGGATCCCGAAGCCGAGGCGCTGATCAACCAGCTTATGCGTCGCACGCCGGACAGCGCCTACATCCTCGTACAGACCACGCTCGTTCAGGAAGCGCACATCGAGGATCTCGAAGCACAGATCAGCGACCTGCAAGCGCAACTGGCGAGCAACAGCCGCCCCGCATCTAGCGGCGGCGGCTTCCTCGGCGGTGCCCGGCGCAGCGCCGCCTCTGCGCCACGCGACGACTATGCCGACGACCGCAGGAGCGGCATTCCCCCGATCGGATCGCGCAGCGGCCCGAGCGCTTATGACTCATCGCCACAGCCGGCGTGGGGCGGCGGACGCGATGCGCCCGCGAGTGCACGTCCGGGTATGCCTCCCCAGCAGCAGCCGCAATCGGGCGGTGGTGGTGGCTTCTTCAGGACTGCGGCGGCTATGGCAGCCGGCGTAGCCGGCGGCACGCTTCTGGCGAACAGCCTTGGCGGGATGTTCGGTGGAAACAAGAGCGGCGAGGCACAGGCTGGCCAGAGTGACACCAAGTCCGAGGAGACGGCTCACCAGGATTATGGTGATAACGATCCCGGCAACTACGACGCCAGCCATCACGACGACGGCGGCGACTGGGGCGGCGGTTCGGACGATATCGATATCTAACGCTTGGCTGCGGCATTCTCAGACGGTTCCATGACCATGCGCCCTCTCCCTCGAAAGCAGGGAGAGGGCGCACTTGTATTCGCAGCGAAGTCGCCGGTGCAACTTATTGCTGGATCGCCGGTAATCCCCGGGCGGCGCGCGCCATGGTGCAAGCATCATCGCCGGGAAGGCAGTCGCGACAGACGATGGGGCGCACAGCGTAGATCGTGCACGCCGTCTCGACGCCGATGGTGCCGGCCAGTGCCATGCAGCGCTCGCCCTCGCAGCGCATACCCGATCCATCGGCGGCGACCAGGGCCTCCGGAATCAGCGCGATGTCTGCTTCATTCTCGAGCGTGAAACGCGGCCACGTGCGCGCGTATGAGCAACACGCCCCACAGGTCTGACAGGGTCCGCTCTCTGCTGCTGGCCCGACCTCGGGCGCTGGAAGGACATTGTCTATCTTGATCATACGCGTCCGGGACCTCATATCGCGCCCCGTTCCTAACCCATCCTCAGCAATTTCTTAACGCTTGTTTCGCACACTCCGCACGACATCCGACGAGGATGCGGCCGATTTCTTGGTTGCAGCCTGGCGTCGCAGCGCGGTGCTCCAACTGGGTCTTGTGCATGAAACAGTGTCTCATCGTCGAGGACTCCGAGGTCATCCGCAAAGTTGCGAGCCGCATCATGACGAACCTCAATTTCGAGGTCGTCGAGGCGGAGAACGGCCAGCAGGCGCTCGAAATCTGTGATTCCGGGATGCCCGACATGATCCTTCTGGACTGGCACATGCCCGTCATGGGCGGCATCGAGTTCCTGCAGTCGTTCCGGCCGCTCAACAAGAAGAAGCGACCCTTCATCCTCTATTGCGCTACCGAGAACGACAAGCTGGAGATCTCGCGGGCGATCACGGCAGGCGCGAACGACTACGTGCTCAAGCCCTATGATCGCGAGTCGCTCTATGCGCGCATCGCCGAGGCGGGTCTCGGCTAAGGGCGATCAGCCGCCGCGCTTCGCCTTCCGGAGCGCCACGAGGCACAAGAGCTCGAACAGCATCTGAGCGCCCGCCTGCGCTGTCGTCGTATTCGCATCATATTGCGGCGCGACCTCGACCACATCTCCACCGACGATATCGATCCCCGCGAGGCCGCGCAGGATCGTCAGGGCTTCGCGCGGCATGAGCCCGCCGACCTCCGGTGTGCCGGTACCGGGCGCGAAGGCCGGATCAAGACTGTCGATGTCGAAACTCACATAGGTCGGCCCGTCGCCGACGACCTCGCGCGCTTTTGCGATCACGGCGGGGAGGCCCATCTCGGTCATTTCCTCGGCATGGATGACGGTCATGCCGCTGTCGAAGGAGAATTCCCAGAGGTACTCGGCACCGCCGCGAATACCGATCTGGATCACGCGGGCGGGATCGAGCACGCCGTCGAGAACAGCGAGACGGAACGGTCCGCCATGATGGAACTTGGCGCCTTCGTATTCGCCGGCCGTATCGCAGTGGGCATCGATGTGCACCATGCCGAGCGGGCGATCGCGTCCGAGTGCCTTCAGGATCGGCAGCGAAATCGAATGATCGCCGCCGACCGACAGTGGGATGACGCCCGCGCGCGCAATCTCGCTGTAGAAGGCTTCGATGTCGGCGTGGCATTCGTCGAGACTGAAGCGGCTCTTCATCGGCACGTCACCGACGTCGGCCACTTCTAGGTCACCCATGGGGGCGACGCGCAGCACATGCTCATAGGGTCCGATCCGCTCGACGCTGCGTACCGCACGGGGGCCGAGGCGCGCGCCCGCCCGGTTCGTCACGCCGAGGTCCATGGGCACACCGACGAGCGCCACGTCGAGGCCGGCGAAGTTCGTCGCTAGTGCATCGGGGGCGAAACCTGCGTCGAGCAGCGTCGCCGGATCTGCAAAGGGCCATTTCCGGCGGTCGGGTGCGGCGAAGACGCGTGCCGAGACCGCGGCGAAGGCCGGGTCCTGGATGTCGCCACCCTTGGCGCCGGCGTACCGGGCCCTCAAGGCGGCCAGCTTGTCCTTGTCCATGGACGAAATCTCCCGACGGCGTGAAGCGTTAGCGAGGATAGCCGACCCCGCACCATGGTCCCAACTTCACGGCTTAGTGCGCGGCCCGAAATGCTTCGCACGACTTCGGCATTGACGTCACGGCCGTCGATCAGATTGAAGTGGGCAAACCACCGAGCCAACGGGAGAAGCGCTCATGACCGACCAGACCAAGAGCCCGGGTTTTGCAACGCTCGCCGTGCATGCCGGCGCGACGCCCGATCCTTCGACAGGGGCACGTGTTACGCCCATCTACCAGACGACCTCGTTCGTCTTCAATGATGCCGAGCACGCAGCTTCCCTCTTCGGCCTGCAGGCGTTCGGTAACATCTATACGCGCATCATGAATCCGACCCAGGCCGTGCTGGAGCAGCGCGTCGCGGCGCTCGAAGGCGGTACTGCTGCGCTCGCCGTCGCGTCGGGTCATGCCGCACAGTTCCTCACCTTCCACACGCTGCTCGAGCCGGGTGACGAGTTTGTCGCGGGGCGTCAGCTCTATGGCGGCTCGATCAACCAGTTCAATCACTCCTTCAAGAAGTTCAACTGGAACGTCGTCTGGGCGGATTCGACCGATCCGGCGAGCTTCGAGAAGGCGATCACGCCGAAGACCAAGGCGCTGTTCGTCGAGAGCATCGCGAACCCCGGTGGCATCATCATCGACCTGCCCGCCATCGGCGCCATCGCGAAGAAGCACAACATCCCGCTGATCGTCGACAACACGCTCGCAACGCCGTACCTGATCAAGCCTAGGGATCACGGGGCCGATATCATCGTGCATTCGATGACGAAGTTCCTGGGCGGCCATGGCAACTCGATCGGCGGCATTCTCGTCGACTGCGGAACCTTCGACTGGCTCAAGGCCGGTAATCGCTATCCGACGCTGACGGCACCGAATGCGAGCTACAACGGTATGGTACTCGGAGAGACGTTCGGCAACTTCGCCTTCGCGATCGCTGCGCGCGTCATGGGGCTGCGCGATATCGGGCCGGCCATCGCGCCGTTCAATGCCTTCCTCATCAACACGGGCATCGAGACGCTGCCTTTGCGTATGCGTCAACACGGCGCCAATGCGCAGGCGGCGGCCGAGTATCTCGCGAAGCATCCCAAGGTGGCGTGGGTGAATTACGCGGGCCTGCCCGAGAACAAGTATCACGCTCTCCAGAAGAAGCTCTCGCCAAACGGTGCCGGCGCGGTCTTCACGTTCGGTCTCAAGGGCGGTTATGAGGCGGGCGTCAAGTTCGTCGGTGCGCTCGAGCTCTTCTCGCATCTCGCCAACATCGGCGATGTCCGCAGCCTCGTCATTCATCCGGCTTCCACGACGCACAGCCAGCTCACGCCCGAGCAGCGCGCGGCCGCGGGAGCCGGCGATGATGTCGTGCGTCTATCGGTCGGCATCGAGGACAAGGCTGACATCCTTGCCGACATCGAGAAAGCTCTGGCGGCGATCGGCTGAAGACGACAACTCGCCGACCAGAGACGTCGAGGTGCCCATGGACACCAGACTGCCGATCCGCAGCCTCGACTACACCGTGATATTCGCGCGTCAGATGGCGAAGATGCGCGAATTTTACGAAGTGACGATGGGCTTTCCGCTCCATCGCGAACTCTCGCAGCGGTGGGTGGAGTTCCTGATCGGCTCGAATATTCTCGCACTTACCGTGCCGGGCGGGCGCTTCGACGATCCGGCGCCTCCCGTTGGCGCGCTTTCGCTGCAACTCGCTTTTCGTGTGGCGCCGCAGGAAGTTGACCTGTGTGCGGCAACGCTCGCCGAACGCGGCGTTGCGATTGTTTCCCCGCCGACCGATCAGCCCTTTGGGCATCGGACGCTGTTCTTCCGCGACCCCGATGGGAACGTCCTCGAAATCTACGCCGAGATATTCCCCCAAACAGATGAGCCGTAGGTGCCGCTTGGATGTGCCCTTGAGCATAAGCTTGCGGAAAGGCTGCGAATCACTCAGCGTTCATAGCTCGCTGGCCGGCATTCTGCCGGCTGGTTTCGAGTCTATGGAGTTCCATGCGTTAGATGAGCATGGTGAGTGACACCGCCCGCGCGATGATCGGGTGGAGAATTGCCAGGCCAAAGCTCTTCGTGGCGCTTGGCCTTGCTCTTACTCTCGGCGCCTGTGCGCGCGAGGAAGGGCCGTCTGCAAACTGGCGCACGACGAATGAGCCCCCACCCGCATCATTGAATCTTGCTCCGCAAGAGCCGGCGTCGGTACCGCTCTCCCCGAAGGCGCCCTCCATGCAGGTGCTGCCGCCATCGCCTTCATCACAGATTCCGACCGAACGCAGCCCCTGCCTGACGAAATGGGGATCGCCGCGTCTCGACGCGCCGCCCGAATGCGAGGGAAGAGGTCCGCGCGCTCTCCCGGGGCAGGGCATCTACAAGATCGGCAAACCCTATACGGTCGCGGGGCGGACATACGTGCCGGCCGAGGATCCGAACTATGAGGAGACCGGGATCGCCTCCTGGTACGGTGACGGCTTCCATGGCAAGGCCACGGCCAACGGTGAAGTCTATGACATGCATCGGCTGACGGCGGCCCACCGCACGCTCCCGATGCCGTCCTATGCCTACGTTCACAACCCGGCCAACGGGCGCACGATCATGGTGCGGATCAACAATCGCGGTCCCTTCAAGGACAATAGGATCATCGACCTATCCAGAGAGGCCGCCCGCCTGCTCGACTTCAAGGGACGTGGGCTCATCGAGGTGCGCGTCAGCTACGCCGGACGGGCGCCGCTCGACGGCCGCGACCACGCCGAACGCGCCTTCCTCGAGCGTCAACCGTGGTATCGTCAGACGGTTACGCTCGGCGATTGAGATTGCTGTCTACGACTAAGGTCGCAGATCTCACATGACCGATAAGTAACCTTCCGGCCTACCGGTTTTGCTTGCGCAGCTTTTTTTCTCTGACAATCATGTGCCGCGCGTCGGGGGTGATAGGAGGCGAAGCGAGCGATGATCGGTTTGGTCATCATTACGCACGCAGGGCTGGCGACTGAATTCAAGGCCGCGCTCGAGCATGTTGTCGGGCCGCAGGATCAGCTCGAAACTTTGTCGATCGGTCCCGATGATGACATCGAGCGACGACGGCAACAGCTGATCGAAGCCGTGCAACGCGCCGACCGTGGTGCGGGCGTCGTCGTTCTGACGGATATGTTCGGCGGCACGCCATCGAACCTCGCCATCTCCGTGATGGAGGCGACCGGCGCCGAGGTGATCGCTGGCGTCAACCTGCCGATGCTGATCAAGCTCGCCGGCGTACGCAAGGACCGCCCGCTCGTCGAAGCGGTAGATCTGGCCAAGGAGGCCGGGCGCAAGTACATTTCCGTTGCCAGCCAAGTGCTCTCGGGCACGACCTGACGTGGCAACCGTGCCCTCCGCGACGAGCCAGCCGATTTGAGCAGACCTGAGATCCAGCGCGCGGAAGTGATGATCCGCAACAAGAAGGGTCTGCACGCGCGGGCCTCGGCCAAGTTCGTCACGTGCGCTGAGGGTTTTTCGGCCAAGGTCAGCGTGTCGCGCGATGGACAGACCGTGGGTGGCACCTCGATCATGGGGCTGCTGACGCTGGCAGCGAGCCAGGGTACGACGATTACGATCGTCGTCGAAGGCGCGGAGGCGCGCGAAGCACTGATTGCCCTCGTGGCACTGGTCAGGGATGGCTTCGGCGAAGAGACTTGAGACAACGCAGCCGGCCACGCGCGAGGCGACGAACGAGTTCGCCGGCGATAGCGTGACATGCCGTGGAACGAACGTCGGTAGCGCTCCGTTCAAGTACTGAGAGCGCCAAATTGACAGGCAGGTGCGGGAGAATGCGGCAGCGTGTCCTGAAATCGCCGTTTCTGTCACTCTCCGGACACAGAAGACTTGAAAGCAACCGCGCTGTTGGAAACAGCGGCCCGGGCCCGGAGAATCGGGCACGATACACATTACGAATTTGCAACTGGCAATATGTCGGTACGGGATGCATTTTGAACCGATGAAATGGCATCGGGCGTTTGTTGGTCCGGCGAGTACTGCGGAAAGCCGAGTGCGGAGCCAGTGCGAGGTCGGCACTTGCACATGATCGGGCAGGCCATTGTCTTAGTTCCTTTTTGCGCAAGTGGGCCGGAGCGCCCAAATGGGCGCCATGGCGGGGCGTTGAGGGGCCGTGGCATAGACAACGCTTGTATCGTTGCTGCGATGCGGTATCGTTATGTTGCGACGCGAGAAAGAGAATGGGATGCAGGGGTGCGGTTGAACTGCCGCACAAACCGACGAAATACTAAAGGCAAAGACGAGCAGTCGCCCACGGGACGGCAAAATGGCTCATACTTGGCTTTGGCGATGAAATTGCCCGATCTGAGTGCCGCGTTCGGAAACGACGGATCAGAGATCGGGTTCCCGTTGGGCTCTAACACACCGTAGGGCAGAACAATGGCGACGCGCAGCGAGATCTTCGACCTCTATGCTCAGAGCTACGACCGCCAGAAGCAGGTCGTGATCCCTCTGAGGGACTATCTCGAGGGGTGCCGCAAGGATCCCTCGATGTACGCCACGGCGGCCGAGCGCATGCTCAAAGCTATCGGCGAGCCGCAGATGGTCAATACCGCGGACGATGCGCGCCTTGGCCGAATCTTCATGAACCGGACGATGAAGGTTTATCCGGCGTTCAGCGATTTCTACGGCCTCGAGGATACGATCGAGCGCATCGTCGGTTACTTCCGACACGCGGCACAGGGCCTCGAAGAGAGAAAGCAGATCCTCTACCTGCTCGGTCCGGTCGGCGGCGGCAAGTCCTCGCTCGCAGAGCGCCTCAAGGATCTGATGGAAGCCTGCCCGATCTACGTGCTCAAGGCCGGCAATGAAATCAGCCCGGTCTTCGAGAGCCCGCTCGGTCTCTTCGATCCCAAGACCATGGGCCCGCATCTCGAAGAGAAGTACGGTATTCCCGCGCGCTTGCTCGGCGGCTTCATCTCGCCATGGGCTGTGAAGCGCCTCGACGAGTTCGGCGGCGACATCTCGAAGTTCACCGTCGTCAAGCTCTATCCCTCGAAGCTGCGCCAGATCTGCATTGCCAAGACCGAGCCCGGCGACGAGAACAATCAGGACATCTCGGCTCTCGTCGGCAAAGTCGACATCCGCAAGCTCGAGCACTTCGGCCAGAACGACGCCGATGCCTACTCTTACTCGGGCGGTCTCAACCGCACGACGCAGGGTCTTCTCGAGTTCGTTGAGATGTTCAAGGCGCCGCTGAAGATGCTGCATCCGCTGCTGACGGCGACGCAGGATCGCACGTATGTCGGCACCGAGAACGTCGGCGCGATGCCATACCAGGGCATCATCATCGCGCACTCGAACGAGAGCGAGTGGCAGAGCTTCCGTGCCAACCGCACGAACGAGGCCTTCCTCGATCGTATCTGCGTGATCACGGTGCCGTACTGCCTGCGCGTCACCGAGGAAAAGAAGATCTACGACAAGCTGCTCCAGGCGAGCGAGCTCGCCGAGGCGTCATGCGCTCCGGGCACGCTCGAGATGCTGGCGCAGTTCTCGGTCCTGACCCGTCTCAAGGAGCATGAGAATTCGCAGCTCTTCTCCAAGATGCGCATCTATGACGGTGAGAACCTCAAGGATACCGACCCGCACGCGCGAACTATGCAGGAGTATCGCGATGCGGCTGGCGTCACCGAGGGGATGGACGGCGCCTCGACGCGGTTCGCCTACAAGATCCTGTCGGAGACCTTCAACTTCGACAGCCACGAGATCAGCGCCGATCCCGTGCATCTCATGTACGTCCTCGAGCAGTCCATCAAGCGCGAGCAGATGCCCGAGGAGGCCGAGACGCGCTATCTGGAGTTCATCAAGGAGGAACTCTCGCCGCGCTACGCGGAGTTCATCGGCAACGAGATCCAGAAAGCTTATCTCGAGTCGTACAACGACTACGGCCAGAACCTGTTCGACCGGTACGTCGCTTACGCCGACTCGTGGATCGAGGATCACGACTTCAAGGACTCGGACACCGGCCAGCTCATGAGCCGCGAGTTGCTCGATCAGGAACTGTCCAAGATCGAGAAGCCGGCCGGCATCGCCAACCCGAAGGACTTCCGCTACGAGGTCGTCAAGTTCTCGCTCCGCGCGCGGGCGCGCAACGGCGGCAAGAACCCGGATTGGACGAGCTACGAGAAGATCCGGGACGTCATCGAGCGTCGCATGTTCAGTCAGGTCGAGGATCTGCTTCCTGTCATCAGCTTCGGTGCCAAGAAGGACAGCCACGCCGAGAAGAAGCACCACGAATTCGTCGACCGCATGGTTGCACGCGGCTACACACCGCGTCAGGTCCGCCGGCTCGTCGAATGGTACATGCGGGTGAAGAAGTCGAGCTGACCCCGCTAGTGTCCCTATTCCGAAGTTCGCCTGACCTTGATGCTGGCGCCCGAGCGACCTTCGGAATCGAAAGGGACACTAGATTCGTAGTCTTGCTAGTGTGATTCAGATCGAGAAATTCGCTGAGTACCGTGCCGCATTGTCTGGCGACTTTCTCGATCATCACACTTGGGCTTGGGGGCCGTGAATGAACATTATCGATCGTCGGCTCAACCCGAAATCGAAGAGCCTAGGCAACCGGCAGCGCTTTGTTCGCCGGGCCAAGGCTGACATTCGCGAAGCCGTCAAGGACGCGCTCAAGAAGCGCAAGGTCTCCGAGGTCGAAGGTTCGGAGAGAATCACCATTCGCTCGAAGAGCGTGCGCGAGCCCTCGTTCTCACACAGCCGCGACAGCGGCTCGCGCGATATGATCCTGCCGGGCAACAAGGACTACAAGGTCGGCGACCTGATCCCGAAGCCGCAAGGTGGCGGCGGGGGCGGCGGTGGTGGACAGGCGAGCGCCGATGGCGAGGGGCAGGACGATTTCGTCTTCACGCTCTCGAAGGACGAGTTCCTCGATCTGTTCTTCGAGGATCTGAAGCTGCCGAACCTCATCAAGACGCGCATCAAGGACTTGAAGTCGCCGGTGCCGCAGCGCGCGGGCTACACGACGGACGGTCCGCCGGCGAAGCTCAATCGCGTGCGCACCATGCGCCGCTCGCTCGCGCGCCGCATCGCGCTGCGTCGGCCGAAGGATGCTGACGTCCTCGAGCTTGAGCGTTTGCTCGCAGAGGCCGAGACGGACGTTCCGCGCGATGAGATCAATATCGCGGAGCTGCGTGCGCGCCTCGACAAGATGCTGCGGCTACGGCGCACGATCGCCTACGTCGATCCGATCGACCTCCAGTATAACCGCACCGAGCGCGTGCCGAAGCCTGCGACGCAGGCCGTCATGTTCTGCCTCATGGACGCATCGGCCTCCATGACCGAGCCGCTGAAGGATTTGGCCAAGCGCTTCTTCATGCTGCTCCACCTCTTCCTCTCGCGGCACTATCGCGAGGTCGATGTCGTCTTCGTGCGCCATACGAGCACCGCGAGTGAGGTTGACGAGGAGACATTCTTCCGCGGTGTCGAGACCGGCGGCACTGTCATCTCGACGGCGCTCGAGGAGATGGACCGCATCGTGCGCGACCGCTACTCGCCCGAGGACTGGAACATCTATGCCGCCCAGGCCTCCGACGGCGACAACATTCCCGACGACATGGGCCGCTGCCTAAATCTCGTCGAGAACCATCTGCTGCCAGCCAGTCAGTACTTTGCCTACATCGAGGTCAGCGAGCAGATCGGCTTCGGTGACACGATCGTGTGGGACGGCTACAAGGAGATCGCGGAGCGCAACAAGCACTTTGCTATGCGTCGCGTGACGAGCCCGGCGGAGATCTTCCCGGTCTTCCACGAGCTGTTCTCTGCCTCTGCAGGTGCCTGAGGAAGCCGCCGATGACCATGACGGACATTTCCCAGATTGGGCCCCAGACTGGTACCAAGACCGCGCTCAGGGCGTCGAAGCCGCTCTTCGATGGGCCCGAGTGGAACTTTGATCTCATCAACGAGGCTTATGACGCCATCGCCGAGATCGGCCTCGGCGAGATGGGTCTCGACATCTACCGGAACCAGATCGAGGTGATCACCGCCGAGCAGATGCTCGATGCCTATTCCTCGATCGGCATGCCGGTCATGTACCGGCACTGGTCGTTCGGCAAGCGCTTCGCCCACGACGAGATGTTCTATCGCAAGGGCGCGCGTTCACTCGCCTTCGAGATCGTGATCAACTCCGACCCCTGCATCAACTACATCATGGAGGAGAACTCCATGACCATGCAGTGCCTCGTGCTCGCGCACGCGGCCATGGGGCATAACCACTTCTTCAAGAACAACTACCTGTTCAAGCAGTGGACGCAGGCGGACGCGATCCTCGAGTACCTCGCCTTCGCGAAGAAGTTCGTCTCCGACTGCGAGGAGCGTTTCGGCGTTCCCGCCGTCGAGGCCGTGATCGACGCCGCGCACGCGCTCATGAACCAGGGTGTGAGCCGCAATGCAGCGCCCCGCCGCCGCTTCGATCCGGCGAAAGCGCGTGAGCGCGAGATCAAGCGCCGCGAGTACGAAACTGAGATCTACAACGAGCTGTGGCGCACGCTGCCGCAGTCCAAGCCCGAGGCCAAGGCCGAGGAGGTCGTCACCGATCCCTCACCGCCGATCGTGCCCGAGGAGAACCTTCTCTACTTCCTCGAGAAGCATGCGCCGAAGCTTCCGGCCTGGAAGCGCGAAATACTGCGCATCGTGCGCGTGCTCTCCACGTACTTCTATCCGCAGCGCCAGACCAAGGTCATGAACGAGGGTTGCGCGACCTTCGTGCACTACGAGATCATGAACCGCTTGTACGAGAAGGGTCTCGTCACCGACGGGTCCATGCTCGAGTTCATGCACATGCACTCGGCCGTGGTCTTTCAGCCGGGCTTCTCGGATCGCGGTTTCTCGGGCTTCAATCCTTACGCGCTCGGCTTTGCCATGATGCGCGATATCAAGCGCATCTGCCTCGAGCCGACCGACGAAGACCGCCAGTGGTTCCCGGATTTCGCGGGCAACGGCCAGCCCATGGAGACGCTCAAGGACGCCTGGGCCAATTTCCGCGACGAAAGCTTCATCCATCAGTTCCTGAGCCCGAAGGTCATCCGCGACTTCCGCATCTTCCACATCCGCAACAAGTCGGAAGATCATGCGGTGCGCGTCGAGGCCATCCATGACGAATTGGGCTATCGCGATGTCCGTCGCCTGCTCGCGCGCCAATACGATGTCTCGCAGCAGGATCCGGATATCCAGGTGACCGATGCCGATCTCTCCGGCAGCCGCCGTCTCGTCCTCACGCATTTCGTCCGTGACGGCATTCTGCTCGATAAGGATGAGTGCGACCGCACGCTCATGCACGTCGCGCGCCTGTGGGGCTTCCGAGTGCGCCTCGTCGAGGTCGACAACATGACCGGCGCCAAGCTCCGCGAGCACGAGACGCTGCCGCTGCCATAGAGCTGCTTTTTCATCACGCCATATTCGGAGCTGCCCCGTTGAGCCGCCTGCGCGTCGTGTTCGATCTTGACGACACGCTCTACCCGGAGCGGCAGTTTGCGCTGTGCGGCTTCCGTGCGTGCGGCGAATGGGCAAAGGCGCAGTTCGGCGTCGATGGCGTGGGCGAAGAGATGACGCGCCTTCTCGATGTGGGAATGCTCGGCAAGCTCTTTACGGCAGTCTTGCAAACTCACATTCCGGGGCACGGTCCGGAGCATCTTCAGATCCTGAGAGAAGTCTATCGTGGCGCGGCAGCGGAGCTCACGCTGTTCGAGGATGGCGCCTGGGCGCTCGACCACTACGGCGGCAAGGGTCCCATCGGGCTGATTACGGACGGCACGCACACCGTACAGCGCAAGAAAGTGACGGCACTCGCGCTCGAGCCGCGCTTTCACGAGATCGTCTACACCGATGCACTCGGCGACGATCGCGCCTATTTCAAACCGCATCCCATGGCCTTCGAGCGCGTCGCGGCCGCGATCGGTGCGCCTGGCGATCGCTACGTCTATGTCGGCGACAATCCCACGAAGGATTTCGTGGCGCCGAATGCCATGGGCTGGACGACCGTGCAGATCGTCCGCGACGGCGGCATCCACGATGTGACCAAGGTTGTCGAGGGCGGCGCGGCCCAGCACCGGATCACGTCGCTCACCGAGCTGCCGAGCATCCTCGGCATCTGAAATATCAACAACCGGCTGGACTTGTGCGACCGCGCGTCGCCGCTTCCATTGACCTGGATCAATCCCTCCGCGTTCGACCTTTTCTAAGGTCACCCCCGGTTGGCCGTTCGTTCGCTCGTCGGCGTCGAGGCCATGGCTCGGGCATCCGGGGGATTTTTCGATGGCGGATACGAGAGAGGGCCTTGAGGCGTTCGGCGATGTGCTCGCGGTGGTGGCCGCCGCGCTCTTCGCACTCGTCGGAGCGGTCTGGTTTTTCGGGTCGAGCGACCCGGCCATGTCGTTTCACGGCCTGCTGATGCTGATCGGTTCGGTGCTGGCCGGGATCTACGTTTTGAACACGGCCTTCCGCGAGAAGGCGGCGCGAGCCATCGGCAACTACGAGCCGCCCGAGGGGTACTTCGACGGCCCGATCAAGGTCGCGACGGTTGCCGCGGTCATCTGGGGCATTGCGGGCTTCCTCGTCGGCGTGGTCCTGGCCCTGCAGCTCGCCTATCCCGCGCTCAACTTCGACCTTCCCTGGATCAGCTTTGGCCGCCTGCGCCCGCTTCACACGAGCGCCGTCATCTTCGCCTTTGGCGGCAACGTGCTGATCGGTACGTCCTTCTATGTCGTGCAGCGCACATGTCATGCGCGCCTCGCCGGCCGCTGGTCACCATGGTTCGTCGTGTGGGGCTATCAGCTCTTCATCGCGATCGCCGGCACGGGCTACCTGCTCGGCATCACACAGGCCAAGGAGTACGCCGAGCCCGAGTGGTACGCCGACCTATTCCTAACCATCATCTGGGTCACGTACCTGCTGGTCTTCCTCGGCACGCTCTGGCGCCGCAAGGAGCCGCACATCTACGTCGCGAACTGGTTCTATCTCGCCTTCATCGTGACCATCGCGATGCTGCATCTGGTGAACAACGCGGCGCTGCCGGTGAGCTTCACGAGCCCGTCCAGCGTGATCCTCTGGTCGGGTGTGCAGGATGCCATGACACAGTGGTGGTACGGCCACAATGCCGTCGGCTTCTTCCTGACCGCCGGCTTCCTCGGCATCATGTACTACTTCATTCCGAAGCGCGTTGAGCGGCCCGTCTACTCCTACCGCCTCTCGATCGTGCACTTCTGGACGCTCATCTTCCTCTATATCTGGGCAGGCCCGCATCACCTCCACTACACCGCGCTGCCCGATTGGGCGCAGACGCTCGGCATGACCTTCTCGATCATGCTCTGGATGCCCTCCTGGGGCGGCATGATCAACGGCCTCATGACGCTCTCTGGCGCCTGGGACAAGCTCAGGACCGATGCCGTCGTGCGCCTGCTCGTCGTGTCCGTCGCCTTCTACGGCATGTCGACATTCGAGGGCCCGCTGATGAGCATCAAAGCGGTGAACTCGCTCTCGCACTACACGGACTGGACGATCGGTCACGTGCACTCGGGTGCGCTCGGCTGGGTCGCCATGGTCTCGTTCGGCGCGATCTACTGCCTCGTGCCGTGGCTGTGGAACCGCAAGGGCCTGTATTCCATGCGGCTCGTCGAATGGCACTTCTGGATCTCGACGCTCGGCATCCTGCTCTACATCACCGCCATGTGGGTGTCCGGCATCACGCAGGGCCTGATGTGGCGCGCCTACGACAGCCTCGGCTTCCTCCAGTACTCCTTCATCGAGACCGTCGAAGCCATGCACCCCTACTACGTGATCCGTGCGATCGGCGGCATCCTCTTCCTGAGCGGCTCTCTCATCATGGCCTACAACGTCTGGCGTACGATCCGCGGCGATGAGCCTGTCGACATCGCCGAGCAGCCGCGCGTCGCGGCTGCACCCGGCCTCCGCGTCCAGCCTGCCGAGTGAGGGGGAGTGCATCATGAAACACGAAGTCTTCGAAAAGAACTCGATCATCCTCCTCGTCGGCATTCTCGTCGTGGTGTCGATCGGCGGTCTCTTCCAGATCGCACCGCTCTTCTGGGTCGACAGCACCATCGAGAAGGTCAAGGGCATGCGTCCCTACACGCCGCTCGAGCAGGCGGGCCGCGACGTCTATGTCCGCGAGGGTTGCTACAATTGCCACAGCCAGATGGTGCGCACGCTTCGCGATGAGGTCGAACGCTACGGCCACTACAGCCTCGCCGCCGAAAGCATGTACGACCATCCCTTCCAGTGGGGATCAAAGCGGACAGGACCGAACCTCGCGCGCGTGGGCGGCAAGTACTCCGATCAGTGGCATGTCGAGCACATGATCAATCCGCGCTCGGTAGTCCCCGAGAGCATCATGCCGAGCTACTCGTGGCTCATGTCGCGGCAGCTCGATCCGGCAACGATCGAAGCGCGCCTCAAGACGCTGCGTGCGGTCGGCGTGCCCTATACCGAAGAAATGATCGCCAGCGTGCGCGCCGATATCGCCGCCCAGATCAATCCTGACAGCCGTCCGTCGCGCGAGCTGCTGAAGCGGTATCCCAAGGCGAAGGTCGCCAAGTTCGACGGCCGGCCGGGTGTTCCGCCGACCGAGATGGATGCGCTCGTCGCCTATCTCCAGATCCTCGGCCAGCTCGTCGATTTCGCGACGTTCGACGCAGCCGGCCCGAACCTGCGGTAGGGGGGTGGGGATATGACATACGACATCGTCGCGACGATCAGCCAGGTGGTCTCGCTTCTCATCTTCGTCGGGTTGTTCGCCGGCGTGGTCGTCTACGCGCTCTGGCCGGCCAATGGTCCGCGCTTCGAGGCGGCGCAGCGGCGCGCTCTTGATCTCGATGACAACCAGAAAGCCAAGCGGGGGCGGCCATGAGCGACAAGCGCGAGATCGACGACGTCACCGGCGTCGAGACGACGGGGCATGCCTGGGACGGCATCAAGGAGCTGAACAAGCCCCTGCCCAAGTGGTGGCTGATGACGTTCTATGCCTCGATCGTTTGGGCCATCGGCTACATGATCGTCTATCCGGCGTGGCCGACACTCAACGGCTACACGAAGGGCATCTGGGGCTACAGCCAGCGCACGGCCGTGTCGGACGAGCTGCAGGGGGCGAAGGCGGCGCAGGCGACATTCCGCACGGCACTTGAGAAGACGCCGCTTGCCGAGGTGAAGAACAATCCGGATCTGCTCCGCTTTGCCATGGTCGGTGGCGCAGCGGCGTTCGCGATGAACTGCGCGCCCTGCCATGGCCGCGGTGCGCAAGGCTTCGTCGGCTATCCGAACCTCAATGACGACGACTGGCTCTGGGGCGGTACGCTCGCCGATATCGAGAAGACCATCCTCCATGGCATTCGCAGTGGTGACAAGCAGAGCCGCATCAGCGACATGCCGAAGTACGGGCTCGATGCTTTGCTCAAAGCTTCCGAGATCGATGATGCGGCCGAGTTCGTGCTCTCGCTGACGAAGCGCGCGACCGAAACCGCAGCTGTCGGGCGCGGTGCGAAGATCTTCGCCGATCAGTGCGTCTCTTGTCATGGCGCGGAGGGCAAGGGCAATCCCGAGCTCGGTGCGCCGAACCTTACGGACGGGATCTGGCTCTATGGCTCCCAGAAGGCGGACATCGTGCAGTCGATCTTCACGGGCCGCGGCGGTTCCATGCCGGCATGGCAGAGCCGGCTCGATCCCGTGACGCTCAAGTCGCTGGGCATCTACGTGTACAGCCTCGGCGGCGGCAGGTAGCGGAGGTTCAGGAGCCGGAACCATGTGCGGATGCGGGTGCGAGCTGGGATTTGTGCTGGCGGCCTGCCGGGCCGCCGAGGCACGCGATGCCAACCCGCGAAAGACCTCGACAGTGCCCACGCAGCATCCCCGCTCAATTTTCGAGCGCATCGCGATGATCTGGCTGGCGTGCATATTCGGCGATGCGCCGATGCAACGCCTCAGCCGCGGGAGCGGACGGTGACAACGGTTCTCGATCGACGGAATGTTCCGGGAGCCAAGCCGGGTGCGCGCACGGATTCGGCAGACGTCGAGGCGCATGATGTTGCCGCCGTCAATCGTGCCGCGGACCGGCAACTCTATGCGGCGCGCCAGAAGATCTATCCGCGCCTCGCACACGGCCGCTTTCGTGCGGTCAAGTGGATCGTGATGGCCGTCGCGCTCGCGATCTATTACGGCCTGCCGTGGTTGCGCTGGGATCGGGGGCCTGATCTCCCTGATCAGGCCGTGCTGCTCGACATGGCGCACAACCGCTTCTTTTTCTTCTTCCTCGAGATCTGGCCGCAGGAGTTTTACTTCGTCACGGGGCTGCTCGTACTTGCCGCGCTCACGCTTTTCCTCGTGACCTCGATCGCGGGGCGCGTGTGGTGCGGCTATGCCTGTCCGCAGACCGTGTGGACGGACCTCATGGTGGCCGTCGAGCGGCTCTGGCAGGGCGACCGCAATGCGCGGATCCGCCTCGACAAGGAGCCATGGAGCATACGCAAGATCTTTCTCAAGGCGATGACCCACGTGTCGTGGCTGCTCATCGGTCTGGTGACCGGCGGTGCGCTCGTCTTCTATTTTCGCGATGCGCCGACGCTTGCGGCTGAGCTTGCAACCGGCACCGCGCCCGCCATCGCCTATCTCTTTCTCGGTATCTTTGCCGCGACGACCTACCTGCTCGGCGGCATCGCGCGCGAGCAGGTCTGCATCTACATGTGCCCCTGGCCACGCATCCAGGGCGCCATGACGGACAGTCATACGCTGCTTGTCAGTTACCGGACCGAGCGGGGCGAGCCGCGCGGGCCAGCTCGCAAAGGTGCGGATGGCCTCGTCGATTGGTCCACGCGTGGCGACTGCATCGACTGCAAGGCGTGCGTGGTCGTGTGCCCCACGGGCATCGACATCCGCGATGGCTCGCAGCTCGAATGCATCCAGTGCGCTCTCTGCATCGACGCGTGCAACGAGATCATGGACAAGATCAAGCGCCCGCGCGGCCTGATCGCCTATGACACCATCAGCTTCTACGGCCGCGCACGCTTCTATACTTCGCCATGATCGCGCTCGTCGGCATCATCATGCTCATCGCGCTCTGGAATCGCAGGACGCTGGAGCTCAACGTGCAGCACGACCGCAATCCACCCTTCGTGCGCCTTTCCGAAGGTGGCATCCGCAATGGTTTCACCGTGAAGATCCTCAACAAGCTGCACGAGCCGCGCACGTTCGCGCTGGCACTCAAGGATCTGCCCGGCGCCGCGGTATCGATGGTGGGCGCGGAGCCCGGCAGCGCTCTGCAGGTGACGGTCCCGACGAATACGCTGCGCGAGCTGCGGGTCTTCGTGACGGTGCCGCGCGACGAACTCAAGCAGCTTCGCGATGCGTCGACGAACTTCGCTTTCGAGGTGCGCGACATCAGCTCGGGACAGACGACGCGTCGTGGGACTTTGTTCCAGGCGCCGGAACATGGAGAGCGGCCATGAATACAGTACGGCCAGAGAACGTGGAGGGTCTCAAGGGACGTCACGTGCTGATGGCGTTCCTCGGCTTCTTCCTCGTCGTTTTCGCGGTCAACGGCGTGTTCCTTTATTCCGCGATCTCGACCTACACCGGCATTGTCTCCGTCGAGCCTTACCGGAAAGGGCTCAACTACAACCAGCGCATTGCCGCGGATGAAGCGCAGAAAGCACAGGGCTGGGAGGAGGCGCTCGAGGTCACGCGCGGCGGGCAGGTGACCCTGCGCCTGACGAACCGTCTCGAGGCACCGGTCGAGGGGCAGAGTATCACCGGCACCTTCGGTCGTCCTTCGACGGCGCAGCATGATGTGAAGCTCACGCTCATCGAGGAGCAGCCCGGCACGTACACGGCCCGGATTGCGCCACCGGAGTCCGGTGCCTGGGTCGTTGCGCTCGAAGCGCGCTCTCTCGCGGCGCCGGGTGAAATCACTTATCAGCTACGGAAGCGGCTATGGCTGAAACCCTGAGTGCCACGACAATCCGCGAGCTAGCCGGCGAGGCTGTGTCCAGCGATACGCGGGCGCTGACGCTGGTCGTCGAGGGCATGCATTGCGGCAATTGCATGCGCAAGGTCGAGCGTACGCTGCAGGCCGTGCCGGGTGTTGTCGCCGCGCGCGTGAACCTCTCGAATGGCCGCGCGCATGTGACGACGACGTCCACTGGCGTGGAGCTTGATACGCTCGTCGAAGCCCTGCGCGGTGTCGGCTTCAAGTCTTATGAGCTCGTCGAGGGAACAACACCGGCCCATGCCGCGCACGATGCCGCCTATCTGCGCCGTCTCGGAGTCGCGGGGTTTGCAGCGTCGAACATCATGCTCATGTCGGTTGCCGTATGGGCCGGCGTTGCGAGTGACATGGATGCGTCCCTGAAGACGCTTTTCCACTGGCTGTCGGCGCTTGTTGCGATACCGGCCGTCGTCTATGCGGGCCAGCCGTTTTTCCAGTCGGCAGCACGTGCGCTGCGTGCGCGCCAGCTCAATATGGACGTGCCGATCTCGCTCGGTGTGACGCTCGCAACGGGCATGAGCCTCTACCAGACCATGCGCGGCAGTGATCAGGTCTACTTCGACGCGGCCGTCAGCCTGCTCTTTTTCCTGCTGATCGGCCGCTATCTCGATATGGCCATGCGCTCGCGCGCATCGAGCGCGGCGCAGAACCTCCTCGGGCTGCGCGCCACTGCGGCAACCATCGTGCTGGCCGATGGCACGACGCAACGTCTGCCGACGCGCGACGTGGTGCCAGGCATGCGCATTCTCGTCGCGGCGGGTGAGCGCATCCCGGTTGATGCGCGCGTCCGATCGGGCACGGCCGACGTGGACGAGAGCCTCATAACCGGCGAGAGCCGTCCGCGTCATGTCGAGGTCGGCGATACGGTCTATTCAGGCACGATCAGCGTGACGGGTACACTCGAGACTGAGGCGCTTGCCCGCGAGGAAAACACGCTCCTTGCGGATATCTCGCGACTGATGGGGGTCGCCGAGCAGGCGCGCGGGCGCTACGTGCGGCTCGCGGATCGCGCGGCGCAGCTCTACGCTCCGGCCGTGCATCTGCTCGGGCTTGGCACGTTCATCGGCTGGATGCTGCTCGGCCATGGCTGGGAGCCGGCACTGACGGCTGCCGTTGCCGTGCTGATCATCACTTGCCCGTGTGCGCTGGCGCTCGCGGTGCCGGCCGTGCAGGTCGTGGCGAGCGGCCGGCTCTTCCGCTCCGGTATCATCCTCAAGGCGGCGGACGGTCTCGAGCGCATGGCCGAGGTCGATACGATCATTTTCGACAAGACGGGCACGCTGACGCTCGGCGAGCCGCGCCTGGTGAATGGAGCCAATATCGACGACGCCACTCTCGGTCGCGCGGCCGGCCTCGCGATAGCGAGCCGGCATCCGTACGCACGCGCGGTCGTGGCGGCGGCGAAGGCCCGCGGCCTTGCCGCGGCGCCTGTGCCGGACGTGGCGGAGGTCGCGGGGGCAGGCCTCCGTCACGTCGGCATTGCGGGCGAGATGCGGCTCGGCTCGGCCAGTTTCTGTGGCGTGAGCGAGAGCGGAGCCGACAGCGGCTCCACGCTCTGGCTGCGCACGCCGGATGGCCACGCGACGGCGTTCCATTTCACGGATCCGCTACGCGAAGATGCAGCCAGCGTAATCTTGAGGCTCAGCAATGCCGGCTTCCACGTCGAAATCCTCTCTGGTGATGGGCGCGCTGCAGTCGCCGAGGCTGCCGGTTCTGCCGGCGCGGCCATCTGGCACGCTGGCCTCAAACCCGCCGACAAGATCGCGCGGCTCGATCAGCTCAAGGCTGAAGGCCGCAAGGTGCTCATGGTCGGTGATGGCCTCAATGATGCGCCCGCACTTGCGGCCGGCCATGCCTCGCTTTCGCCGGCAACTGCTGCCGATATCAGCCAGACGGCGGCAGATGCCGTCTTCCAGGGTGAGCGCCTTGCGCCGGTTATCGACGTACTGCTCGTGGCCCACGGCGCGCGCCGCCGCGCGCTCGAGAACTTCGGCATCGCGATCGGCTACAACTTCATCTTCGTACCGCTCGCCGTGATCGGACTCGCGACGCCGCTGATCGCCGCGATCGCGATGTCGGCGTCGTCGATCGCGGTGACGGCGAACGCGCTGCGCCTCTCGCGCCAGCACCTTGGGAGTTTGGCATGACGGCACTCGCCTGGACGATCCCGATTGCGCTCTTTCTCGGCGGCCTCGGTCTTGCGGGTTTCCTGTGGTCGTTGAAGACCGGCCAATACGAAGATCTCGATGGCGCATCATGGCGCGCCCTCGACGATGAGCCGCCGGAGAGGCGCAGCTAGGCTTTCACGCCGAATGTTGCGTCCAGCGTCTCTAAGAGGCGGACGAGCAGCTTCGTGCGCGGCACGAGGCATGACACGAGCAGATATTCCTGATGCGTGTGCGGGCCGTCGCCGAGCACACCGAGACCATCGAGCGTCGGGACGCCAAGGGCGCCCGTGAAATTCCCGTCGCTGCCGCCGCCGGCCACGCGCTCGCCCTTCACCTCGAAGCCGATCTCGCGCGCCAGCGCGGCGGCGTGGTCGTAAAGCCGTTGGATCGCCGGTGATTTCACAAACGATGGTCGATACAAGCCCGGCGTGACTTCGAGTTTTACCTCGGGATCATGGCTCTTCAGCGCGAGCAGCTTTGCGCGCACCTCGGCCTCATGCTCAGGGAGCGGCACGAGGCAATAGACGATCGCCGTGCAAGAGAGCGGCACCATGTTCTCGTGCGTGCCGCCCTCGATGACGCCGACATTGAGCGTGACATTGCGCTCGTAGTCCGTCATGGCCTCGATGGCGAGAACCTGACGCGCCATTTCTCGGATCGCGCTGCGGCCCTTTGCATGATAGGCGCCCGCGTGCGCGGGAATGCCCGTGGTCTTGAGGTGATAGCGCGCAATGCCATGCCGCGCGATCGTGATACGGCCGAAGTCGCCGGAGGGTTCCACGACGAGTACGACAGCGTGCTTCCTGGCCTCGGCCTCGATGTAAGGTCGCGAGAACGGGCTTCCGATCTCCTCGTCCGGGATCATCATGACCGTGACGGGAAGATGCGGGCGGCGCCCCGTCGCGTGCAGATGTGCGAGCGCCGAGAAGGCGATCGCATTGCCGCCCTTCATGTCGTAGATGCCAGGGCCATACGCGCGGTCGCCCTCGACGCGCATAGGCAGCGGCCCCGCGAGCGTGCCAACGGGGTGCACGGTATCCATGTGACCGAGCAGCAGGATGCCCGGACCGTTCGCTGTTCCCGGTACGCGACCGATCAGGATGTCGCCGATGCCGTTCTCGCCGGGAATGCGCTCGATGCTGGCGCCGATGCCGCGCAACAGGTTTTCCGCGTGTGCAGCAACGCGATTGACCGCATCCGCGTCCTGGGTCGGGCTCTCGATCGCGACCCAGGCATTGACGGCGGAGAGCAAAGCTTCGGGCGTGAGGTCGCGCATGAATGAGGGGCTTTCGAGTGGATGGGCGGACTGGTTTCCGCAGCATAGTGTCTCCGCGCGCATCGCCAATCGCGGCTGCGACCGGCGGGCATTCCGTCGCAGCCGGGCCCCAATGCGCCGAAGAATGCGGCGGGATGCCGATTGTTTGCCCTCGACGATCGCAGGCCAATTGGCTTTTGTGAATGATAGAGGATCGAGACCGTCACGTGGCGGGGACTATGGCACCACTGCTTCCGTATCGGTTTGCACCCTACGCCTACGGCATTTTGCAGGCGGCGATCACGACTGCGGTAGCGACGGCGATCGCGGTGTTTCCGGTCGTCCACTCGGCAATCGAGTTCATCGAGCGCTGGATGGTCGCTTGGTTTCTCGCGTGGCTGACCATGGTGCCGGTCGTGCTGCTGGCCGCGCCGTACATCCACCGCGCGGTCATGCGGCTCTTCGAGGATGAGAAGTCCGGCCGCTGAAGCGGCTCAGCTCGCCGCTTCGCGCTCAGCCGCTTTCTCCTCGGCGCGCCCGCGCTCGATCTCGCGAGCGAGCGCGAACAGTGCTTCCTTCATGCCCTGGCCGGAGACGGCCGAGATGAGCAGCGGCTTCTTGCGCGCTGCCCGTTGAAGCTGCGCAGCCTTCTCGGCGATCACATCCTCGGTGAGTGCGTCGCACTTGGTGAGCGCAACCAGCTCCTTCTTGCGCGCGAGCCCGCCGCCGTAAGCCTTCAGCTCCGCGCGCACGGTCTTGTAGGAGTCGGCCACATCCTCCGCCGTTGCATCGACCAGATGGAGCAGCGCGCGGCAGCGCTCGACATGGCCAAGGAAGCGCGTGCCGAGGCCCGCGCCCTCGTGAGCGCCCTCGATAAGGCCCGGGATGTCGGCGAGCACGAAGTCGACCTCGCCCGCGCGCACGACGCCGAGGTTCGGGTGCAGCGTCGTGAAGGGATAGTCGGCGATCTTGGGTTTGGCGCGGGAGACCGTCGCAAGGAAGGTCGACTTTCCCGCATTCGGCAATCCGACGAGACCCGCGTCGGCGATCAGCTTCAGCCGTAGCCAGAGCGTCAGCTCCTCGCCGGGTTGACCGGGATTGGCGTGTCGCGGCGACTGGTTCGTCGATGATTTGAAATAGGCATTGCCGAAGCCGCCATTGCCGCCGCGGGCAATGCGCACGCGCTGGCCCGCCTCGGTCATGTCAGCGAGCAACGTCTCATTGTCCTCGGCCAAGATCTCGGTGCCTGGCGGTACCTTGATGATGCAGTCGTCGCCGCTCGGGCCGGTGCGATTGCGGCCCATGCCGGGAATGCCGTTCTTGGCCTTGAAATGCTGCTGGTAGCGGAAGTCGATCAGCGTGTTCAGGTTCTCGACGCACTCCGCCCACACGTCGCCGCCCTTGCCGCCGTCACCGCCGTCCGGGCCGCCGTACTCGATGAACTTCTCGCGCCGAAAGCTGACGCAGCCAGCCCCGCCATTGCCGGAGCTGACGTAAATTTTGGCCTGGTCGAGGAACTTCATTGGTTGTGGCTTCCGCGGTGCGGCCGTCCGGGCCGCGCTGAGAGCTTCTGGTAGCTGCTGGATGAGCGATTGTCACCTTCAGCATGGCAGGCATATGGGGCGGACCCCGCCATCCGCCTGGACCGCGCCCGCCGCTCGTGGCAATGACAGACACCGAACAGAGAGCACGACCGGCGGCTGGTTAACGCCGTTTCCGAGCCCGCCAAGCCTATATGGGGAGAGATCGCATAATGGCCAAAGCCACCGAGAAAGCCTGCAAGAAGCCGAATGCCTACAAGATCGCCGTCATTCCTGGCGACGGCATCGGCAACGAGGTCGTGCCGGAAGGCATCAAGGTGCTCGAGGCCGTGGCACGCAAGTTCGACATCGCCTTCGAGTGGGACCACTTCGACTGGTCCTGCGAGGTCTTCAAGAAGACCGGCAAGATGATGCCGGACGATGGTCTCGATCGCATCCGCAACCATGACGCCATCTTCCTCGGTGCGGTCGGCTTCCCCGGCGTTCCCGATCACGTCTCGCTCTGGGGCCTGCTTATCCCGATCCGGCGCAACTTCCAGCAGTACATCAACCTGCGCCCCGTGCGCCTTTTCGAGGGCCTCAAGGGACCGCTCGCGGACCGCAAGCCGGGCGACATCGACTACTTCATCGTGCGTGAGAACAACGAAGGCGAGTATTCTTCGGTCGGCGGTCGCATGTACGAGGGCAGCGACTACGAGATGGCCGTGCAGCAGGCGATCTTCACGAAGCGCGGCTGTGATCGCGTCATGCGCTACGCCTTCGACCTCGCCGCAACGCGTCCGCGCAATCACGTATCGAGTGCCACGAAATCCAATGGCATCTCGATCTCCATGCCCTATTGGGATGAGCGCTTCGCCGCGATCTCGAAGGAATACCCGAAGGCCAAGACCGACCAGTACCACATCGACATTCTCACCGCGCATCTCGTGCGCAACCCGCACTGGTTCGATGTCATCGTCGGCTCGAACCTTTTCGGCGACATCCTCTCGGACCTTGGCCCCGCCACGACCGGCACCATCGCCATCGCGCCCGGCGGCAACATCAATCCAGAGAAGGAATTCCCGTCCATGTTCGAGCCCGTGCACGGCTCGGCGCCGGACATCGCCGGACAGGGCATCTCGAACCCGATCGGGCAGATCTGGTCGGGCGCCATGATGCTCGAGCACCTCGGCCACAAGGATGCCGCCGACGCCATCGTCACGGCCATCGAGAAGCTGCTCAAGGATACGGACGTGCGCACCCGCGACATGGGCGGCAAGGCCATGTGCACCGAGCTCGGCGATGCGATTGTCGAGCTGATCAAGTAGGTTATCGCCTGCACTCACGGGCGTGTCCAACGGCGCACGCCCGCCACGATCCACCGCTGATTTACCACCCCCGATTGCCGCGCTTGCCAATCGCGGAAACAATGGCGCTCATGTGGCGTTAGGCACCTGAGCCCGTTCCCGGGAGGTCGTCATGGCGGTCCGTCGTCCCACACGTCAATTTGCTTGGTTGGCAGCCGTTCTCGCTGCGCCCACCTTGTTTCTCTCGCTGGCGACATTCGCGACACCGGCCGGCGCCCAGATCGTCGGCACCGATCCGCGCAACCGGAACTGCCAGACTCTCCTCGTCTGCAACTACGCGCGCGGCGGCGTCTATCGTGGCTGCCTCTCGTCGTACACCTGCCGCACGTGCCGCGCGGAGCCAGTCCGCTGCACGGCCTCGGATCTCGCCACCGGCCGCACGCGCTGCACGGAACTCGTCTGCACGTGGGGTGGCTAAGTCTTCAATGGCGGGCGGGTTCGGGAGGGTGTCCCTCCCGATAGAGCGCGAGACTAGTCTCGCTCGCGCCTTTGGCGCGAACAGGGCTGCCGCCCTATGACCCGCGCGGGGGAACACCCCCGCACCCCCGTCTTTTTATGATTTCGGTGCCTCTTGTGAGACATGTCCGCATGGCCGCTGCGGGCATAGCACCACAGGAGGGTTGCGAAGCACTTCTTCCCAGCCGCCCGCGGCAAAAAAGAAAGGCGCGGAGCCGGAGGCTGCCGCGCCTTTCGGATATCTGCGGAGCCGCGGGGTGACCAGCGGCTCAGGGCTTACGCAGCCTGGATGTTCGCAACGGCGGTCTTGCCGGAGCGGCGATCCTTCTCGGTGTCGAACTGGACCTTCTGGCCCTCGGAGAGGGTGCGAAGACCAGCGCGCTCGAGCGCGGAGATGTGCACGAACACGTCGGTGCCACCATTATCCGGCGCGATGAACCCATAGCCCTTCTGCTCATTGAAGAACTTCACTGTACCAGATTCCATGGCGATTTTCCTTCTAGCAAAGCCATGACCAATGCCGAACGCGCGCGCCTGCGCACGTGGGCACACTTGTCGAATTTTGGGAGGGTTCTGTGATCGCGCGCTCGATCACATCGTAGCGCAACGGCCCGGTCGTCCGGCCAAAGTCGATTACCATAGCTAGTCGCATCGGCGGCCGAAAGCAAGCCTTGTACTTGGGGTGACCTGCCGCGGACGGGATTTTGCGGGTTTTCCCCGACAAAAAAGGCGCGGAGCCGAAGCTGCCGCGCCTTTGGCTTCTTAGTGCGGTCTACCGGCCGGCGCGCAGTCGCGCGTTCAGGAAGCGTGCCGCTGTCGCTGTGACCGCCGGCATACCGCAATGGAAGGAGACGATAGCACCCCTTCCCAGCAGCCGGTGGCAAGCAAATTAGCGCGAATAAAACTCGACGACCAGGTTCGGCTCCATGTGCACGGGATAGGGCACGTCGGAGAGCGCCGGCACCCGGGCGAGGCGGGCCGTGTACTTCGTGTGGTCGGCCTCGATGTAGTCCGGCACGTCGCGCTCGGCGCTCTTGACGCCTTCGAGGACGAGCGGGAGTTGGCGCGACTTCTCGCGGACTTCGATGGTGTCGCCGATCTTCACGCGGTAGCTCGGGATGGTCACGCGGCGGCCGTTCACCGTCACGTGGCCGTGGCTCACGAACTGGCGGGCGGCGAACACGGTCGGCACGAACTTGGCGCGATAGACAACGGCGTCCAGGCGGCGCTCGAGCAGGCCGATCAGGTGCTCGGAGGTCGAGCCCTTGAGGCGGGTAGCTTCCACGTAGAGGCGGTGGAACTGGCTCTCGGTGATCGAGCCGTAGTAGCCCTTGAGCTTCTGCTTGGCCTTGAGCTGCTGGCCGAAGTCGGAGAGCTTGCCGGCGCGGCGCTCGCCATGCTGGCCGGGGCGCGAGTTGCGCTTGTTGAGGGGGCTCTTGGACCGGCCCCAGATGTTCTCTTGGAGGCGGCGGTCGATCTTGTGCTTGGCGCGGACGCGCTTAGTCATTGGTTTTGTTCCGTCTTTTGCTATTCACGGGATCTCGGGCTTTCTCCTCTGCGGGGTTACCCGCCGACAGATGCGCCTCGTTGGGGTGCATCGCGAAAGCCAAAGCGCACGCGGCCCCGAAGGGCCCCGTGACGTGCGGGGTGTGTACAGGAGGGAGGGGGGGAGGTCAAGCGGAGGGAGGGCCAGAAGCCAAATCGCTACGTGCGCAATCGGTGGCGGCCTATTTCGATGCTAGATGGCCCAAAAAATCTTGGCAGCTGCCGTAGAAATAGGTGGATTCACCGCCAGTCATAGGATTGCGATAGTATGCACGTGGTTTCTCGTTCTTACGGAATGGATACCTAAATTTGAGCGAGCGGTAGAAATGTTCGTCCATGTACAGTTCTTGAGGAGTGTGGATCTTATTCTTTATGGCGGCTCGAGCTGACTGTTCAATCGCCTGAAGCTGCGCAAATGGTAAGCCGAGACTATTAAGTGACAGATGATTCCCACTGCTCGAGATCTGGCTAGGGGAGTCCTCATAGTACTCATTCACGCCTTGAGTCACGACTGCATATATTTTGAGGTCAAGCACCTCAAGATATATCTTTTGCAGCTCGGATATTATGAAAACGAAAATTTCGGGCTCGTAGCTATAGATCACGTCGCTGTCGACGTGTCCGACTGACCAGTTGCCTTTAATTAGCAGGCTGTCGGCGAACGAAACAAATGTAAGTGATTGGTAGCGTTCCGCCAGAGCGTCAATGGCGTCGCGGAGCTGCACGAGTTTTTCACGTTGTAGTCTTCCGGATCGGATTTCGTCCTTGACGCCGATTGCATCGACCATCAAAAAAGTCGAATTCACTCGCAAATATAGCTTATTAAGCCACGTGTCATGCACAAAGACATGAGGCTTTATATCATACTCATAGCAGCGGATACACGTTACAAACTCGTGCTTTGGGAGGACAATTCCTACTTCATGGAATCGGTCATGTATATTCGGATACCACGATAGCTCCATCGCGTCCGGAAGTATGGTCCTGATAGAGGCATAAGCAATGTATCCGGCAGGACAGTATTCGCCCCCCTCGAACATCTTCACTGTCGAACGCTCAAATTCATCGATCCACCGATCGCTCATCAAGTAGATATCTTGATTCAATGGCGCGTTTTCGAATTCGACCAATTCAAAGCATCGGTGATCAAACATACTACCTCCGCAAACTGCGATTGCCTCTAGCTAAGTGCCGCAAATTAGCTTGAGTCTAGCGGATCTAGGACGTCCTCTTTAATCCTGACGTCCGGCAGCAACGACCGGACGCACCCTCCCGGGGAGCCCCATGCGCGACAACTGCAGCGGCGAACGCCCATCCTTCGTGACGCACCTCGAATGCGCGGCGACCGGCGAGCACCACGAGGCGGACCGGCCGCACGGGCTGTCACGCGCGGGCAAGCCCCTCTACGTCCGCTATGACCTGGCGGCGCTGGCCCGCGCCCTGCCGCGGAGCGCGCTCGCCGAGCGGTCGCCCGACATGTGGCGGTACCGCGAGCTGCTGCCCGTGCGCCAAGCCGCCAACATCGTGTCGCTCGGCGAGATGACGACGCCGCTCATCAGCGCGCCGGAGAGCGCGCGCGCGTCGGGCGGGCGCGGCGATCTGCTGGTCAAGGACGAGGGACGGCTGCCGACGGGCTCGTTCAAGGCGCGCGGCCTCTGTGTCGCTGTCTCGAAAGCCAAGGAATTCGGCGTCTCCCGCATCGCCATGCCGACGGCGGGCAATGCGGGCGCGGCACTCGCGGCCTACTGCAGCCGCGCGGGCATCGAGTCGATCGTCTTCTGCCCCGACGATGCGCCGGAGACGACGATCTCCGAGATCGCGCTGCAGGGCGCGCGTGTGTTCCGCGTCAACGGCAACATCACGGAGATCGGCCCGATCGTCGAGAACGGCAAGGAGGCGGGCGGCTGGTTCAGCCTCTCGACGCTCAAGGAGCCCTATCGGGTCGAGGGCAAGAAGACCATGGGGCTGGAGCTGGCCGAGCAGCTCGGGTGGGAATTGCCGGACGTCATCTTCTACCCGACCGGCGGTGGCACCGGCCTGATCGGCATGTGGAAGGCGTTCGCGGAGATGGAGTCGATCGGCTGGATCGGCGCCAAGCGGCCGCGGATGGTGGCGGTGCAGTCGGCGACGTGCGGGCCGATCGCGCGCGCCTTCGAGGCAGGCCGCGAAACCGCGGAGCCCATGGTCGGCGGGCATACGAACGTGCCGGGCCTGCGCGTGCCGTGGACGATCGGCGATTTCATGATCCTTCGCGTGCTGAAGGAGAGCAACGGCTTCGCGATCACGATCGAGGATGACGAGGTCGAGCCGGCGCGGGCGGAGATGGCGGCGCGCGATGGCGTGCACTTGTGTCCGGAGGGCGCAGCGACGTTCGTCGCGTACCGGAAGGCGCTTCGGCAAGGGCGCATCCGATCCGAGGACCGCGCCGTCCTGTTCAACTGCGCGTCCGGCCTCAAGTACGCGATGCCGCCCGTCACGGCGCGGCTCGATCGCCTGCAGCCGATCGACTACGCGAGACTGGTGGGGACATAACGGGCGACGTGCCCTTCCACATCAGCCCACTGATCGCTAGGGTTGGAGCATTGTCCTCTAAATGATCATCGATCTCGATGTCTTCTTCCTCCGAGCGAGCCGCCTATGAGCAAGCCCATATCCGCTGGGCGGCGGGCGATTTGGAAGGCTTCCTCGATCTCTTCACTGAGGACGTCCTCTACAACGTGAATGTGGATGGTCTCGCAGTGCCTTATGCGTCCAGCGCGCTCGGCAAGGAGGACGTCCGCCAGCGGCTGCAGCTTCTCATGCTGACTTTCACGGTCGACAGATTCGAGCCCGAGATCATCGTGGACGAAGGTGGCAGTTGGCGCTCGGTCGTCATCGCTCACTATACGCACCGTAAAACGGGTGAGGTTTTAAAGGTACGCGTCCGCTTTCGTGTGTGGTTCAAAGACCGCTTGATCTCGCGCATGGACGAGTACCACGACGCCGCTTATGTTGAGGCGTTCCAGCGGTTTGTCTTCCATCTGCAGAATGTCGCGAGCGGCAACTAGGCACATGAGGCGTTCGCCGTTGCGTTTGCTCCTCTCACCACTTGGGGGTAGATTAGCTGCACCGCAACATGGCTGTTTTCACGCATGCATATCTACCGCGACCGCACCGCCTTCTATCTCCTCAACGAGCGCTGGGCCAAAAGCGATCTTGAAGGCGTGATGGCACTTTTCTCCGAAGAGGCACTTCACCTCATCAATGTCGACGGCGTGGCTGTGCCCTACGCCACAAGCACGTATGGCAAAGAGGATTTGCGCCAGCGCCTCCAGATCGTCCTCGACACTTTCTACATCGATAAGTTCGACATCGAGAGCTATGCGCACGAGCGGGAGTTCACGCGCTCGGTGGTCATGACGCACAAGACGCACAAGAGAACCGGCGAGCGTCTTTGTGAGCGGCTCCGCTTTCGCTACTGGTTCAAGGATGGTCTCATCGTGCGCACCGAGGAAAATCACGACGCACCGTACATCGAAGCCTTTCAGCGCTTCGTCTGCCAATTGGAGCACGCGGCCCGTAGTGCGTGAGCTGGGCGCTTCGGCCAGTGCGCTGCACGTTTTCAGCGTCGGAGCAAGAATTCGGCTCCGAAATGCCTTTACGTACCGCATTAACCCAAGCATTAGTCATGTTGAAGTGCGGTCGTTGCTGGCCGTAGTTCTGCGTCCTAGTGTCCGCTCGCCGTAAATCCTGGCTACGCAGCGGGGCGATGCTTTGTCTGGAACGCCACATCCGGCCGCGACCCATCATCTGCCATGGTTTCTAACGGGTCCCGGCGAAACCGATGTCCTGATGGTGGTGACGACGATCGTGGTCGTTGCCACGATCTTCGGGCTCGGCGTCGTTTTTTTTCGCATCCATTCGCTACCCGAGCAGCTCGGCCACAAGAAGCTTCAGTTCGAGGTCGTCGCCGTTCTCGGCCTGCTCTCCCTGCTTACGCACGTGCATGCCTTCTGGGTTGCGGGGCTGCTGCTGGCGCTTATCGATCTCCCGGACTTCCTGACGCCGCTGAAGAGGATCGCGGGATCGCTCGAGAAGATGTCCGGCACAGAGAGCCCGCCGCCTGACGCGGAGCAGCCCGAGCTGCCACTAACGCCGCCGATGTCGCCAACTCCATCGCCGCCCGCTCCTCATTCGCCCGGCCCTGTGCCCGCGTCTGGAGCCTAGGCCATGCTGGAACTCGTCCTCTGCTCGCTCGTCACGATCCTCCCGGACTACCTGTTCCGGCGCTACTACCAGGGTCGGCGGATCGGCCACGAGATCACGCTCTTCTCGGTGTGGTTCGAGCTGCGGTGGGGCATCACCGCCTGCCTGATGCTGACGGTCCTGCTCGTCACGATCATCTTCTACCATCATCCATCGACGACGCGGGCCATCCCCCTGTTTCGCACCGTGCCGATCCTGCCTGAGACGAACGGGCGCGTGGCCGAGATCTTCGTCGAGCCGCGCCAGGAGGTCGAGCGCGGGCAGCGGCTCTTCAGGCTCGACAGCACGAGGCAGGAAGCCGAGCTGGAACTGGAGCGCCGCCGCGTGGCGGAGATCGATGCCGCGATGGTCATGGCACAGGCCGATCTGGCGGCTGCGGAAGGCCAGATCCAGCAGGCGAAAGGTGCCTATCAGCAGGCGGTCGAGGAACTCGAGACCAAGGAAGAGCTGCGCCGCCGCAACGAGGATGTCGTCGCCAGGCGCGAAATCGAACGTCTCCGGACGGCTGCCGAGGGACGACAAGGTGGCGTAGTGGCTGCTGAAGCCGCCAAGCAAGCGGCCGAAACGCGGCTCACGACGTTGCTGCCGGCGCAGAAGGCGAGTGCCCAGGCGGCGTTGCGGCGGGCCGAGGTTGAGCTCGAGAGGACGGTCGTCTATGCCGGCGTCGCGGGAAGCGTCGAGCAGTTCATTCTGCGCGTTGGCGATGTCGTCAATCCGCTCATGCGGCCGGCCGGCGTCCTCATTCCGAAAGATGCGGGGCGTCAGAGGCTCCAGGCGGGTTTCGGGCAGATCGAAGCGCAGGTGATGCAGGTCGGCATGGCCGCCGAAGTCACGTGCGTGTCAAAGCCGCTGACGATCATTCCGATGGTCGTAGTGAGCGTGCAGGACCACATCGCGGCCGGGCAGGTACGCGCTGGCGAGCAGCTTGTCGAGCTCCAGCAGGCTGCCAGGCCAGGCTCGCTTTTCGTCTATCTCGAGCCCCTCTACGCAGGTGGGCTCGATGACGTAGCACCCGGCAGCATGTGCATTGCCAATGCCTATACGAGCAACCACGCACGCCTGGAGACGGAGAAGCTCGGCTTCTTCCATCGCTTCTATCTCCACATGGTCGATGCGGTTGCAATGGTGCACGCGATCATCCTGCGCGCACAAGCCTTGATCCTGCCGATCAAGACGCTCGTCTTCAGCGGCCACTGAAGGCTGCTGACCGCACGCGATCTCGTCTGCAGGCGATCTCTCCAAATCCGGAACATCTGCGCGCGCTCGACGTTAACCGTCCAGGTTCCCTTCGCAGGCAGCTAGCCGGGCGGTCCTGCGATCAAAGCCCGAAAGGAGAAGAGTTTTGCGATTCCTGAAATTGAGGATCGCCGCATTGGCGATCGGCTTCGGCGCGCTTTCGAGCGTGCCGGCATCGGCGGCAGTGGTACCGGCAGTGCCATGGTCGCATTTCCCTCAACAGAGCGCGGTTATCAACGCATCCGCCCTCGGCACGCTCGCCCCTAGCGGTCAGAACCTAGCAGAGAGTAACGTCGAGCAGGCCCGACGCGGTGGACGTCGTGCGGGCCGCGGTTTCCGTGGCGGACGATCGTTTCGCGGCGGTCGCGCATTTCGTGGCGGCCGAGCATTCAGAGGTGGTCGAGCTTTCCGTGGTGGCCGTAGCTTCCGTGGTCGCGTGTTCCGCGGCGGTCGCAGCTTTCGTGGTCGGGCCTTCCGTGGCGGTCGTGCGTTCCGTGGCGCGCGCTTCTATCGCGGCGGATGGCGCGGCGGAAGCCGACGGTACTATCGTGGCGGAGGCTGGCGCCGGTGGTACGGCCCACGGTGGTACGGTCGCTATTGGCGCCGCGATTGGGTTAGCCCGGCCGTCGTTACGGGCATTGCGGCGCTGATCATTGGTGGCTCGATCGCCGAGTCGCAGGCGCACTATATGGACCGCTGGCAGCGCTGCGACGATCGTTTCCGCTCGTTCCGCTGGAGCGACGGCACCTACCAGCCTTATGGCGGTCGTCCGCGACAGCTTTGCCCGTACTTGAGGCGCTAGCCTGGAGATTGTGGTCGCCACATTTCTCTGATGTGGCGGCCATTTACCAGATCCCGATCAAGGAAGCCGGAACGACACGGGCACCGACGGATTTCCGGTGTGTGCTCGTTGGGAACATGTAGTGGAACGGGCGTTGTCCCGGATCAGCCTGCGGTGGGCAACTTAGGGCGCTGCTGCGGAAGCAAAATAAAAGGAGAGATAAGTTGGATCTCAAGAACTTGAAAATCGCCACTGTAGCGATCGGACTAGGCGTACTCGGGAGCGTTTCGGCGTCCGCGGCGCCGGTTTCGGCCATGTCTGGCATCAATCAGTCGAACATGATCGTGCAGACGTCCGCGCTCGGGTCGGTCGGCGAAGGCGCGCGCGGTCTTGCCGCGAGCAATGTCGAGCAGGTCCGTCGGCGCGGCGGTTACTACGGTCGTCGCCATTACCGAGGCGGTGGCCGCTGGGTTGGCCCGGCGATCGCTACCGGCATCGCCGCGCTGATCATCGGCGGCTCGATTGCCGAATCGCGGGCCGGATACCGCGATCGCTGGGAAATGTGCGCGGATCGCTACCAGTCTTTCAGCTGGGACGACGGCACCTTCCAGCCTTATGACGGCCCGCGCCGCGTGTGCCCTTATCTGGTCCGCTAAAATTCAGCGACTGAGATGCCAGCAACCCGTCGGCCCTGCGGCCTGCGGGTTGTTGCATGTTTTGAGCATTTGCGTGGCGCATCGGCAACGAGGCTGGGGAAAGCGCGCACTGCGTCTTTGACGTGACGCCGGGCCGGCCTACGAGTCTCTTGTTGAATGATTCTCGACAGGAGGCTCGCATGAGGAAGCTGCATTGGATCGCGTTGGCGTCTGTGACGGCAGTTCTGGCGCTCGGTAGCTCGGGAATGCAAGCGCAAGCCGCCAAGTGCGTGAAGGCCGGCGGCCAGGCGACCATGATCACCGAGGACCTCGCGAAGTTCATGGCGACGGCCGCACTCAACAACTCGATCACGGGAATGGGCGCTAAGGCTGTCGGTCCCGTGTCCATGAAGTGTGAAGGCGGCATGGCAATGCCGACCTGCGTCGCGCGTCAGAAGGCCTGCAAGTAAGGCGCGGCTCCGCAGACAGCAATCACTTGTCGCCGATTGCGGCGACAAGTTCCGCCAGTGTGTCGACTGTCAGATCCGGGCGGGCTTCTGCTGCGCCTTCACCGGAGAGCCCGAGCAGACGCCCGGGACGATGGATCCATGCGCACTTGAGGCCAAGCTTGTTGGCCGGCGTGATGTCGGCTCGCAGGCTTTGGCCGACGTGGAGAATGCGTTCGCGCGGAATACCGAGCGCGGTTATATCGGCAATGCCGGTATTGAAATGCGGCCAGTCGGGTTTGTAGGCGCCGACGCGCTCGGCCGTCACCACGATGTCGAACTGAATGCCCATCTTGCTGCACGAGGTCTTCAGTGAGGCCTCGTCGATATTGCTGAGTGCGCCGATCTTGGCTCGCGCCTGCAGCGCCGTGAGCCCGGCGTGGGTGTCCGTGTAGGCCGGCCAGGTATGAGGCGCCTTGGAGAATGTCCCGCGCAGGTCCTCGTCGCCGGTCAGCTTGTACTCCGCCGCGATGCGATCGAAGCACTGCCGCAAGACATCCGGATAGAGCAGCGCTGGGCGGATCTTCTGGATTTCGGCGCGTGCGCGATCGAAGGCCATCAGCAGCTCCTCGTCGCCGGCGGTTACACCATCCCGTTCAGCCCACTGTGAGAGAAACGTGATGATCGAGGGCTCCCAATCGATCAGTGTGCCGTAGACATCGAAGGTGACGGCGTCGAAGTCGGAAAGTCGAAGTGTCATGAGCTCATCTCGCGATAGCGCCGGTTCGTCCGGCATTGTCTATTCCTAGCGCGATGCGAGCAGCGCCTCCAGATGTTCGAGGCGGTCGGCTTCGCGCGGCGGCTTGTCCCAGCGGATACGGTGAATGCGCGGAAAGCGCATGGCAACGCCGGAACGATGCCGCGTCGAGCGGTTGAGGCCTTCGAAGGCGATCTCCAACACGACGCCGGTATCGCGCGCGTGCACGACCTCGCGCACGGGGCCGAAACGGTTCGTGGTGTTCTTGCGCACGAAGCGGTCGAGATCGGCCAGCTCCTCGTCGGTGATGCCCGAGTAGGCCTTGCCGACGGGCACGAGCTCGTCAGTGCCATCGTCGCCTTGTCGCCAGAGGCCGAAGGTGTAGTCCGAATAGAAGGACGAGCGCTTACCGTGCCCGCGCTGCGCGTACATCATGACGGCATCGACGGTGTAGGCATCGCGCTTCCACTTGAACCATGGGCCTTTCGGACGGCCGGGCACATACGTGCTGTCGCGACGCTTGAGCATGATGCCCTCGACGGCATCGGCATCTTCGCCCGCGCCCGCAGAGGCCGGCGTCGCGCGTGCTGCCGTGAGCTGATCCCAGTCGGCAAACGGCACAATTGCTGAAAGGTCGATGCGCTCATGATCGAGCTTCGCGACAAGCGCCTCGAGGCGCACGCGGCGCTCGACGAACGTCAGCCCGCGAATGTCCTCGCCATGATCGACGAGCAGATCATAAGCGCGGATGTGCGCCGGATACTCGGTGAGCAGCTTCGCCGTGATGGCTTTTCGGTTGAGGCGCTGCTGGAGGACGTTGAAACTCTGCACGCGGCCTTCGCGCAGGATGAGCAGCTCGCCGTCGACAGCGCCCCCGAACTGGATGGCATCAACGACATCCGGGAACGCGGCGGAGATATCTTCGCCCGTGCGCGAGTAGAGCCGCGCGACGCGTCGTCCTTGGCTGTCGTTCCCTCCGACCGCCTGCACGCGAATGCCGTCCCATTTCCACTCCGCCGAGAAGTCTGCAGGATCGAGCGTCTCGCGCCAGTTCCCGACATCCTCCAGCGGGTGCGAGAGCATGGGCGGATGAAAGGGCGCGGGATTGACCGTGTCGGGCTTGGGGCCTGTACCCTCGGCCCACGCGAAGAGATCGAGATAGGGCGGCGCGAGACCGTGCCAGACGAGTTCGATCTCGTCGGGTTCGAGCGTGCCGAGGCGCGCGACAGCCGTCTTCGCGAGGCGCGCGGAAGCGCCGATGCGCATGGCGCCCGTGATGAGTTTCAGGAGTGCCCAGCGGCCGGTTTCGTCGAGCGCATCAAGCCAACTCGCGAGACGGCGCGGAAGATCGGCCTTCGTGCTCTCGTTGAGGCCGGCCACGATGTCGGAGAGGTGCGGAATCTCGTTGGCGCCAGCTCGCGCCGGCCACATGAGGGCGACGGTCTCGGCGAGATCGCCGACGTAGTCATAGGAGAGCGCGAACAGTACGGGATCCGTGCGCTCCTCGATCAGGCCTTTGATGAGACCCGCCTTGGCGTGACGAAAGGAAAGCGCTCCCGTGAGCGCGGCCAGCGCAAAGCCGCGCTCAGGGTCGGGTGTGTCGCGGAAGTAGTCCGTCATGAGCCGCAGCTTGGCATTGCGGCGCGGTTCATAGCCGAGGCGATCGATGAGCGCGGCAAAGCGGTTCATGCGGCTTCGCCCTCTTCATCGCCATAGCCGATGAGCCGCAGCGGGCGGGCGCGAATGCCTTCCGTCTCGCACCAGTGCACGAGCGCTTCCTCGGCACCGTGCGTGACCCACACCTCCTCCGCGCCCGTCTCGCGGATCGTGCGGCCGAGATCATCCCAGTCGGCATGATCGGAGACGACGAGCGGCAGCTCGACACCTTTCTGCTTGGCGCGTGCGCGCACGCGCATCCAGCCGGAAGCGAAGGCCGTGACGGGATCGGGAAACTTGCGCGACCAGGCTTCCTGCACGGCGCTCGGCGGACAGATGACGATCGCGCCGCCGAGGCTCTTTCGTTCGTCGAGTATCACGGGACGGATCTCGCCGAGGTCGATGCCGCGCGATTGATAGAATTCGGTGAGGCGTGCGATCGCACCGTGAATGTAGATGGGGCTGTGGTAGCCGGCATCGCGTACAAGCGCCATCAGCCGTTGCGCCTTGCCGAGCGGATAGGCGCCGACGAGATGCGCACGCTCTGGAAAGAGCGCGACGCTATCGAGAAGTTTTGCGACTTCGTGCTCGGTCGGCGGATGGCGGAAGACAGGCAGCCCGAACGTCGCCTCGCTGATGAAGAGATTGCAACGGATGGGTTCGAAGGTACCGGCCGTACGATCGGGGAGGCGCTTGTAGTCCCCCGAGACGACGGCGCGAAAACCCTGCCATGAGAAGCTGATCTGTGCCGAGCCGAGCACGTGCCCTGCGGGGTGAAAAGAGATCTCGACGTCGTTGATCTTGACGTGCTCGCCGAAGGCAATGGGCTGGCGGCTCTCGGTGAAATCCTCACCGTAGCGCACGGCCATGATGCCGAGCGTTTCCTCGGTGGCCATGACGGCGCCGTGTCCCGCACGCGCATGGTCGGAGTGGCCATGCGTGATAAGCGCGCGCGGAACCGGGCGCATGGGGTCGATATAGACGTCCGCGGGCGGGCAATAGAGCCCTTGTGGCGTCGGACAGATGAGATCCTCTGGGCGCATGTATCAGGATTTGGGTGCGAGGCGTCTCTGGATCAACGCGTGTGCTCGGGCGGTGGATGCAATTCGTTCACCATGCTGCTGCGCCCTTCCGTAACCTTCCACGATTATCCTACGACTTTCGGACGAGTTGGGAGCGTACCATGCAACGGCAACTTGAAACCTTCTACGGGATGATCCTGGCGGGCGCCGGATTTGCCGTCTGGGCGCTCTTCTCGCTATTGCCGGTACTTTCCGGACACGGCATTCGCGAAGCCTGGGATATGACGCCCTATTGGATACTCGGCGTGCCGCTGCTGCTGGCGTTACACGGCCTGGCAGGCGCCCTCACCGAAGAAGGCGCATGGCGTCTGCCGCTTTGGGCCATCGGTGGCCACATCGTGGGCATGTTGCTCATTCACCCGACGGGAACCAACGTCGCGCTGCTCCCCTTTGCCGTGCTCTACATTGGCGTTCCGATGTACGTGATCCTGCTGCTCGCGACGCTCACGGGCCGCATGATCGCGCGCCGCGTCGGCTCGACCTGACGGCACGCGGCCCGCGGACTACTGGATGAAGCCCAGTAGTCGCGGCATGAACAGCACCACCTCCGGCACGAATGCAATCGCGAACATGGTCACGATGATCGCCGCGAGGAACGGCAGCAGCGGCCGCACGAGCTGGTCCATGGACAACCTGCTAATCGCCATGCCGACGAAGAGGCAAAGGCCGACGGGCGGCGTGATGTGGCCTATGGCCGATGCGATCACGCAGACCATGCCGAAGTGAATGGGGTGCACGCCTGCGGCCTGAGCGACCGGCAGCAGCACGGGCACCGTGACGAGAATGATCTCGGACGGCGTGAGGAATGTCCCGAGCATGATGTAGAGCGCCATGATCAGAACGAGGAACAGCCACCACGACGGTGCGAGGGCGGCGATCGCTTCGGCTACATGGTGCGGAAACTTCGAGTAGGACAGCACCCAGCCAAAGGCGCCGACGAACCCGATGATCAGGCCGATGACGCCGGAGAGCCGCGCGGAATCCGCGAAGATGGCGGGCAGCTCCCTGAGTGATGGCTCGCGATAGAAGATCGGCGGCACGACGAGCGCGTAGACCACCGCTACGGCTGCCGCCTCCGTCGGCGTGAACCATCCAAACAGTATGCCGCCCATGATGATCACAGGAATTAACAGGGCAGGCGTCGCGCGACCGAGTACGCGCAAGAACTCCGGCAGGCTCGGCGGCTCCTCGCGAGGATAGTTGCGCTTCTTCGCGATCACGAAGACCGGCACAGCCATGCCAGCGCTGATCAGAATGCCGGGGATGATTCCGGCAGCAAACATGGCGGCAACCGACTCGTCTGCCATCCATGCATAGATCACGGCAATGATCGACGGCGGGATGATCGGCGCGACGACTGCCGTGGACACCGTCAGCGCAGTAGCAAAATCGAGGTCGTAGCCCTTGCGCACCATCTGCGGCACGAGGAACGTGCCGAGGGCCGAGACGTCAGCCACGGCGGAACCGGAAATCCCACCGAAGAACATGCTGTCGAGAACATTCACATAGGCGAGGCCGCCGCGGAAACGGCCGACGAGCGCGGTGGCGAGGTCGATCAGCACGCGCGCGACGCCACCGCGCGCTGCAATGTTGCCCGCGAGAATGAAGAGTGGCGCCGCGAGCAAGAGAAAGGAGTCCGACAGCAGGCCGACGAAGCGCGTCGGGATGATGATCGGATTGAGTGCCGGATAGAAGAAGGCGGCGCCGAGCGCTCCGACGCCGAGCGCCAAGCTTATGGGCATGCCGAGCAGAAGGAAGATGGCGAAGATGATCAGGAGTGTCTCGGCCATAGAGCTTTCACCGCTTGAAGGACATTGCGCAGCATTGGCAAAATGAGCAGCGCCGCCCCAACCGGGATGGCCGCAAATACGTAGCCGAGCGGGAGCTCAAGACCGGCACTGGTCTGGAGCTGGGCATTGGGAACGAGCACCCAGCTGAGCTTGATCAGGTAAGCCAGAAAGAAGATGCCGGCGAGGTTGACGAAGGCCGATACGATTGCCCTGCTGCGCTCGCCGAGCAGATGGACGAAGTAGTCGAGAACCGTGTGCTCGCCGCGATACATCGCGGAGGCCCCGCCGATCATGACCAGCCACACGAAGAGGTAGCGTGGGATCTCGTCGATGCCATCGATCGGGCTCCGGCCGGCGAAGCGCATCACTACTTGGAAAAATACCGCGGCCGTCATGGCGGCGAGGATCAGCCCGCCGACATAGCCGAGCCCCTCATAGAGGGCGTGCCCAAAGCCTTTGCGGACCGCCGGAGGCGGACCGCCATCAGGTGATGCTGCCATGGCAGCTACTTCACAGCGAGGATGAAGTCGACCATCGGCTTCGCGTTCTTGCCAGCAGTGGTGGCGTAGAACTCATCGTAGACGCCCTTCGTCGCCGCGAGGAACGGGGCGGCATCGGGCTTCGTGATGGTCACGCCTTTCGCGCGCACCAGATCCTGGAGGGACTTGTCCTCGTCGTTGATGAACTTGCGATTGAAGGCGCGGGCATGGGTCCAGGCATCCTCGACGGCCTTCTTGCCGGCGGCATCGAGCTTGTCCCACGACGCCTTGGACATGATCAGCGCGATGCACTGATGCGTATGGCGGACATCCGCGACGAACTTCACGATGTCGTAGAACTTGTTGTGATAGTACGTGTTGATGCCGCCTTCACCGAAGTCGATCACCTTGGTCTGGAGGGCGGTTGCCACTTCCGGGAAGGCGATCGGCGTGGAGATCATCCCCAGTGCCTTGAACGTGGCGACGAGGATCTTATCCTCCTGGACGCGGACCTTCTTGCCCTTGATGTCGGCGATGCCGTCGATCTTGTAGTGGCCGTAGATGCCGCGATAGCCGGCGGCGATGAAGCCGATGAGCTTGAAGCCCTTCTTGTCCAGAACATCGCCGTAGAACTTCGTCAACGTGTCGCTGCCGTCCAATGATTTGAACACGTGATCGTAGTCGCGGAAGATGTAGGGGAGCTGGAACACCGACATCTCAGGCACGAGCGTCGCCAGCGGTGCAGTCGTGATCGGACCGAGGTCGACCGCGCCGAGTTGGATCTGCTGGGCGACTTCACGCTCGCCGCCGAGGGCACCCGAGTGGTGGTGCGTGACCTTGAGCTTGCCGCCGGTCAATTCGCTGAGTTTGTCATTGAATGCATTGGCTGCGAGTGTCGTCCCGTGTTTGGCGGGATTGACGTTGCCCATCGAGAGATCCTGCGCGACGGCAGGAGAAGTTGGGCCGAGAAGAGAAAATAGGCACGCCAGCACCATCGGCGCCAGCGAAGAGCGCAGTGCAAACATTTGATCCTCCCTTACGCGGCAAGAAGGCCTCTTGTTCGTGCCTTTTGAAGCAGCCGCAACCATCATCCTGAGGCAGGTGCAGCATCATTTCAAGGGCGATCTATGCCCGTCGCGCCGGCAGGGAGGTGCAAGCGGCGCGCTTCAGCAGCGAACGTGGCTCGCCTACATCTCGATCACCAGCTTGCCGAAGTGCCCCGCTGCGGCCATGGCATGATAAGCCGCGCGCGCATCGGCGAAGGCGAATGTTTGGTCGATAACCGGCTTCAGGCCATGCAGTGCGATGGCGCGGTTCATGTCGAGGAACATGCGCCGCGAGCCCACGTAGATGCCTTGCATGCGGATGGACTTGCGCATGACGGTCGCCGGGTCGATCTGCCCGCCGGTAAGCACACCGATGAGTGCGATCGTGCCTGCGACGCGCGTCGCAGCGATCGTACGCGGCAGCGTGCCGGCGCCGCCGACCTCGACGGTGACATCGACGCCCTTACCGTCGGTGGCGTCGAGCACCGCATTTTCCCAATCGGGCTTCTGCCGATAGTTGATCGTCAGCGAGGCGCCGAGCGCGCGAGCACGCGCGAGCTTTTCCTCGCTCGACGATGTGATGATCGTGCGAGCACCCATCATGCGCGCGAACTGCAGTGCGAAGATGGAGACGCCGCCAGTTCCGAGCAGGAGCACGGTGTCGCCGGCCTTGATGCGGCCGACTTCGACTATGGCGTTCCACGCAGTGAGCGCCGCGCAGGGGAGCGTCGCTCCTTCGGCGTAGGAAAGGTGCGCAGGTAGTGGCACGACGCCGTCGGCGCTCAGTTTTACTTCCTGGGCGAGCACGCCGTCCACCGCACCGCCGAGCGCGCTGTTCATGGCCTCGATGCTGCACGGCCCGTCGATCCAGCGCTGGAAGAAACAGGAGGCCACGCGGTCGCCGACTTTCAACGACGTAACGCCCGCGCCAATGGCGACGACTTCGCCAGCGCCATCGGAGTTGGGTATGCGCGGATAGGGCAGCTTGCGCGCGACGGGATCACGGATCGTGCCGAGATCGCGGAAGTTGATGGAGTTCGCGCGCATTCGAACGCGCACCTCGCCCGGCCCCGGCGCGCCCGTTGCTACATCGGCGAGGTTCAAGGCATCGACGCCGCCATCCGAGACGATCTGCCAGGCTTTCATTTGATATCTCCCCTGAGTGCGCTTCTTATCGCTGTGTTCTATCTCGGTGTTTCTGGCACGATCTCGACGCGCGAAATCGGCTTTCCCGTTTGCAGGTCGAGGATCACGATGCCGCTGCCACCGGCTCCTTCGTAGTGCACGGCAAGTCGCGAGCCGGCGAGTGACATCTGGCGCACGCTCGCGCCGGCCGGCAGCGCAAGGCGCGCGGCCTGCTGAATGGGTTGCGATACGGTGCTCGTCGTCGCGCTATCGCCGCTGCGGTTGACGAGGTAGACAATGCGCGCGATGACCGTAATGAACCCGAGCACCAGAATGACGCCCATGGCGATGACGGCGAACCTCAGCATCTTGATGTGGCGCTCGGTGAGCGCCATGCCCGTAGTCTGTCCGCTCGGCGGCTCGGCGGGTCCATTGGCGTCGTCGCGCATGCGTGCTCTCCTGGCCTCCTGGTCATGACGGCTCCGCAGGACATTCGCACGATCGAGATTGCCGAGGCCGAGGCTGGCCAGAGGCTCGACCGTGTGCTCGGCATTCATATAGCCGAGCTGTCGCGCGCGCGCCTTCAGGCTCTCATCAAGCAGGGTCATGTGACGGGCGCGCGCGGGACGATAGAAGAGCCCGGCCTGAGGGTCAAACAGGGTGAGCGCTACGTGGTTGCCGTCCCGCCGCCGGTGCCGGCTCAGCCTCAGGCGGAATATACGAGCCTCTCGATCGTTCATGAGGACGGCGACCTCATCGTCGTCGACAAACCCGCCGGCATGGTCGTCCACCCGGCGCCAGGCCACGCCGGCGGGACCTTGGTCAACGCTCTCATCGCACACTGCGGGGAGAGCCTGTCGGGCATCGGCGGCGTGCGCCGGCCGGGCATCGTGCACCGTCTCGACAAGGATACGAGCGGGCTGCTCGTCGTCGCGAAGTCGGATGTAGCGCACCACGGGCTTTCGGAGCAGTTCGCCGCGCACGGCAGCGACGGACGCCTCACGCGGCGCTATGTGGCACTGGTGTGGGGCACGCCGGACCGTCCGCGCGGCGCCATCGACGCATCGATCGCGCGCAGCCGTCACAACCGCACGCGCATGGCCATATCGCAGGGGCCGACCTCGCGTCGCGCCGTGACGCACTACGCCCTCATGGAGGTCTTTCGCGACGAGACAGGCTTGCCCATCGCCAGTCTCATAGAACTCGAGTTGGAGACCGGTCGCACGCACCAGATCCGCGTGCATCTCGCGCACATAGGCCATCCCGTGCTTGGTGATACCGTCTACGGCAGCGGCTTCAAAACGAGTGCACGACGTCTCAATGAAAAGGCGCAGGCGTCACTTGCTGCTCTCGACCGGCAGGCGCTGCACGCGGCAGGGCTCGGCTTCGAGCATCCCGTCACCGGAAAGCGCTTGAGCTTCGAGAGCGCGTTGCCCGCTGATTTCGCAGCGCTGCTGGAAGCTCTGCGTGGCGCGGTGGTGCCCAAGGCCGGAGGCAAAAGATCGCCGGTCCGTAAGGCTCGCTCAGAATGAACTCATGGGTTCATTGAGGAAGGCGATCTCCTCCGGCGTCGATGCGCGTCCGAGCACGGCGTTACGATGCGGGAATCGGCCGAAGCGGTCGATGATCACCTTGTGCGCCATGGCGTACTTGTCGAGGTTTTCGTCGCCGAGCTGCGCGAACAGCGCGATCGACAGTTCCTGGTCGGCAGCATTCTCGCTGTGCTCGAAGGGCAGATAGACGAACATGCGCTCGCGCACAATCATGGCCTGATCGAAGCCATCGGCGATCGCCGCACGTGCGAGGCGGCGTGCGATCGGGTCCGCCGCGAAGGCGTGCGGGCTGCCGCGGAAGAGATTGCGCGAGAACTGATCGAACACGATGATCGCGGCGAGCAGCTCGCGCGGCGCATCCGTGCGGATCGCGCCGTCATTGGCCGCGAGCTGCGCGTGTAGGGCACCGAAGCGCGTGCGGATCGTGGCGTCGATCGCGTCGCTCTTCTGGAAGCACTGTTCGAGGGTAAGCTCTTCGAACCAGTAGCGGAGAACCTCGGCAACCCAAACCGGCTCGCCGGCAGGTGGCGTCAGCGCAACGACCGACATCAGGCCTTCATCGCCTCGAGGCGCTCCTTGGGCGCGGGCGTCAGATTGACGCTCTCGCCACAGCCGCAGGCGCTGGACTGGTTGGGGTTGTTGAACACGAACTGGGCGGAGAGCTTGTCGATCTTGTAGTCCATCTCTGTGCCGAGCAGGTACAACACGGCCTGCGGATCTATGATCACGCGGGCGCCGTCCTGCTCCACGATCTCGTCGAACTTCCCGGCCGCCTCGGCCCATTCCATGGTGTATTCCATGCCCGCGCAGCCGCCCTTCTTGATGCCGATCTTAAGACCGGCGACGGACGGACCCTTGTTGGCCATGATGGCCTTGACGCGCTGAGCGGCGGCATCCGTCAGCGTCAGGAACTTGGGCCGGGGGCGGGGCGTGCTCATGAGGCTCTCCATGGTGCGGGTTCAAGGCCCGCGCATGTGGCTGATTTGGCTACATACCTGATAGCATGGAAATGGGGCTTAAGGCGAGTGTTGGCAAGCGGCCAACTGGCGGCGTCCTAAATTGATCAGACCTCAGACCGGATCGCGCATGGCAAGGCGGTGACGGAACCAGATTGCGGTCAGCGGCATCAGGATGGCGGCGGCGAGGTAGATCGGCGGGGAGCCGCAGCGGTCGACGATGGGGGCGGCAAGCGCCACCCCGATGGACTGGCCGATGAACAGCGAGAAGGCGAATAGCGATACCCCGAGGCCGCGGGCTTCCGGGGCCATCTGCGTCGCGTTCGTCTGCAGTGTGTTGTGGAACATGTAGAAACCGAGCCCGAGGAGGATCATGGCCGGGATCGCAAAACTGACACTTGGTGCGACGGCCAGCAGTACGAATGCCACCGCAATGATCCCGCCACCTAGAGCAACGAGACCGCGTTCGCCGAACCGGGAGAGGAGCCATCGGGCACTGAGCGAGTAGCTGAGCGCACCAGCCCCAAAGACGGCGAGCACCAAACCCGAGACGGCGAAGCTCGCGCCCAACCGATGCACGAGATCGGCGCCGACATAGGAAAAGGCGCCGTACATCGCAAAGCATTCCAGGAACACGGCGACGAGCATCACGCGCACGAACGGCCGGCGGAGAATGAGGCGCGCTCCAGCGATCATGGCGCCGAAGCTGTTGGCGCCTGGCGCGCTCGCGGGTTGGGCTCCCGGGTTGAGCTTCAACTCGGTCAGCATGGCCAAGCCGGCCAGGACGTGAACGGTCCCGACGATCACGAACACCGTGCGCCATCCGAACTCGGCCCCGATGTAGCCGCCGGCCGCCTGTGACAGCACGATCCCGGTGAACTGCGCCGTCAGGAAGCGCGCGAGCACGGCCTGGCGGCGTTCGAAGGGAATGGCGTCGCCGATCCAGGCAAAGGCCAGCGGAATGACGGCCGAGCTTGCTGCGCCTGCCAAGAAACGCGCCAAGGTGAGATCGCCGAGCGTCGTCGAGAGCGCGGCCGACATCGTCGCTGTGCCCGCAAGGAGCGACAGCGCGCCGGCGACGCGATACTTGCCGAAGCGGTCGCCAACAGGGCCGAACGCGAGTTGAAAGAGGCCGTAACCAACGGTGAACGCGGTGACGATCGCGGCCGCTGTTCCGACGGTCGTCGAGAAGCCGACGGCCACCTGCGCGAGCAGCGGATCGCTGATGCGAATGTTCAGCGCCCCAGCGAACGCTGCCATCGCGAGCAGCGCGATGGTGCGCAGCGGCGGTTCCGCCGGCGGTGCTTCCTGGGGGGGGCTCATCCTCGGGCGGCACCCTTGCCCGCGCCGCCTTCGTTGACCGCGATGACGCCGATCAGTACGGCCGCAAGCCCGATCGCGATGGACGCCGTGAATGGCTCACCGAGCAGGAAGCAGCCGATCATGACACCGAAGGCGGCCTTGAGAAAGCTCGCGGTGGACGTGCCGAGCGATCCAAGCGTGCGGATCAGGCGGAAATAGATGGTGACGCCGAGGCCATTGCAGAGAATGCCGCTTGCGGTGGTCGCGATCATGGACCGCGCGGAAGGATCGATGGCGAGCGGCTGTTCGACGGCGAACGCGAGGAGCGTCATGAGGACTGCTGAGCACGTGATCGTGGAAGCTGCGGCGGCAACCGGCGATAAATTGGTGAAGCGGCGTCCGAAGAGCGTCGCTGTTGCGTAACCGAAGGTCGCGCTCATGATGACGAGCTGGCCAATGAAGCTGTGACCAAGCCCTTCAAGCGCGCCGAATCCGATGATCGTGATGACGCCCAGCAGCCCAATCGCGAGCCCGAGAATGCGCTTTGGGCCGATGCTCTCCTGGCGCGTGTAGAGGAACGTGATGATCGTCACTACGATCGGTGACGTCGAATTGAGAATCGCGGCGAGCGCGCTGTCGACGTATTGCTGGCCCCACGTGATCAGCAGCCCGGGGCCGGCGCTCGTCAGGATGCCCTGGATCGTGAAATCGCGCCACATGCGGAGGCCAGTCGGGACGGTTGCGCCCTGAGCGATCACGATGGCCCACATGAATACCGCGGCAATGGCGAGGCGGATCGCGACGCCCGTTACCGGCGGCAGTGTCTCGAGCTGGATCTTCGTGAAACCAAACTGGGCGCCCCACAGGAAGCCGACCGTGGCGAGCAGGAACAGCTCAACGGGCATGTGACTTCCACGATCGGTAGTCTGGACGGCCATGAAGTCCCTGGGCGGTAGGCCCGCGGTCGCAGGGTGGGCCGGTCCCATGGCTACAGTGCGGACCGGGCTCTTGTCGAGGTTTGGGGACCGGCAAATTGTGCGCGTCAGGGCTGAGCGTGGCGCCGGGCGTGCAATCGGGTATAGGCTTCCGCGGAAGCAGGAAAAGAAACAGCGTCGAGAGGTGACCCAATGCATGTGCTAGTCAGAAAGCTCGCCTCGACGATCGTTGTCGCGCTCGGCCTTTTCGCTGCTGGAGCGGTGGCGGCAGAGGCTTTCCAGTCCCGAACGAAGGCCGGCAACTACGAGGACGTGAAATTCGACTTGACCAACGCGATCATCGAGCGCGGCCTCGTCGTCGACCACACGGGCAACGTCGCCGGCATGCTCGAGCGCACGGGCGCCGATGTCGGCTCAACCAAGAAGCTCTATCGCAATGCCGAATATTTTCTATTCTGTTCGGCCAAGCTCTCGCGCGAGATGATGGAAGCCGATCCCGCGAACATGGGCTTGTGCCCCTTTGTCGTCTTCATCTACGAGCGCGAGGACAAGCCGGGAGAGATCGTTGTCGGCTTCCATGACCCGACGGCGCGCGGCGGTCCCGCTTCAGTGGGAGCGATCAAGGTCGTCCAAACGCTTCTGTCGGATATCGTCAGCGAGGCCACCAAATAGGCGTTGCTTGTGAGGTGTTATGCCGTGAGCCCGGCATTGCCGCCGATGCCGGTATGCGAATTGGGCTGGGCAGGGAGCGTGGCGTGTCTGAAGCCACAGGCCAGCGGCCCGATCCCGTCATCCAGATGCGGCCCTCTGACCGTTTCCACATTCCGCGATCACCGCGATGCGCAGCACGATCATCCTGCTCCACCGCAGATTTCCGCAAGACCGATCCAGGCCTGCCACTACGCTGCCAGGCGCTCGAGAGGTGCCCGCTTTTCCACGATCCATGAGGTGCGACGGGTGAACGCTTGTCATGCCTGATGCCTTGCTCTAGGAGGTTGCCAACTCGCTCATGGCATCGCGGGCAGTGGCCTCGGTGCTTCGGCTGCTCGGGCCTGCCCGGGATCTGCCGTCGGAGGTGGGCTCTACTGAAATCGCGTCGGGCAGGCCGGGTCGGTCGCGCCCCAATTAACTATGCGTCTGCGAGGGCCGTTGGTTTAGCGGGCGCCGGGAAGCCATCATGACGTACGTCGTCAACGAGAACTGCATCAAGTGCAAGTTCACTGATTGTGTCGAGGTCTGCCCCGTCGATTGCTTCTACGAGGGCGAGAACATGCTCGTCATCCACCCTGACGAGTGCATCGACTGCGGGGTGTGCGAGCCAGAATGCCCGGTCGAGGCGATCAAGCCGGATACTGAACCCGGGTTAGAGCGCTGGCTGGAGCTGAACCGCGAGTATGCCGACAAGTGGCCGAACATTACCGCCAAGAAGCCCGCACCCTCTGATGCGGACAACTTCCGCGATGAACAGAACAAGTATGAAAAATACTTCACTGCAGAGCCTGGAGAAGGCGACTGAACACTCGAAAGTCATGGGTGCTCGTAAAGTAACGATCCTAAGAATTTCGAATACTGCTGCGCGGTCGGCTTAAGCATTCGGACAGGCTATGTCCGGGAACTTTGTGCCGGACGGCTTCATTCTGCATGAAAAATGTGTTACAAGATCCCCCGGAGGCAAAAGTCCAACTTCCGGAGTTCGGATCGGTGGCCGACATTCAGGCTGAGCGGGAGCGGTTTGCGTGAACAGTCGCCTGATCATTCATGCCTCTTTCGCTCTAGAGGCCGTTAGCGCAGCGCCGTTGGCGCCGGCGCATTGGCACGGCGACGAACTCTTCTTCCACTATGAGCGGGTGGGGTTGCACACGTAGCAACCCCTGTTCGGGACGGGATTTGGGGCTGCCGTGGCAGGCATGGCCTGTCGCATGACGTTTGCGGGTATGTCACGGCTGCTGCAACTCTGGGTGGGTGACGAGATCGAGATGGCGTCTGGTTGATCGTGATTGGTCGCGGAGTGAGATGTAGTGATGGCGCAGAGCAAGAAATCCCCGGCGAAGTCTGCTGCGAAGCCGACCGTGCCTCGTAAGCCGGACAAGGCGCTGCAGGCCAAGAAAGTCGCCGCCAAGCCTGCGAACAGCAAGGCTGCAGCCACCAAGACTGCGAAGGTCAAGCCCGCCCCGGCGAAGGCCCAGGCCGCCGAGAAGTCGTCGGCCAAGGCGCCGGTGAAGGCCCAATCCAAAAACCAGGCGAAGGTCGTTGCCGCGGCCCCGCCCAATACGAAAGTCAAAGCCGAAGTGCCAGCCGCCCTCAAGAAGAAGGCCGATGACAAGCGGCCTCATGCCAAGCCCGCCGCTGCTGCGCCCAAGCCCGCGGCAGCAAAGCCTGCGGCCCCTGCCAAGGCGGCGCCCGTCAAGGGCTCTGCAAAGCCAGGTACTGCTGTGAAGGCTCCTGTCGCTGCGCCCAAGGCAGCCGCTGAGGCCCTGCTCGCTGCGCGTGCCAGGGCTGCTTCCGCGGCCCCGGCTGCGCGCGCCATGCCCGCGGCTGTCCATAAGCCTGCGTCGCGCCTGATGACGGCGCCTGCGATGCCCGTACTGCCCGCTCAGCCGCCCATGCCGCGCGCCGCGAATCCGAAAGACGTGGCAGCGAAGGCTGCCGAGGCGAAGCGTCAGCAGATGCTCGCCGCCGCGCCGAAGAAGCCGGTGAACTCGCGTCATGGCTTCAAGATCGGCGAGTCGATCGTCTATCCGGCCCACGGTGTCGGCCAGATCATCGGGATCGAGGAGCAGGAGATCGCGGGCATGACCCTCGAGCTGTTCGTGATCCAGATCGAGAAGGACAAGCTCACGCTGCGCGTGCCGACGGCGCGTCTCGAGGCGGCCGGCATCCGCAAGCTCGCCGAGGACAACATCGTGACGCGGGCCATGGAGACGCTCAAGGGCCGCGCGCGCATCAAGCGGACCATGTGGAGCCGCCGCGCGCAGGAGTACGAGGCCAAGATCAACTCGGGTGATCTCATCGCGATCGCCGAAGTTGTTCGCGATCTCTACCGCTCCGAGACGCAGCCCGAGCAGTCGTACTCCGAGCGCCAGCTCTATGAGTCCGCGCTCGACCGCATGGCGCGCGAGATCGCGGTTGTCGACAAGCTCGACGAGCGCACGGCCATGCAGCGTATAACGGACGTTCTCTCGCGCAGCGCCCGCGGCCGCCGTTCGACCGAAGAGAGCGCCGGCGACACGCAGGCTGCCTGAGACGGCGACATCAGGTTCTCAAATGTCGAAAGCCCGGCAGCGCGCGCTGGCCGGGCTTTTTGCTGCGCAGGTAGAAGGGCCTACTCCGCCGCCTCCGCACGCAGCGGCTGCCTGGCGCCCTTCTTGGGTTTGAAGCCGATGCCGATGTCGCGTACGGGCTTGCCAGCGCGCTTCTGCGCTTCCGTCATCGTCTTCCTCAGGTCGGCGAAATAGGGGAGGTGCTCGACCTCGATGGCGTGGCGCGGCGTGTCCTTGAAGTTGGCCCGCACCCAGGCTTTGCGGCTCTCGATCTCGGCCAGCATGTCGGCCTTGCTCGGAAAAGCAGCGCGGCCCGCCTCATGCTCGCGGATCCAGCGCGTCTGGCCTTCGCAGATCCAATTGAGCGCCGTATCCGAGTTGAAGAAGGCGAGGAAGTAGAGACCCTTCCAGTCGGGCGGCACGAGCCGCATGTAGAGGTCGAGGCCGTTGTCCTTGATGGCGAGGATCTCCGGTGGCACGAAATCGAGATCGATCTCGTATCCGGTCGCAGCGATCAGCGTGTCGAACTCTTCTGCCGTGCCGTCGACGAAATGAAGCGTTTTGCCGTCGATCCGGTCTATGCCGTTCTTCACGATCACGCGGCGATAGTGGATGTGATTGACGATGTTGGCATTCGACGTCGCGTGCACGCGCTTCGACGTCTCGGGAAAACCCAGACGCTTCATGTCGCCTTGGATAACATAGACGAGCGCCTTCAGCACGCGATTGCGGACGGCAGCGGGAATCCATGGCTTGTAGAATGGCTGGATGGTGTCCCAGAAAGGTCGCCCGAAGGCGAGTTTCGGAATGATGAGCGCACTCGAGCGCGCGATGAGAACCGTCCGCTCGGCACCGACTGCGAGATCGCTCGCGATGTCGAGGGCGCTGTTACCGATGCCGACCACGCACACGCGCTTTTTCACGAAGGGCGCCGGCTCCTTGTAGTCGTGCGAGTGCAGGTACTCGCCCTTGAAGCCGTCACGGAACATCGAGACTTCGAGCGGCTTTGTGAGATGCCCACTCGCTACGACGACCGTGTCGTGCTCGAAGACGTCGCCGGTTTCGCTCTTGAGCTGCCAGCGCGGCTTCGCCGGCGTATAGGACGGCGCCGGCCTCAGATCGACGATCTTGGTGTTGAAGCGAACGCGCTTGGTGATGCCGAAGTGCGTGCCATAGTCCTTGAGATACTTGGCCATGTCCCAGTGCGAGGGGAACGGCTGCACGCTCGGATCGAAGGGATAGTCGGAGAAACTCGTCAGGTCGCGCGCGGTGTTGATGTGTAGCGTGCGGTACGCCGATGAGCGGTTGTTGTCGTTGTTGTAGACCCACATGCCACCGACGTGGCTGCCGATTTCGTAGAGGGTGACGTCCCAGCCCTCTTCCATCATGTGCTTGGCGCAGGTGAGGCCCGAGGCACCGGCCCCCACGATACCTATGGACTTGCGTTCCGACATGGCGATCTTGCTTACGCTCCCGGAAATTTGCCCGCGACTTTGATTGTCCGGACGTTAGCGGGGTGCGCGGAGCTTGTCATCCGCGCGGCGTGCATGACGGCCCGCCGCCGCCCTCTTCCTTCAGTCTCAGAGCACCTCGAATACGTCATAAACGGCAAACTCCGGCTCGCGGCGCCCGACGCCGATGCCGACGATGCGGTTCAGCCACTCGTATTTGGGTGACGCCGTCTCGAAGACGAGCGCGGTTCTGAGATAATGGCTCTCGGGCGGCACCCGTTCACCCGCGGCAATTCGGGCCATGATGTCGGCGGGTGCATGACGCACGCCGCGGTAGATGATCAGCAAGGGATGGCCGTCGTCGAGCTCGAGCGGCAGGCGCACGTCCGGTCGCACGGCGCCGTCGCTGCCGCCGAGCAGCAAGTCCACGCCGCCCGAAAGGATCTTCGCCTTGATCCGTGGCCCCTCAAATTGGCCGGCGCCCAGCAGGTCGATGCGGCGGCGGCCGAGTGGCCCATCCCCGAGCATGTAGGTTCCGGTGACGGCAATCTTCAGCTCGCCGATGTAGGCGGATTTCAGTTCGGGCATGAGGTGGACGTCCGCATTTTGTGTCGTCGTTGGCACTGCCGAGCGGATGACAATAGCAATATCGCGCGTGCCGCGCGACCTTTCGCGGCTGATCGCAGCGAAAGGCGAACCGTAGGGTTCACGGTTGCAATTGGAGCCGGATGTCGACTTCCCGCTCGACGAACTGCCATTCATGGGTGGCTCGAAGGCTCGTGACGAGTTCCTCGAAGGCCTGAGCGTGCTCGGGCGCGTACTCGAACCACGTAATAAAGTCGAACGGCTGTCCAAGATCCCGGCAGTGATAGAGTTGGCGCGCAATGTCGGGGAGGTATTTCAAACCGATCGCAGTGTGCTGGGACGTCTCCTCAAAAATAGTTCTTCGCTCGTCCTGAGCGAGGTCCCACCGGACGCGCTCTTCCTGATGGGGATCATGGCAGCGCATCGCGCCTGGGGACGCCCCAATGGCTCCTGTTTGCTTCTCAAGGCTTTTACCTCCCCGCGTGTGGCATAGCGAAGGTTACTGATCTGCCCTTCGAGCCTCCAGACCTCTGAAGCACTAGGCGCCCTGCTTTCAGCCGAGGTGACCTCCATGTGTGAGGCGACTTCGAGAGGCTGGCCTCGAACAGGGCTCACGGAAAGAACATGCCACTTACCAGTATTGCCCGCTATGAATGCTGAGCGATTGAGCATCTTCTTTCCCGTTTTGTTTCGAACCCGGAGCGTGCCTACTTCAGTGCCGCATCCCAGGCCGGGCGGGCGTGAAAGTGTTCCTCGCGCACGTAAGGACCGCCGCCCTGTCCCGGGCGCGACGACATGAGCGTGAACTGGTCGACCGTGAAGGGCCAGGCCTGCAGTGGCGGGCGGGCGCTCAGGAAGCGCGCAACAATCTCCGGCTTGGCGTTCTTGAGGCGCGCGAGCGTGATGTGCGGCTTGAAGGTCCGCGTCTCGGGCGGCAGCCGGGCGGAACGCGCTGCGCGTTCGCTCGCGCGATAGAGCGCGTTGAGCGGTTCGCTGTCGGCGATGCCGGCATATATGACGCGCGGGTCGCGGCCGCCGAATACGCCGAGGTCCGTGATCCTCAGCTCGAATGGATCGAAATCGACGCGGGAGAGCGCGCTCACCAGCTCATCGGCCTCGAGGTTTCCGATGTCGCCGAAAAAGCGGATCGTGAGATGCATGTCCTCGATCTCGACCCACTTGGCACCGGCCAAGTGGCCGCGCACAAGGTCGAGCTGGGCTCGGACGATCTCGGGAATCTCGATGGCTGTGAAGAGGCGCGGCATTCTCGTTTCATTCCGTCGGCACTATGTGACGTATCACTTGCCCGTTGCGGCCGCCTGCCTCTTTTTCACGCGCGCAATGAGCTCTTCCACATGCGGCAGGATGCCCTCGACGATGATGTCGATCCCCTTCGCATTGGGGTGGATGCTGTCGTCGAGGTTCAGCGCCTGATTGAGGACCACGCCTTCGAGGAAGAACGGGTAGTAGAGCGTGTCGTGCTGGCGCGCGAGGGCTGGAAAGATGGCATCGAACGGGACTGTATACTCGGAGCCGTAGTTTCGCGGTGCCCGCATGCCCGTGAGTAGGATGTCGGCGCCCTTGGCCTTGATGCGCGTGAGAATGGCATCGAGATTCTTGCGCGCCGCTGCCGGGTCGAGAGCGCGCAGCGCATCATTGGCGCCGAGCTCGACGATCACCGCATCTGCATCATCGGGCACGGCCCAGTCGAGGCGCGCAAGGCCGCCTGCTGTCGTGTCGCCCGAAACGCCCGCATTGACGACGGCAACATTGTGGCCGCGCGCCTTGAGTGCCGCTTCGAGCCGCACGGGGAAGGCATTCTTCGGCGGCAGGCCATAGCCCGCCGTCAGGCTGTCGCCGAATGCGATGATGCGAATAGGCCGCTCCCGGGCGGATGCCGCGCTCATGTGGGCAATCAGTGCGAGACAAAGCGCAAGGCACAGATTGACGACAGTATGTACAGTCCCCATCTGCTTTCTAGGCGGATCATACTCAAGCCTTGAGTGCGTGCGAGGGACCATCACGAATCCTGCGTTGGGTGCCGGAGTGGAATCAGTCAGATAGGTATCTGAGCGCAAGTTGCTACAGTCGATTGGAAAATTCCGACAGCCGGCGCCGCTTTTCTCAAGCCCGCCGCACACTTATGGAGCGCCGTCATCGTTTCCGAACCCGTCATCGAGCTGGCGAATGTCGATCTTACCCTTGCCAGCCGTGCCGGCCAGGTCGCCATCCTGCGCGATCTGAGCCTTTCGATCCCCGCCGGCGATTCCGTCGCCATCGTTGGACCCAGCGGGTCGGGCAAGACCTCGCTGCTCATGGTCATGGCCGGCCTGGAGCGCGCGACGGCCGGACACGTCAAGGTCGCCGGTCACGATTTCTCGCACCTCAACGAGGACGGGCTCGCGCTCGCGCGCGGTGCCAGCATCGGCATCGTCTTCCAGTCCTTTCATCTCGTGCCGACCATGACGGCGCAGGAGAACGTCGCGCTGCCGCTGCAGTTCCGCGGCGAGGCCGATGCCTTCGAGCGTGCTACCGAGCTGCTCGGCGAGGTCGGTCTCTCTCATCGCCTCACGCATTTCCCGGCCCAGCTCTCGGGCGGCGAGCAACAGCGCGTTGCGCTTGCAAGAGCACTTGTCACGCGTCCGCGCCTTCTCCTCGCCGACGAGCCGACCGGCAACCTCGATGGCAAGACCGGCCGCCAGATCGTCGACCTCCTCTTTTCACTTCAGGCGAGGCGTGGCGCAACGCTGATCCTCGTCACCCATGACGAACGTCTCGCCGAACGCTGCCACCGCGTTATTCGCATGGCCGACGGGCGCATCGTCGAGACCGTAGACGGAACCGTGGCCGCATGAGCGCCGAGACCGTCGCCTCGGGGGCCGGCTATGGCGCGCCCCGTCCGCAGTTCACGCTCCTGCGCCTCGCACTCCGCGAGCTACGCGGCGGGCTTGCGGGCTTTTATGTCTTCGTTGGCTGTATTGCGCTCGGCGTCGCCGTCATTGCCGGTGTCGGCGCGCTTGCCGATGCCGTGCAGTCGAGCTTCGTGCGCCAGGGTGCAACGCTGCTCGGCGGCGATCTCACTTTCGCGCGACCGAACCGTCGTGCCGAGCCCAATGAGCAGGCTGCAATCGCGCGCTTCGGCACGGTCAGCGAGACGGGTTCGCTGCGCGCCATGGCGCGCCGTCTCGATGGCGCCGACCAGATGTTGGTTGAGGCCAAGGGCGTCGATGCGGCCTATCCGCTGATCGGCACGCTCGCGCTCGAGGATGGCGTGACGCAGGCGGATGCCCTTGCGGGACGCGGTGCCGCCGTCGATCCGATCCTGCTCGCGCGGCTCGGGCTCAAGCCGGGCGACCGCTTTCAGCTCGGCACTATCGAGGTCGAATTGCGCGGCGTGATCCGCAACGAGCCGGACAAAATTGCCGAGCGCCTGGCGTTCGGGCCGCGCGTCATGGTCTCGGTCGATACGCTGCTTGCGAGTGGCCTCGCCGATATCGGCAGTCTCACGAAGTGGCGCTATGCCGTGCGCCTTCCTGATGCAGACCGTGCATCCGAAGGAAGTCTCACCGCTGCCGCGCGAGAAGTCCGGAAGGCCTTGCCGGAATCGGGTTTCAGCATCCTCGACCGGCGCGATCCTTCGCCGCGTGTTACCCAGACACTTGAGCGCGTCCGCCAGTTCCTGACCCTGATCGGGCTCACGGCTTTGCTGGTCGGCGGTGTTGGCGTCGCGAATGCGGTCGCGACTTACATCGACCGCCGACGCAAGGTGATTGCCACGTTCCGCAGTCTCGGCGCGACAGGGCGCACGGTATTCGCACTCCACCTCATCCAGGTCGTCGCCATCACCGCCATTGGCATCGTGATCGGCCTTGCCATCGGGCTCATGGTGCCGACGGTCGTCGACTGGCTCGCGGGCGATGCACTTCCCTTCCGCGCCGAGGCGACATTCAGCCCGCTCGCGGTCGGCATGGCAGTCGCCTATGGTCTGCTCGTCGCGCTCCTCTTCACAATCTGGCCGCTCGGGCGCGTCGAGCAGATCCGCCCGAGCGTTCTCTTTCGCGACGAGGTGAGCGAAGAGCGCAGCTGGCCGGCCTGGCCATTCATTACTGCGACTATCGCCGTCGGCATTCTCTTGCTCGCACTCGCGGTGCTGAGTTCGGATTCGAAGCGCATCGCGCTCTACTTCTGCGCCGGTGCTGCAGGCATTCTCATTCTCTTCGCCGCGCTCGGCGGCGCCGTCACGCGCCTCGCACGTATGATGCCGCGCTCGCGCCGTCCCTCGCTCGCACTGGCACTTGGCAGCCTCGGCGCGCCCGGCGGCCTGACACGTGCGGTCGTGCTCTCGCTCGGCTCGGGCCTGTCACTGCTCGTGGCGGTCGCGCTCGTCGATGCATCGATCGTCAATGAACTCGATGGCCGCGTGCCTAAGAATTCGCCCAACTTCTTCGTGCTCGATCTGCCGCGCGAGGACGTCGCCGGCTTCCGCGGTCTCGTCGAAAAGGAAGTTCCCGGCGCTCAAGTCAACCAGGCCCCGATGCTGCGTGGCCGCATTGTCTCGCTGGGCAATACACCGGTCGAGGAAGTGCGCGGGCCGCCCGAAGCAGCCTGGGTGCTCAACGGCGATCGGGGCCTCAGCTATTCCGATGATGTCCCCGAAGGCTCGACTGTCGTCGCGGGCGAATGGTGGGCGAAGGACTATTCCGGACCTCCGCTCGTTTCCTTCGAGGAGGACATCGCGAAGGGCCTGGGTCTCAAGATCGGCGATACGGTCACCGTCAACGTGCTCGGCCGCAACATCACGGCCCGCATTGCCAACCTGCGCGATGTCCGCTGGGAAAGCCTCGCGATCAATTTCGTCATGGTCTTCTCGCCGAACACACTCCAGGCAGCGCCGCACAACATTCTCGCCACCATCAGCCTCGATCCCGCGACGCCGCTCGCCCGCGAAGCAGACCTCGCCCGCGCGATCGGCAAGGCCCACCCAGCGACGACGGCCATCCGCGTCAAAGATGCCATCAACAACTTCAACACGCTCTTCCGGCGCGTGATCACGGCGGTGCGTGCGGCCGGCGGCGTAACGCTTCTGGCGGGCGCGCTGGTCCTTGCCGGCGCATTGGCGGCAGCACAGCGCCGACGCCTCCAGACGGCGGTGGTTCTCAAGGCCCTCGGTGCGACCCGTGCTCGTATTCTTGCGGCCCACGCGACCGAGTATGGGCTGCTGGCCTTGATCGCGGCCACGCTCGCGCTGCTGCTTGGCGGCATCTCCGCATGGCTCGTCACAACACAGATCATGGACCTGCCGTTCATCTTCTCAGGGGCGGCCGTCATGCAGGCGCTGGGGGTATCGCTGGCGCTGATCGCGCTGATCGGCGGACTTGGTACGTGGCAGGTGCTGAGGGCGCCGGCTGTGCCCTATTTGCGCTCGGAATGAGCCACAGGGTAATCGGATGCAGACGATTCCGGGTGGTTTTTCCGCCAGATGAATAGGAATTAACGATGCTGGTTATGCTTCCAGCTTGAATCTGCCATCGGCACCACACATATTTGGCGTGTAGTGCGGCCGAACGACACAACGTGCCGCGTATGGGATCAAAGGGAAACAGAACTCATGGCTGAACTCGACAAGCGTTACGGGCGATTTGGCGTCGCGACGCGCGCCGAGCCTGGCGTAATGGATGAAGGCCTTCGCAGCTACATGCTCGGCGTCTACAACTATATGGCCGCCGGCATCGTTCTGACGGGCATAGTTGCCTACTTCATGTTCTCGATGCTGACGACGACCGACCCGAGCCTTGCGGTCGCGCGGCTGCCGAACGGCGTGCTGCTGACCGAGGCGGGCCGCTCCGTCTACGCTTCGCCTCTGATGTGGGTGATCATACTCGCCCCCCTGGCGTTCGTCTTCTTCCTGTCCTTCCGCGTTTACAGCATGAGCGTCGGCGCGACGCAGATCGCCTTCTGGGCGTTCGCCGCCGTCATGGGCGCGTCCATGTCGACCATCTTCCTGCGTTACACGGGTCAGTCGATCACGCAGATCTTCTTCGTGACGGCGGCCATGTTCGCGGCGCTGAGCCTCTACGGCTACACGACGAAGAAGGACCTTTCGGGCTGGGGTACGTTCCTGTTCATGGGCGTAATCGGTCTGATCCTCGCCTCGCTGGTCAACATCTGGCTCCAGTCGTCGTCGCTGTCCTTCGCGATCTCGGCGATCTGCGTGCTCGTGTTCGCGGGCCTCACCGCCTATGACACGCAGCAGATCAAGGACAACTATTACGAGATCGCTGGCGATGCCACGATGATGGCCAAGGGCGCGATCATGGGTGCGCTGAACCTGTACCTGGACTTCATCAACATGTTCCAGGGGATGCTGGCGCTCTTCGGCAACCGCGAATAACGAATACAGTCGGCTGGCGAAAGCCACTGGCTGGGTAGGTTAGCAAAGGCCCCGTCGAAAGGCGGGGCCTTTGTCGTTGCTGCGGCGCCGCTGCCCAAGAATTCGGCATAGCGCGATCTTGCACCGCCTTTCCCGGCGAGCTACGCGGATCGGCCGGGGTCTGCCGCTCGAGCAGCCCTCGTCAGCCACAGGTGCCGCAATGTCCTCCCTGAATGTGCGCCCCGTCCGCGAGACGGACATCCCTGCCATCGCCGCCATCTATGCCCATGCCGTCCTGCACGGCTACGCGAGCTTCGAGGTCGAGCCACCCGGCGAAGCCGAGATGACGAAGCGCATGCGCGCCGTGGTGGATGCCGGCGGTTTTCCCTATCTGATCGCCGAGAAGGACGGGAAGGTGCTCGGATATGCCTATGCCGGGCTCTACCGCGCGCGCCCTGCTTACTGGAACAGCGCCGAGAACTCGGTCTACGTCTCGCCGGATGCGCACCGGCTCGGCGTCGGGCGCGCGCTGCTGAAAGAGCTCATCGACATTATGACGGGCCTCGGCTTCCGCCAGATGATCGCGGTGATCGGCGACTCCGGCAATGCAGGCTCGATCGGCCTCCACCGTGCGCTCGGCTTCACTTACTGCGGAGTGATCCATTCCGTCGGCTTCAAGCATGGCCGCTGGCTCGACAGCGTGATCATGCAGCGCGCGCTCGGGCCTGGCGATACGACGCCACCGGATCGCAAGAGGTAACGGATCCGCGCTTTCGGCGCGACGGGGCTTTCGGCCTGGCCGCAGCCCTGTTCGCGCCGGAGGCGCGATTTCAGTGAAGCACAGGCCCGCGCAGGAATGTGCGGCGGTCACCGGACTGCACCGTGACGTCCATGGTGCGGCCGTTGCGGTTGATCGTCAGCGGCACAGGCGCGCCTGCAGGACCCAGAGCCCACACGTTGCGGAAGAAGGTCGGCAGTCCCCGCACATCCTGGCCTGCGACGGACATCACGATGTCGCCGACGCGCAGGCTCGACTTGCTGGCCGGTCCTTTGCGCGACATGCCGGCGATGACGATCCGATCGCCGACCTCGGCCGCGAAAATACCGAGCCATGGGCGTGGTGACTTGCTCGGCCGCCCGATGGTGGTGAGATCGTCGAGAATGGGCTTCAGGAGGTCGATCGGTACGATCATGTTGATGTCGATGGCAGACTGCTTGTTGCCTTCGCTGCCGCCCTGCTGCACCTGCAGCGAGCCGATGCCGAGCAACTCGCCGGATGGCCCGATCAGACCAGTACCGCCCCAGTGCGGGTGTGAAGGCGAGGTGAAGATCGCCTCGTCGAGCAGATACTCCCAGTAGCCCGCGAACTCCTGCTTCGCGACAATACGCGCCGCGATGGCATTCTGGCGGCCGCCGGCGCCTGCAACGACGACATGGTCACCGACCTTGGCCTTCGACGAGGTGCCGAGGCTGAGGGCCGGCACGTCGATGTGGGCAAGCGCCTGCACGAGGCCGAAGCCGGTCTCCTGATCATAGCCGAGCACGTGCCCCTGCACGACGCGGCCGCCGGCAAGCGTCAGCCACACCGTCTCCGCTTCGGTCACGAGATAGCCGATCGTCAGCACGAGCCCGTCATTGCGGATGATGACGCCGTGCCCCGCGCGCTCCGTGCCCAGGGTCTCGGCGGTGAACGCCTCAGCAGGGATGGTCGTTCGAACGCCGACGATCGCGCCGAGCGCGCGGTCGAGATCGTAGTCGTAGTCTTCTGGTTTGGGCTGCACGGTCGGCCTCCCATCCGGTTGGAGCCGGGAGCGGAATTGTCGGCCTATAAACATACGTCGCGATGGCAAGCGCGACAACGGCTAAGCATTCCGTTCAATTGTGCGCATTCCGCAGGCGGCGTGTGCGGGCGGGCTCAGCTCGAGCCGCGAAAAATCCGCCATTTGCCGAGTGCCCCATTCTTTGCCATGCCCTCGCGTGCGCGTGTTGTGCTCCGCGTGCTGGTTGGCCGGCCTCGCACGGTCGCGGCGACATCGCTGCCGCGAATCTCCACCTCGGCCTCTTCCTCCTCCGGCAGCGGCTCATCGCGGAAGACCCGCGGGGAATGGCGCGCTGCCCTGGCTGCGGATTCGCGGGGTGCACCATTTGCGGCGACGATGGTGATCTCCGCGTCGTCCTCCTGGTCGTCGCCGGCACCCGAAGGATCGAGGCGCACAAGTGTCCCGCCCTCGGCCTCGTTGGGCGGCGTAGCATCGTCCGCGGTCTTTGTCGGCGCCGCCGTGACCGCCTCGGTGAGGTCGGCGATCTCGGCTTCGAGCTGTGCGAGGCGGTCGGCCGTGGCCTTGAGAGGATCTTCGGCCGCGACCGGGCTTGAAATCCCGGCTGGCGGTGCGGCTTGGGTCGGTGGAGGGGTCTTCGGTGGCGCAGTGATCTCGGTTGCTGCGCCTAGGCGTGCGATCAGCGAGACTGTCGGCGGTTTGTCAGGGGTCGCGGGACGGCGGCCATTGCGAGCGCCATCCTTGCCGCGCGCTGCAGATTTTGCCGAGCCCGTGGGCTTCGGCGCGTCCTTCGCGTCCGCACCTTCTTCGGGGGTTGCGATCCCGCTTTCTGCCTTGATCTTGACCCGTCGCTTGGTCGAACCGGCCTCTTCTCCTGTTTCGGACGAAGCCGCAGGCGCCAGCGCCCTGATGGCGTCTCGGAGCAGTACACGCGTCTTGTCGATAGGAAGCGTGGACGCGGGCGCCGGGTGGGCCGCACGGTGCGAGGCCAGTCTTCCGTCGATAGCCTCGAGATCGGCGATGATACGCAGTACGCTGTCGGGCGCCGTCCCTGTCCCTTCGCGCTTGTCGTCCACGTTTGATAGCTTTCCGATCGATCCGCTCTCGGCGCAGCACCGCCGGCCGCGGATTAAAGCCGATCGCGCGACTTTTTCCCAGCGAGGAGCTGCGACCTGTTCAGATATCACGGGGATAGTGTGGGCGTGCGCTCAAAACAACAATCGGGCCGGCGCTGCCGACCCGACATACATGGCCCAGCCATGTGTGGTGTTGGCTCTCATGACCCGATCTCGCCGCGTGACCCCGTGGGGCTGGGGGGCTGAGATATACGAGACCACGTTGCAAGACCGGGTCCAGAGGCAACGCGAACGTTATCGCTGCGATTTACGGCGTGGGGTGGACCGGATTTTGGCCAAACCACGGTAACCATCGTTCGATTTCCATTGAACTGCTGAAACTTACGTCATTTTGGTAGATGAGACCTGTAATCGTACCCGATCGGCTGCGATGATCCGCTTTTGCAGGGCCGTAAGTCGAGATGATTCGAATCGCGGCGCCGCTTATACTCGAGTTGCACCTTATTTTGCTGTAGCACCGCGCAAAGCTGTCCGAAGCAGTGCCACCTCATTCCCCTATCCGCGCAATCGGCGCCCGCCTTTGAGCCGGCTGGCGAGCACCTTGTCGATGCGCCGCCCATCGAGATCGACGACCTCGAAGGTCCATCCGTTGGCGTCGACCCGTTCGCCCACCTGCGGAAGGTGCTGAAGGTGGGCGAGCACATATCCCGCGACGGTCGCGTAGTTGCGCTGCTCCGGCACCACGATACCGATCTTGTCCGCCATCTCGTCGACGGGCATCGCTCCAGAAAGCAGCCATGAGCCGTCTGCGCGCTCGACCGCGTGCGGCTCTTCCTCGGCACTGTCCGAGCGGAACACGCCAGCAATGGCCTCGAGCACGTCGGCGGGCGTGACCAGGCCTTCGAAATTGCCGTACTCGTCGTGGATGAGGGCCATAGGCACCTCGGCGTCTCGCAGAACGGAGAGCACATCCAGCGCGTCCATGGTCTCCGGCACGATCGGCGCCTTGCGGATATGGCTCGTTACCTCGAAGGTCTTGCCGGCAAGGATTGCAGCGAGCAGCTCGCGTGTCTGGACAACGCCGATCAGTGCGTCCGTCGAGCCGTCGCCGACGGGGAGGCGCGAGTGAGGTGTGGTGATCAGGCGCTCGCGGATTTCCGCCTCCGGTGCGGAGATGTCGATCCAGTCGACATCGGTGCGCGGTGTCATCAAGCCCACGACAGCGCGATCGGCGAGGCGCATCACGCCCGAGATCAGCTCGCGCTCGCCGCTTTCGAGCACGCCCGCGGTCTCAGCTTCAAGGATGAGCGCGCGAATCTCTTCATCGGTGACGCGATGCCCGTTCTCGGTGGTCTGTCTCATGATGCGGAAGACGAGGCGCGTCGAGGCGTCGAGTAGCCAGACCGCAGGCTTTGCGCTGACCGCTACCGCCGTCATGAACGGCGCAACCATGCAAGCGATCCGCTCTGCATTGCGCAGTGCCAGGTTCTTAGGAACGAGCTCGCCGATGATCACCGAGAGATAAGTGATCACGACGATGACGAGGCCGTAGCCGAGCACGGCGGCAGCTCCGGCCGGGACGCCGAGGCCCAGAAAGAGATCGCCCGCCCGATTGCCGAAGGCCTCGCCCGAGAATGCGCCGTTGATGATGCCGATCAGCGTGATGCCGATCTGGACGGCTGACAGGAAGCGACCAGGATCGGCAGCGAGCGCAAGTGCTGAGGCTGCGCCCGGATGGTGCGTCGCAGCGAGCGCCCTCAGACGCGGAACGCGAGCGGATACAACTGCCAGCTCCGAAAGCGCAAAAACGCCGTTGAGGAGAATAAGCGCTACGACGATGAGAAGCTCGATCACGTCATTCCTGGCTGACGTGTTTTCTCCGTCCAAGCCACTCCATGTCACTGAGGAACTCTAAGTAGGGCACGCAGGCGGGCCACGTCAATCGGTGAGGACGAAGCGCCGTTCTCATTTGCGTGCATCGCATTGGACTTATTCTCAGGCCGCGGATGCAATAGACTGGTGCTGCGAGACAAGAAGAGCGCGAGCCGAGTTCTTGGCTGGAGCGCCGCACACTGCATAAAGTCCAGGGAGTGAAACATGAAAAGAGTCGCGATCACTGCGGCGGCAGCGCTATTCGGCTGCCTGATTTCCCCATCGGCTCACGCTCAGGGTTCTTCATTTCCGCCGCCGCCGCCGAAGGTCAGTCCTGCCAAGGGCGTGATCGATATGCACGTCCACTCGCACCCCGACGTGTTCGGCCGCAACATGGACGACATCGACGTCGCCCAGCTTGCCAAGGCGCGCGGAATGCGCGGCCTTCTGATCAAGAATCATATCAGCGAGACGGCGAGCCGAGCGGCGCTCGTCATGAAAGTCGTGCCCGGTGTCGAGATCTTCGGCGGCATCGTCTTGAACAATGCCGTCGGCGGGATCAATCCGAGTGCCGTCGAGTGGATGCATCGCATCTATGGCGGTCGCGGCAAGGTCGTGTGGCTGCAGACCTTCGAGTCCGACAAGCATGTGAAGACTTTCGGCAAGCCTGATGCCAAGGGATTGACCGTGGCTCCGAACGGCCAAGTCTCGCCCGAGATGGAGGAGATCCTCAAGATCATCGCACGCGAAAACCTTGTGCTCGCGACCGGTCACGTGCATCCCGAGGAGATCGTCGCCATCGTCAAGAAGGGCAAGGAGCTCGGCGTCAGAAACGTTCTCATTACGCACGCGCTCACCACCGTGCCGGGGTTGACCATGGCTCAGGCTAAGGAGGTGACGAGCCTCGGCGCGAAGATCGAGATCTGCTTCCTGCAATTCCTGGCCGGTCCCAACGCGCCTCTTGCCTTCCTTACGCACTGGTCGCAGATCAATGCACGCCATGTGGCGCAGGCGGTGAAGGAATTGGGCGCAGGCAGCGTCATCGTCTCCAGCGATCTCGGTCAGAGTTCCAACATGACACATCCGGATGGCATCGAAGCAGCTATTGCTGCCATGAAGAAAGAAGGCATTTCGGACGCCGATATCGATACGATGATGCGCAAGAACCCCGCACAGCTCCTGGGCCTCGATAGTTGAAGGCCCGCACGTCGAATGCATTCGGGGCCGCGTTGCTGCGGCCCCGTTTGTTTTGGGACGCCGACCGATCGCGTGTGTTTCAGCGCTCGACGTTGAGCTGGCGCTTCAGCTCCTCGATCTCGTCCTTGAGACGGCTGTCGTTGCTGATCTCGCCCTCGATCTTGCGGATCGCATGCAACACTGTCGTGTGATCGCGATCGCCGAAGCGGCGGCCGATCTCCGGCAGCGACCGCGTGGTGAGCTGCTTGGACAGATACATGCCGATCTGGCGTGGCCACACGACCGAGCGATGCCGACGGGGCGAGAGGATGTCCGACTTCGAGACGCCGTAGTGGCGCGAGATGAGGCGCAGAATGTCCTCGATCTTGATGCGCCGCGGCTCGATGCCGTTCACGAGATCGCGGATCGTCGTCTCGACGAGGTCGAGCGTGATACGCGTCTGCGTGTATTGCCATGTCGCGTAGAGCCGCGTCACCGCGCCTTCGAGCTCGCGGCCGCTCTCGGTCAGCTTGTCAGCAAGTAGATCGATGACATCGCGCGGAATCTCGAAGGAAGGATCGGCCGCGCGCTTCTCCTGAACGCGGCGCTCGAGGATCTTGAGGCGCAGGTCGCGGTCATGGCTGTTGATCTCCGTGACGAGGCCGCGCTGCATGCGCGAGCGCATGCGGTCGTTGAGGCGCGTCAGATGACTCGGCGCGCGCGCTGATGCCACGACGAGCTGGCGACCGCCATCGAGCAGCGCGTTGATGATGTGGTCGAACTCGAGCTCGGTCTGCTCGCCGTGCATGAATTCGAGGTCGTCGATGAGCAGGAGGTCGATGAGCCGGAAGCTCTCCTTGAACGCCATGGCGTCCTGCGCCTTCAGCGCCTCGACGAACTGGAAGCGGAAGCGTTCGGCCGTCATGTAGACGACGTTGGCTGAGGGCTGGCGGCGACGTACTTCCCAGGCAATTGCGTGCAGGAGATGCGATTTGCCGTGCCCGACTGAGGCATGGATGTAGAGCGGGTTGTTGCCGCGCGCCTCGTCGGGCACGGTTTCGGCAACCTGCATGGCACCTGCGTGCGCGATCCGGTTCGCCGTGCCGACGACGAAGCTGTCGAACGTGTAGCGCGGATCGAGAGGCGACCCCTCGAGGCCATCGACGCCCGTGCGCGAGCCGACGCTTGCCGTATAGCTCGGCACTGTCATGGAGAGGGGATTGGCCTCTCCATTTTTGGCGTGCGGCGCGGAAAAGGCCTTGTCAGGCCGCGATGCCGCGGTACCCGAGTGGGTTGCCGGCACATTCGCGACAGGCGTGCGCAGCTTTACCTCGATGCGGTCGACGCCCTCGAATTCGATCGCCGCGCACCGTTGGATGGCGTCGAGATAGTGTGTCTCGAACCAATTCTTGAGAAACTTCACCGGAACAGTGACGGTGAGTGTCCCGTTCTCGAAGGCCGCGAACTCGAGAGTTGTGAACCAGCTCGAGTACACGTCTTCGCCAAGTGTCGCCTTGAGCGCCTGACGGACGCGCTGCCCACGCGCATTGATCGCGCTGCTGCCCTCGCCCTCTGCTCCCAATTTCCTGGATGGCCCCGCAGATGGCCCTTCTGGCCGATCGCCGTCGTGCGTCATTGCTCGTACCCCACCAATAAATTCTGTTCGCCCTCAGGACACCGATCCCGCATGTCGGCCCGAATTGGATGCGCCGCCGCACCCTCCGGCTACCGAATCTCCCGCGCGTCGATCGTGTCCCGCCCTCTTTGCAGGCTCAGCCCTGAATCCAGGGCAAGCCTGCGGCCTTCCAGCCCGCCATCGTGCCGCGTTGGCGGTGCTGATCCAGCGGACCCTCGAAGCCGTCCGCCACGTTGTGGCAATGCGCATAGCCTTGGGCTGCGAGTGCGCGCGCGGCCATAAGGCTGCGCCCACCGGAACGGCAGATGAAAAACAGCTCGCTATCCTTGTCCGCACCAAGCGCGGCAAGCTGCTCCGTCACCTGTTCCACGAAGGCCGGGTTGAGACGGTTGTCTGGAAAGGTCTGCCATTCCACGAGGACCGGCTTGCCACCGATCTCCGAAAGGTCAGGCATCCCGACAAAGGCCCATTCCGATCTCGTCCGCACGTCGATCAGAACAGCCTTGGGGTTGGCCGCCAGGGCGCCCCACACATCCCGCACCGGTACGTCGTCTACCGCACCAGAATCAAACGCCACTTACAGTCTCCGCATTAGTCACAACAGCAACAGCACATTACCGGCAGGTACGCGCTGCCACTTTACAAGCAATAGACAAGTACAATGAGCGCCATCGGGCGAGCACGCCTGATGGAATACGCAATACAAGACGCCGTTGAACCCCGTCTCCGGACAAACTGTTGGCCTCTGTCCGGAATGCCTGCGATCTACTTGGGGAAAAGCTGTGTCGGGTGGCCCCGCACGTTCTCCTTAACCAGATACTAACCATGTTGGGCGCCGTCGGCGCAAGCGCGGACTTTCGTCAGGCCCGCGCCAGGTAGTGTTCGGGCGACTCTCCGTGGCCGCTGCCGGCAATCCACGCGCCCTGTTGATGACGTGTCAGGGCTGTGGACAAGGGCGTTGAGAATCCGAGCTGAATCCAGACCGCAATTGCCCCCATCCGAGGCGTCGATGACGGTCCTGCCGGACCGTCATCTGAATCTTGTTTTGGCTTGAATGAGTTCAATAAGACAGCGGAAGTCGAGTTGCCTTCAAGGGCTGCGATGACACAAAACCGTCAACTATCAAGCCATTGAAGGAGGCGCCTCTCATCCCTCGCGAGTCGCCGTTGTGCTCTTTCCGCCACATAGTCCGGGCGTCTGGCACCCGGCCCGCTGACCAGCGATCAGGAGGCGGTCGCGCCGATCGACTTGATCCGGGCGGCGAGGCGGGAAACCTTCCGCGACATCGTCTTTTTGGGGACAACGCCCTTCTGCGCAGAGCGCATCATGACCGGCTCGGCGGTCTTCAGCGCCTGCTCGGCAGCGGCCTTGTCGCCGGCAGCAATGGCGGCCTCGACGTCGCGAACGGTCGACCGCAGGCGCGAGCGCCGGGTCTTGTTTACTGCCGTCCGCCGCGCCGTCTGGCGGGCCGCCTTCTGTGCCGAGCTGGTATTGGCCATTCTGATAGTCCTTCTTTGTTATCGAAGCTGGTCGGTTTGTCGAAGCTGGTCGGCGCGGTCGTGCTCGCTGTACACTATGTCGCGAGGCCCGTACCGCGCATCAAACAGATGCGCCGCCCATGGCGCGCATGGCCAGGGCGGTTTGCTGGGCAACCGTATAGAGACCGGGCAGGAGACGGTCAACGGGGCACGGTGGGGACCGCCGCCGTCCTGGCGGTCGCCGACGGTAATGTCCCCTACAACGCGAGTGGCCTGCCGTTGTGCCGCAGTCTTGTCGCGGGGTGGGTCACGGGGACGCTGGAGAAGCCGAAAGCGTCGAACTGCTCCACTATGGCTTGCTGCTCGCGTGGCTTCAAACGTCCGTGAGTTTTGAGGCCGCATGGGGCCTGAAACCGCGGCTGCTTGGCTTTGCGTCGGCCGACGGACGTTGCCGTGCTTCCGTGTCGCATGTCGACGGGCCACGGTGAGACACAAATTCCAGGCTGGTCGTCTCATGCTGGGCAATGATGATCCGCGCCGATGCGGATCTCACCGGTTCGACACGAGCATCACAGAAGTCATTGAACAGTGATTGCCGCGCCGTCGCTGGGGCTGCCGGCAGTGATCGATGCCGCACGCCTAGCCGGCGGCGCGGCAATCGAAGGAGCACACATGGTTCTTGGTCTTCAACGGCTCTTCGAGGTCTTGAGACTGTGTCTGGATCTCAATGGTCCCGTGCTTTCGCCCGCGCTCTATCTCTTCGAGTATGCAAGGGTGCATTACGAGGAGCGCACTGAAGCCTTCGATGCCCGCTTTGGGACGGACACGACATCACCATTTATCGAGCGCCAAAGAAAGGATCGTGCCTACTTCTATGTGCCGGCAGTGGCATCGGTCATGTCCCATGTTCTGGGCACCTTACCGCTGGAGCCGAATAAGTTTGTATTTGTCGATTTGGGTTCCGGCAAAGGCCGAGCGCTGCTCGTGGCCTCAGAATATCCGTACGCCAGGATCGTCGGCGTCGAGCGTTCCGATCATCTGCACGGGATCGCCGCGGACAACGTGAAGCGGTTCAAGCCGCCATCCCAGCAGTGCGCGCAGTTCGAGCTGCGGTGCATGAATGCCGCCGACTATGCTTTCGGCAACGAGCCTGTGGTGCTCTTCCTGTTCGATCCCTTTGGCCGTGAGGTTCTCGAAAGGGTCATTGCCAATCTGGAGGCGTCACTGAGTGCGACGCCGCGCGAGGCATACGTCGTCTACATGTGCCCCCAGTTCGAGGATGTACTGCAACGCTCAACTGCGCTGACAAAGCTCGGGGACGGTGGTCCTGGCTGGCAGCCGTGGAACCGATACGTGATCTATGGGGCAGCTTCAGCCGGGCCCGCAAACGCGCGAGAACCCGCCGTGATCTCGATCTGACGCGGTCAGGTCAGGCTCTGCGGCTCGAGCTCAATGAGCTGTCCGCCTTCCATGCGCAGGACGCGATCCATGCGTGCCGCAAGCTCGAGATTGTGGGTTGCGATGAGAGCCGCGACGCGCTTCACCCGGATGAGCTCGATGAACTCCTCGAAGACCACATCGGCCGTCCGAGGGTCGAGATTGCCGGTCGGCTCGTCGGCGAGCAGGAGACGTGGCGTATTGGCGAGCGCGCGCGCGATGGCGGTGCGCTGCTGCTCGCCGCCCGATAGTTCAGCCGGTCGGTGTTCGAGGCGATCGCCAAGACCGAGCGATGTCAGCAGTTCCGTCGCGCGCGCGTGAGCCTCGCGTTTCGATCGGCCCTGGATGAGCTGAGGCATCGCCACGTTCTCGACAGCCGAGAACTCGGGCAGGAGCTGATGGAACTGGTAGATGAACCCCATCTGCGCACGCCGGACGCGTGTACGCGCATCGTCGTTCATGCGCGCGCAGTCATGGCCGGAGACGATCACCTGGCCGCTGTCCGGTGTCTCCAGCAGCCCGGCAACGTGCAGGAGCGTGGACTTGCCGGCGCCCGAGGGGCCGACCAGGGCCACGGCCTCGCCGCCCCTCAGCACGGCCGAGGCGCCGCTCAACACGTCGATGCGGCGTGAGCCCTGGTGGAAGGTGCGCCTGAGGTCGACAAGCTGGAGGACAGCCGTCTCGAAAGGCTCGCCGCGCTCGGATGTGAAGTCTTGCACGGGTTGCCTCACTCGTAGCGTAGCGCTTCGACCGGATCGAGACGCGAGGCGCGCCACGACGGATAGAGCGTCGCGAGAACGGATAGCACAAGCGCCATGATCACGATCGCCGTCGTCTCGCGAACATCGATCTCGGCGGGCATGCGCGAGAGATAATAGACTGTCGGATCCATCAGCGTCGTGCCGGTAATGCGCTGCACGAGCTGACGTATGCCCTCGATATTCCAGCAGAAAACGATGCCAAGAATGAGCCCAGCGATGGTGCCTACAATGCCGATCGAGGCGCCGGTGATCAGGAAGACGCGCATCATCGCACCTTTCGTCGCGCCCATGGTGCGCAGGATGGCGATGTCGCGGCCCTTGTCCTTCACCAGCATCATGAGGCCGGAGATGATGTTGAGCGCCGCCACCAGCACGATAAGCGACAGGATGATGAACATGACATTGCGCTCGACCTGGAGCACCGTGAAGAACGTCTCGTTGCGTTTGCGCCAATCCGTGAAGTGCAGCGTATCGCCGCCGGCGGCCTGCAACGGCACCAAAATCTGCTCGACGTTCTCGGGCTCTTCCAGCAGCACCTCGATCACGTCGACCTGCTCTGGGCGCGAGAAATAGCGCTGCGCCTCCTTGAGCGGCATGAAGATCATGGCCTTGTCGTACTCGGACATGCCGAGCTCGAAGATGGCCGCTATGTTGTAGCGCTTGATCCGCGGCGCCGTACCGAAGGGGGTCGCGGCTCCGCGCGGCGAGACGAGCGTAATGGCGTCGCCGGCCGTGACGCGCAGCATGTTGGCGAGCCGGATGCCGATGGCCAGGGACTCGCTGTTGTCGAAGTTATCCAGCGTGCCGTAACGCACATTGTCTGCGACAAGCGGCATCTGGCGCAGGGCGCCTTCGCTCACACCGCGGATGAGGCCGCCGAGCGATACCGAGCTCGAGGTGATCATGGCCTGCCCCTCAATGAGCGGCAGGACGGCCTTGACGCCAGGCACCTGCGAGAGGCGTGCGGTCGCCTCGTCGTAGTCCGTAAAGGGATCGGCGATGCGATAGACGATCACGTGGCCGTTGACGCCGAGGATCTTCTGGATGAGTTCGCTGCGAAAGCCGTTCATGACAGCCATGACGATGATCAGCGTCGCGACGCCGAGCATGATGCCGATGAACGAGAAGCCGGCGATGACGGAGATGAAGCCTTCCTTGCGCCGTGCCCTGAGATAGCGGCGCGCGAGCAGCCACTCGAACGGCGCGAAGGGGCGCGTGTCGACGCTGGCGGCGCCCGATGTGGTCGTCATCATCTAGTGTCCCGCTTCCGAAGTTCGCCCGATCTCGATGCTGGTGTCCCGAGCGAACTTCGGAAGCAAAAGGGACACTAGAATCATAATCTTGCTAGTGTGATTCAGATCGAGAAATTTGCTCGGTACCGCGCGGCCTGATCTGGCGAATTTCTCGATCATCACACTAGTCCGGCTCCGGTTCGCGAGTGACGCAGCGGACGGTAAATCCGCAGATGCAACGGACGCGCTGCCTGGGGACCCCCCTTATGCGTCCGTTGACTACCACAATCCGCCGCAATTAGGGCCGTGGCTCGTTCGCGTTACCCACCGTGGCGGCAGGGCGACAGAGGGGCGCAATCGTCGCAGCCGGCTTATAGCCAAGCCTGCTCGCCACGCCTGAGCCGCAAGATCTTGTCCTGGGGCACGTCGAGGGCATGGATCTCCCCCCAGTCGAGGCCGAGAATGTGTCCGCGCACGACCCGGCTGACGCCGCCATGGGAGACTGCGACCGTGTCCCGCTCCAGGCTCGCAATCCAGTTCCCGACCCGCCTCGCGAGATCCTCGTAGCTTTCGCCGTTGCGTGGTCGCCAGCGGTAGGGGTCGGCCTTGCGGGCAGCGAACTCCTCGGGGTCGTTGTTCGGCAAATCGTCCCAGATCTGGCCTTCCCAATGCCCGAAGTTGATCTCCTTCAGCAGGTCGTCACGGGCGAAGGCATCGGGGTCGAGGCCCATCTCGCGGCGGATGATCTGCATGGTCTCGGATGTGCGCGAGAGCGGGCTCGCGACGAAATCGAAGCTCTCTGCCTTGCCGTCGAGAATGCGGCCGAGCTCGCGGCCGTTGCGCGCAGCCTGTCCGCGACCCTTGTCGTTGAGCGGCGTGTCGGTCTGGCCCTGGTAGCGGCGCACCGCATTCCAGTCCGTCTCGCCGTGGCGGACGAAGTAGAGCGTAATTCCAGGCTTGAGCACGGATCAGACCTTGAGGACGAGCTTGCCGTTGTTGCCGCCGGTGTAGAGCAGGTTGAGGGTGTCGGTAAAGCTTTCGAGGCCGCCAGTGCGCACATCCTCTCGGATTTTCAGTTTGCCCTCGCGGTGCCAGGCCCCGAGCTGCGCGATCGCCTCGGGTACGCGATCGGCCCAATCCAGCACGATGAGACCGCGCATGGTCAGCCGCTGTGTGAGCACGGCGCGCAGGTTCTTCGGACCTTCGGGCATCTTCGTCGCATTGTACGCGGAGATGAGACCGCAGAGCGCGATGCGCCCGTGCACGTTCATCTGCATCAGGATCGTATCGAAGATCTCGCCGCCGACATTCTCGAAGTTGACGTCGATGCCTTGAGGGCAGGCGGCTTTGAGCTGCTCGGCGAGATTGCCGCTTTTGTAGTCGATGCAGGCATCGAAGCCGAGTTCATCGACGACGTAGCGGCATTTCTCCGTGCTGCCGGCGATGCCGACCGCGCGGCACCCCTTGATCTTGGCAATCTGGCCGACGATCGAGCCGACGGCGCCTGAAGCCGCGGAGACGACGACCGTCTCTCCGGCCTTGGGCTGACCCACTTCGAGGAGCCCGAAATAGGCCGTCCAGCCGGGCATGCCGAGCCCGCCGACCCAGCGTTCGAGCGGGGCCGCCGAAGGATCGACCTTCACGAGGCCTTTGCCGTCCGAGATCGCGTACTGCTGCACGCCCATCATGCCCTGCACGGCATCGCCGACATTGAAGGCGGGATGCTTCGAGGCATCGACAATGCCGACGGAGAACGAGCGCATCACACCACCGATCGCGACCGGCGGCACGTAGGAACGCCCTTCGTTGATCCAGCCGCGCATGGCTGGATCGAGCGAGACATACGCAATCTTCACGCGCACTTCGCCTTCGTCTGGCTCGGCGAGCGGTGCATCCTTGACGGTGAATACATCCGGTGTGACGAGGCCCGGCGACGGGCGCTTGGCGAGAATGACTTGGCGGTTCGTGGCCATGAAAGCCTCCGCTATTCGGCTGCGACCTTGGGCAGCTCGGTCTCTTTGGCAGCCCCTTCGGCGAGCAGCGCATTGATCTCGGCTGGCGTGAAACCGGCCTCGCTCAGCACTTCGCGCGTGTGCTGGCCATACAGTGGCGCCGGCATAGCGATCTCCGTTGGTGTGCCGGAGAACTTCGCCGGCATCCCGATTGTCTCGACCTTGCCGGCTATGGGATGGTCCACGGAGACGACCATGTCGCGCGCACGCGTCTGCGGATGCACGAGCATCTCGTTGATGGAGAGCACCGGACCGCACGGTATGCCGACGGCCTCAAGCTTCTCCAACCAATGCGTGGTACTCTGCTTGCGGAAGCGCGCGTTGAACAGATCGATGAGCGTATCGAGATTGGCCATGCGGTCGTGCCCGGTGAGGAAGCGCGGATCCTTGCCGAGCTCGGGACAGCCGAGCACATCGCACAGCATGGGATACATCTTCTGGTTCGATGCGCCGACGTTGATGTAGCCGTCGCTGGTCTCGAAGGCCTGATAGGGGCCGTTGAGCGGATGGCGCGAGCCCATCGGCCCCGGTGACACACCTGTCGCCAACGCAATTGCCGACTGCCAGTACGTCAGCGTGATGCCGGCCTCGAGCAGCGACGTATCGACGAACTGCCCTTCACCGGTCTTGAGCTTGTGGGCATAGGCCGCGCACATGGCCATGGCGGCGATGATGCCAGCAGTGATGTCGCACGCCGGCGAGCCGACTTTGACCGGCGGCCGCCCCGGACCTTCGCCCGTGATGGCCATGAGGCCCGACATGCCCTGCGCGATGAGGTCGTAGCCGCCTTGATCCGCGTAAGGCCCGCTGCGACCGAAGCCCGAGACGGCGCAGTAGATGAGGCCCGGAAATTCCTTGTGCAGGACCTCGTAGCCGAGGCCGAGCTTGTCGAGCGTATCGTGGCGATAGTTCTCGATGAGAACGTCGGCGTCCTTCAGCAGACGCTTCAAAGCCGCGCGCCCCGCGGGCTTCTTGAGATCGAGAACGATGCCGCGCTTGTTGCGGTTCATCATCATGTAGGCTGCCGGCTCGCCCTTGATGTCGGGTGGCAACATCCGCCGCGTGTCGTCGCCGCCATCGGCCTTTTCGACCTTGATGACGTCCGCACCCATGTCGGCGAGCATGCGCGCCGAGGTCGGCCCCGCCATGACGTGTGAGAGGTCGATGACGCGCATTCCCGTGAGAGGGCCGCGGCGCTTATTCTGTGACATGATGCCTCCGGGTATTGTTCTTAAGTCATTTGTCCAAGCCTGCCCGATCAGGCAGGTGCTCGCAAGCCCAGCTCCTGCTCGGCCGGCAGGGGTGCAAACAAGGCCTCGACCGTCGCATCGCTCAATTCGGCGAGCGTCGGCGGTTTCCAGCGCGGGTTCTTGTCCTTGTTGACGAGCAGCGCGCGTACGCCTTCCGAGAACTCGCCATCCTCGAAGAGGTGAATGCAGAGCCGCAGCTCGACGTTCAGGGCTTCCTCGAGCGATCCGAGTTTGCGCGACCTCCTGACAGCAGCGAGCGTCGCCGCGAGCGCCTTCGGCGAGCGCGTCAGCAGCGCCTCTCGTGTCTTGAGCGCCCACTCGCTCTCTTCCTGCGCCAGCGCCTCGATGATGGCCGGCACCGTGGGTTTCGAGAACGTGCGCCCGACTTCTTCCGCGCGCTCGGCGAGATTTGAATGCGGCGGGGGCTCGCTGAAGCGCGCGATAACGCCGTTGACATCTGCTGCGCGTGCTTCGCACAGGGCCGGGCGCAGCTCATCGAGCTTTGCCGACTGCACGAAAACATCGGCGAAGCCGGAAAAGATCGTGCCCGCGCCATGCATGCGCTCGCCGACGAGGCCCAGATACTCGCCGAATGAAGCCGGCGCGCGTCCGAGCAACCATGTGCCGCCGACGTCGGGAATGAGCCCGATGGTGGTCTCCGGCATGGCAAGCTGCGAGCGCTCGGTGACGATACGCGTGCCGCGCTGCGCGTGCGCGGAAAGTCCGATGCCGCCGCCCATGACAATGCCGTCCATGATCGGCACGAAGGGTTTGGGATAGCGGTGGATCAGTGCATTGAGCGGATACTCTTCGCGCCAGAAGGCTAGCGCATCGCCGATCCCCCGCGCGCGCGAGTCATAGAGCCAGCGCACATCGCCGCCGGCGCATAAACCGCGCTCACCGGCACCGTCCAGGATCACAAGCTCGACGGCCGGATCGTCCTTCCATGCGAGCAGTGTCGGCCAGATGGTGCGGACCATGCCGAGCGTCAGCGCATTGAGCGCCTTCGGTCGGTTCAGCTTGATGCGCCCGGCCTTGCCCTCGACGCGGATCAGGACTTCGTCGCTCGTGGTGGTCATCTTGCCTCGCCTCAGATCTTCGGCGCCGGGAACGCGCCGCGCGCCTTCTCGAAGGCGCGGCCGATGCGCAGAGCGAGCGCGTCATCGAAGCGGCGGACGACGATCTGCATGCTCAAGGGCAGCTTGCTCTTGCTGAGGGAAGTCGGGATCGCCAAGCCTGCGAGGGCGAGGAAATTCGCCCAGCGAGTGAAGTGCGCCATGGGCGCCTTCGTCTCGTCGACATCGGCAACAGGAAACGCCGGGAAGGGGATCGTCGGCAGGATGATGGCATCGAGACGGTCCATCGCCGAGAGGAAGCCATCGATCGATTTCTTTTGCTCCGACATCACATCGAGATAGTCGGCCGCGGAGATCGACTTGCCACCGAGGAAGCGCGTACGGATCGGATTGGCCATGCCCGACTTCGCGTCGTCGACGTGACGGCGCCAGTTCGCATAGCCCTCGGATGCGATGATGATGCCCGTCGCGCGGGTGAAGCTGTCGAAGGACTGCGGCATCTTGAAGGGTTCTACGCGCGCGCCGAGCGTCTCGAGCATGGCGGCGGCCTTGGTGAGATCGGCCCGGACCTCCTCGGTCGTGAGTGTGAGGTCCTCGTCGACCACGCGGCCGATGCGCAGGCCCGCGATGCCCTTCTCCAGATCGCGCAGCGGATCGATCGCGCGGAAGTCGTCGGTCGATGGGTCCTCCGGATCATGCCCGAGCATGGCAGCGAACATGCGCGCGGTGGTCGTCACGTCCGTCGCGAGCGGACCGGCCGTATCGAGCGTCTGCGAGAGCGGCGCGATGCCCGAGCGGCCGATGAGTCCGATCGAGGTTTTGAGGCCGACACAGCCGCAGAGCGCGGCCGGAATACGCACAGATCCGCCCGTGTCGGTGCCAAGTCCGCCGGGCAGCACGCCCGCGCCGACGATCGAGCCCGTGCCACTCGACGAGCCGCCGGGAATGCGATGCACCTTGAGATCCCATGGATTCCACGGCGTGCCGACGGTCTCGTTCGTGCCGTGGCCGCCGAAGGCATATTCGACCGTGTGCGTCTTGCCCACCACGATGGCGCCGGCGGTACGCAGTTTTGTCACGACGTGGGCGTCCCGAGTCGCCGGCTCGGCCTGCTTGCGCGTCAGCGATCCACAGCCTGAGACGAGCCCTTCGACATCGGCAATATCCTTGATGCCGACCGGCATTCCGTGGAGCAGCCCGTGTGCGGCGCCTTCGGACGTCCGGACATCGGCGAGTCGCGCCTCGGCGAGGGCGCTCTCGCGCGTGATCTGCGTGAGCGCATGGAGCTTCTGGTTGGCCGCTTCTGCAGCGTCGAGCGTCTTCTCAACGGCGGCAGTGATCGCGCCGGCGGCTGCTTTCTGGGGCTTGGACATGAGGCTCACGGCTCCGGTTCTTGATGCTGGCGGATGGACGAGCCTATCACTCCCCGCGCGGCGGGCGCGAGGGCTCATGGTGCAGGGTCGACCTGCATCCAACCGCGATCTTCAAAATTTCAGAGAAGAACAGCGGTTCTGGGTGTTGCGGGCCGCTGCAAAGTCAGCCGCTCGCGCTGGGGGCGCGACGTCGTTTACGATGTTGGTAGCCTGCACTGCTCGTCCGCAGGCAGGGGATCGCAGTCGCGCTCGCGCGCACACGTGTGCAGTGCCGTCTTGGTCTCGGCATTGTAGATGCCGTCCATCTGCCCACGGTAGAGGCCGCGCTCGGCGAGGCCACACTGGTAGAGCTTGACCATGCGCTCGCCACCAAGGTGGACGGCCATCTCGTAGTCGCGGATTGCCCCCTCGGAGTTGCCCATGAGCTGGCGGATGTGGGCGCGTGTGTCCCAGGAGTGCTCGCTGTCGGGATTGAGCAGGAGCGAGCGCTCGACATCGGGTAGTCCATCGGGGCCGCGACCGGAACGGAAATAGGCCCACGCGCGGTTATTGAGAGCTGAGGGCGAGTTGGGATTGATGGCGAGGGCGGCGTCGTAGTCGTGGATCGCGCGGTCGAGCAGGCCCTTGATGGCCAGCGCGAGACCGCGGATCGCGAGCGCGTTGCTGCGCTCGAGGGGCGGCGTCGCGGGATTTTCGATGATGATGGAGCAGCCGAGGATGCGCCGCTCGTTGTCGTCGCTCAGGCAGTCGGCCGCATTGCTGTCCGCCCGCGCTGCCGAGGCGGCCGCGACGACAAGCCAGAGGGCCGCGATGATCCTGCCTGCTCGCTTCATTCAGTGCTCCCGCGGTGCGGTGTGCCGACCTTTACCCACCCGACATTCGCCGGCCAGCCGGCGCCGATGTTCATCAGCACTACGACACAAGTATGTCCAGGTTCATGATCGGGCTGCGCCATCTGGTCCCGCCCATCCCACAAGTTATGCGAGATTGTGAGGGCCTTATCCCGCTCGGTTGTCGGGTACCTCTACATCCAGGTCCAGGACGAGGAAACTCCACGATTTGCCGTGGCTGTCGAGGCCCAGCGAGGTATTGACGCCGCCTTCGAGGGCATCCTGCATAACGAAGTTCAGGCCGTGCAGATGATCGAGGGTATAGCGCTTCACGGCGCCCTGGATGAGGGCCGGATAGGCTGCCTTGATGCGCTCGGGCGTGAGCTGCTCCTTGAGCAGAGGATAGTCACCCGGATCATACACCCAGACGGACACGTTCGACGTGTTGCCCTTGTCGCCGGCGCGCGCATGCGCGATCTCGTGCAGCTTGATGTGGCGGCTCATGCGCGGAGCACCTTCACGCTGGAGCGCACTGCGTCGCGGTCGATGAGCGCCGAATGTGTGATGACGCTCGGCGTGATCTGGCCGCGATAGCCACCGCCAGCCGCCGGCCCGCAGCACAGTAGCGACTCGACCTCCCAGAGCATCGTCGCGACGTCGTCGCGATTGGCCGAGCGTATGGCGGCGTGCACGCGCACGTCAGCGCTTTCCGCGCGCGGACCGTGGGCCGTCGCGTGCAGCGAATTGATGCCGATGAGATCGATGCGCAGCGCCTCGAAGCCGGGACGGTGTGCGAGGCGTTCGCGCAGTATGTCGCGTGCGAGCGCCGCGCGTGCCGTCGCATTGGGGCCTGCGTAGCTCACGCCCGCCTCGCCGAAGAAGCCGCCGTCGAAGCCAACCGTGACCTTGAGCTTGTCGGGGCGCTTGTGACCGCTGCCGTTCGCGACCGCCACGCGGTCGCGTCCGGCCTCCTGCACGGTGGCGCGGCTGAAATCGGCCGTTACATCCGGCGTGAGATAGGCCGCCGGATCATGCACCTCGTACATGAGCTGCTCTTTGACCGTACGTGGCGTCACCATGCCGCCGGCATCGGCGAGCTTGGTGATGATGCAGTTGCCGCGCTCATCCACTTCGGCGATCGGGTAGCCGCACTCAGCTAAACGCGGCACATCCTTGTGGCCGGGATCGGCGAAGTAGCCGCCCGTGATCTGCATGCCGCATTCCAGGAGATGCCCGACGAGTGTGCCCTGGCCGAGCTTCTGCCAGTCGTCGCGCTTCCAGCCGTAGCGATGCACGAGCGGCGAGAGAAAGAGCGAGGGATCGGCGACGCGCCCAGTGATCACGACATCGGCGCCGCTCTCGAGGCCGGGAATGATGGCGTCAATGCCGAGATAGACATTGGCGCCGACAACGGGCCGTCCGACTTCGGCGACCGTCTTGTTGTGATTGTCGAAGAGGACGGTATCCGGACCGATCAGATCGGAGACATCGTCGCCCTCGATGGCGGCGACCGTCAGGCCGCTGAGACCTTGCGCGCGAGCGACATCGACGACGACCTCGGCAGCCGCCGCGACATTGGCGACGCCCATGTTTGTGACGATGCGCGTGCCATTACGCTTGCAGTGGCCGAGTACGCCGCGCATCCGCGCAGCGAGCTGCGGATTATAGCCGCGCTTCGGATCGAGCTGGCGATCGCGATGACCAAACGCCAACGTGCGCTCGCCGATCGTCTCGAAGACGAGATAGTCGAGCGCACCCTTCTCGGCGAGATCGATCGCCGGCTCCAGCCTGTCCGACGAAAAGCCGGCGCCACATCCGAGCCTCAGCACTGCATCCTCCCGATATGTGGTGCCAGTTTCAGCGCAAGTGCGCCTCGTGTGATGATCGAGAAATTCGCCAAGGCTCTCAATACTGTGCGAGCGAATTTCTCGATATGAATCACACGAGCAGGCAAGAGAACTCTAGTGTCCCGACCGGATGCCGAAGTTTGCTCGCTGACCTGGCATCGGGCTGGGCGAACTTCGGCATCGGGACACTAGAGGCACTTCGTGATTGTCGAGCCGCACTTCACGTAGTTGATGAGGTCCCAGGCGCAGCAGGGCTCCTCCTGCTTGCACACCCAGGCGCGCTTCTCGCCGCTCGGGAACGTATGGCGGCAAACCTTCTCGCCCTTGCCGGCCTTCACCACCGGCGCCTTTGTCTGGCTCTGTGCCATTACCGGTGCGCTCATACCGAGCGCGAACGCCAATGCCAGTCCGATCTTCATCATCCGCATGATTGCTACCCCCAAGTAATGGTCCAAATAGACCCCACCAGCGGGCGCATCATGCCGTGCCGGCGCCAATGCCACAAGTACCGGTTGCCCGCTGGCCACAGGCGGCTATCATCCATCGCAACAGACATCGAACGCTCAGGGAGCCGTCCATGAAAACCCGCGCCGCCGTCATCCACGAGATGGAAAAGCCGCGCCCCTATGCCCAGTCCAAACCCATGGTCATCGAGACGCTGGACCTAGATCCGCCGGGGGAGGACGAGATCCTGGTGCACATTCGCGCCGCTGGCCTCTGCCACTCCGACCTCTCGACCATCAACGGCGACCGCCCGCGGCCGCTGCCCATGGTGCTTGGCCACGAGGCTGCCGGCGAGGTCATGGAGCTCGGCCCCGGCGTGAAAGACCTCGCCGTCGGAGATCACGTCATTCTCGTGTTCGTGCCGAACTGCGGCCGCTGCGCGCCCTGCCAGGAAGGTCGTCCCGCACTCTGCGAACCGGGCTTCAAGGCCAACAGCGCCGGCAAGCTGCTCAACGACGTGACGCGCCTCTCGCGCAACGGCAAGACCGTCTATCACCACGTCGGCGTGTCTGCGTTCTCGGAATATGCCGTCGTCTCGCGCTGCAGTGTCGTGAAAATCGACAAGTCTCTGCCCTTCGAGGAAGCCGCGCTGTTCGGCTGCGCGGTCATCACCGGCGCGGGCGCCGTCATCAACACGGCGAAGGTGCCGCCCGGCACGACTGCCGCGGTCGTCGGTCTCGGTGGCGTCGGCCTCATGTCCATGCTCGGCGCGAAGCTCTCCGGTTGCCGGCAGGTCGTTGCTATCGACATGCTCGATGACAAGCTCAAGCTCGCCAAGCAGCTCGGCGCGACGCACACCGTCAATGCACGGGATCCGAACGTCGTCGAGCAGGTGAAGGATCTCACGGGCGGCGGTGTTGACTTCGCCTTCGAGATGGCGAGCTCCATCAAGGCGCTCGAGCTCGCCTACAAGATCACCAAGCGCGGCGGCACGACCGTTACTGCGAGCCTTCCGCACCCGACACACACCATGCCGCTGCCGGGTACACACCTCGTCGCCGAAGAGCGCACTGTCAAAGGCAGCTACGTCGGATCGTGCATCCCTTCGCGCGATATTCCGCGCTTCATCTCGCTTTATCAGCAGGGACTGCTTCCGGTGGATCGCCTCATGAGCGAGCGCATCAAGCTCGAGGAAATCAACGAGGGCTTCGACAAGCTCGCGGATGGCGGCACAGTGCGGATGATCCTGGTGCCTTGATTTTCTTTGCCGCGGGCTGCGTCGCGCCGGAGGCGCGCGAAAGGAGATGTGTGCAAGGGGTGCTTCGCATCCCGCCCTGATTCCATGCCCGCGGCGGCCAGGCCGACAGCTCAGCTGGCACGCTGCAACTCCGATTTTTATTCAATTTTGCGGCCCCGCGTGGGCCGCTTTTTTTAAACGGCCCCCTATACCCAGGTATGTGCCGGGCAAACCCGGACGTTAGTGGAATGACCTCCCGTAGAATGTTTGCGACGGGGGTTTGGAGGCATCTTCTCCTCACCGGCCGAGACGAGCTGGTGACGATCAAAGGGCACAGACCGCAGCCTGGATCGCCCAGCTCAAGCGGCCAAGAAATTCAACGGAGAGAACCAATGAAGACGATCCTGAGCACCATCATCCTCGCCGGCGTCCTCGCCAGCACCGCCCACGCCCAGTCCTACGACCCATTCCGCGATCCGAGCCTCGCCCTGCCGCGCTCCGAGATGAGCAATGACGATTATCGTCAGGCTCTGCCCCGCTCGGTGATCAGCGGTGACGAGCATCGCGATGCCGTCCCGTTCACCGAGACGGTGTTCCCGGACATCACAGTCGCGAAGCCCTGAACAAACCCTAACCCCATCCTTGACCTCTAAAGAAAACGGAGAACTCCCATGAAGACGATCCTGAGCACCCTTCTCGCAGTCGGCGTTCTGGCCGGTGCCGCGCACGCCGAGACCTTCAACCCCTTCAACGACCCGTCGCAGGCTCTGCCGCGCACCGAGATCAGCAATGACGACTATCGTCAGGCCCTGCCACGCTCGGTGATCAGCGGTGACGAGCATCGCGATGCCGTCCCATTCACCGAGACGGTCTTCCCGGACATCTCGGTCGCGAAGCCCTGATCGGCTCGCAGCATAACTGAGAAAACATGGCGGTCCGGAGCTGTCTCCGGGCCGCTTGCTTATTTCATAACGACGGATGGGGTTCGGGAAGGTGTCCTTCCCGATGGGGTGTGGGGCTAGCCCCACTCGCGGCGAAGCCGCGATCTACTGCCGCCCTTTGGCAAGAAACGCGTTGGCGCCCGCACCAAACAGCTTTGGCAGGTGCGTATAGATATACCGCACCCCGCTCGCGATGACCTGCTCGAGATTGTCGGCGGTCGCGGGCATTCCCGGTGTTTTTCCCGCCGCTACGATGCGCGCGAGTGTTTTGTCGATGGCGTCCTTGACGGGCGGTGCTTTGGGATTTCCCGGGTGTCCCATGGACTGCGAGAGATCGGACGGCCCGATGAAATAGACATCGATGTCGTCGACGGCGAGCAGCGCATCGACGTTCTCGATGGCCTTGGCGTGCTCGAGCTGAATGCAGACGAGACTCTGCGCGTTGGCGTCGCGCACGAAATCGGGCATGGCTTTGGCAAGGCCATAGCTGTCAGGGCGCGTGCCTGCTGCGAGACCTCTGTTGTCACCGGGGCCGAATTTCACGGCAGCGAGGGTGCGGCGTGCATCGTCCGCCGTATTGATGTGCGGCACCTGCGCGCCGGCGGCGCCGCGATCCATGACGGATGTGATTTCAGCGGAAGCATTGCTGCGCGGGCGCACGATGGGTGTAATCCCTCGTGCTTCGGCCGCCATACACATCAGCTCGGCCGTCTCGAGCCCTATCGTGCCGTGCTCCATGTCGATGAGCACCCAGTCGAAACCGGCGTGCGCCGCCATCTCGACCATCTGCGGCGAGGGGATCATGATCGAGCAGCCGAGCGCGGGCTTGCCCGCCTGAAGCCGCGCCTTCATCTGATTGGTACGCATGAGGGCGCGCTCCTGCAGTCGCGGCCGGCCTATTTCGCAGCCGGCGCGCTGTCGTCGCCGTTCTCGCCATTCTCTGAACCATTCTCGCCGCCGTCGTCGGGAATGCGCTCGACGGAGGCGACGGTCTCATCCTCGTCCGTTCGGAAGATGCGCACGCCCTGTGTATTGCGACCGGCGACACGCACGTCGTCGACAGGGCAGCGGATGAGCTGGCCACCATCGGTGACGAGCATGATCTGATCGCTCTCCTCGACGGGGAAGGAGGCGACGAGCGGCCCGTTGCGGTCGTTGACGACCATGGCGAGGATGCCTTTGCCGCCGCGACCGCTGACGCGATACTCATAAGAGGACGTGCGCTTGCCGAAGCCGCGGCTCGAGACCGTCAATACGAACTGCTCGCGCGCGCCGAGTTCGGCGTAACGTTCCGGCGTCAGCTCCTCGCCTGTGGCCTCCTCGACTTCGGCATCGGGTGCTGGCTCCGGCTCGGCGCCGTTCTCCGCGCCCTCGCCGGTTGCCCGGCGTACCGCACTCGCCTGCTTGAGATAGGCGGCGCGTTCGGCGGGCGTCGCCTCGACATGCGCGAGGATGGCCATCGAGATAACCTTGTCCTCGCCATCGAGGCGGATGCCGCGCACGCCTGTCGAGTCGCGACCCTTGAAGAGGCGCACATCATCGGCGGGGAAGCGAATGCACTGGCCGACCGCTGTCGTGAGCAGCACGTCGTCGCTCGGCGCGCACAACGCGACGTCGACGATCTGATCGCCCTCGTCGAGCTTCATGGCGATCTTGCCATTGCGGTTTATATTCTCGAAGTCGGCGAGGCTGTTGCGACGCACGTTGCCGGAGCGCGTCGCGAACATCAACTCGCGCTCGGCCCAGGTCTTCGTGTCCTCGGGAAGCGGCAGGATGGTCGTGATGACCTCACCCTGCTCGAGCGGCAGAAGATTGATGAGCGCCTTGCCCGTGCCCTGCGGCGTCGCGGCGGGAAGCCGCCAGACCTTCATGCGATAGCACATGCCGCGCGAGGAGAAGAACAGCAGCGGCGTGTGCGTCGAGGCAATGAAGAGCTGCGTCACGATATCCTCGTCGCGCGTCGTCATGCCGGAGCGGCCCTTGCCGCCACGGCGCTGCGCGCGGTAGGTCGCCAACGGCACACGCTTGACGTAGCCCTTGAGCGAGACGGTGACGACGCAATCCTCGCGCTGGATGAGATCCTCATCCTCGAGATCGCCCTCCATGGGTACGATCTCGGTGCGGCGCGGTACGGCGAACTCGTCGCGGATCGAGGTCAGCTCGCCCTTGATGATGTCGATGATGCGCGCGCGCGACGAGAGGATCGCGAGGTACTCCTTGATCTCCTCGGCGATCTTGGCGAGGTCATTGCCGATCTCGTCGCGGCCGAGCGCGGTAAGGCGGGCAAGGCGCAGCTCCAGGATCGCGCTCGCCTGCTCGTCGGAGAGCTTGGTCGTGCCCTCGTGCGAAACGCGATGGCGCGGATCGGCAATCAGCTCGACGAGCGGCGCCACGTCCTTCGCCGGCCAGTCGCGCTCCATGAGTTGCTCCTTGGCGACGGCCGGGCTCGGCGCGCGACGGATCAGGTTCACGATGTCGTCGATGTTGGCGACGGCGATGGCGAGGCCGACCAGGATGTGGGCGCGGTTGCGGGCCTTGGTGAGCAGGAACTTCGTCCGGCGGCTCACGACTTCCTCGCGGAAGGCGTTGAACGCCTGGATCATGTCCTTGAGATTGAGCTGCTCGGGGCGCCCGCCGTTGAGCGCGATCATGTTGGCGCCGAACGTGGTCTGCAGGTCGGAGTAGCGCCAGAGCTGGTTGAGCACGACGTCGGCGACGGCATCGCGCTTCAGCTCGATGACGATGCGCATGCCCTCGCGACTCGACTCGTCCCAGAGGTTCGAGATGCCCTCGATGCGCTTCTCGCGGATCTGATCGGCGATCTTTTCGATCAGCGTGCGTTTGTTGACCTGATAGGGAATGGCCGTGACGATCAGCGCCTCGCGATCCTTGCGCAGCTCCTCGACCTCGACGCGCGCGCGCATGATGATCGAGCCGCGCCCGCGGTGATAAGCGGCCATGGCGCCGGCCTGGCCGAGGATGAGACCGCCGGTCGGGAAGTCAGGACCGGGCACGATCTGCACCAGCTCGTCGATGCTAATATCGGGATTGTCGAGATGCGCGATCGCGGCGTCGATGACTTCGCCGAGATTGTGCGGTGGAATGTTGGTCGCCATGCCGACGGCGATGCCGCCGGCACCGTTGACAAGCAGGTTCGGAAACTTCGCCGGCATCACCGTCGGCTCGCGGCGCGAGCCGTCGTAGTTTTCCTGGTAGTCGACGGTGTCCTTGTCGAGATCGTCGAGAATGTGCTGCGATACTTTGTGCAGGCGGCACTCAGTGTAGCGCATGGCCGCCGGCGGATCGCCGTCGACCGAGCCGAAATTGCCCTGCCCATCGACGAGCGGCACGCTCATCGAGAATTCCTGCGTCAAGCGCACGAGTGCGTCGTAGATCGCGCTGTCGCCGTGCGGGTGGAAGTTACCCATCACCTCGCCGACGACCTTGGCCGACTTGACGTACTTCTTGTTCCAGTCGAGCCCGAGCTCGCTCATGCCGTAGAGAATGCGGCGATGCACGGGCTTGAGGCCGTCGCGCACGTCGGGCAGCGCTCGCGACACGATCACGCTCATGGCGTAGTCGAGGTAGCTGCGACGCATCTCGTCGGAAATCATCACGGGGCGGATGTCACTCGGCTCGGAGCCGCCGCCGCCGTCAGTCTTGTTGTCGTTTGCCAAGTTCGGTCACCCGCTGCAGGTCAAGGGGAGGGCGCATGAAACACGCTCCGATCCGTCGAATCGGATGCGTGATGCGCAGAATTTGGGGTGAGGTATAGCACGCCGCGGCCCCGCCGCAATGGCGCGAAAGAGCCCACTCTGCGGCTGGATTTAAAGCAAAAATAGCTCAATTATATCAATGCATTATGTCGGCCTCAGCGCTGCGCCATCTGTGTATGAGCTGAGGCCCGGTCTGAACCAGCAGAACGGCCGCCAGAATGAGGCCAGCACCACACCATCCGATGAGCGAAAGCCGCTCTCCCAGGACGAGGTAGGCGGCAAGCGCGGCGAACAGCGTTTCGCTTGAAACAATGATCGCGGCTTCGGTCGGCGGGGTGTACCTCATGGCAATGGCGAGCAGCGTGAAGGTGAGTGCGCTCGAGAGGAGGCCGACATAGGCGATCTCGCGCCAGGCACCTGCCAGAGCCGAAAATGAGATCGTCTCGAACATCAGCGCGCCCGCGAGTCCGAGCACGCCGACCACGGCGAACTGGATGGCGCTGAACGCCACGGGCCGTGCGTGTCGCGTCGCTTGCGCAACGATCACCACGTGCGTTGCCCAAAACACGGCGGAGATGGCAACGAGGAGATCACCTTGCGCGAAGCCGCCCACCGTGCCGCCACCGAGCAGCCACATGCCGGCGAACGACATCGCGACCGCCGGCCAGACGATCCAAGCGGGGGCGCGGCGCATGAAGAGCCAGACGAGGAAGGGCGTGAAGACGACATAGAGAGCCGTCAGGAAGCCGGTGTTCGTGACGCTGGCTGTAATGATGCCTGTCTGCTGCGCGATTGCGCCGACGAAGAATATCCCACCCGCGAGCACCGCGATCGAGAGAAGGCCCGTCGGGAACTGATCCGGCGCGCGGCGGCCTTCGTACACGGCGAGCGGCGCCAATGCCAGCGCGGCGACGATCGAGCGCGCAGCGACGAACAGCAGAGGGCCTACATGATCCATCGCCGTCTTCTGGAAAATGAAGGCAACGCCCCAGATGATGGCAGCGAAGACGAGAATAAGATCGGCATGAATGCGGCGCATGAGCAACCTGTGGGGATTCGGATTTCGATGGGCCGCAGCGCCGCCTTGATGGTGGTCGGCAGGCTTATATCGCGAACAGCGCGAAAGTCATCCCACAGCGCATGCTGCACTGCGCACTACGCGGCCAGCCTTGCAGAGCAAGCCCGCGGCCGTAGAGTGCAGGCACCGGACGACAGTTTTGTGAGCGTGCTCCATGCCCCGCCCAGGTCCTCTCTCCGCCATTACCGTGCTCGACATGAGCCAGGGCATCGCCGGCCCTTCCTGCGGCGGCTACTTCGCCGAGCACGGCGCGCGCGTGATCAAGCTGGAGCCGCCCGAGGGCGATTGGATGCGCCATCTCGGAACGCGCATCGACGGCATGTCCTCGCAGACGATCGCCTACAACCGCGGCAAGGAGAGCCTTGCGATCGACATTCGCAAGCCCGAGGGCCGCGATGTCGCGCTGAAGCTCGCAGAACGCGCCGATGTCGCGATCGAAAGCGCGCGTCCCGGTGTGTTCGATCGTCTCGGCCTTGGTTTCGAGGCGCTCAAGTCGCGCAATCCGGACATCATCTACGTCTCGGTCTCGGGCTGGGGACAGCGCGGGCCGAACCGCGAGCGGCCCATGGTCGACACGATCGGTCAGGCCATCTCGGGTTTCATGAGCGCGACGCGCTCGCGCGAAGGGGCGCCCGTCAAAGTGGATGTGCCGTTCATCGATGCCTTCACGGGCCTCTATGCCTTTCAGGCGGCGAGCATGGCGCTATGGGGGAAGGTGAAGGGCAGCGGCGCCCGCCACATCGACATCTCGCTCATGCAGTCCGCGGCTCACGTACAGTCGCCGAATATTCTCGAGTACGGCTTTGTCGGACGCCCACCCGGCCTGCTCAATCCTCCGGCCGGCAACTACCGCACGGGGGATGGGTTCATTGCGATCACCTTGGTCAATCAGGCGCAGTTCGAAGCCATCTGCCGAGCGATCGGCCGTGCTGACGTGATCACCGACACGCGCTTCACGAGCGTTGCCGGCCGCAAGGAGAATGTCGCGGCTCTGCGCGCGATCCTCGATGAGGCGCTGGTCGCGCGCACGACCGCGGAGTGGACGACGATCTTCGACAAGGAAGGCGCACTCGCGAGTGCCATCAATACCTATGGCGACTGGCTCGACGATCCGCACATTCAGGCCGTCGAGGCCGCGCCCGCTTACGCACTCTCGGATGGTGGCAAGGTGCCGCTGCCGCATCTGCCCGGTCAGGTGCCGAACGATGAACCAGTGCCGGCCATCGGCCAGCACACGCGCGCGCTGCTCAGCGAGGCCGGTATGGGTACCGCGGCCATCGACAAGCTGCTCGCCGCCAAGCTTGCACAGCAGGCCGGCGAGGAGCGCTGAGCCATGACGCCGGAAGAGCATCACCGCCTCGCCTCGAAGAACTTCGGTCCGCAGCGCTATTTCGAGGACTTCGCGATCGGCGAGACGTTCTACATCCCCTCGCGCACCATGACGGATGGGCTGTTCGCCGCCTTCCAGCTTGCGTCGGGGGACAATCACCCAATCCATTACGACCGCGAATTCTGCAAGTCGCATGGCCATCGCGATCTCTTCGCTCACGGTTTCCAGATGCTCATCCAGACGGCGGCTGGTGCGGGCGTCTTTCCGTTTCTCGTGCAGGAGAGCCTGCGCGCCTTCATCGAACAGTCCTCGCGCTTTCTCGCGCCCGTCTATGTCGGCGACACGCTCTATCCGCTGCTGACCGTCGCCGAACTTAAGCCGCAGCGCACGACCGGTGTGCTCAGTCTCGCCTCGACCATCCACAACCAGGACGGCGTGCTCGTCATGGACGGCATCCAGCGGTATCTCATTCGCAAGCGCGCGGTGTAAGATCAATCGCACCTTCGGTGCGAGCGAGGGCCAGCCCTCGCGCTCCCGCAGGGAGGGACACCTTCCCTGACCCACCCGCTTTTATGGATTTTACTTCGCCTACATTCCCAATCTTAAAAAGACAGGGGTTCGGGGGTGTCCCCCGAGCGGGGTGTGGGGCCTGCGGCCCCGCTCGCGCCAAAGGCGCGACCTACACCGCCGGCACGTCCACACCGAGCGGCAGCACCACCTCGCGCATGGTCGGATCACCTGGCACCGCTCTGATCTCGAAGCCGAGATCGGCGCACATGCGGAGCATGGTAGTGTTCTCAGTGAGCACATCGCCGTGCATGACGCCGATGCCGCGCGCTCGGGCATGCGCAATGAGGTGGCTCATGAGCGTCCAGCCGAGGCCGCGCCCCTTGATGTCTGATCGCACGAGCACCGCGTACTCCGCCCGTGCGAGATCGGGGTCTGCGGAATAGCGCGCCGCGCCGAGCATGGCGCCGCTCTGCTGGTCGATCGCGACGAAGGCCATCTCGCGTGCGTAGTCGATCTGCGTCAGGCGGGCGAGGAGGCCGAAAGAGAGTGCTTTGACGGGGGCGAGAAAGCGCAGACGCCGATCCTCATCGGTGACGTGCGCCATGTAATCCCGATAGATGGCTTCGTCCTCTGGCTTGATGGGACGCAGCAGAACCTTGCCGAGATGCTCGACGGAGATCTCTTTCTCCCAGTCTGCCGGATAGGGCGCAATGGCCATCGGCACGCGCGGCTCTTTCTGCTCGGATTTGAGCGCGACGCGCGCATCCAAGGCAATCACGCCATTGGCGTCGGCCAGCAGGGGATTGATGTCGAGCTCACGGATCTCGGGATTCTCCGCGATGAGCTCGGAGAGCCGGACGAGGGCTGCGGCAATGCCGGCGCGGTCGGCGGGCGGGCGATCGCGATATCCGTGCAGGAGCCGGTCGATCCGGGTCTGCCGCATCAGCCTGTCGGCGAGGCCGAGATCGAGCGGCGGGAGCGCGAGCGCCGTATCTGCCACTGCTTCGACGGATACACCGCCGGCACCGAACATGATGAGCGGTCCGAAGGTCTGATCGACGCTCATGCCGAGGATCAGCTCATGTGCGCCGGGGCGGCGGATCATGGGCGAGAGCGTGAAGCGCAGGGATCTCGCGTGCGGGACGGTGGCGCGGACACGCTCGAGCATCCGCTCGGCCTCGCGCACGGCATCATCGGCCGTCGCGATACTGAGACGCACGCCGCCGACATCCGATTTATGGACTACGTCCGGCGAGAGGATCTTCAGGACGACGTTGTTGCCCGAGGCGACGATACGCTCGGCGATGGAGCGGACTTCTGCGACATCTGCGGCGATCTCGGTCGGCACGATCGGAATGCCGTACGCAGCCACGAGATCCTTGCCATCAGCCTCATTGAGCATCGCCGTGCCTTCGCGCAGCGCCCGCATGATGATGGCGCGCGCCTTTTCACGGTCGACGCGCACGTTCCGATCCATGGCCGGCGGCGCCCGCATGAGCTCGTTCTGTGCACGCGTGTAGCGCACGAGCTGCATGAAGCCACGTGCTGCGGCCGTCGGGGTTTCGTAGGTGGCGATGCGCTCGGCAGAGAAGAGGCGGCGTGCTTCCTCCGCTGCTGGATTGCCAAGCCAGTTCGTAAGCACGGGCTTGTTGATCTTCCCGGCGCCGCGACGCTTCACGAGCGCATCAATGAGACGAATCGCAATGTCCGTGCTCGAGGCAAGCGCCGTCGGGCAATTGATGACGAGCAGCGCCGAGGGATCGGGATCGTCGACCAGTATCTCGAAGGCGGCGTTGTAGCGCTCGGGGCTCGCGTCGCCGATGATGTCGACGGGATTGGCTTTGGACCAGTTCGCCGGCAGTACGGCCGAGAGCTTGTCGCGCGTCGTGCGGTCGAGCGAGGCCAGCTCACCATCGTAGTCGGCGAGGCGGTCGGCCGCGAGCACGCCGGCGCCGCCACCGTTGGTCAGGATCATGAGGCGCTCGCTCGCGAGACGCGGCACGCGCGTCAACGTCTCGGCGGCCTCGAACAGCTCGTCGAGATCGGTGACGCGGAGGACGCCGGCGCGGCGGAAGGCGGCCTCATAGGCATTGTCGGCGCCTGCGAGCCGCCCCGTATGCGACGCGGCCGCTGCTGCGGATGCGGCGTACCGGCCTGATTTGACGACGACCACGGGTTTCACACGCGCTGCGCGGCGCGCGGCCGACATGAACTTCGGCGCGCTCGTGACGGCCTCCATGTAGAGGAGGATGGCTTTGCTGCGCGTGTCGCCGGCGAGATAGTCGAGCATGTCGCCGAAATCGACGTCGCTCATGTCGCCGAGCGAAACGACGTGCGAGAAGCCGATGCGGCGCTCGGCGGCCCAATCGACGATGGCCGTTACCAGCGCGCCGGACTGTGAGAGCAGTGCGAGGTCGCCGGCAGCGGGCGCGATGTGCGAGAAGCTCGCGTTGAGCCCGAGATGCGGCAAGATCAGGCCGATGTTGTTCGGACCGAGTATGCGGAAGAGTCTCTCGCGCCCGGCCTCGAGGGCAGCGATCTTCTGCGCATCGCTGAGGCCCGCTGTGATGACGATCGCCGCGCGCGTGCCGCGCTCGGCCAATTCGGCGACGATGCCGGGCACAGTCGCGGGCGGTGTCGCGATGACAGCGACATCCGGTGCTGCTGGGAGACTCCCGATGGTCGAATGGCAGGTGCGCCCCTCGATCGCAGTATGCTTCGGATTGACGAGATAGATATCGCCCTTGAAGCCGCCTGCGATCAGGTTGCGCGTGACGGTATTGCCGATTGATCCTGGCCGCGGGCTCGCGCCGATGAGTGCCACCGAGCGCGGCTCCAGAAGCGCGTCGAGATTGCGCAGCGTCATGGGGAGCGATCCTCCGGTGTCGGGGCGCCGAGCGCGGCAGAAATATGAGCGAGCGCCTTCTCGCGCGTTGCTTCGAGAGCGCCACTGGCATCTAGCCGGTGCCAGGAAATAGCCCCAAGATCATAGCCGAGCTGGCGCGTGACCACATCCGCCGTGGCGTCGGATGCATCGCGCTTGCGCGCGGTGACGCGATCCTTGAGCAGGCCTCCCGGAGCATCGAGCCAGAGGCCGATGAACGGAACGCGCGCCGCATCCGCGACCCGCTCGACGGCTGCGCGCTCATGCGGCGCCGAATGAACGGCATCGACGATCGCGGTGTAGTCCGTGGCGAGGACGGTGGCCGCCTTTTCGTTGAGGGTCGCGTAGACCGTATCGGTGACGGTGCGCGCGTAAGCTTCGTCTGGCAGGCGTTCGGTTTCACCGACGCTGAAGAGGCGCTTCCGCTCGAGGTCACTGCGCAGATGGATGGCGCCGGGCGCGAGGCCGACACCAGAAGCGAGCGCCGCAGCGAGTGTGGACTTGCCACTCCCAGAGAGACCGCCAACCGCGATCAGACAAGGGCTGGCCGGAGCCAGATATCGAACAGCTTGATCGAGATAGCGGCGGGCATCGTCGAGCACGCCCGGCAGCGCCGTATCCGCGCCCGCAATCCGATGCAGATCGACCATAGTGCGAATGCCGGCTCGCAGCGCCATGAACAGGGGCAGCGCGGCGAGGCCTTCGAGATTGCGCACGTCGGCGCGCCAGAGATAGCGGTTCAGCACTTCGTTGGCGCGCCTACGCAGGCCCCTGTGTTCGAGATCCATGATCAGGAAGGCGAGATCGTAGAGTATGTCGATCGTCGCTAGCTCCTCGTCGAATTCCAATGCGTCGAAGGGCACGGGGCGCCCGTGCCAGAGTACCATGTTGCCGAGATGCAAATCGCCGTGGCAGCGCCGTCGGAAACCGGCACGCGCCCGTTCGGCTAGAAGCGGCCGTACGCGGTTCAGGTGCGCACGCGCAAGGTCTGTGAACGTGGATCGGGCCGCGCCGATACGCGGATCGTCGGACTTGCCGCACGCTGTTGCGATGTCGGAGATGATCTTCTCGTATTGCGCGACGCCGTCGCCGTTCGACGCGATGGAAGCGGCTTCATGCGCGGCGAACACGACATCGGCCATGGCCTTTGTCATGGGCTGATCGATGCGCCCATGCTCGGCCACCTGGCTGAGGAGATCGTCTTGCTCGAAGCGGCGCATGTGCAGCACGAACTCGACTATCTCGCCGGCGCCGTCGAAGGCGAGGCCGCCATTGCTCTCGCGGGTGATGTGCTTGAGACCGAGGTAGATGTCCGGAGCTGCCGGTCGGTTCAGCTCCAGTTCCCGCGACAAGGTCGCTTTCCGCGCGTCGAGTGTCGTGAAATCCAGGTAGGGGAGGCGGACATGCTTCTTGATCTTGAAGGCGGCCTCGCCGGCCAGGAAAATGCGCGCGGCATGCGTCTCGATCACGTCCACGCGCTCGGGGCGCTCCGGATAGGACGCCGGATCGGCGAGGAATGCGGTGATTTCCGTCTCGCTCGAGATCGGGGGTGCGCGTTTGTCCGGCCCGATGGCTCTGCTCCTTCTCGATTGCCGCGATGTTGGCACGATCCTTGTGAGCAGTGAATACATTCAAGTCGGGGTGCTTTGACGGTCGTCAATATGCGCTCGTCACATGCACTTTCAGCTCATTCGCATACCAAATTGTGCGATTGCGTTTTTGTTGCGTGACGCAGCGTTCCGGCACATACTTCCAAAAAACAAGCCTGTCCGTATCAACCAGTGGACCGGCAATAGGGCCCGGAACTCCCGGGGAGGAACGCTCGCCATGACCGACCAGCCCGTGCGCCCGCCGGCGCCGGTGGCCGCGCTAGGCCGTCTCAACCGCGCGCTGCTCTTCGTGTGCCGATGGATCGCCATCACGCTCGTCGCCGTGATCGCCATCATTGTCTCGGCGTCGGTGGTAATGCGCTATGGCTTCAACAGCTCTCTCTCCTGGTCCGAGGACGCAGCTAAGTTCCTCATGGTGTGGCTGACGTTCGTCGCGGCTCCGCTTGGCTTCCGCCATGGAGCCCATGTGTCCCTCGAGCTGCTGCCGCCGCTCCCGCCTCTGCCGCAGCGGATCATGCGGACAATCGTGCATGCCACGGTCTTCGGGCTGATGGTGATGCTTACGCGCTTCTCATGGGTATTCGCGTGGAATGGGCGCTCGCAGGTCGCGCTGACGATCGGCGACGTCTCGATGTTCTGGATCTTCGTCTGCATGCCAATCGGATGCGCGCTCATGGCGCTCGTCGCGCTTGAGCTGATGGTCCTGACAATCCTCGGCCTTCCCGAACCGACGGTGGCTGAAGAAGACATCATCTCAACGCAGGGAATGTAGCAACGCAGCGTAGGGGGTTGCGCGTGAGTTTCGTCTTTCTTTGGGTGTTCCTGGTGGCCATGGTCATCGGTGTCCCGGTCGTCTTCGCGCTCGCTCTCGGCCCCCTCGTCGGCATCCTGGTCGACGGTCGCTCGGTCTTCCTGAACCTCATCCCGCAGCGCCTCTTCGTCGGCATCAACGTCTACCCACTGCTCGCCATCCCGCTCTTCGTGCTGGCCGGCGAGATCATGAATGTCGGCGGTATCACGCAGCGTCTCGTTGACTTCTCGCAGAAGCTCGTCGGTCATCTGCGCGGCGGACTTGGCCACGTCACGATCGTGTCAGCGACGGTCTTCTCGGGCATCAGCGGATCGGCTGTTGCCGACGCCTCGGCGCTCGGAAAAATCCTGATCCCGAGCATGGCGCGCGAGGGTTACCACAAGGACTATGCTGCTGCCGTCGTTGCTGCCGCGACCGTACTCGGCCCGATCATTCCGCCGAGCATCATTATGGTGATCTATGCCTACATCATGCAAATCAACGTCGCGGCACTGTTTGCCGCCGGCTGCATTCCGGGACTGATCATCGGTGGCGGCTTGATGGCGGCCAACTATTGGATTTCCAAGCGACGCGGCTATCCGGTTGCCGAGCGGCGCGCGACGGTTCGGGAGATCGCCGTCTCGTTCAAGGGCGCCTTCTGGGCCTTGGTCGCGCCGTTTCTCATTCTCGGCGGCATTCTCGGGGGCGTGTTCACGCCGACAGAAGCGGCGGCGGCGGCAGTGCTATATGCATTCATCATCTCAGTCGTTGTGACGCGAGAGCTTCCATGGCGGGAGCTGCCCGAAGTCCTCTATCGTACGGCCGTCATCTCCGCCGCGATCCTGCTCATTGTCGGAACGGCGATGATCTTCTCATGGGTTGCCGGGCTCTCCGGGGTCACGGTCAAGATTGGCCAGTATCTGTTCTCCCTGTCGTCCAATCCCTATGTGCTGCTGTTCCTTGTCAACGTGCTGCTGTTGATTGCCGGCTGCTTCCTCGATGCCGGTCCCGCAATCCTTATTTTGGGACCGATCCTCGGCCCGACACTCGCGCAGCTTGGCGTCGATCCGCTCCATTTCGCTCTCGTCATGTGTGTGAACCTCTCGTTGGGCCTGGCGACGCCGCCTATGGGCCTGCTGCTTTTCGTTGTTTCCGCCATGAGCCGCGAGAGCGTCATGAAGATCGCAATCCAAATGTGGCCGTTCTATCTCGTGCACCTCGCTGCAATCCTCGTAGTGACTTACGTGCCCGAGACGGCCCTTTGGCTGCCGAGGGTGCTCGGCCTCTAAGTACAAAAGAAGCAACTGCAAGGGAGCGATGGAGGAAACATGAAGACGCTGCGGACACTCGCGACGGCGATCGCGTTCTCACTCGCCGCAACTGCGCCTGCACTGGCGCAGTTTACACTCAAGATCGGCCATGTCGGTCCGGCGACGGACATCTCCGACGATCACGTGGCCTCGGTTTTCCTCAAGTCCTTCATCGAGAGCCGCTCGGGCGGTCGCATCAAGGTCGAGATCTTCCCGGCCTCACAGCTCGGTGACTTCCGCGCACACGTCGAGCAGGTCCAACTCGGCGGCATCGAGGCGACGCACACTTCCGTCGGTGGCATCGGGCAGTTCTTTCCCGAGATCCAGGTTCTGGAGCTGCCGTATCTCATTCCGAACGATCTCGTTGCCGAGCGAATCGCGCGCGGCCCACTGTTCAAGGAGATCCGGGATGCCGTCCTGAAGAAGACAGGTAACGTGCGGCTGATGTCGATCACCAACACCGGACGCTTCCGCTCATTCTTCACGACCAGGAAGCCGATCTATTCGGCGGCCGATCTCAAAGGCGTCAAGATGCGCACGGTCGATTCGCCCCTTGAGATCGAGTTCGTCCGCTATCTCGGCGGCAATCCGACGCCCGTCGTATGGGGAGAACTCTACACCTCACTCAAGACGAACGTTGTCGAAGGCACCAAGAATGCCGCGACCGACATCATTCCGACGAACATGCACGACTCGCTGAAGTTCGTGATCCTCGACGAGCACGCCTTCCTGTGGGGCTTCAACTGGGTCAGCGATAAGTGGCTGCAATCGCTGCCGAAGGATCTGCAAGAGTTGGTTGCCGACGCGTTCGTCCAGATGGCTGACGTGCAGTTCCAGTACAACAAGGAGTACGAGGGCAAGAGCCTCGCGGTATTCGCGAAGTCCGGCGGCAAGATCCATATACCGACGGATGAGCAGCGCAAGACCTTCACCGTCGCCAAAGATCACATGCGCAAGTGGTTCGTCGACAAATATGGTCCGGAGTGGGTCGAAAAGGCCGAGAAGGCCGCGGCTTCCGCCGAGGCCGACGTCGCCAAGGAACGTGCCACCGTACTCGGGCGCTGACGGCCGATCCTGGTTGGCCGAGCGATAAGAGGGATCGCAACCGTCCTCTCCGGCACGGTTTGACCGGGCCGGAGGGGGCATGGCACTCTCAATGGATCATCGTCGCGACGGATGAGGACTCCGCCCATGGCCATGGACGCCGAGAAGCTGCGCAACTGGAAGTTCGACGACGTCATCCACACGTTCACCAAGCGCGACACTATGCTCTATGCGCTCGGCGTCGGGTGCGGCGGCGATCCGCTCGACGAGAGTGAACTCCGCTACGTCTACGAGGACGATCTCGTCGCGCTGCCGACCATGGTGACGGTGCTCGGCTATCAGGGCTTCTGGCTCAAGGACAGCGGCACGGGTGTCGACTGGCGCAAGGTCGTGCACGGTGAGCAGTCCATCACCATCCACGCGCCCGTGCCGACCTCCGGCACGTTCATCGGCCGCTCGCGCATCACCGGCCTCATCGACAAGGGCAAGGACCGCGGCGCGCTGCTCATCTCCGAGCGCGATATCATCGCCAAGGAGAGCGGCACGCATGTCGCGACGCTCGTCTCGACGAGCTTCCTGCGGGGCGACGGCGGCTTTGGCGGGCCTTCCGGGCCGACGCCCGCAGTACATACGCTGCCCGAGAAGACGCCCGACGCCACGCTCGACATTCCGACGCTGCCGCGCCAAGCGCTCATCTACCGACTTTCCGGCGACATGAACCCGCTGCATGCCGATCCCAAGGTCGCCGCGGTCGCCGGGTTCCGCGCGCCCATTCTGCACGGGCTCTGCTCGTTCGGTGTTGCCGGCCGTGCGCTGGCTAAGCTCGCCTGTGGTGGCGACGCGAGCCGTATCGAGCACATGCAGGTGCGCTTTTCCTCGCCCATCTATCCGGGCGAGACCATCCGCACGGAGGTCTGGCGCAATGGAGCCGAGATCTCCTTCCGCTCGCGCTGCGTCGAGCGGGACGTCGTGATCCTAAACAACGGGCTCGCGCGTATAGCGGGTTAGGCGACTCGCCGTTGACAGCTAGGTCTTGAACTTGATGAACTCGAGGAACTCGCGCAGCACGGTCGACCACCAGCCGACCGTCTCGTCGAAGTTCGCATTGCAGACGCCGCCCTTCAGGTTGACGTTCATTTCGATCGTCGCGTCGCCATCCTTGTCGATGGCGGCTTTGCCGAAGCGCTTGGATACGTTCCACTCGTTCATGCGCTCGACGGTCTGCTTGACGTTCTGGGTAAAGCCGGCGCGGAACTGGACCGAAGTGCACTGCTCGCCGTTCTTGCAGCCATAGAAATAAATCTGATAGCGCGCGCCGTGCATCCGCCCGTCGATCTTGGGATCACCGCGGTTGTCGGTGCCGATCTCGGCGGAGCCGTGACCGCGCGCGAGATGGAAGATGCGGGAGGGGTCGCCGCCATCGACGACGTTGGAGCACGAGGGCTGACCGGATTGCGCGAGGGCTGGACCTACCGAAATCACCAAGGCGAAAAGCAATGCGATCAAATGCATGGGCGAGGCTCCCGAGGGTGATTATTCGGCAGAAATGTATGCACCTCCGCGTCCACACGATCAAGACGGCGCCGGACTTCATCCCACACGCCGTGGCCGCGATCCAACACACCCGCATAGGGGTCTGCGCTCTGACATATTGACTTTGCCGGACGCAGAACCTCACCTAACGTTGAGAGTCCGTGGGCGCCGCAACGCGCCAAACCAAGGGACCACACGAAGGAGGAATAGATAGTGTCGGGCACGAGCACGCCGCAGGTCGGGCAGATGCAAGCGGGGAAGGGCGACGGCCGCACCGCGGGCTACGACGTTATTATTGTCGGTGCCGGTTTTGGCGGCATGTACATGCTGCACCGGCTGCGCGAGCTGGGTCTCAGCGCCCGCATTCTCGAGGCCGCGACCGGCGTCGGCGGCACCTGGTACTGGAACCGCTATCCAGGCGCGCGCTGCGATGTCGAAAGCATGCAGTATTCGTTCTCCTTTTCGCCGGCGCTGCAGCAGGAGTGGTCGTGGAGCGAGCGCTTTGCCGCCCAGCCCGAGATCCTCGCCTATGCGAATCACGTCGCGGACCGCTTCGATCTCAGGCGCGATATCCAGTTCGAAACGCGGGTGACGGCCGCGCACTACGACGAGAAGGCCAATCGCTGGCAGATCCTGACGGACGGTGGCGAGCAGTTCTTGGCGCGGTTCTGCGTGATGGCGACAGGCTGCCTGTCGACGGCCAAGCTGCCGGAGATCGAAGGACGGGATTCCTATAAGGGCGCGACGTATCACACCGGATACTGGCCGCACGAAGGCGTCGACTTCACCGGCCTCAGGGTCGCGGTGATCGGCACGGGCTCGTCGGCCATCCAGGCCATTCCCGTGATGGCCGGGCAGGCTGCGCATCTGACCGTTTTCCAGCGCACGCCCAACTATTCCATTCCCTCGCGCAACGGACCGATGACCCCGGACTACGAGGGACCGTGGAAATCGAGCTATGAGCCCCGCCGCGCCAAGGCGCGCACCATGCGCACGGGCATTCTCTACAACGCGAGCGATGTAAATTTCGGCATCAACGACGTCTCGGCGATGGCCGTATCCGATGAGGATCGCCGGCGCGTCTACGAAGCGCGCTGGGAGACTGGAGGTACGTCGTTCATGGCGGCCTTCAACGACCTGATCACCAACCAGGCCTCGAACGATACGGCTTCCGAATTCGTGCGCTCGAAGATCCGCGAGATCGTCAAGGATCCAGCGACGGCGGAGATCCTGTGCCCGAGGGATTATCCCATCGGTACGAAGCGCATCTGCGTCGATACGAACTACTTCGAGACATACAACCGGCCCAACGTCGAGCTCATCGATCTCAAGGCGACGCCGATCGAGGCCATCACGCCGAAGGGTGTCCGCACCACGGACGGTGAGCGTGAGTTCGACGCCATCGTCTATGCGACAGGCTTCGATGCCATGACCGGTACGCTCATGAACATCGACATCCGCGGCCGCAATGGACTGGCGCTGCGCGACAAGTGGGCGGACGGCCCGCAGACCTATCTCGGACTGATGTGCGCCGGTCTCCCGAACCTTTTCATGATCACTGGCCCCGGCAGCCCGTCGGTGCTGAGCAATATGATCTTGTCCATCGAGCAGCATGTGGACTGGCTAATCGATGCGCTGGCGCACATGCAGAAGAACGGGATTACGACGATCGAGCCGACAGCTGATGCTGAAGTTTCCTGGGGTCAGCATGTGAACGAGGCCGGCCATCGCACGCTCTATGTCAAGGCCGCGTCCTGGTACATGGGGGCCAACGTCGCCGGCAAACCGCGCGTCTTCATGCCGTACATCGGCGGTGTCGGTGTCTATCGCCAGGAGTGCGATGAGATCGCGGCCAAGGGCTACGAGGGCTTCGTGCTTACGCAACAGGCGCGCGCCGAGGCGGCGGAATAGCCCCCACACGGCTTGCGCGAACATAACAACGACCGCTTCGGTTCGTCCGAAGCGGCCGTCGCATTTTGTAGGTAGGTTTCAGTGTGAATTAGCCACGGCCGCCGCGACCGCCTCCGTCGCCGCCGCGACCACCACCGCCGCCTCCACCACCACCGCCGCGTCCGCCACCGCCACTCTCGCGTCCGCCGCCGCCGCCACGGCTCATGCCACGGTCACCGCCGCCACCGCCGCGGCCACTGAAGCCGCGATCTCCGCCACCACCGCGGCCACGGTTCATGCCGTCACGGCCACCCGATCGGCCACGATCTACGCTGCGTCGATCGGAGCGAGAACCACGATCCGCGTCACGACCGCGGCGATCACCGCGATTGGCGCGACGTCGGTCGCCACCACGATCCCAGTCACGATGACGGCGATGCCAGTCGCGGCTGTGGTAGCGCCAGCCATGCCAGCCCGGCCCGCCGCCCCAGCCGAAGCCGCGGCGCCAGCCATAGCCGCACCAGTACCAACCGGGGCCGTTCCAGGCATCCCAGTAGTAGCACCAGCGTCGGCCGCCGAACACGATCACCTGAGTCTTCTGAACCAACGCGCTCGGATCGATCAGCGTCCTCGTGCCAACCCCGCCAGTAACCGGGGCTGCTTGTGCGCTTGTGAAAAAAGCGCCGGCCACAAGAACTGCAGCGCCTGCGCCCACACGTCTCCATGACATTGGGTGTCTCCTTCCATGCGTCAGGATGGACGACATCGCCGAAGCGCATACCCGGAGTGCAGAGCTCGGCACGCTTGGGCGCAAGACCGCAGTACGGTGCTGCGGCCGGCCGCGCTTTTGATGCGTGGCCGGCCATTGTCGCCTTTCATCTTCAAACGCTCGAAGGAGGGAAGTGTTCCGCTTACTGGGCGACCGTCACCTCCAGCGTGCCGGCGCCGGTCCGCGCGTGCAGATCGGGGCGATACATGTCCTCGACCGAAGCTGCCGGATGCACATAGCGACCGGGTGTTACCGCGCGCACGATGTATGCGACTGTTGCGGCGGGCTTCGTGCCAGTGCCGTTCTCGCGGTCGAAGTAATCGAAGGCGGCAACGAAACGGTCATCGCGGTATTCGGTGTGCGCGGGCTTGCCGGCCGTCTGCGCCCACGCGAGGCTCTTTGTTTCACCGCTGTCGACGAGCCGCGGGTTCTCGATCTCGAAGCCCGCCGGCAGGCGATCGACGAGCAGTACGCGTCCGCCCGTGTGCTGGCCCTCGATCTTGAGGACGACCACCACGCGATCGTTCTGCTTGATGCTCATCTTTGCGTTCTCCGCCGTGATCGGCGTGCCATCGATCGTGTGATAGCTGCGCGAGATCGTGAATCCCTTGGAGGCCGCGGGCTCGGCCGTGAGGGCCGATCCCGTCACCGAGACGACGGCGGAGACAGGTGCCTCGCCGCTGTTGACGATGGCGAGACCGCCTTGGCCGATATCGGATGACGTGAGGGCGCGCGTCAGCTCACCACTATGCGCCGCGCCATTCACGGTCAGGCGCGTGCCGGCTGCGGCATCGCTCAGTGCGCGTGCGGCAAGCAGCATCCACGCCTGTTCCTGCGTAGAAGTGTAGGTCCGTGTGGCTTGCGCACGTTCGATGACACGTGCGAGCTGTGGCGCCTCACTGACGAGCGTGCGTGTTTCCGAGACGAGTGTCAGCACGGCAGCGCTGTCGCGCAGACGCGAGCCGTAGTCGGCGCGGCTTTCGTCCGTACCGTCATCGCCCATTCGGGCAAGCGCCGCACGGAAGGCTTTCTCGGCACGCGGCTTGTCGCCGGTCATGGCGAGCGCCGCGCCGAGCTGGGCCTGCGCCAGTGCCGACGAGAAGCGCTCGAGACGCGTGTCGGCGTAGTAGCGCAGCTCGCCGACCGGCGCGCGGCCATTGCGGGCGAGGACGTAGAGCGCATAGGCGCGCGCCTCGCCCCCCTTCTCGAAGTCCTGAGCGTAGGAGATGAAGTTGGCGAGCCGGTCGAGCGCCTGCGCCAGCGAGCGTTCGGGGACGGCATAGCCAAGCTCCTTGGCGCGCGTCAGGAAGTCCGTCACGTAGCCGGTGAGCCAGAGATCGGGCTCGCCCGGTCCCCAGATGCCGAAGGCACCGGAGGAATCCTGCATTTCGAGAACGCGGGCGACCGCTTTGTCGACACGCTCCCTAAGCTGGCTCTCCTCCGCGAGGCCGATACGCTTCGCGACATCATTGACGTAGAGCAGCGGCAGCGCGCGGCTCGTCGTCTGCTCGGCGCAGCCATAGGGATAGCGGTCGAGCGAAGCGAGAAGCCCCGGCACGTCCATGCCTGCGGACGGGCCGACGTTGAGTGCGATGCGCGCACTCGAGGGGATCAGATCCGAGAGGAGGTCCGGCGAGAGGCTCAAGCGTCCGCCCTTGGCCGCGAGGTCTGCGACCGTCGTGCGGCGGATGTCGTTAGCCGGCGGCATGACCTCCAGTGCCACGCGGCGGCGCACCTCGATGCCATCGGGGCCGTTGACGCGTACGCTGTAGACATGACGGCCGAGGCTCGCAGGCTTGATGGCCACGCGCTCCGAGCGGCGCTGGTTCGGCGCGAGACGAGGATTGCGCTGGGCAAGCGAGGTCGCAAGGCCCTGCGGATTTTCCTGCTCGGCCGTGAGCTGGTAGCCGGTGTCCGGCCCCTCGATGTTGTGCACGTCGATTGCGAGGCTCGCTTCATCGCCGAGGCTCAGGAAGCGCGGCGCCGTGACCGTAAGCGCGAGCGCGTCACGTACGAGCACGTCCGAGCCCGTCGAGCCGAGCTTGCCGGCGCTCCAGGCGACGGCCATGAGGCGCACCGTGCCATTGAAGTCGGGCATCTCGAACGTCACTTCGGCCGTACCGTCCGCCTTGACCTCGACGATGCCGGAGAAAAGGGCGAGCGGCTTCTCGACGGGCGGGCTGCCCTTCATGGACATCCCGCCACCGCCTTCGCCGTCGCCGCCCGAACGGAGGGAGCCGCGGGTTGCTCTCATGCCGTCGATGAGGCGACCGTAGAAGTCGCGGATCTCGACGCCGAGACGGCGCTGGGCATGGAAGTGACGCTCGGGCGCTGGCGCCTCGAAGCGCGTGAGGTTCAGGATACCGATGTCTACTGCCGCGACCGTTAGGCGGGCAGCCTCGCCCGCCTTTAGGCCCTCGAGCTTCACCGGTACGGAGAGCGTGCTCGCTGGTTTGATCTTGGCGGGCGCGTTGAGCGTCAGTTTCAACGTCTCACTGGCCGTATCGAGCGCGAGCCAACGCACGCCGATGGCACGGCTCGGCATGCGTTTCGCACCTTCGTCCATAGCGCGATAGAACATGGCCGTGACATAGGCGCCCGGCATCCACTTTGCATCGACGGGCAGTGTGATCTCGCCGCCGCCGGCCGCGATGTCCGCATCCTGCATGGTGAGAAGGCCGCTCGAAAGCACGGCGAGGCGGACCTTGCCGGCCGCGCGCGTGTTGATGCGCACGCGCGCCGCATCGCCAGCCTTATAGGTCGGCTTATCGAGTACGACATCGAGCACCTCGGGGCTCTCGGCGTCCTCGCTCGCGTGCCAACCGGTATTGAAGGCAATGCTGGCCACGCCCGGCGCCTTCGGATCGGCACTCGTTACTTCGAGGCGATAGCGGCCCCAGTCGAGAGCAGGCGCTTCGATACGGGCCGGCGTGGTGCCGTCCGCTTTCGCAGTGCCGTTCGCGATGCGCTTCGTCGTAGTGATGGCCTCGTAGTTCCACTGGCCATCGCGGCTGTACCACTGCCAGCGCTGATTGAGCTGCACGATCTCCCACTTGAGTGCGGCGCCAGCTTGCGGCTTGCCATCGGCATCGACGAGCACTGTTTCGAAGCGCGCGGTCGCGCCCTCGCCGATCTGGCCGCCATTGAAGAGCGGCTTGATACCGACGCGGGCAGCACGCGTGTCCACCGGCAGGCGAACGCTGCGCTCGATGGTACGACCACTCTGCTCGCGCAGGCGGACCATGATCTCGGCTTCGAGGGGCTTCGCCGTCTTCGGGATGGCCGGCAGACGCACGCCGATGGTGCTGCGGCCGTCTGTGCCGGTCACGGGGAGATTTTCGAGCGGCTGGCGCACGGGCGTGACCTGCTCACCAGCAAGACCGAACTTGTAGCCGGCGAGGCCGGGCAGATCGCCCGTCGCAGGGCGCACGTTGATGTCGCCCTCCATGGCGAGGCCAGCGGCCGGCGGGCCGTAGAGATAGCGGCCGTTGACGGCGATCGATGCTGTCTCCTCGATAGCAATGGCCTTGCTCTGCGGTTCCAGCGTCAGCGCGAGACGCTCGGGCAGGAAGTCCTCGACGAGGAAGGTCGTCTGCGCGAGGGCCTTGTCCTTCACGTCGAGGAGGAGGCGGGCGCGCCACGTTCCCGTCATCGCGGTCGGGGGAAGCGCGAGCGTCGCAGCACGCCCGCCAAGCTGTGGTTCATTGAGGACGATGCGGCGATGTTCGACGCCATCGGGTCGCGTGACGATCAGCGTCGCCGGCGTGTCGGAGGCCGCGCCCGTACGATCGCGCAGCAGGGCGACGAGATGCACGGGCTCGCCGGGACGGTACACGCCGCGCTCGGCATAGACATAGCCGTCGAGCGGCCCAGGCTGCTCGCGCCCTTTCACGCCGCGGTCCGTCAAGTCGAAGGCTGCCGTCGCGAGATCGAGGAAGGCATAATCCTTGTTGCCTTCGGCGACGAGGAGTGCCGGAGCGAGGCCGCCGGTGCCGCGCAAGAGGCCAGCATCGAAGCGCACATAGCCGCGCGCATCGGTTTTGCCGGTCGCCAGCACCTCGTTGTTGCGCGCGACGAGGCGAACGGCGATGTCGCCGGCCGGTGTCGCCGCGCCGAGCGTGCGCACGAAGGCGTGGAGGCCATCATCGCCGGAGAGTGCGGTCAGGCCGAGGTCGGAGACGATGAACCACTGCGTCGCCGGCGCCTGGTACTCGCTGCGCTTGGCATCGACGGCCGAGGCGATGACCAGATAGACGCCCGGCGCCAGGTCAGGAATGGCGTCGCTGACTGGAATGGCTGTCGTCACGTCCTCATTGAGGCGGCTCGCGATATCGAGCTCGCCCTGCCACACGCGCTGGCCACTCCTGTCCCGGATGGTCTCGAGCTCGTAGCTCTGCACCTGCTTGAGGAAGCCGTCGAGCGATGTCGCACCGGCAAGCGCACGATCGCCGATGCGTAGGATTTCGATAGCGGCCTTCGTAGCGTTGACTGAGACGAGCGGGATGCCCTGCTGGCCGCGGTTCGGCAGTACATAAGCGCGGCCCGCAAAACGCACGGACGGCGCGCGATCGCGCACGTAGACGGCGATCTCCGAGGCCTTGGCAAGGTTTTCGCCGACTGTGGAGGGCAGGCCCGCGCGGAGCTGCACTTCGTAGCGCTTGCCGTGCTCGAGGCTGTCGATGCAGAGCTGCTGGCCCTCGATCGTCATGTTCTGCGGCTCGCGGCCATCGATCGCGACGAATTTCTGCAGATCGCCCGCAGCGTTTGGCAGGCGCTCCGAGAAGTTGATGCACAAGCGCGGCTCGACGGCATCGGACTCGGTCTTGTAGTCGATGACACGGAAGCCGTGCTCGGCGCGCAGTGCGTCGAGCGTGCTGCTCACTTCGTCGTCATTCACGAGGCGAACGCTTGCCGCCAGGGCCTCGATGGCCGGACGCCACATGGAGCGCGTCTTGAGTGCTTCACCAAGAGCAGCCAGCGCTTCGGCGCGCTGCTGATCGTTCGTTGCGGTTTCGAGCGCGCGGTAGGCGGCGCCCGAGGCATTCACGGGGATCGAATAGCGTTCGGCAGGTCGCGCCGGATCGGGTGTCATGCCGATGAGCGCCTTGGCGAGGCCGGTCCAGGCAACGGTATCCTTCGCATCCGTCACGACGGCCGTCGCGAGGTGGCGCGCCGCGACCCGGGCGTCGCCGCCGTCGGCGAGGACCTTGAGCCCCGCCTCACGCTGTTGTCGCGCGGTCTGCTTGCCGGGCTTGAAGGCCCCCTTGAGGTAGGCCTCGTAGCGTTCGGCATCCTTGCTGACGACCGGGTGCGAGAAGAGCGACTGCGCCTGCTGGGCGAGCGCTGGAAGGCTGACGAGGAGCAGGAGGCCGAGCACGAAGGCGATCGGGCGGGCGAGGAACATGGAATGTCATCCCGGAGCGAGGAAAGGGGGCCGGTCCGCGCACGTTCTGCTCGGATGGGCAGAACCGAGTTCAGCGCCGGCCGATGACCAATTAATGGCGCTTTCAGACTTGGTCCATGGTCCCCGGAAAGGGGCGACGGCGGGCGGCAGCAGGCCGGCAAATTCCGGCAAGTTTAGGTGAGCTCCCGGGTGCTTCGCTATAAAAGACTTGGGGGCTGGGGTGTCCCCCCGATCGGGGTGCGGGGTCGAGACCTCGCTCGCGCCGGAGGCGCGACCATGGCCCCAAGGTTGACACTCGGCCCGAGTTCCGGCCATAACCCGCCCATCGCAAGCAGGCCCTGGATCCCAGAGCCACCGGTTTGCACGTGCCGCGGCCTTCGCGGCGGAGGCAGATGCGGTCAACGTCCGTCAGCGAAGGTTCGCTCACGGGCGCGTTTTTGTTTGGAATGCGCGGGTGCGGTCGGCGGGGTGCGGATTGGCCAGCGACAAGGTGAGTAGCGATGCTGAAAGTCTGGGGACGCAAAACGTCGGTGAACGTCCAGAAGGTCATGTGGGCCGTGGGCGAGCTCGGTCTGGCGCACCAGCGCTTCGATTACGGTGGCGAGTTCGGCAAGACGGATACGCCGGAGTATATCCAGCTCAACCCCAACCGCCTCGTGCCGACCATCGACGACCATGGCTTCGTGCTTTGGGAGTCGGGCGCCATCGTGCGCCATCTCGCGCAGCGCTACGGGCGCGGCACGCTCTCGCCCGCCGACGAGCAGACGTTCGCCAAGGCCGATCAGTGGATGGACTGGGGGCTTTCCACGCTCTATCCCGACATCATCTCGACGTGCTTCATACAGCTCGTGCGCACGCCTGCGATCGAGCGCAATGATGCTGCCGTCGAGACGGCATCGCGGCGCGTCGGCGAAAAATTGGCGATCCTCAATCGCCAGCTCACGCAGCGTCCCTATATTCTGGGTGAGCAGCTCACGATCGCGGATATCGCGGTCGGGTCGCAGATGTATCGCTACTTCAATCTGCCGATCGATCGGCCGCCGTTGGCGAATGTCGAGGTCTGGTACAAGCGGCTCACGCAACGTCCGGCCTATCAGGCGCACGTGATGGTCGACTTCAAGCCCATGATGGTGCCGGGAGCCTGAGAGCTAAGATATTCACGGAGGGTGCCGCGGCGGCGTCTTCCCCGAGAGAAAACTGAGAGGCCATGTTTCAATCGCTGTCCGACCGGCTTTCCGGTGTCCTCGACAGGCTCACCCGACGCGGTGCACTGAGCGAGAGCGATGTCAACGAGGCCATGCGCGAGGTACGCCGGGCGCTGCTCGAGGCCGACGTGGCGCTCGATGTGGTGCGCTCGTTCACGGATAAGGTGCGCGCCAAGGCCGTCGGCGCCAACGTCGTCAAGTCGGTCACGCCCGGCCAGATGGTCGTCAAGATCGTTCACGACGAGCTGGTCGAGATGTTGGGATCCAGCGCGGATCCGATCGACCTCGCGGCGACGCCGCCTGTGCCCATCATGCTCGTTGGTCTGCAGGGCTCGGGCAAGACAACGACATGCGCCAAGATCGGCAAGCGCCTCACCGACCGCGACAAGAAGAAAGTGCTGATGGCCTCGCTCGATACGCGGCGGCCGGCGGCGCAGGAACAGCTTCGCGTGCTCGGCGAGCAGACGGGCGTCGCGACACTGCCGATCGTCGCCGGACAGACGCCCAAGCAGATTGCAGCCCGGGCGATCGAGGCGGCCAAGCTCGGCGGCTATGACGTGGTGCTGCTCGATACGGCAGGCCGCATTCATATCGATGAAGAGTTGATGCAGGAGTCGGCGGATGTGCGCGACATCGCGCGGCCGCACGAGACCCTGCTCGTCGCCGACAGCCTCACCGGCCAGGACGCGGTCAACCTCGCGAAGAGCTTCAATGAGCGCGTCGGGATCACCGGCATCGTGCTGACCCGCGTCGATGGTGACGGCCGCGGCGGCGCTGCGCTCTCCATGCGCGCGGTGACCGGCAAGCCCATCAAGTTGCTCGGCGTCGGCGAGCGCTGGGATGCGCTCGAGGATTTCCATCCGCAGCGCGTTGCCGGCCGCATTCTCGGCATGGGCGACGTGGTGAGCCTCGTCGAGAAGGCCGCGCAATCCATCGACGCCGAGAAGGCGCAGTCCATTGCGCAGAAGATGCGCAAGGGCGAGTTTGATCTCGAAGATCTCGGCGAGCAGCTCAAGCAGATGCAAAAGCTCGGCGGTATGGGCGGGCTGATGGGCATGATGCCCGGCATGGGCAAGATCAAGCAGCAGATGCCGGCCGGCGCCATGGACGACAAGATGATCAAGCGCCAGGGCGCGATCATCTCATCGATGACGCCGTACGAGCGCCGCCACCCGAAGATCCTCGACGGCAAGCGCAAGCGGCGCATTGCGGCTGGCTCTGGCACGCGGCCCGACGAGATCAACCGCCTGCTCAAGATGCACCGCCAGATGTCGGACATGATGAAGATGATGGGCAAGAACAAGGGCATGATGCAGCGGATGGCCGGCGCACTCGGGATGGGTGGTGGAGCCATGCCCAATGCGGCCGAGATCGAGAAGATGCAGGCAGAGCTGGCAAGCCTCGATCCCAAGGCGCTCGAGCAGCTGCCGAAGGATGTGCGCGATCAGCTTGCGGCCGGGAAAGCGCCGGCGCCTGCATTGCCGGGCCTTGGCGGTAAGGCCGTGCCGCGCCTCCCGGGACTTCCCGGATTGGGCGGCGGCGGACCGCGCTTCACAGGCCTTCCGGGTATTCCTGGAAAGAAGAAATAGTCATGCAGGCGCCCACTCTCGAAGCAGAGCGCTTGCGGCTCCGGCCCTGGCGCAATGACGATCTGGACGCGTTCGCGGCCTTCACGGCCGATCCCGTAGTGACGCGTTTTGTCGGCGGTGTTTTCTCACGTGACGATACGTGGCGGCGCATGGCGATGCTCGTTGGGCACTGGACGCTGCGCGGCTTCGGCAATTGGGTGATCGAGGACAAGGCGAGCGGCGCTTTTGCGGGCTACAGCGGCCTCTGGGAGCCCGAAGGATGGCTGGAGCCTGAGCTCATGTGGGGCCTGGCTCCGGCCTTTCAGGGAAGAGGTTACGCGACTGAAGCCGCGAAGCGCGCCCGTGCCTATGCCTACGAGAAGCTGCGATGGAAGACGATCGTCAGCTATATCGCGGCCGAGAATACGCCGTCCCAAGCCGTAGCGAAGCGGCTCGGCGCGGAGCGGGATGGAACTTTCGAGATTCGGGGTGTTGTCGTCGACGTCTGGCGGCACCCGGCGAATGTGAACTGAAGTGACGTTGTCCAATATCGAACGAACTGAAAGCAGGAGAGACCTATGTCCGTGAAGATCCGCCTTTCGCGCGGTGGCGCCAAGAAGCGCCCGTACTACTACATCGTCGTAGCCGAGGCTGCCGCTCCGCGCGACGGCCGTTATATCGAGCAGATCGGTACCCACAATCCGATGCTGCCAAAGGATCACGCCGACCGCGTGAAGCTGGACCTCGATCGTGCGAAGCATTGGCTGTCCGTCGGTGCGCAGCCGACCGACCGCGTGGCTCGCTTCCTCGATGCGGCCGGTCTCATGAAGCGCACAGCCCGCAACAATCCCGAGAAGGCCAAGCCCGGCAAGAAGCGCCTCGAGCGCGAGGCGGCTGCTGCCGAGGCTGCGGCGAAGGCGGCCGAGAGCGGCGGCGAGGCCGCGGCCTGAGGCCAGTACTTGAGGCCAGAACTTGAGGCCAGTACGGGAGACAGCGCATGCCGGGCGGTGAAGATCGGGGCGGGCGCATCCTGCTCGGCCGGATCGTCGCTGCCCATGGCGTGCGCGGCGAGGTGCTCGTGCGCTCCTACGCCGACGCGCCCGAGGCGATCGGCGCCTATGGTCCGCTTTCGGCGGCCGCAGGTGGCCGCAAGTTCGAGCTGCGGGTCTTGCGTGTGACGGCCAAGGGGGTCGTCGCTCGGATCGCCGGTATTGCCGACCGCAATGCGGCCGAGGCGCTGGCGGGCACTGATCTCTACGTGGATCGCGCGCAACTGCCGGTGGCTGGCGAGGGAGAGTTCTACTATGCCGACCTGATCGGGCTCGCCGCCGTCGCGCCTGACGGTAGCGAGGTTGGCCGCGTCGTCGCCGTTCACAACTTCGGTGCCGGCGATTTGATCGAGATCGCCCTTGCAGCGTCGCGGCAAACCGAACACATACCGTTCAATGATCGCTTCGTGCCGGAGGTTGATTTGGCCGCCGGCAAGATCGTGGTCAGCCTGCCGGAGCCGTCCGACGAGGACGAGCCTCCGCAAGGATAGTTCCAGCTTCACGCGTTAACCTGACAATCCGCTCCGATCCGGCCGCGGCGACAACTGTCGTTTGCGCCACCGAATAATCACGAACGGAACGGATGGATTAGTCGTGCGTTAAGCCGCCGCTCCTACATTCTGCCATCTGAACAAAGCTTCCGGACCCCCGCCAATGCTCGCGCACGCCGACGATCTTCTCCTGAATGCCTCGAATGATGACGTCTGCCTCGTGCGGGTCGAGCGGTCCACAGCGCGCTGGAGCAGGATGCTCGGCCTTGCCGCCGCCAGCGTGATGACCCTTTCGCTCTTCGGTGGCATGTTCCTCCTGACGAACGAGGCCCTGAGCAAGCCGGAGGCCTTGAGCCTTGCCATGGCCCAGCCGATGGCGGCGTTCCAGGTTGTGGCTGGCATCGTCATGTTGTCTGCGCTGCTGCTCGTGCCCGTGCGCCGGCTAATCGCAGACGTCGGCCGCAGGGGTGTGGTCGAGATCGAGGGTAATGTGGTCAGCGTCGCAGAGAAGGGTCTCTTCTCTGCGCGGAGCTTTCGCGAGCCGCTCGATGCCTATCGCGGCATCTCCCATCGCGTTCGCACGACGCTGTCCGGCGTCCGTCATGAGATCGTTCTCGTCCATCCCGATGTGCGCCGCGATGTCGTCATCGCGCTCGATCGCATGGAGCCGCCTGTCACCCCGGCCTCGATGATCGCGCGCCTTGGGCTGCCGGAGATCACGGCCGACGAGATGACTCGCCGCAGGTAAGATCTGTTGGTGTCGCCCCGCTCGCCGCGCTAGATACGCGGCATGGCCATCGAACTCATCCGCCTTTCCGACATCCACCTGACGTTCGGATCGACGGCGCTGCTTGCCGGCGCCGAGCTGAGCGTCCGCGCAGGCGATCGCATCGGCCTCGTCGGGCGCAATGGCTCGGGCAAGTCGACGCTGCTCAAGATCGTGGCGGGTCTCATCGTGCCCGATCAGGGCGAGCGGTTCGTCCATCCCGGTGCGCGTGTTGCTTATCTGCCGCAGGAGGCTGACCTCTCGGGATTCGCGAGCGTCGCCGATTATGTCGAGTCGGGCCTTGCGGAGGGCGAGGGGGCCTATCTAGCTCAGTCGGCGCTCGAAATGCTCGGGCTCAGCGGCCATGAGGATCCGGCCCAGCTCTCGGGCGGTGAGGCGCGGCGCGCCGCGATCGCGCGTGCGCTCGCCGCGAGCCCGGACGTCCTGTTGCTCGACGAGCCGACGAATCATCTCGACCTTCCGGCCATCGAGTGGCTCGAAAAGGAGCTGGGGAGCCAGCGCGCTGCGATCGTTCTGATCAGCCACGACCGCCGTTTTCTTGAAAACCTTACGCGCGCGACCGTCTGGATCGATCGCGGTGTGGCGCGCCGGCTGGATAGGGGATTTGCCTCGTTCGAAGGCTGGCGTGACGAGGTTCTCGAACAAGAAGAACTCGAGCGCCACAAGCTCGACCGCAAGATCGCGCGCGAGGAAAGCTGGATGCACGGCGGCGTCACCGGACGCCGTAAGCGCAACGTGCGCCGCGTTGCAGAGCTGCACAAGCTGCGTGCCGAGCGCAGGGACGCGCGCGGTCCCGTCGGTAATGTTCAACTGTCGGTCAGCGAGGGCGGGACGTCCGGCAAGCTCGTGGTCGAGGCCGAGCACATCGCCAAGGCGTTCGACGGCCGGCCCATCGTCGATGATCTCTCGATTCGTATCGCACGCGGTGATCGGCTCGGAATCATCGGACCCAACGGCGCCGGCAAGACGACGCTGCTGGCGCTGCTTACCGGCGCGCTGGCACCCGACAGCGGCGCGGTAAAGCTCGGCACGAACCTGGAGATGGTGACGCTCGACCAGCGCCGCGAGCAACTCAAGCCCAGCTGGACACTCGCTGAGGCGCTGACCGGCGGGCGCGGCGATCAGGTGATCGTCAATGGCGTCGCGCGCCACGTGATCGGCTACATGAAGGACTTTCTGTTCGCGCCGGAGCAGGCGCGCACGCCCCTGAGCGTACTCTCGGGTGGTGAGCGGGGCCGGCTCATGCTGGCACGGGCCTTGGCGCGGCCGTCGAACCTGCTCGTGCTCGACGAGCCGACCAACGATCTCGACCTCGAGACGCTCGACCTGCTGCAGGAGTTGCTCGCCGATTACGCCGGCACGGTGCTCCTCGTGAGCCACGATCGCGATTTCCTCGACCGCGTTGCGACGGGTGTGATCGCGGCGGAGGGCGAGGGGCGCTGGCTCGAATATGCGGGTGGCTATTCCGACATGCTGGCGCAGCGTGGGGCAAGACCGGAAGCCGCCGCCAAGACTCGCTCCGAATCGCGTTCGGTCGATAGAACCGACGGGCAAGCCCGCGAGTCGGCGCGGCCGTCGCCTCAGCGCAAGCTCAGCTACAAGCAGACGCAGGCTCTAGAAGCCCTGCCCAAGCAAATGGCTGCGCTCGAGAAGGAAATTGCCGAAATTGGTCGCCGGCTATCGGACGCCGATCTGTTCGTGCGCGACCCTGTGGCGTTCAACTCCGCCACCACGCGCCTCGCCAAGGCCGAGGCCGAGCTTGCCAAGGCCGAGACTGCCTGGCTGGAGCTCGAAATCCTGCGTGATGAGATTGCGCAACACCGCCCAGTACCAAAGCGCTGATACGCCCGCTTTCGAGCCTTTTCCTGGTGGCAGTCCCGGCCTGTGGATTGCGAATCGCGGACATGGCGAGAAAGACTCGTCGTGGGTCGAATCACTGGAGGCGGGCGTGCGGGCATGACACATACCGCGGCATACAACGCTGCCGCTCTCGAAGAACCGGCAGAGACCGGCTCGAGTGGCTGGTTGCGTGAAATCGTAGTGCACATATCGATGATGATCGTGATCGCGGCGCTCGGCATGGCGCTGCGCACGAGCTTCGGTTTTGGCATGGCGGCGGCGATCATCGTCGCGCTCAGCACCTACTGGTGCCTGCTGGTGCTGCATGCGCTGGTGAGGCGCGGACAAGTCGCCGCTGCGCTCAGCGACGAGCTTGACCAGCTTACGGACGAGAACGCTGCTCTCCGCCGCCTTGTCGGTGGATGGCGTGGGACGGGGGCGGAGCGCGAGCCGCCGCGGCTCGCGGGCTTCAATGGGGATCGCCCGCCGCCGCGCGTTCTGGATCGCGCGAGACCGGCCGAACCTCCGCGGCTGAGGAGTGGGGAACCGCCGAAAGGAGACGCCGGCAGAAGTCCGCCCGCACCGCGTCCGCCTGACAACGGCTCGCGCGAGCCGCTGAAAGCCAAGCCTGCGGCACCCGCCGCCGCGCCGAAGCCGGCTGCGACGGCTGGTACGCCGCGACAAGGGCGCGAGGAAGCTGCTGCTCCGGCCAAGAAGCCCGTTGCTCCGCCGTCTGCGGCGCGTGCGCCGGCGCCACCACCATTGCCGGCACGTCCGCGCCCGCATGGGCTTGCGGCACTAGCCGTCGAGAAGCCGGCAGCCAAGTTGCCCGCCGACAAGCCGCCTGTCGAATTGCCGCGCGAGGGCACCGAGGCTGAGGATCCGCGGGCGCAGGACATCGCGATCATGCAGTCCCTCATCAAGGGGCTCGCCGATCAGATCAATGCACCGGCGGCCAAAGCCGGAATACCACGTGCGCCAGTTGCGCCTGAGCACGCGCCATCGCCGATCGCATCTACGATAGAGCCATCCATGATGCCGCCGCTCGACACCGTGGACGAGCAGGTCGATGCGCTGCGCGACATGGCCGACGACATGCGCGAGACTATAGCCGAATTGGCCGACAGCATCCCGGCAAGCGGTGCCCTGAGCCTGCACGCTGAGCTGGAGCGGGCGATCGATGCCGCGCGCATCGATGTCTGCCTCGATCCCATTCTCGGCCTCGACGATCGCCGGGCACGCCATTTCGAAGTCTCCGTGCGCTTGCACAGCGAGGAGGGCGAGATCCTCGATCCACGCGATCTTGCAGGTGCGATTGCCGGCACTGGCCTGACGCCGCGCATCGAGGCGCTGACGTTCAGCGAGACCATCCGGCTCGCGGGCGAGTTTGCCGCGCGCGGGGCGGCGGCAGACCTGTTCTCGATGGCGTCGGGAGAATCGCTGCGCGATGGCGGCTTCCATGCGGCGCTGAGCGACGCGCTCGCTCCCGACTTCCGGCTTGGTGCACGTCTTGTGATGTCGATCAGCCAGGCGGAAGTGCGTGCGTTCGGACCGGCGCATTGGCAGGCGCTGGCTGCGCTCTCGGATGCAGGTCTGCGCTATTCGCTCGTCGATGTGGTCGATCTCGACATGGACTTCGAGGCTCTCGAGGAAGAGGGCTTCGAATTCGTGCGCCTCGATGCCCAGGTCTTCCTGCAAGGCCTCCCGGGCCCACACGGCGTCGTCCCCGCTGCCGACCTCTGCCGGCACCTTTCGGGCCTCGGTTTCACGCTCATCGTCAGTCGCATTGGCGAGGAGCGTGAGTTGGCCAAGGTGCTCGGCTTCGGTGCGCTGCTCGGACAGGGCCGGCTCTTCGGCGGACCTCGGCCTATCCGCCGGGAGCGGCCTCAGGAGCGCTCGGCGCACCACTCGAGCGCGGCATAGTCGGTGCCGCGTTTCCACCCCTTGAACCGTGTGGGCCGCCCGGCTAAGGCTGAGGCGGCCCGCAGCCTGTCAGCACACCGCGCCGCTGCGGCCAGCAACATCATCCACATCGTCCATCGCGGAGGCGGGATGCAGAGCAAGGCCGGCCCGCACGTTCCCGTGCTGCGCTCGATCGCGCCGCTGGCGGGCACGGCGGATGCCTGGATCAGCGATGTGTGGGGTGTGCTCCACGACGGCGCGCATCCACATCCTGCCGCGAGCGAGTCCTGCGTGAAATTCCGCGCGGGCGGCGGCACGATCGTCCTCGTGAGCAATGCGCCGTCGACCGGTGAGGAAGTGAGCGCGCATCTGGATGCCATGGGCGTGCCGCGCACCGCTTACGATGCCATTGTCACGTCGGGCGATGTCACGCGCGTGCTGATCTCGGGCTGGGCCGGGCAGCCTGTCCATCATCTCGGCCCCGACCGCTATCTCGGCACGTTTGCCGGCCTCGATGTCGCCTTCGCACCCATCGACAAGGCGGCCGTCGTCGTGTGCACGGGCCTCATTGAGGATGAACAAGAGACACCTGACGACTACCGCGATCTGCTGGCAGCCATGCGTGCGCGTCTACAGCCAATGATTTGCGTGAACCCCGATATCGTCGTCGAGCGGGGAGACCGCCTCATTTATTGCGCCGGTGCTCTCGCTGCCGCCTACGAGGCACTCGGCGGTGAAGTCGCCTATGCCGGCAAGCCGCACCCGCCCATCTATGCGCGCGCCCGTGAGCTGATCACCGCAGTTCGCGGCACCCCCGTTGAAACCTCGCGGATTCTTGCGATCGGCGACGGCATCAAGACCGACATCGCCGGGGCTGCGGCGGCCGGGCTGCGGGCTGTTTTCATTGCCAGCGCGCTTCACGTAGGCGGCCAGGAAAACCTCGACGAGGCAACGCTCGCCCGCCTTTTCGCCGGTCATCCCGCGCCTCCGATCGCCGCGCTTGAAGCGCTGGCATGGTAAAGGGGCGGACTACACATTCCTGCGGCAAAATTGCTGCATCTGCGAAAGCAATTGACGTCAGCACGCAAATCACCCATATCACGGCTGTCGTTCCGCGAGCGCGCCAAGCGCTCTGCTGCTTCATATTCGGCACCCGTAAGAGATTGCCGACGAAGCGTACAGTGTTCTCTCCGGGACGTTTTCACAGTGATCCGGCCTTAGCTGCGGTGCGCAGCCCAGGGCCAACAGCGCCCTCGGAAACCGACCCGGCAGGCTACGTGCCCCCGGCGGTCGGCGCAGAAAGCTATACGTTTCGTGACTACAGAGACTTTTGACGTGCTCGGCCTCGCCGAGCCACTGCTGCGTGCTTTGAGCGACGCAGACTACACCCACCCAACGCCCATCCAGGCCAAAGCCATTCCCGCCCTGCTCGAGGGTCGTGATCTTCTAGGCCTCGCTGAGACCGGTACTGGCAAGACGGCCGCGTTCGTTCTGCCGCTGCTCCAGCGCCTGACCGCCGAGGGCGGCCGCCCGCAGCCCGGTGCACCGCGTGCACTGATCCTGGCGCCGACGCGTGAGCTCGCCATCCAGATCGGCGAGAGCATTCATGCCTATGGCCGTCATGTGCGCATCTCTCACACCGTCATCTTCGGCGGCGTGGGCCAGCGTCCGCAGGTGAATGCCATTGCTCGCGGTGTCGACATCCTCGTCGCGACGCCCGGTCGTCTTCTCGATCTTATCGACCAGCGTCACCTGCGCCTCAACCAGGTGCGTACGTTCATCCTCGACGAAGCCGACCGTATGCTCGACATGGGCTTCGTTCGCGATGTACGACGCATCCTGAAGCTCGTGCCAACCGAGCGCCACTCTCTGCTCTTCTCGGCCACCATGCCGAGCGACATCGCTCAGCTTGCAGCCGAGATCCTCAAGAATCCCGTGCGTGTCGAGATCGCTCGCGCCGGCAAGACCGTCGATCGCATCGATCAGCAGGTGATCTTCGTTCCTGCAGCCGGCAAGCGCGATGTGCTCGCGCGCCTGCTCAAGGATCCCGAAATGCGGCGCGTGATCGTTTTCACGCGCACGAAGCGTGGGGCCGATCGTGTCTCGACGGCGATCGAGCACATGGGGGTCGGCGTTCACTCGATCCATGGCAACAAGAGCCAGGGCCAGCGTCAGTCGGCCCTCGACAGCTTCCGCAAGGGTTTCACGCGCGTGCTCGTCGCGACGGACATTGCGGCGCGCGGCATCGACATCGATGAAATCACTCACGTCATCAACTTCGAGCTGCCGAATATTCCGGAGAGCTACGTGCATCGGATCGGGCGCACGGCGCGTGCCGGTGCGAGCGGTATCGCCATTGCTCTGTGTGCACCCGATGAGCGCGAGTACCTGCGCGATATCGAGAAGCTGACGGGTCGCAAGCTGACCGTTGTTCCCGCCAACGCGGGCAGCGAGCGCGCTCCGGCGGGCGAGTTGCCTGTCGAGAATGCGGCGAACGACGTCGCGCCGGAGAGCGGCGAACGCCACGAGCGGAGTGCACCACCGCGCCGAGAGCACGCCGAGAGAGGGCGCCCCGCACATGGGAGGCCGCGCAGCGGTGCACCGCGCGGTGATCGCCGCGACGAGCGTCGCGGTGGTGATGGCCGCCCGCCACGGCGGGATGGCGAGCACCAGCATCGTGCACGTGACGGCGCGCCGCGTGGCGATCGCCGGAATGGCGAGGATCATGCCCCCCGCAGCGGCGAGCATCAGCATCGCGCACGAGATGGCGCGCCGCGTGGCGATCGCCGGAATGGCGAGGGTCATGCCCCCCGCAGCGGCGAGCATCAGCATCGTGCACGAGATGGTGCGCCGCGTGGCGATCGCCTGAACGGCGAGGGTCACGCCCCCCGCAGCGGCGAACACCAGCATCGTGCTCGGGATGGCGCGCCGCGTGGCGAGCGCCGGAACGGCGAGGGGCATGCACCTCGCAATGGCGAGCATCGGAATCGTGCACGTGACGGTGCGCCGCGTGGCGAGCGCCGGAATGGCGAGGGTCATGCGCCCCGCAATGGCGAAGGCCGCCACGCTGGCGAGGCGCCGCGCAATGGTGAGCCCCGAAAGGACGCGCCGCAGCCTTGGCGCAACTGGACGAAGGGCAGCGGTGTTTCTCGAGAAGAGCCGCGTCGTGACGGAGGTCACGGTCGTCCCATGCGCAAGCGCAGCGAGGATCGCCAGCGCGGTGGTGGTCAGGGTCAAGTCCAGCGAGGCCGAGACGCGCGCTGAGCGCGTCTAGTGTCCCGATCGCGAAGTTCGACACCATTTGCAGCGGGCTCTCGAACAAACTTCGCGATCGAAAGGACACTAGCAAGAGTTCTTCACGAGTACGTTCATGTGGTCGCGTAAGAGTATCTGGCCGCGGCGTGCCAAAAAGCCGATAATTGTGCAGCAGGTCCTCGCAGCGCGTGGAAAGCCCGGCCGTCCGGTGCGCGCGTGCGCGGCCTGCTGGCCGAAGCCTGGGAGCACGCTGATGCGCGATGAGCTCAACACTGCCATGAAAGCTGCCATGCGCGCGCAGGACAAGGCGCGCCTCGGCACGATCCGTCTCATCCTTGCTGCGATCAAGGATCGCGATCTCGGCATCCAGGGCAAGCCCGGCAGCGCTGCTCCCGACGATGGTCGGATCAGCGATGCCGATATAGCGCAGCTGCTTGCGACCATGATCAAGCAGCGCCGCGAGAGCATACGCATCTACGAGGAAGCCAGCCGGCTCGAGCTTGCGCAGAAGGAAGCGGACGAAATCACGGTGATCTCCGAGTTTCTGCCGCGCCAGCTCGATGACGACGAAGCAAAAGCGGCCATCAAGGGCGTGATCGCGCAGATCGGCGCGACGAGTGTCAAGGACATGGGGCGCGTGATGGCGGTGCTGCGCGAGCGCTATCGCGGGCAGATGGATTTCGGCAAGGCGAGCACGCTGGTCAAGGAGCTGCTCTAAACTGTCCGGCCCTCAGTTGTACGCGATGTAGCGGCCGAGGCCGACGACTCCGATCCAAACCAGCATCGAGAGCGCGCCGGAGACGCGCGCAAAGCTTGGCATGGGAGCTTGCGGCCCAAGGGTGTCGAGCGCTCTGACGGCACGATTGCCAAGAAAGACCGCGTGCGCGAACCCGAAGGCGATCAGGGCCATCTTGATCTGGAAAACGGGATTGAGCGCGACGTGGCTGGCCTCAGCAACAAACAGCACGCCGCCCGAGAGCAGCACCGCGAGGAACGCCAGGATTGCCGCACGCCGCGCACCACGCACGACGCGGGCCGGATCGGAGCCCGCGAGCGCACCCATGAGGCGCAGGTCCATCACCGCGATGGCCCCTGCAAACAGCACGATTGCGATGACGTGCGAGATGTTGGCCGTCGGATAGATCCAGACGGACTGGCGGATGAGTGCACCGATTTGCGAGGCCTCGAGCGCGACCAGAAAGTCGGGCGCCGGATGGTTCATCAACGCATCTCGATGGTCTTGCCAGCGAACGTGATGCGCTCGGCGCGCATCTCGTTGGGCTCGACGGTCGAGGGATAGCCATAGGCCGAGATTTCGTTGCCGACGGCAATCATCTCCGGCAGCGCACCGCGGTTACGCATGCGCGACGTTGGCGCGAGCGTCACTGTCCAAACCTTGTCTTTAGCCTGCACGGTGATTGCCGCATGCGGGTTCTCGTATTGTGACGTAAGGATCTTGCCGGTGATAGTGATGGGGTTCTTTGCATCGTAGCTGCCCCAGCCGTGGTGGGCGAGCAGCAGTGCCGGCCATGCGCCAATCAGGGCCGCCGCGAATGCCATGCGCTTGAGCATCGTGGTCTCCTTCAAATCAATTCCGATCGGAGTATTCTACACACGGGCAACGACGCCACGAGGTGGTTCGGGCTCACGAAAGCGTGTGTGCGGCGTGCTTGTAGCCCATGCGCCGCTCGGGCGGCACCGGATGGCGTCCGGCGACGCGCGCGAGGATCAGGGCCACATCATCATTCGAGCCGGCCGCGACAGCGCAATCGAGGAAGAGCTGCTCGAGCACGTCTTGCTGAGCGTGACTGCCGCCAAGGCGGTACATGCCGCCGATGGCGGGACGCATAGCACGCGTGGCTGCGGCCGGTTCGCCCTTGGCACGCAGAAGAATGGCCTCGCCGATCGGCAGCGCGTAATCAGCGACATAGCGCGCGTTGAGAGTGCCTGCGGTCGTCGCATACGTGCGCATCGCTTCCAGCATCCGTCCGCCGACATCGAAGCGGCGCGTTGCCGCGAGCGCCATCATCCAGTGCGGCAGCGTGAAGGGCGAGAGGCAGTCGCCGATGCGCGTCTCGGCCTTGTCGGCAATCTCGATCCAGCGGCCACCGACGTCGACTCCCTGACGCTCCAGCCGGAAGAGCATGGAGGCTGCATTCTGGATGTCGATGTAGAGATCGGGCTGCGCCTCGGTGATCGGTGAGGCGAGATTGCGGAAGTTGCGATCGTAGAGCCCGATCACGGTATCGAACTCGCCGCGCTCGAAATGATAGAGCCCGCGATGCCACCACAGATGATGCTTGAGGTTGTTGGCGCCCTCCCAATGCGGCTCGAGATCGGCGAGCCAGTCGATGCCCTCACCTGCGCGGCCCTGCATTTCCAGGACGTGCGCAACGGCATGGGCCGCCCAGAGGTCGCCCCTGTCGACGTCGATGGCATCGCGCCCCGAGGCCTCCGCCAGCGTGTAGTTGCCGAGCTCCTCGTGCGCAAAACAGCGGCAGGCGAGCACTGTCCCCCAGCCGGCAAGCTCAGTGCCGTATTGCGGGAGCGCTTTCTCGACCTCGCGCGCCATGACGCCGGGCCGGCCAAGCCAGAAGGCGTTGAAATGATGCAGGCGCAAGGCCAGGACGTCGCGGGGGTGCTCGTCGAGGATCTGCTCCCAGACGGCGAGCGTGCGGTCGTGGTCGCCCTCGATCCAGTGACGCAGGGCAGCCGCGTGGGCCTTCTCGCGCCCGTTTGCGCCGCCGAGGAGACTGCCCGCCGTTTCCAGCGCCTTCTCGGCGACCGGAACGTTGGCCTGCTTGAAGGACAGCATCATCAGGTAGCCCTTCAGCACATGGGCGAGGGCGAAGTCAGGGTCGGCGGCGAGTGTCGCCTGGAGGTTGGCGCTGATATCCGCGCGATAGCGCAGATAGCTCCTCACGGTCGTGCTGAAGGCCTCGGCCGCAGTCGCGCTCGTGGTCGTCAGGGGCAGTCCGTGCAGGTCTGAGTGGGGCATGGGGCCTCCGGGCGGCGATCGGTTTCTTGGCGCAAGACTAATGCGGTGGCGGCCTGCGGCCAACCGCGTCGCGGTTGACGGCGCGGACCAAGCCGCGCCTCCGCAGCGAGAGGGCGCTGGCGCTCGGAATTGCGCACTTTCTTCCGGGAAAGCTGCGGCACTTTTATGAAATATAAATAATACTGTCGGCGTGGAGTATTAACGAGGTAATAACTTAATACGTTAATATCCTGTCCACGACTCCAGACTATTGCTCCTGTAAAAGATTTCAATTTTCAGGAGACGAGTGTGCTCAGGCTCCGTAATTCAACCTCCGGTCGTTTTGATCTGGAGTGCTTGCGCTCCGCGCGACAAATGTTTTCGATCAGTTTGCTGGCGCGCCTCGGCCGAGACCGGCGCGGCTCGGTGGCGATCATGTTTGGCCTTTGCACGTTCATCGTACTTACTCTCGTTGGCGCCGCCGTGGACTACGGCCGCACAATTCTCGCGCGGGAGCGGCTGCAGGGGACGGTGGACAGCGCAGTGCTCGCGGCGGCGCGCATCTGGCAGACCGAGCAGGACATGAACCTTGCCGAGCAGAAGGCGATCGCACACTTCGACGCCATGAAGCCTGAAGGTGTCGGCGCGAGGCTCACTTCGGTCGCGTCCGATTTGAATCAGAACACGATGACGGTAGCGGCATCGGGCGAAGTCAACGTGCCGTTTCTGAGCTTCGTGCTCAACGGACAGCCGCTGCAGATAGGCGCCAGCGCGCAGGCGAAATTTTGCGTCGGCTGCAGCTCGGCCAATGGCGGCGGCGGTGGCGGCAATGATGGCTACGATATCGAAGTCGCCATGATGCTCGACATCACAGGCTCGATGGCCGGCACCAAGATCGAGGACCTGAGAGAAGCGGCCAAGGATCTCATCAGGATCATCGTGGCGGATGATCAGAGCAAGCAGAAGTCGCGTATCGCGCTGGTGCCGTTCTCGCATTCCGTCAACGCTGGATCGACGCTTGGCCCTGCCGTCGCATACAATCCTTCGTCGAGCCTGACATTCACGTTCCGCGATGGAAGGGAGCGCACGTGGTACCGCACGAGCGCCTATTGCGTCTCGGAGCGCCAGGGAACAAACGCCTACACGGACGTGACGCCGACCGGCAGCAATCGCCTGCCACGCGTGTATCTTCCAGGCTCGAGCGCGAGCAATTGCCAGCCAGCGGCGGAGATCGTGCCGCTCAGCAGCAACAAGACGGCGCTCATCGCTGCGATCGACGACAAGCAGAAGTTCAAGGCCGACGGCTTCACAGGCGGAAACCTCGGAACGGCATGGGCTTGGTACATGCTGTCGCCGAACTGGTGGTCAGGCATTTCCTCGAACATACATGCGTCCGGCCGTCCGGCAGACTATCCGCCGTTGCCAGACGATTGCACGAGCTGGTCGACTTGCAGCCCGGAGCAACGCAAGGGCATGCCGGTCATGAAGTACGCGGTCCTGATGACCGACGGCGAGTACAACATGCAGTACTGCAACGGCTCGAAGAACGGCACGACGGGTGCCTCGATTCCCGACCGCAACGCTGGTCCCGGCAGCGGCGAAAAGGCCAACTGCACCTCGCCGCTCGGAGGCGCTGCCGCGCAGGCATTGGCACTGTGCACGGCCATGAAGGACGCCGGCATCACTGTTTACACAGTGGGCTTCGGCCTCGGCTCATCGGGCACGCAGGTCGACATGCTGAGGAACTGCGCGTCCAGCGACGGCCATTTCAGCAAGCCGGCCAAGCTCTTCTACAACACTCAGACTGGCGACGAGCTGCGCAGCGCCTTCCGACACATCGCAACCTCGATCGCTACGATCTACGTCTCGCAGTAGTGGGGCGCGATCGGCCGACGGAAAGGGGCATCCCGCGGGTGCTCCTTTTTTGTTTTGGGATTGCGGCGATGCGAAAGCCATTGTGGAAACTGAATTGATAATGATGACGTTACGCATTCTTTACCTAGATCATACGCTTTGAATAATAGAGAAAGTTGCGAAGAATTGTCAGAGATCCGCTTAAGGAAAAATCAATGGCGGAATTCTATTTGTGATCGGACGGGTTGGATACTGTGAGAGGTATGCGTCATGTCCCCCTTCGGCGTTTGGCGTGCTTATCGGATGCGGCGGGCAGCAGTCCGGCTGCGCGGACTGTCGAAGGATGACCGCGGTTCGGTGGTCATCATGTTCGGCCTCACCATCATGGTCGTCTTCGGAATTGTCGGCAGCGCCGTCGACTATGGCCGCGCAATGCTGGCGCGGGCGCGGTTGCAGGCGGCGGTCGACAGCTCGGTGCTTGCGGCGGCGCGCGTCTGGCAGCTCGAGAACGACATGGAGATGGCCGAGGCGAAGGCGCGTGCGCATTTCGACTCGAACAAGCCATACGAGCCCTCCCGTGTGGTTGAGTTTACGCCGGACATGGTGTCGGCGACCTTTACGATGGTCGGTGAGACCACGGTGACGACGCCCTTCCTGAGCGTGGTGCGGATTCCGCAGGTTGTTGTTGCGTCTCGCGGCCAGGCGCTCATTGCCGGTGGCGGCAATGCCGGCACGAACCTCGAAGTCTCGCTGATGCTCGACGTCACAGGCTCGATGGCGGGCAGCAAGATCGAGGATCTCAAGTCTGCGGCCAAGGATCTTATCGACATCGTCGTCTGGGAAGATCAGGCGGAGTTCACAGCGCGCGTCGCGCTAGCGCCGTTCTCGCAGGCCATCAACGCCGGCTCGCTGGGGGCGTCGATAGCCTACAACCCGAACGCGAGCCGTAGTTTCCGTCTCCGCAATGGGGACACGTCTACACGGTACCGCACGAATACTTACTGCTTGTCCGAGCGTACGGGCGCCAATGCCTTCACGGACGCAGCGCCGACCGGAGCCAACGCCATCCCGCGTGCTTACCAGACGGGTAGCAACACGGCCTGCATTCCCTCGGCGCCCATCGTCCCGATGACGAGCAATAAGGACTCGCTCAAGTCCGTCATCAATGGCTTCTCTGCCAATGGCATGACGGCTGGCCACCTCGGCACGGCGTGGGCTTGGTACCTGCTGTCGCCGAACTGGGCCAGTGTGCTGCCTGAAGGCAGCAAGCCTCAGCCCTACTCCATGCTCGCCCAAGTCGGCGAGAAAGGCCAGCCGCTGCTCAAGAAGGTGGCCGTGCTCATGACGGACGGCGAGTACAACCAGCAGTACTGCAACAGCACTACGGCGGGCACGGCTGGCGCCACCATCCCGGACTACGACACGGGCAACTCCGGCGCCAACTGCCGGTCGCCGAACGGCACGTCGACGACCCAGGCGCGCGCTCTTTGCACAGCAATGAAGGCCGCCGGCATCACGGTCTACACGGTCGGTTTTGAAATTGGCAGCTCGGGCGCGGCATTCACCACGCTGCAGGGCTGCGCCAGCGAGCCGCATATGTTCTACAACACGACGACCGGCGACGAGCTGCGCAACGCCTTCCGGCACATTGCCACCTCGATCGCGGCGCCGATCCTCTCGCGCTAACGATCGGAGCGCCCTGAGCAAGGCTGACGACGAGCGTCCCAGAACAAGACACAGGGCACCCTTCAGGGTGCCCTGTTCATTTTAGCGGGACAGATGCGGGAGTTTCACCCAACATGACGCCGACGGCCCGCATGAAGATGTCGGGGCCTGTATAGCCGACGAGGCGGTCGATCTCGGTGCCGCCGCGCATGAGGACGACAGTCGGGATGATCTCGACTGGCGAGGACAGGCCCATGGTGTCGAGGTCTGCGTGCGCCACATCGACGAAGCGCAGCGGCGTGCTGCGGGCACGCGCGGTGGCACGGTAGAATGGCGCGATCTCGTCGCGAAAAAGCTGGCACATCGGGCATCCGCGCGCCTCGATCACGACGAGCTCGGTCGCGGGTGCGGGATCGGTTGCGATCTCCGTTGCCGCATCGGTCGGTCGCGGCGCTCCCGTCAGGCCGAGGATGGCAGTGGTAAGTAGTAAACAGGCGAGCTGGCGGGGCACGGCGGGCACCGGAAATTGGTTACTGAAGCCTTACCGTCGAAAATGCAGGAATGGGGCCAGCCGCCGGGTGGGCCACCGCGAGGCAATTCGGTCGCGCCTGTTAACCCTTGGAGTGAGCGCGCGGGCGTCGTAGTGAAAGGGCCTGTCGACGCAACAAGGAACGGCCATGAGCCTGACGTTCGGCTTGGCGCTCTACTTCATCATCTGGTGGACGGTGCTGTTCGCGGTGCTGCCATTCGGCGTGCGCACGCAAGGCGAGGCCGGTGAGATCGTTCCCGGCACGCCCGCAAGCGCGCCTGTCGCGCCCCGCTTGCTGCAGACGTTCGCCATCACGACAATGGTCGCGGGCGCGGTATTCGGCTTGGTCTATGCAGTCCTGATCGGCGAGATCATCGACATCGGATCCTATTTCCCCAACCCGGTGGGGCCACCAGGCGTGCGCTAGGGTCAGTCCGCTTGAGCGCACAAAAAAAGCAAGGCGGTAAGCCCTGCTTTCCTGAAGTCCAGTAACTGAGCGGATTGATGGACCGCTTTATCGCTAGCCATTCCCACTCGCGGCCGTCGGGCCGCACACTCGGCTTACCCGATCCTCTGGTCCGGGATCGTTGGTGCGCCGCCTGCTCCCTAGACTTGGGCGATGCGAAGACCCCAGACGCGGTCTCACGGCCCTTTTTTCGTACGCGGGTGTGACAGTAGCCCATCTGCGACGTCTTGTCAGCCCTTGAATCTGCCCTATCGAAGGTTGACCAACGGACGGATTTCTTTCGCCTTTTGCGCCGCAGCATCGGATCGTGCCATACGTGGAAGATGGCCGAACTTTGGCCGCGGCCACGACACGGATTTGGCGCATGTCGGGGCCAGTGCGGAGGACACGATGGCAACCATAAACGCCGGCGAGCGCAAGACGCTGATCCTGACCGGCGCCTCGCGAGGCATCGGCCACGCGACGGTGAAGCGCTTCGCATCCGCCGGCTGGCGGGTCATTACCTGCTCGCGTCACCCCTTTCCGGAGAACTGCCCCTGGGAGATGGGCCCCGAAGATCACATCCAGGTCGATCTCGGCGATGCCGACGATACAGCTCGCGCGATTGCGGAAATGCGCAGCCGACTTGCGGATCAGCGCGGTCATCTCAATGCGCTCGTCAACAACGCCGGCATCAGTCCGAAGGGCGGCGGCGGCGCGCGTCTCGGCACTCTCGAGACGCCGCTCGAAGACTGGCAGCGCGTCTTTCAGGTGAACTTCTTCGCGCCCGTGCTGCTTGCGCGCGGACTACTCGCGGAGCTCGAGCGCGCGAAAGGCGCTGTCGTCAACGTGACGTCGATTGCGGGGAGCCGCGTGCATCCTTTTGCGGGCGCTGCGTACGCGACGTCGAAGTCGGCGCTTGCTGGTTTGACGCGCGAGATGGCCAGGGACTTCGGTGCACGCGGTGTGCGCGTGAATGCGATCTCGCCGGGAGAGATCGATACGTCGATCCTGTCACCAGGCACGGATCGCATCGTCGAAGAGCAGATTCCGATGCGCCGTCTCGGGGAGCCGGAGGAAGTCGCGAAGGCGATCTATTTTCTCTGCACGGATCAGTCGAGCTACGTGAACGGCGCCGAGCTGCACATCAACGGCGGGCAGCATGTTTGAGTTCGTGGTGGGTCGCGCCTCTGGCGCGAACTGCCGCCCTGTAGCCCGCTCGGGGGATACCCCCGAACCCCCGTTCTTTATGGCTTCCGTATGAGCCGCGAGCGCTGCAGGTCCCTTCTCCCCGCAAGCGGGGAGAGGGGATGGCGAAGCACTCGCGGCTCGCTCCAGCTCATAAAAGCGGGAGGGTCCGGGAGGGTGTCCCTCCCGGCGGGAGCGCGAGGCCTGGCCCTCGTCGCGCCGTAGGCGCGAGCTCGCGGCGCTCAAATCAAGGCGTCATCAGATTTACGGTCACGTTCTTCTTGACTGTGAAGCTGTCGAGCATGCCTTCAAGTGAGAACTCTCGGCCGATACCGCTCTGCTTGACGCCGCCGTAGGAGTGGCCGGGCGACTGGCCGAGACCCTGGTTGATCTGCACCCAACCCGCTTCGATCGCATGCGCGGTGCGCAGCGCACGGCCGATGTCCTTGGTCCAGACGTAGCCGGCGAGACCGTAGTGCGTCTGGTTGGCCATGCGGATGGCTTCCTGCTCGTCCGTCCATTTGATGGCGACGAGCACGGGACCGAAGATCTCCTCCTTTGCGAGGCGCCAATCATTGGCCTCGTGCGCAAAGAGCGTCGGCAGCGCAAAGAAACCTTCCGAGAGTGGGCCTTCCTTGGGCGGCAGGCCACCGAAGCGCAGTGTCGCGCCTGGCTGCTTGAGGCCGTCCTCGACATAGCCGCAGACCTTGCGGAACTGCTTCTCGTTGATGATCGCGCCCATATCAGTCGCTTCGTCGAGCGGATTGCCGATCTTGAGCTTCGACGTCTTGTCGGCCAGCTTCTTCAGGAAATCGTCGAAGATGTCGGCGTGCAGGAAGAGGCGCGAGCCGGCCGTGCACGACTGACTCTGGCGGGTGAAGCGCATGGCGTCGATAATGCCGTCGACGACCCAGTCTTCGTTGGCATCCGGATAGACGATCGACGGGCTCTTGCCGCCGAGTTCGAGCGACACGGGAACAATGCGATCCGACGCCGCCTTCATGACGAGCTTGCCGACCTCGGTCGAACCCGTGAAGGAGAGCTTGCGCACACCCGGATGAGCCGAGAGCGCGGCGCCGACCTCCGGGCCATAGCCCGTGATGACGTTGAGCACGCCCTTCGGCAGAAACTCCTGGCAGATGCGCGCAACCCAGAGCACGCCGAGCGGCGCATCCTCGGCCGCCTTGAGAACGAGGGTGTTACCGGCGCAGAGCGCGGGCGCGATCTTGAGCGAGCCGAGCAGTACCGGTGCATTCCACGGAATGATCGCGCCGACCACACCGATCGGCTCGCGCCGCGTGTAGCTCAGCACGTGCTCTCCGATGGGAATGGTCTCGCCCTTGAGCTCGCTCGCGAGGCCGCCGAAGTAGCGGAAGATCTCGGCCGTGCCTTTGGCCTCGGGCCGCGCCTGTGTCTTGAGAGCGTTGCCGGTCTCCTCGGCGATGATCTTTGCGAGCTCCTCCACGCGTGCCTCGATGACATCGGCAATGCGCGTGAGAAGGCGGCCGCGGTCGCGCGGAGGGACGCGCATCCAGGCAGGGAAGGCGGCAGTCGCGGCCTTCACGGCGGTGTCGATGTCCTCTGCCGTGCCGCGCGGCACGCTGGCGATGGGCTTGCGGTTGGCGGGATTGATGACCGTGATCGCTTCGCGGGCCTTGCCGTCGGTCCAGGTGCCGTCGATCAGCATACTCTCGTGGCGAAGGCTGGTGCTCGTCGTAGGTTTGCTCGTGACAGCCATGGCGGGATTCTCCTTGGGTACAGCTTCGGACTCAATCGAGATGACGGGCTTCGGAAGGCAGCAGGTAGGGCACACCGCTCTTGATCGGATAGGCGAGGCGGGCGGCGCGGCTGATCAACTCCTGGTTCTTCTCGTCGTACTGGAGCGACGTCTTGGTCAAAGGACAGACCAGAAGCTCGAGGAAGCGTGGTGCCGTTCGCTCGGGACCGACCGCCGGCTCTTGAGGTTTCTCGTCCATGGCGGCACCTCCTCCTATTGCAGGCGTGAGCCGGGCTTGCCGGCGGGGCCGGCGAGTTCCATCTCGGCGAGCGCAATCAGAGCGGCGGCGCGATCGGCGAGCGTGGGCGCTTCGAGCAGGGCCTGCTTCTCCGGTGGCGCGAAGGGACCGGCAATGGAAAGCCCGTTGACCAGATCCTCGTTCTCCGACTGCTCGATGGCTTCCCAGTCGGGCTTCAGGTTCCGGGCATTTAGATAACGCTGGAGGACGGCAAGAAGGCGGTCGCGCGGCACGTCACCAGCGCCAATGGCCGCGACAAGATCATCGGCAAAGCGATCGTACGACACGTCGAGCGTGCGATAGGGCGCGCCGCCCTGGGCCTCGCCAGTAATATCGAAACGGCAGATCCCCGTCAGCGTGATCAGCAGGCGCCCGTCGGACTGCTCCTGGAAGGCGGATAGCCGCGCGGCACAGCCGACGGCCTGCAGCGGCGCCGTGCGCGCGGTCGGCGAGCCGGTGCTGCCGCCGTCGCCGGTCGGCTGGATGATGCCGATGATGCGCTCGCCGCGGAGAACGTCGTCGACCATAGCGAGGTAGCGCGGCTCGAAGACGTTGAGCGGCAATGTCGTGCGCGGGAGCGCAATCGCGCCGAGTAAGGGAAATACCGGAATGCGCGCCGGCAGATCCGATGGCGAACGATATTGCTCCAGAAACTTCACGCCTAACGTACTCCTGTGGCCATCTGCCTGTGCGGCGCGGCCTTCACATCACGAGAAAAGCAGGGACGACAGGCGGCGCCGTCCGTCGAGCGTCGCCGGGTCCTTGGGTCCCCAGGCCTCGAAAAATTCCACGAGCTGTTTTCTCGCCGCTTCCTCGTTCCACTTGCGGTCGCGGCGGAAGCTTTCGAGGAGCTGGGTAACCGCGTCCTCTTTGTCGCCGTTGGCGGCGAGCGCTGTCGCGAGATCGATGCGTGCCTGATGATCTGCAGGATTGGCGTCAATCTTGGCCTTCAGCTCACCGAGATTGCCACCTTGCTGGCCGCGCTTGGCAAGACCGAGAGCCGCGCGCACGCTCGCGAGCGGGGCTGCATCGCGCTTCTCGGGCGGAGCGAGCTCGAGTGTCTGCTCGGCGCGCTCGAGATCACCCGTCTTGAGATAACAGCGTGCGAGGCCGGCAAGAGCCTTGATGTTGTCGGGCTCCTCCTGAAGCACGGCCGCGAAGATCTCGGCCGCCGTCTGGAGATCGCCTTCCTCGAAGGCCTTTTCGCCCTCCGAAATGGCATGTTCGAGGTCGGCCGCGCCCGCATCGCCGACGAGGCGATCGACGAATGCCTTGATCTGGCTCTCGGGCTGCGCGCCGGCGAAGCCATCGACCGGGCGACCATCGAGGAACGCATAGACCGTCGGGATCGACTGCACGCGAAGCTGCTGAGCGATCGCGGGGTGCTCGTCGATGTTGATCTTGACCATGCGCACTTTGCCGCCTGCGCCGCGCACGACTTTTTCGAGGATCGGCGTGAGCTGCTTGCAGGGGCCGCACCAGGGGGCCCAGAAATCCACGATGACCGGCTGCGCTTTCGACGCCTCGATGACGTCCTTCATGAAGCCCGCAGTCGTCGTGTCCTTGATCACGTCACCGCTGGCGCCTGCGGCCGCCGGTGCCTTCTGGCCGAAATCCATCGCTCGAACTCCTGAGATGCGCGTGGGCGCTGTTCGTCAGCCAGTCTCGCCGGGTCCGTCAATGGCGACGACGAGTGGATCATGGCCGGTAGCGCGCATGAAACGCATAAGATCGTCGCGCGCGATGCTCGTCGTCGCCGTATTGACCAGCGGGTGGCAGTTGATCCTTTCATAGCCCATGAGGCGCTCGTCCACCACCACGCTCACGCGCTTCTGATCATCGTTAATGAGGGCCAAAGCCGTGACCGAACCTGGAGGAATTCCAAGCACCTCCATGAGCAGCTCGGGTTTGCCGAAGCTCAGCCGCGCGGCGCCGATCTTCTTGTGCAGGGACTTGAGATCGACAGGCGTGTGGCTCTCGGCGACGACGAGAAAGAGCTTGCCCTTGGCATCCTTGAGAAAAAGGTTCTTGGTATGTCCGCCGTCGAGCTGGCGCTCGAGCTGCGAGCTCTCGGCGACGGTGAAGACCGCCTCGTGCTCGACGGTCTCCGGCGTGATGCCCAGCTCAGTGAGGCGCGCGAATAGCTCTTCTCGTGTAACCGGCATCTCAGGGCTCAGCGCGGCAGGTCCGTGCGACCCATGAGGGCCTTGTCGATCGACGCGGCCGCCTGACGGCCCTCGCGGATCGCCCACACCACGAGGCTCTGGCCGCGCCGCATATCGCCGGCGACGAAGAGTTTGTCGCGGCCGCGGATGCGGTAGTCGCGGTCGTTGGCCTCGAGGCCCTTGAAGCGGCCGCGCGCGACGACGGGCAGGTCCATCTCCTGCACGACATCGCTCTCGATGGGGCCGGAAAAGCCCATGGCGAGCAGCACGAGGTCGGCGTCGAGCGTGCCCTCGGAGCCGGGGACCGGCTGCAGCTTGCTGTCGACGCGCGTGTAGTGGAGCTTTGTGATCTTGCCGTTCTCGCCCGAGAAGCCGGTGGTCGAGATGGAGTACTCGACGTTCGCGCCCTCGGCCTGACTGGAGGAGATGCGCAGCTTGAGTGGCCAGTGCGGCCAGGACAGATCCTTGTTCTCCATCACGGGTGGCTTCGGCATGATCTCGAGCTGGGTGACGGACTTCGCCCCCTGTCGGAAGGATGTGCCAATACAGTCGGAACCGGTGTCGCCGCCGCCGATAACGATGACGTGCTTGCCCTTCGCGCTGATCTCCTTCGTGCCCTTCGCGATCGGTTCGCTGGAGACTCGGCGGTTCTGCTGCGGCAGAAATTCCATGGCGTAGTGGATGCCGTCGAGATCGCGGCCCGGCGACTTCGCGAAGAAGTCGAAGGGTTGCTCCGAGCCGCCCGCGAGAAGCACGGCATCGTGCGACTTCTTGAGCGAGGCGATCGTCACATCCTTGCCGACGTGCTTGTTGCAATGGAAGGTCACGCCTTCGGCTTCCATCTGCTTGATGCGACGTTCGACGACGGTCTTCTCGAGTTTGAAGTCGGGAATGCCGTAGCGCAGCAGGCCGCCCGGATAGGCGTTCTTCTCGTAGACGTGCACCTCGTGGCCGGCGCGCGCGAGCTGCTGGGCGGCAGCGAGGCCAGCAGGCCCCGAACCGATGACGGCGACGCGCTTGCCGGTCTTCTTCTCGGCCGGCTGCGGCACCCACTTGTTGCCGTTGTCGGCAAAGGCGCGCTCGGCGATCGAGTATTCGATCGTCTTGATGGTGACGGGCGTGTCCTCGATGTTCAGCGTGCAGGAGGCTTCGCACGGTGCCGGGCAGACGCGGCCGGTCACCTCGGGGAAGTTGTTCGTCGAATGGAGATTGAGCGCCGCCGTGGACCACTGACCCTGGTAGACGAGGTCGTTCCAATCCGGGATCTGGTTGTTGATCGGGCAGCCGTTGTGGCAGTACGGAATACCGCAATCCATGCAGCGCGCGGCCTGCGTCTTCACATCCTTCTCAGGAAGCGGCTCAACGAACTCGCGGTAGTGCTTCAGCCGCTCCTCGACGGGGCGATAGCCGCGGTCGGCGCGCTCGAACTCCAGGAAACCCGTAATCTTACCCATTTCTCTCGCCTCTCGATCGGCGTGTATCGGATATTCGCTTACTGGATGCGCAGGCTCTCTTCGCAGCGCGCGATCCATTTTCGGATACCGGGTCGTTCGGCGAGATCGAAGCCGCCTTCATCGGCCATGCGCGTATAGGCGACGACCGCGATATCGGCGATCGTCAGCGCGGGGCCGGCAAGGAAATCTCGACCCGCGAGCTGCTGCTCGATGAAATCAAGCGCCTTCTCGCCGCGCTCGACGCGCCACGCCTCGCGCTCGTCCTTCGACTTGCCGAGATACTTCATGTGAAAGCGGCAGACCGCGACATATGGCTCGTGGCTGTACTGCTCCCAGAAGAGCCACTCGTCGACCTTGGCTTGCGCAAAGCCGTCGTCGGGCAGCAGGCGCGAGCCGCGAGCGAGATAGCGGATAATGCCGTTCGACTGCGCGAGCGTGCGCCCGTCGTCGAACTCGACGGCAGGCACCTGGCCCTGCGGGAACTTGGTCAGATACGCAGGCGTACGTGTCTCGCCCTTCACCACATCGGTCTGCACCCAGGTGTAGGGAAGGCCGAGCGCGTTGGCCGTCCACTTCACCTTCAGGCAATTGCCCGAGATGACGTCACCATAGATCTTCATGACGTCACTCCGCCGGCTTGGCCTTCGCCTTGCCATTACCGTTGGCTTTGGCTTTCGTCTTGCCTGCGCCCTTCTGCACGCCGATCTCGATGACGCCGAGCCCGGTGGTGTCGGCCTCCTGCAGCTTGGTCATCTCGCTCAGCGCGCGGCGGTACTCGATCGGCATGACCTTGCGGAACTTGGCCGCCCACGTCGGCCAGTCCGCCAGGATCGTTTTGGCCTTGGCCGAGTTCGTGTAGTGCGCGTGCCGCGTGATCAGCGCGTGGAGGCGCTCGACGTCCTGCTCCGTCATGTTCTGCATGACGTCGACGAGGCCGTGGCTGGCGAGATCGCCTTTCTGATTGGCGAGGCGGCCCATGACCTCCTCCTCCGCGGCGACCGGCTCGAGATCGACCATGGAGAGATTGCAGCGCGTTTCGAAGTCGCCAGCCTCGTCGAGCACGTAGGCGACGCCGCCGGACATGCCGGCCGCGAAGTTACGGCCCGTCGGACCGAGAACGACGACCACACCGCCGGTCATGTACTCGCACCCGTGATCGCCCGTGCCTTCGACGACGGCGTAGGCACCCGAGTTGCGCACCGCGAAGCGTTCGCCGGCAATGCCGCGGAAGTAGCATTCACCGCTGATGGCACCGTACATGACGGTGTTGCCGACAATCATGCTGTCCTCGGGCACGATGCCGGACTTGGGATCGGGCCGCACGATCAGCTTGCCGCCGGAGAGGCCCTTGCCGACGTAGTCATTGCCTTCACCGATGAGCTCGAGCGTGACGCCGCGTGCAACCCACGCGCCGAAGCTCTGACCGGCAATGCCGTTCAGCGTGATCCAGATGGAGTCCTCGGCGAGACCGGCGTGACCGTACGCGCGGGCGACCTCACCCGAGAGCATGGCGCCGGCCGAGCGGTCGCGATTGGCGATCTTGAACTCCGCCTTGACGGGCTTCTTGGACTTGATTGCCGGCTGCGCGATCTCGATGAACTTGCGGTCGAGCACCTTCTCGAGGCCGTGGTCCTGACGCTCGCGATTGTAGATGGCAACACCTTCCGGAACCTGCGGCTTGTGGAAGAGCTTGTCGAAATCGAGACCGCGCGCCTTCCAGTGGCCGATAGCCTTCTCCTTGTCGAGGCAGTCGGACTGGCCGACCATCTCGTTGAAGGATCGGAAGCCAAGCGACGCCATGATCTCGCGCACTTCCTCCGCAATGAAGAAGAAGAAGTTCACGACGTGCTCGGGCTGGCCCTTGAAGCGCTTCCTGAGCTCCGGATCCTGCGTCGCGACGCCGACCGGGCACGTATTCAGGTGGCACTTGCGCATCATGATGCAGCCGGCCGCGATCAGCGGCGCGGTGGCAAAGCCGAACTCGTCGGCGCCGAGCAGGGCACCGATGACGACGTCGCGGCCCGTGCGGACACCACCGTCGACTTGCACGGCAATGCGGCCGCGCAGACGGTTCATGACCAGCGTCTGATGCGTCTCGGCGAGGCCGATCTCCCACGGACTGCCGGCGTGCTTGATGGAGGTGAGCGGTGAAGCGCCGGTGCCGCCCTCGAAGCCCGAGATTGTCACGTGGTCTGCGCGCGCCTTGGCAACGCCTGCCGCGACCGTGCCGACGCCGACCTCGGAGACGAGCTTGACCGACACGTCCGCCCGCGGGTTGACGTTCTTCAGGTCATAGATGAGCTGCGCCAGATCCTCGATCGAATAGATGTCGTGATGTGGCGGCGGCGAGATGAGGCCGACGCCCGGCGTCGAGTGGCGCACCTTCGCGATAATCTGATCGACCTTGTGACCAGGAAGCTGGCCACCCTCGCCGGGCTTCGCGCCCTGCGCCATCTTGATCTGCATGAGGTCGGAGTTGATCAGGTACTCCGTCGTCACGCCGAAGCGGCCAGAGGCCACCTGCTTGATGGCTGAGCGCATGCTGTCGCCGTTCGGCAGCGGCACATAGCGGTCAGCTTCCTCGCCGCCTTCGCCCGTGTTCGACTTGCCGCCGATGCGGTTCATCGCGATCGCGAGCGTGGTGTGCGCCTCGCGGCTGATCGAGCCGTAGCTCATGGCGCCCGTCGAGAAGCGCTTCACGATTTTGGCCGCAGGCTCGACCTCCTCGATTGGCACGGGCTTGCGCTTCATCTCCTCCGCATTCTTGATGCGGAAGAGGCCACGCATGGTCATGAGCTGCTCGGACTGGTCGTTGATCTGCGCCGCGTAGTCGCGCCACTTCTGCGGGATCTTGCCCGCCATGGCATCGGCATTCGAGGTCGAGCGAACCGCGTGCTGCAGGTCGGCGACAACGCTCGGGCGCCACGAATGTGCCTCACCGCGTGTGCGGTATGCGTACTCGCCGCCGACCTCGAGCATGTTCTCGAGATGGGGCACGTCGCCGAAGGCCTGGCGATGACGCTCCGCCGTCTCGCGCGCGATCTGATAGAGGCCGACGCCTTCGACCTGCGTGTGCGTGCCGGTGAAGTACTTCTTCACAAAGCTCGTCTTGAGACCAACCGCGTCGAAGATCTGCGCGCCGCAGTACGACTGATAGGTCGAGATGCCCATCTTGGACATGACCTTGAGCAGCGCCTTGTCGATGGCCTTGATGTAGCGCTTGTGCGCTTCCTTCACGTCGAGGCCGGCATCGAGCTCCGGGATGAGCTGCTCGACAGTCTCGAAGGCGAGATAGGGGTTGATCGCCTCGGCGCCATAGCCTGCGAGCGTCGCAAACTGGTGGACTTCGTTGGCTTCACCCGTCTCGACGACGAGGCCGACGGACGTGCGCAGGCCTTGCCGGATGAGATGGTGATGCACGGCCGATGTCGCGAGCAAGGACGGGATCGGAATGCGATCCGGCCCGGTCGCGCGGTCCGAGAGGATGATGATGTTGTAGTCCATGGAGCGGACGGCCTCCTCGGCCTCCGCGCATATGACATCGAGCGCCGTTGCCATGCCGGCAGCGCCGGCCTCAACGGCGTAGGTGATGTCGATCGTGATTGACGAGAACTGGTTGTCGGCGACTTCGCCGATGGCGCGGATGCGCTCCAGATCTTCGTTGGTCAGGATCGGCTGATAGACTTCTAGGCGCTTCTGGCGCGAGGTTCCCTCGAGATCGAGCAGGTTCGGCCGCGGCCCGATGAACGAGACGAGGCTCATGACGACCTCTTCGCGGATCGGGTCGATCGGCGGGTTCGTCACCTGCGCGAAGTTCTGCTTGAAGTAGGTGTGCAGCAGCTTGGGCTTCGACGACAGCGCCGAGATCGGCGTGTCCGTGCCCATGGAGCCGACAGCCTCCTGTCCCGTCTGAACCATCGGGCTCATGAGGAACTTGAGGCTCTCCTGCGTGTAGCCGAAGGCCTGCTGCAGATCGAGCAGGCTGACGTTGCTCTTCTTGCGCGGCGTCTTTTTCGGCAGCGGCAGATCGGAGACTTGGATCTGCGTGCGCTTCAGCCACTGCTCGTAGGGGTTCTGGCCCGCGATCTCGCGCTTCAGCTCGTCATCGGAAATGATGCGGCCTTCGGCGAGGTCGATGAGCAGCATCTTGCCGGGCTGCAGGCGCCACTTCCTCGCGATGTTCTCTTCCGGGATCGCCAACACGCCCGACTCCGAGGACATGATCACGCGATCATCCTTGGTGACGAGATAGCGCGCGGGCCTGAGACCATTGCGGTCGAGCGTGGCGCCGATCTGCAAGCCATCCGTGAATGTCATGGCGGCCGGGCCGTCCCACGGCTCGATCATGCAGGCGTGATACTCGTAGAAGGCCTTGCGCTCGGCATCCATGCTCTCGTGGCCGGCCCACGCCTCGGGGATCAGCATCATCGCGGCGTGCGCGAGGCTGTAGCCGCCCATGACGAGGAACTCGAGGGCGTTGTCGAAGCAGGCGGTGTCGGACTGGCCCTCGTAGGAGATGGGCCAGAGCTTGGTGATGTCGTCACCGAACAGCGGCGATGAGACGGAGGCCTGGCGGGCCGCCATCCAGTTCACGTTGCCGCGCAGCGTGTTGATCTCGCCGTTATGGGCGACCATCCGATAGGGATGCGCGAGCTTCCACGACGGGAAGGTGTTTGTCGAGAAGCGCTGGTGCACGAGCGCGAGCGATGACGCCACGCGCGGATCGGAGAGGTCGTTGTAGTAGGCCTTGACCTGCCACGACAGGAACATGCCCTTGTAGACGAGGGTGCGGCTCGACAGGCTCACCGTGTAGTGGCCGACATCACGCTCCTTGAAGGACGTGAACAGCGCGTTCGAGACGACCTTGCGGATGAGATAGAGCTTGCGCTCGAACTCGTCCTGGTCGGTCATGCCCTTGGGCCGGCCGATGAACAGCTGCCGGTGAATGGGCTCGGCCGCGCGCACGAGCGCCGGAAGGCGAGAGTTGTCGACGGGCACGGTCCGCCAGCCGAGGAACTCGAGACCCTCCTCGCGGATGAGCCGCGCCCAGATCTTTTCGCAGTGCGCGCGCATGCGCTCGTCCTGCGGCATGAACATATGGCCAACGCCGTAGTAGCCCGGCTCAGGCAGCTTGATGCCGAGCTGCGCGCACTCGTCCTTCAGAAAGGCGTGCGGAATCTGGATGAGAATGCCAGCGCCGTCGCCCGCACCCGCCTCGGCACCCTCGGCACCGCGGTGCTCGAGGTTCTCGAGGATGGCAAGTGCATCCTCGACGATCGAATGGCTCGCGCGGTTCTTGAGATCGACGATGAAGCCGACACCACACGCATCGAATTCGCGTTTTGGATCGAATAGTCCCTGGGCGCGCGGCTTCACCATGTCGGCATCCACGTAAGAGGGCTGGATGCTCGTCATAGACGTCTGATTTGCCATGGCCTTAGGTCCCAAATAGCGCTGCTCGCGGCCCGTGGCCCACTGTTAAGGCGCCACGTGCTCCCTGTCACGACCGAAGCGGCGCCATCGTCCGCCCAAGGGGCGAGCGGTGGTGGCCTTCGGTAATGGAGTGGGGCGGGTGATGCCTCGGTCGTGGCGCGCCGGCTGCCGCGCATGTCTACCGGCTCGGACATGCAGCGGGACGCAAACTATTGGCGCACGAACGACTTTAGGCTTAACCCCACAGCGCGGATGTCACGCCCCCCGGTTCTTGCGCGCCTTGGAAATGAATGCAGGCGGTGCTTATCGGGCGGTTCGAGCAGTTCATCCGCACAAAGGACAGCATAGCTGACCTAGTCCCCCTTGGGAATGCCAATTTTGGGACGCCGCAGCAAAAAAAGGCGGCGAAGGATCAATCATGGGCTTGGCGAGTTACCTCGGCAATCATTGGGCTAAGCTATTGATATTTCGAGGCTTGACCCGTCGAGCTGGCTTGCGGAGTTTGCGATGGCACATCGAACGGGCCGAGGCCTACCCAGAGCCGTTCAACTCATTCTGGTCAACGCGGCTATGGGGGCGGGAGTCGGCGCCGTCGTAACGACCGCTGCCCTCTTGCGTTCCGGGCTCGGCCTCGCTGCCCTGATAACCGCGAGCGGTGCGCCCTGGACAGCGGCCGCCTTGCTCTTCAGCGGTGTGATGACCACGTTCGCCGGGCTGGCGGCCGGTACGGCGATCATGCTGACGGTCCGGCGGAAGCCGCCGGACCGGTCCTGAGCCTAGCTGGGTGTTACAGCAGCTCCGGCACCACCCAAAGCGGCGGTTTTCCGCGGGCTACGCGCTGGACGTTGTCGAAGGCATTGCGAAAGCGCGCGATGTGATTGTCTGATGTTGGCCCGGCGAAGTGGGCGGTGAGCACCACGTTGTCGAGCTGGAGAAGGGGATTGTTGGCCGGTGGCGGCTCCTGATCGAAGACGTCGAGGCCGGCGCCAAAGATCTTGCCCCCGCTCAGCACCTTGGTCAGTGCCGGTTCGTCGATGACCGGTCCGCGGCTGGTGTTCACGAGGATCGCCGTCGGCTTCATCAGCGCGAGCTCTTCGGCTCCGATCATGTGCCGCGTCGAGTCATTGAGCGGCACGTTGAGAGAGACGAAGTCGCTGGTCCTCAGCAATTCCTTGAGCAGGCGGAACTTGACGCCGATCACGTCCTCCTCGTCCTCCGTCAGGCGGCGGACGTCGAAGTAAACAATCTTCATGCCGAAGGCGCGGGCAAGCCGGGCTACCTTCTTGCCGATCGTGCCGAGACCGACAATGCCGAGCGTCTTGTCATAAAGCTCGTACATGGCCGGCGCCGGTCCGTTGCCGCGCCAGCGTCCGCCGCGCACGCTGGCGTGCTGCCAGATCACGCGCCGCGATACCGTGAGCATAAGCATGATTGCGTGCTCGGCGACCGAGATCGCATTGGCGCCGCCGTTATTGCAGACAGGGACACCCGCCGCGCGTGCCGCTTCGATGTCCACGGCGTCGTAGCCTGCGCTCAGGAGCTGCACGAGCTTGAGGCTCTGGGCCGTGCGGTAGAAAGGCGCCTCCATCTTCACGTTCGGATAGCAGATCATGTACTCGGCGCTCTCGACCGCGCGCATCAGCTCGGAGCCGCCATCCGGCGCCAGCACCAGCTCGAAGCCCGAGGGAGCGAGGGACTGCGCCAGCTCCCCGGTCTTCGGCGAAGGGGGGACCAGCACAATGCGCGGCAGGGCAGTGGACATGACAGGGCGCTCCTCAGGGTAGATTTGGGCAGGTTTGATTGGGAGCCGGCGGCTCCTCTTTGTTGATTGCCCCCACTATCCCCCCGCTTGCGTGTCCGGACAAGGACCGCCCGTGGAAGTATGAGGTGCGTCTACTGCAAGGCGACGTGCCGAGGGCGGCGTTGTGCGACAGGCCCTATAGGCCTACGGGATGAGCCTAAAGCAACGGACTTGAAATTCACCTCAACTTGCGACTGGGTGGGGAGTGAATTTCAAGTCCAAAGTTGCTTTAGAACATTATGACTCTAAAGCGTCTTTGGACCTCAAATGCGACTTCGAGATCGGTTCAGACGTGGGTCGCATTTGAGGTCCGACGCTTTAGGGCCGCCCTTCCTGCCGCCCGCAGTGGAAGCATGACGGATACAACCGACAGACCTGCGGCCGACATAGCGATGAGCGCTTCCCGGCGCGTCCTCATTCTCGTCTCGGTGATGTTGTCGGTGGCGCTCTACTTCAGCTCGATTCTCGTTGCCTCGACCGTGCTGCCACAGATGCAGGGGAGCTTCTCGGCGACGCCCGACGAGATCTCCTGGACGATGACGTTCAACATCCTGGCGACGGCGATTGCCATGCCGATGACGGGCTGGCTCGTGGCGCGTTTCGGCCGCAGCACCGTGATGATCTGGTCGACTGGGATCTTCACGATCGCGACCGTGCTCTGCGGATTCGCGACGACGCTCGAGGAGCTGATCCTGTGGCGCATCGTACAGGGGGCCGCGGGCGCACCTACTGTTCCGCTCGCGCAGACCATCCTGCTCGATGTGTTTCCGCCGCGCCAGCATCGCATGGTGCTCGGGGTGTACGGCATGGGTGTCGTGATGGGGCCGATCATCGGGCCGGCGCTCGGCGGCTATCTTGCCGAGATACTCAACTGGCGCTGGGCCTTCTTCCTGCTGATTCCGGTCGGAATCGCGGCGACACTCGGCCTCGCGGCGACGCTTCCTCCTGACCGGGAACGAGGCCCCGCCTATCTCAGTTGGATCGGCTTCATTCTGCTGTCAGTCGCGCTCGGCGGCCTTCAGCTCGCGCTCTCGCGCGGCCAACGGCTCGACTGGTTCGAGTCCACGGAGATTCGCGTCACACTCTTCATCTCGGTGGTTGCTTTCTATCTCTTTCTCGCGCACAGCCTGACGTCGCGCCGGCCCTTCCTCGATCTCCGTCTGCTGCTCGACCGAAACTACAGCCTCGGTCTCGCGCTGATCGCCATCTTCGGCATGCTGAACTTCACGCCCATGGTGCTGCTGCCGCCGCTCATGCGTGTTTACATGGGCTACCCGGATGTGCTCGTTGGTCAGGTCGTCGGCGCACGCGGGCTCGGTGGTCTGCTCGGCTTCTTTGCGGTGATTTTTCTCTCGCGGCTCGATCCGCGCGCGAGTGTCGGTATTGGTTTCGCACTTCAGCTCGTTGCCGGCATCTGGCTCATGCGGATCGATCTCAACGTGACGCCCTTCGAGTTGGGTTTGAACGGTGCAGTGCAGGGCCTCTCGTCCGGCATCATTGTTGTCGCGCTCTCGCTCGTCGCGTTCGCAGAGATGCCGCGCGATCGCATGCCCGAGGCGACGGCGATGTTTCACCTCTTGCGCAATATCGGTGCGAGCCTCTTCATATCGGTCTGTGTCGCGGAGATGGTGCGCTCGACGGGCGTGAACTATGCCGTGCTTTCCGAATTGATCTCGCCCTTCAATCGTACGCTCGCGCTGCCATGGGCAGTCGGTCCGCTCGATACGTCGAGCCCGGCCTCGCTCGCGCGGCTCTCTGGCGAAATCTCGCGGCAGGCCGCCATGATCGCGCATCTCAATGCGTTCGGCATTTACACCGTCGCCGCCGCGGTGTCGCTGCCGCTGGTGCTGCTGTTGCGGAATGCGAAGAGGTTGCCGGATTGATTGCTTCGAAGGAGCACGCCGGCTCTTCCCCTTCTCCCCGTGCTTGTCGCGCTGGAAGCGCGCCTCTGGCGCGACGAGAAGGTCGGGATGAGGGGCGGCCCATGTGCTGATGTCGGCGTATGCCGCTGCCCGTCAGCGGGGAGAGGGGATTGAGTTGCGAAGCGACCTTCGCTCTCAACTCGCGATGCGCCCGCCACCCTTGCGGCGAACGACGAGAAGAGACGGGCGTGGCGGCATATCGGGCTCGAAGTCCGGCCAGCGCGTGGCAGGATCCTCGAATGTCGAGGGACGCGCGAACGGCTTCCACGCGTGCACCCCATCGATGCCGGGATGCTGCACGGCAAGGAACAACGTCTCGCCGTCGGGCGTGAAACAGGGGCCGCAGACTTCGGCACCAATGGGGCCACGAAAGAAGAGTCGTGAGCGCCCGCGCAGCGATCCCTCTGTATCGACGGCGTAGAGGCCATCGGCCTTGCCGGTCTTCAGCCAACCCGTCCCCTGATCTGTCGCGATCCAGAGACGACCATCGGCATCGAAGGCGCAGTTGTCGGGCGACGAGAACCATCCATCGGCCGTCGTTGCCGGGTTCCAGCGTGCGCCGACCTCGGCCACGGCCGGATCGCCGCAAGCGATGAGCATGTCCCAGGTAAAGCGTGCGGCGACATGATCGCCGTCGGGCGGCGTCATCTCGATGATGTGGCCGAAGGCATTTTCAGGGCGTGGATTGGCGGCATTCGTTCGCGCGGCCGTGCGGCGATCGTTGTTCGTGAGAATGGCGTACACCTTGCCGGTGCGCGGGCTCGGCTGGACGTCCTCGGGACGATCCATGGGCGTGGCCTTGAGGAGGTCGGCCGCAATGCGCGCATCGATCACGACGTCGGCTTGTGAATGAAAACCGTTCTCCGGAGTCAGCGGTCCCTCGCCAAAGACGAGCGGCAACCAGTCGAGCGTGCCGTCCTCGTTGTAGCGAGCGACGGAGAGCGTGCCCTCGGAGAGCAGGCGCATATTGTGCGCGCGGTCGCTCTCGCGATAGCGGTCGCGACTGACGAAGCGGTAGATGTATTCGAAGCGTGCATCATCGCCGGAGTAGAGAACGATGCGGCCGCTCTTGTCGACGAGGCATTCCGCGCCTTCGTGGCTGAAGCGGCCGAGGGCAGTGTGCTTGACGGGGGTGGATGTGGGATCGCTGGGGTCGATCTCGACGATCCAGCCGAAGCGGTTCGGTTCGTGCGGCTCCCTCTCGACATTGAAGCGCGTGTGATAGCTGCCCCAATTGTACCAGGCGCTCGGAATGCGGTTGCGCAGATAGCTGCGTGCCTCGGCGCCACCCGTGCCGCTCGGACCTGCAACGCGAAGCTTGTCGACGAAGTCCGGCGTGTCGGCCGAGAAGTAGCCGTGGAAGTTTTCTTCCGCCGTGAGGTAGGTGCCCCAGGGCGTGTTGCCGCCGGCGCAGTTGTTGAGCGTGCCGAGGACGCGGAGGCCTTCGGGGTCGGTACTCGTTTTCATGCGTGCGTGGCCGGCGGCAGGACCATCGAAAGTCATGGGCGTCGAAGCGGTGATGCGCCGATTGGACTTGCCGTTCAGTACGGGCCGCCAGCGCTCATCCTCGCGCACGATCTCGGCGACCGTGACGCCGTGTGCCGCCATCTCGACGGCGACGTGTGCAGCCGTGATCTTCGAGAAGTCCGAGCGCTTGAGGCGGTTGATACCGGGGAACATGACTTCGGAGTTGACGTACTCGTGGTTGATGCAGAGGAGTCCGCGATCACCCGCGTTACCGAGCGGGAAAAATGCCAGGTAGTCGTTGTTGTATCCGAAGCGGCGCGCCTGCTCCTCGCCGGTCAATTTGTGCGGATCGAAGGCCGTCATGTCGTCGAAGATGGGATCGCCCCAGCTGAACAGCACGTCGGCGGTGTAGCCTTCTGCGATGTGATGGCGCTCATCAACGCCGGCGGCGAGTTCCTTGAAATTCGCGGACGGGAGCGCTTGCGCTTCAGCGCGACCTGCGATGAGCGCATTCTCGCCGAAGAGCGTCGTCGCAGCAGCAACGCCGAGGCTGCCTTTCAGAATCTCACGGCGGCTGTAGCGGCGCGCGATCACAGCGCCGATGCTGTGCTCCGTGTCGGGGTTGTTGGGAATATCGTCAGCCGCTTCCGCAGCGGCGGCTCTGCTTTCGTGGCTATCGTCGTCGTGCATGGTGCTGCTCATGTCGTCCAAGTCCTTGCGGGGCCGCACAGGCGTGGCTTCCCCGCATCATGACCGCACGATGCCTCGGGAATTGTGACAGAGCATGTCTCTACTCGATCGGTACCGCGACGAAACGCAGTTCGCCCTTGGCATCCTCGACCCTGAGCAGCACGGCCTTGCGACCGGCCTTGCGGATCTTCTCGATGCCGGCTTCGACATCGGCAACGGACGCAACGGCATCCTGCCCCGCCTCGACGATCACATCGCCGACCTTGATGCCGCGCTTGGCCGCCGGACTCTGTGGATCGACCTCCGTCACCACGACGCCCTTCGTCTTGGCGTCCAGGCCGAACTGCTTGCGCAGATCCTCGTCGAGCGGCGCGAGGCCGAGGCCGATCAGGCGTCCGCTCTGCGGCGTATTGTCGGCCGGCGGCTTCTGCTGCGCGGCCTCCTCCTCCATGAGACGCGCGACCGTGACCTTGAGCGTGCGCTTCTCGCCCTTGCGCAGGACCTCGACATCGACCGTCTTGCCGATCGGCGTTTGCGAGACGAGGCGCGGCAGCCCGCGCGTCGTCGTGACCTCGCGGCCATCGAAGCGCACGACCACGTCGCCGGCCTCGATGCCGGCTTTTTGAGCTGGGCTGTCCGGTGTGACTGCGGATATGAGCGCGCCGAAGTTCTCCTTCACGCCGAGCGTCTCGGCGACGTCCTCGGTGATGCTCTTGATGCGCACGCCGAGCCAGCCGCGTCGCGTCTCGCCGAACTGGCGAAGCTGATCAACGACCGATATGGCGGCATCCGAAGGAACGGCGAAGCTGATGCCGACCGAGCCGCCCGTCGGCGAGATGATGGCGGTGTTCACGCCGATAACCTGGCCATCCATGTTGAAGAGCGGCCCGCCCGAGTTGCCCTTGTTGATGGAGGCATCCGTCTGCAGGTACTCATCATAGGGGCCGGAGCTGATGTCGCGCTGCTTGGCCGAGATGATGCCGACCGTCACCGACCCGCCGAGGCCGAAGGGATTGCCGATCGCCATCACCCAGTCGCCGACCTTGAGATCGTTCGAGCTGCCGAAGGCAACCTCGGGCAGCGGCTTCTTGGGGCTGACCTTGAGGAGCGCGAGGTCGGTTTTGGTATCCCTGCCGATCACGCGGTCGACCTTGAGCTTCGAGCCGTCGTGGAAGTTGATGACGATCTCGTCGGCGCCCTCGATGACGTGGTTGTTCGTGACGATCAGGCCCTCTTTGCCGTCGATGATGAAGCCCGAGCCGAGCGAGGAGACTTTGCGCTGGTCGTCCGACTTGCCCTTGCGGTCGAAGAAGTCCTCGAAGAACTGCTCGAAGGGCGATCCCTTGGGCACCGACGGAAGCGGCACGCCGCTCTGCTTGCCCTTCACGCTCTGGCTCGTCGAGATGTTGACGACGGCGTTGATCAGGCGCTCGGCGAGTGGCGCGACCGATTGCGGACCACTTCGCGCGGTGGCTTCGATGACCGGCACGGCGAAGGTCATGACCAACGCGCCCAGCATCCCGACGGACAAGCGGCGCAAGGCCGTCCTTCGCAGATTACGGCGCCGGACTTCATTCATCGACGTGACCAGCATGGTCATTCTTGCCTCGTAGTTGATCGCACGGCCATTCTTCGAGGGTCGCGCCGTCAATTTATGCTCCCGATATCCATCCAGCCGGATCCGCAACCTGTCAACGTCCGCACCGGCAGGTGCGGGATCACAAGCACGTTGATCCCCGTTCGGATAGCAATTCGCCGCGTATCTGGGCACCAACTTGCGTCAACTTGGGGGCAGGTCGTGCCGATCGCGCCTCCGGCACGAGCGGGGCCTCGGCCCCGCGCCCCGATCGGGGGACACCCCCGAACCCCCGTCTTTTATGGACTTGGAGCGAGCCGCGAGGTGAACGTCATAAAGGCGGGTGGGTTCGCGAGGGTGCCCCTCCCGATGGGGTGCGGGGCTAGCCCCGCTCGTGCCGAAGGCACGACCTGTTCTCAGCTCGAAATGCCACCCGCGAGTGTCGGCACGTCGAAGGGCAGGAAGCCGTAGTGACGCAGCCAGCGCATGTCGGCGCTGAACATGTCGCGCAGGTCGGGAATCCCGTACTTGAGCATGGTGATGCGGTCGAGGCCCATGCCGAAGGCAAAGCCCTGGTACTTCTCCGGATCGAGACCGCAGGCGCGGATCACGTTCGGATGCACCATGCCGGAGCCGAGGATTTCGAGCCAACGGCCGGGCTTGCCGATCGCGGCGGCGTCGACATCCACTTCCATGGATGGCTCGGTGAACGGGAAGTGCGAGGCGCGGAAGCGCATCTTCACTTCGTCCACTTCGAAGAAGGCCTTGCAGAACTCCTCGAGGCACCATTTCAGGTGCCCGAGGTGCGTCTCCTCGTCGATAACGAGACCCTCGATCTGGTGGAACATCGGCGTGTGCGTCTGATCGCTGTCGGAGCGATAGACGCGGCCCGGCGCGATGATGCGGATTGGCGGCTTCTGGCTCAGCATCGTGCGGATCTGCACGGGGCTCGTGTGCGTACGCAGGAGCAGGCGCGAGCCGTCCGGCCGCGGCTTCAGGTAGAACGTGTCGTGCTCCTGGCGCGCGGGATGCTCGGGCGGGATGTTGAGCTTGGTGAAGTTGAGGTCGTCCGTTTCGATATCCGGGCCTTCGGCGACGGCGAAGCCCATATCGGCGAAGATTTCCGTGACCTCGTCCCAGACCTGGCTGACGGGATGAATGCGGCCCTCGGCCTGCGGACCGAGCCGCACGGGCAGCGTGACGTCGGCGGTCTCGTTGGCGAGACGGGCGCTGAGAGCGGCATCCTCGAGCAAGGACTTGCGGCGCTCGAGGGCATCCGTGACGGTCGACTTGAGCTGGTTGACCGCCGCACCGAAAGCCTTGCGCTCCTCGGGCGCGAGCTTGCCGAGTTGGCTCATCAGCTCCGACACGCGCCCCTTCTTGCCGAGCGCGCCAATGCGCACCTGCTCGATGGCGCCGAGGTTATCGGCGCGCTCGATCTCACCGATCAGCTCGGTTTCGAGGGCGGAAAGGTCGGCGGTCATGACGAGCCTCGCGCTGGAGAGCTGACGAGACTTAGGCGGCCTTCGCGACGGCAGCGTTCGCCTGCTCGACGAGCGCCTTGAAGCCTGCGGGGTCCTTCACCGCGACATCGGCCAGCACCTTACGGTCGACCTCGATGCCGGCAACCGACAGGCCATGAATGAACTTGCCGTAGGTCATGCCATGCTCGCGGACGGCGGCATTGATGCGCTGGATCCAGAGCGCGCGGAACGTGCGCTTCTTGCGCTTGCGATCGCGATAGCCGTACTGCAGGGCCTTCTCGACGGCCTGCTTGGCAATGCGGATCGTATTCTTGCGCCGGCCGTAATAGCCTTTGGCGGCGTCCAGGACTTTCTTGTGCTTTGCGTGAGCGGTCACGCCACGCTTTACGCGGGCCATGGGATTTCTCCTACAACTTCAAAATCTTGGATGGGACAGCGGCTGATCGAAATCAGCGGTAATAGGGCCCAACCGCGTCAGCGGTTATATGGCATGTACTTTTTGACGATGCCGGCGTCGCTGTCGCACAGGGTCATGGTGCCGCGCGCATTACGGACGAACTTCGCCGTGCGCTTGATCATGCCGTGACGCTTGCCCTGGGCCGCGGCCATGACTTTGCCCGTACCCGTGATCTTGAAGCGCTTTTTGGCGCCGCTCTTGGTCTTCATCTTGGGCATTTGGCTCTCCATTCTATTGATATTACACGGGATTTCTCCCGCGTGACCCGCAGATGCAGGTGGTGATGCAAAGCATCGAAAGCCGCCACGGCATGCCCCGCCGGGCGGCTCGAACGAGCGGGGTTATATGGGAGAGGCCGGGGGAAGGCAAGGTGGGGCAAAGACTTCGCCAAGCACGCGACCAATCCCCCTCCCCCTGGTGGGGAGGGGTTAGGGGTGGGGGGAACCACCATCGCTAGCGGTCTGCAATCCCCCCTCCTAGCCTCCCCCACGAGGGGGGAGGGACGAGGTTGGCACTTGGGGCAATTCGCTCACGCCATGATCGTGCCGGCGAGGTAGGTCTCGCGGTCGAGCCGCATCTTGCCCGGCATTTCCGCGACGTGCGCCAGCGACAGCGCCGTGGCGATGGCGGTCAGCAAGAGGCAGACAAGCGGAAAGAGGCGGGACACAAGCGGCCTCCCATGCGTTGCGTCGCGCGCGGGTTGGGGCGAGCGGTATCAAGGGGGCAACGGGTGGGGGAGGGAGGGGTTCCGAAAAGAGTTGACTTCTGGACCGGGCTCCGCAGCGCGGGAAAGTAAGTGAGTAGTTCGAGCTCAGTTCTTGACTGCATCGTTACAGTAGGGGTGTGCGAGCTGAGCGTTGTCTTGTCCGCCCTTCCCACCATCGCGCACGCGAGTTTTGTGATCATAGGAGACCGACTTGGTGGGATCAATCAAGCCGCCGCAAATCGGGCACTCCAGCGCAGTGTGAATTGCTTGGGCGATGAATATTGAAGATTTGGTGTCGTCGGAGAAACTAGTTCCGGTGGTGGAGCCTGTGATGTCAAGAATGCGCCCTCGGGCTCCCACATGCTGGATCGCTTGCTCAATCGTGACTTCTCGTTCGTTTGAAAACTCATCTACCAGAAATTTCAGCAAGTCTCTAATTTTTCTGACGCGCGTGCCGCGGCTCATGTTTTGCAGCAATAGGCCCAGCGTAGATTTGTGCTCAATGAGAAATTTTTCTAGCCTCTTGCGAGCCTTGGCAAATTTCTTAAAGAAACCTGAGTCGTTGTTGCTCAGCCTGTCAGCAACCAAATGTATGGTGCCTAGGAACAGAAACCTGCTGTGTTTGCCGCGCTCATTATAAAAATATACCGCTGGGTGCAATCCTAAGCTGCCGGATCCGTTTCCGGTAATTCGCCTCAATACTCGCGCCGCGCTTTCGAGTACAGAAATAGTTTTCGATCCGTCATCATCCTCCGGGTATCCTGAAATTGTCTTGCTCTCATTTCCTCGATCAACGGCGATTAAGGTTTCGATGAGAAGGGAGAGGGCGTCTACCGGGGACGCCGAGCCGCCGAGAGGAAGATCTAGAGTTTTCAGCGGGTGATCGACTTCCGGTTCGAACAAAAAGTCAAATAGGTCGCGAGCCAAAGCCTCGACGCGTCGCTGTTTGTCTTCCGAGAACGTGGACCAATACTTGTGACCCGTTCCTGAGCGGATTATCGATCGGGCCGCAATCGAAATAGACTTGCGCCGATTTCGAAGAAGCATTTCCTCGGTGTCATCGAGTGGTGTGCCTTGATTGTTGATCTTAAAAAAGGACGACTCGGCCACGGACGCAGATCCTTGAACCCACTGAAGGTTCATTGCTCGTTTAAATAGATTGCGGGCCCGGCGCGTCGCAATCTCGTCGCCCGGCGCGTTGTTTTCAATTATTGAGGCGAGATTTGAATATCTACCAACGGTTTTTTCAATTAGGACGCGCGCTCTTTTTGCAATTTTCTTCTGCTCTTCCGATATCTCGCCTTTGTAGAATGAATTGGAAATCGGTCCGTCGCCGTAATCGTCCTCAATCCATGCGCGTAGAGCGCTTAATCTGTGTCCTCCGTCAATTACGAATATGTGTGTTTTGGAATTCCAGAGGATGAGTGACGGAATTAGCTCGTTGTCGAGGAAGCTGGCGATGAATGTCGCAATTTGTATAGCGGTCCAATGATTTGTTTCGCGTTGGAAGTCTGGCTTTCTGAGCATTACTTGGATCGGGGAACCTCTCTGTAGATTGTTAATTGGCAATCCTTGGAAAAGATCTAGTGTGACGTCGTCATCGCCGATAATCGCTAGATCGGCTCTCGGAATCATGGCGTCCAAATTTACCCGTTTGGCCATCTGTGGCTCCGCTAAATTTGATTGCGCGCCGCTTTTCTAAAGCACGGCAAATGAAATTAAGTCCGCCCTACCTCCTGCCCCCAAAGATCGACTTGATGATCGCGTTTTTCACCTGGGTGACGACCGAGCGCATGAGTGAGCGCGAAACATCCCGCGTGATCTGCTCGCCCATGGACATGCCGCCGCGCGGGCCGCGGCCGAAGATCGTCTTGCCGAGCTGGCCGCCCCAGCCGGCCTCCGCCTCCTTGGTCTTCTCGGCGTCCGCGGCCGCTGCTTCCGCGCGCTTCTGCAGCATCTCGTAGGCGCTCTCGCGGTCGGCCACGTCCTCGTACTTGCCCTGATAGGGACTGCTGTCCATGAGCTTCTGGCGCTCGGCGGGCGTCACCGGCCCCATGCGCCCGGACGGCGGGCGGATCAGCGTCCGCTGAACCATGGAGGGCTCGCCCTTGTTGTGCAGCACCGAAACCAGCGCCTCGCCGACCTTCAGCTCCTGGATGACGCGCTCGACGTCGAGCGCGGGATTGGGCCGGAACGTCTCGGCGGCGGCGCGGATGCCCTTCTGCTCGACGGGCGTGAAGGCGCGGAGCGCGTGCTGGATGCGGTTGCCGAGCTGAGCCGAAACGCCGTTCGGCACGTCGCGCGGGTTCTGCGTCACGTAGTAGACGCCGACGCCCTTCGAGCGGATGAGGCGCGTCACGCGCTCGATCTGCTCCAGCAGCGCCTTCGGGGCCTCGTTGAAGAGCAGATGCGCCTCATCGAAGAAAAAGACGAGCTTCGGCTTCTCGGGATCGCCGATTTCGGGCAGCTCGTTGAACAGCTCCGAGAGCATCCAGAGCAGGAACGTCGCGTAGAGGCGCGGCGTGTTCATGAGCTTGTCGGCGACGAGCAGGTTGATGGTGCCGTGGCCATTGGGCGCCGTGCGAATGAAGTCCTTGATGTCGAAGGCTGGCTCGCCGAAGAAGTGATTGGCGCCCTGTTCTTCCAGCACGAGCAGGCGGCGCTGCACGGCACCGGCCGAGGTCGCGGAGACATTGCCGTACTTGGTCTGCAGCTCCTTCCCGCGCTGCGCGACGTTGGCGATCATCGCGCGCAGGTCCTTGAGGTCGAGCAGCGGCAGGTTCTCGTCCTGCGCCACGCGGAACATGATGTTGAGCACGCCCTCCTGCACCTCGTTGAGCTCCATGAGGCGCGAGAGCAGCAGCGGGCCCATGTCCTGCACGGTCGTGCGGATGGGATGGCCCTGCTGGCCGAAGATGTCCCAGAAGACGACGGGCGAGGCGTGGTTCTCGTAGTCCTCGAGGCCGATCTCCTCGGCGCGCTTGAGCAGGAAATCCTTGGGCTCGCCCTTCATGGAGATGCCCGAGAGATCGCCCTTGATGTCGGCGGCGAAGACCGGGACGCCCGCGGCGGAGAAGCCCTCGGCCAGCACCTGCAGCGTGACGGTCTTGCCGGTGCCGGTCGCGCCGGTGATGAGGCCGTGGCGGTTGGAGAGCTTCAGCTCCAGGCATTCCGCCCCGCCGCCCTGCCCGGCATCGCTCTGGCCGATGAAGATCAGCCCTTCCTCAAGCTTGGTCGCAGCGCTGGTCATGCCGTCTCTCCCACCCGTGCCGCGCGGAATTGGTCGGTCGATTCGCTTGGCCGCGCGCCGCTCCACCCTGATTGCACGGCCATTTTGGCAATGCAACGCAGGCCGGCGATGTAACTGTTTGAAGCCCGAGCGCTAATGCACGGAGGTCACTGCGCGGTGGGCTTGATGGGCTTCGAGAAGGCCTCGAAGAAAGCCTCGAGAAGCATTTTGCCGCCCTTTGCGGCTTCCCGGCTGCTGACGCCGGCGTCGAGCGTGGCGCCCTGGGTGAAGACGAGGCGCTGCGACTGCCCCTTGCTGACGGCATGGGGGAGCGTGCTGGCGTCCGCCTGCAGACCGATGTTCCAGCCGGGACGCGCGCCCGGGCTCATGTGCTGGACCTTGACCAGAACCCAGAGGGCGTTGGTCGGATCGAAGCCGGCATCGCGCGCCTTCTGCTTGTTCGTCGCGTCGTTATCAGTGGTCTTGAGAGCGACGAAGTGCACCTTGGCGGTCTTTGCGAGCGTGGCGGCTTCCTTGTCGATCGAGGCGCAGAGCTCCTTCGTCCAGGCTTCGGCGGCCACGGGCATACAGTAGAGGAGCACGCCCGTGACGAGGTCGAGAGTGCGGGGGGCGGCAGGCTGGTCCTGGGCCGATGCCGTGCCGCTCGCGAGCAGGCCGAGCGCCGCTGCCAAGCCCATGACTGGTCTGCGTAGGCTCGCCATGTACAACCCATCGCCGTTGGGGTTTCCAGGTTCGCCATCATTCAGGGATTCTCGGCACGGGGAAAGCGCTCGGTCCCCACACGGTTACGTCGAGGTTATGGATGCACGCCGGCTTTCAGCGGGTGCGCATGTCGGCGAGGGCTTGGCCGAGCGCATCGGCGAGATCGCGCCGCTCGTCGTCCGTGAGGAAGCTGCCGACGGCATAGTGCCGTCCGTGCGAGCGCAGATACAGGCGGTTGGCGCCATCCTCCCGCTCGGCGAGATGCGGGCGCGCCCAGTAGGGGTTGAGCGCGATCTCCTCGCGGCGCCCGCTGGGATGGACGCGCGTCAGCTTGAGGTCGTCCGGCGTGATCTCGACCACTTCGAGGCGGCGCCCGGCACGGTAATTGAGCTTGAAGGCGCCATAGATGAGCAGAGCATCGAGGCCGAAGTAGCCCATGACCGGCCATGCGCCGATGGCCAGGAAGCTCATGCCGGCAATGAAGCTGACGATGCCGACGAAGCTCATGAGGATCAGGAAGCCGCGCGGCGAAAGCGAGCGGTGCGGCCTCAGCTCGGCGCGGAAGCCCTGTTCGTCCGACGCCTGGTTACCGTATGTCCGCCCCTCTTGCATCCGGGGGGGATTCTCGTCCATCACCACGCGGTTACCGCTCACAATCGTTGCGCACTCTGCGATCAGGACAGTAATCCAGCATGGGCCGCACTGCAAAGCCGTCGGTTGCCAAATCCGCGGTGCAAAAGCCGTCCTCAGGTAAGAAACCCGACGGAGACGGGACGCGTTCCCTGCCGCGCCGGCGGGCTGGGCGCGTCGATGACGCGACGGTTGCCGAGATCTTCCGGCGCTTTGCCGCGGCCAATCCCCATCCCGAGGGCGAGCTCGAGCATACGAATGCCTTCACGCTGCTGGTGGCCGTCGTGCTCTCGGCGCAGGCGACGGATGCGGGCGTGAACAAGGCGACGCGGGCGCTGTTCAGGGCTGCCGATACGCCCGAGAAGATGGCGGCGCTCGGTGAGGATCGCGTGCGCGACTACATCAAGACCATCGGGCTCTACCGCAACAAGGCGAAGAACGTGATCGCGCTGAGCGAGCAGCTCATTGCGCATCACGGCGGCGAGGTACCGCATGATCGCGAGGCGCTCGAAAGCCTGCCGGGCGTCGGACGCAAGACGGCGAACGTCGTGCTCAACATCGCCTTCGGCGAGCCGACCATGGCCGTCGATACGCATGTCTTTCGTGTCTCGAACCGTCTCGGCATCGCGCCCGGCAAAACGCCGCTCGCAGTCGAGGAAGGGCTCATGAAGCGCATCCCGCCGGAGTACCTCCAGCACGCGCACCACTGGCTCATCCTGCATGGGCGCTACATATGCAAGGCGCAGCGGCCGCGGTGCGAGGACTGCATCATCAGCGATCTCTGCACGGCGCCGGACCGCATTCTCCCTGTGACGCCGTCGGCGGTGAGTTGACGATGGCAATTCCGGCACGTCCCGTTGTTCGTGGTCCCGCTGATGCACCGACATCGGTCGTGATCCAGGCGCTCGATGCAGTGGAGGCAGGCGAGCGACCGCTCGTCGTCGATGAAAGCTCGGGCCAACTCGTGGCTCATCTGCACGCGCGCGGTGGCGAGCCGCAGGTCTGGCGCCGCTTTGCTGGGCGCGGAGATACGGCAGCGCCATGGCCTCAGGTGGAGAGCGCGACATCGGCCTTCGTGCGGCTCGGCAAGGATCGTCGAGCACTCGCCATGGCGCTGCACGCCGCGGCGAGCGTGGTCGCGCCGGGCGGTGCGATCGTGTTGTTCGGTGCGAATGCGGAGGGTGTGAAATCCGCCGGCAAAGCGCTGGAGGAGATTGCCAAGGATGTGATCACCGTCGATACGCGGCGGCATTCGCGCGTGTTTGCCGGGCGTCGTCGAGTGGAGATCGCGGGCCTGCGCACGACGCTCGAATCCTGGCGCGAGGTGCATGAAATCACGTTGAATGGACGTGCGCGGCCCTGGGTCAGCTATCCCGGCGTGTTCGCGGGCGGCGCGCTCGATCCCGGCACGGCGCTGCTGCTCGCGCATCTACCGCCGTTCGCTCCCGATGCAGCCGTGCTCGATATGGCCTGCGGTAACGGTATCATCGGTGCGGCCGTGCGCGAGCAGTTTCCCGAAGCTGCCGTCGATCTCGTGGACAACGATGCTGTTGCGATCGTTGCGGCGCGCGAGAACGTGCCGGGCGTAAGCATCATCTGCGGTGATGGCCTCGCCGCCGCGCCGCGCGCCCGCTACGATGTCATTCTCTCGAACCCGCCGATCCACGACGGCGTCGCCGAAAATTTCGCCTTCCTTCAGGGATTGATCGCGGATGCGCCCGCGCGGCTGAAGCCCGGCGGCGTTTTACAGGTCGTGATCCAGAGCCGCATCCGCGCCGTCCTGCCCTGGTTCGAGTCGGCGTTCAAGGAAGCGGCCATCGTCGCACAGGATCGTCGCTTTCAGATCATTCGTGGCATCGCCGGGAGCGTCGTCCGGCCTAACCGTCGAGGCGCACGCTGATGCCGGCGGCAGCCATGTGCTGCTTGGCCTGGCCGATCGTGTACGTGCCGAAATGGAAGATCGAGGCGGCCAGCACGGCACTCGCGTGACCGTACTTCACGCCATTGACGAGATGATCGAGGTCGCCGACACCGCCCGAGGCAATTACCGGCACACTCACGGCATCGGAAACCGCGCGCGTGAGCGCAATGTCGAAGCCGGCCTTCGTGCCGTCGCGGTCCATGGAGGTCAGCAGGATCTCGCCGGCGCCGAGTGCGACGACCTCGCGCGCATACTCGATGGCATCGATGCCGGTCGGCTTGCGCCCGCCGTGTGTGAAAATCTCCCAGCGATCGGCCTCGCCCGCGCCTGAGACCTTCTTCGCATCGATCGCGACGACAATGCATTGCGCGCCGAACTTGTCGGCACCCTCGCCGACGAAGGCGCGACGGTTCACGGCAGCCGTGTTGATCGACACCTTGTCGGCGCCTGCCGTGAGCAGACGACGGATGTCGTCGACCGTGCGCACGCCGCCGCCGACCGTGAGCGGCATGAAGCAGCGCTCGGCCGTGCGCTCGACGATGTCGAAGATGGTCTCGCGGTTGTCGGAGCTCGCCGTGATGTCGAGGAAGCAGAGCTCGTCGGCGCCGGCCGCGTCGTAGGCTGCCGCGGCCTCAACGGGGTCGCCGGCATCGATCAGGTCGACGAAGTTCACGCCCTTGACGACGCGGCCGTCCTTGACGTCGAGGCAGGGAATGATGCGGGTTTTGAGCATGGCGAACTCTTACAGTTGGCTCCCGCGGGCATAGTGGAAGGCGAAGCACTTCTTCCCAGCCGCCGGCGGACTTAGGCTAATGCAGCTTATCCGGTGGTACGCCGCTGTCGCGTTCGCCCCGCGTCGCCTCGGCATCGTCACCGTCCTCGTCCGCGTCGGCACCGCCGCCGGGCACGACGTACGTCTCCGACATCCAGCGCGCAAGGTCGATGTCCGCGCACCGCTTTGAGCAGAAGGGGCGGAAGGCCGGATCGATGGGCGAGCCGCAGATCGGACAGCGGCCGCCTTTTGGCGCACGTTCGCTCATTCGGCCTCGCGCTCGCCCGCCTTGAGCCAGTTGAAGTGGAGCGGGAAATGCTCGCCTGCCAGCAGCGCCGTCACCTCGGTCAGCGGCAGGCCGACGACATTCGTGTAGGAGCCGACGATCTTCTGCACGAAGCAGCCAGCAAGGCCCTGAATGGCGTAGCCGCCCGCCTTGCCGCGCCACTCGCGCGAGGCGATGTAGCTCTGTATGTCCTCCGCCGAGAGCCGCCGGAAGCGCACGCGCGTATCGACGACTTTCAACCGTACGCGATCATCGGGCGTGATCAGGCAGAGGCCGGTCAGCACGCGATGCGCGCGCCCCGATAGGAGCTTCAGGCAGGCCAGCGCTTCGTCGATGTCCCTGGGCTTGACCAGAATGCGCCGGCCGACGGCAACCACAGTGTCGGCGGCCAGGATATGCGCGTCGGCGAGATCGGCATCGTTGGCAATGAGATCGCGCGCGGCCTCGGCCTTGGCGCGGGCCAGCCGCGTGACCAGCGAGCGCGGCATCTCGCCTTTGTGGGGTGTCTCGTCGATCGAGGCTGGCCGCAGCGCATCGGGCTCGATGCCGACCTGCGAGAGCAGCATGAGCCGGCGCGGGCTCGCGCTCGCGAGCACGAGGCGCGGCCTCAGATCCGCGCGCCGGCCTTGCGGCTTGTTGCGGGCATGCTGGCGGCGCAGCGTCTCGCGCTGGGGAGCGAGCGTGCCGCCGAGCAATGAGAAGAGCCCTGATTTCGTCGTCGCCATCGTCAGGAGAATCCGCGTTTCCCGCACACCATGGCCACGGCGGACCGGCGAAATCAAGCGCGGGCGTGGTCGCGCCTTCGGCGCGAGCGCTTACTTCCCCTTCTCCCCGTGCTTACGGGGAGAAGGTTGGGATGAGGGGCGGCAGCAAGCACTGGTGTCGGCGTATGCCGCCGCCCCTCACGTCGTGCTGAAAGCACGCCTCTGGCGTGGCCCTCTCCCCGCAAGGGCGGGGAGAGGGGACTATTTCAGCGCCCGGATATCCGCGCGAAGAGCCGCATCCAGCCGCCGGCAGCAGCGGCGCTCGGCTGCGGCAGGCGATAGATCACCTGCGCGGCCTCGCGCTCGAGCCGCCACGTCGTGCAGTCGATCTCGTGCCCGCGCGCGATGCTCTGCGTGCGCATCCGTCCATTGGCCGTGAAGCCGAGCTTGGTCAGAATGCGCGCCGAGGCGGGATTGTCGATGAAATTGGCCGAGGTGAGAGCATCGAGATGGCCGGTCGTGAAGGCGTACGTCACTACCGCGCGCGAAGCTTCGGTGGCGAAGCCCTTGCCCCAATAGTCCTGGCCGAGCCAGAAGCCGAGCTCTCCGACGCGCGAGCGATGACAGAAATAGCCGACGCCGCCGATGAGCTCGCCTTGGTGCTCGACGGCAAAACGCACCTCGCCACGTGCCTGCCGCAGCCAGCGCCGGCATTGCCAAATGTATAGGGGGTGCGGGATGTCGCTGGTCATGCGGGCGACAGCAAGATCGCCCGCGAGACCAACAAAGCGGCTCGCATCACCGAGCCGGAAGGGCCGGAGCGTCAATCGAGCGGTATTGAGCACGGGCGTCTGCGCCATGGCCGAACCGCTGGAAAAATCCGCTACTCTGCGGCCTCGACCTTCTCCGGGCGAACGGAGATGTAAATCCGCTTGTTCCGCTTGGTCGCAAACTCGACGGTGCCATCGACGACGGCGAAGATCGTATGGTCCGTACCCATGCCGACGCCGGTGCCGGGATGCCACTTCGTGCCGCGCTGGCGGCAGATGATGTTGCCCGAGATGACGCGCTCGCCGCCGAACTTCTTGACGCCGAGCCGCCGGCCGGCGGTATCGCGGCCGTTGCGGGAAGAGCCGCCCGCCTTTTTCTGTGCCATGACTTAGGTCTCCTCGCGTTAATGCGCCGATCGCGTTCTGAGCTCCGCCGGGGCGGAGGCCGCGCTCAGGCGCCGATGATCTCGGTTATCTTGACGGTGGTCAGGTCCTGACGATGGCCGCGCTTGCGGCGCGAGTTTTTGCGCCGGCGCTTCTTGAAGGCGATGACCTTTGGCCCACGCGTCTGCTCGACGACCTCCGCCTTGACCAGGGCACCCGAGACGAGGGGGGCGCCTATCTTCGGGCTATCGCCGCCGAGCATGAGAACTTCGCCGAATTCGATCTTGGCACCGGGCTCGCCCGCGAGCTTCTCGACGGTCAGGACGTCGTCGGCTGCCACGCGGTACTGCTTGCCGCCGGTCTTGATGACTGCGTACATCGTTGACTTCCTTGTGTTATCCGCGTCCTTCGGCGGATCCGGCGGTGGCCGGATCGCTTAGGCGCCCGGCGTACATCCCGGCGGGGACGTGCAGGCAGGCCTCGAACAGCGCATGAGCACGGTGGCCGGATGGCCCCGCGCGAAGCCAGTCTTATGTTGGAGGCGGCTCGCAGTGTCAACTTAAAGGTGGCTTTAGCAGGGTTCAGAGGATCTTCCGGTAGACGATGAAGCCGGTGCTATCGGCAACTTTGTCGTAGAGGAGGCGGGCCGTCGCGTTCGTCTCGTGGGTCAGCCAGTAGACGCGGGCATTGCCGCCCTTTCGGGCGCGATCATAGAACTCGAGAAGCAGTGCACGACCAACGCCTTTGCCGCGAGCGTCCTCACTCGTGAAGAGGTCATTCAGATAGCAATTCGGCTCAATCGAAATCGTGCTGCGGTGAAAGAGATAGTGTGCGAGCCCGAGCAGGCGCCCCTCCTGCTCCGCAACGAGTGCGTGCATAGGCTCGTAATGATCGAAGAAGCGCTGCCAAGTCGCGCGCGTGATCTCCGGCGCCAATGCGGTGGGACCCGAGCGCCCGTAGAAGGCATTGTAGCCATCCCAGAGCGGCAGCCATTGCTCGTAGTCATCCGGCCTGACGGAACGAACGATCAGCTCAGCCATTTGCGGCCTCGTACTCGTGATGGCAAGGCCAGACCGCGTGCGCCTCAACGCGTCGGGACGGGATGCTCGCCGCGGTAGTCGTAGAAGCCGCGCTGGGTCTTGCGGCCGAGCCACCCTGCCTCGACGTACTTCACGAGGAGCGGGCACGGACGGTACTTCGTGTCGGCGAGCCCTTCATACAGGACCTGCATGACCGAAAGACAAGTATCGAGACCGATGAAGTCGGCAAGCTCAAGCGGGCCCATGGGGTGGTTCGCACCGAGCCGCATGGCCTTGTCGATGGCCTCGACGCCGCCGACGCCCTCGTAGAGCGTGTAGATGGCCTCGTTGATCATCGGCAGCAGGATACGATTGACGATGAAGGCCGGGAAGTCCTCGGATACTGCGATCGTCTTGCCGAGGCTTTCGGCGAAGTGGCGGGCGCGCGAGAAGGTCTCATCCTCGGTGGCGATGCCGCGGATGAGCTCGACGAGCTGCATCACCGGCACCGGGTTCATGAAGTGCATCCCGATAAATCGCTCGGGACGGTCCGTCGCCGCGCCGAGGCGCGTGATCGAGATCGAGGACGTATTGCTCGCGAGCATCGCGTCCTTCTTGAGGTGCTGACAAAGCTCCGCGAAGATCTTGCGCTTGACGCTCTCGTCCTCGGTCGCCGCCTCGACGACGAGGTCAGCGTCGCCCAGATCCTTGAAGTTCGGCGCGAAGCCGATGCGCTTCAGGGCGGCTTTCATGTCACCTTCGGTGACGAGGCCGCGGGTCACTTGGCGCGTCATGTTGCGCTCGATCGTGCCGAGGGCCTTGTCGAGAGCTTCCTTCTTGAGGTCGTTGAGGACGACATCGTAGCCCGCGAGCGCGATCACATGAGCAATTCCGTTGCCCATCTGGCCGGCGCCGATAATGCCGACCTTCTTGACGAAGGTGACGGGCGGCGTGGCGGTAGCCTTTTTTGTCTTCACGGCAGTGTCCATAGCGCCCGTTCCTTCGCGTGTCAGATCATCGGCCGGATTTGGCGAGCTCGGCTTCGAGCTCCGGCAGCAACTGGAAGAGGTCACCGACGAGGCCGTAGTCGGCGACCTGGAAGATCGGTGCTTCCGCGTCCTTGTTGATCGCGACGATGATCTTGCTGTCCTTCATGCCGGCGAGATGCTGGATGGCACCCGAGATGCCGACGGCGATGTAGAGTTCCGGTGCCACGACCTTGCCGGTCTGGCCGACCTGGAAGTCGTTCGGCACGAAACCGGCGTCCACCGCGGCGCGCGAGGCGCCCATGGCCGCGCCGAGCTTGTCGGCGACCGGCTCGATGTACTTCTTGAAGTTCTCGCCCGACTGCATGCCACGCCCACCCGAGATGACGATGCGCGCAGACGCGAGCTCCGGCCGATCGGACTTCGAGAGCTCCGCTTTGTCGAAAGACGAGATGCCGGCGGCGCCAGGCGCTGCGATCTTCTCGACCGGGGCCGAGCCACTTGCACCCACGGCCTGGAAGGACGCGGTCCGCACTGTGATGACCTTCTTGGCTTCGCCCGATTGCACGGTCTGGATCGCATTGCCGGCGTAGATCGGCCGCTCGAACGTGTCGGCGGAAATGACCTTGGTGACATCCGAGAGCTGCATGACGTCGAGCATGGCGGCGACGCGCGGCAGCACGTTCTTGCCGGAGGCAGTCGCCGGCGCGAGAACGGCGTCATAGCTCGCCATGAGCGGCACGATCAGCGCCGTCATTTCCTCGGCAAGCTGATTGGCGAACTGCGGCGCATCCGCGACGAGGACTTTCGCCACACCATCGAGCTTCGCGGCGGCTTCGGCTGCGGCGCCGCAATTGCTGCCCGCGATGAGCACATGGACATCGCCGCCGAGTGCCTTTGCGGCACTCATGGCCTTGGCGTTCGCGCTTCCGAGCGCGCTGTTGTTGTGATCGGCTACGAGAAGAACAGCCATCAGATTACCCCCGCCTCATCTTTGAGCTTCGCGACCAGCTCGGCGACGCTGCCGACTTTGACGCCGGCCTTGCGGCCTGCGGGCTCGGTCGTCTTCAGCACCTTGAGGCGCGGCGTTACGTCGACGCCGAAGTCAGCGGGCTTCTTGGTATCGAGCGGCTTCTTCTTCGCCTTCATGATGTTCGGAAGCGAGGCGTAGCGCGGCTCGTTGAGACGCAGGTCAGTCGTCACGATGGCCGGCATGTTGAGCTTGATGGTCTCGAGGCCGCCATCGACCTCGCGCGTGACCATGAGCGCGCCGCTGTCGATCACCAGCTTCGAGGCGAACGTGCCCTGCGGCCAGCCGAGCAGCGCCGCGAGCATCTGGCCAGTCTGGTTGCAATCATCGTCGATGGCCTGCTTGCCGAGAATGACGAGGCCGGGCTTCTCGGCTTCGACAATGCCCTTGAGGAGCTTTGCGACGGCCAGCGGCTCGACAGTCTCATCGCCAGTCTCGACCAGAATGCCGCGATCGGCACCCATGGCGAGCGCGGTGCGGATGGTCTCCTGCGCCTTGGCCGGACCAACGGACACGGCGACGATCTCGGTGACGGCACCCTTTTCCTTGAGGCGGATCGCTTCTTCGACCGCGATCTCGTCGAATGGGTTCATCGACATCTTGACGTTGGCGAGCTCCACGCCCGAACCGTCAGCCTTGACCCTGATCTTGACGTTGTAGTCGACGACCCGCTTAACGGGCACCAGCACTTTCATTGATAACGCGCTCCCCAGACCTCAGGAAAATCGGCTTTCAATCAACGACGCGGAGGTAGGCACCAGCCAGTCGCGCCGAGCCAATTGCGCGAAGGATAAGTGCGGGTACCGCCTGTCGGCCGAGCGGCCAGCGAATGTCCGCACAAAGCCGTGATTTCGGCCTCTCGCAGATGCGAAATAAGACTAGGCGGTGTCAATTTACAAGTCAATCGTGCGACAGTTTGTCGTGTAATTAGGCAGAACCTGCCATGCGTTGCGCGGATGCCGCACTGCGTCCGTGCAGCCGCGTGAACATTGCGTGCCAATGTGGCCGCCGCCTAGAGTTCGTCGGCTCCGGGACATCCCTGAGCTAACGATTTACCCTTACTCCAAGGAGCATGGCATGGCCGGCGCGTCGGCGGCAGATCACGGCAGCGGACGGCAGTCCGAAATGGGAGCCCTTGGCGACGTGCTCGTGCTGGACCTGACGCAAATGCTGGCTGGTCCGTTCGTTACCATGATGCTCGCCGACCAGGGCGCGCGCGTCGTCAAGATCGAGCCGCCGGGTGGCGATACGACCCGCCTTTTCGGTCCCTTCGCGCCAGGGCAGGTGGGCGTACCGGACGGCGGCTATGGCGGCTACTTCGGCTCAACGAACCGCAATAAGGAATCGATCGTTCTCGACCTCAAGTCGGAGGGTGGCCGCGAGGTGCTGAAGCGCCTCGTCACCAAAGCCGACATTCTGGTCGAAAATTTCCGCGCCGGGGTCATGGAGCGCTTGGGTCTTGGCTACGAGACGCTCATCGAGATCAACCCGCGTCTCGTCTACGGCACCATCCGCGGATTTGGTGATCCGCGCTCGGGCCGCAGTCCTTATGCCGAGTGGCCGGCCTACGACATCGTCGCGCAGGCCATGGGCGGCATCATCGCGATCACGTCGCCAACACCGGGCGGCCCGCCGACAAAAATAGGTCCTGGCGTCGGCGATCTTATTCCGGCCATGCAGTGCGCCTTCGGCATTCTAGCGGCGCTGCATCGTGCGCGCGCAACGGGGCGCGGCCAGTTTGTCGATGTCGCCATGGTCGATGGTGTGCTCGCTGCGTGCGAGCGGCCCGTGTTTCAGTATTCCTATGATGGTAAGTCACCAGGCCCCGAAGGAAACAGCCATCCGCTGCTCTGCCCGTACGGCCTCTTTCCGGCGAAGGACGGCTGGGTGGCCATCGGCTGTCCGCACGACGAGTTCTGGCGCCTGCTCGTCAAGACGATCGGCAGGCCGGAGTTTGCAGAAGATGCGCGCTATCGGCTGACGCGTGATCGTCTCGACAGGCGCGCCGAAGTCGAAGGGCTCGTGACGGACTGGACATCCGCGCGCACGAAGGCCGAGATCACGGAAGTGCTCGGCGGCAAGATTCCGTTCGGTCCAGTACGTAGTTTCGACGAGATCTTCGATGACCCGCATATCGCCGCGCGCGGGATGCTGGCGGAAGTCGAGCTGCCAGGCGTGAATGACCGCACATTCAAGGTAGCGGGGACCGCGGTGAAGCTCTCCGAGACGCCCGGCGGTGTTCGCACGCGCGCACCCTTGACGGGCGAGCACACGGAAAAGGTGCTCGCCGAGTTCGGCTTCAGTGAAGCAGAGATTGCGAAGCTCAATTCGTCGCGTGCGAAGAAGTGAGCGTCAGGTCGATCGCGCTCGTGGATGCGCGAGATCATAGACCTTGAGCAGACGTTCGCGATCGACCTCGGTGTAGACCTGCGTCGTCGAGAGCGAGGCGTGGCCGAGCAACTCTTGGATCTGCCTCAGGTCCGCGCCTGCCGAGAGCAGATGCGTCGCGAAAGAGTGGCGTAGCGCGTGCGGCGTCGCCGTCTCGGGAAGGCCGAGCGCGCCGCGCAGGCGCTCCATCAGCAACTGAATGATGCGCGGCGAGAGTGGCCCGCCTTTCGAGCCGCGGAAGATGGGCTCGTCCTTCTCTAGCGTGAAGGGACAGAGTTCGAGATATCGCACGACAGCCTGCTGGATGGCCGGCAGGATCGGGACTAGGCGCTCCTTGCCGCCCTTGCCTGTAATGCGCAGAGCCTCGCGTCCCGGTACCGGCGCGTTCGCGAGCGTGAGACCGAGCGCCTCGGAAATGCGCAAACCCGCTCCATAGAGCAGCAACAGCACGGCGAGATCGCGCGCACGCACCCAGTCGAGATCGGCGGCCATATCGGGTTGGACGACATCGGCGGCCTTGGTGACGGTGAGCGGCCGCGGCAGTCCGCGCGCGACCTTGGGCGTGCCGACTTTGAGGATCGCGTGGTTCTTGAGGTCCTGGCTTGCCTCGAGCCAGCGGAAGAACTGGCGGAAGGACGACATGCTGCGCGCGAGCGAGCGGTTCTCGACGCCGAGGCGGCGGCGATTGGCTAAGAAGGCGCGGAAGCTCGCCGGTTCCAGGCGGCGGATATCTGCGAGGGACGGAGCGCGGCCGAGACGTTGCGCGAGCCAGTCGCAGAGCTGGCGCCAATCGCGCTCGTAGGCCTCGATCGTGTTTGTGCTGGCGGCGCGCGCCATCAGGTGTTCGCGCCAGCGCGTGAGCGCCGCGTCGAGATCATCGGCAACGGGAAGCTCGCCGCTATCCTGCATGGCTCTAGCGCTCGGCTGCTTCGGTTAACAAAATCTTAAGGCGTTTCAGCGGAGAAAAGTTGATCCCATCCCCGTAAGATTTTGTCGGGCGCCACATTTTTGCCAATTGCCGCGCGACCTTGCTCATCGGGGACGGACGACGTATGTTGCGCCGCGATAACAGTGTCCCCGCGCGGCCTCACTAAGCCGAGTAGGCTGCCGCGTGCGCCGCCAGATTGTCTCGCGGCATCCAAATGGTTCACCGAATGTCTGTCGACCAGCTCGATCCTGCCCGCCTTGGGCGCCTTCACGGCGTCGCCGATGGCGCGCGCGTCGTGGTGGCGATGTCGGGCGGCGTGGATAGCTCGGTCGCTGCGGCGCTCGCCAAGGCGGCCGGGTACGATGTCGTCGGCATTACGCTGCAGCTTTACGACCATGGGGCCGCGACCGGACGCAAGGGCGCCTGCTGCGCCGGCCAGGACATCCACGATGCCCGCCGCGTCGCCGAGCATCTCGGCATCGCGCACTACGTGCTGGACTACGAGCGCCAGTTCCGCGAGGCCGTGATCGCGCCCTTCGCGGAGAGCTATCTCGCCGGCGAGACGCCGATCCCCTGTGTTTCATGTAATCAGAACATCAAGTTCTCGGGTCTGCTTGACACAGCGCGTGAGATCGGTGCGCAGGCGCTCATCACGGGTCATTACGTCGACTGGCGTGATGTGCGCGGCTCGCCGGCACTCTATCGGCCGGTCGATCTCAGTCGCGACCAGAGCTATTTCCTCTTCGCGACTACGCGCGAGGAGCTTGCGTTCCTGCGGTTTCCTCTCGGCGCGCTGCACAAGGTGCAAGTGCGCGATCTGGCGCGCACGCTCGCGCTGCCGGTCGCCGAAAAGGCCGACAGCCAGGACATTTGCTTCGTGCCGAGCGGCCGTTACAGCGATCTCATCGAACGGCTCAAGCCAGAGGCTGCGACGCCGGGTAACATCGTTCATGTCGATGGACGCATTCTCGGCCGGCACGAGGGTATCTTCGGCTTCACCGTCGGCCAGCGGCGCGGTCTCGGCGTCACCGGGCGCGAGCCGCTCTATGTGGTCCAGCTCGACTCCGCTCGGGCAGAGGTTGTGGTAGGCCCGCGAGACAGCTTGCGTGTGCGCACGATTGTGCTTAAAGACGTCAACTGGCTTGGTGACGAGCCTGTGGATGGTGGGGGCACCGTGCGCGAACCTGTTCATGTGCGTGTGCGGTCGTCTCAAAATCCGCTCTCTGCGCACCTCTCCCTCAGAGGGCGCGCCGCTGCGGTTGTTCTGGACGACGGAGAATTCGGGGTGGCTCCGGGGCAGGCGTGCGTCTTCTATTCTTCCGAACCAACAGCGCGCGTGCTCGGTGGCGGCTGGATAGCTGCGACGTCGGCTGACGTGAATGATGCAAATTTCGGTGCTGCTCTGCGCGCGACGGAGCCCCGCGGAGGGGCACGTGTGTCGGTGGCGGTTGGCCCCGGAGAATGAATGAGCGGGCAACTAGCCCGCATTTGAGTGCATTGACGAGGATGAACGTCGATGTTGCGTTCGGATGATCGGCAAGGAATGTCGGGAATGCAGAATAGTACGGCGGGACGCGCAACTGCGGCGCAAATGGACGAGGCTGCTATCAGGACAGCCTATCGGCGCTGGGCACCTGTCTACGACAATACGTTTGGCCGTTTTACGACGGAGGGTCGCCGGCACGCCGTCGAGTTCATCAACCAGCGCCACGGCAAGGTGCTCGAGGTGGGCGTCGGCACGGGCCTCTCGCTTCCCGACTACGGCCGGCACCTGCAGATCGTCGGCATCGATCTCTCACCGGAGATGCTCGACAAGGCTCGCGAGAAGGTCGCCGAGGAGGGCCTGAGCAATGTCGCCGGCCTTCACGAGATGGATGCCAGCGAGCTGACGTTCCCGACGGGCTCGTTCGACACCGTCGTTGCCATGTACGTCATGACCGTCGTTCCGGAGCCCGAGAAGGTCATGCGCGAGCTTGCGCGCGTGTGCAAGGTCGGCGGCGAAGCGATCCTGGTGAACCACTTCAGCCAGGAAGAGGGTGTGCGCGGCTGGGTCGAGCGCCGCATGGCGCCGTTCGCCGACAAGCTCGGCTGGCATCCCGTATTCGACGTCGACCGCGTCATGGTTTGCGATAACCTGAAGCTCGTCGGCCGTCGCGCTCTGAGGCCGTGGGGTCTTTTCACGATGCTGCGCTTTGAGAAGATTCGCGAAGTCGTGCAGGTCGCCGCCGAATAGGGCGCTGCCCAAACTCAAAAAAAGACGGGGGTTCGGGGGTGTCCGTCGCGTCGAAGGCGCGCGCCTTCGGCACGATGCGGGGTGTGGGGGTCATGTCGGAGACATGCCTCTGGCATGATAGCCCCACTCGCGCCGAAGGCGCGAAGTGTTCTGGATTCGGCGGTGCGCTTCTATTGACAGTTCCGACGGGGCGTCCTTATACGAGGGCGCCGGTCAGTCGGTCGTGGCGGGATAGCTCAGGTGGTTAGAGCGAAGGTCTCATAATCCTTAGGTCGGCGGTTCAAGTCCGCCTCCCGCTACCATCACTACAGTCCCTCCAGTGCGTGCTCCGGGCTTTGTGTCAACCGGACCCTAATGTGGCCCCAATGGCCCGTTAACCCGAAGTCATCGCGCCGTTGCATCGATTCCTTCCCGTGCGTGAGCGCCGTTTTCTCCGCCGACGGAGCCCGATGGGTCATGCCCGAGCCCCACTTCTCGACGCTGAGCGATGACCTGCCGCGCACACTGCGCCGAGCGCGTGACGAGCGCGATGCCCGCGAGCGCGAGGCGAATGGGGAACGTGTTCCACCGTCGCTCAAGACTGCGCTGACGGCGGTTTCCGATAGCGAAGCGCCGCCTGTGGCGGAGCTCGCCGCGCGCGGCACTGCCGGAGAGGGCGTGACCGTTACGCGGCTTAACGTTCCATTTGCGAACCTCGTCGCTTTCTTCATGAAAGCCGTGTTCGCGGCGCTACCGGCGCTGATCTTGCTCATGGTCGTGCTGTGGACGATCGGCGAAGTGCTGCAGCGCTACTTCCCGTGGCTTCTCAAAATGCGGATCCTCATTCAGTTCCCTGGCTGATTGCGCGCTTATCCGCGCGATCGGCACAATTATCTGTGAGGGAACGCCAACTCTACCTTGTGGTTTGCCCAGTAGGGTCAACAAACTCGAGGAGACAGCCAATGAACAAAGCTGCAATCGCCGCACTGATGCTCGCGCTTGGCGTGAGCCCCGCCTTCGCTCAGACAGGTGTGCCTGCAAACGAGAAAACGCCGGCGGGCCAGGAGACCTCACGCGCTGATTGCGTGAGCAACTTCCAGGCTGCGGATGCCAATAGGGACGGCACGCTGAGCGTGGCCGAGGCTGAGAACGCCAAGCAGGTCATTCCGACAAACCTCGCCATGCAGGGCCCAATCACTCAGGCCGAATTCCTGACGGCCTGTACGGCCAATGTGCCGAAGGGCGGCTAAACCGCATCGACATATCGACGTGAAGCACCTCGTCTCAACGCAACGTCGTTGAGGCGAGGCGCCTCTATGCCTATAGGGGAAACCCCTGCGACAGAAGTGAAATTGACGTTCGTTGCTGTCTATCAGTAGGTACTGCGGCATTCAGGAGGCATCAGGGTTAGCTGCAATTGACGCTCACACCACGCGTAGCCACGTGCACTCACGTGTAAAGCGTTGTTCGATGGAGGCGTAGATGCGTAGACTTGCAGTATCTGTGGTGCTGATTGGCGTCTGTTTATGCCCAGCATTCGTTCAGGCACAAACACCCAAGAACGAAGTTCTCCCAGCGGGGGAAGCAAATTCACGTGCCGATTGTCTGGTTCAATTCCGATATGCCGATAAGAACGGCGATGGTGTGCTCAACTCGGCTGAAGCCGAGAATGCGCGGAGGGTCATCCCGACGGACCTCGCGCTTCGAGGGCCGATCAGTCAGACGGAGTTCATGGACGCATGTACCGCCCTCATCGAAAAGGGCGGCTGAGCCGAAGCTCCATACAGAGCAATTGCAAGCTCGCTTCAGGCAGCCGCGCTATCTGAAGCGAGCTTTTCATTGTGACCGGTGCAGGACGCGCCCGGCGACGGCATCGAGCTTTGCGACCAGCTCGGGATCGCGCGCCGTGGGCGGTGTGATGATGGCCGTCTCGAGCGCGCGGTCCGAGCCGATGGGGCAGGCCGGATGCTCGCGCGGAAACGTGCGGCAAAGGCGCGTGATGATGCGCTGAGACTTGCTGACGTTGTCAGTGAGCACCTTGATGATCTCGGTGATGTCGACCTCGCGATAATCCGCGTGCCAGCAGTCGTAGTCGGTGACCATGGCGAGCGTCGCGTAGCAGATCTCGGCTTCGCGGGCGAGCTTGGCCTCCGGCATGTTCGTCATGCCGATGACATCGCAACCCCATGAGCGATACAGGTTGGATTCAGCGCGCGTCGAAAACTGAGGGCCTTCCATGGCGATGTATGTTCCGCCACGCGTGATGGCGATACCTTCGGCGCGCGCGGCTTTCTCGATCTCATCGGCGAGCGCCGGACTCACGGGATCGGCGACCGAGACGTGCGCGACACAGCCCGTGCCGAAGAAGGATTTCTCGCGCGCGAATGTGCGATCGATGAACTGGTCGACGAGCACAAAATGCCCCGGTGGATATTCTTCCTTGAGCGAGCCGCAGGCCGAGAGTGAGACGAGGTCGGTGACGCCCGCGCGCTTCAGGCAATCGATGTTGGCGCGGTAATTTATCTCGGTCGGCGGTACGCGATGGCCGCGTCCGTGCCGTGGCAGGAAGCGGATTGGCAAGCCGTCCACCTCGGCGAAGAGGATGGCGTCAGAGGCGACGCCCCACGGGCTCGCGATAAGCTCCCAGTGCGGGTTCTTGAAATCGGGCAGATCGTAATGCCCGCTGCCGCCGATGAAGCCGAGTACAGTTTTTGCCATCGTGTCTCTTCTCGTCGTCGATCGCCAAAAAAGAATGCGGCGGCCCGAGAGCCGCCGCATCATTCGAAAGCATTGCAGCAGGTTGAGGGCCCTGCCGGGACCCTATGCTATTTGCAGAGCGTCGCGAAAGCTTTGCATTCCGAGCCGAGCCCGCCCTTGCCGCACTTGAAGCGAACCTTGCTCACCTTGTAGCCCGGTGCCGCGCCGATCTTCTGGCCACTAGCCATGAAGCTTGCCCAGCTGCCCCAATCCGTAGCCTGGAGGATGGCCTCCCAAGCCTGGAACTTCGCGCCATCTTCGGTCGTGTTAGTGCCTTGGGCGCCCTTGTTGACGCACTGGGCTGAAGCCGCCGATGCCATGCCGAGCGAAAGCGCAGCAGCCATTGCCGCCGCGGCGATCCCACAACGAATTGTGCGCATATCCGATTTCCCCTGTCAGAGTGATCGGGTCGCTCCTTCATGCAGCCTCTCAGCGCCCGATTCGGGAATTATAGCGGGCTGCAGGCCGGATCGCAGGTGCACGCGCGCAACAGCGGGCCTGTCATCAGAGTGTGAAGCCGCCATCGACAAGCAAAGCCTGGCCGGTCGTGAACGCGGCTTCGTCGCTCGCGAGATAGACCGCCATGTTGGCGATTTCCTCCGCGGTGCCGAGCCGCCCCATGGGCTGGCGGTCGATGAAAATCTGGCGAATTTCCTGCTGTGGCCTGCCGAGTGCCTGCGCTTGCGCGGCAATGCGCGTATCGAGCGAGGGCGACTGCACCGTGCCGGGGCAGATGGCATTGCAGCGTACGCCCTTGCGGATGAAGTCGGCGGCGACGGATTTCGTGAGCCCGATGACCGCGGCCTTGGTCGCACCGTAGACATAGCGGTTGATTACGCCGCGCGGCGATCCAGCGGCCGATGCGATGTTCACGATCGAGCCGCCGCCATTGGCGAGCATGGCCGGCAGGAATGCCGAGATCGTGCGGTGCATGGATTTCACATTGAGGTCGAAGGAAAAATCCCAGTCGCCCTCCGAGCATTCGAGCACCGTACCATGAGCGACGAAACCCGCCGCGTTGAAGAGGATATCGACAGCGCCGATCTCCTTGGCGAGCGCATTGACGGCAGCGGTGTCGCGCACGTCGAGCCGGTGCGTCGCGGCAATGCCCTCGCGCTTCAGCGTCGCGAGCGCGGACTCGTCGATATCGCTCGCGATCACGCGAGCACCTTCGCGCGCAAAGGCTAATGCTGTGGCGCGGCCGATGCCCGCTCCTGAAGCTGTGCAAAAGGCAGTCTTACCGTTCAAGCGCCCGGTCATGTCGTTCTCCCTAGATGGTGTGTTTTGCGGTCGGCTTGTTGTTGCGACAAGCTTAGAGCTAGAACGCGCGCGGCGAAACTGCCTGTCCGACCGCCGTCCGCTTAGTGTGATGATCGAGAAATTCGCCAGCTCTCGGGGCTCGGCATCGAGCGAATTTCTCGATCTGAATCACACTAGCAAGTTTATGATTCTAGTGTCCCTTTTGATTCCGAAGTTCGCTTGGAACGCCAGTATCGAGGTGAGGCGAACTTCGGAATCGGGACACTAGCGGATGTTCTCGCCGGGATAGACGCCCCAGAGCTTGGTCTGCTCGACATACCCGCGATAATCGCCAACCGAGACGTTGCACCAGCGGCCGTCGCATCGCCGGATGCCGCAGATGACGCCCGGCTCAAGCAGCGCGACCTGGCGGGCGGACGTCGACTCCTCATCGAAGAGCGGCACCGGCTTCGCAGGTCCGCTGTTGCGCGCCTCACCCGTGGTCCAGGCCATGATCACGGCAGTGCGCCGCGCCGACAGCAGGGCGTGCGCAACCCAGCCGACGCTGCCGTCCTGGTCGCGCACTTGGCGCCAGTTCTCATACTCTTCGAGCACCTCGACAGGGAGGCCGACGCGATTGAACACCCAAAGGATCTTGTGATCGGTCCCGGGGCCTTGACGGACCTGCACGCGGTCGGATTTGAGGCTGACGAAGCGTGGGAGCGGCAAGCCGGTCGCCCCGACGCCGAGCGGCTGCGGTGTTTGCGCGATCAGAGGCGTGGCCAACATCGCGCTGAGGAGGAGCGCCAGTGCAGAGGCTAGAATGCGGAGGCGCCTTTCTGCGCTGTGCCGGAACGGAATGATCGCCAATCTTCTCCCTCGCCTTTCCGGTCTTGCTCGACTGGCCTGTCGGCACCGGAGGCCGGTGCCTATGCGATTCTCGTCAGGGGTGCGACGCCGCTCGTGAGCGCTGCTTGTAACATATTCGATAATTCGGCCGGATCAGTGTCTGCCGGCTGAACGATCGCGGGTTGCGGTCCGGGCCGCTGGCGGGTACCACTCTGCCGACATAGCCCCGTCGCGACTTATCCGGCGCTCCGGGCGTGCATGTGTTCATACAGCTCAGGGTTGCCCGTGGCCGGTAATAGTCTCCCATCGACCATCATGTCCATGCTCGTACCCGTGCACCGGGACGGCTGGAAATTTCTGGCCATCGGCGTGGCGCTGGCGCTCCTGTTCCTCATGGTATGGCCGCCGCTCGGCTGGCTGCTCGTCGGCATCTCGATCTGGATCGCCTACTTCTTCCGCGATCCCGATCGCGTCACGCCGCTGCGCGAGGGGCTCGTCATCGCGCCGGCTGATGGCCGTATTTCGGCAATCGAACGCGTCGTGCCGCCGCCGGAACTCGGCTTCGGCATCGGCGAGCGCCAGCGCATCTCGATCTTCCTCTCGGTCTTCGACGTGCACATCAACCGCGCGCCGGTTGCAGGCCGCATTAGCCGCTCGGTGTATGTGCCGGGCGCCTTCGTCAATGCCGCCCTCGACAAGGCCAGCGTCGACAACGAGCGCCGCGCCCTCGTTATAACGACCGGGAGTGGCGAGGAGATCGGCGTCGTCCAGATCGCGGGCCTGATCGCGCGCCGCATCGTCACGTTCAAGGACGAGGGCGACATGGTCGGTGTCGGCGAGCGCTTCGGTCTTATCCGCTTCGGCAGTCGCGCGGATGTCTATCTGCCCGAGGGAAAGACCGCGCTCGTCGCCGTCGGTCAGCGCGCCATCGCTGGTGAGACCGTGCTCGCGGACCTGACATCCGGCGAGGCCGAGCGTGAGGCGCGGCTCGGGTGAGCGCGCTCGCGCCCCTGGCGCGAGTGCAACAGATCCCCTCTCCCCGCTCTTGCGGGGAGAGGGTTAGGGTGAGGGGCGGCGGCACACTCCAACGCAGTGCAAGCTCCCGCCCCTCATCCTAACCTTCTCCCCGTATAGGACGGGGAGAAGGGACAGCGGTGCGCTCGCGTCGAACTCCAAGTCAATAAAATACGGTTGTTCGGGGGTGTCCCCCGAGCGGGGTGAGGGGCGGCAGCCCCTCTCGCGAAGCGACCCTCGCCGCCCCGGTGTTAAGACAACGCCGCGTAGATCATCGTGAAGCCGGCGAGCACCATCATGGCTTCGAGAATGCCGGCGTAGTGCCGCGCGTCCAGACGCTGGACGATCGCCTTGGCGAACCACGAGCCGACCATGAGCGAGGCGCCGACGATGAGCCCGCGCGCGATCGTCTCCCAGGGCAGCACGCCGTACGTGCGGAAGACGAGCGATTTGACGAAGCTGACCGCGCCCGAGCCGACCGCCTCGGTTGAAATGTACGCGCCCTTGGTGAGGCCGTAGGCGAGGAAGAAGGGCGTGTTGAGCGGCCCCGTCGAGGCGACGAGCCCGGTCAGAAAGCCGATTACCGCGCCGACGAGCGCGAGGCCCCAGAGGTTCACGGAGAAGCCGCGTCTCATGAGCCAGCGGCGCACCGGGACGACGGCAATGAGAAAGATGCCGAGCCCGACCTCGACCATCCGGGCATCGAGGGCGATGAGCGTGCGTGCGCCGAGGGCCGCTGCCGGAATGGCCGTCGCGCAGTAGGCGGCATTGGCCCGCCAGTCCACTTCACGCCACCAGATGGCGACGCGCATCCAGTTCGCGAGCACGCTCGCGATGGCCATGATCGGAACGGCCTCCTTGGGGCCGAAGCTGAAGACGAGCACCGGCATCATGAGGATCGAGGCGCCGAATCCGACCACGCCACCGATGACGCCGCCGATGAGCCCGAGCACGAGAATAAGCAGCCAGATCATGCAGGGCTCGGCAAGGGAGGGCGCGGCGCGCGGAGCGGCGCAACGCGTTTGTGGGCTGGAGATCAGCGGCGGATGCCACGTGGGGTGACACAAGGCTACGCCGAGTCCGCTGACCGGGTCCAGAACTCGATCGCTGGCCTAGCGCTTGTCACTCTCAGCGAGGCGCCGCTCAATCAAGAGCGAATAGCGCGACATGCCGAAGCAGAAGATCCAGAACACCAGCCCCGCGAAGACATAGCCGGTCATGCCTGTCGAAGGGGAAAACCAGTTTGCGTCGGTCTGGTTGAGCTGCACGATGCCGAGGAGATCGAAGATGCCGATGATGAGAACGAGACTCGTGTCCTTGAAGAGACCGATAAAGGTATTGACGATGCCCGGAATAACGAGCTTCAGCGCCTGGGGCAGAACGATGAGGCCCATCTTCTGCGCGTAGGTGAGGCCGAGCGCGTCGGCGGCCTCGAACTGCCCGCGCGGGATGGCCTGCAGACCGCCGCGAATGACTTCAGCCAGATAGGCCGCCGAGAACAGCGCCACCATGATCAGTGCGCGCATGAGCTTGTCGATGGTCATGCCCTCGGGCAGGAAGAGCGGCAGCATCACCGAGGCCATGAAGAGCACGGTGATCAGCGGCACGCCGCGCACGATCTCGATGAAGCCCACGGAAACCCAGCGGACGATCGGCATGCGCGATCGCCGGCCAAATGCGAGCAGGATGCCGAGCGGGAAAGCGCCTGCGATGCCGACGCTGGCGACGACGAGCGTCACGAGCAGTCCGCCCCAAAGCTCCGTCGGTACATAGGGAAGGCCGAAGTATCCACCGACGAGCAGCAGGAATGCCGCTACGGGGAAGAAGACGAGCATGTAGATCGTGTTGAACAACTTGCCCGGAATGCGCGGGATCATCAGCGGCACCAGGCCAATGATGGCGAGCACGTACGTGAGGTCGACGCGCCAGCGCTGCGGCTCCGGATAACGGCCGTACATGAACTGGCTGAACTTCGCCTTGATGAACGGCCAGCAGGCGCCTGCGCCCGGCCACGTGCAGTCCTTCCCGCTGGTGCCGTCCCACGTCGCGTTCGCAAAGGCCCAGTGCGCGACGGCATTGACGACGGTCCAGATGATCCAGATGCCGATGACCGTGAGGATCGCGTTCATCGGGCTCGAGAAGAGGTTCTTGCGTAGCCAGCCGACCACGCCGACTTCGCTGCGTGGCGGGCGCAAATCTGCAGTCGTGCTCGTCATGGCAGGCGTCCCTTATCTCTCGACGAGCGCAATGTGCTTGTTGAACCAGTTCATGAATGCCGACATGATGAGGCTGATCGTCAGGAACACGAGCATCGTCAGCAAGATCACTTCGACGGCCTGACCCGTCTGGTTCAGAACCGTTCCGGTGAACACGCTGACGAAATCCGGATAGCCGATGGCCACGGCGAGCGAGGAGTTCTTCGCGAGGTTCAGGTATTGGCTGGTCAGCGGCGGGATGATGATGCGCAGCGCTTGCGGGATAACCACGAGGCGCATGGTGAGGCCGCTCGAAAGCCCAAGGGCGTTGGCGGCTTCGCGCTGGCCGCGCGGCACGCCCGCGATGCCGGCGCGCACGATCTCGGCAATGAAGCTCGCGGTGTACGTGGAGAGCCCGACGACTAGGGCCATGAGCTCCGGTTGAATGGGGATGCCACCTTGGAAATTGAAGCCGCGCAGAACCGGATACTCCCAGCCCAGCGGCTGGCCGAGTGCGATATAGACGGCGCCCGGCAGCAGCAGAATGAGGGCGAGCGTCGTCCAGAGCACAGGGAAGCGCTCACCGGTCGCGAGCTGGCGGCGCCGCGCCCACATGTAAACGCCAATCGAAGCCACAATGCCCATCGCGAAGGCGATGAGGACGGCGCCAAACCCCTGCTCGGGCACTGGCGCGGGAATATAGAGGCCGCGCACATTGAGCGTGGCGCCGGCCGGCAGAACAATGCTCTGGCGCGGGCCAGGCAAGTTTTTCAGCACGGCGAAGTACCAGAAGAAGAGCTGCAGCAGCAGCGGCAGGTTGCGCAGCGTCTCGACATAGGCGCCGCACAGACGCGCGATCAGCCAGTTCGAGGAGAGGCGCCCGATGCCAATGATGAAGCCGAGCAGAGTTGCGAACACGACGCCGAGCGCAGCGACGAGCAGCGTATTGAAGAGTCCGGCCCAGAAGGCCTGTCCGTAGGTTGACTGGTTGTTGTACGTGATCAGCGACTGCGAGATGTCGAAGCCCGAGGTCCGGTTCCAGAAGCCGAAGCCCGAGGCGATGTTCTGTCGGGCGAGATTTTCGGCGACGTTGTGGGCGATGGCCCAGAAACCGGCAACGAGACCGACGACGAGGAGTATCTGGTAGACAGCCTGGCGGAACTCGGGCCGGTAGAGGAGACTAGGCTTAGCGGGAGGAACAAGTGGGCCCGGACCTTGCCTGTTCGTCGTTGCTGTCATGGCCGCTGCGATCCTCGCCGATCGGAAAGACTAGGTGCGTGCGGCATGGCGGCCGCACGCACCTGCGCGTTGGACGACGCGTCAGCGGATCGGCGGGGCGTACTGCAGGCCGCCCTTGGTCCAAAGGCTGTTCTGGCCACGGGCGATATTGATGCGCGAGCCGGAGCCTACGTTCTTCTCGAAGATTTCGCCGTAGTTCCCGACCTGCTTGATGGCCTGGTAGGCCCAGTCGGCGCTGAGGCCGATACCCTTGCCGAACTCACCTTCCTTGCCGAGGATGCGGCGGATGTCGGGATTCGCGGAGCTGGTCATCTGGTCGACGTTGGCCTTGGTGATGCCGGCCTCTTCCGCGTTGAGCAGCGCGAAGTGCACCCACCTCACGATCGTGAACCACTGGCTGTCGCCCTGGCGTACGGACGGACCGAGAGGCTCCTTCGAGATGATCTCGGGCAGCACGATATGCTCATCCGGCTGCTGCATCTGCAGGCGCTGCGCATAGAGGCCCGAGGCGTCCGTCGTGTAGACGTCGCAGCGACCGGCCTGATAGGCCTGCAGGATCTCGTCGGCCTTCTCGAAGACGACCGGCTTGTAGTCGAGCTTGTTCAGACGGAAGTAGTCGGCGAGATTGAGTTCCGTCGTGGTACCGGTCTGCACGCAGACGGTGGCGCCGCCGAGTTCGGTCGCGCTCTTCACGCCGAGCGACTTCTTCACCATCAGGCCCTGGCCATCGTAGTAGTTCGTGCCGACGAAGCTCAGGCCCAGCGAGCTGTCGCGGCCGAGCGTCCAGGTCGTATTGCGGTTGAGCACGTCGATCTCGCCGGATTGCAGCGCGGTGAAGCGCTCCTTGGCGGTCGTCGGGACGAAGCGCACTTTTGTTGCATCGCCGAGCACGGCGGCAGCAATGGCGCGACAGTAGTCGACATCGAGGCCGGTCCAGTTGCCCTTGTCGTCGGGGGCCGAGAAGCCGGCGAGGCCGACGTTGACGCCGCACGAAAGCGTGCCCTGCTTTTTCACTTTGTCGAGTGTCTGGGCGCTGGCCATGCCGGCAGTGCCGAGCGCGACTGCGGCGGCCGTTGCGAATAGCTTGGTCGCTCGTTTCATGAAGTTTCCCTTTTCCATTTTGGTAGTGCCTTCTGATCTGCCGGGCCTCCGGCTAAGCCTGCCGGACGCTGGCACGGACACGATGCGGGGGTGCCGCATCAGTGGTTGAGAATCTGACTAAGGAAGTGCTTCGTACGATCGGACTTCGGATTGCTGAAGAACTCGTCCGGCGGCGCCATTTCGACGATCTCGCCGCGATCCATGAAGATGACGCGATCGGCCACCGACCGCGCAAAGGCCATCTCGTGCGTGACGCACATCATGGTCATGCCGGAGTTCGCGAGCTCGATCATGACGTCGAGCACCTCCTTGATCATCTCGGGATCGAGGGCGGACGTCGGCTCGTCGAAGAGCATGATGTTCGGGTTCATGCATAGCGCGCGGGCAATGGCGACGCGCTGCTGCTGGCCGCCGGAGAGCTGGCCGGGATACTTGAGCGCCTGCTCCGGAATCTTGACGCGCTCGAGATACATGCGTGCCGTCTTCTCGGCTTCCGCCCGGGACATTTTCTTCACCCAAATGGGTGCAAGGCAGAGGTTGTCGAGGATGGTGAGGTGCGGGAAGAGGTTGAAGGACTGGAAGACCATGCCGACTTCGGCGCGGATCTTGTCGATGTTCCTGAGATCGTTGGTGAGCTCGATGCCGTCAACGACGATCTGTCCCTGCTGATGCTCTTCGAGCCGATTGATGCAGCGGATCAGAGTGGACTTGCCGGAGCCCGAGGGGCCGCAGATGACGATCCTCTCGCCTTCTTTGACCGTGAGGTTGATGTCCTTCAGGACATGAAACTCACCGTACCACTTGTGCACCCCATTCAGCAGAATTCCGCCAGACGCGCCATGAGTACGACGTGCCTGTTGCCGGCTGGTGTCAGCCATGGCTACTCCCTACGCCACGTGTTTGCCCCGGATCGGCCGTTGAACGGATTGCCGTCCGGTTTCTCTACCCTGATCGAAGTATGACGGAAGATTGGCAATGAGGCAACGCTGCCACCATGCTTGCAATTCTGGCACGAGTGCCTGCGCATGAGGCGCCACCAGTGCTGATCTTCTAGTCGTTGGCAGAACTATGCAGATCTGGGCATGTATAGGATGACCAGCGCGCCCGCGATTGCGATGCCCGCGCCGATCTGTCCCAGCGATCCGGCACGCGGCCTTCGACACCCCAAAGCCACGCGAGCGATGCCGCGATATAGATCCCGCCGTACACCGCGTAGGCGCGGCCCGCGAAGTCGATATCCGCGCGCGTCAGCAACCAGCCGAATAGTATGAGGCAGAGAATCCCGGGTGCCACCCACCACATCGGGGCGCCGTTTCGCGTGACCGCCCACAGGGCGAAGCAGTCGGCGATCTCGGTGGCCGCTGCTGCCACATAAATGACAAGAGTTTTCAAGGTAAGTGGCCTCAAAAATCCTGCTGCATCAGGGTGTTCGTGAATCGTTAACTATGTGTTGCCGGTACGCAACGATATGGCCATCCTACGCCACCATAGAGCCACAAAGTCCCGACACCGTCATGCTGACCACTCGCTGAATCACACTGTCCCAGCGCTCGAGCGTGAGCTTGTCGGGGCGTCCGGTATAGGCGGGCGGGAGGACGTACTGATGGTGTTCGTGACGCGCTGATTTCGGAATGCGCTCGCGCGTCGGCGCGAGAACAACATTTGTACACGTGTGCGGATTGGTTGCGAGCGCCCGCGAGGTGCGTTGCCATTAAGGGCAGCGCCGTGCTGGCGGAAAGGTCGACGTTGTCTCTCAGGCAGACGTTCTGTTGTCGGGTAAAGGCATGGCTGGGCGCCGCGGCGCTCGCCCTTGTCCTGCTGGCGCTGCCGTCCGCCATGTTAGCGCGGGCAAATGAGCCGCGTGTGACATTCGTCAGTCCCGATGCCGCACTCGAGCAGGGCATCAACGCCTATCGCGGCGGCTATGTCGAGTTTGCCATTCCGGCTTTGCGCTATGCAGCCGAGCAAAACGAGTTCCTTGCGCAGTATCTGCTCGCCGCTATTCTCGCCGACAACTCGGGCGCCCACACCAATCACGGCGAAGCTTTCCGTCTGCTGCGCCAGATCGTTTTCAACAACGCCAATGTCGATCCCGACGACGATCCGCGGGCGCCCTACGTCTCGAAGGCGCTGCTGTCGTTCGGCGAGTATCTGAACCGCGGCGTGCCCGAGCTGAACATGGCCGCTAATCCAGCCATGGCGCTGCGCTATATCGAGCACGCGGCTAAGTTCTTCGGCAATCGCGATGCGCAGTTCACGCTGGCGAAGATGCTCATCGCCGGAGAAGGTGGCCGCAAGGATGTCGGACTTGCGCTCCACTTCCTCTCGACGCTGGTGCAGGGAGGGCATGCCGGCGCGCAGGCCTTCCTGGCCGACCAGTATTGGCGCGGGCAGATCGTCGACAAGGATGATGCACGTGCCCTGGCTCTCGCCGAGCTGGCCGTTCGGGGCGCGGCACCGACGGACCATCTTTGGGTCGACGATATCTACCAGAACATCTACTGCGGCATGAACGAGCCGCGCCGCAAAGAGGCGCGCCCGCTTGTCCAGCGCTGGGGGCAGTTCTTCGACTTCGGCCGCGCTTTCCGTAGACCGGACCAGGACCGTGTCGACATCGTCCCGACGCGTACGTGCGCGGACGGCAAACCCATCCCGCTCCTCGACGATCTCCGCGGGCCCGGCAGCCTGCAATTGCCGCCGGGAGGCGAGCTGACGGCGAGTCCCGCGCAACCCAGCGTCGACCAGAAGAGCGTCCGCGACGTCGGCGCGAAGGGTCGCTGACGGCGCTTCCTACACCCGAAGTTCCACCCACGCCGGAACATGGTCCGAGGGTTTCTCCCAGCCGCGCGTGAAACGGTCGATGCCGGCCGCGTTCAGGCGATCGGCGGCTTGCGGCGACAGCAGCAGGTGGTCGATTCGAATGCCATCGTCCTTCTGCCAGGCGCCGGCTTGGTAATCCCAGAACGTGTAGACGCCCGCGCCTGGATGGCAGGTGCGGACAGCGTCCGTCAGCCCGAGTCCGGCCAGGCGGCGAAAGGCGGTCCGCGTCTCGGGTTGAAAGAGCGCGTCCCCCGTCCAGGCTTCGGGTCGGCGCGCATCGGCCGGCATCGGGATCACATTGTAGTCGCCGGCGAGCACCAGGGGCTCCTCGAGGGTAAGCCGCCCGCGCACGTAGGACTCGAATGCCGCCATCCACGCGAGCTTGTACGAGAATTTCTCCGTCCCGATAGGATTGCCGTTGGGGAGGTACAGGCAACCGACGCGGCAAATGCCGGCATCGCCCGTCACCAGCGCCTCGATGTACCGCGACTGCCCCGTGTCGGGCTCGCCGGGAAAGCCCATGACCACATCCTCGATCGGTAGCTTCGACAGGATCGCCACGCCGTTGAAGCCCTTCTGGCCGTGAACCGCGCACTGATAGCCGGCCTCGGCAAGACGGTCGGCCGGAAAGCCCTCCGTCACGCTCTTGATCTCCTGGAGGCAGGCGACATCGGGCTCTGTCTCGCGGAGCCAGGTCAGCAGGCTCTCGATGCGAGCCTTGACGCCGTTGATGTTCCAGGTCGCGATGCGCATGTCCTCTCTTGCCCCCCGCGTGGTCCGCTGAACTCCAAAAGGAGGGCGACCGCCGACGTAACCTTCCGTTTACCGTGCGCACCTAAGATGGCGGTCTGCCCAAGATCAAGATAAGGCGTGGCCGTTCAGGTTTTCGACGATCGACATCGAGGCCGCACGTGACAATTTCTTACTACGGCGATGAAGCTCACGCACCCACTCAGCCGTCGAGGATCTTGATCTTCCTGATGGTGGCTAATGCCGTCGTCGCCATGACGGTCCTGTTCGCGTGGACCGCCGTCTCGCTCTACATCGTCGAGCCCATTGCCTGGGCCACCTGGATGCCCGTGCGCCGCGGCACGACGTTCGAAGACCTATTCGACTATCCCTTCGTGATGCTCTGGTTCATGCCGGCCGCGGGCATCGTCGGTGCCTGGCTCGCCCAGAAGTTCGGCCACCGCGCGCTCGCGCTCACCTGCGTGGTCCTGCCGCTCACGCTGCTCAGCCTGATCTTTGGCTGGTTCTATCTGGCTCCCCCGGCTTACCTCTGATCATCCCGCCCCTGGTCGCCGAGGCCTATGCAGTAGGCGGGGACGACGTTTGGCCGTTGCCATGGCTCAAATGCTTCCCTCAGGATCGTTCTCCTACTAGGTTGCCCCCGACCAAACACACCGCGACCGGGAAACGACCCTAGATGCCGCCTGCCCCTGCCCCTCTTGTCGAGGTCGAGCCGCCGCTCGGCCCGTTTTCGTCCACGTATCGGCAGGGTCGCCCGCAGCTCGTTTGGACACGGCTCGTCGCCGACCTCGAGACGCCCGTCTCGGCCATGCTCAAGCTCGCCGATGGCCGGCCGCTGAGCTTTCTTCTCGAATCCGTCGAGGGCGGCGAGGTACGCGGCCGCTACTCGATCATCGGCATCGAGCCGGACACCGTTTGGCGCGCCTTCGGCGACCGTGCCGAGATCAACAGCTCGCCGCGCGAGGCGCCGGATAAGTTCGAGGCCGAAGCCGTGCCGACGCTTGCCTCATTGCGGGCGCTCCTCGAGCGCTCGCGCATCGAGACGCCTCTGGGCCTGCCGCCCATGGCCGCTGGTGTCTTCGGCTATTTCGGTTACGACAATGTGCGGCTCGTCGAGCGTCTGCCGAACGTGCCGCCCGATAAACTGGGCGTGCCGGATGCGATTCTGGTGCGCCCGACGGTCATGGTCATCTTCGATGCCGTGAAAGACGAGATGACGCTTGTCACGCCGGTCTACCCGCAGAAGGGCGAGGACCCCACGAAGGCTTACGAGGCCGCACGCAGTCGCCTTGCCAATGTCGTTGCCGGCCTCGATGCTCCACTCCCGCATCATGCGTTGACGGGCTTCGATCCGCTCGAAGCGCCGGAGCCCGTTTCAAATACGACGCCGGCCGAGTACAGGGCCATGGTCGGGCGCTGCAAAGAATACATCGCCGCCGGCGATGCCTTCCAGATCGTCGTGTCGCAGCGCTTTTCAGCGCCATTCACGCTGCCGCCCTTCGCGCTCTATCGCGCGCTCAGGCGCACCAATCCCTCGCCTTTCCTCTTTCATCTGGACTTCGGCGACTTCGCGCTCGTCGGCTCGTCGCCGGAGATCCTCGTGCGCGTGCGCGATGGCCGCGTGACCCTTCGCCCGCTCGCCGGCACGCGTCCGCGCGGCACAACACCGGAGGCGGACGCGGCGCTAGAGCGTGAGCTCGTCAGCGATCCCAAGGAACGGGCCGAGCATCTCATGCTGCTGGATCTCGGGCGCAATGACGTCGGTCGTGTCGCGAAGATCGGTTCGGTCTCCGTTGCTTCGAGCTTCGACATCGAGCGCTACAGCCAGGTCATGCATCTTTCCTCGACCGTGCACGGCGAGCTCGATCCCAAACACGACGCGATCGCTGCGCTGATGGCCGGTTTCCCGGCCGGCACGCTCTCGGGCGCGCCGAAAGTTCGCGCCATGGAGATCATCGACGAGTTGGAGAAGGAAAAGCGTGGACCCTATGCGGGCTGCGTCGGCTACTTCGCGGCCGACGGTAACATGGATACGTGCATTGTGCTGCGCACCGCGATCGTCAAGGATGGGCGCATGTACGTCCAGGCCGGCGCCGGCGTCGTCGCCGACAGCAATCCCGAGGCCGAGCAGATGGAATGCGTCTACAAAGCCCGCGCTCTTTTCCGAGCGGCCGACGAAGCTGTGCGCTTTGCCGAAGCCAGGCGACGCGGCAACCGCTGAAGGCGCACGATCTCTTCCCCCCAGAGGACAAGGACAAACGCTCCATGCCCGGTCCGCTCGATGGCATTCGCATCGTCGATCTGACAGCCGTCGTGTCTGGACCCTTTGCGACGCTGCACCTTGCCGACATGGGCGCCGTCGTCACGAAGATCGAGCCGCCAGAAGGCGACATCATGCGCAATCCCGGCACGCCGCCGACCAAGGGCATGGGGCCGATCTTCCTCGCCGCGAACCGCAACAAGAAGTCCGTCTGCCTCGACCTCAAGCGACCCGAGGCCGTCGAGGTGGTGAAGCGTCTCGCCGCCAGCGCCGATGTCTTCGTGCATAACAACCGCCCGCAAGCCATCGAGCGGCTCGGTCTCGGCTATGACGACATCCGCGCCGTCAATCCTTCGATCATTTATGCTTACTGCCTCGGCTACAAGCGTTCGGGGCCTTATGGCGCCAAGCCCGCCTACGACGATCTCGTGCAGGGTGCGAGTGGAGCGGCGATGCTCAGTGCGCGCGCTTCAGGCGGCGAGCCGCGCTTCCTGCCGAGCCTGATCGTCGACAAGACGACCGGCCTCCATCTCGCCATGGGCATACTCGGCGCGCTCGTGCATCGCACGCGCACGGGGCAAGGACAGCTCGTCGAAGTTCCCATGCTGGAGACGATCACGTCCTTCTGGCTCGCCGAGCATCTTTACGATGCAACCTATGAACCTCCGCGCGGCACCATCGGCTACGCGCGCATTTTGAATCCCCATCGTCGGCCAGCACGCACCAAAGACGGCTACGTGTGCATGCTCGCGGTCACCGACCGTCAATGGGAAGCTTTGTGCAACGGCGTGGGGCGCGAAGATCTGAAGAGCGATCCACGCGTGTCGAGTGTCGCGGCGCGCGCCAACCAGCAGCCGCTCGTGCAGCAGATCGTCAACGAGATTGCGCTGACCCGGACCACGGCCGAATGGCTGGCCTTCTGCGATGTCCATGACATTCCGGCCATGCCGGTCAATGACCTCGATGATTTGTTCGAGGATCCGCATCTCAAGGCGACCGATTTTTTCACGACGCGCGAGCATCCGACGGAGGGGAGCGTGCGCACGGTTGCGAGCCCGCTCGGCTTCTCCGAGACTCCGACCGAATTCCGCCACCACGCCGGCTTCCTTGGTGCCGACGGTCCCGAGGTCCTCGGCGCTGTGGGCTACAGCGATGCCGAGATCGCCGATCTCGAGGCGCGCGGTATTCTGAAGGTCGTGCGTTAGAGCTTAAGGTTATAAAGACGGGTGGGTCCGGGAGGGTGTCCCTCGTCGCGCCAAAGGCGCGCCGCAAGAACCGGGAGCGCGAGACCAGTCTCGCTCGCGCCTCCGGCGCGAACAGGGCTGCCGCCCCGTAACCCGCGTCGCGCCGGAGGTGCGCGTCTTCGACACGACGGACACCCCCGGACCCCCGTCTTTTATGATTGAAGGAGTGGCACGCCATGGCAGAGGACGAAAGCTACGTGAGCATCGAGCGCGGGCTCGGACCTGACGGGCGTGTCGCGCTCGTGCGCTTCGATCGTCGCGACAGCATCAACGCGCTTTCGCCATCGGCCATGCGACAACTGCGCGAGGCGGCCCGCTCGTTCGAGGATGACATCGAGACGTCCGTCGTCGTGCTCGCGGGGAATACGCGCGCATTCTCGGCCGGCTTCGATCTCAAGGACAACGAGCGCAAGAGCGTGGTCGATGAGGGATTGGGTGCGCTCAGGCGCTCCATTGCGGTCGGCCCGCGCATGTGCCGCGCGTGGTACGAGATGGAGCAGGTGACGATTGCCGCCATAGAGGGCTTCTGTATTGGCGGCGGCGTGGCGCTGGCCGTCTCGCTCGATTTTCGCGTGGCGGCGCGCGACGCGCATTTCCGCATTCCGGAGATCGACCTCGGCATGAACATGAGTTGGGGGTCCATTCCGCGGCTGCTGCAACTCATGGGACCGGCGCGCACGAAGCAGGCGGTCATGCTGGCCTCCGAGCGCATTTATGCCGAGCAAGCCTATGAGTGGGGCCTCGTCGAGCATCTGGCGGAGGATGGCAGTGCGCTGACTGCGGCAATGGCGCTCGCTGGACGTTTGGCGGCCGAGCCACCACTTCCCGTCAAGATGACCAAGGTCACGGTGAACCGGCTTTCAGGCGCGCTCGACGATCTCGCGAGCCACATGGACCTCGACCAGTTCGTGCTGACGACGGCGAGCGAGGACAGTGCGGAAGGTATTGCCGCATTCCTCGAGCGGCGCCCGGCGCGTTTCCGCGGCCGCTAAGCGGGACGAACGAATGTCGGGCGTGACGAAGATCCTTCTCTATATCGCGATTGCGTATCTGGTGATCATAGCGGTCGCCTATTTCGCGCAGCGCAAGTTCACGTATTTCCCCAATGCGACGCGTGTCACGCCTGCGGCGGCCGGGCTCGAAGGCTTCCGCGAGGTCGAGCTTCCAACGCCCGATGGCGCGCGCCTCATCGCCTGGTATGCGCCTGCTCCTCCCGCCGCGCCGACGATCCTCTACTTCCATGGCAATGGCGGCGGGCTCGCAAACCGCGCTGGGCGCTTTGGGCGCTATCGGGACGCGGGCTTCGGCATTTTCGCAGTGGCATACCGCGGCTACAGCGGCAGCACGGGCAGCCCGACAGAGGCGCACAATATTGCCGATGCGCGCCTCGCCTATGACTATCTCATCAAGCAGGGCCTCAAGCCGTCGGATATCGTCCTCTTCGGCGAGTCGCTTGGTTCAGGCGTCGCCGTACAGACTGCGGCGGCTGTGCCGGTTGCAGGCGTGATCCTCGATGCGCCCTATACGTCCGTCGTGGAGGTCGGGGCCAAGGCCTATCCGATCTTGCCGCTGAACTGGCTGATGGTGGATCGCTACGAGAGCGACAAGTACATTGCCGCGATCAATGCGCCGCTGCTGATCCTGCATGGTACGCGGGACCAAGTGATCCCCATCGAAATGGGACAGCGGATGTACGCGCTTGCACGCGACCCGAAGCGGATCGTCGTGTTCCCCGAGGGGCGCCACGTCAATCTCGACAACTATGGTGCGGTCGACGTCGTGAAGGAATGGATTGGATCACTGAAACGCTGAAGCAGTGTGCTGTTGCCGCCACGGGCTCACATGGAAAGGTAACTTCGCGACAGCCGATGTTGCCGATCGGCCGCAACCGTTGTGTCGTCATAAGCGTATAGGGGCATGGTGGGCCATCGGGGGAGCCGAACATGAACCAGGCAATCAATCAGCTCGTGCAGTTTCTGCAGCAGGGTATTGCTGCGATCTTCCGCTTTGTTCAACTCGTCTGGACGTGGTCGTTCGGCCAGATCGTGCAGATTCTCCAGTCGAACTGGCAGAGTCTGCCGGCGTGGAAGATCGCGATCCTCGCCCTCGTTATTATCGCGATCGTCTACGTCCTCTACAAAGCGGTCATCTCGCTCTGGAGTGCAGCCGAGAAGGTTCTGCTGGCCTTCGTTGCGCTATTGAGCGTTCTCATCACCATGCTCCCGTATATCATCATCGCTGGGCTGATCGCGGCCGGTGGCGGCTGGGTCATTCAGAACGTCAATTTCTGACGTCAGCAATCAGATAACTGGGAGGAGCGTTCGGTGGCGACTGGACGAGAGGAGCTGCGCCGGCGCGGCGCGGTTGTGCGCGAGGAGCTGGGTCTCGAGCGCGCCGAAGGAAGTGAGCCGCTTCCGAATTTCGACGATTTCATCAGCGAGGTGGCGTTCGGCGGCATCTGGGACAGGCCGAACCTCCCGCGGAAGGATCGCGTGCTCTGCACGCTCGCCGTGCTCGGCCTCGGCCCGAATGCGTCGGAACTTCGCCACTACGTGGCTTCGGCACTCGACCTCGACGTGCCGCCGCGCAGCATACTGGAAGTGTTCATCCAGGCAGGGCTCTACGGCGGCTTCATCACCACGGAACGCGCGGCGCGCGTCGCACAAGAAATCTTCGCATCGCGGGGCGTCACGGTGCCCGTCGAGGCGCCGCGCAATGACAGCAATGAAGTGCTCGACCAGCGCGGCCGCCAGATGATGGCCGATCTGCATGGCGATCGCGCGAGCCAGGGCTATGCGGCGCCCGGCAACAACGTGACCGGCGCGCTCTATCCTTCAGCGATCCGCTATGGCTACGGCGAACTCTGGTTCCGGCCCGGCCTCGACCACCGACAGCGGATGCTCGTCGCCATCGCTTCCTTCACGGCCCTGGGGCTCGAAGGCCAACTCAAGAAGTTTGGCGCTTCCGCTCTGAATATCGGTCTCAAGAAGGAGGAGGTCATCGAGGCCATCATACAGACGGGTCCGTACAGCGGTTTTCCCCGCGCTCTCAACGGCCTCGGCTTGCTGAGCGACGCGCTCGCATAGACGTGAAGTTTTTATCTAGTGTGATGATCGAGAAATTCGCCACATCTCGCGGCATGGTGCCGAGCGAATTTCTCGATCTGAATCACACTAGCAAGATGATGATCCTAGTGTCCCTTTTGATTCCGAAGTTCGCTCAAGGCACTAGCGCCGGGGGGGGTGGCGAACTTCGGAATCGGGACACTAGCGCGGGACTTTCCTGAACAAATCGTGCCTTTCGCGCCACACGTTGGCCGCGCAGTGGATGGATGTTGCCCTGACGTTTGGACGTTGCTCCAAAAGTGCTAAGGGGAGCGGGGTTTTTTGGGCTGGGAGGGACAGCATGTCCGCTAAGTCATTCAGCGCGCGCCTCATGCGCGCGACCGCCATCGGCAGCGCGGTTGCGCTCGCCATCACGGCGGCGCCGCTCTGGGCCGCCGAGTTCACCTTCAACGAGAAGACCAATCAGGACATGGCGCGCCGGCTCGACATGCCGGTCTATCTCGCGGTGCCCGCGAGCGCGCGCGCCACGCTGCCGAAGAACATCAATACGACCGATCGCCTGATCGAGTTCAAGCATCCCGACGCCAAGGGCGCGCAGGGTGATGTCGGTCTCCGCCTCGTCGTGGCGAAGCGCTCGGGTTTCGGCTCGCGCATGGCCAAGAGCGGTCTCATCCAGACCGGTGACATCATTCTCACCTTCCGTCCCGAGTGGGGCGGCGGCGGTGCCTATCCGAACATTCAGATGGGTATCAGCCACACCGGCCTCGCCTACGTGAAGGATGGCGTCGCTCGTCAGCTCGATATTCCACTCAATGGCGAATATCTCGGCAGCAACTACGCCGGCAACTTCGACAGCGAGCACTATCGCACGCTCAAGTTCATGCACATCATCCGCCCGCGCGGGCTGACCGACGCGCAGCGCGCCACGATCCTTGCCTGGGCGACGCGCATCAACAGTCAGGCGCGAAAGATCTACCCATCGAAGATCAGCTTCAACGACGACTACAACGCGCCGAAGTACAGCTCGGGGAAGCCGCTCGACTTCGTGCAGCATCTCGCGCGTCTCGGCCTCGGCCAGAACCCCTCAGGCGAGACGAGCATGTACTGCTCGGAGTTCGTCTGGTCGATCATGGCGCTCAGAAACTGCGATCCCGCCAAGACCGGCGATGCCTTCAAGGCCGACCGCATTCCCTCATGCGTCAGCCCGGTCATGGAGCCGCTGCCGGCGACCGGCACGTACATGTCGACACGCACGAGCGGCGCCAAGATCGGCCTTGCCGAGGGACCGCTGATGGTCATCGACGCGCTGAAGCTGCCGGCCGACAAGCGCGATCCTCTGGTGGAGTCGATCTTCGAGGAGAATCCGAAGGCTCTCGCGAAGATGTCGTCGGGCCATCAAACCGTCGCCAAGGAAATGGCGCCGCGCTTCACACCGCTGCAGGGCTACTACAAGAATGCCGCTGCCGGCGGATGGCGGCGCGCGCAGACGCTGGTGGCGAGCACAGCCTTCCGGTCGCAGGTTCCCGAGAACTACTCGCCGACCTCCTACCTCATCAATACCCTGCTGCCGCGCACGAACCGCAACCGCACCATGGACTACGTGGCGACCGTCATGTTCGAGTAAGGTGCGCCGCGCGCCGGCACCCTGTCGGCGCGCGTTCTCCATACTACCTCTGATCGGGAACTTCCCATGCCGGTGCGCCCCTATGTGAGCCGTCGTGCCCTGCTGCTCGGCGGCGCTGCCGTGGTCGCGGGGCCGTTCGCCGTCCTGCGTGCCGGCGACAGCAGCACGATCCCGATCGGCGACATGCACGCCCATCTCTTCTTCGGGATCAGCCGTCAGCCGGCATCCGTTCGGCCGCTCGGCAAGCTCATGGGCGATGGCAATGCAACGCTCGTCTCCTGGTCGCTCGTCGGCGATCAGCCCTGGATCCGCCCGTCGCCGCAGGGGCTGCGCCAGAAGGGTGCACCGACGCCCGGCGCCGCGACGAAGTGGTTCAAGGAAGAACTCGCGCGCGCGCGCAAGCACGCCGAGCAGCAGAAGATCAAGATTGCCACCACGCCGGCGGACCTCGATCGCGCGCTCAACGGCGAGGCGCATGTCGTGCTCTCCGTCGAAGGCGCGAGCTTCCTCGATGACGGCATCGAGGGGCTCAAGATGGCGCACGAACTCGGCGTGCGGCACATCCAGCTCGTGCACTTCGTGCGCAATGACGTCGGCGACTTCCAGACCGAGCCACCGAAGCATGGCGGGCTCACGGACTTCGGCCGCAAAGTCGTCGAGGAGTGCAACCGCCTCGGCATCCTGGTCGATCTCGCGCACTGCACGCGCGCTGCGGTCGATCATGCACTTACGGTCGCGAAGGCGCCACTCGTGTGGTCGCACAGCTCCGTGACGAAGCGCACGCGCGGCGCGGCGATGAAGATCCAGTGGATGTCGCGCCAGCTCGACTTCGATCAGGCCAAAACGATCGCCGAAAGGGGCGGCGTCGTCGGCCTCTGGGGCCTGCGCTCGGATGTCGGGGCGACCGTTGAGGCCTATGGCGATCGGCTGATCGAGATGGCTGGCTGGCTCGGCGATGATCACGTTGGCTTCGGCACGGACATGAATGCGCTCGGGAACTCGCCCGTATCCAGCTACGGGGACCTGCGCCGGGTCGTGCGCCATCTCGAGCGCAAGCTTGCAGCCGATCGCGTGAAGAAGATCGCGATCGGCAACTACGCTCGCGTGTTGCGGCAGGTCATGGAGCAGGCCAAGGCCTGACATATGGCGCTTGCGCGTGGCGGGCGCGCAAGTAAGCTCGCCGCTCGATTGGAATGCGCACGCTGCAGAACGAGCAAGGAGAAAGCGTCATGGCCACGGAAATCGAGGCGATCGAGGGCGTAATCTGGACTTATCTCGACGGGCTCTACGAGGGTGATACGGCAAAGCTCGGCAAGGCTTTCCACGAGGGCAGCCACCTGTATTCCATGCATGAGGGTGGCGTATCGGATCTGCCCCGCGAGAAGTGGTTCGAGATGGTCAAGAGCCGGCCCTCTGCGAAATCGAAGAACTTAAAGCGCACGGACCGGATTGTCTCGATCGATATGGCGGGACCCGAGACGGCTTTCGTGAAGCTCGAGTGCTCCATTCATCCGCGCTACTTCACGGACTACCTCACGCTCCTCAAGCTCAACGGCGGCTGGCGGGTTGTCTCGAAGACGTTCCGTACGGACGTGCGCGAGTAGACGCGGAGCGCATCCCACGAGCGCTCAGCCCGTCCTCTTGGTGCCCGACGTCAAGAGGACGGGACAGGGAATTCTGCCGCCGTACTGTTCTATGGCCTTGGCGCCCGCGTCCATCAAGTCCGCCTCGATCTTCGCTCGCACTTCCGGCGACTGACGGTCGACGATGTAGATCGCCCGGAGTGCGCACTTGCGCAGGAATGCCAGCACATCACTTGGCGACTTTGCAGCGAAGTAGCAGGGAACTTCTTGCACACGCGTATCGTCGAACGTCGCCGCGTCCATCAATGCTGCGCAGACCATCGGGTCGCTCAGCATGTATTGGCTTGGGCCCGTCGGGAGTCCGACCGCGGGATTGGCGTGCTTGAGAACGATGTCGCCGATCATGCCGAAGAACTTGTTCTTGGCGGGACCGCACCAGACCGTGAATGCGTGGCGGCCATCGGGGCGCAGAACGCGGTAGGCTTCTGCAAGCGCCTTGCCCGGTCGGGGAAAATGCAGCATTCCAAATGCGCACACTACGGCGTCGAAGCTCGCATCAGCGTACCGTAGGCTCTCGGCGTCGCCTTGCTCGATGGTGAGTGTCGGAAAGCGGAGGCGCGCATCGGCAATCATGTCGGGTGAGAAATCGACCCCAATGGGCTTGGCGCCGCGGTGCTGAGCCGCCGCGGCGACATATCCAGGCCCGGTTGCAACATCGAGCACCTCAACGCCCGGCCGGATTTCTATCGCATCCAAAATCGCATCGACGGCCTGGCGGGTCATCTGTCCGGCGAGCGTGTCGTAATGTTCCGACAGCTTAACCCACGCGTCCGTCTCGAAATTTGCAAATGCCTTATAGTCGGCCTCGTTAATCGTCATGGACGGCCACTCCCGCGAATAAAAAGATCTCCATCGAAGCTAAATTACCAATAATCCTGCATCTTTTTGCGTATTTGGGCAATCGAATGCCATTAACCCTGCGGCAATCACGCTTCCAAAGACTGCCGAACTGGCGCGGGATTTGCGTGCAAACCATGGTAATCGAACGTGAATTGAATGATTGGCCGCCTTGCCTGTAGCTCATCTACAACAAGGCTCAGCCGATTCGCGGGGACAAAAACCGTATGTGCGGCATCGTTGGAATACTGGGCGAAAGGCCCGTTGCTAATGAACTCGTCGACGCGCTGCGTCGGCTCGAATATCGCGGCTATGATTCGGCTGGTGTCGCGACCGTGGAGAATGGGCACCTTGACCGGCGTCGGGCCGAAGGCAAGCTGCGCAATCTCGCCGAGCGCCTTTCGCGCCAGCCGCTGAAGGGCCGCGCCGGCATTGGCCATACGCGCTGGGCGACCCACGGTGCGCCGAACGAGCAGAACGCCCACCCGCACATGACCGACAAGGTGTCGGTCGTCCACAACGGCATCATCGAGAACTTCCGCGAGATCAAGGAAGCCCTGGCGCGCGATGGCGCGAAGTTCAGCTCCGAGACCGACACCGAGGTCGTTGCTCACCTCATCACCGCGGAAATGCGTCGCGGCGCCGATCCGATCACAGCCACTGGTATCGCGCTGAAGCAGCTTCGCGGCGCATTCGCGCTCGCCATCATCTTCGCGGGCCACGACGATCTCATGATCGGCGCGCGCGAGGGCAGTCCGCTCGCGGTCGGTCACGGCGAGGGCGAGATGTACCTCGGCTCGGATGCCATCGCGCTCGCGCCTTTCACAGATCGGATCACGTATCTGGAAGAAGGCGACTGGGTCATCCTTCACCGCGACGGCGCGGAGTTCCGCGACCGCCATGGCCGCAAGGTCGAGCGCAAGTCGATCACCTCGGCGGCCTCGGGCTTCCTGGTCGACAAGGGCAATCACAAGCACTTCATGCTCAAGGAAATCCATGAGCAGCCGGAAGTGATCTCGCACACGCTCACGAACTACATCGATCTGGTTGCCAGCAAAGTGTCGTTCCCCGACCTCGGCATCGATCTCGCGAAGATCCCGCGCGTGACGATCTCGGCCTGCGGCACGGCCTATCTCGCGGGCCTCACCGCCAAGTACTGGCTCGAGCGCTATGCGCGCGTGCCCGTCGAAATCGATGTGGCTTCGGAAATGCGTTATCGCGAGGCGCCGATGCCCGCCGGTGGCGTTGCGCTCTTCATTTCGCAGTCGGGCGAGACGGCGGACACGCTTGCGACGCTGCGCTACTGCAAGGCACAGGGTCAGCGCATTCTCTCGGTCGTCAATGTGCGCACCTCGACGATCGCGCGCGAGAGCGATGCCGTGCTGCCGACGCTCGCAGGGCCGGAAATCGGCGTTGCCTCGACCAAGGCATTCACGTGTCAGCTTGCCACGCTCGCCTGCTTCGCGCTTGCGATCGGCCGTGCGCGCGGCACGATCACGCCGGAGAAGGAGCGCGAGCTCATCCAGGCTCTGACGGAGGTGCCGCGCCACATGGTCGGCCTCCTGCGCGAAGAGCAGCAGTACGAGGACATGGCGCCGTGGCTGTCCAAGGCGCGTGACGTGCTCTATCTCGGTCGCGGCACGGCCTTCCCGATTGCCATGGAAGGCGCGCTGAAGCTCAAGGAGATCTCCTATATCCACGCCGAGGGTTATGCCGCCGGCGAGATGAAGCACGGTCCAATCGCGCTCATCGACGAGAACGTCCCGGTGGTCGTCGTGGCGCCGGACGACGATCTCTTCGAGAAGACCGTCTCGAACATGCAGGAAGTGGCAGCCCGCGGCGGCCAGATCGTCCTGGTGTCAGATGCAACTTCGGAGAAGGTCGGCTGCCGCGTGGCGACGCATCTGAGCGTGCCGAGCGTACATCCGTTCGTTGCGCCGCTGGTCTATGCCCTTCCCATGCAGCTCATCGCCTATCACACGGCGACTTTCATGGGCACGGATGTCGATCAGCCGCGCAACCTCGCCAAATCCGTCACGGTGGAATAAGCTTGGACAGCGGGGAAAAGGTCACGCCATACAATTGCCGGGGAAATAGATTTGTCTTAACTGAACAAAAGATGCGCGAATCGGACCGGTACGAGGGGGTCCCGGAGAACCGCTATGAGCCCGAGCCTGAACAGGATCGCGCTGTCGTTGGCAGTCACGGCATTATTTGTCGCCGGGGGGACTGGCGGCGCTGAAGCCCAGCGGGTGCCGTCGAAGGCACCTGCGGCCAAGGCGGCACCGGCCGCCAACGATACCGATCGCGCGCTCGATGGCGCCGCCAAGGCACTCGAAGCCGGCAATGCCGATGCCGCGATGACCGCGCTCGACGGCGTTCTTTCCGGCGGCGGTCTTTCCAATCCACACATGGCACGCGCGCTCTATCTGCGCGGCCTTGCCCATCGCGCGAAGGGGCGCCAAGCCCAGGCCATTGCCGATTTCACGAGCGCCGTCTGGCTGAAGGATGGTCTCAACGAGAAGGATCGCACCGCAGCGCTCAATGCGCGGAGCGAGACCTCGCGCGAGGTCGGCGTAGCAGCCCCCGGCGCACAACCGGACGCCGCTGGCTCGGGATCTTCTCAGCGCACACGCGTCGCATCTGGACCGCGGACTTCTGACGACTATCCTTCCGACACAGGCTCGTCTTCTTCTGGCTCGTTCGGATTGCAGGGCCTCGCTTCGTTGTTTTCTTCGTCACCGTCGCCTGCACCGCCACCGCCACCGCCGCCCGCTCGGGAAGCGAGCCCGTCGCCGGCTGCTGGCCCCGCAACATCGAGCTGGCAGAGTTCGACAACTGTTGAATCGACGGAGCGTCGACGCGCCCCCGCGGAGCAGCAGGTGGCCGCTGTCTCCGATGCCCCGCCGCCGCCACCCTCGGCTTCGCCCTCACCACCGCCAGCGCCAGCGAACCGCCCAGCCGCTGATGCGCAGAAATCAGGCGGCGGCCTTGGTTCGTTCTTCACGGGACTTTTCACGGGCGGATCGGGCGTCACATCTGCACCCCAGAACGATGCGGGCGGAAGTTCGCAGTGGCGGCCGCGTACGGATCGCGCACCCGCTGCACCTGAGACTCCTGTCGAACCAAGGGCGAAGGCGGCCGCAGAGACCAGGACGGCCAAGGTGGCCCCACCCAAGGCAGCCAAAGATTCGGCGCCCATCTCCACGAGCGCAGTCGCGAACGGTTCTTACCGGCTCCAGATTGCGACAGTACGCAGCCGCAAGGAAGCCGATGCTCTCGCCGCAAAAGTCCGCCAGGATCATGCAGGAGTGATCGGCAATCGGCGGATCGAAGTTGACGAGACGGTCTTCGGCGGCATGGGAAAGTTCTATCGCGTGCGCCTCGGCCCCTATGCTGACGTGCGTGAGCCGAAGTCGTTCTGCGAGCAGCTTCGCCCGCAGGGCTATGACTGCCTCGTCGTGACGAACTAGAGCCAGAGCATCTCGAACTCTAGGCGTCGTGCTCGCCGGTCACGGCATTGTCTCTGCAGTCTGAGGGGTGCCGGCAGTCTGGTGGTCTCTCACGCTTCCGGCCGTTAGCGCATTGGCACGTCGCCGCGCGCGGCGGAGCGCCATCCGCTCTCGGCGCCGGTCTATCTTGCGCACGATGCCGCGCTGTACCTTTCTGAGCGTCGACGTGCCGGCGGTGAGATATCCGAACGTCCAGCGCTTCAGGTGAAGCATCCACAAAGGGTCGTACAGGAGACTGTGCAGGGGAAGCCCGGCGGCGCGGCCCCATGCGCGATCGAATTCATCTGGCTCAAAGACCTCGAGATCGCTGAAGTCGGACGGTCTCTCGTCGGGGCACCGCTCCTGCGTCTCTTCGAAGTCGATGATCTTTATCTGGTGATTGCGTTGGATGATCAGATTGTGGGGTCGGAAATCGACGAGGGCGTATCCATGATCGAACATGGACTTCGCGGCCAGAAAGGCCTTGCGCAGCGCCGGCACGGGAATGGGTAGCTCGAGACGTCCACCGAGGCGCCTGCGCATATCGGTGTAGTAGGGCATCACGACGTAGTTCTCGCCATACTCTAGGACTTCGGGCACGACGTCGGGACATATACGACCGAGGGCCGAAAGAGCACTGAGTTCACGCCTGAAGTACGCTTCCTTTTCGGGCCGAAAGCGCTTGCGCACGGCCAAGCTGCCGTCTTCGCGGCGGATGATCTCCACAATGGCGCGGCGGCCGTTCCGATCGAGGCGGCGCACAACTTCGCCAGGGAGATCGACAGAGGCCAGCAGGCGCGCCGCGGCGTCGAAGATTTTTTCCCGTGCGTCAGGAAAGAGCAGATCAATGTGGCTCGCGGCTTCCGCGGCATTGTCCGAGGAATGCACCACGTTGCACTTATCCGGCACGGGGAGCGCCTCGTTCGCCCAGTTCCGGATGCGGTCCTTGGAGGCGAAGACGCGCTCATTGTCTGCGCGCGGGTGATGCTCGCCGAGGCGTTTGCCGGGCGTCGCCGGAAAGACGTCCAGTGCGGCAATGGCCACTGCCGGCCGGCCTCCTGACGTCGCCCAGGGGCCACGTCCCCAGTTCCCGCCGCGAATCTCATGCTCGCAGCGCGCCTGATGCGCGCCGGAGAGCACATTGACGGCGAGAATATTGAACCCATCCTCGCGAAGGAGGTCGCAGATGGCGTCGATGGCGTCTGCTCGGTCGATGGCGCGCTCGCGCAAGATGAAGACGGCAAGTCCATTAACGGTCGGGTGCGCCCGCCGGTCCGCAAGCACAAGCGATTGGATCCATGGGTCGCTAGGCAGTACGCGTTCCATGAAATCGATGGGAGGCCGCCAGCCTGCGCGCGCAAGCTCGTCGTCGAGCGCGTTCATCTCGATCTCGACCGCGATGCCCGCCAAATCGGCGAGCCGGCGCAGGATCGCCTCGTAGTCGTGCTCCGGTCCCGGTTCCCGCTGCAGGTCTTGCGTCGAGACCGGCAGGCCGGATCGCAGGCCTTTGTGATAGAGCGCGTGGAAGGCCAGGCTGTAGAAGTAGTCGCGACCCGAGGGGACCATGGCGCCTGAAGGATGGCGCACGGCGCGCTCCAGAATTCCCTGGGCGAGATGCGGCGGATAGTACGCAATTCCCTGATAGCTGCTACCCGGAAGTCCGGAGACGCTATAGACGTCGCAGCGGATCAGGCCCTTGCTGCCGAGTATTTTTGCGGCCAAGGGGCGCGGCCTGAGCACGGCCCTGACCTTCTCGACGTCCTCGTTGTGGACGAGAATATCGATGTCCTCACCTGGCTCGAGCCGAGGCAGGTCGTCGAACCATCGCAGCACCACATAGCGGCAGCGGGCCGCGTCGAGATCCCGGAGAAAATCCCCGGGCGTTCTTCCCCGTTCAAGAAAGCGGCGGGGCGAGCGTCGGGCGGACTTCCCCATCAGAATTTTCTATCTGTAAAAGCTGTGAGGCGATCGTCACGGAACTATCATATAACTGTCACATAGCGACGCGAATGGGGCGCGTCACCAAGAACTTACGATCAATCCGGAAGGTTCGTCGGGATCGTGGCAGCGACGCCTCGGATGGCTTCAACGGCGTGCGCGCTTGACGAGATGCGGTCGGCGCGCTGGTAGCAAAGCGCTTGTTGGTGCGGAGCGGAGGATCGAGCAGACCCCGCCCCTCAGCGCTGGAGGCGCGCGGCCTGTGGGCAGAGATCGAAAGCGCGGATCAGCGCCGACTCGCGGTTCGGGAAGGGATCGCCGAGGCGTGCGCCGCCGACCGCGTGTGTTTCGATGAAGTTGGCGGTGAGCTCCTCTTCCTGCCCGTCCAGCACTTGCAGTGCCGTCAGGTGCAACTCCTCGCCGACGATGGTCTGAATGAGCACGTTGCGACTGCCGCCATAGCTCGCCGTCCACACCTTGCAAGCGCGCGGATGCTCGGCAGGCATGGGCGCCTGCGCGAGCGGACGAGCTGCCGCTGCCTGGGCCATGGTTTGGGGGCGGGCCTGTGGCGAGGATGCTGCGGCCGCTGTTCGGACATTGGCGGCGCGCACGGGCTCGTCGTCGTCGTTCACGACGAGAGTTTCGTCAGCGGGAAGTGCGCGGCCGCGTGGCATCGAGCGTGCCGGTCTGGAAGTCTGCGCAGCGGGCGGAGCCGGCGGATCGTCTTGTGCCTGCCGTGTAGGTGCGGTGCGGGTATTGGTTGCGACCTGCATTTCCGGTGCGCCATCGCAGAATTGCTCGCGGAAGCGATCGGCGACGGACGCGATTGTGTGTCCATACTTGCGGTCAATCGCCCAGCGGCCGGCGAGATCACGCCATGTGACGGGACGCTTCAGCGCGCGGGACAGCTCGACCACCTTGCTCTGCACCTCGCGCGTGCGCGGCGCCACCGGGCGCTCGACGATCTCGCCCGAGTAGGCGACAAGATGCTGGATCTGCGCGAGCACGCCCGTCGAGACATCGGGATAGCGATCGCCGGGCGCGCCGCCGCCGGTCGCGCCGATACCGGCAAAGTTGTTCTGGCTCGGCTTCACGTCCCCCCACTTGCCGCCGGGTGCGCGGTACGTGAGGAAGTTCGTCTCGATCAGCATCTGATAGAAGGCATAGTCCCAACGCACGCGGTAGCGCTCGCCATGGGCCTTGTAGTAGCGGGCAATCGTCTTGAACTGCGGTGAGAGCCTCTGATTGCGCTGCTCGAGGTAGCGCATGAGGCGCTCCGGCGTCACGCACGCAGGAACGCTATTGCGCTCGTGCGTCCGAATTTCCGGCAGCGCCGCGGCGGGCGCAGCAGCACCGGCTGCAACGGCAAGAGTGACCGGCAGGCCAAGCAGCATGGCGAGCCATGTCTTGCGCCCTGGCGAAGAGTGCGTGCGCGCGCACATTTTGATGCTAGCCCCCGTCATTCCATCACTTGAACGGTTGCGCGGCTTCTGACGTCCGCTCCCCCACCAACCGCTCCCTCGATGTCGCGGCCTTAGCTCTCAACCCTCAGGGCAGAGCTCGAAGGCCTTCTCCAGCGCCTGAATCTGACTCGTGAATGTGCTCTCGATTTGGCCGCCCTTGGCATAAGCGGCGATGTAGGCGGCGGCCTCGCGCTTCTCGGCGCCCTCGTTCACGTCGAGAACCGTGTAGCTCACGCCTTCCGCTGATGGCGCCTTGATCAGGATGGCCTTGGTGCCGCCGTAGCTCGCCGTCCACACGCGGCAGGCTGACTTGGCTGCCTGAGCAGGTGGTGCGGGTGGTGGCGGTGGCTGCGTCATGCTCTTCAACATGCTGCCGACCGTGGACGCTGCCTGCATGAGTGGCGAGAGCGCCGTTGTGGCCTCGCTCGGCTGAGTTGCCGGAGGTGTCATCGGGTTAGTGCGGGCGCCGGCGCCAATGGAGGCCGTCTCGATCGGTGGGTTCGTTGCGGCTGGAGCCTCGCCTTCATTGGCGAGCGCGCCGAGACCGGCACCACCAAGGCTGCTGCGGCGAGTTTCGCCGCGTGCGTGCGCTTCCTCGACGGCGCGCTGAGCGATCTCGCGGCCAGGTGTCGTGGGGCGCAAAGTTGTGCGCTGAGAAGAGGATGCGGGCTCGTCCGCCTGTGCCACTACCGGCGCTGCAGGAGTGCCGTTGGGCTTGCCGGGCCGCGCTTCGGCGAGCAGCTCGGGTGCGGGATCGGGCGTGTTGCAGAAGTGCTCGGCGAAAATCTCGGCGTGCTTGGCAATCATCCCGCCGTACGCTTTGGTGTTTGCCCACTTCTCGGCGAGATCGGCGTAGGTCATCGGGCCTTTGATGCCCGCGCGCCAGTCGTCGAGCACCTTCCACTCGATGACCTTCTGTGTGCGCTCGGCGACTGGGGCTTCGATCCGTTCGCCGGTGTACATGAGCACGTGCTGGAGATGCGCGAGCACGCCCGTCGAGACATCAGGGAACGACTCGCCCGGCACGCCACGCCCGGTGGAGCCGAGGCCGGCAAAATTGTTCTGCTTTGGTGCGACGTTGCCGCGCCGGCCCTTTTCACGCTCGAACGTGAGATAGCCTGTCTCGATCACCATCTGGAAGAAAGCATAGTCCCAGCGCATGCCGAGCGCTTCGCCATGGCGCATGTACTCGACCGCGATTTTCTCGTGCTCGGCACCGAGCCGCGGATTGCGGTCCTTGATGAAGGCCATCAGGCGGCCGGGCGTCACGCACTCCGGCACCGCATTCGACGGCGTGATCTTGATGGGAGGAAGGCTCTCTGCGGCAAGGCCTGTGCCCGGCAGGAGCAGCATAGTGGCGAGAACGCCAACAGACGCACGAAACGACATTTGACACCCAACTCAGCTACGCGACCGACACAACCGGTTACGCGACGCAACACCCCCGACACTACGCCCTAAGATTTCCCGTTAATCTTAATAGGCGCTGAGTTAATGGAGCGTTACCCGAAGGCTCACGCTGACCATTTCAGGATGATTGTCGGAGGTTTGCGGCGCGAGTTGGGGCAGCCAGGGCCGGAATTGTGGCAGCGGTGGCGAAGTCTGGCGGCTGCCAGATTAAACATTGAGCAAAATGACTACCCCGACGACAACCAGCGCAATGCCGAGGCCTTCGCGCGAGGCGAGGCCTTGCTTGAACATGCTGCGGGCAACGATCTGAGCGAAAAAGATCTCGACGAGCGCCAGCGTGCGGACCTTGGCGGCGCTTTCGAGCGCGAAGGCGAGGAACCACATCTGAGAGGCGAACGCGCCCATGAAGCCCGCGAACACGGAAGGCCGCCAGGCGCGGAAGATCGCCATGAGCCGGTCCCGCTCGAAGATCCCAAGGTATGCAGTCAGCACGACCGTCTGCATGATGAGGCCGACGGCGAGCGTGGTTGTTGCCGCGACGACGAAATTCGGATGCCCGAGCGTGAGGATGCCGCCGCGGTAGCCGATGGCGGAGATGCCGAACACGGCACCAGCCGCCAGTCCGAGGAGCGCCGGTTGCCAGCCACCGTCCGCAACCGCGGCAGCCTGATCCTTCGGCCAGGACATGATCAGCACGCCGGCACAGGCAATGAGGATTGCAAAGAGAAGGGGCACGCTCAGCGCGTCACCGAGGAAAACGAGGCCGAACAGCGCGACGTGCACCGGTTCGATCTTGATCAGCGCTGTCGTCACAACAAACGACTTCTGCTTGAGGGCGGCGAGGAGCATGGCCGTTGCCGCGATCTGCGCGCCCGCCCCGAGGATCGTCCAGAGGATCATCCGGCTGTTGAGGGCTGGGAACGAGTAGCCGGTTGCTGTCAGCACGACGGTGAGAAAGAGGAGCGCGAAGGGCAGCCCGAACAGGAAGCGCACGTGCGTCGCACCGACCGTCCCGAGCGTCGCCGTCAGCTCCTTCTGCATGGCATTGCGGAGCGTCTGGCCAAACGCCGCCACCACGGTGAAAACCGCCCATAGCCCGATCGACACCGCTGCCTCGCTTTAGATTTTCCGCCCTTGCCCGTGGGAGGAGAACGCAGTCACTGTTGGTCCGCCATGGCTCGGGCTGCCACGCGAATTGCCGCATCGGTCAGGGTTGTCAGCCGAATGTCCCGCCACCCCACCAATAGGCGGCGACAATAGCAGCGCGGGATTGAGACGCCAGCCGCGGCGATGCAGGGCAGGTAGATCAGCAGCGCGAGCAAATTGAGAGGTTTTTGGCCCGGGTTAGCCCTCTAGGCGCCAGGACCTGTCCGCCATGCGGCAGGCAATCCCCTCGGTGCGCGCCGAAGCCGGGCCGGCGCTGAGGGTCATGATGATGTGGCGACAGACGCGGCCTTCGGCGTCCTTGAAGGAGGTCGTGGGATTGATGATGCCGGATATGCGGCCATTGCGGCCGTGCCAGATATAAGATGTGCCGTCGCCAATCTCGCTGAGAGCGAGGTGGACGGCCTCGAGGGCGGCGATCTCGTCGCCAGTGTCGAGGCGCAGGCCGGGCTTCATCGGGGTGGCATCGGCAAACTTAGGCCGCGGCCAGGGTCTTGCGTTCTCGCTGTCGGGGCAGGAGCAGGTCGCCGCGTCCGGCTGTTTGGGCGCCGCCTTGTCCGTCGCGTGGACGAGAGCAGGTGCAACGATCACAAAGGTCCCGAGCAGGATGCTGGACAAGAACGCCAGCGCAATCGCCAGCGGGCCGGGGAATGGACGCATGATACGAAACTCGACTAGAGGTTACGCAGGCGATCCGTGACAACGGAACAGACGGTGACACCTTGGCGTGTCTTGGTTAAGGCGACGTTGACGTACGTGTCACACGTGTTGTGGAAAATTTGCTCGCGAAGCGAGCGGCGGAAAATTTGCCCGCGGAGCGGGCGGGATGGGCTGAGCCATGTCGGGACCTGATGAGCATAAGTCGGCGGCGGCCGGAGACTTCACGGCGGCAGACGAGCCGTTTGCGCTCTTCGCGCGATGGCTTGCCGATGCGGAGGCCAGCGAGACGAACGATCCCAATGCCATGTCGCTCGCGACCGTCGATGCCGACGGTCTGCCAAACGTCCGCATGGTGCTGCTCAAGGGCGTGGATGGCGCCGATGCAACTCCACGTGGCTTCGTCTTCTATACGAACCTCGAGAGCGCCAAGGGCCGCGAGCTCATCGCGGCGCAAAAGGCAGCGCTCTGCTTTCACTGGAAGAGTCTGAGGCGCCAGGTGCGGGTGCGCGGTCTCGTGTCGGCGGTCAGTGGAGCGGAAGCCGATGCCTACTTCGCGTCGCGGGCGCGGGGCAGCCGGCTCGGTGCGTGGGCAAGCGCCCAGTCACGCCCGCTAGAGAGCCGTTTCGCACTCGAGAAGGCCGTCGCTGCGGTTACAGCGCGCTATCCGATCGGGGAGATCCCGCGACCGCCGCACTGGTCTGGTTTCCGCGTCACGCCGCTCGAGATCGAGTTCTGGCACGACCGGCCGTTTCGTTTGCACGACCGACTGGTGTTTCGGCGTGGCGATGCCGCGGTGCCGTGGGGAACGCAGCGGCTTTATCCGTGAAGCCTGTTTTCCCCTCTTGTGGGGAGAAGGGACCTGTTGCGCTTGCGGCTAGCGATTACGCTTTCGCCGGAACCTCATCGGGCACCGGCAGCTTCCGCGGGATCATGGACACGAAGAGGAAGATGAGGGCGGCCGCGCCTGCGAGGATGCGGAAGAGCATGTCGAAGCCCCAGATACCGTGCACCCAGGCGATGAGCGGCAGCGCGGCGGCGAGTGCGACGAACGACACCACGTAGCGCGCTCCATATACGGATCCACGCATCTCCGACCGCGCCATGCGGCCGATCATGTAGTCGTTGATCGGGATCTGGCCGAAGGCGCCGAGCATGAAGCCGAGCGCGACGGCGAGCGCCGTCCAGTCCGAGAGCCCGGGCATGAGCAGGAAGAACACGACCTGCATGGCGGCGACGCCCATGAAGACCGTGCGGGGCCCGAGCGTATCGAGCAGTCGGCCGACGACCAGCTGGGCGAGTGACGCGATGGCGAACACGACGAAGGCGAGCCAGCCGACGACTGTGGCGGAGCCGGCAATGCCGCCCAGGCGCTCGTCGAGCACCTTAGGCAGCGCAAAGGTCGTGGACTGGAAGACGATGCTCGAGATGGCAGTGACCACGAAGATCACGATCGTCAGGCGCAGAAGGATCTGCCGGAGCTGCGGATCGGTGCTGCTCGTAGTGGTCGATGCCGGCTTGGCGCCATTACTGGCGACGGCGGCGCGCTTGGCGGCTTTTGCAGCCTGCTCGACGGCCATCTCCGGGCGCGAGAAGATGAAGTAGACGATGCCGATCGCGATCGAGACGAGGCCGGGCAGAACGAAAGCGGCGCGCCAGCCGCCATTGTCGATGAGAAAGCCGGTGATGAGCGCGGCGCTGCCGACGCCGAGATTGCCCCATACGCCGTTGATGGCGATGGCCTGTCCCGTACCCGAGGCTTTCGCGCTCTCGACGACCATGGCGAGGCCGACGGGATGGTAGATCGCCGCCAATATGCCGACGAAGAAGAGCAGGAGCATGATTTGCAGCGGTGTGCTCGCAAAGGCCGTGAAGATCGAGGCGAGGCCGATACCGACGAAGAAGACGGACATCATGCCATAGCGGCTCCAGCGATCCGAGAGCCAGCCGGCCGGCAGCGAGAAGAGACCGAAGGCAACGAAGCCCGGTGTCGCGTAAGGGACGAGCTCGGCGTAGCTCATGCCCCACTCGCGGGTGAGCGCAAGAGCTGCGACGGTCGCGAAGATCAGTGTGAAAAGGTGATCGAGGAAGTGGCCGATGTTGAGAAAGAGGAAGTGAATTCGGGCACGAGTCATCGGGCGCCTCCCGGCGCTATGCTTGTTGTCATTTGCGCGAGTGTATCAAGGCCCGTGGGGAAGGTCACTTGGTCTTGGTTCTCGGTGGCGCTGCGTGCCATTGCATGACGGCATAAGGGATCACGTTGCATTGCATCCCTGACCCTCCATGTGCCGCCCTTGACTGCGAGGACCGCATCGGCAAGGTGATGCTCCCACCATGCGCGGGGTTCAATGATACAGGCATCGTTTGCCGCCAGCCTCGCGCGGAGGCTGCCATTCTACTATGGCTGGGTCGTCCTCGGCGTCGTGTGCTGTGTGTCGCTTGCGCGCGTCGGCCCCGCCGTCGCAACGCTGTCGGTGTTCATTGGCCCGATGACGGCGGAGTTCGGGTGGTCGCGGACCGAGATTTCAGGTGCCGTCTCCCTGGGCGGCATCTTGGCCGCCATCACATCGCCTATGCTCGGCTCATTCCTCGATCGCAAGGGGCCGCGCGCCATTCTTCTTATGGCGGTGCTGACGACGGGCATCACCATCCTGCTGCTGTCGCAGATTGGAAATCTAGCGGCATTCTATCTGCTCTTCTGCATTGCGCGCATGAACTTCGCCGGCCCATTCGACCTCGGCACGCTCGGAGCCGTGGTGAACTGGTTCGTCGCGCGGCGCCCGCTGGCACTCTCGATGTCGATGCTGGCGCAAATGGCCGGCCTCACGCTGATGCCGCTCATCGCGTACTGGGCGATGGAGCACGGTGGTTGGCGCGCCGGCTGGGTTGCTGTCGGCGTGACGGTGCTTGCTGCGGGATTTCTGCCGACGTGGCTGTTGATGGTCGGGCGGCCCGAGGATCTGGGGCTTGCTCCAGATGTGGCGAAGCCAGACGCCGGAGCGACGCCCGGAAAAGTGGTTGAGCCCGAGCTGTCCTTTACACGGGCAGAGGCGCTCGCCACGCCGGCGTTCTGGCTGCTCTCGATCTACACAATGCTGGTGTGGCCGGTGCAGGCAGGCGTCAGCTTGCATCAAGCGGTTCATTTCACCGAGCGAGGTCTCAGTCTCTCCGCGGCAGTTTCGGGCGTGACGGTCTTCTCAGCCGCGTCAGGTATCTGTGCGCTGCTGCTCGGTCTCGGACTGCGTCGCATCGGCGTGCGCGCAGGCCTCGTCTTGTCGGCTTGTGGCATGGCGGTCGGAACGGCGCTCATCGGGAGTGTGTCGAGCCCCGGTGATGTGCTGCTCGCCGCGGGCATATTCGGAGCGTCTCTCGGCGGTTTGCAGACTTGCTTGCCAGTGGCCTGGGCCGACTACTTCGGCCGCAAAAGCTTTGGTGCCATTCGCGGCGTGGCGCTTGCGATCCAAGTTTCCGCCCAGGCCGTAGGCCCACTGCTGTCGGGCGTGCTGCGAGACTGGACGGGCAGCTACGCGGCTTCCCACGCGACATTCGCAACGCTCTCAGGACTAGCCATTCTGGTCGCGCTCTTCATTAGAGCACCGAAACCGCCGAACAGAACCGAGTGAGCCCAGCGGGGCGCCGGGGACGGGCAGTCAGAGTGATTTCAGTCTCGCCCTTAGGCGATCGGCCGCGAAATCCAGGAAAACGCGCATCTTGGATGGCAGCGCGCCGCGGGCCGCATGAAGCAGATGAACCGGGTGAGGTTCGATCTCGTACTTCGAGAGAATGATCCGCAGTACCCCCTCGCGCATCGGGTCGGCGCATTGATAGTGCAGAACGCGCGTGACCCCTACGGCGTTGACGGCAGCCCAAACGGCCGCCGCGGCTGTCGTTACCGTGAGGCGTGCGCGGAACGGGACTTCAATCGTGCGCCTGTCGGCCTTCGCACAAAAGGACCAGGCAGAGACCGGCGCAAGCGGCTCGAAGCTCACGCATGGCATGTCGGCGAGCTTCTCTGGTGTCTTGGGCTCTGTATGTTCGGCGAGCAGCTTCGGACTGGCGCATACGACCGTCCGCATTGATCCGACGCGAGAGGCTACCATGGAGCTGTCCGGCAGCGCGCCGATGCGCACGGCCATGTCCACGTGATCGTCGATGAGGTGGAGGTTCTTGTCGGAGAGCATCAGCCGAATATTGATCTCCGGGTATGCGGCAAGGAACTCCGCGACAATTGGGAGAATGTGCAGCTGACCAAACAAGATCGGGGCGGTAAGGACCAACTCGCCGCGCGGGGCATGGAACTCGCCTGCCGCCAGACGCTCCGTCTCGTTGATGTCGTCGAGAATGCGACGCGCTGAAGCCACGTAGCTCGTGCCGGAGTCGGTCAATGCCACTTTCCGGGTCGTGCGGACGAGCAGCCGCGTTCCAAGGTGGCGCTCGAGTTCATTGATCTTACGGCTGACGGTGGCAAGCGGCATACCGAGATCCCGACTTGCAGCCGAAAAGCTTCCGCGGTCCACCACGCGCAGGAGAACGGTCATCGCATCAAGGCGGTCCATGAGCCTTCCAAAATATGAGACTATAAATTCCAATTGTAGGCGATTATCCAACTCAGTGAAATCGACTAAATCGAGGGCCAATGGTCACCGCTAGCCGGTACGAAGGAGTGTCGCCATGCCATACGGGTTTCTCGATATCGCCATCACGCCGAGCGTCCGGGACGCGCAGGCAAAGATGGGCGCCGATCACGTTTGGCGGGATTTCAAAGGCAATCGCAAATTCGATCGGTTTGGGGAGAACGAAGCGGCGTTCATCGCCGCGCGCGACAGTTTCTATATGGCGACGGTTTCCGAGACAGGATGGCCCTACGTCCAGCACCGGGGCGGCCCGCGAGGCTTCCTCAAGCTGGTCGACGATCAAACCCTTGCCTTCGCGGACTATCGCGGCAATCGCCAGTACATCAGCACCGGCAACCTGGCGGCTGATGACCGGGCCTGCCTGTTCCTCATGGACTACGCACGCCGAGCCCGATTGAAGATCTACGTACGGGTCGAGACCCTGTCGCTCGACGCCGACCCCGATCTCACGGCCCTTGTCGCCATGCCGGAGTACGGCGCGAAGCTCGAACGCCTGTTCCGACTGCGCCTCGAAGCGTTCGATTGGAATTGCTCGCAGCACATCACGCCGCGCTTCAGTGAGGGCGAGGTCAGCGTTGCGGTCCGTCCGCTGCGTGAGCGGTTGGCTGAGCTCGAAGCCGAGAACGCGGCGCTGCTGGCTCGTCTTGAGGCGAACAGAGACGGGTAATGAATTGAGAGTGGGTTGATTAGGCCCGCCCGCACAGCCGGCTGACCGCAAGCGCTCCTACTGCGATGCGAAATTCACAGAACCGCCAATGAATGCAGGCACGGTGACGATGGCCGTGTTCGATGACGCGCGGCTCCCCCAGTTCGTCGAGATGCTTGAAGTGAATGTAGAGGTCACATGAGCGCCGCGAGCGATGCCCGCTTTTGGGACCGCACATCCACGAAATACGCTAGGTCGGCGATCTCCGATCAGGCAGGATACGTGCGTTCGCTGGAGCGGACGCGCGCGCTTCTAAGCCCCGATGACAGGGTGCTGGAACTCGGATGCGGTACTGGCTCGACGGCACTGCTCCTGGCTTCAGGCGTGAAAAGCTACCTTGCCACGGATTTTTCAACCGGCATGATCGCGATTGCCGAAGAGAAGCACGCTGCTGCTCCCGTTCCTGGGCTCGCGTTTCGCACGGCGAGCGCTGAAGCGCTTGAGCCTGAGGCGGCGCAGTTCAACGCTATCCTTTGCTTCAACTATCTCCATCTGGTGCGCAATCTGCCCGGCACCTTGCAGCGCATTTATGCCCTGCTTTCCGACGATGGCCTGTTCGTCTCCAAGACGCCTTGCGTCGGTGACATGAATCCGCTGATACGCTTGGCCTTGCTTGTCATGCGATTGGTCAGAATGGCGCCCTTTGCCGGCGTTTTCACCGCGCCGGAATTGGGCCGCGCCATATCGGACGCAGGCTTCAAGATCCTCTGCACGGAGATCCACGCCAGCAAGGGCAACGACAATCGATCATATGTCGTTGCACGCAAGGCGTGACGAGTGTTGTAGACATTTGATCAGCTGCCCACCGTCAGCGTCCCAGCCTCCGGATCGACCGTAACCATCTCGCCGCTTTTGATGACAGTGGTGATGTCGATCTCGAAGCGGTCGATGAGTGGCAGGTCGGCGAAGGCTGCGCCCTGCGCCATAATGGGATTGGCGAAGTTCAGGATCAGCGCCTTCGGCGTGCGCCCGCTCTGCACCATGTCGCGCAGCATCCAGGCCGAGGCAACGCCCCCCTTGGCGATGTTGAGGATCAGGATTTTGCCGACATAGCTCTGCCCCACGAGCTTGTGCGCTGGGCGCGAGACAATCCCTTTGACGAGATCGAGATCGTAGCGGGCGGAGAAATTGTCGGACGCGACGAGCGCCTCGCCGGTGACTTTGATGCCGGGGCCGGGGTGGCCTTTGTAGATGCGCGTGCTCATGCGGAAGCTCCGACAATGCGGCCGGCGACGGCGCTTTCGACACAGGCGGCCATGCTGTCGAGCACAGGCTCGTAGCCATAGCCGCCGAGGATGTTCACGAGCTTTGCGGAGTTCGACATCAGCCGCTTCCAGCCATTGGCCTCGCCGATATCGCGCGCATACATCTGATAGAAGCAGACGCCTGAGAGGACCATGCCTCCCGCGCCTTCGATCGACGCAGTGATCCCCATGCGATCGGCCGCCGCCTTGATGTCGGGCGAGGTCGTAGCGAGCAGTGCCACATCTTTGTGGATGTGGCGCCCGTCGAGATGATCGGCGAGCGTGCGCATCTCGAAGAGTGAGAGCTGGGGCGCGGCGAAAACCACGACATCGAGCTTGTCGTCTTTCGGCCGGTAGGAGGCCATGAGGCGATCGATATCGGCGCGGCCTAGCGGTGCCGCAGCCGGCACGGGGCCGTCGAAAACGGCTTTGAGCTCGGGTGCTTCTGGCGTGATGCCGATCATGTGAAACAGCGGCGTCGAGCCGAAGCTCGCGAGCGCGGCACCGAACTGCTTGATCTCATCGGATGTCACCGGTCCCTTGATGCCGCTCAGCACGGGCACTTCCCAGTACGAGCGCATGGCGCGACCGACGAGACCACCGAGCGCACCCCATTCCGCGAGATCGCGCGGCCGTGTCGTCACCTCGAAATGTGTCTGCCCGCGGCGGCAGCCCTCCAGATGATAGCCGTAGCGCGGCGTGACGCCGGTGAGCGCGGCGGCGAGTGCCGAGGGCCCGCCCTCGAAGTTCGTCCGCGCGCCGAGCACGCTATTCGCGTAGATCGAGGAGCCGGTGTCGCCGAAGGCAAGGTGCTCGCCGAGTACGGGCGGAATCACCGACTGATAGTTGATGCAGGTGTTGGTCATCATGAAGCCGAGGGCTTCGAAGGCGGCGGTGGCGCGGCGCTCGAGGTCGGCCATGCGCTCGGTCTGGCCGAGGCGCCTGTAGGTATTGAAATCGACGCCGCGCGGATCGGTGATCGAGGGGACGCGCACGCGGCGTTCGGCGAGTGGCAGCTGGGCGAGGCTTTCCAGGAAGTCGACGCCCGAGGGACCGAGCGCCTCCGGGTCGGCCATGAGATGGACTTGCGAAATAGGAACGCAATCCTCGGCATCGAAAAAGCGGCCGACCTTGAGAATTTGCTCCATGGCATACTGACGTGCGCGGCCTTCCGCGCCAGCCAGCATGGCCTTCTGGTGGTCATCGAGCTTCATGCGGCATTTCCAACCCTGTTATCATTCGAGGGTGGGAGAATGCGGCCCGAAGGGTGGGACTACAAGTCTCGAAATCCCGCGTGCCCGGAAGGCGGATATGCAGAACGGCGGAGCGTTGCCGCTCCGCCGTTCAGGAATTCAGTCGATCAGATTTGCGCGGCGCTCAGTGCACCGTTGCGATCTCCAGGTCATCGCCGAGCGCGTGGCTCATGGCGGCCTGCCGGGTGTCGGTCAGCGCGATGGGCGTGCCATCGGCGGCGTGCAGCGCATAAAGCGTCAGGCCGCGCGGCAGATTGTCGATCGAGGGAAAGCGCTCCTTGGCTTCCTCCGAAGACATCGTGCGAATGTAGGCGACGACGCCATCGCCGAGGCGGGCGAGATCGATTTCGCTGATGATCGGAGCGGCCATCTTCTTCGACCGACGGCGCCCACTGCTTTTACTGCTTCTTTCCATGACGGTACTCCTAACGGCTAGAGGCGCAGGCTGGCCTCCATGACCGACGCCTGCGGGGCTCCCCGACAGGGCCAGTCCGCTCATGCAACCGAATGTTCCGACGATTCGGCTGTATGATCTGTAACTGAAACGGCTCACCCGGACGATTTCCGTCCAATCTCGATGCGGCGAATTAGCCGCTCGGGTGTGTGGCGAACGAGATCGATCGCGAGAAGACCATTGTTGAGGTCGGCATTGCGAACCTCGATCCCCTCTGCAAGGACAAACGTGCGTTGGAACTGCCGGGCCGCGATGCCGCGATGCAGATACTCCCGCGTCTTGTCGTCGTCCTGCTTTCCACGAATGGTTAATTGGTTGTCCTCGAGCGTGATATCAAGCTGGTCGCGCGTGAAGCCGGCGACGGCAAGCGTAATCCGCAGCGTCTCCGCCGAGGTTTCGCCCTTGGGAATTCTTTCGATATTATAAGGGGGATAGCCGTCGACCCCACCCTTGGCGACACGGTCGACCAAACGCTCGATCTCGTCGAAGCCGAGCAACATGGGGCTCGAAAGCAGCGACATCCGTGGCATTGCAGCAAGCCCTTTTTCCAGAAGCGACCTAGCCAGCCCATTGCGATCTACCGGCCCCTGTCGGGCGTCCGGATCTGCGCGTGGCCCCGTCAACCCGGGCGCCTGGGCATATCCGATTCATATGGGATAGCAGGCGCTGACTTCAAGCAACTACGCTGTGGCTCTTCGGCCGCTCAGGCTCACGTATTTGCCATCAGAATGTCGCGGGAGGGGGGCAGAAGAGCCGCCGTGCCGCCCGCGGGAGCGTCCGGGGCCGCCTCGGGGAGATACAACAAATGCGTAACGTTCGGCTGGTTTCTGTGTGGTTGGCGATGGTCATCGGCATTGCTGGCATGGGGCCGGCCTCGGCGCAGCTCCTGTCGAAGCCCGATGACGCGTTGACGCCCGAGGAGATCGCCGAGCGCGAAGGGCGCAAGGCCTGCAAGGTCGCCATCTGCGCGGCCTTCCACCAGAAGAAGGCCGAGGGGGCTGACATCTCCTGCAGCGTGCTCAAGTCCTGGCGCAAGGAGCAGCTTCAGAAAATGGTAGAGCGGGCCAAGGTCTCCTGGCCCTGGGGCAAGGTGAAGTGCGTTGCCGACGTTCGCCTGAAGCGCGCCGACCTCGTCAAGGCCATGACCGAGGCAACGTACGTTTCCGAGATCGGCAAGCACGAGGTCAACTGCGAGGTAGAGCGCGAGAACGAAGGGCCGTCGAAAATCAGCTTCGCCTTCAATCCCAAGGTCACGTTCGCGAACGGCAAGGCCACCAAGGCCTCGTTGAACTGGGGCACCATCGAAGCCCCGACGCTGGTCAAGGGCGCCATGTGGACGGCCACCGCGACCGACAACACGTTCAACGTGCTGCAGTCCACGCTGATCGAGGACATCAACGACTTCATCGGTCCGAAGTGCGACGAGGTGAAGGACGAGTGGGCGAAGCAGTAGTCCCACGCGATCTCAGGTGACTGCAGCCCCGCGGACGAGCACGCAGCCCTCGAACAGGCGGCGTGCCGTCCGGTAGACGGCGGCGTACTCGGCATGCGGGGTACCGTTCGCACCTTCCGGAGCGACCTTGGCATCGACCAGAGTCAGCCCTGACGGATGGGCGATCCGGATTGCCGAGGCATCCGCGGCTAGTCCGCGCGCGCAGAGTGCGGGAATCGTGCCTGGGAGCCGCGTCGCGACCGCAAGGCAGAGCGCGCCAGTCAGCGGAACGGCACGGTGCGCTTGCCCGACCGAGATCATACGCACGCAAATGTCCATGTCGGTGGGCGTGAGTTCAACGCTGGCAAACGTGGTTGCCGTGCGTGGTGCTGCGACCATCGCGACCTTGGGCACGCTCTTGATGCGTGCCGCCTCATCCAGATCGCGGGCGAGGCCCATGGCGACGGATGCCGCTCGGCGGATGGCCTCGAGATTGGCCTGTAGTGTGGCATTGGCTTCGATGGTCGCCGGCATTTCTATGCCCGAGCAGCCGAGCGTCTCGGCGGCGACGAACACACAGGGATTGGCGGCATCGACGAGGCTTGCCGCGATGTGACCGAGGCCCGGCACATTGAGTTCGTCGATCGCACGGCCGGTCGGCAGCAGCTTGCCTGTGCGCGAGCCCCCCGGCGCCATGAACTCGAGCCGGATCGGCGCACCCGTCCCCGCCACGCCGTCGAGTACCATCGTGCCGTCCACGGCCGCTTCGCCGGCATCGAGTGTAAAACGCGCGACGATGATCTTCCGCGTGTTCGTATTGTGAATGCGCACGACGGCGCGTCCGTCGGCCGGCAGAGGGACGAGCCCCTCGTCGATAGCGAAAGGACCGATGGCCGAGGACATGTTTCCGCAGTTGCCGGCATAGTCGACGGTATCGTCCATGACGCCGATCTGGGCGAATGTGTAGTCGACGTCGGCATCGGGCCGGCTCGGCGGACCGATCACGCACACCTTGGAGAGTGAAGACACGCCGCCACCCATGCCGTCGAGCTGGCGCCCGCTCGGATCGTTGGCGCCGATCGCGGCGCGGAAGACAGGCGCCCGCGCCTCACGGTCCGTGGGCAGGTCCCCCGCCTTGAACATGACGGCCTTCGACGTGCCGCCGCGCATGAAGACAGCGGGGATGCGCACTTGTTTCATGGCATGTCCCGTCTGCTAGTCCAACGTTTGCAGCAGCTCGGCGAAGAGACGGCAGCGCGGCACCATCGACGAGACGAGCATGTGCTCCTCGAAAGTGTGTGCGCTCGCACCATCGACGCCGAGACCGTCCAACGTCGCGACGCCGAGGGCGCCGGTGAAATTGCCGTCACTGCCGCCGCCGAACGAGCCGTGATCGAGCTTGAAGCCGATATTGGCCGCGATCTCGTGCGCTCTTTCGTAGAGCGCCATCGTCTGGCGATGCGGCTGCCAGAGCGGGCGCACGGGACCGCGCTCGATTTTGACGGTGATCCCGTCGTTCTCCGATTCGAGTGCCGCCATACGCTCGGCAACTTCGTCGAAGATCGCCTGCGTCGGCGCGACGGTCAGAACCTGCGCGCGGCAGCGGATCGGCATGACGTTGACGAACGTGCCGCCCTCGATGGTGCCGACCGAGAAGGTCATACCGCGCTCAAAGTCAGTCATGTTCTCGATGCGCTCGATGAGGCCGGCCATGGCGCGGATTGCGCTGCGCCCCTGGCGGTTGGTGGCGCCGGCGTGGGCGGGGCGCCCTTCGATATCGATCCAGAAACGCTGGAAGGCAAAACGCCCTGTGACGATCACACCATTCTTGCACGGTTCCGTGACGAGTACGTAGCGGTGCGCGCGCGCTTCCTGCTCGATTCGCTCGCGCGAGGATGGACTGCCGATCTCCTCGTCGGGAATGAGCATGTAGGTGACGGGAAGCTGCACGCCGCCGTTCTCGCGCGCGATCTTCAAGGCTTCGATGGCAATCGCGACGCCGCCCTTCATGTCGTAGATGCCGGGACCGAAGTAGCGGTCGCCGTCACGCCGGAGTGGCAAGCGGCCGGCGAGCGTACCGACTGGATGGATGGTGTCGAGGTGCGAGAGAATAAGAATGCCGGGGCTGTTGACACCTTCGCGACCCGGAAAGCGCACCATCACGATGTCGGCGAGACCGCCAGTGCCCGGAACCCGCTCGATCGTGCCGCCGAGCTTCGCGAGATCGGCGCTGACGAGATCCATCATCCGGTTCACGCCGGCGATATGGTACGTGGGGCTCTCCTCGCGCACCCATGGCAGCAGGCGCTCGAGCATGGCATCGGAATTGAAGAGTTCTTTGCGCAGCACGTTCTAGTCTCCTGGTTCTCAGCAAGGCTCGACGGAGCGGCATGAGGCTCGTCCAAGATGGCCGCGCGGCGCGCGACGTCGGTTGCGATGGGCATATTAGCGCAAGTGGGCAGGCTTGTGTGCAGTTGCGTCATCGGCGCATGAGCATAGTTCGAAAGTTGAGTGGACACATGCTCATGCGTCGCCTGAGCGCACGCCCGCGCCTCAATAGTTTGCGACCTGCACTGGGATGCGGCACAGTGCGCTCAAACAAACATCGGAGGAATGTCATGGCCAGCCAGGCAAACCCGCTGCCGCGCGGCGTCTTCACCATGCAGGCGCAGGAACGCATCGTTTTTGGCGACCCCGCCGGCGAGGCGCTGCTCTCGGAGATCAAGCAGCGCGGCGCGCGCCGGATTTTCGTTACTTCGACGCGCTCTCTGGCCAAACTCGCGGACGGCCCTCTGCAGACTATCGAGGAGGCTCTCGGCAGCCTGCACGTCGGCACGTTCAGCGCGATTGCCTCACATAGTCCGCGCGAGGACGTGATCGCCGGTGCGGCGGCAGCGCGCGGGGCCAGCGCCGATCTCATCGTGGCGATCGGCGGCGGTTCGGTCGTCGATGCCACCAAGGCCATGCTCATGTGTCTGTGGCATGGCATCGAGAGCCCGGCCGGAATGGAGCCCTATCGTTCGGGGCGTGACGACGGCCGCGTACCGACACCCATGGTGCCGACACCGGATGCCATTCGGATGATCGCGATCCCGACAACGCTTTCCGCGGCCGAGTTCACCCCTAATGCCGGGATCACAAACAGCGAGACGCACTTCAAGCAGTCGTTCAGTCATCGCCTTTTCGTGCCGATGACAGTGATCCTCGATCCGCTCATGACACGTGCGACGCCGGAGTGGCTGCTGGTCTCGACCGGCATCCGGTCGGTCGATCACGCGGTCGAATCCTATTGTTCGCCGACTGCCAATCCCGCGACCGAGCCCCTCTCGTTGCAAGGTCTGCGACTTCTCCACCGTTCGCTGCCGGCCATGGTCGAGCGTCCCGACGATCTCTCCGCGCGTCTCGATGGCCAGTTCGGCATGTGGCAGGCCATTGCGGCTTCGATTGCCGGCGCAGGTAGCGGCGCGAGCCACGGCATCGGCTATGTGCTCGGCTCTGGATACGGCGTACCGCACGGACATACGAGCTGCGTCATGCTGCCGGCCGTACTGCGCTGGAATGCTTCCTTCAACAGCGAGCGTCAAAAGGCGCTCAGCGTTGCCATGGGCGCGCCGGAACGGCCGGCCGGCGATCTCATTGCCGAGCTCGTCCAGCGTATTGGCCAGCCGGGTAACCTGCGTGCCCTCGGCATCAAGCGCGAGAACCTCCCGGACATCGCCGAGCGGGCCATGACCTACGCGCCAGTGCGGCGGAATCCGAAGAAAATCAGCGGCCCGGCCGACGTGATGGAAATCCTCGAGATCGCCTGGTAGGGCGCGCTTAAGCGCGTGCGAGCTGTTCGGAGTCCGGCGCCTGCCGTGGGCGCGCCGGCGGCGTGGTGCGATTCCGCCGTCGCAGCAGCAGGAAGAGGATGATCGCGACATTGAGCAGGTTCCAGATCACGCCATTGAGGAAGGCGGCCTGATAGGAGCCCGTGAAGTCGAAGATCGCGCCCGACATCCAGCCGCCGAGCGCCATGCCGAACAGCGTCGACATGATGACGATGCCGACGCGCGTTCCGGCCTCGCTGGATGGAAACAGCTCACGCACCACAAGGGCGTAAGCCGGCACGATCCCGCCCTGAAACAGGCCGAAGAGCGCCGAGACGACGTAGAGCGACGCAAGGCCATCGAAGGGCATGTAGAGAACCAGCGCCACCGTCTGCAGGGCCGAGCCAAGAAGCACGGTAGCGAGGCCGCCGATCTTGTCGGAGATGAAGCCGGACGCGATCCGGCTCACGACGCCGAAGCCGAGCATGATCGACAGCATCTCGGCGCCGCGCTGGGCGCCGAAACCGAGATCGGCGCAATAGGCCACGATATGCACCTGCGGCATCGACATGGCGACACAGCAGGCGAGGCCCGCCACGACGAGCAGGGTTTGGAGCGTGGAGGACCTGAGCCCGACGAGAGCCGGCGAGGCTTCGTTGGCGACAGTTGCGGCAGTGACTGGAGCAGGCGGCGGCGGGCGGCGCTGCAGGAGCGGTGCCAGCAGCAGGAGCGATACCGTACAGAAGATGCCGACCGCGATGTGCGTGAGTCGCCAACCGTAGGTGTCGATGCCGGCCTGCAGGATGGGCGGCCAGATGGTGCCCGAAAGATAGTTGCCGCTGGCGCAGATGCCGACGGCAATGCCGCGCCGCTTGTTGAACCAGTGGGTCATGTCGGCGAGCAGGGGCGCAAAAATCGTCGACGTGCCGCAAAGGCCAATCAGGAGCCCAAATACAATGGCGAACTGCCAGATGCTCTGCGCGTACGCCGAGGCGACATAGCCGAGCCCGATAGCGATGGCGCCGCCCATCACGGGAAGCATGACGCCGTGACGGTCGGCAATGCGGCCGGCAATGACGCCACCGAACCCGAAGCCGAGGAGCGTGAGGGTATAGGGGAGCGATGCCGCGCCCCGGTCGACGCCGAAATCGGCTTGCAGGGCCGGGAGGACGACGACCACCGACCACATGCCGACGTTGCCGATGGTGCCTATGAGCGCCGCCGCCAGGAGCCGCAGCCATGCGTAGCCCGAGTCGACGTCGGCGGCCGTGCCGTAAGAATTGTTCATTGTTTTTGTTCTCGGCTGATGGCCGCACAGATTGGAGATCGGGGTGATCCGACCAGCCCCTTTACCCTGTCGGGAAGTTGGGCGCCAGAGTGCTGGTTTTCCAGTCAACAGGCCGCCGGCTCTTGGCCGGAGCCGGGTGTTGCCATTGTGCCTGCTGGCGGAACCGACAGTGTAACTGGAGCGTCATCGGGCTGACGTAGGGAACATAAAATGATACCTACTTGCGGCAATACAGCCGTATCCCCATCTACGCGGTCACCTGGGTGCAGGTGGGGCGCGGAGCTGCGTGCGTTGGTCAACGGCACGAAGACAGCAGGGAGAGATGCAATGAGCGGGTCAATGTCGCGCGCTGGGGCACGCGCCGGAGGGCTCGTGATAGCCCTCGCTGCGCTGTTGGGGGTTGCTGGCACCCCGCAGGCGCACGCGCAGGCGCCCTTTCAGACGCTTGCAGGCAACTGGAGTGGCTCGGGGCAGATCAAACTCGACAATGGCAAGTCCGAGGCACTGAAGTGCCGCGCATATTATACGCAGAAGGAGTCGGACAACCTCGGCATTGCGCTGCGCTGCGCCTCGGCAAGCAACAAGATCGAGCTGCGCGCCAGCCTGAGCCAGAGCGGGAGTCAGGTCGCGGGCAGCTGGGAAGAGCGAACGTTCAACGCGGCCGGCACAGTAACCGGAAGAGTGACATCGGGGCGGATCAACCTGTCCATCACGGGCGGTACGTTCTCCGGCTCCATGAACGTGGCGATCACGGGCGAGCGCCACTCGGTGTCCATCGAGACCAACGGGATCGGCCTCAGGGCCGTGAATATCAGCCTGTCGCGTGGCTAGTTGCGTCGGGGTGGTGGGGGATGCCCGCCTGACGGGGCGGAGGCGGTGCCTGGGCGGTTGTGCCGCCAGCCGGCCATGCCCAGGTGGGGGATCCGAGAGCAGGGGAGACTGATCATGAGAACGTTTTCGGCGCCGCTCGCCGTTCTGGCGCTTGCAAGTGGCATCGCGTTCACTGCGGATGCGGCCGTCTTCGGGGATGCCGCGGCACAGCGAGCGCGCGAGGGCCGGGCTCCGGACTATGTCGTGGCCGAGAGCCGTTGGGGTCATGGCACAGTGTCGGGGCCGGTTCGGCGTGGGCCCAATGGTTGGCAAGTGCGTATGCCGCGCGGCACGTGGATTGAATGCAAGCGGAGCTGCTCGGAGACGTTGCGCCTCGCGACGGTCGATTTCTGGGAGACGCAGGGGCGCGATGCGCCGGATGGCGGTCCCGGCTACTTCAGGCTCGATTTCTATTTCTGAACGACAAAGCCCCCCTCCCAGGCCGGGAGAGGGGCTTTCGAATTGAGCGCGCAGCGATCAGCCGATCGCGAGCGGCATCTTTTGCGTGATCTTTACGCCGGCATCATCGAGCCACGTGAACTCGAACTCACCAGCACCCGGCACCTTCATGAAGAAAGCGAGGTAGGGGTTCGCCGAGATGCCGGGCTGAATGTCCGCCTTGAAGAACTCGACGCCGTTGAAGCTCGCCGTGATCGCGTTGATGATGTTGCGCGGGACGACCTTGCCGTCGGCAGTCTTGCGGTTCCCGGTCTCCATCACGTGCTGCACGAGCGTCTTGATCTCGATGATCTCGCCGACCTTGGCCTTTTCCGGAATGCGGATGCGGGGTTTTGCTGCTGACATCGTTCTCGTTCCCTGATCCTGCCTCAGCCGCCGCAGCCGCCGATCGTGACTTTCACGTTACGCTTCCCGAGCAGGAATTTCCCATCGCTCAGCGCGGCCACCGCGATGATGTCCTGTGTCCGCGCGAGGCGCATCCGGCTCGACACCGCCGCCTTGCCGGAAGCCGGCGTGAAGTGGTAGCTCGCCACACCGACCTGCGGATTGCCCGTTGCGAAGATGTGCAGCGTCTTGACGTAGCTGGCCTCGGACATCGGGCTGTCGACGGCCAGGGTAAAGGGCACGGTGTTGCCGTTCTCGGCGATCTCCGGGACCTCGAGCGTGATGCCGCTCTCGCTCGCCGTGGCGTCGCCGAGGACTTTCTTCAGGGCTTCGTCGATGCTGCGCACAGGCTCCTGTGCAAGCGCTGGCAGATTTGCGAGGAGCGTGGCAACCGCCAGGCTGGAGCCCGCGCCAATCAGGAAGGTCCGGCGACCGAGAACCTCGAATTCCATCCTTCGCGTCATTGCTTTTCGCACTCCCGGCATTTGACACCGGGCCTCCTCCGTACTGTCCGCACACCGGGGCACGTTGCCCTGGAAATGAGGGCGTATTGCGTCTCGGGATGACCGCTGACGCCGTCGATGGCTTGCGCATTGCCACTAGCATATTAGAATGTTTGTATGCAACTGCAGGGGCGCCGAGAAGTGCCGTGGATTTGACGGTCATGAAACGCGCCCCGCGCCCCGTCCTGCATCTGCTCACGTATCTGGTTGCGCTGATGCTGCACGCCGGCATCGCGCGTGCTCAGCAGCCAGCGCCCGAGATCGATATCGCGACGGCGCCTGCTGTGCTGGTCATGATCGCCGATCCCGGCTGTCCGTATTGCGCGCGCTGGGAGCGCGAGGTGGCGCCCGGCTATATTGCGAGCGATGACGGCAGGCTCGCGCCGCTCGTCCGCCGCTACCGCAACGCGCCGGATATCGCCTTCATCGAGCGCGTCGTGTTCTCGCCGACGTTTGTCCTGCTGGTGCGGGGACGAGAGATCGGCCGCATCGTCGGCTATGGCGGGGCCGACCTCTTCTGGATGCAGATGGCCGCGCTCATCGACGATGCCCGTGCCGCACTGCAACGCAGCGGCGCGGCGGCACCGAATTTTGCGGCGAAACACGTCGAAAAGAGATAACAGACCGTGGGCGTACAAAGTGCCACGAGCACGGAAGCTTATCGAAATAAATTATAAGCACCGGCGCCCGAAAGACCGCAAAAGAAGCGCGGCAGGTTCAAGCATCCGGTTGAACTTTAAGGGAGGTGTGAATGACCAAAATTTCCAGACGTAATTTGATCATTGGCGCGGGAGCCGGCGCCGCGGCGACGACGAGCTTCGGCACGTTCGCGATCGCGCAGGGAGCCGGCGCCGGACGCGTCGTCGTGATTGGTGGCGGCGCTGGCGGCGCGAGCGTCGCGCGCGCCCTGAAGCTCGGCGCGCCGGCACTTCGTGTGACGCTCATCGAGCCGAACCGCATCTATTCCTCGTCCTTCTTCTCGAACCTCTATCTCGGCGGGTTCCGTCCATTTGCTTCGCTCAACCACAACTATGACGGCCTGGGCCGGCTCGGTATCACCGTCGTCCATCAGCGCGCAACCGCAGTGGACACGGCCAAGAAGACTGTTCGCACGAGTGGCGGCCAGACGCTTGCCTATGACAAGCTCGTCGTCTCGCCGGGCATCGACATCAAGTACGACTCCGTTCCGGGATATTCGACGGGTGCCGCGAGCGGGCGCGCGCCTCATGCCTACACGACCGACGGTCCCAGCAAGCAGCACCTCAAGCGCCTGATCGATCAGATGCCAAATGGCGGTACGGTCGCCATGGTCATGCCGAACAATCCCTATCGTTGCCCGCCTGGCCCCTATGAACGGGCGGCCATGATCGCGCACTACCTCAAGACGCGGAAACCGAAGTCACGCATCGTCATCCTCGACCCGAAGAAGGCCCTCTCGAAGCAGCCGTTGTTCGTCGAGGCCTTCAACAAATACTACAAGGATGTTCTCGAGCTTAATCTCTCGAACGACATCGACGATTTCAGCGTCACGAGCTTCGACTTGAAGTCGCGCGAGATCACCACAAAGGCGGGGAAGAAGGTCAAGTTCGACGTCGCGAACGTCATTCCTCAGCAGAGCGCGGGAAAGATCGCGTTGAGCGCAGGCCTTGCCAAGGGAGACTGGTGTCCCGTCAACCCCGAGAACTTCGCATCCGCGCTGGTGAAGGATGTCTACGTCCTCGGCGATGCGACGATCGCTGCCGAGATGCCGAAGTCGGCATTCTCAGCGAACAGCCAGGCGAAGGTGGCGGCCAGTGACATCCTCGCGGATCTCGCGAAGGGCGAGCGCTTCCCGGCGCGCTTCCGCAATACCTGCTGGTCGCTGCTGGCGCCGGACGACAACGTGAAGATCGGCGCGAACTATACGGCGAAGGGCGGCAAGCTCGAGCCTTCGGGCTCGTTCATATCGAAGCCCGGTGAGGATGCTGCGACGCGCGCTCAGAACTACCAGGAGTCGATCGGCTGGTACGCGAGCATTGTCGCCGACATGTTCGGCGGACCGCCTGCCACTGCCGGCAATAAGAAGGGCTGAGCAGGCTCGAGTTGAGCATTATGAAGGAACGCCCGGCTTCACAGTCGGGCGTTCTGCCGTTTCATGCTCCCGACTCGGCGGCGATCTTGTCGATGATCTTCGCGAGCTTGATGTCGCGCTCGGTCAGCCCGCCGGCGTCGTGGGTGGAAAGCGTGATCTCAACGCGATTCCACACGTTCAGCCATTCAGGATGGTGATCGAGCTTTTCGGCCGCGAGCGCGACCCGCGTCATGAAGCCAAAAGCGACGCTGAAATCCGCGAACTTAAAAGTGCGGGTAATGGCATCGCGTCCATCGACAAGTGTCCAGCCGGCGAGAGCGGCGAGTGCCGCGCTTCGCTGCGTCGCATCAATTTTCTGAGCCATTCAAACCTCCGTGAAGTATCGGCCGCTGCGACGGATCATACACCGCAACCGCGTTGGCCTTGTGCCGTTCCATTCCGTCGGCGCTTCGATCGGATTGAGTGCAAGGTTAAGACCAGTTCAAGGCGTTGTGATCCAACTTCCACCCGCAAACGCGGGCAAACTTGTTAGATGAGAAGTCTGGCGCGGGATGCACTGTCATTCGACCGGGTGCAGACAGGAGAGGCCACATGACAATCAGGATGTTGGTTTCGGCTGCGGTGGGTGCGATCGCAGCTGCCTCCATCGCGGCACCAGCCGAGGCTCAGCGAAAGCGGGATGGTGGCTATGACGGCGTGGTGAAAACATGCAGCACCTACGGCAATGGCTGCACGAGCGCGCCGGTGCGCCGGGCTCAGTTCGGTTACGAGTTCCGCATGCCCGGTGGCACCTGGGTGAGCTGCCGCGCCGACTGCAAGAACGCCATTCGCGAAGACATGCTGGATTTCTGGGAGACGCAGCGCGAGCGCCAGCGGGGCACGCGCTGATCTGAATACTTGAAGTGCAAAATAAGGAGACCGCCAAATGGTCCTGAGATCGGTGTTTGGGGGTGCGCTTGCGGCTGCGATCGCCCTGAGCCTCGCAGGCGCCGCCGATGCACAATCGCGAAAGAAGGGCTCCGCGAGCCAGGGTACGGTCACGGCCTGCAGCATCTACGGTAACGGCTGCAGGACGGCGCCGCTTCGTCGCGCCTCGAACGACTACGAGTTCCGTCTGCCGGGCGGCACATGGATGTCTTGCAAGCAGAGCTGCAAGGATACATTTCGCCGCGACGTCATCGATTTCTGGGAAACGATGCGCGAGAACAGCGGCGGCGAGCTCAACTAACTGCATCGCCACCAGTTACGCCTGCCTCAGGACTTCTTCTGAGGCAGGTTCAAACGCCCGCCTCAGCTCTTCCGCTGAGGCAGATTCAAACGGATGTGCAATTCGTTGAGCTGCTTGTTGGAGGCCTCCGAGGGGGCGCCCATCAGCAGATCGCTGGCCTGCTGGTTCATCGGGAAGAGCGCGACGTCGCGCACGGTCGAGCAGCCCGTGAGCAGCATGACAATGCGCTCGATGCCGGCGGCCATGCCACCGTGCGGCGGCGCGCCATACTGGAAGGCGCGATAGAGCGCGCCAAACCGTGCCTCGACCACCTCCGGCCCAAGACCCGCGACGCCGAACGCCTTCACCATCGTGTCGGGACGGTGATTGCGGATGCCGCCCGAGGCGAGCTCATAGCCGTTGCAGACGAGATCGTACTGGTAGGCCTTGATCGCGAGGTAGTCCTCGGTCGACTTGGCCGCGTCGAGCGTCGCCGATCCGCCCTGCGGCATGGAGAAGGGGTTGTGCGAGAAGTCGATCTGCTTCTCGTCCTCGTTCCACTCGTAGAAGGGGAAGTCAACGATCCAACAGAAGGCAAAGCGGTTCTCGTCGATGAGTTTCAGCTCGCGGCCGATCTGGTCACGCGCGAGACCTGCGAATTTGTAAAAGCGCGTCGGGTCGCCGGCGACGAAGAACGCGGCATCGCCCGTCGCGAGATCAAGCTGGCTCTGGACGGCAGCGGCGCGATCGGCACCGATGTTCTTGGCAATCGGGCCGGCACCAGCGGTGCCTTCTTCCTCGCGCCAGAAAACATAACCGAGGCCCGGCTGCCCTTCCTTCTGCGCCCAGGCATTCATGCGATCGCAGAATGCGCGGGAGCCGCCGCCCTTGGCCGGCAGTGCCCACACGCGCACTTTCGGGTCTTTCTCGATCATGCCGGCGAAGACTTTGAAGCCCGAGCCGCGGAAATGCTCGGTCACGTCCTGCATCTCGATTGGGTTGCGCAGGTCCGGCTTGTCGCTGCCGTACTTCGCGATCGCGGTGTCATAGGGAATGCGCGGGAAGGTCGCCGTCACCGGCTTTCCTTCCGCGAACTCCTCGAACACGCCGCGGATGATCGGCTCCATGGTTCCGAGCACGTCGTTCTGCTCGACGAAGCTCATCTCGACATCGAGCTGGTAGAACTCGCCCGGCAGGCGGTCGGCACGCGGGTCCTCGTCGCGGAAGCAGGGTGCGATCTGGAAATAGCGGTCGAAGCCCGACATCATCAGGAGCTGCTTGTACTGCTGCGGGGCCTGAGGCAGGGCGTAGAATTTGCCCGGATGTACGCGCGAGGGGACGAGGAAGTCGCGCGCGCCCTCGGGGCTCGAGGCGGTCAGGATCGGCGTCGGGAACTCGTTGAAGCCCGCATCATGCATGCGCCGACGGATCGAGCGCGTGATGGCAAGCCGTTTCATGATGATGCCGTGCAGCGTCTCTCGGCGCAGATCGAGAAAGCGGTAAGTGAGGCGTAGATCCTCCGGATACTCGGGCTCGCCGAACACGGGAACGGGAAGCTCCTTGGCCTCGGAGAGCACTTCGATGCCCGAGGCGTAGATCTCGACGGCGCCCGTCGCGAGGTCGGCATTGAGCGTGCCTTCGGGACGCGCGCGCACCTTGCCATCAATGCGCACGACCCACTCCGAGCGCAGGCGCTCGGCGGTCTTGAATGCGGTGGTGTCCGGATCGACGACGATCTGGGTGAGGCCGTAGTGGTCGCGCAGGTCGATGAACAGCAGGCCGCCGTGGTCACGGACGCGGTGAACCCAGCCCGAAAGGCGCGTTTCCGAACCGATATCGCTCTCTCTCAGCGCGCCGCAGGTATGCGAGCGGTAGCGGTGCGTGCTGGCGTCTGCCATGGCCGGGCTCCCTCACGCCGGAGGCGTGGTCGTTGCGAGCGCGCGCTCCAGGGCGCTGCGCGTCGAAATAGGGTCAAATCGGGCCGGAACAGCGCACGCACGCCCGGCCTTGTCAAGGTGGGCGCGGGTGTCCGGCGAATCGGGCTCAATCCAGATAGCGCGACGCCAATACCCAGCCGATCATCCAGCCGAGGATGAGTGCCGCGAGATTCCCAGTCATGAAGATCATGGCGTGCCAGGCGGCCACATCGTCCGGGTTCTCGAAGGGCATGTCGGTGATGACCCAGGTCGCGAGCGGCCCGCTCACAAACAGGGTTGCGATCAGCGCGAAGGCCATCGCCACCACCATCGATATAATGTAGCGCATCGGTTACTTCACTTCCGAGAACCAGGCTTCCTTGGCTTGCGCGTAGTTCGAGTAGTACCCGAGCCAAGAGAACCACTCCACTCGGGGAGATCCCGCACAATCGGCTTGCTGTGGATGTTCGTCAGATCGTGCGGGGCAAAGCACCGAGACACCATGCTGTGGTTGGCGGGTGCCAGAGATCCTCGAACCAGCCATGGCGCACTAGGCTGGCTGGCATATCACCGCGGCGTTTGGGGCGCCTGACGGCGATTCGGTCGCTTCCAGGCGCCTTGTTTCAACGGCCGGTTGCCCGTAGCGGGGCATGGTGCCGCATCGGCGATGCAGTGTTGCCCAATCGCCTTGAAGTTGGGCGGTCGACGTTGCAGCATCCGGCCCGCACGAAGGATTCGGGGTGAGCTACGGCTCGGCTCCAGTCGAGCGCGCCAACTTGAGCGCAGCAGATGCAGCAGCATCCGGCGCGTGGGACCACGGGGGAAGAGCCGCGATGGCGGGCACCGGCGAGCCGAGACGGACGTTCGCCTTCACCTTCGGGCTGGAACGGCTCGGCCTCGTGGCACTGCGCGCGCCGTGGATCACGTTCGGCCTGATCGTTATTCTGACCGTGCTCGCGATCTTCGGCGTGATGCGTCTCAAGGTCGACGACAGCCTCTCCGAGCTCTTCCGCACGAATACGCCCGAGTTCCGCCAGTACGAGGAGATCGATCGCCGCTTTCCTTCGAGTGAATACGACGTCCTGGTCGTCATCGAGGGACCGGGTCTGCTAGAGCGGGACAAGCTCAAGGCCGTTCACGACACGATCGTCGACCTCCAGCTCACCGACGGCGTCAACGGTCTCGTGTCGATGCTTTCCGCGCGCGAGAAGCCGGATGCAAGTGGCTATGCCGCGCCCGTCGTTCCCGACGAGTTGCCGGAAGGCGCCGACTACGACGCCATGATTGCCCGGCTCAAGAGCAACGAGATCGTCACCGGAAAATTCCTTTCCAACGACGGCACCCTCGCGCTCGCGGTCATCGCGCTCGACAGGAAGCTCGTCGAAGAGCGTGGGGCCAAGGAGGTCATCGGCGGCATACTCGGTGAAGCCGAGCGCGGGCTCCAGGGCACGGGTCTCAAGGTCCAGCTCACCGGCGCGCCGGTCATGCAGCTCGAGATCCGCAATGCCGTCGAGCGTGATCGTCTTGTCTACAATGGTCTCGGCTTCGTGCTGGGTACGCTCATTGCCTACATCTTCTTTCGCCGCATCTCGCTGACGCTGCTCGCCGTGATCGGGCCGGCCGTCGCCATTCTCTGGACGCTCGGCGTCGTCGGCAGTCTCGACTATCGGCTGAATCTGTTCATCAACGTAATCACGCCGCTGATCCTCGTCTCCGGCTTCTCCGACAGCATGCATCTCGTGTTCGCCATTAGGCGCGACATCATGGCGGGTGTCGACCGGCTGACGGCGGCGCGCGAGGCCGTCCTCGATGTGGCGCCTGCGTGCCTGCTGACGGCGATGAACGCGTCATTGGCGCTGCTCTCTTTCTCGTTCGCGGAATCGGCACTGATCCGAACGTTCGGCATGGTCGCGATCATGGCGGTCGCTATCTCCTACATAGCCGTTGCCGTCGTCGTGCCGACACTCGCCGCGCTGCTCATTCCGCGCGAGAAGACGCCTAGAAAAGATGTCGAGCCGAACCAGGATGGCGGTTTCGGCGTGCTCGGCGTGATCACCGAGGGCATCGTCCGGCGCGTGATCGCTGCACCCCTGGCCTTCAGCCTCGCGGGGCTCGCCGCCGTCGTGCTGACGGGTCTTGCGTATATCCAGCTCGTGCCGCAGTACCGGCTCGCCGACCAGGTGCCGGACAAGGAGCACGCGCTCGCGGCCACAGAACGGCTCGACACCAAGCTCACGGGCGCCAATCCGGTGCACGTCATGATCCGCTGGACGGGCGGACAATCACTCTTCGACGAGAAGACGCTCGCCGCGATTGCGGCTGCGCACACCGTTCTCGAGAAGGAGGCCGGTCTCGGCAATGTCTGGTCGGTAGAGAGCCTGCGCCGCTGGCTCGCCGAAGCTGGCGACAGCAGCATCGAGACGGTCAAGAAGTACATCGGCATTCTGCCCGAGCATCTTGTCCAGCGGTTCATCGCCCAGGATCAGAACGCCGTCCTGGTGACGGGCCGTCTCCCCGATATCGACGCCAGCCAGATCCTGCCGATCATCGAGAAGATCGACCGCGCGCTCGACTCCGTGCGGGCCGCGCATCCGGGTTACGAGATCTCCGTCACCGGGCTGCCGGCGATCGCGGCGCGCAACTCCGCACGCCTCATCGGCGAGCTGAATTGGGGCCTGATCGGGGATATGTTCGTCATCTTCATTTTCCTCGGGATCGCGCTGCGCTCGGTCCTCTCGGGCGTCACGAGCATCCTGCCGTCGCTCTTTCCGATCTTTGCGACGGGCGCCATCCTGTGGCTCGGTGGCGAGGGCCTGCAGTTCGCGTCGATCATCGCTATCACGGTGGCGTTCGCGCTGGCGATCGATAGTACGATCCACTTCCTGAACCGCTTCCAGCTCGAGGAGAGCCGGCCCGGCACGATCGATGTGAACGACGCCCTGATCCGCACGATGCACCACATCGGGCCGGTGATCGTGCTGACCACGATCGTGCTCGCGCTGGGGCTCGGCGTCACGATCCTTTCGCACCTGCCTTCGCTACGATTGTTCGGGCGATTGGCAGGGATCTGTCTTTTTGCCTCATTGATCGGTCAGCTCATCATCCTGCCGGCGACCGTGGCACTCTTTCGGCGATATTGGCCGCGGCGGGCGCCGGCTGCCGCCTCGTGACCGGAAAGCTCAGTGGCTGGTATGATCGTGGGGTCGTGCTGCTTATGAGCCAACTGATGCGAGCAATGTCGGATCCAACCGATGCCACGAGCCCCTAATGCCGTTGATTTCTGGCGCGGCTTTGCGCTTGTCTCGATTTTCATCAATCACGTTCCGGGCATTTTCTTCGACCAGTTCACGCATCGCGCAGTCTCGATCTCGGACTCGGCCGAGCTCTTCGTCTTTCTCGCGGGATGGTCGCTGCGTTACGTGATCGGGGATGCCGCACACCCTACGCCCATGCATCAGGTCGTGCTCCGGCTCGGCGGGCGCGCCCTGACCCTTTATGCCGCCCATATGATGATCGTCATGTTGGCGATCGCCATTCTCGCGATCACGTCGCGGCTTCTCGACAACCCGGTGCTGCTCGAATGGCACAATGCGGCGGCTGTATTCTACCGGCCGGTGGAGACGCATATCGGCATTGCGCTTCTCACCCATCAGCTCGGCTATTTCGACATCCTGCCGCTCTATGTCGCACTAATGCTGATTGCGCCCATTCTCGCGATCATCGATCGCGTGGCGCCAAGTCTCCTGCTGCCTGCGTCCTTTACGCTCTATCTGGTGTCGCTGATCGTGCCGCTGACCATTCCCGCATGGCCGATCGACGGGCAGTGGTTCTTCAATCCCCTGACCTGGCAGTTCATCTTCGTGCTGGGGCTGGTGCTGGGGCGTGACACGGGGCTAGGGCATTGGGTTCGCCAGCATATTGTGGCGATCCGCTGGGCCGCGCTGCCGGTCGTCATCGCCGGGACGATCTTTGTTCTGACGGGCGGCGCATGGATTGATCCGACCGAGGTGCCGGAGCCGAAATTGTTGTTCATTAACGGCAAGACGTTCGCAACCCCGATCCGGGTCATACAGTTCCTGGCACTAGTCGCGGTGATGTCGATCGTCTATCCGTACATTGCACGGCTTATACCGAGTGCTGTTGGTTATCTGGCAATGCTTGGCCGGAACTCGCTGGAAGTGTTTTGTGCGGCATCTGTCCTCAGTCTGGTTTGCCAGATTCTACGATTTACGTTGCCGGATGGCGTCTGGCTTGACACCCTGCTCGTCTTGGGCGGTGTGGCTCTCATGGGAACGGTGGCATGGCTCGCCGAATGGCGTACTCGAGTCGTTGCGGTAGCCTGAAGGGGCTGCTGCTCGCGCTCGCGCTCCTGACGGCGCTCCCGGCCCACGCGTCGGGCCAACAAGGCGCGCCTGCAGAACCCGCCGTGCCCGCGCCCTCTCAGCCCGGAGCCGCGGAGCCAAAGCAGGAAGGAAACCTCCCGCCCATCACGCGCGACTGCCAGATCGGCGGCACCGAGGTCGTCACACAGTCACCGCTGCCCAATGTGCTGAAAGCCATGCGCGAGCGGCAGAAGATCAAGATTCTCGCGATTGGCGCCGCGCCGATCGTGCGCAACGAGAGTGGCGCCGGCGGCTACTACGACCTCGTCGAGCAGTTCCTCGAGCAGACCTTCAAGGGCCTGCAGGTCGAGATCATCCATCGCGGCGTATCTGGCGAGCTGGCACGCGATGCGGGTGCGCGCATCAAGATGGAGGTGGCACTCGTCGAGCCCGACCTCGTCCTCTGGCAGGTCGGGACAGCCGATGCGCTCGCGCGCCTCCCGATCGAGGATTTCGAAAAGAGCCTCGGGAAGACGCTCGTCTGGCTCAAGGCGCATGATGTCGACGTCGCCCTCATCGGTCTCCACTACACCAAGGCACTGACCAAGGACGCACACTATCAGGCGGTCCGCAAGTCGCTCAAGAATGTGGCGACCGAGCTCGGTGTCATGCGGGTCGGTCGCTACGAGGCCACTGAGACACTCGCGCGCCTGCGCGGCGAGCAGGGCGTGCCGCCGGACCGCGCGCGGCTGACCGAGGCCTCCTATGAATGCAGCGCCGAGTATCTTGCGCGCGCCATTGCGACCGGGCTTTTCCACAAGGACAAGCCCAGCAAACCCGCGGACAAGCCTGCAAACAAATAGAGGCGTGGCGCTCCCACCAAATCGAGCTCGGCAGAGCTGCCTATCTGCATGATTGGGGTGACCGTGACGGCCCGGGCCGCTATGGTCGCGACCCTGAGTGCGCCGCTGCCGTGCGGCTCGCCCGGTGCGCCGGTGAGGAACCCGACCATGACGCAGCACTTTGCCTCCGACAACAATGCCGGCATGTGTCCCGAGGCCATGGCGGCGCTGAAACGGGCCAACGCGACCGGCCACGAGCTTTCCTATGGCGAGGACCGCTGGACGGCAGATGTCTGCGACGGTCTCCGGGCCCTCTTCCAGACGGACTGCGAGGTCTTCTTCGTTTTTAACGGCACGGCGGCGAACTCCGTGGCGCTGTCGGCTATGTGCCAGCCCTTTCATGCCGTGATCTGCCATGAGCTGAGCCACATCGAGACGGACGAATGCGGGGCGCCGGAGTTCTTCTCCGCTGGCTCGAAACTGCTCGCGGTCGAAGGCCCTCTCGGCAAGCTGACGCCCGACATCATCGAGTTCACGGCCAAAAAGCGTACGGATATCCATTTCCCGAAACCGAAGGCCGTCTCGCTCACGCAGTCGACCGAGGTCGGCACTGTCTACACTGTCGAGGAACTGCGCGCGATTGCGGCCATCGCCAAGCGGCATGGGCTCAACATTCACATGGACGGCGCACGCTTCGCTAATGCCGTCGCGACGCTCGGCTGCCATCCCTCGGAGATCACGTGGCGGGCAGGGATCGACGTACTCTGCTTCGGCGGCACCAAGAACGGGCTTCCTGTCGGCGAGGCCGTGATCTTCTTCAAGAAGGAACTCGCCGAAGACTTCGCATGGCGCGTCAAGCAGGCGGGTCAGCTCGCATCCAAAATGCGTTTCGTCTCGGCGCCCTGGCTCGGCCTTCTCGAGAACGACGTATGGCTGCGCAATGCGCGCCACGCCAATGCCATGGCTAAGCGCCTCGCCGACCAGATAAGCCCGCTCGAGGGCGTCAACCTCATGTTCCCGGTCGAGGCGAATGCGGTTTTCGCCGAGATCCCGCCGGCGGCTCAGCTCAAGCTGCGCGATAAGGGTTGGCGGTTCTACACGTTCATCGGTGCCGGTGGCTGCCGCCTCATGTGCGCATGGGATACCTCTCCCGATACGGTCGACCGATTTGCCACCGATATCGCCAAGGCCGTGCAGGGCGTTGCGCCGGCGCGCGAAGTCGCGGGCGAAGCGCGTGGACGCGGGCGGCGCTGAGCGTCGAGCCCCGAGGAAAGAATTGATGTCATGAAGGGCAGGATCGCGGGGCCGGAGATCGAGCGCCTGATTCAGCTCCTGGCGCGCCTGCCGGGACTTGGATCGCGCTCGGCGCGCAAGGCTGCGCTCGCGCTCCTGAAGCGTCGCCACGAGCTGCTCGAGCCGCTCGCCGCCGCCATGCAGGAGGCAGCGCGCAATCTCGTCGCCTGCGAGGTTTGCGCCAATCTCGACACCATCTCGCCGTGCACGATCTGCGCTGATACGCGCCGCGACCGCTCGCTCGTCGTGGTCGTCGAGGAGATCGGCGATCTCTGGGCACTCGAGCGTGCCGGCGTCGTCAACGGCCTCTATCATGTGCTCGGCGGACATTTGTCGCCGCTCGACGGCATCGGCCCGGATCAGCTCAATATCACTCGCCTCGTCGAGCGCGCGCACACGGTCGAAGTCCGTGAGGTTCTGCTCGCGCTCAATGCAACGGTTGAAGGGCAGTCGACGGCGCACTATGTGCGTGAGCAGCTTGCCGATGCGGACGTAAAGGTGTCCGGCCTCCAGCATGGCGTGCCTGTCGGGGGGGAACTCGACTATCTCGATGAAGGCACGCTCGCCGCCGCGATCCGCTCGCGACGGACATTGTAGAAGGCTCAGCCCACATGGCGAGCGACAGAGGAGCCCGGTTCGTAACGGGCTCCATACCCGCACACGTTTTGCGCATGACCGGCGCCGCTGCGTTCGGGCTCATGGCAATTTTTCTCGGCGAGCTCGCGAACGTCTTCTTTCTCAGCATGCTTGGCGACGTCGAGATCATCGCCGCCGTCGGCTACGCCTCCACGATCCTCTTCCTTCTGCTCTCCGTCGGTATCGGCACGGCCATCGCGGCGAGCGCGCTTGTTGCGCCGTCCATCGGTGCCGGCAACCTCGCACGCGCGAAGAGCCTCAGCACCAGCACGCATGTCTATTCGGTACTGTTTGCGGCCGTCTCGGGGATCGTTGTCTGGGTCTATGTGCCCGAACTGATCAGGCTCATCGGCGCGGAAGGCCGCACGCACGCGCTCGCGACGAGCTATTTGCGCATTCTCATTCCGTTCATGACGCTCATGTCGCTCGGCATGTGCGCCTCGGCGGTGCTGCGCTCACAGGGTGATGCGCGCCGCTCCATGAACGTCACGCTGGTCGGTGCCTTCGTGAATGTCGCCCTCGATCCGCTCTTCATCTTCACGTTCGGCCTCGGCATCCAGGGCGCCGCCTGGGCGACGAATATCTCGCGCATTGCCGTTGCCGGCTTCGGCATCTACTGGCTCATCCGCGAGCACGATCTTCTGGCGCGGCCACGCCTCAAGGATGTACTGGACGATGCAGGCACGATCCTGCGCTTTGCGGTTCCGGCAACGCTGACCAACCTCGCGACACCCATCGCCAATGCCTACGTCACGTACGCCATTGCGAGCCACGGCACGGCGGCGGTTGCCGCCTGGGCGCTGATCGGGCGCATTGCGCCGGTGGCATTCGGCTCGATCTTCGCGCTCTCCGGCGCGGTCGGCCCCGTGCTCGGGCAAAATCTTGGTGCGCGTCAGTGGTCGCGCGTGCGCGAGGCCTTCGATATCTCGATCCTGACGGCCATCGGCTTTACTGCCATTGCCTGGGTCGCCCTCTCGCTTGCCGTCGATCCGCTCATTGCGGTCTTCCGCGCGACTGGCGAGACGGCGGCCATTCTGCGCACGTACTGCATCTATCTTTCGCCGATGTTCGCCTTCCTCGGCATTCTTTTCGTTGCCAACGCCGCGCTCAATGCGCTGGGGCATCCGCACTGGCCGACCGTGCTCAACTGGGCGCGCGCGACGCTTGGCACCATACCGGTCGTGACGATCGGCGGCATGTTTTGGGGGCCGACGGGTGTGATCGGCGCCAACCTCGCTGGCGCGAGCGTATTCGCACTGCTCGGGGCGTGGCTCTGCCGACGTCTGATCGCAGGGAAGGCGCAGAAGGAAGCGGATTGAAGAAGCTAGCGGTACCGACGCCAGGGTTCACACGCGATACCGTCGCTGTCAGCATCGTTTATCGGCCAATAGCCTGGGCTACCTCGCAGAGCAGGCGCGAGTCCCACGGTTCGGGCCGCGCTGCAGTTCACTCCTGCCGCAAAGTGCCGGATCGTCACGCCAACCGGCCAAGGTGAGGCAGACCAGATCGCGAAATAAATCCCGCCGCCAGCCAATGCGCCGATGAGGCCTCGGCGCGCCCAGCGGCGTGCCAGCGATGCGCGCTCGTGACGGCGCAATATTGCCCTGAAACGACGCTTGAGATGTCGCGCCTGCGCTTCGCCGTCCAAGCCAAGCTGCGAGCGGTTGAACGCTTCCACGCGGGCGTTTCGCTCTCGGCGATAGTCGTCCAGGTTAGAGGTTGCCATGGCGGTGCTCCGCCCGCTTATGAGGACGTGACTGTATTGAACCTCAGTCCGCGCTGAGCATCGCCCAACTTGCGCCGCCAGCCGCCGCCGCGGCGATGATGCGCCACGGCCAGCTCCAGCGCGAGGCAGGAGCAACTTGTTCTGGCCGAGGACGATCGGGCGGCGTTTCCTCCTCGAGTTCCTCGGCGTTCCTCAACTGGCACATGGAGACCTCCGACGCGGACCGCTGAGTATCAACGATGCCGGTGCGGAGGAAGTTAAGAATTCTGGGTACGTAGATGTAAGGTAAATAGAATGTTGCAGCGCCGTTGCAGCCTCAGTTTTCCTCAGGATGTGTCGGTCGGGCCGCACCCGTGAGATCGTGGCTATGGTCGTGCTGGTGCTGATAGAGCGCGAATGAGCGCGCCGCTTCGGCGCCGAAGAGCCGGACGTACTCGGGATGCTGCGCCACGGTCTCCGGTTGTCCGGAGCAGCAGATGTGGCGATTGACGCAGATGACGCGATCGCTTTGCGCCATGACCACGTGCAGATCGTGGCTGACGAGCAGAATGCCGACGCCGCGTGCATTCCGGATCCGCCCGATGAGATCATAAAGCTCGGCTTCGCCGGTGTAGTCGACGCCGCGCACGGGCTCGTCGAGCACGAGGAGCTTGGGCTGCCTGAGCAGCGCACGCGCGAGCACGACGCGCTGCAACTCGCCGCCCGAAAGCTGAGAGAGCTGCTGGCCAATGACGCGCGCCGCTCCAACCTCGCCCAGAGCGGCCTCGGCTTCCATTTGCGTGTGGCGGCTGCCGAGCGCGAGAAAGCGCGCAACGGTCATCGGGATCGCCGGGTCGCGGTCGAAGCGTTGGGGGGCATAGCCGACAGTGAGGCCGTCGCTTCGTGTGACGGTGCCCCGATCGGGCCGCTCCAGTCCCAGCAGAATGCGCACGAGAGTGGTCTTGCCGGCGCCATTCGGGCCGATCAGCGTGACGATCTCCCCTGGCGCCAGATCGAGATCAATGCCATCGAGGATGGTGCGGCCGGCGCGGGCGAAATGCACTTCGCGTGCGGTGAGCAGGATGTCGGTCCGCCCCGGCAGCGTGCCGGCGTGGCCATGGTGATGATGGCCATGGTCGTGATGCCCGTGGTCGTGATCATGATGCGCATGACCATTTTGATCATGGGCGTCGTGTGCGTGCGATTGTGTGCTCATGCTGGTGAAGCCGCGCAACTTGCGCAGAGGCCGGTCACCTCGACCATGACGCGCGCCGTCCCGAAACCCGCGCCGCGGGCCGCGCCGTCGATGGCATCGAAAGCCGCAGGGGCTGCGACCTCGGCAACCGTCGCGCAGCGTTCGCACGCGAGAACAATCTGGCGCGCCGCGTGCTTGCCGTGCGGTGCGTGACAGGCGAAGTAGGCGTTGCGGCTTTCGAGACGGTGCACGACGCCCATTTCGAGTAGCGCGTCGAGCGCTCGATAGACGGAGATCGGCGCCATGCGCGTGCGCTCCTTGCGCGCCAGCCGCTCAAGGATCTCGTAGGCGCCCAGGGCATGATGCGAAGCTGCGACCTCCTCGAGCACGCGACGGCGCAGCGGCGTCAGCTTGAGGCCCTTCGCCTCGAAGACGTCGGCCGCACGCTCCAGCGTACCTTTCAGGCAGGGGCCATGGTCGTGCCCGGGCGCCGGAAAGGAGGCCGGGAGGGACGAAGTAGGCTGTGCGCGGCGCATGCTGTCGGTCTCGTGCGTGGTCAAATGGCTATCGGCGAATAATATAACACTCATCGAGGTTGGCCGCATCCCCGCTCACCTAGCCTCCCCGGCCTGCTGGATGCCCGCGACACGCCATTGTGACAAGCGGGCCGATTGCTGCGCAGGGGGCGCCCGTGCTGAGGTGCCGCAAATCCGAGACTTGAGCCTTGCGGGAGCCCGTTCATGAGCGAGACCACTGCAAACCCCATCCATTCCGGCACGCGCATCGGGCATGTTCACCTGAAGGTGGCCGATATCGAGCGGGCGCTCGGCTTTTGGCGCGACGTGCTCGGTTTCGAGGTCACGCAGAGGCGTGATCAAGCCGTTTTCCTCTCGGCCGGTGGCTATCATCACCACATCGCCCTCAATACCTGGGAGAGCAAGGGTGGGGCGCCGCCCGCGCCTGGGACGACAGGCCTCTATCACGTGGCGATCCTCTACCCAGACCGCGCGGCACTGGCCGATGCGCTGCGTCGCGTGCAGGCAGCCGGCATCAAGCTCGATGGCGCCAGCGATCATGGCGTGAGCGAGGCCCTGTATCTGCGCGACTTCGACGGTAACGGCGTCGAGCTTTACCGCGATAAGCCGAAGGCAGAGTGGCCGCGAACGGAGGCAGGTGCGCTCAGTATGATCACCAAACGCCTCGATCTCGATGCGCTGCTCGCCGAGGCGGATTAGAGCGGTTCAGAGCTGCGCTGGCGGCCTTGCCGCGATCGTTTCAGGCGGATAGCTTGCTGCACGATTGAATGAGCGCGTGGCGGCATAGCCGTCGTGCGCAAGCATCGGGAGAGAAACATGCAGGACCGGCCGACGACGCTGAAGCGCTACCAGACCTATATCGACGGCAAATGGACGGATGCCGCTTCGGGGAAGTTCTTTGAGACGAGCGATCCCTACACCGGCGAGCCTTGGGCGCTCGTTCCCGAGTGTGATGCGCGCGATGCGGAGCTTGCTTGCAACGCGGCGGCTCGTGCTTTCGAGAGTGGCCCGTGGCCGGCGACGACGGCGACGGCGCGCGGGCGCCTGCTGCGCAAAATGGGCGAGCTCATTGCCAAGCACGCCAAGCACCTGGCCGAGATCGAGGTGCGCGACAACGGCAAGCTCATCTCGGAGATGTACGCGCAGACGCAGTACTTGCCGGAATGGTTCTATTATTATGGCGGTCTCGCGGACAAGATTACCGGCCAGACCATACCCGTCGATAAGCCCGACCACTTCTGCTACACGCTCAAGGAGCCTGTCGGCCCGTGCGTATTCATTACGCCGTGGAATTCGCCTCTCATGCTCGTGGGCTGGAAGCTTGCACCGGCGCTGGCAGCGGGCTGCACGGTCGTCATCAAGCCAAGCGAGTTCACCTCGGCCTCGCTCCTCGAATTCATCAAGCTCGTCGTCGAGGAAGCCGGCGTGCCGCCCGGCGTCATCAATGTGGTGACGGGTTATGGTGCGGTCGTCGGCGAGCCGCTCGTCACGCACCCGAAGATCGCCAAGGTCGCCTTCACCGGTGGCACGGCGACGGGCGCCCGCGTGAATGAACTCGCCGCGCGCAGCTTCAAGAAGGTGTCACTCGAGCTCGGTGGCAAGTCACCGAACATCATGTTCGACGACTGCATTCTCGATGACGCTGTCAACGGTGCCATCTCCGGCATCTTCGCGGCGACTGGCCAGACCTGCATTGCCGGCTCTCGCCTGCTCGTCCAGGAGAGCATTCACGACAAGTTCGTCGAGAAGCTCGTTGCGGTGGCGCAGACGGCGAAGCTCGGCAATCCACAGCTCTTCGAGACCCAGGTCGGCCCGGTGACGACGCCGCCGCAGTATCAGAAGATCCTCGGCTACATCGATATTGCCAATGGTGAAGGCGCCAAGTGCGTGCTCGGCGGTGGGCCGGCGACGGCTGCCGAGGGTGGCGGCAAGTACTTCGTCAAGCCGACGATCTTCACAGGCGTGAACAACCAGATGCGCATTGCGCAGGAAGAGGTGTTCGGCCCGGTCCTCTCGGTGATCAAGTTCAAGGACGAGGCCGAGGCGATCCAGATCGCCAACGACATCGCCTATGGCCTAGGCTCCGGCGTGTGGACGCAGTCCGTGCGGCGCGCGACAATGATGGCGCAGAAGATCAAGGCCGGCACGGTGTGGGTGAACACTTACCGCGCGGTGTCTTTCACGATGCCCTTCGGCGGCTACAAGGCCTCCGGTCTCGGGCGCGAGAACGGCGCCGAGGCCATCGAGGGCTATCTGCAGACGAAGAGCGTGTGGATCAACAACGCGGTCGGCGGTGGCGGCAATCCGTTTGTCATGAAGACCTCGCAGAACAGCTAGGTCCGACGCCATAGATCATGTCAGGGCGCGTGCGGCTCAGTCCGCTCGCGCCCTTTAATTTTGTGGGTGCTAGCTCTGCCGGCTCAGACGCAGGCGCCGAGCCCGAAGTCGTACACCATGCAGACCTGGCCGGTCGGAAGGCGGCAGCGATCGCCGGTCCGGATGAAGCCCACGCAGGGCGGATAGTTGCCTCTGATGGGCTTGTAGACCTGCCGCGAGCCTCGTCGGGCATTTGGCTCTGGCGCCGGCGGTCGGTCGACGCCCATGGGATCGAGGCGCAGATAGCCGTTGAAGAGCGATTGGGCGCTGCCGGGCGCTGTGGAGCCGAATATGGCAACCGCCGCCAAGGCGCCGGCGAGGATGGATTTCCGCATGACCTGGTCCCTTCCGTTCTGGAATGGACTTGGGGCCGACCGGCAGGATGTCAACCCGCACCGGTGCTCGCTATCCAAATGCTGTGGGAGGGCCGGAAAGAAAAAAGCCCGCGGTCGGGGGGAGACCGCGGGCTATCACGTGACGCCTCTATGGGGGGGATAGGTGGGACGGCGCCACGATTTCAGTGTGTCCATATGCACTCATCTGAGGGAAAACTTCAAGGCCTGTTGGGAAAAATTGTTTACAAAGGATGAATTTTGGTGCAGCGCGATTAACACTTATTGATTGCATCTTGCGGCAACTGCAATCTTTGACGGCAATGCCTCGGGGTGGACCCTTAGACGACGTCGGTACAACCCCTCGGATCTTGCGACCGCAACCTGAACTGAGACCTGCCCATCGCATGGCTGCCATCCCGGTGGTGGCAAAGCGAGGCCTCGTTGAGCGGTGTTGAATTTTCCGCATTGCCTGGGTTCGTACGCGCGCTAAGAACTGCTTCTGCACTAAAAAGCAGGTCTGGAGCGGTTCTGGCCAATTCCTGGCGCGGCTCCGGCAAAACTCGGGCGGGGAGGCGGCACATGGGCGCGGAAGGCACCTACGACTACATCATCGTCGGTGCGGGCACGGCGGGCTGCCTGCTCGCCAACCGGCTGTCTGCCGATCGCAGCCAGCGCGTGCTGCTGCTCGAAGCTGGCGGCAGTGACAACTACCACTGGATCCACATTCCCGTCGGCTACCTCTACCTCATGGGCAACCCGCGCGCCGACTGGGGGTATGCAACCGCAAAGGAGCCAGGGCTCAACGGCCGCTCGCTCAACTACCCGCGCGGCAAAGTGCTCGGCGGCTGCTCCTCGATCAACGGCATGATCTACATGCGTGGCCAGGCGCGCGACTATGACGGCTGGCGGCAGATGGGCAATGCCGGTTGGGGATGGGATGATGTGCTCCCTTATTTCCGCCAGCATGAGGATCAGTGGGCGCTGGAGCCGGACGCTTTCGAGGGCCTGCATGAGCGCGGCGGCGAGTGGCGCATAGAGCAGCCGCGCATCTCGTGGGAGATCCTCGACGCCTTTCGCGAAGCGGCGGCCGAAGCCGGCATCCCGAAGACCGATGACTTCAATCGCGGCAGCAACGAAGGCTGCGGCTACTTCCACGTCAACCAGCGCTCGGGCATTCGCTGGAACACCGCGAAAGGCTTCCTGCGTCCGGCCAAGGGTCGGCCGAACCTGACGATTGCGACACACGCGACGGTGCACCGCTTGGAGATGTCGGGAAAGCGCGTCACGGGCGTTGTCTTCGAGCAGTACGGGGCCATGCGTCAGGCAGCAGTGCGCCGCGAGGTCGTCATGGCTGCCGGCGCCATCGGCACGCCGCAGATCCTCCAGCTCTCGGGCATCGGTCCCGGTGCGCTGCTGCAGCAGCACGGCATTGCCGTTCGCCATGAGCTCAAGGGCGTCGGCGAGAATCTGCAGGACCACCTGCAAATCCGCTGTGCTTACAAGGTGCAGGGCGTGAAGACGATGAACGAGCGCTACCAGAGCCTCATGCAGCGGGCGAGCTTCGCGCTCGAGTACGCGCTCTTCCGGCGCGGCCCCATGACCATGGCGCCCTCGCAGCTCGGCGCCTTCACGCGCTCAGATCCTTCTCGCGAAACGCCGAATATCCAATATCACGTGCAGCCGCTGACACTGCCGAAGTTCGGCGAGCCGCTCGATCCCTTCCCCGCGTTCACCGCGAGCGTGTGCAATGTGCGGCCGACGAGCCGCGGGCACGTGCGCATCCTCTCGACCGATCCGAAGGCGCATCCCGAGATCCGCCCGAACTACCTCGCGACTGAGGATGACCGGCGCGTTGCCGCCGACAGCGTACGCGTCACGCGTCGCATCATCTCCATGCCGGCGCTCGCCAAGTACCGCCCCGAGGAGTTCCGGCCCGGACCCGACATCCAGAGTGACGAGGATCTGGCGCGAGCAGCCGGCGAAATCTCGACCACCATCTTCCATCCGGTTTCGACATGCCGGATGGGCGTTGACGATCTTGCCGTTGTCTCCCCGCGCCTCAAGGCGCATGGTGTCGAGGGTCTGCGCATTGCCGATGCCTCGGTCATGCCGACCATTACATCCGGCAATACCAACTCACCGACATTGATGATCGCGGAGAAGGCGGCAGCCATGATTGCCGAGGACTGGCAGGCAGCGGCCGCGCGAGAGCAGCCGGCGGCCTAGATCAATCGCAACAAGTTTTCTCTAGTTCGGGAGGAGTACAAACATGGCCGCAAAAGACCAGGTAAAGGCCCTCGTGTTCGACGTGTTCGGCACTGTGGTCGACTGGCGCGGAACAACCATCCGCGAATTGACCTCGTTCGGCAATGCGCGAGATATCAAGCGCGACTGGGACCAGTTTGCCGATGACTGGCGCGGTCTCTATCAGCCCGGCATGGAAGAAATCCGCTCAGGCCGCCGGGAGTTCACGATCCTCGACACGCTCCACCGGGAGAGCCTCGAGAAGCTGCTCCAGAAGTACGAGATCAAGGGTCTGCACGAGCAGGACATCAAGCACCTCGTCACCATCTGGCATCGTCTCCAGCCTTGGCCGGATGTCGTCGAGGGCCTGACGCGCCTCAAGAAGCGTTACATCATCGGGACGTGCTCGAACGCGAACATCGGGCTCGCCGTGCGCATGGCCAAGCACTCCGGCCTGCCATGGGACGTCATTGTCGGCGCCGAGGTCGCGCGCGCCTTCAAGCCGACACCTCAGGCCTATCTCGGCAGTGCCGCCGCGCTCAATCTGGAGCCGCACGAGGTCATGCTCGTCGCTGCCCACAACGGCGATCTAGCGGCGGCGGCCAAGACCGGCTTCCGGACGGCATTCGTCGCGCGGCCGAACGAGTACGGGCCGAAGAAAAAGGCGGACGTCGCCGATAACACCAACTGGGACATCTCGACGGACAGCTTCAACGGCGTCGCAGATGCGATGGGGTGTCCACGGATCTGAGCAGTCGTTTCGCTACTCGCGCCTCTGGCGCGACGGGGCTTTCGCCCCTGGCCCCACCGGGAGGGACACCCTCCCGGACCCACCTGCCTTTATGAAATCCATCGTTCGCGGTGAGCGCAACAGGTCCCTTGTCCCCGTCCTAAACGGGGAGATGGTTGAGATGAGGGGCAGGAGCTTGTGCGATGTTAGCGTATGCCGCCGCCCCTCACTCAGCCCTTGCAAGTTGGAAACCGCGCGAGGTGGCAACGTCCCACTCACGGCAACGAGCGGGTGCCCGACCCGCCCTGGGTCATCGAAGGCCGTGTGACCGCGACGAGACGGTCGAAGAGGATTTTCAAGGACGGGTTCCAGCGGCCGGCAAGCCGAGAATGGTCGCCCTCATCGCCGTCGCGCGCAAGCTCCTCACCATCCTCAACGCCATCGTCCGAGACAAAACACCTTAGCAAAACGCTTGACCGTCAAGTCAGTCGCTCTCCCCATTGAAGACAATGGGAGAGGGGGAAGACGTGCGGCCAGTTCGCGCGGCGGCCTCAGTATCTCAGCTTCAGTTTCGAGCGGAATGGCCCGATGATGTCCGAGAAGTCATCGGTCCATGGCCTGAGGCCGCGTGGATCGAGATCGATGTTGGTCTCGAGCTTGCGGAAGGGCTCGAGTGCTTCATCGCTCTTCCCCACCACGACAACGGTCGAACTCGTCTCGGCATAGCTGCCGTCCGCTGCATCGTCCGACACGATCACGGCCTTGGCGCCATTCACGAGCGGCAAGGTCGCAGCGACGACGCCATCGAGATCGAGATAGCGGTTGGAGACGTGTAGCACGAACACGCCGGTCGGCTTGATCTTCGCGAGGAAGAGGCTCAGCGCCTCGGCCGTCATCAAGTGCACAGGCACGGCATCCGACGAGAAAGCATCAACGATGATGACGTCGAAGCTGTTGTCAGGTTCCTTGCTCATGGTGAGGCGGGCATCACCGAGCACGATGTCGGCCTTGGGTTGGCAGCGCGAAAGGAACGAGAAGTTATCGGGGTTCGTGGCGATCGAGACCATGAGCGGATCGATCTCGAAGAAGCGCCACTGTTCGCCGGGCTTCGAGAGACAAGAGAGCGAGCCGGCACCGAGGCCGATCACGCCGTAGCGCCCGAGGCCCTGCGGACTACCTTCGGGTGCGGTCTTCGCGAGCGCCTCGCCGATGATGCGCACGGACTGCGCCATCGGGCTCTTCGGGTAGTAGTAGGTGCCGGGGACTGGCCGCTCTTTGATCTCCTCGCCCTTGTCGTCGCGCACGCGCTGGGCGCCGTGCAGCGTCGTGCCGTGCATGAGTATATTGAAATCTCCCGCCGAGCCGACGCGATAGACGCCGAAGTAGCTGCGCTGGGCGTCACCGCGCTTTACGCCTGAGGGATAGACCACGATGGCCGCGAACATCATGAGGGCCATCACGAGCTGGCGTGGCGGCCATTTCCAGAACAGCAGCACGCCGACGCCGAAGAGCGCGGCGATGGCTGCCGTCATTCCATATTCGCCATAGCTCAGGTCGAACGTCGTCGCCATCCACGGAATCCAGATCAGCGCCAGGATGCCCGTGGCGATCAGCAGCCACATGACGAGCAACTCGTCGCGATCCTTGAACGAGATCGAGAGCGCACCCGGCCGGCAGGCCATGGAGAGAGCGAGCAGCAGCGGATACTCGAAGACCTCCGAGAAGATCTTCGGCGCGATCAATGCCGCGAAGAGGCCGCCGAGCACGCCGCCGAGCGACATCCAGAGATAGAACTCCGTGAGATAAGCGGCGCTCGGGCGCGCTTCGTAGAGCGTGCGGTGCGCAACCATGGCGGACGTGAAAAAGACGGCCACGCCGGCGCCGGCGGTGAGGAACCAGCCTTCCTTGACCGTTTGTGAGAGGACAAGCAGTGCGAAGATTACCGAAGCCAGATGCGCCGCGAGCAGGATCGGCATCGGGATCAACGAGCGCTCGCGGAAGACGAGCACGAACGTCAGCAGATAGAGCGCGAGCGGCAGCACCCAGATGAGCGGCGCCGACGCGACGTCGGTCGACACGTGCGTCGTGAAGGCCGTGAGAAGCGCCGAAGGGATGAGCGCAAGGCCGACCCAGGCAAGCCGCGCGGGCCATGTCGGCGCCGGACCGGCGTCGGCACTGGATGCTTCCGCAGCCGCCGTGGACGGAGCTGCGCGCACTACGACATAGGATACCGCCAGCAGCGCGACCAGCACGCCGAAGCCGATCGTCCAGATGCCACTCAGCGCCTTGAGGCCGAATGCCGGCTCGAGCAGGAGGGGATAGCTCAAGAGCGCGATGAGACTGCCGAGGTTGCTCGCGGCATAGAGGAAGTAAGGGTCACGTCCGTGCGGATGACCGGTCGCCGCGAACCACGCCTGCAGCAGGGGTGCATTCGCCGCGACCGCGAAGAACGGGAGACCGACGGCAACCGTGAAGAGCCCGAGCTGCCAGAAGTATGGCTCGCCGGTCGGCGGCTCCGACCATCCTGCGGGAAGGCCGATCGGCAGCACGACGAACGCGAGCAGGCACACCGCGAGGTGAATGAAGCCGCTCGCTCGCGCGCCAATCAGACGAACGACGAGATGCGCGTAGCAGTAGCCCGCGAGCAGCGCGCCCTGGAAGAAGCAGAGCGCCACCGCCCATACGGATGGCGAGCCGCCGAGAACGGGCAGCACCATCTTCGCGAACATCGGCTGGATCGAGAACAGCAACAACGCCGAGACGAACGTCGTCAGTGTGAAGAGCCAAAGCGTTCCCGGTCCGCCCGGAGCAGCTGAGGCTGCAAGGCTCGGCGCGGGTGCTGTCGCCGGCTCTTCGGCGATCTCGGGACCGCCGCCTTGCGCGCCCTTATCCTGCATTGTCGCTCGCTCCAACATGACCGCGGCGCGACCGGACCCGGTTGGTCCGTTCCGCGCCGCCCTTCTCGTGCTTCACATAGATGGCTTTCGTCAGGCCGTCACGGCCTCGCCGACCTTCGGGACCTTGACATTATGTCCCGCCAAGGCCTCGACGAACTTAGAGGCATCGGGGTCGAGCATCCCCGGGAACGTGCCGTAGTGGCACGGCAGGATCGTCTTGAACGAAAAGAACTTCTTGCACGCGAAGGCCGCTCGCTTAGCCCCCATGGTGAAGCGATCGCCGATCGGCACGATGCCGATATCGGGCTTGTGGAACTCCGCGATCAGGCTCATGCCGCCGAACATCTCCGTATCGCCCATGTGATAGAGGGTCTTGCCCTCCTTGGCGGTCACGACGATGCCGTTCGGATTGCCGAGATAGACGCCGCCGCTCGAGGAGGAATGCAGCGCATCGACGAGCGTCAGCTCGAAATCGTCCACCGCGACCGTGCCGCCCGTATTCATGGGCTGAAGTTTCTCGGCGCCTTTCGAGGCCACGTGCATGGCCAGTTCGTAGTTGGCAAAGAGTGCCGCGCTATTGCGCTTGCAGATCTCACCGGCATCGCCGATGTGGTCGTCGTGGCCATGCGAGAGCGCGACATGCGTCACGCCCTCGACGGCCGTCTCCCAGGCGATACCCGATTTCTCGAATGTCGGATTGCCCTTCAGGAACGGATCGATCAGGAGCACGCTGCTCCCGGTCTCGATGCGGAAGCAGGAATGTCCGAACCAGGTGATCTTCATGGGGGTGCAAACTCCTTTGGGGATCTTCCTAACGGGTGCGGGCCGGCATCGGATCCCGGGCGGGGGCCTGTCGCGCCGCTTGAAGTGAAGGTATAAGGCCCGAATGACGAGCGATAAACCCCCTGCGTCTGACGCTTCCGTGAAGCCCGCGCCGGCGGCGGTGATCCTGGACGTGGAGGCCTTCGCGGGCGTGCTGCCGGCCGGCGCGCGCCTCATCGGTGTCGATGTCGGCACGAAGACACTGGGTCTCGCGCTGTCCGATCTCTCGCGCACGATCGCGAGCGGTCTCGAAACCATCCGGCGCACGAAGTTCAAGGCCGATGCGGAGCGCCTCGTCGCCCTCGTGCGCGAGCACAAAGTGGCAGGTCTCGTCATTGGTCTGCCGATCGGCCTCGATGGCTCGACGGGACCACGCGCGCAGGCGTCTCATTCTTTCGCGCGGCTAATCGGGCCGTTGGCCGGCGTGCCCATTCTGATGTGGGACGAGCGCCTGACGACCGCCGAGGCCGAGCGCCTGCTGATTGAGGCCGATGCTTCGCGCAAGCGCCGCGCCGAGGTCATCGACAAGATGGCGGCGACGCTCATTCTTCAAGGGGCACTCGACCGGATGCGCGCGCTTCAGAAGACAGGGTCGTAGCGGGTCATGCCGACGCCGATCCTGATCGCAGGACCGACGGCCTCGGGCAAGTCGGCGCTGGCGCTCGAAATGGCCGAGCGGCGCGGCGGCGCGATCATCAATGCCGACTCCATGCAGGTTTATCGCGAGATGCGCATTCTCACCGCGCGGCCATCACCGGAGGAGGAAGTGCGCGTTCCGCATCGCCTCTTCGGACATGTGGGCGTGAAGGATGCCTACTCCGTCGGGCGGTGGCTGAGCGACGTCGCGGACGCGCTCGCTTGGTGTGCAGGAGCCGGCCGCCGGCCGGTGATCGTCGGAGGCACCGGGCTCTATTTCAAAGCCCTGCTCGAAGGATTGGCACCGGTGCCCCCTGTCGCGCCAGAGGTCCGCGCGCATTGGCGCCGTGAGGCCGGCATTCGTCAGGCGGCCGAGTTGCACGATGTACTGGCGGTACGCGATCCCGAGATGGCGGCGCGCCTCGATCGGGGGGATACGCAACGCATCGTCCGCGCGCTGGAGGTCATGGAGAGCACGGGCGTGTCGCTTGCCGAATGGCAGCGCCGTCCGGGCGTGCCCCTGGTCCGGGAAGCAGACGCTGAATGCTACGTCATCCGCCGCCCGCGAGAGGAGGTGCGACGCCGCGTGGATGAGAGGTTCGACGCCATGATCGGGGCCGGGGCACTCGACGAGGCGCGCGCGATCGCGGCCTTGGAACTCGACCCCGAGCTGCCCGCGGCTCGGGCGCATGGCCTGCGACCGCTGATCCAGCATCTGAGGGGTGAAATTGATCTCGCCGCCGCGATCGAAGCAGGGAAGCTCGAGACTCGCCAGTATGTGAAGCGGCAGGAGATTTGGCTCAGACGTAATATGATTGCGTGGAAAGCAATAATATAGCAATAAGGAAACTATTTTGGCCTATCTAGAGTCACATAACTTGAAATTGCTTGACCGCTACGCTGGTTGAAGTCAAACACGCCGCCATATCCGAAGTTTGGCCAACTGCGCGCGTCGCCCCTCCAGCCGGCTGCAGCGCCACGGCAACGCTTCGCTGCAAGGAGAGGGTAGTCCCATGGCACGCACGATGACCGGCGCCGAGATGGTGATCAAGGTCCTGGCCGAACAAGGCGTGGATTTCATTTTCGGCTATCCCGGCGGTGCCGTACTGCCGATCTACGACGAGATCTTCCAGCAGGAGAAGGTCAAGCACGTCCTCGTTCGCCAGGAGGGCGGAGCAGTCCACGCTGCCGAGGGCTACGCGCGCTCGACCGGCAAGGTGGGCGTCGTCCTCGTCACGTCAGGCCCCGGCGCGACGAACGCGGTCACCGGGTTGACCGACGCACTCATGGATTCCATCCCTATCGTCTGCCTCACGGGGCAGGTGCCGACACATCTGATAGGCAACGATGCCTTCCAGGAATGCGATACGATCGGCATCACGCGTCCCTGCACCAAGCACAACTGGCTGGTCAAGGACGTCAACGATCTCGCGCGCATCCTGCACGAGGCGTTTTATATCGCGAAGAGCGGCCGCCCTGGTCCCGTTGTCGTCGACATTCCGAAGGACGTGCAGTTCGCGACGGGCACCTACGTCACGTCATCGAACACGGCCATCGCACACAAGAGCTACCGTCCGAAGCTCAAGGGTGACCAGCCCGCCATCCAGCACGCGGTCGAGCTGATGGCTGCGGCCAAGCGGCCTCTGTTCTACACGGGTGGCGGCGTCATCAATTCGGGCCCCAAGGCGAGCCAGCTCCTGCGCGAGCTCGTTCGGCAGACTGGCTTCCCGATCACGTCGACGCTCATGGGTCTCGGCGCCTACCCGGCTTCCGACAAGCAGTGGCTCGGCATGCTCGGCATGCACGGCACGTACGAATCCAACATGGCCATGCATGGCTGCGACCTGATGATCAACATCGGCGCGCGCTTCGATGATCGTATCACTGGCCGTACGGACCTGTTCTCGCCGGGTAGCCGAAAGATCCACATCGATATTGATCCCTCCTCGATCAACAAGAACATCAAGGTCGACGTCCCCATCGTCGGCGACTGCGCCTATGTGCTCGAGGACATGATCCGTGCATGGCGCGGTCTCGCGTCATCGCCCGAGAAGAGTGCTCTCAAAGGCTGGTGGAAGCAGATCGACCAATGGCGCGCGGTCAACAGCCTCAAGTACAAGAAGCTCGATGACGTGATCATGCCTCAGTACGCGCTCGAGCGGCTGCAGGCGCACATCAAGGATCGCGATACCTACATCTCGACCGAGGTCGGTCAGCATCAGATGTGGGCGGCGCAGTTCCTGAAATTCGACGAGCCGAACCGCTGGCTCACGAGCGGCGGCCTCGGCACTATGGGCTATGGCCTGCCGGCTGCGATCGGTGCGCAGATGGCGCACCCGAAGGCGCTGTGCATCGATGTTGCCGGCGATGCCTCGATCCTTATGAACATCCAGGAGATGTCGACGGCCGTGCAGTATCGCCTGCCGGTCAAGGTCTTCATCCTCAACAACCAGTACATGGGCATGGTGCGCCAATGGCAGCAGCTCCTGCACGGTAACCGTTACTCGGAGAGCTACACCGAGGCGCTCCCCGACTTCGTCAAGCTCGCGGAAGCCTATGGCGGCGTCGGCATGCGATGCGATCATCCTGCTGACCTCGACGATGCGATCAAGGCCATGATCGCGGTCAAGGAAAAGCCGGTCATCTTCGACTGCCGCGTCGCCGCGCTCGCCAACTGTTTCCCGATGATCCCCTCGGGCAAGGCGCACAATCAGATGCTGCTCGGCGACGACGTCTCGGCCGAGGAGATCGACAAGGCCATCGGCAAGGAAGGCAAGGTGCTCGTCTGAGCGCCGCCCTCGCGGGAACATACAATGCACCTTTATGTCGCCAATAAGCTCTATTCGTCCTGGTCGCTTCGGCCGTGGATCCTGATGACCGCTCTCGACATCACGTTCGAGGAAACGGTCATCCCGATGTACTTCCCGGATTCCAAGGCGCGGATGCTGGACGTCTCGCCCACGGGCAAGATGCCCTGCCTCGTCGATGGCGATGTCACGGTTTGGGAAAGCCTCGCGATCATGGAGTATCTCCACGAGCGCTTTCCCGACAAAGGCGTCTGGCCTAGCGACACGAAAGCGCGTGCGCATGCTCGTGCCGCGGCGAACGAGATGCACGCCGGTTTCCAGGCGCTGCGCAGCACCTGCCCGATGAATCTCTCCAAGCGCTTCGCGCCGCGTGACCTTGGCTCCGACGTTGCGGACAATGTCCGCCGCCTCGAGGGACTGTGGGCGGATGCGCGGCGCCGCTTCGGTGCGGGCGGGCAGTTCCTCTATGGGAAATTCAGTGCCGCCGACGCAATGTTCGCGCCTGTGGTGACGCGGCTCGACACATATCAGGTGCCGGTCTCGTCGGAGACACGCCGCTACATGGATGCCGTGCTCTCGCATCCCGCGTTCGTGAAATGGCGGACCGAGGCGCTGCAGGAGCCCTGGACCATCGACCACTACGAGGAAGGCTGGACGCCCGTCGAGACTTTCCATTCCGGCGCCGCGCGCACGGACCATCCCCGTCACAAAGCCTGAGGGCACCCGCCATGTCGGAAAAAGGCACCGGCTCCGCCTACTTCCTGGAGGAGCGCAAAGACACAACCGAGCGGCATACGTTCTCTATCCTCGTCGACAACGAGCCGGGCGTGCTCGCGCGGATTGCCTCGCTCTTTTCAGGGCGCGGCTACAACATCGAGAGCCTCACCGTCTCCGAGACCGACGAGGAGCGGCGCCTCTCGCGCTTCACCGTCGTCACGACGGGCACGCCGATGGTGCTCCAGCAGATCAGGAACCAGCTCGACCGGCTCGTCCCGGTCCACAGCGTCACGGATCTCACGGTCACCGGTCAGCCCATCGAGCGCGAGCTGGCGCTCGTCAAGGTCTCTGGCAAGGGCGAGAAGCGCATCGAGGCACTGCGCCTCGCCGAGATCTTCCGTGCGAGCGTCGTCGACACCTCGACCGAGCACTTCGTGTTCGAGATCACGGGCAAGTCGTCGAAGATCGAGCAGTTCATCACGATCATGCGCGAGCTGGGGCTTGTCGAGGTCTCGCGGACAGGCATTGCGGCAATGGCGCGCGGCGCACAGGGCTTGGCCTAGGGCTGTGTCTTCGCTGCGCGTGACCGATAGCCATCACGCAGCTCTCCGGTGATAGCCGGTAGGCGTGAGGCCGGTTTCTCGACGAAATGCCGCGGTGAATGAACTCGTCTCGCTGAAGCCCAAGGCGAGAGCAATCTTTGTTATCGAAAGCTGCTCGCGCGTCTCCAGCAGTACCTTGGCGCGCTCGATGCGGAGCTTCGTGTGGTACCTGTGCGGCGGAATGCCGAAGGACTGTTTGAAGGCGCGGCAGAAGTGATAGGGGCTCAATCGCGCCAAGTGCGCGAGCGTCGTGAGTGGGATCTGCTCGCTCAGATGCTCTTCGATGTAGGTGGTGACCGCGCGTTGTTGCCAAGCGGCAAGTCCGCCGCGTATTGGCGGATCCACACGATCGGACCGGCTGTCGAGGCGCGCCAGCTCATGCGTCAGCACCGCCCCGAGCGCCTCCATGTAGGGGCTATTCCCCGATGACTGGCTCTCCAGCAGATCCTTGAGCTTCGCGACCGTCGCCCACAGCGCCGCATCCTCGAAGAAGAGCCGCGGTGTCATGGCGAATGTATCCGATCCCGCGAAATCGCTCAGCACGTCGGGGTTGAAATGGAACAGCAGGATATGCAGCGGTGATCGCGGCTCGTGCCACTCATGGTATTCATGGCCGGCAGGTACGAGTGTGAGCTTTTTCGCGAGGTCGCGGCGCGCTGATCGTGGCACGCCTTCAAGGGACGTCTCGCCGATGCGGCGCGTGCCACGTTCATGGGCCACAAGCATGGGACGGCAAGCGCGGAACCGATACTCTACTCTCTCGCTGCCCGTGAACTGCATGAGCTCGATCTGCACGCCATGCCAGCCGGCAGTTCGGCGCTTCATGAAGTCGATCGGTGATACCTGAACGAGGGATCTAGATCTCTGAGGCTCATGCAGGGGGCCGTGCGCTTCTGAGATCCGGAAAGACTCCGCGCCACTCGAGTACTCAGCCAGAGAAGATTGCGTCGGTGCGTTGACACGCCATGGCTGCGACGGCGCGTCGTCAGCGCTTGAGGATGGCAGTATGTTTTCGGGTCGAGACATCCTGAGCACGACACTACCTCGATCTGTTGGCAATGCTTCAGTCATAATCTGGTGAAGCGGCCGGCATCCATAAGACCGACGTTCGCGCTTGCTGCATGTACGTCTGCGCAAACCCATACCTAGGTGCAGGTCCCCGAAATCGGATGGCGCATTGGCATGGAGATGCCGCTGTTGCCGATAATGCTACCGGCCTTTGCAGTCTTATCCTCTCGGGGTTTACCCGGAAGAAGCGCATGGCAAGCTTGAGCCACCCGCAGCAATACGGGTCAGCCCGCAGGCGCGCGTGAGCGGCAAAACCGCGTAAATCACGGACTTATGACATCGAATGATGGTCGCCGAGGCAGATTGCTGCACCCACATGAGTTTGTGGGGCCGAATGTGTGCGGTTCCGCATCGCCATTCCCATCACGAGAAGAGAGAGTTCGATCATGTCAACGATCACGACCAAAGACGGCACGCGGATCTACTACAAGGATTGGGGCACTGGGCAGCCCGTCGTATTCAGTCATGGCTGGCCGCTGAGCGCTGACGCGTTCGAGGACCAGATGTTCTATCTTGCTTCACGAGGCTATCGCGTGATCGCGCACGATCGGCGTGGCCACGGTCGTTCGGATCAGCCGTGGCACGGAAATGACCTCGATACATATGCGGACGATCTCGCAGAGCTCGTGCAGAAGCTCGACCTCAAGGGCGCAGTCCATGTCGGTCATTCTACGGGCGGCGGCGAGGTCGCGCGCTACATCGGCCGTCACGGCACATCGCGCGTCGCGAAGGCCGTCCTCATCGGTGCCATCCCCCCGCTCATGCTGAAGACGCCATCCAATCCAAAGGGCACACCGATCGAAGCCTTCAATCAGATCCGCGCCAGCGTCGTTGCCGACCGCTCGCAGTTCTTCAAAGATTTGACATTGCCGTTCTATGGCTACAATCGCCCGGGCGCGAAGGTGTCGGAGGGCGTGCGCGACTCCTTCTGGCTGCAGAGCATGATGGCGGGCTTCCCGGCGTCCTATTTCTGCGTCAAGGCGTTCTCGGAAACGGACACGACCGAGGACCTCAAGAAATTCAACGTGCCGACGCTGTTTCTGCATGGCGACGATGATCAGATCGTGCCGATCGAGGCTGCCGCTATTCCGGCATCGAAGATCGTGAAAGGCTCGACGCTCAAGATCGTCAAGGGCGCGCCGCACGGCATGTGCACGACGCTCAAGGATATGGTGAATGAGGAGCTGCTGGCCTTCCTGAAGGCCTGATAGTCGACTGTTGGCAAACGCCGGGAGAGAGCCAACTGCTCACTCCCGGCGCTTTTGTACGTGGGCTGTCGAAGGCAAACGGACGGCAGTTCTACCGACGCAGATCGACGGTGTACGGAATGCCGTCGCGCATGATCTTCACACGCTCGACAGGCGCGTCGGCTCTGTTGAGATCCGCGATCTGGTTCGCAGACATGATGTTGAGTTGATTGACACTCGTGATCACGTCGCCGGCCAAAAGGCCCGAGGTCGCAGCGGGTGTATCCGGTTCCATGCCCTTGACCACTACGCCTTGCACCTGGCCGTAAAGTGGCGAGCGCGGTCCGATCTCGTTCACGACGAGACCGCCCAACCCGTGAATGCTCTTGGCGAGACTTGCGGTGCGTGGCTCGCCGATCTCGTCGGTGACCGTGAGCTTGACCGTCTTCGGCGTGCCTTTGACCAGAAGCCCGAGCTCGAGCTCCTCGCCGACGGCCGAGCTGCCGAAGTGAGCCATGTAGTCGCTGTTGTTGCGGATGGCCTCGCCATTGATCGTGCTGATGACGCTGCCAGGAACGATACCCGCGCGCGCCGCAGGTGAATCGGGAGAGACGGCCGTAATGAGCGCACCGCGGCGATTGGGCAGTCCAAGCTCGGTCGCTGCGCTCGGCGAAATGTCGCGGGTTTCGAGGCCGAGGGATCCACGTCGCATGCGGCCGTGCTGGTAGATCTGCATGCCGATGCGACGCGCCATGTTGACCGGGATCGCGAACCCGATGCCGACGCTTGCGCCACTTTGGCGGCCGACAGCTGTAGTTATGCCAACAAGTTCTCCGTCCAGATTGACCAGCGCGCCACCGGAGTTCCCCGGGTTCACTGCGGCGTCGACCTGAATGAAGCTCTCGTAGATGTCGTAGCCAATATCCGATCGCATGAGACCGCTGATGATGCCGGCGCTCGCACTACCCTCGAGGCCAAAGGGATTGCCGATCGCGATCACGAAATCACCGACGCGCAGGTCCGACGAGTTTCCGAGCGGCATTTCCGTCAGATTCGGCAGATCGACCCTGAGTACGGCAATATCCGCTCCAGCGTCCAAGCCGAGAAGCTTGGCTGGCGCCTCGCGTCCGTCCTGCAGCCTCACTGAGATCGTGACAGCGTCCCGAACGACGTGGCGGTTCGTGCCGATAAGCCCGAGACTGGAATTGACGATCACGCCGGAGCCGCCCGACCGGAACGGGCGTCGCTCGGGAGCAGGAGGCGTTTCGCCCGGCTTCAGCTCCGCGGGGACGAGTGTCTCGCCGATGACGAGAACGCTCACGACGGCTGGAAGCGCCTTCTCGACCAGAGGCGCGAAGCTGACCATAGGGAGTGGACGTGCAGCGGGTGACGCGTTCGTGGGAGGAGGGGAAGAGGCTGCTGCGGGCGCGGACAGAGCCATGATCGTCGCGGCGGTCATGCCAGCCAGGAGCAACGACGGTCGCTGAAGCGAACGCCGCTCACCTGCCGCAAGCGCATCTCGATACAACAAGCGCATCATGCGTCATCCTCAATTGCATGAGAGGCGCGAAGCAGCTTCAGAGCCTCGGGATCGCTGATATTCGGGTGTGGGCCCATGAGGCGACAATGCACACGAGTGCCGTGCAGGATGCGCCGGGTCCAAAGCGCGCCCTGCACGGCTGTCTACTTATTTATTCGGGACAACGATCTCTGGCTGGGGCATGCCCTCCGAGCGGATCTTGTTGAGGAAGACCTTGCCATCAAACTGGGCCGGGACGGACGCGCCTTCGGCCCGCAACTTTTCGAAGAACTCGTCGGCGCTGAGGGGCGACCTGCTACTGGCGCCCTCGGCCTGCAGCTTGTCGAAGAATTTCTGGGCGTCGAACTTGACGGGCATGGAGGCGCCTTCGAGCTGCAGACGGTCAAAGAACTTGCGCGCGTCGAAGTTGCTCGACTGGGCCATGGCGGAGCCCGCCGTTAGGGCAATGATGACGCTGGCCAGGATCGCTGACGTTTTCATCTGTCATACCTTCCGAGTTGTGCGCCTGTCGCTGGGATCCCAGCAAGGCGCTGCGTTGGTTCAGGCAGAATTGCGGGCGCCACCAGCTCTTCGCTGCTTGAGCGAAGGGAGTTGAGACGCCGCTGCCATGGAGTTATGTCGGCAGCATCGGGCCCGTCTGCTTGATGCCGCTTGCTCGGACTTGCTCAGGACTGCTGTGAAACGCATGTCGCTCGCGCACGGCAACCCAGGGCGAGCTACACTTAGCAGCCGGGCAGCGACCGCAGGCAATCCGTCAGAAGCTGGAGATTCACGGGCTTGCTCAGAAAGTACGCAGCGCCGGCCGAGAGGGCCGCCGTGCGTGTGCCCTCGTCCCCATGGGATGTCATGAAGATGACTGGAGGGGCATCAGCTTCTGACTTCAGGATCTTCAGGAGCTCGAGGCCGCTGAGGCCCGGCATGCGATTGTCGAGTATCATGCAATCGACGGCCGCTCGCTCGGGCGAGGCCAGAAACGCCTCCGCCGAGCCGAACGTCTGCGCTCTGTAACGGAGTGATTGAAGATATCCTTCCAAGGCCTCTCTGACGTCGTCGTCATCATCAACGATAGCAATCATGTCGATCCTTCGCGCGATTCAGCGCATCCCGCTCGCAGTGGCCACGCACGGGCCTATTTGGCTCGTGCATGCCATGGCGGACGGGGCGGAGAATATCATGCGAAGGTTTAGGATCGGGCAAACGATCGCTCAGGCCCGAGGAGCTCGCTCATGCGGACAAGTTCGGCGACAGAGCGCACCTCCATCTTGCGCATGGCATTGCCGCGGTGAAGCTTCACCGTGATCTCGCTGATACCCAGCTCATGCGGGATCTGCTTGTTCATCAGACCGCGGGTGACACACCCGAGCACCTCTCGTTCGCGCGGCGTGAGCGCCGCTGCGAGGTCCTTGACGCGTCGGACATCGGCCTCGGCCTTGCGGCGCATCTCGTCCCCTTTGATCGCCATTGCGATCGCATCGAGCATGTCCTGATCCCTGACGGGCTTGGTCAGGAAATCGACGGCCCCGGCCTTCATAGCCCGCACGGACATGGGGACATCAGCGTGGCCCGTCATGAAGATGATGGGCATTCTATTGCCCTGGCTGGCGAGCTGCGCCTGCAGATCGAGGCCGCTCGAGCCCGGCAGGCGGACATCGAGAACAATGCACCCCGGACGCTCGGGCAAATCCGCGTCCAGCAATGCCCGGGTGGACAGAAATGATATCGCATCGATGCCGACCGACTGGAGAAGGTCACGAAGCGCGTCGCAGATATCCGGATCGTCATCGACAATAACGACCAGTGGTGCTTGAGGCTGCTCGCCCTTTTTGTTCTTGCCCATGGTCACGATTTCCGGTCGCAATTGCCGTCTCGATACACACGTCGATCAGTGTAGTCGCATCCACAGTGTTCAGAATTGCCCAAACTCGCATTCGAAGGCGATTCACGCCTTGGTGATCTCTCGGTGGAGCGTCTTCCATCGCCTTTGCTGTTCACGCCCCAAAATGCGTTACGAGGCTTTGATTTACGGCGGCCAAGCTGTGCGGTTCGGCATTTCGAATGGCTAATTCGCAGCTTCGATCAAATGGCAGCAATTGCATCGATTGACCTGGCCGCTCGGTAAGCTCCTTCATTCGCTTCACAATTAGTTGCTGAGAAATCGGGATTGCATTGATTGCGCGCGTCCGCCGAGCGCCTTGTTTTAGAGGTGCGCGAGATTAGCTGAGTCGAGGAATCGTGGTTTGCAGTGATGTTTTTGGTCAGGAGTTCAAAATGAGAATGCTTGCAATGGAAGTATTCCAAAGACCGCAGATCGCGATCGGGCTCACGATAACACTGGCGTACGGTTTGACATTGTCGACCGCGGCTCACGGCACGCAAGTGTCGAACGAGAAAGCGACGCAGAAGCGCGTGCCCGTCTCGGAATTCCAGCGATGCATGCGGGCCTGGGATAGGAGCGCGCACATGACGCGAGAGGAATGGGCGCAGGCGTGCGGACGTGTCGGCAATGAGCGGAATGTAACGCCCGTCAGAACGGGAAAGTAGCTCACAGCCGTGCTGCAAGGATTGAGCTGAGCGTTATTGCGGACGCCCATCCAAAAGGATCGCTTCTTTCATGAGACAGACGCTCATACTCATCGCGCTCGCCATGGCGCCGGCATTGGCCGCCTGCGAGCCTGGGCAATCCAACAACCAGACTGTCGCTCCTCCTCCCCCGACGGTTACTGTCGCCAAGCCGATCAGCAAGGCAATTGTGGATCATGACGAGTACGTCGGTCGATTTGTTGCCGTCGACTTCGTGGAGATCAGGGCTCGCGTTTCCGGCTACCTCGATGCCATCCACTTCCAGGATGGGCAGATCGTCAAGAAGGGCGATATTCTGATGACGATCGACCGCCGTCCCTTCGAAGCAGCACTCGCGCAGGCCAAGGCCAATCTCGCGCAAGCTCAGGCCAATCTTGCGTTCGCCGAAAGTGATCTCGCGCGCGGCAAGGGGCTCGACATTGGCACGGTCATTACCCAGCAGACGCTCGACATGCGTACTCAGGCGAAGAACGTCGCTCAGGCATCAGTCCTGATGCAGCAGGCCGCCGTTCGACAGGCAGAGCTGGACCTCGAATTCTCGGAGCTGAGGGCACCTGTTACAGGGCGCATCGGCGATCGTCGGGTGGCTGTCGGAAACCTCGTCACGGGCGGAACCTCAGGGACGACTACACTACTTGCGACCATTGAATCCACTGATCCAATCCGGTTCGAATTTACGATCGACGAGGGGTCCTACCTGCGCTACGCGAACTTTTCGAAGGACAGCGGGGATAGAACGGTGCGCGGTGGCGGTCTGCCCATCCGCCTCAAGCTGATTGGTGAGAAGGGCTTTTCCCATGAGGGGAAGGTCGACTTCGTCGACAACGCAATCAGCCCATCATCCGGGACCATTCGCATACGCGGAGTGCTTGCCAACGCGGACGGAAGGTTCACGCCCGGTATGTTCGCGCGGGTCCAAATGTCGGCGTCCGCGCCTACGATGGCCCTGCTGGTGCCCGATGCTGCTGTCGGATCGCAGCAGGCGCGCAAGTTCGTTCTCGTCGTCGATGACGGGAATGTCACGCATCAGAAGTACGTCACGCTTGGTCCTTACGTCGACGGCTTACGCGCCATCACGTCCGGTCTCTCCGCGGACGACAACGTCATCGTCAACGGCCTGCCCCGTGCGCGTCCCGGCAGCAAAGTGACACCGCAGCAGTCGAGCATTGCTTCCGATCCGGCAGCGGTGGCCAATGTGAGCGGGCGCTGAGGGAGCATCGACGACCATGCGCCTTTCGCACTTCTTCATCGACCGCCCCATCTTCTCCGCGGTCATCTCGATCATCGTGCTCATTGTCGGTGGAGTGTCGCTGGGGCGCCTTCCCGTGGCCCAGTATCCCGAAATCGCGCCACCGGTTGTCAGGGTAAGCGGGCAATATCCAGGTGCAAGCGCAGATGTGGTTGCTGCCACCGTCGTGACGCCGCTCGAGGAGCAGATCAACGGCGTCGAAGGGATGATCTACATCACCTCCAGCTCGACGGGGGATGGCAATTTCTCGATCGACGTGACGTTCCAGCTCGGCACGAACCTCGATATTGCACAGGTCCAGGTCCAGAACCGGGTATCGACAGCACTCCCCCGGGTTCCGATAGACGTGCGCAACATCGGCGTAACGACGACCAAGCGTTCACCTGATCTCATGATGGTCGTCCACCTCTATTCGCCGGACAGCTCGCGCGATACCCTGTTCATCTCCAACTATGCCAATACCTCGGTCATCGACGTCCTCAACCGGATCTACGGCATAGGGTCGATCAACGCTTTCGGGGCACGCGACTATGCGATGCGCGTGTGGCTCGATCCGGATCGGCTGCAGTCGCTCGGCCTGACGACTAGTGATGTGATCGCCGGCCTGCAGGGCCAGAATGTTCAGGTCGCAGCAGGCGTCCTCAACAGCCCGCCCGTCGAGCAGCAGCGCGCGTTCCAGATTTCCGTGCGCACGCTTGGCCGCCTGGTCGATCCCAATCAGTTCGCCAACATCGTGATCAAGCAGAGCACGACCTCGGTGGTCCGACTGAAAGATGTCGCGCGCGTCGAGCTCGCCGCGGTCGACTACTCGACGAATTCCTATCTCGATCGCCAGCCGGCAGTCGCGCTCGCGATCAACCAGCTCCCAGGATCGAATGCGCTCGCGACGGCCACGAAAGTCCGGGCGACAATGGATGAACTCTCGAAGAATTTTCCGGAGGGGCTGAAGTACACCATCGTCTATAACCCGACCGAGTTCATCCAGCAGTCCATCGACGGCGTCGTCGAGACCATCGTCGAAGCGGTCATCCTCGTTGTTCTGGTCGTCGCCCTGTTTCTGCAGACGTGGCGTGCCGCCATCATCCCGATCGTGGCCATACCGGTGTCGCTCATCGGCACGTTCTTCTTCATGGGTCTGTTCGGCTTCTCGCTCAACAATCTATCTCTGCTGGGGCTTGTCCTCGCCATCGGCATCGTGGTGGACGATGCAATCGTCGTCGTCGAGAATGCCGAACGCAACATAGAAGCAGGCCTAGCCCCCCGCGAGGCCGCAAAGAAAAGCATGGACGAGGTCGGAGCTGCGCTGATCGCCATCGCTCTCGTTCTCTGCGCGGTATTTGTACCGGCAGCATTCATTACTGGCATCACCGGTCAGTTCTATCGGCAGTTCTCGCTGACCATCGCCGGTGCCACGGTTATCTCGCTGCTTGTGTCGCTGACGTTGTCGCCGGCCATGTGCGCAATGCTGCTGAAGCCACACCACGAGCGTCAGCGCGTGCCTTGGTGGGCGCGGCCTTTCCGTGCCTTCACGAACCTCTTCAATGCTGCGTTCGATGCGCTCAGTCATGGCTATGGCTGGCTTGTCACGCGGATCGTGCGCATCGCTGCCGTCATGCTCATCGCCTATGCCGCGATCCTGCTCTATGGGCTCAACGAGTTCCGTAAGGCGCCGGTTGGCTTCATTCCCCAGGTCGATCAGAACTATCTCATCATTGCGACGCAGCTTCCGGGCGGCTCCGCTCTCGCCAGAACGGACGAGGTCAATCGGCGCGCTGTCGAGATCGCGCTGCAGGTGCCAGGTGTGGCGCACGCGGTGAACTTTGTCGGCTTCTCGGGCGCCACCTTCAGCAATGCGCCGAATTCCGGCGCCATCTTTGCCGCTCTCGAGCCATTTGCCGTGCGTGCGAAAGATCCCAACAAGTCGGCGGCGGCCATTCAGCGCGCGCTGACGCAGAAGCTGTCCGGTATCCAGGAGGCGCAGATCGTCGTCATCGTGCCCCCGCCGGTTCGCGGTCTCGGTACTTCCGGCGGCTTCCGCATGATGATCGAGGACCGGGAGGATCGCGGCCCCGATGCTTTGCTGGGGGCCGTCGCGGCCATGACGGATCGTGCAGCGCGCACGCCGGGTCTCACACAAGTGTTCTCGCAGTTCGAGACGGGAACACCGCAGCTCTACCTCGACATCGACCGGACGAAGTCCGAGATGCTGGGTGTCCAGCTATCGGATGTATTCGGTGCGCTGCAAACTTATCTGGGCTCGTTCTACGCGAACGACTTCAACCTGATCGGACGAACCTTCCGCGTGACGGCTCAGGCGGAGAGCGCCTTCCGGACCGATCCCAGGGACATTCTCCAGATACGCGTCCGCAATGCCGCGGGAGACACCGTCCCGCTCGGATCCTTCACGACGATTGCCGATCAGACGGGGCCTTATCGAGTACCCCGATACAACCTCTATCCAGCAGCCGAGCTCGATGGCAATCCGGCCCCAGGCTACTCGCAGGGACAGGCTATCGACACCATGCAGCGGCTGGCGGCCGAGGCCCTCCCGGCAGGTTTCAACTACGAGTGGACTACGCTCGCATTCCAGCAGGTCGAAGCCGGTGACACCGCTATCTTTGCCTTTACCCTCGCGGTCGTGTTCGTGTTCCTCGTGCTCGCTGCCCAGTTCGAAAGCCTGACGCTGCCCCTCGCTGTGATCCTGATCGTTCCCATGTGCCTCATCGCCTCGATCACGGGGATCGTCCTTCGCGGGCTCGACAATAATATCCTCGCGCAGGTGGGCTTCATCGTGCTGATCGGACTTGCCGCCAAGAATGCCATTCTGATCGTCGAGTTCGCCCGTCAGCTCGAAGACCGCGGCCGCGATCGTTGGGCTGCTGCCGTGGAAGCCGCGCATCTACGGCTGCGTCCGATCCTGATGACGTCTCTGGCTTTCATCTTCGGCACTGTACCTCTCGTCTGGGCGACCGGAGCCGGGGCCGAGCTCAGGCAGTCGCTGGGCACGGCCGTCTTCTCCGGGATGATCGGGGTCACATTGTTTGGATTGATCTTCACGCCGGTATTCTACGTGGTCTGTAGCCGGCTTGCGGCCCTCGTGGGCGAGCACAAGCGCGGTGAGACGACGCCGGTGTCCACGCCGGCGGAGTGAGGACGAGGCGATGTGCGATGCCAGACGCTCGGGTTAACTCATCTCGCACATCGAATGATCAAGGGATCGGCTTCGCTTGTAGGCTGCCACGCGGCCAATCCCGACTGGTGAGTCTTGAATGAAGAGCAGAGGTGGTTCCTCGAGCGCGGTCAGGAAGATCTGGAACAGGCTCGCGGACCTCTATTGGGCGACCCTTTCGGCACGCCCAACACTGCCGCTGGCCGCCGCAGTCTTTGCAGCCGTCGTTTTCGTCATCGATGCGCTCACGACGCTCGAGTATGCCATCGCTGTCGTCTATTCCATTGTCGTTCTGATATCCGCAGTCTTCCTCAATCGCACGGGTGTGATCGCCGTAGCTGTTGCGTGCGCGACCCTCACGGTACTGGGCTATGCGGCTACGCACGATATCCAGGCGAATGCCGCGCTTGTGCGTTGTCTCGTGAGCCTGATGGCCATTGCCATTGCGGCCATCCTCGCATTGATGAATCAGAGTGCCCAAGCGACGCTGCAGGAACAGGCGCGCCTGCTCGACCTGACGCATGACGCCATCTTCGTGCGGCGCATGGATGATGTCATCATCTACTGGAACCGCGGCGCCGAGGAGCTCTATGGCTGGCGCAGCGAGGAGGCCATCGGCAGCGTCAGTCACGACCTGCTGCAAACCGCATTCCCCGTGGATCGTGCTTTGATCACGGCTGAGTTCGTCGCCTCAAACCGGTGGGATGGGGAACTCGTGCAGAGGACACGGGACGGCACCCGTGTGGTTGTCTCGAGCCGCTGGTCGATGGAGCGAGACAAGCACGGCGCTCCGCTCGGCATCCTCGAGAGCAACACCGACATCACCGAGCGCAAGCGCGCGCTGGAGTCCCTCGATGAAACGCGCGCGGAGCTGGCCCATGTTTCGAGGCTGACCGTTCTCGGCGAGCTGAGTGCCTCCATAGCGCACGAGGTGAACCAGCCGCTGGCCGCCATCGTCCTCAATGCCGGCGCGACCAGGAACTATCTGGAGCACGATCCGCCGAGGCTCGACGATGCGCGTCGTGTCGCCGAGCGGGTCATTCAGAGTGCCGACCGCGCGACAAGCGTAATTCAGCGCATACGAGGTTTGTCGAAGAGGACACCGGGTGAGCGGATCCCGACGGCGGTCGATGAAGTCGTGAGCGAGACGGTTCCGCTGCTGAGAAGCCAGGCCGTCAGTCATCAGGTGGCTCTCAAGCTGGAACTCGAGCCGGACTTGCCGCCCGCACTCGCTGATCGCATTCAGTTGCAGCAGGTGATCATCAATCTGTTCGTCAACGCCATCGATGCCGTGAAGGTTACGTCCGGGCGCGTCCGCCAGCTGAAGATCCAGGCACGCGAATACGATCCGGATCATGTGCTCGTATCCGTGGAGGATAATGGGATCGGTATCGATCCTGAGAAGGCACAGCGGCTGTTCGATCCCTTCTTCACGACCAAGCCCGATGGCATGGGCATGGGCTTGTCCATTTGCCGCTCGATTGTCGAGAGCCACGGCGGACGCATATGGGCTTCTGCGAACGCAGGCCCTGGCGCGACTATTCAGTTTACGCTGCCCAAGGCTGTGGTGAACAAGCCCGAAGCCCGGGCGACAGCGGACAGCTCCGCGGCTGAACGTCCTTTCGCCTGATCGGATGCCTCGCCAGCCGCGGCATCAGGCAGGTACGACGGGCACTTTCTGCTTTCTAAAGCTCTCGATCACACGCGGGTCCATCTTCAGATGCGCGGCCACGAGCTCGGGCGGCGTGAGCGCCAGCCATTGTGTCAGCGAGACGTCTGCAAAGTAGCTGCTCTTGAACATCTCCAGGAACCGCAGCGTCGTTGTGCCGGTGTTCTCGATATAGTGCCCCATGGCGAAGGGTACGTATCCGACGTCGCCAGCGCGCATATCGAAGGTGCGGGCCTGACCGGAGGCTGCGAACACGCCCATCCGCGCTTGGCCCTCGATGAAGTAGTTCCATTCGTCCGTGTTGGGGTGCCAGTGCAGCTCGCGCATGCCACCGGGCTCGACCTCGACCAGAGCAGCGGCGATCGTCGTCGAGACCGGGAACACGCTGGTATCGGCGATGCGCACCGATCCGCTCTCCATCTTGATCGGCTGCTGCGCCATGAGGCGATAGCTGAAGCTTTGCGAAACGCCCGTCGCGCCGGCAATCCTGTCGGTGGCGATGGGGCCGGGAAGAGGCGCGGGGAATATGTAGAGCTGTTTGGGGTCGGGAACCTGGGCAAAGCTCGATGCCGGCAAACCAAAGTTCTTGGCCAGCACGTCGCCCGGCGTATGGTTGAACCAATCGCTCAGCAGAAAGGTATTGTCTTCGTCGAACTCGCCGTCGTCGAAAACCAGAAGAAACTCGCAGCCGTCGGGACCGAGGCCTTGGATCGAATGCGGAATGCCCGATGGGAAATACCAAAGGTCGCCGACGCCGACATCATCGACGAAATTCCGCCCGTGCGGATCGACAGCCGTTATCCGTGCACTTCCGTAGAGCATGAACGCCCATTCGGAGGCCTTGTGCCAATGCAGCTCGCGCACGCCACCCGAGTTCAGTCGCATGTTCACGCCGGCGATATTCTTGGAGATACCGAGCTCGCGCACGGTGATCTGCCGGGCCCAACCGCCTGATTCCAGCCGCGAGTGAGCATCGGCAGGAAAAGCGCAAATTAGGAAGTGTACCGCTATCGGTCGACGGCGGCGACAGTAGGCTGGGGTTCTGCCGGTCACGCGCCACATTGCGAGGCCCAGGATCATTGCCGCCGCGATCGCCACGCATGGGCTGCGGGATGGTTTCGGCGGACTGCGCTGAGTTTGGGGTCGCCATGACAATGCCTCCTGCAGTCGCCGCCAGCATATCGCGTCGTGAAATTGGGTCCATGATGCGTCTCGGCGGTTGTGAGCTTCAGATGCTCCGATCTTCTGCGCTGTGAGCGTGCCTGATCGCACGGCGCAGCAGCGGCCCCAGTCGATCGAACTCGACGATCACCTTCTGGAAGTGTGCAGATTCAACTGCATCGAGCGGTATGGTGAAGTCGCCGGCATTCTCGATGTAGACTACGATCTCGGGTCGCCCGAACGGCATGACTTCACGCACCGCCCCGAAGGGCTTGCCGACCTCTGACAGAAAGACCTCGTAGCCTTCTTGGATCGCGTCGTTGGCCATGCTGCTCCTCCAATCTTGCACCCTGCGCGCGACCGATCTCGGCCGCCTGCCGTCTCATATCGTGCCAAGAGCGCAGCCGGGCTTGCCTCGTCTTGCTGGAAGTGGCCCGCGGTTGCGGGGATTCTCCACCATGGGGATGGGCTTTCCGCGGCAGCCAAAGAATTGCCGATCCGAGGTCGAAGCACTGCATTGCTGTTGCCCCATGTCAGCATATCAGACGGGATCTCTGCGACTTTCGTCGAGGAACCGCGCGCCGATTGCCTATTTTGGCGCCAAGAAATCGTTTCAAGCGTTAGGAGTAAGACGTGAGAATACTATCCTTGGCTTGTCAGATTCTGTCTTGCCCTTTAGGACTTAAGTCCTGGTGCTAACTCCTGCATCGAGATCGCCGTGACCGACCGCCAAGGCGAGCTATCGCGCCAAGCAGTCAGATTCGGTTCGTTTCACCTTCTGCCGACGCAGCACTTGCTTCTGGAGGCAGGTAGGCCCGTGCGCCTCGGCAGCCGTGCCCTTGGCATTCTTTCAGCTCTCATCGAGCGGCACGGCGAGGTCGTAACCAATCAGGATCTCATCGCGCGCGTGTGGCCAGCGACTTTCGTCGAAGAGGCCAATCTGCGCGTTCACATTGCATCATTGCGCAAAGTTCTTGGTGACGGCCCGACGAAGCAGCGCTTCATCGCGAACGTTCCTGGCCGCGGCTACCAGTTCGTCGCTCCAGTGACCTACGAAGATCCCAACACCGCCAAAGGGCCATCCCAGCCCGTCGCCACGGAGGCTGTGCGAGGCATTCCTGCTTTGCTCTCGCGCGTGATCGGTCGTGATGACGTCGTGACGTCGATCGGAGCCGAACTGACGCAGCGGCGTTTCATAACGGTGGCGGGGCCTGGCGGGATCGGCAAGACAACGGTTGCGTTGGCGCTCGCGCGTGCGCAGTCGCCGGCATTCCGCGATGGCGCCTGCTTCGTCGACCTCACCACCATGACCGATGCGGCATCCCTTCCTGGAGCCGTTGCGGCAGCGCTCGGTATCGTCCAGCCACTTAATGATACGATGCCGGCGCTGATGATGCATTTGCGGAACAGGCAGATGCTGCTGGTCCTGGACAGCTGCGAGCACCTCGTCGAGGCCGCCAGCATCCTTGCCGAGCGAATACTCGAAGACGCACCCGGCGTGCGCATTCTGGCTACCAGCCGCGAGGCCTTGCGCGCACAAGGTGAGCGGGTCCACAGGCTTGCGACGCTCAGCGTTCCAGCTGAATCCGCGACCCTGACCGCGGTCGAGGCGCTCGACTATTCGGGCATTCAGCTTTTCGTCGAACGGGCGACCATCAGTCGCGATGAATTCGAGCTGACCGATACGAACGCGCCGTTGGTTGCCGAGATCTGCCGCCGCCTGGATGGCATTCCTCTCGCCATAGAGCTGGCTGCCAGTCGCGTGGACGTGTTCAGCATACGCGATCTCCTGCAGCTCCTTGGAGACCGACTGAAGCTGGTTGTGAAGGGGCGCCGAACGGCACTGCCGCGCCACCGCACGCTCGCTGCGACGCTCGACTGGAGTTATGAGTCGTTGCCGCCGCCCGAAAGTCAGGTCCTGCGTCGCTTGTCGATGTTCACAGGCCCGTTCTCGCTCGAGGGTGCGCGCACCATCGCCGGCGGGCGCAGCGGCAACAGTCATGTCATTGAACTCCTCGCGAACCTCGTATCCAAATCGCTCGTGACGGCCGACGTGAGTGGCAATGATCCACGATACAGCCTGCTCGAAACGACGCGCGTCTACGCGCATGAAAAGCTTGTCGAGAGCGGAGAGGCGCAGGAAATAGCAAGGAGCCATGCCGAGTATCTGCGTGCGCTCTTCGCCGTTGCGCAATCCGAATGGAAAAGCCGCCCGGTAGCCGAATGGCTCGCTGCGTACGGCCGCGAAGTCGAGAACGTGCGTCGGGCTCTAGACTGGGCATTCTCCTCAGCCGGAGATCCATCGCTTGGCGTGGGGCTCACCACGGCTGCCGTGCCGTTGTGGATGCAGATGTCCTCGATGGACGAATGCCGCGCGAACGTCGAGCGCGCCATCGCGCATATCGAGAGCACCGGCAACGAGAGCCGCGAGGCCCTCATGCAGCTCCATGCGGCGCGCAGTCTCTCGCTGATGTACACTATGGCATCGTCGCGTGAGGTCGATGCGGCTTGGATGACGACGCTCAAGATTGCCGAGGAATGCGCGGACGCCGACTACCAGCTCCGCGCAATCTGGGGCCTCTTTGCTGGCGCGGTCAACAGCTCGAACTGCCTGACGGCGCTCTCTCTCGCAAATCGCTTCCGTGAACTCGCCAAGGATCAGAACGAGCAGCTCAGCGGCGATCGGATCATCGGCGTCGCCTTGCACTTCATCGGCGATCAGGCAGGCGCGCGCGAGCACACCGAACGCATGATGGCGCGTTATATCGCGCCCACTCATGGCGCGCATATGGTGCGCTTCCAGAACGATCAGCTCATTGCTGCCCGCCGCGTGCTCGCTCCGGTGCTCTGGCTGCAGGGATATCCTGAACGAGCCATGAGCATGGTCGAGCAAAGCGTCAGCGACGCGCTCGCGATCAATCACGCCCTCACCCTCTGCAATCTGCTGGCGCAATCTGCGTGCCCGACCGCCGCGCTCACGGGCGACCTCCAGGCAATGGAGCGCTATGTCAATCTTCTCGTGGACCGCTCGGAGCGCCATGGCCTAAACATCTGGAATGCCTACGGTAGGGCTTTCCGCGGCGTTCTCCTGATGAGGCGTGGAAAGCCGCGCGAAGGTATGCCGCTGTTGCGGAACGCGACTGCTGAGCTTCTGCGCGCCAACTTCACTCAATATTACTCGCCATTTCTCGGCGCGGTTGCCTACGGCTTCGGGCTCTTGGGCGACGTCTTGCAAGGGCTCAGCACGATCGATGATGCGCTCGCGCGAAGCGACGCGACGTCGGAGCGCTACTTCATGCCCGAGCTCATGCGCATCAAAGGCCGGCTTGTGCTTCAGCAGGCTCGGGAGGGATGTGCGATCGTTGCCGAGGGCATCTACAGGGATGCGCTCGAGCTCGCCAACAGCCAGGGCGCCTTGTCCTGGGAGCTGCGCATCGCGATCAGCCTCGTGAGCCTTCTACACCAAGCGGGGCGCAAGGCAGAGGCACGCGACCTGCTCGCCCCCGTCCTCGGCCGTTTTACAGAGGGCTTCGATACGGAAGCGCAGGTAATCGCCAGAAGGTTGCTGAAGGTCTGATCGTCCGCCTATTCGATGAGGCCGACGCTCCTTGGCAGCCACAAGCTGATCGCCGGGAAGTAGATGCACAATGCGAGGCCGACGAGCTGCAACGCGATGAAGGGCAACATCGCACGGTACACGTCCGACATGCTCACGCCGGCGGGCGCCGTTCCCTTCATGTAGAAGAGCGTCGTGCCGTATGGCGGTGACATGAACGCCGTCTGGACATTGACCGCGATCAGCGTGGCGAACCAGATCATCGCGGCTTCGGCACTGCCCGCGATATCCGAGAAGTCGTACCTTGCGAAGATGGGACCGAAAATCGGAAGTACGATGACGCAGATCTCGAGCCATTCGAACGGGAGCCCGAGCAAGAAGATCAGAAGCATGACGAAGATCAGCATTTCCCAGCGATTGTCGATGCCGAGATGCCGCAGAAGATTGAGCACGAGATCGTCGCCGCCGAGCACGCGGAACACATACGAGAATCCCGTCGCGCCGAGGAAAATGAGGAACACGAGTGCGTTGGCTCGGCAGGAGACGTAGATCGCGTCATTGAGCATGGAGATGGACAAGCGCCGATTGAGCGCTGCGATCAGCATCGAGGCGATCACGCCGATCGCCCCACTCTCCGTCGGCGTCGCCAAGCCAGCGAATATCGACCCGAGCACCAGCACCAGCAGCGCCGTCATCGGAAGCAGGCCGCGCAGAACCGCCCACCAGAACTCGGATCGCGATAGGGGATAGTGATCGGCAGGTGCGCGTGGTGCGGCGGCCGGCCTGAGCAATGCGACGGAGATGACATACGCTATATAAAGGCCAGATAGCAGCAGGCCTGGCATGACCGCCGCAAGAAGCAAGCCGCCGGCTGGGATGGACAGCATCTCGGCCATGACGACCAGCATGATGGCAGGTGGGATGAGGATGCCGAGTGTGCCCGCCGATCCGATGGTGCCGATCGCCAGGCGCGTATCGTAGCCGACTTCCAGCATCTGCGGCAGCGCAATCACCGAGAGCGTCACGACCGCAGCTCCGACGATGCCGATCGGCGCCGCTAGGATAGTGCCCATGACCAGCACGGACACCGCGAGCGCACCGGGGCACCACTGCATCAAGGCCTGGGTTGCGCGCAGCATCTCGCGCGCAGAGCCGGACCGCTCGAGTATTGCCCCCATGAAGATGAACATCGGAATGGACGCAAGCACCGGATCGGAAGCCGCCCCGCCCCACATGCGCAACACGATGTTCGAGAGGCCGATGAAGCTGAACACCCCGAGCTACATGCCTGCGAGTGCAAAGGTCAGCGCAAGACCGCCCATGACGAAGGCCACGGGATAGCCGAGAAAAATTGCGACGAACATGGAGAGGAACATGATGAGAGCGAGATGATCAGCGAGCCAGTCCATGGCAGAAGATCACCTTCGTCCTAGATATCGGAAACTACGCGATCGATCCGGAGATCGACCTCGCGCGCAGACCTGCCGCCGAACAGGACGACGATCACACGCAGCAGGACGCTCAAGATGCCGAGCACGACGAGCCAGAGTCCTGCCGCATAGATGCCTTTGATGATCCAGCGATAGGGCAGGCCGACGCCGCTCTCGGACCGTTCGCCGACTGCAAAGGAGAGCGCAACAAAATCGAGGCTGAAGTACGCGAGCAAACCGATGTAAGGGAGCGCCAGCAGCAGGCATCCGCCGAACTCGACCCATGCCCTGCCGCGCTCGCTCAGTCGCTCATGCAGGGAATCGATCCGCGGATGCGCGTTGATCGTGTAGCAATACCCCATCCACAGCGAGAAGATCGCGGTGTGGAGGTGCCACTCGAGCTCCTGCAGTTTCGTATATGGCAATGGCAGGCCGAGCTTGCGTGCCGTCACATCGAAGACCGTGACGAATGCCATGGCCACTATGAGCCAACCCGATACGCGGGCAATCCTCTCGAGCAGCCAGCGCAATGCATCTGACAATTTGAGGAGCAGATCCATCACGCCGTTCCAGCTATCTCTTGCCGAGATAGGTCGACTTCAAGGTCTGCGCCTCGCCCCATATGGCGTAACGCTTTCGAAAATCGAGGTAGTGATCTGCGACTCGTTTGAACGTGGCGTCCTTCGCAGATTCTTCAGCAATGACTTCGAGCCAGGCCTTCTCGAAGGTCGCCAGATCCTCATCGCTCCAGCGCCGGATCATTACCTTGTGCCGGTCGCGCATCTCGGCCATGGCATCGAACTGCATGGCCTCGCTTTCGGCGTAGGTGTAGACGATCTGGGCGCGCCCAGCGATCTCGAGCATAGCCTTGTACGATGGTGGCAGCGCGTCCCATGCCTTCTGGTTGACGAGGAGATGGCTGCATGTTGCCGGCTGATGCCAACCGGGGAAGTAGTTGTGCTTTGCGACCTGATGGAAGCCGAGCTTGATATCCATCATCGGCATGGCGTACTCGGTGGCGTCGAGTACGCCGCGCTCCAGCGCCTGATAGATATCGGCAGGTGCCAGAAGCTGCGGCGACACACCAAGCTTCGCCATCACCTGACCGCCGAGACCGAAGAAGCGCATCTTCAGGCCCTTCAGCTCGGCGATGGATTTCACTTCGGCGCGAAACCAGCCGGAGGTCTCAGGGCCAATGCAGAATGAGTCGATGGCGACGAGGCCGTGCTTGGCATAGATCTCGTCGCGCAGCGCATTGCCGCCCCCAAACCACTTCCAGGCCAAGTACTCGCCAAGCTGCGGCCCAAACGGCACCGAAGAGAAGAAGGCGAGCGCTGGATACTTCCCGGTGTCGAAGCCGGGTGTCGTCCAGCAGGATTGAACGGAGCCGCGCGAGACAGCTTCGAAGCATTCGAGAGGGGGGATGAGCGCGCCGGGCTCGAAGAACTTGATCTCGAACCGACCGTCCGACAAACGAGAGATGTCCTCGACGAAGCGCACGCCCGAGGGGCCGTTATGCGGGAGCGAACTATGATTAGCGCTCTGCATTTGCCAGCGGACCCGCTGTTGCGCGCCCGCCTCATGAGCGCCCATCGTGAGGGCGGATGCCAGAAAGCCAAGAAAAAGTCCCGCGCCAGCGCAGGAGTTCGCTACGAGGACGGCAATAGACCTTAAGCTGACGTTTGTCATCAGGCGCCCCCGATTGACCGTCGAGATCCCAATCCTGCCCTAAGGTAGTCGCGGAGCCACATGACGCATCCGATTTCGTTCGGTTTAGCCAGCGAAAACAGCCGAGACTTCACCGGTGCATGAGGTTTGCTACACCCTGGTGATACATGGCGCGCCCAGCACTTCACACGTAGCATCCGATTTCATTGTCGAGCCATGCTAATTCATTATGGTCGTAGCGGTCCCGTCGAAGTCGGTAAACGCCTCGGCAGAGTCCGGAAAATTGGTGGGTCGCTGCGTCCCATGGTATCCTGACCCTATGAAAATTCTCGTCACTGGTGCCGCCGGATTCATCGGCTTCCATGTCGCAAAGCGCCTGCTCGAGCGTGGCGACACGGTTGTTGGAATCGACGTCGTCAATGACTACTACGACCCCGCACTCAAAGAGGCGCGGCTCTCGATCCTCAATCAGGCAGCGGGAGGCACGAACAGTGCCTGGACTTTCATCCGCACCGATCTTGCCAATACTGCCATTGTGAATGAGTGCTTTGCCGAGCACCAATTCGATCGCGTCATCCACCTCGCCGCACAAGCCGGTGTCCGCCACAGCCTGACGCATCCACACGACTATGTGCAGTCCAATCTCGTGGCTTTCGTGAATATCCTCGAGGCCTGCCGTCACGCCAGGACGCCCCATCTCACCTATGCCTCGACATCGAGTGTCTACGGCGCCAGTACACGGATGCCGTTCTCCGAGCACGACGATGCCGATCATCCACTTCAGCTCTATGCCGCGACCAAGCGGGCGAACGAACTGATGGCGCACTCTTACAGTCATCTCTTCGCGCTGCCGACGACAGGGCTACGCTTTTTCACCGTCTATGGTCCCTGGGGGCGCCCCGACATGGCGCCGATCATGTTTACGCGCGCGATCGACGAGGGGCGGCCGATCCAGGTTTTCAATCACGGGAACCACAGTCGCGATTTCACATATGTCGATGACGTGGTCGAAGGGGTGGTCCGCGCCTCCGATGTACCGGCGATGCCGGCGCCGGGGTGGGATAGCGGGAAGCCCGATCCCGCCATCTCGAATGCGCCTTTTCGGATCTACAACATCGGCAATAGCGCGCCTGTCAGGCTCGATGACTTCATCGGGGCCATTGAGAAAGCTCTCGGCAGGAAGGCCGTCAAGGAGCTGCTCCCGCTGCAGCCGGGGGATGTACCGGATACCTACGCGGATGTCACCGAGCTGATGAAGGCGGTCGGTTATGCGCCGACGACCTCCGTCGTGGATGGCGTCACCAAGTTGGTCGCTTGGTATCGGGGTTATTACGGACGCTGAACACCGTCATTTGTGACATGTTATGCGCGCTGCCGCGTCGCGTAAGCTGCTCGAAGCAGTGCCTCCGCTACAAGATCGGCAGGATCCAGCTTTGTGCTGGAGGGGCTATTCGAGCGTCAAATGGCCGCCGAGCAGCTCGAAACGAGTGTGCCTTCCTTGTTTTGGTCGCTGTTGCGTGACTTCACTTGCATGAAAGCCTGATTGTCCTGGTTTTCTCGCTGGAGTCATTATTGGGAGTTTCAACCTTGCCTGAAGCTCAAGCGCGGCTGTGTTCGGTTGCGACTTCTGTGCCCGAGTACGTAGTTACCCAGCAGGAGGCCGCGGAACGCACGCGACGCGCCTTCGGCTTGCGCATGCCGGAGTTCGAACGCCTTGCGCCAGTGTTCGAGAATGCCGGTATCGAAAGACGGTACGCCGTGCGGCCAGGAGAATGGTACGAGAAGGACCGCTCGTGGACCGAACGGACGCAAGTCTATCTCTCCGAAGCCACGCGGCTGTTCGTTGCCGCCGCGCGCAGTGCACTCGTGAAGGCCGGCATTTCTGGCGCTGACGTCGATTGCGTGGTGACGGTCTCCTCGACGGGGATCGCAACGCCGAGCCTGGAGACGCGGGCGACGGCGGCACTGAAACTCCGCCCAGATGTCATGCGGGTTCCGGTGTTCGGATTGGGTTGCGCCGGCGGTGTCACCGGTCTGTCGATTGCTGCGCGCATGGCTGAAGCGCGGCCCGGCAGCAACGTGCTCCTGGTTGCGGTGGAGCTCTGCTCGCTGGCAATCCGGCTCGACAAATTGACCAAGGCCAACATCGTGGCGCTCGCCCTGTTCGGTGATGGGGCTGCCGCGGCCGTCGTTCGGACGGATGCGCACGGTCATGCCGGGATCGCGAATGCCGACGAGCATACCTGGCCCGATACGCGGGACATCATGGGCTGGGATGTCGACCAGCAGGGCTTCGGCGTCATCTTCGATCGCTCGATTCCGCCTTTCGCCATGGAGCATCTGTGCCCGGCGATCAATGACATGCTCCATCGCCAAGGGCTCGCGCGCGACGACATCGATCGCTTCATCTGTCATCCAGGCGGCACCAAAGTCGTGGAGGCGATCGAAGCGGGGCTGTCGTTGGGTGACGGGGTGCTCGACTACGAGCGCGATATACTCGCGCGCTTCGGAAACATGTCGGCTCCCACTGCGCTTTTCGTGCTCGAGCGCGCGGTATCGGCAGGCTTGCCGGCGCGGTCGATGTTGATGGCGCTTGGCCCTGGCTTCACGCTGAGCACGGTGACGCTGACGCGGGATAGCGCATGAACATTGGTTGGCTCTCTCTCGATCCTCTCGCCGTTGTTGTGCTCGCGCTCGTGACGGCGCAACGTCTCGCCGAGCTGATTTATGCCCGCTTCAACGAAGAACGGCTCAAGAGGGCCGGTGGTGTCGAGCATGGCGCATCGCACTTTCCATTGATCGTCGTGCTGCACGCTGCGTGGCTCGCCGGGCTCTGGATCCTAGCGAGTGGCACACGTCCGGAATACGGTTGGCTTGCGGTGTTTCTGCTCTTGCAAGGCCTCAGGGGCTGGGTCCTGCTGACACTCGGCTCTCGATGGACGACGCGCATTATCGTGTTGCCCGACACGCCGCCGATCCGCAGCGGGCCTTATCGCTTTCTCTCGCATCCGAACTATGTCGTCGTCGCTGCCGAGATATTCGTGCTTCCAATGGCTTTCGGCCTCGTCCTCTATGCTTTGGTCTTCTCCGTTTTGAATAGCGCGGTTTTGGCGGTGCGCATCCGCGCGGAGAATGCAGCTTTGCGCGGCTCGGAAGCTGCTTTCGGCAGATTTCTGTCGCCTCGGTAAGCTACAGACTCGAAGTGAGCGGCAGCCCGTGATCCCGCGCTACTCGGTCGGGATCTTCGTGCTCATGATGGGCGTGATCACGTCATTCACATGATACTTGTGGCACGTCAGGCAGTCCTGCCGCGCCATATTGCTCGTGTGACAGGTCTGGCAGAGATCCTTGTTCACCGCACCGAAGTTCGACGCGAAGCTCTTCGGATTGCCCTGCTCGTAGCTCTTCAGATAGGGGCGGTCTTTCGCGAGCTCGTGGCAGCTCGCACAGCCGCGCTTCTCCAGGATGCCAAAGTGCGGCTCGTGGATGAATTGCGTGAAGCGCCCCTTCTTGTTCTCGAGTGATGCCGGCGAGAAGTTCACGACCCGCCCTTTGCGCGGGATATCGTCAACGCTGTGGCACTTCGTGCATGAGCCCTGGGCATCCTTGTGCGTGAGAGCATCGAAGATGGTGCCCGCTGGACTCTTGCTGCCCTTCGGCGCCTGGGGGCCCGTAAGAAAGAGCCAGGAGTAGATGAACTTGTCCTTGTGGCCCGCAGGCCGATAGAAAATCGCGTAATCCTGCCGGTACCAGCCGCCATACTCAGCCCAGTTCTCCGGATCGACGCTGCTTTCGATGCTGATCACGGGCGCGGGTCTGGCCTGCGGCCGCGCCGGCGCAGCATCTGAACCTGCCGGCGTCTGCGCTGGTGGGCTCGCGCTCGCCGTGACGGGGGCTTCTGCAGATGCGTTACGATTTCCTAGAGGCGGGCTGGGTGGCGACGCTTCCTTGACCGGCGTCGCCATGGCGCGAAGTTCTTCCGGTGTGGGAGAAAGAAGATCATCGGTTTGATCTGCCGCCTTGGGTGGCGGTCGCGCATCGGCTGCCTTGCTATTGTCCGGCTTGGCACTTGCGGGCTCGGCCTTCGCGACTTCAGGCTCGGCCACCGCAGGCTTCGCCGCGCTAGCTGCACTCTCGCCTGTCTGTCGATCTGATCGCGCGGATCGAGCCGTTTCGGCTGCGGCTGGCGCTTCGTCATCGTCGACCGATCTTGTTTCGGCAACAGTGGTGATCCACCCGCCGCTTTGCACGACCTCGCGTGTATCCTTCACATCCTTGCGACTGGCCATTTCCCTGCCAAGATCGGGCAGCCACTGCTGCTGCGCGCCGATGACGACATCGCGCGGCATGCTCGCCGTCAGATCGGCAACAAGAGACGCGCTCGGCCTCGCCCCGCCGCCGACGCCGAGGTCGCCCAGCACGTCGGAGGCTTTTCCCGTGATCAGCGCGTAGTAGATCCGCTTGATTTCCCAGACGAGGTTCGTCACCGCCTTGATCTGCGCGTCGTTCGCGCGCGAAAGATCCTGAAGGTTCAGCCGATCCACGCTCTTGAGTAGAGCACGGCCACGATCATTGCGGCCGATCATGATCTTCATGAACGGTGTGAGCTCGGCTTCCGACGCATCCGGCCATTCACCGATCGCGGCCCTCTTCTTCTCGAGCGTCTTCAAATCGAGGCCGGGCAAACTCAGGAAGGCGATGCCTTTCGGGCCACTGGCGCGCTCCTTGCCAGTGATCTGGTCGAGATGGCAGGAGGCACAGGTCTGCTCGAACGGCGCCACGGCCATGACGCGCTTGTCGTCGCGGCTGTTGTGGCAGGTCGAGCACGTTTCAGGAATGCGCTTCGCCGGATCCTTCTTCGCCACTTCCGGGAAGTGCTTTCCGAAATGGCTGGCATGGTCGTAGATGACGCCCGTGCGCCGCTTGAATGGATAGTTTTCGAATTTTGGGTGATCGCCGTCGAAGCTGTCGAATTTTACGACGTGGCAGGAGCGGCATTGCTCATTGGAGAGCTTGCTCAGATCGAAGTTGGCACCCTTGTGCTCCTGATGGCAGGTCGCGCAATTAACACCGCGTTCGGCCATGCCATCGGTCGGGAAAGCTGCATTTTGCGCACGGGCCGAGAGTGGCGCGGGAGTCTTTGCAGCGATCTTCATCAGCCGCTCGGTACTTTGCTTCAGCACATCCGCGCGGGCACCATGCGCATTCAAGGCTGTGTCCGGCATCTTATGGCAGGTGAGACAGGCTGTGCTGTCCGCGTGACGATCACCGGCGACAAGGCCGTAAGCCCATCCCAATTGGCCGCTGCCGCTGCCGGTGTGGCAGGTGCCGCAATCTTCGATCGCGCCGTGCGCACTCGACAACGGCCCCGGCATCAGGAACTGCGTGTTCTTGGCGAAGAAGAAGAAGAGGGTCAGGCAGACAACGGTTGCGATACCCAGCTGCATAGCCAGGCGGTCGCGCAGCGGGGTCGGAGGCGCCGGGGTTCCGGGCGGCCGAACGGACCTGGTCAGTAGCAGCCGCCACATCACCAGAGCCCCGCCGAATAGCCGAACATGACGAGGATGTGCAGCAGGACAAGAACGACCAACGAATAAGTGACGGGCACATGCACGAACAGCCAGCCCTTGCTGAGTGCGAGATAGACGCGGGCGAAGTCGAGGCGGTCCTTCTCGATCACCAGCGCCCTGATGGCGGAAAGCTTCTCCTGGCTCTGCTCGTCGACATAGGGAGACAGATTGTCGATCTCGTCGGTCAGCCGCTTAAGCGGTCGCTTGGAGCCGATGAGATGGGAAGCGAAATTGCTATGCCCTTCGAGAAAGTCCCGAAGATGCGTAGCGTAGAGATCCATGATCCAGGCGTGGTGCGGCGGCGCCGGCAAGGCGAATAAAGTCGGAGCCGGATCGGTCTCGACGACGATGTCGTGGACTTCCTGCGCCAGCTCGGCGCATCGGTCGGGAATGCGTTCAATGCTGGCGCGTTCGTCGATCCCGTGTCTCGCTTTCAGCGACCACGCGAGATAGGTGCCGAGAATGCCGCTCAGCGTCACCAGCACGAAGCCCGCCCAGAGCGCCCATTCGAAACCGGTGTCGGGCAGCGAGAAGTCCGAGTGCGAGATGAAGGCGGCGACCAGCAGATAACCGACGAAGATATGGATCTTCCGCCAGCGCTGGGCTGACTTTGGCTGCAGCGTCCCCCTCTTGATCGCGATGTGGAAGTAGAGCTGCAAGCCCATGCCGATGGCCAGCAACCAGCCATCGAGATAGCGCGGATCGCGGAGGCTGCTGCCATAGATCCAGACGAGCCAGAACAGGCCGCCCGAAATGGCAGCGATCGAAAGGCCCTGAAGTGTTATACCGCTGATCGAACCAGCAGACGCGCGCCGCGCTGCCGCTCTCATGGCGGTCCCCCAAGCTCGTCCATCGTGGTGGCTGCCCCCACCTCCAGCTCATCAAGTTGGTGACAATGCCGGCCGATCGGCATCAATTTGTGGCACCAGGCGCCTTGCCCTTGAACTTATCCGGTCCGGGAATGAGGCTATCGAGCCCGGCCAACGTGCTGCCATCATACTTTTCGGTGATGCTCGTGATCTGCTTGGAGACGCCGTCGGCAGCGGCCGTCAGGAAGCGCTCGTTGTTGAGCTTGAGCCCGGCCGAATAGGCAAATTCGACCATCCTTGCGATCTCCGGCACATCGGGTGCGGCCTTGGCTGCAGCGGCGAGCTGCTTGCGTGCCTTGTCGACGCGCTTGGCCATCTCGAAGGCATAGCGCCGTCGCGCCGTCGCCTGGCTGACAGCGCGGATCCCGGTCTCGAGCTCGACGCCGAGGCCGACCAGATAGAGTAGTCGCTTTCGTGCGGGGTCGGCCTGGACGTTGCCCTTGCCCTTGGAGTGCCAGGTATTGTGCCGCACCTCGCCTTGCGACCAGGAAACCATCTCGAAGTCGCTGCCGGCAGTATGGCCACCTCTGTTCACGAGATCCTCTTGTGGCACAACATGGCAGCTGTAGCAGTTCTTCGTCAGCTGATAGAGCGCGGACGGCCTGATCATTCCTTTGGAGTCCGCGAGCTTCAAGCGCTCATCCTTCTCGGCCTTGGTCTCGGTTTTTTCCGTCTTGCCGCTGAAGCCGCTGTGCACCTTGATCCAGTCTTCGCCCGCGCTATGGCAGGACTCGCAGGAGATGCCGGCAATGGGCTGCTTCTTGTTGTCTTTCTCCTGCGCCGTGTAATGGCAATTCAGGCACAGGTTCTCGGACCTGATCCGCTGAATGCCCAATCTCTCCGCGATTTCGTTCGCCTCCTTCTTGCGCGGCATCTCGCGAAAGGTCTTGAAGTGATGCGAATTCTGCCAGGCCTCAGACTCCTGCTTGTGGCATTCGGCACAGGCATTCGGACCCATGATCTTCTTGGCATCGGACGCAGTCGTGCTTTCCGCTGCAAAGCCGAAAGTCAGCAGCAAGCCACAAAGACAAAGGGCGGACGCTCCGATACGGACGCCCGGCCCGAAGCCGATCGATCGAACGAAACGCAATCTAAGAACGGAAATGGCTTCTCATCCTCGGTTCGGTCGTCCTGTACGCTAACATTGGCTCTTCGCGTCGGCTGCGCAGGCGATCGAGAACGACTTGGCCCACCTGCCGTCCCGCAGGCTCCGCGAGCCACCCAATGGCGCGGCTCAGTGTGCCCGTTCCGCCGGTGTCGTCGGTCGTCGGCATGAACGGATCGGCATAGCAAGCCGCGCCGGCCTGTGCGGCGAATGATTTGATCGCATCGACCATGCCCGGCGCACCGCAAGCGTAGACTACATCGGTCGGCATCAGGCGCGGCAGGTAGTCCGTCGGACGACCGAGCTTCACCGCCTCGCTCGTATTCTGAGGCGTGCTGCAAACGGGCACGACGAGAACATTGGGGAAGCGGGACAGCTGCACGAGGGCCGGGCCCATATAGAGCGACTCGATGGTGCGGCCGCCGGCGATGATCATCATCAGGCGATCCGGATTCTCGCGCAGCGCAGCAACGGCGATAGACCATATGGGCGCAAAGCCCGTGCTGGTGCCCACGAGGATCAGTCGACTATCCATATTGGGTCGGAAGTGCGCCGAGCCGTAGGGCCCGGTCAGATTCACCCGATGGCCCGGCCTGATGCGCCTGCCGAGCAATGAAGTGACGCGCCCACCCTTCGTGCGCCGGACGTGGAACCACACCACGCGGCTGTCGGGATTGCCTTGCACGGGGTGAGTTATGCTGAAGGGGCGGCTCGGATAGCCTTGAAAGGTCACCTGCGCATACTGCCCTGCGTGATAGGGCAGCGGGCGCTCCGTCCTGATGCCGACCTCCATCACGTCGGACGACAGCGGACGCAGCGAGCTCAGCACGCCCTCGACAGAGCGAACGCCTGACGGCTGCTCCTGTTCGACGACGACATCGCCGGCGATCCGGCACTGGCAGGCATGAACGATGCCCGCTTCGGCGCCTTCGCCACCGTGCACTTCGCCGGAGACCAGCCGCACGCAACACGTGCCGCAGTGACCTGAGCGGCAGTCATAGGGCAGATCGACGCCATTATTGAGCGCGGCATCCAGTAGCGTTTCGCCACGCCGTGCTTGAAAGATTGACCCATTGATCGTGATTTCGCAGTTTCTTGTCATTCTCTCATCCCGGAAAGCTTCGATTTCCTTATCCGCGACTGATGCGGATGTCCCTCCGTCGCGGCCATTTCTAGAATGGCGAGCAAAATAGGCACTCTGTATCCGAAACGCCTATTTCATTGGCAGTGGAGCAAAAATTTCTTTGTCTTCATGGACGATCACCGGATACGTGAAATGTGAAATTCAAGGTGCTGATTGTCCCGCTGCTGACTTTAATTTGGATCTTCTGGTCCAGCTGTCCCTGATTGCCCATAGTCCACCCTCCCATCATGGTCAGACAATGGCGGTTTGATGGTTTCAGATGGCGAGCGCTTGGCACTTTTCAGACCTGAAGCGAGCCACTCAATGCTCCCTGCGCGCGAAAGCGGCCTGCCGACACATGAAATGCATTGTGCTCGACGAATGACTATGAGAATTGCGTTATGCTCTTTAAATGACTATTTCGCGATATTTCATTTCCGAAATAATTGGAATTGAGTATTTGTCTCAAGCTTTTGCCCTTATTCGCCATGATTTTGCTTCCTTCGCGACCCTGTGACGCCAATTTCGCTAATTACGTTCATGCAACTTCAACGTCATTCCCGGGCGGTCGGAACGGCCGTTTGTCAGAAGGAATAACATCCGGGGTGCCGCCTTGAATCTCGGGGGAGAGGGAGGGGTGGAAATTACGGGGGAATAGAGTAATGCGTAACCCGACAACGCTGTTATCAGGCGTTTCGATGCTTTCCTGCGCGCTCGCAGGTGCCATTCTCAACAGCACAGTATTTTTCAGCCCGAAGGCTGTCGCCGGCATAGGCGAAGCTCAGCAAACTAAGACCGAGCAATCAGAGCCGAGGATCAGGCTGGCGCAGGCTGCGCAGTCAGATCCGAACGCGGTGCTCGAAGCTCTCGTCAAGCAAGACGAGGAGAAAAGGGCCAAGGGCCAAGGTGCGATCGGGAAAGCCGGCGCGGCTGATGTCAGGTCCGCTCCTGGCGGTGCGCAGGCCGTGTCGCCCAACGCAGGATCGTACGGCAGTGGGCAGATGTCGATCTTCAATGCCATTGCCAACGGTTCGAGGGGCCAGAAGGCGCCGATCCCCACAGTCGACGAGGAGACACTCTCTCTTTATCCCACCGCAGCTCAATGCGGCGAGTGCCACAAGGAGATCTATGAAGAGTGGGCTTCGTCAAATCACGCCTATGCATCGATTTCGCCGATGTTCCACGCCTTCGAGCAGAAATTTCAGAACCTGACGCAAGGCACGGTCGGCACGTTCTGCGTGCGCTGCCACGCGCAGGTCGGCACGCAGCTCGGCGAGGCGCGCGAAACACCGCTCTGGAAGCGCGCACCCATATCCCGTGAAGGCGTGACCTGCATCACCTGCCACCGTGTTGCCGAGCAGTACGGCAAGGTCGACGGCGAGCGCCGGATCGAGCCTGGCAAGATCACCGACCCGGTCTTCGGCACAGGTGAGAAGAGCGTCATCAAGGACGTCCTCGCCAACAAAGACACGTACTCCGTCCGCACCGACAAGGAAGGGCGGGGCATGAGCATCCACAACGGCATGATGACGAACCCGCAGCTCTCAAAGTCGGAGTTCTGCGTGAGCTGCCACCAGGTGGCCGTCAATCTCGGTATCAAGCTCGAGATCGTCTGGGATCAGTATCGCGACAGCCCGGCACGTCAGCAGGGTATCACTTGCCAGGACTGCCACATGGGTAAAGTACCTGGAAAGCCCGAGGGATATGCGACTGCGCCTTCCGCCGTGATCGGCGGCAAGGAGATCAATCCGGGCCGCAAGCACTCCAACCACCGCTTCATCGGGCCAGGCTATTCGATCGCGCATCCCGGCGTATTCCCGCACAATCCGAAGGCGCAGGTCTTCACCATGAAGGATTGGCTGGAGTTTGACTGGCGCAGCGGCTGGGGCACTGCCGAGTTCGAGGACAAGGTTGCGTCCGGAAAGCTCAAGGTCGATTTCCCCAAGCGCTGGGCCGATACCCTAGACCGTGAGGATGCCCGTCAGATCATCGTGGAGAACCTCCGCAGGCTGGACGAGCGCGATGACGTGCGCCGGCAGGTCATGGAGAACGGCACGAAGGTCGACGGCCCCTTCATCGAAAGTGCGCCGAGGGTCGGACGAGAACTCGCGTTCTCCTACAAGATCAAGAACCTCAACTCGGGCCACAATCTCCCGTCGGGTTCGCTCGGTGCACAGCCGCAGCTCTGGGTGAACGTCGCCCTCATCGATCCCGATGGCAGGAACGTCTGGGAGTCGGGCTACGTCGACAGCAATGGCGATATGGCCGATCTGCACAGTCTCGATGTCGCCGCTGGCCGCATCAAGGTCGACCAGCAGCTCGTGAACTTCCAGACGAAGTTCCTAACCACCAACGTCAAGGGTACGGATCGCGAGATGTACCTGCCGGTCAACTTCGACGTCGACCCGCTGCCGCATCTGCGTCCGCCCCAAGTCCCGACCAAGGTTCTGAACCATCCGCCCCTCGTGCGCATGGAGAACCATTCGCTGCCGCCGCTCGGCGAGAGGACCGCCAAGTACAAGGTGCCAGCAAATCTCATTACGAAACCCGGCAACTACCGTCTCGCCTTCCGCCTGCGCAGTCGCGCCGAGCCGATCTACTTCATGCGCTTTGTTGGTGCAACGAAGGAGATGGAGCAGCGCATGAATGAGCGGATGCTGAGCTTCAAGGCCTCCACGGTGCAGCTCGAAGTGAAGTGAGGCACGAGCACCGCGCATCCGAGGTTTTCGGATGGGGGATCGGCTCGGGAGCCAACCAAATGGCTCCCAGCTCGTCCCGCAGGTCAGAAACTCAGATAACGGGATTTCGGTATGATTTGTGATGGCACTGATCTTTGCCGCGGCAGGTCGACAGCCGTAGTGGCGCTGGTCGCCGGTGGTTACCTCTTGATATCCGGTGTGACGGCAGGGCCAGCCGCCGCTCAAGAGGCTGCCAGCCAAAGCTGGCTGAGCCGCCTGTGGCCGGGCTCCGCCACGGCCTCGGCCGAGGACCTGCCCGCGCCGAGCTATGCAGGCATTACCACCAAGGAGAAGACGTCGGGCGCCAAAGGCGGCGATGGGGAAAGCAAGGACGGGCTCTTCCGTCCGGATCCGCAGTACGACCCCAAATACGACCACAAGTCCAACGTCGACATCTACGGCGCCAAGATCGAGGTCGATCCCCCACGCCCGCTGCTCGAACTTGGCCGCGAGCAGTACACTTCGGGTGCATACGAGTCGAGCAGCAACCTCCTCGGGGCCTTGAACCCTCTCGTCCCGGGCCTCGCTGTCTATGGTGACTGGCGGACGGCGGTCGCCTTCAACAGGAACAACGGCAAGGATATCGGCCAGGTTGCGACGCGGGTGAATATCGACGTCGACTTCAAGATCACCGGCACCGAACGCATCCACGCTTTCTTTACGCCGCTCCAGCGGGACGCCCGTTTTACGCGCTTCGAGTTTGGTGGTGGCGACGGCGACGGAAGGCTGACGGGCGAGTTTGACATCGAACCGCAGACGCTGTTCTTCGAGGGCGATCTCGGTTCCATCTATTCAGGTCTCTCCGGCAAGCAAGCCGGCTTCGATCTGCCCTTCACCTTTGGTCTCTTCCCGCTGTTCCTGCAGAACGGTATCTGGGCGAATGACGCAATACTCGGCGGCGCAATCAGCATCCCCGCCAAGAACTCCGCGAAGCTGGGTCTTGCCAACTTCGACATCACGCTGTTCGCCGGCTTCGACAATGTCGACAATCCCGTCGTCCTCGGAGCGGACCGGCGCAATGCCAACGTCTATGGCGTGACCGCGTTCATCGATGCCTTCAGCGGCTACATCGAAACAGGCTATGGCCTATTGGAGGGAGTCAGGGAGCGGGCCGGCGAGCTCACGCACTTCGTGACTGCCGCTTACAGCCGGCGCTATGCCAACACGATATCGAACTCGACGCGCGTGTTTGCCAACTTCGGTAACGCTGACAACGACGACGGCGTCGCCATCATTTCGGAGAACAGCCTGATCTCCGGCCTGCCGAGCACGCTGATCCCCTACGCCAACTTCTTTGTCGGCTTTGGCAATCCGGCACCGCTTGTCGATGGCTTCAATGCGGGCATCCTGAAGAACGTCGGCATCAACTTCGAGACAGATGCCCTGACCGGCTTCCCCAAGCTGAACGACACCGCTGCCGACGCCTGGGGTGGCGCCATTGGCCTGCAGTATCTCTTCAACCTCGATCAGCAGCTCGTCTTCGAGGCGGCCATGGTGCAGCCATTCAACAGCGATGGCACCGGTGTCCAGGAAGCGCAGTACGGTCTCGGCGTTCGCTACCAGATCGCGCTCAACCATTCGTGGATTCTCCGCGCCGACGCGACCTACCAGTTCATCGAGGGCAAGGAAGACAACTTCGGCATCCGCACCGAACTCAGGAGGAAATTCTGAGCGGTCGCGGAAGCCAGTTCGGGTCTGACAGGAAACTATGCGAGGTGATCTCATGAGCAGTCAGAGTTTGTTCGGCGGAGGACAGGACCTTCGAGGCACCACCGGCATATTGATCTTGGCAGCCTCCGTCTGTGTCCTCGCCGCTGGCATCGGCGCAGCTACGTCCTATCTGAAGGGACCTGCCGCAAAGGCCAGTTCGCCGCGCTCCGGATCCAGTGACGACTCGCTCGCGCGCCTCAAGGACTACACGCGCTCCATTGGCGGCGAAGATCACGCACCCAAGGCGGCGGAGGGCAAGCTCCTGCCGGATGTGAATACGATGGTCGATCGGTTGGCTGCTCGGCTTGAATCCGCGCCAGGTGACGGCAAGGGCTGGCGGACACTCGGTTGGTCATACTTTCACATGGCGCGCTACAAAGAGGCAGCGAACGCTTATGCGAAAGCCGTGGAGCTTGATCCCAACTCCCACGAGCTCAAGCTGGAATACGAAGAGGCCAAGACGAAGGCTGCAGAAGGCGACAGTCCGCAGTCGGCGCCACCTCCGGCGAAAGCTGCCGAGTCCGGCAAGGTTGCTATCGAACCGAGCAAAGAGCAGGTGTCTGCTATTCAAGCCATGCCTGCGCACGATCGTAACGCGGCCATTCGATCGATGGTCGATGGCCTGGCTGCCCGCCTGGAGAGTTCTCCGCGAGATGCCGAGGGCTGGACGCGTCTGATGCGCTCTCGCGTCGTGCTTGGCGAGAAGGAAGTCGCGGCAGCCGCATTCCGCAAGGCGCTCGACGTCTTCAAAGACGATGCGGCTGCATCTAGCAGGATCACGGCCGCAGCGAGCGAGCTCGGCCTGACGATTAAATGAGGCCCTGTAGATATCAGAGAGCCCCGCAAGTGTGATCAGACGAGCAGGATGCCGCATGAATTTTGAGAGCTTGGTCCAGCAGCGCCTGGAGAGCCTTCATCAGGAAGGCCGCTATCGCGTTTTCGCCGATTTGAAGCGCCGCCGCGGCTTCTTCCCTGTAGCGGATCATCTCGCGCCCGATGAATCGCGCGAGATCACCGTGTGGTGCTCGAACGACTATCTCGGTATGGGGCAGCATCCGATGGTGTTGGCCGCAATGCATGAGGCAATCGATGCCGTGGGGGCAGGCTCAGGCGGCACGCGCAATATCTCCGGCACGACCCACTATCATGTGGAGCTCGAAAGCGAGCTTGCCGACCTCCATGGCAAGGAGGCGGCGCTGCTTTTCACTTCGGCTTACGTCGCCAACGACGCGACGCTCTCGACGCTCGTCAACCTCGTCCCAGGTACGGTCGTCTTCTCGGACGAAAAGAACCACGCGTCCATGATCGAAGGCATCCGCCGCGGGAAGGGCGAGAAGGCGATCTTCCGCCACAACGACGTCGCTGATCTCGAGGCTAAGCTCAGGAAGTATCCGAAGAGGACGCCCAAGATCATCGCCTTCGAGAGCGTCTACTCCATGGACGGGCACATCGCTCCGATTAGTGCGATCTGCGATCTTGCCGACAAGTACAACGCGCTCACCTATCTCGACGAAGTGCACGCGGTCGGCCTTTACGGACCACGCGGTGGCGGCATTGCCGAGCGCGACGGCGTCATGAATCGCGTTGACATCATCAACGGTACGCTCGCCAAGGGCTTCGGCGTCATGGGCGGCTACATCGCCGGATCACGCGATCTCTGCGACGCGATCCGCTCGTTTGCCTCGGGATTCATCTTCACGACATCGCTCGCACCCGCACTCGCTGCTGGCGCTCTTGCTTCCATTCGCCATTTGAAAGCGAGCGCGGTCGAGCGTATCCGGCACCAGGAGCGGGTTCGCACACTCAAGACGTCGCTCAAGGCGAAGCGTTTGCCCGTCATGGACAATCCAAGTCACATCGTGCCGGTGATGGTCGGTTGCCCCATTCGCTGCAAGGCCGTGACGGACGCGCTGCTCGGTCAGTACGGGATCTACGTACAACCGATCAACTATCCGACGGTGTCGAAGGGCACCGAGCGCATGCGTCTGACGCCATCGCCGGCGCACTCGGACGAGCAGATGGCGCATCTGGTCCACGCGCTCGACGAGCTTTACGGCGCGTTCAACTAGAACGCTTGGCGCACACATTGTTGCTGGTGTGCCCGTGGATTAGTGCAGCGTTCCGTAGATGGCGGCTTCGCGAAAGGCATCCAGAATGGCGATGTGAAGGTCTGACTTCACCCGCGCGCCTGCATTGACATTGGTAAGCGTCACGCTCAGTGAGAATACCAGGCTGTCAGGCGTGAAAGCTTCCAGCACGGCCACCGGCGACGGGTTAGCCTGGATCAGTGGCTGCTCGCGGGCGACTTTCTCCAGTAGGGCGATCACTGCCTTGGGTGCAGCCTTCATGTCCGTCGAAACCTTCAGGACGAGGCGACCGAGTATGTTGCGGTGAGTCCAGTTGAGAACCCGGCCCGAGATCAACTCGGAGTTCGGCACGATAAGGCTGGCCCGGTCGAAGGTCTCGATCTCGGTCGAGCGCACGGAAATTCGGCGCACATTGCCCTGCTGATCGCCGACCACGATCCAATCGCCGACCTTGATCGGGCGCTCGGCGAGCAGGATCAGGCCGGAGACGAAGTTGTTCACGATCGACTGCAGGCCGAAGCCGATGCCGACTGAAAGCGCGCCCGCGACGATGGCAAGGTTCGTGACGTCGAACCCTGCATACGATACGGCCATCAGAACCGCCAGGCTGACGCCCGCATAGCCCACGGCCAGATCGATCGAGTTTGCGACACCCGCGTCCATCCGGTCTTGTGCGAGTACCCGCTCGCGAAGCCAGCGCTGGATCACGCGCGTGAGGAACAGCAGCGTGATGAACAGCACGATGCCGAAAAGAATCCTGAAGAGGGAGATGCGGAACTGACCGACCTCGAAGCCGAAGAACAGGGCCTTGCCCCAGTCCCGAATATCGGCCCCGGAAAAGCCCCACTGCAGCATGAGCAGGGGCAACGCGGCGAATGCGATCACGACCATCACCGCGATCTCGCCGAGTTTGACGATCTGCGTCTGTCGCGTCCGCTCGATGCCGAAACGCTTCTCGATCACGGACCCGACCACGCTGGTCTCGGCATCGCGCCTTCGCGTCACTGCACGGACTGCCAGATAGATCAGCCCTGCCATCGCGAGAACCGTACCGGTCAGCACGATCTGCTGAGCGACGTAACGGCCGAGCGCGACGTAGCCGATGACGGAACTCACGGCGATGGCGGTCGCGAGACCCAGCAATGGGAGCTTGATCGAGAGCGGCGCAAGCCGCTTGCCGGCATTGGCGTCCACTCTGTCGAGATGGTTCACGGCGCGCAGTGGGCCAGTCTGTGCGACCCAGGGCTTGAGCGCCAGCCACGTTAGCAGGCTGACCGTCGCTAGATTCGTGATGAAACCCTGAGTGACGGTGACGACGAGCGGCACGTAGATGGCGCGGCCGAACTCCACCAGCACGGTGTCGATGATGTAGATCGCGAGGAGCATCTTGACGATGATCAGGATGAACCAAGCCGTATCATCATCGACGGGTATCAGCCTCCACTGTGGTAGCTTCGGTTCCAGCGAGACGCTGGCGAGAATAGAACCGGCGATATAGATGAGTGTCCCAAGGAGTGCCACTTCCGCGGTGCGCTCCCAAGGAGACACGAACATGTCGAGACCGTCGAGCCCAGCATAGAGGATCGAGGTCGCGGCAATCGGCCCCAGCATCCGCGCGGGCGCCACGAGCGCGGCCCATCGGATACGATCGAAGAACGTCGGAATTCCCTCGAAGCTGCCGCGACGGTTGACGATCCATTGATTGACAAAGTGCCTGAGCAGGAATGCGGCGCCGATGGCGCCGACGAGTATTCCAAAAAAGGAAAGAGCCTCTCGTCGCAGGCGTTCGAGCCAGGTTGCACCATAGTACTGCGCTCGACCTAGGATGCTCGGTAAGCGACTTCCGACCTCGTGCCAAACCGAGGGCATCAGCGGGCTCGCGCGCCGCTCGAACAAGTTGCGCGAGAAGATCTGGTAGCGCAGCACAGTGATGCGGTCGATCATCTGCTTAGCGCGAACCCAGGCGAGTTCCGTCGTCTTGATCGCGCCGTCGAGCGCTGCGGCAATGGAGTTGAGGCGGGCGCGCTCGGCCGCGATGGCGGGCGTTTCCGGCTGATTGCTCGGCGCTGGCCCCAACCGTTCGATCTGGCTCTTCACTTCGGTGAGCTGGGGGCGAAGGGCTTCCGCTGTCGCCGTCGAGTCGTAGATGATTTCTTCGACATCCGTGCGCAGGCGCTGGAGCTCGCCCTCCAGCTCCTTGAGCTGCTGGATCGATTTCTCCGCTTCCTCGACGCTCTTGGCCAACCGTTCGACCGGGGTCGTCACCTCAGGCGGCAGCAATGGAGCGGTCGCTGCAGGCGAGGATGGCGCCGGGGCGGACGCCGTCGGTGGTGCTGCGACCGCTGCTGGATCCGGAGCGGATTGCTGAGCCGCAACGCCCTGTGACAGCACACTCAGAACAGCGGCCGCAAATAGCAAACGCATACAGCGGATCATGATGAGCCTAGCTCCAGTTCTTCTGGGTCATCGGCATTGCTCAATGAGGAGAGGCGTGCTGATGGCATCCCCGTATGGCAAGGTGGCGGCGCTTGGTATCCCGGGTGCCTACCCGGGTCAACACACTCGATTGGAAGGTGCAGATGTCCCGTCGGAAGCGTCTTTTGAAAGGCGTAGATGGCAGTTCCGAGGCAAGTGGTCGTCAGTATTTTACGTATTGCGTAAGCCGCTGCCGCCGAAGCCCGGAATGCGGTTGATGAAAATGACGACGGTGAAGGTGAGCACGAGCATCGAAAGGCCGAGAATGGCGATGGCACCGAGATCGCCACTTTCCTTGAGATCGAAGATCAGCACCGAAACCACTTTCGTCTCCGAAGTGAAGAGCATGATGGCCGCCGACAGCTCACGGACGGTCGACACGAAGATGAAGCACCAGGTCGCGAGTACGCTCGTTCGAAGCAGCGGTGCGGTCACATCGCGCAAGGCTTGCAGGCGCGTTGCGCCGAGAATGCGGCTGGCGTCCTCGAGCTCTGGATGCACGGCGCGGAAAGCGGACTGGAGCTGCTGATAGGCCGCCGGCAGCTCGATGGTGATGTAGGCGAGCAGCAGCACCCAGAGCGTGCCATAGAGCACGAATGGCGGCCGCGTATAGGCCAGGAACAACCCGACGCCGAGAACGATGCCGGGAATGGCGAGCGGCGCCGTCGCCAGGAATCCGAGTATGCGATGGCCGGCAATGGCCTTTCGTGCCGTCGCGTAGCTGATGACCAGCGCCAGCACCGTGCCGATCGTTGCCGCCGCCGCGCCGAGGATGAACGTGTTCTTCAAAGCGAGGTGCGTCGTCGACAGTTCGAAGAAGGTGAAATAAAAATTCTTCATCGTGAAAGTCGCCGGCGTCACCAGCGTAGTGGCGATCGGCGAGAAGGCTGCGTTGAGAAGCGCGAAGTAGGGCAGGAACACCGGCAGCATCAGAACGATGAAGACGAAGATCAGGGCGGGTACAACGAGCCAGCCCAATTGAATGAGCCGCGGCTCGCCCGACTTGCCGCCGACGATCGAATAGCCCTTGCGGCCGAGGATCATCTGCTGGCCGCGTAGGAGCATCACCGTCAGGAACAGCAATGGCAGCGATGCCGCCGCCGCCAGCTCCGGCTTCGGCGGGTACTGGAAGAGACTCCAGATCTTGGTGGTCATGGTGTGGAAGCCCGCCGGCAGCGCGAGGATTGCCGGTGAGCCGAACAGGATCATCGCTTGAAGAAAGGCCACGAGCGCGCCTGCGAGCAGTGCCGGCAGAACCAGCGGGATCGTCACCCGCCGCGCGGTGGTCCACGTCCCGGCGCCGAGGATCGACGATGCGTCCTCCAAGTCTCCGGGAATACGGTCCAGTGCGTTCGCGACCAGAACGAACACATAGGGAAATGTGTAGCAGGCAATGACGAAGATCAGCCCTGGCATCGAGTAGATATTGAACAGGTAGGCGTCCATCTCGGCGCCGGTTGCGCTGCGGTAGAGCTTGTTGAGCAGCCCGCTGTTCGGCGCCGCGAGAATTTCCCAGGCAATCGCGCCGAGAAATGGCGGTGTAACGAAGGAAGCCGTGACCAGGGCGCGGATCACGCGGGTCATCGGCATATCCGTGCGCGCAACCAGCCATCCCATTGGGGCCGCAACCAGGCAGCATACGACGCTGGAGCTGAGCGCGACGATCATCGTCGTGATCAGCGGCTCGACCAGATCCGGATCGCTGAAGAGCGTCCGGAACTGAGCGAGAGTGAGCACACGCGCCTTCGTGGCCGGATCGACCTCGGTGATGGCGTACATCACCAGCCAGGAGATCGGCAGAAGGATGAGAACACAGAGCAGCGCCGCGAACGTGAGCAGCAGCGGAACGGAAAGATCGAGCTTGAAGGTCCGTCGATCTTCTAACTGCGCACGCAAGGCGATGGTCATGATCTCGTGACGTCCGCTGAGAGGCTTGCTCGATGAGCAAAGAAACGGCGCGGAGCCATGCTCCGCACCTGAGCGCGTGGTGGGTGTCGGCCTAGACTTTGAACAGCGCCGAGTAGCGCTTCTTGATTTCTTCGGCGCCCTTCTCGATGGCTTCGGCGTCCTCCTTCATCAACTTGATGTCGGCGAGCTTGCGCACGCCGGGCTTTTCGACAGTCTGGCCGTGCGGCGAATACTGCCTTGCGAAGTCGACGAGGATCTGCTGCGCCTCGCGCGAATGCATCCAGTTCTGGAACAGCCGGCCGGCATTGGGATTGGGGGCGTTCTTGAACAGGACGCTGGGGCTGGTCGCCACCGGCGTTCCCTCCGCCGGATAGATGATGTCGACCGGATCGCCCTTCTCCTTGTACTGGATGATCAGGTAGCCGGCGCCATCGATCATGATCGCGCGTTCGCCGAGTGCAATCTTCTTCGGCGTATCGGTTGCGGACTGCACCTGCATGATCCGCTGCTTGGAGAGCTTCTCGAAGTACTCCCAGCCGAGCTCGCGGGCCGTCTGGTACGTCGAGTTCATGATGGTGCCGCTGTAGGCCGGATGCGCTTTCACCATCTTGCCGGCCCACTTGGGATCGAGGAGATCGGCGAAGCTCTTCGGCGCCTCCTCGGCCTTTACCAGGTTGGTATTGTAGCCGAACGGGGACACGAGCACGCGCGTGACGATCTGAAAGCCCTCGGGATCGTAATAGTTCTTCGGGTAGTGCTTCACGACCTCCTCCGGCAGGTAGGGCGTCAGCAGGCCGTCACGCTTCCAATGAATGACGTGCGCGAGATCAGACGTGTTGGCAACGTCGACAGCGAAGATGTTGCTGGAGAACTCCTGGGCAATGCGCGTGAATACGCGCTCAGCACCCGAGCGTTCTACGCGGGCCGTGATGCCGGGGAAGCTCTGCTCGAAAGACCGGCCCAGACGCTGTGCCAAGGTCAGGTCCATTGCGGTGTAGAAAGCGACCTTGCCCTCTTTTTTGGCCGCTTCGATGAGCTCCGGCGTGATGGCTGCAGCAGCTGGCGCCTGCGCGCGAGCAGGTGCCGCAAAGACAACGCCGCTCATCCCAACTGCCGCTAGCGCGGTGGTGCCCTTCAGGACGTCGCGGCGCGCGAACTTTTTCTTGGTCATGGTCGTCTCCTCATACCTTGAATAGCTGGGTGTAGCGCTTCTTGATCTCGTCGCCTTGCTTCTCCACGCCCGCCGGATCTTCCTTCATCAGCTTGATGTCATTGAGCGGCTTGCGTCCAGCCTTCTCCTTGACGTGCGGATGCAGCGAGCGCAGGCCGCCGACATCGATGATGAGCTGCTGACATTCGAGGCTGAAGCAGAACGACTGGAAAAGTCGCGCCGCATTCGGATTGGGCGCTGCCTTGAACAGGGCGTTAGGCCCTATGACCAGCGGCGTGCCCTCGGTCGGATAGACCGGCTCGATGGGCTGGCCCGCCTCCTTGATCTGAAAGACGATGTATTCATTGCCATCGGCCATGACCGCACGCTCGCCGAGCGCAAGTTTCTTCGGCGGGTCAGTGGCGGATTGAACCTGCATGATGCGCTGCTTGGCGAGCTTCTCGAAGTACTCCCAGCCGAGATCACGCGCGATCTGGAAGGTCGCGGTCATGATCGTGCCGCTATAGGAGGGATGCGCCTTCACGATCTTGCCGGCCCACTTGGGATCGAGCAGATCGGCGAAGCTCTTTGGTGCCTCCTCCGCCTTCACGAGATTCGTATTGTAGGCGAGCGTGCTCAAACCTGCGCGGAAGCTTGCGAACATGCCGTCAGGGTCGCGATGCTCCGGTGCGTAGTGCTTGGCGACATCCTCAGGTACGTACGGCGCCAGCAAGCCGTCACGCTTCCAGACGATCATGTGCGCCGCGTCGGATGAGTTGACGACGTCGACAGCACGAATATTGCTGGCGTACTCTTGGCCGATGCGTTGGAACACGCGTTCGGCACCCGTGCGCTCCACGCGGACAGCAATGCCCGGATACTTTGCCTCGAAGGCCTTGCCGATCCGCTCAGCCATGGGTAGGTCGATCGACGTATAGTAGACGACCTTGCCCTCCTTCCTCGCGGCTTGGATCAGCTCATCGGTCACAGCAGCAGGCGGCGGCGCCTGAGCCATAAGCGGCGTCGCGGCGACGGTCAGCGCCAGGGCGCTCGTGCCTTTGAGGACATCACGTCTATCGAATTTTCGCGCCATCGCTGTCTCCTCTCCTCAAGAAATGATGCCGCTTTTGCGGTTCATCCCGTCGTCGTATGCGAGCAGTCTCCTAGCTTCGCTCTCCGCGCGCGCTCCGTCAGGCGGACAGCATCCTGCAGCTCTCATGTGGAAGATGAAGCCAAACGGTCGAGCCCGCGGACACGGCGTCGCCTGCCGGCGTGACCACCCGAAGCTGAGTACCGTCGGCGACTTCCACCAGATAGTCGCGGCTGGCGCCGAGAAAGACCTGCCGAACGACCGTCGCCGGAACGACATTGTCCTTCTCGGCAGGCTCATTCGCCATCAGCCGAATGGCGTGCTGGCGGATCGAGATTGCGGCCTCGCCGTTCGAACCTGCGCCGGCGTTGCTGACCCGAAGCGGCGCGCCCGAGAAGTCCACGCGTCCCCCCTCCAGGCGCTTGCCACGGACGACATTGCTCATGCCAATGAAGCGCGCAACGAACTCGGACTCGGGCCGATCGTATATGTCCTCCGGCGAGCCGGCCTGCTCGATCTTGCCGCCATTCATGACGCAGATCACGTCGGCGGTCGTCATGGCCTCGGATTGATCATGTGTGACGTAGACCGTGGTGTAGCGGTACTCGTCGTGCAGACGGCGGATCTCGAAGCGCATTTCCTCGCGCAGGTTGGCGTCCAGGTTCGAGAGGGGCTCGTCGAGGAGCAGCGTCTCCGGCTCGACGATCAGCGCTCGCGCCAGCGCCACGCGCTGCTGCTGGCCGCCCGAGAGCTCGCCGGGATAACGGCTCGCGAGCGGCGCCAGTCGCGTGGTGGCGAGGATCGCATCCAGCTTCTGCTTGGTCGTTGCTGCGTCGATCTTGCGCAGCTTGAGGCCGTAGGTGATGTTCTCCGCGACCGTCATATGCGGCCAAAGAGCGTAGCTCTGGAAAATCATCGACATGTTGCGCCGCTCTGGTGGGAGCGACCGCTGCGGGCTCGACACCTGATGGTCGCCGACGCGGATCTCGCCGATGGTCGGCTCGACGAAGCCGGCAATGAGCCGTAGCGTGGTTGTCTTGCCGCAGCCCGACGGGCCAAGCAGGCAGACCAGACTGCCGTGCTCGATTGTTAGAGATACATCGTCGACGACGGCAAGCGACCCATAGCGCTTCGTCAGATTTCGCAGCTCGACCGACGCCACCCTATCCCTCCCTATCCGCGCCGCGTCGCGCTCGATGCCTCCCGGCATCAGAGCCACCGACGTCGCGCATTTCCACCCCAGACGACAACCGTCGGCACGGTGCCGGCCGAAGCCGGCGCGTGCCTATGGCCGCATTTGCTTTTCTTGAGCCGAGGCCCCCTGCTGTCTAGCATCCGGGGCCATTGTCGGGAATGGATATTGGGAGGGCGCGGGGCGCAGAAATTGAACGCAGCCCCGCCCAAATCTATGAGCTGGTGCGAGCTATTCGAGTTAGGGCCTCAATTCCGCGGTCAATGCGCGGTGGGCTCCGAGAACGGCAGGGGATGCAGGCAAGCAAATGCTCGCGTTGGGCTTTCAGGCGTCAGTGCCGGCTCGCTTAGCTTGCAATCATCCTGCGCGTGCACACAACGGCCGGCAAAGCGGCAGCCCGGGGGTAGATCGATCGGGCTCGGCACTTCGCCCGGCAGTGGATCCGATAGGGGGGCAAAGAAACGCGGAGAGGCATTGAGAAGCGCGCGCGTGTAGGGATGGGCCGGCGCTTTGAGCACGTCGCGCGTCAGGCCCGCCTCGACGACCCGACCGAGATACATGACCGCGATCCGATCGCACAGATAGGCGGCCACCCCAAGATCATGCGTGATGAACAGGAGGCTCAGGCCCATCTCGCGCTTGAGGTCGCGCAGAAGCTTGAGGATCTGCGCCTGCGTCGAGACATCGAGACCGGAAACGGCTTCGTCCGCGACGAGCACGGATGGGGCGGAAGCCAGTGCCCGCGCGATGGCAACGCGACGGAGCTGGCCGCCCGAGAGCGCGGTCACATAGCGCGACATCATCTCGGGAGCGAGCCCCACACGGGAAAGCAGGGCAGCTACGCGGTCGCGGCGATCTGCCCTGGTGCAGAGCTTGTGATGATCGAGCGGCTCGGCGACGAGGTCGAGCACGGACATGCGCGGATTGAGAGAGCCGCGCGCATCCTGGTAGATCATTGCCACTTCGCGACAGAAGCGATCGCGGTCGGCACCGGCGAGGCCGGCAATGTCCTTCTCGCGGAAGAGGGCACGGCCATCCGTCGGATGCGTGAGACCGAGCAGCACGCGTAGCAGCGTGGTCTTTCCGGAGCCGCTCTCGCCGACGATCGCGAGGCTCTCCCCCGGTTCGAGAGAGAGGCGCACACCATCGAGCGCCCGCAGCTTCCGCTTGGCGCGGCTGAACAGTGAGGCGCCCTTGGCGTCGACGTCGTAGGCCTTCTGCACGTCGAGAAGCCGGAAAATGGGCGCCTTGGTCATGTCACAGGATTCCAGCAGGCGACTTTGCGGCCGCGCGTCTCGACAAGGGACGGCTTGGTCGCGGAACACTTGTCGAGCGCACGGGGGCAGCGCGGGGCAAAGCGACAAGCGGGCGTCATCGAAGCAAACGACGGAGCGCCGCTCGGCAGGGGTTCGAGCTCTTCCGTGTCGAACTCGAGCACGCAGCCCTTGAGTGCCTGAGTGTACGGATGCATGGGCGCTTCGAGCACGACACGGCTCGGTCCCGTTTCCATGACCTGCCCGCCGTAGAGCACGACAATATCGTCGCAGCATTGGCTGGCGAGCGCGAGATCGTGCAGGACGAAGATACAACTCGCGCTGCGGCGCCGGCTCTCATCGAGGATCAGCCGGATGATCTGCGCCTGGATGGTGACGTCGAGCGCGCTCGTCGGCTCGTCGGCGAGCAGCAGATCGGGATTCGACGAGAGCGCGATGGCGATCATCACGCGCTGCTGCATGCCACCGGAGAGCTGATGCGGATAGGCGCTGAGCCGCGATGGCGCATCATTGAGGCCGACACTTTCGAGAAGCTCGATTGCGCGGGCGCGTGCCGCCGAGCGGCTGAGACCCAGGTCGCGCCGCAGTGGCGTCGTGATCTGCCGGCCGATGGTGAAGCACGGATTGAGGGCTGCCGAGGCATCCTGGAAGATCATGGTCACGCGGCGTCCGCGGAGCTTGAGCCAGGCGGCCTCGTTGGCTTGGGTCACGTTTCCCGCGCCGTCGAGATTGATCGTTCCGGCGAGGCCGACCTCGGGGGCACGCAGCAGGCCGATCAGCGTGAGTGCGATCGTGGACTTGCCGGCGCCGGATTCACCGACGAGTCCGAGTGTGGCGCCGCGACGCAATGTGAAGCTGACATCGTCGAGGATCAGGCTTTTGCCGCGAGTCAGCGAAAGCCCCTCGACCCGAAGCAGCGGGACCGCCTCGGGCGTTGGCTCGATACGTTGACCGAGGGCCGCCGGTAGCGTGGCCGCGGCGCGCGCAGCGCCAAGGTCCATGGGCTTCATCCCTGCTTCCTCAGCTTGGGATCGAAGCGCTCGCGCACGCCGTCGCCGACGACGCTGAGCGCGATGAGCAGGATCGCGAGCGCTGTTCCCGGTACGCCGGCGATCCACGGTGCGAAGCTGACGAAGCTGCGGCCTTCGGCAATCATCAGGCCCCAGTCCGGCGTCGGTGGCGCAACGCCGATGCCGAGGAAGGAGAGGCCTGAGGACACGAGCACCGCGTAGCTGACGCGGATCGTCGCCTGCACGGCGAGCGGGAAGATCACGTTTGGCAGGATGTGCCGCCACACGATCGCGAGACGCTTGACGCCCATGAGGCCGGCAGCCTCGACAAAGGCCTGTGCCTTGATCTGCAGCACGTCGGCACGGACAGTACGCGAGAATGGTCCGATCAGGGCGACGCCGACGGCGAGAATGACCTTGTCGACGCCCGTGCCCAGGATCGAGATGAATGCGATCGCCATGATCAGCGAGGGCAGCGCCAGCAGCGCATCGATGAAGCGCATCAGCGCCCACTCGACCATGCCGCCGGAGAGCCCCGCGGCCATGCCGACGACGAGGCCGCCGCTGGCGCCGATGATGACGGCACCGAAGCCGATGGCCAGTGCATACCGCGCACCATAGATCGTCCGCGAGAGCAGATCACGGCCGAAGCTGTCCGTGCCGAGCAAATGGTTCTCGGAGAACGGCGGTGACATGAAGCTCGTCATATCCTGGTCGAGCGGCGGGTGCGGCGCGACGAGTGGCGCGAACGTCGCCGACAGCACAAACATCGCCACGACGACGGCAGCGAACAGGAACCAGGCGTTCGAGCGGACGTAGGCGCGCAGAGCACTGGTTTGCGCATCGCGCTTGGAGAGCGGCATCTCGCTCGCGAGATCGACCATCAGCGGGGCCTCAGGCGTGGATCGAGATAGGGATAGGCGAGATCGACGATCAGGTTCGTCGTGATGAACAGGCAGGCCGTGATCATGACGCCGGCCTGGACAATGCCGTACTCGCGGTTGAGGACGGCATTGGTGATCATCTGGCCGACGCCCGGCAGCGAGAACACCGTCTCGGTCAGGACGGCGCCCTGCAGGAGCGCACCGAGCTGCAGGCCGAGTATGGTGACAAGTGGCATCAGGATATTGCGCAGCCCGTGCACCCAGACGACGCGCCAGTTCGGCTCGCCACGGGCACGGGCGGCGGCGATGTAGGGCTGCTCGAGCGCTTCGACGAGGTTGGCCCGCGTCATGCGCACGATCATCGCCAGGAAGTAGGTGGCGAGCGTGACGGCGGGCAGCGTCATGTGCGCGACGCCGCCCCAGAAATCCTGCCATGGCGCGACGAAGCCCATGGTCGGGAAGTAGCCGAGCTTCACCCCGAACAGCCAGATCAGGAGGATGCCGAGGTAGAAGCTCGGGAACGAGGTGCCTGTGAGCGTGAAGACGGACGTCGCGGCATCCCAGGCCGTGCCGCGCCGTGTCGCCGACAGCACGCCGAGCGGTACGCCGATGAGGATCGCGAGCCCGAGCGCCGACGCGGCGAGCGTCAGCGTCACTGGCAATGCCTCGACGAAGGCAAACTGAAAGATTGGGGCCTTGCCCACGTAGGACACGCCCCAATCGCCGGTCACGAAGTTGCCGAGCCAGCGGAAGTACTGTTCTACCAGCGGCCGATCCAACCCGAGCTGCTGCTTTAGAGCAGCGTACGTCTCCGGCGAGTACTCGTTGCCGAGCATGATCTGGATGGGATCGCCCGGCGCCAGCTTCAGCAGCGTGAAGCAGACGGCCGAGACGATCAGCAAGACCATCATCGTCTGAAGGATCTTGCCGGCGGCGAACAGCATCATCAGCCGAAGCTCACCGTGTGCAGGTTGAGGCTGTCGACCGGGATGTACTTGAAGCCCTTCACCTTCTGCGAGAAGACCTTGAAGACGGGCATGTGCGAGACGATCGCGATCGGTGCCTCGCCCATGAGGATGTCGCAGGCCTCGGTGTAGAACGTCTTGCGCTTCTCCACATCGAGCGTGTCCTGCGCGGCAGTGACAAGCTCATCAAAGCGCTTGTTCGACCAGCCGGGATAGTTCCAGGGTTCGCCCGTGCGGAACTCGGGCGTGATCGTCTCGTCCGGATCGAGGTCGGCCCACCAGTTGAAGTCGAACATATCCCAATCGCCGGAATTGCGCTTCTGGATCCACGCCGCGCGCTCGACCACCTCTATCTTCGGCTTGATGTCGATGGCGGCCAGCATCGGCAGTACGCTCTGCATCAGGCGCGTGCCGTAAATGCCCTGCTCCGACGCGAGAAACACGGGCTCGAGGGTGCCCTTGACCTTCGACTGGGCACGGAACTCCTTCGCCTTGGCGAGATCGAAGAACTGCCCGCGCCCGGATTTGGCGACATTGGGATCGTAGAAGTCGGTCATCGGCGGCGAGATCGGCGTGTAGGCCGGGATCGCGTGACCGAAGAACGCCTGCTTGATCAAGACCTCGCGGTTGAGGGCAAACGCAACGGCCTTTCGCAGATCCATATCGTCGAACGGCGCGCGCTTGCAGTTCATGGCGACGTAAACGTAGTTGCCTTCGATCTCGCCGTAGAGCTGCAAGTTCTTCTGGGCCTGGATCTGGCTGACGAACTGCACGGGAATTTCGCTCATGCCGTCGATCTGGCCGGAGAGCATCGCGGCGATGGCGGCAGAGGGCTCCTTCATCAGCACGAACGTCGCGCGGTCGAGCTTAGGGAGACCCTTCTCGAAATAGTCCGGATTCTTCTCGACGACGATCGTGTCGTTCTCGCGCCAGCTCACGAACTTGAACGGGCCGGTGCCGGCGGGATTGCGTCCGAAATTGGAGCCGTACTTCTCGACGGCGGCCTTCGAGACAATCGTGCCTGCGCGGCCGGTGCTGCCGGTGAGCGCGACGGGCAGGAAGGCATACGGCTTGTTGAATGTCAGCCGCACGGTGAGAGGATCGAGCACCTCGACGTTGTTCAGCTCCTTGTACTTCCAGGCGTGCGGGGACTTCGGCGTACCCTTCCATACGCGCTCGACGCTCCATTTCACGGCTTCGGCATCGCAAGGAGTGCCGTCGTGGAACTTCACGCCGGGCTTGAGCTTGAAGACGTGGACCTTCTCGTCCTTTACTTCCCACGTCTCGGCAAGGTCCGGCACAAACGATACGCGCTTGCCGTCGTACTCGACCTTGAGCAGGCCATTGTAGATGTTGTTGTGGATCTTCACCGCGCCGAGAAAGCCAGTGAAATGCGGATCGAGCGTGTCGACGTGATCGATCCACGCGAGCCGGATATGGCCGCCGTTCGCGCGCGCCGGATGCGAGCCGACGCCTGTTGCCATCACTGCAGCGCCCGCACCCAATCCGTACATTAGCTCACGGCGGTTCATTCCGCCGAGAATCCGCTCTTCGAGAATGCTCTTGTGGTCGACCATCGTGTCGCTTTTCTCCGTTCGACGCGCGCCCAAGGGATCATGCGCATTTGGATTTCGGCGGTGATAACATCACCGTGCACGCCCAAGCGCTGTCGCTCGGCGTGTGAGGCATGACCCGAAATCAAACGAAGATGTGCAAACGGTGTGCCAGTTCGAGAACGTCTGTTTCTCAGCGATACGCGGCGCGTCCGGCCGTCGCATTCGCCGGAACCGCGACGAAATTCGGCACGTTGCTGGGAATGCTGGCTGATATATACCCGCGCCCGCCTAAGCGCGCGATGGAACCCGCGCGCTTCTGTGTTGGTGCCCTCAGGGGGTGATGGCTACTTTTCGCTGACACGCGCTGCGTCGACGCCGTGGGGCGGTCGACGTTGTCCGCGTTGATGAATGACTGGGAGGCCGCGACCTTCTCTCGGAAAGTCGCGGCCCTGGTTGGCTTATACGTCACGTCGTGACGATCGAGATCGCTTGCCGATACGTCGAGGAGCGTAATGGTGTTGCCTCCAAACGCGATCACGACGTCCTGGCCATCCTGCGTGATGGCGAGATCGGCGAACGAGCGGAGGTTCGACACGCTCCGCGCGCGAGCGGGGGGCCACGGTTGTCGTGGTCGCGCACAGGCCAAGCGCGCTCCAGGCCATCAACATGCTTCTCTATGTGCGCGACGGCCGTCAGGTCGCGTTCGGCCCCAAGGAGGAGGTCCTCAAGAAGCTGCGCCAGAAGGAACGCCCGAACGAAGCCGTCACCGGTCTCG